>Ga0208196_1000019_pt1 | contig 233219 bp, 184 predicted proteins | sample AD_JPNNA7_MetaG_FD_184443 | JGI IMG/M metagenome (GOLD analysis project Ga0208196, IMG submission 184443) | Active sludge microbial communities of municipal wastewater-treating anaerobic digesters from Japan - AD_JPNNA7_MetaG (SPAdes) (version 2) | ecosystem: Engineered > Bioreactor >...
CGTTTTGCTTTAAGAGGCGGTAGACCGTCGATTCCGATACGCTGAACCCTTCATTATCTGTAATCCAGAGGCTTATCTGACGACTGGGCCAGTCTGGATTCAAGGTCGCAACTTCCAGAATTTTATCTACCTCTTCCTGGCTTATCCCCCTAAAACCGGGCCATTGACAAGGTTAGGATTTCCCTGTAACTCCAGTCCACAATTACCGGAGAAATCGAATGAAAAAGAGGCGGTTTCCGAGAGAGCGGATTGCGCGGATGGTGGGGTGTCTGAGGGCGGCCGGCGGAGCGGTCACCTGCGGCTCCGGCCGGCGTTTCCTCTTCTGCTTGCCCTTTGCTGTCCGCTGATTCTTTGCCGGCGACAGGTGTCGTCGTAGCGGGTGTATCAAGTCGGCTTTTTCAACGGAGCGGGGCTGTTCCCTTCCTAACCTTCTATCTTATAGCGTAAAAACGCCCCGATGTGATCGATGTCCTTTAATCGAGGATGGTTGGTGGTGATGTATTTGATTTCTCCCCGCTGGAGAAGGACCTCTTCCATCGCTTCTTCGACTACATCCTCTACCGAAAGAGTTTCCTTGCCGCAGAAGGGGCAATTTCCAGCTTTTAAATCCAGACAGGAACACTCTTTGCAGATATAGCCCGGCACGCGGTAGTTGTCGTCGACCACCAGTGCCTGACAGGCCCCCATGGGAATCGCCCGCAAAACATTCTCGATTCCCTTTGCGGCCAATCCGCCTTTGTGCAAGGCCTCTATGAGGCGTTCCAAAATCATACTATCATCTTCTTCGTTTATTTTTCTCTCCATTTCGAGGGCTGCTTCAATGATAGTATTGATATGGTCTTTGGGGCTAAGATTCGACCGTCCTTTCACCCTGGGCTGCAAATAGCTGTGGAGGAGCGGGAAGAAAAGCGAATAATCTTCTGCTTTGATGCCGATGAAAAGATATTCAAAATGCCCCATTCTGAAGTGTTCCAGCAGGGCATTGGCTACTGTATGATAATGACGAATGACTTTGTTTTTAATGCTCCGCTCGATCCGGCGTTCCTCTAATCCATACCATCCTCCTTTTCTGACTTTTCCCTCGATGTCGGAACGATAGGCGTTGTGCTCTAACACTTCCCCCATGTACACTTCCAGCAATCGTGCTTCCTGCTTATCGACCAGTACGAGCATGAGCCGATGATACTCATCTAAGATTGCGACCAAAGGACGTATATAAGGATTGGGATCGACTACTACCTGGGATTTCACCGGCTGCGCAACGCGATAGACCAGGTATAAATCACGCGTTCCATCGGCGATGATGACTAAGCCCCTCACTTTTCCTGCGGGCACAAAAGAATTGGTCACCTCAAATTCAATTTTCTCAAAATCTTCTTTTACCGCGGCGAGCTGTTTTTTAGACCAGTCTTCCTTCTCTAAAGACCGCAGTTTAGTCCGCAGCAGGCTGTTCGTTACTGTTTTGTAGGCGCTCGGATTCGTATGACGAGGATCCACATTCAGATAAAAGGAGGTAACCAGCGTTCCTGCCGGCTTAATTTCTAAAAGTTCGTTAATGTGTTCTTTGGTAATCAGATTGCTGTTCATTTTGTTTTACCTGTCTCATTTCATTTCGTTCAGGATTTTCCGGATGACCTTGCCCGGCTACGCGGCCGGGCGATTTGTCAGATGTTATACGATTCCTCCTTGTTTGCGTCAAGGGGATTCTCGGCGACTGCCGCGGCGAGGGGGCTTCTTTCGGCCGCAGATGACGATTGCGGGGTAATGCCGGCGTGCCGGTGATGCCGGGCTTGATTGAGCAGGCCGATGCAGCCATCAACTCCAGCCGAGCCGGGTTGGATAACGTGAATGCCAGGGAATCATTATGAATCTTTCGCTACGGCCGGGAATAATCCTTGTGTGCATCCGCCCTTCGTTTCTCTCTTATGTTGGACTTTGTCTCTCCAGTTCTCTCTGTTTGTTGGGTGTTGGCTGCGGGCTGGTTCCGGCTGGTTCGAAAATACGGGCGGCTGCTACAGGGTAAATTCTCCTTCGAGTGTGAGGACGGGGACATAGTCCGGATTGTAGTAACTTCCTTCAAGTACGTTGTAAAGGTAGGTGGTGCCGCCCGGGGTGAGAATGAAGGTTACCAGCCCGTCCGTATCTGTCTTGACAAAGGAAGTAACGTCGCCGGATGCAGGGCCGTTCGCAACGGTCGGATTGACCGTGTACAGCCAAACCGTTTGGCTTGTATTCAAGGCGGTACCGCTGGCTGTATCGTTGCCCGGAGCGGAGAACCAGTCGATTGTGTCGGCGATCCATGTTTCATCTACGCCGTCGTTGAGGCCGTTGACTACATAGGATTTATCACCTGTGATGGCATAAATCGTCAGGGTTGCGCTGGTGATGGTACCGGTAATGCCGGAAAGGTCGAACTGGAGCCAGGATTTGTTCGCATCGAGGGTGTTGAGCTGGGGGTCATCGCTCCACTGGCCGGCACTGCGGGTTTTCAGCCGTGTTTCCGAAATCCAGGCCCCTGAATTGGTCTTGTACTGAATCGCTTTTCCCTGGCGGGCCGGTATGGAGATCGCGGTGATTGTCGGTGCTTGCAGGGATTCGCTCAGCCAGCTGTCTGCGAGGACCATCAAGTCGGTGATGTCCACGACAGCATCGGCGGGTCTGGCGATGTCGCAGTATGGATTCCAGCCGGCATCTGTCGGGCGGCTGTTCCATGCGGCGGCCAGGACGGCGAAATCGCCCAGGTCGATGATGCAGTTGCGATCCATATCGGCGCGTGCAGCCGGCGTTACCAGCCAGTTGAGGTATTCTTCGAGGTTGGTATAGCCGTCTCCGTCGCGGTCGCCGTTTCGGTCGGCGGCATCGTAGGGGTTCAGCCCTCTTGAACGTTCCCAAGCGTCGGGCATGCCGTCATTGTCCGCGTCGGGCAGGGCCGGCAGCGAATGAAGGGTTGGCCAGCCGCCGACAGTGGTTTGGGAATCAATGATTCCCAGCCCTGCTCCGGTCTTGCCGCCGAATGTTGCGGTTCCTGTTCGGACTTCGTTAATAATGCGGGTATCCACGGAGTCGCGGATAAGACTGCAACCGGCCTCAGCGAGGACCGCCTCATAGGCCTCCTGGGCGGTTTGTGTGGTTACGGGGTAGGTTTCGGCGGCGGGGAAGGGGGCTGAAGCCCTGCATAAGTTCCGTTCGGCATCGCCGCCTTCGGGGTTTACGCCGAGCCAGTTGTCATTGGTTACGGTGGTACTGCCCTGTACGTAATTGCCGCTGATGTACCATTGGCCGTAGGTGTGGGGCACGATGGTATTGCCGGCGTCGTCTTTTTGGAGACTGGGGTTGGCGATGCGGTATCTGACGCCGGAGTTGGTGGCAGGGCCATATTTGTAGAAGCAATTGATGATATTGACGGCGGCTTTCTCGCCACCGTAGCAGCTGTTGAAGGCCCAGTTGTAGATGACGTTATTGCGCAGGTCCACGTTGTCGGCGGGGTCTCCTTCGATGCGCGGATTGCGGGAGCTGTGATGGGCCAGAAGGTTGTGATGCCAGGAACTGTTGGTGCCTCCCCAGATGCCGCCGTATCCGTGGGCACCTTTTGCATGATGGGAATAGCGAAGACTTTCAGTAATCAGGCACCACTGGGCGGTAAAATTGGTGTTGGCATAATAGGAGAACGCCTCATCGACGGACCAGCTTGCCGTGACATGGTCGAGGATTATGCGGTTGCCATAGCGTCCCCATGTGGCGTCGTCGTCTCCGTTTTCGGAGCCGTCGGGCCACTGGTCGCCGAGCCGGCAGCGAATGTAGCGGATGATGACGTTATCATAGCCGGCGTAGAAAGAGCCGTTTGCGATGCAGATGCCGTCGCCGGGTGCGGTTTGGCCGGCGATGGTTACATTGGGATATTTGACATCCAGGTTGGATGTAAGATGAATGGTTCCGGACACGCGAAAGATAATTGTGCGAGGGGTATTGTGATTGAGGGCGTCGCGGAGTGAGCCCGGGCCGGAATCATTAAGGTTGGTAACAAAATAGACGGCTCCGCCCCGTCCGCCGGCGGCCGCGGCGCCGTATCCTTCGGCGCCGGGAAAGGCAGGAACAGCCCAAATTATTGCGGAGTGAAGAGTGAGAAAAACGGATGCAAGAATGAATCGTTTCATGATGCGGTTCTCCTTTGCCGGCGTTGTCAGGTGCATCTTAACCCCCCTTATTCCAATAGTTCTTGCAGGATGGAGTTTTCCTAAAATTGTCTCAGCGGGCTTTATTATAGCAGAATTTAACGCCGGCGGGAAAGAGGGATGCTGGGTTTTTGCGGAGTTTTGCGCAATTTGATTTTCCGTTTTGCGCGAAACGGTATTAGGGGCGTCTAACGAAAGTGCGGAAAAAGTGCGGAAAAGCGAGGGAGATAGTGGACCTGAATCGTCTGGAAACGAGGCGTTTTTGCGGAAAACGAAACAAAACAAGACTGGAAAAGCAGCCATAAAACAAGTATAGTATCCGGCTGTGGAAATCGGCGGCCGGTTTGGCGGCTGTGCAGGATAAACAATAAGAGAAAGCAATGTATGGAAGCAAAGAAAACTTCCGATAAGCCATTATATATTCTGGGGATATCGGCTTTTTATCATGACAGTGCGGCGGCACTGCTGAAGGACGGCCGTATCGCAGCCGCTGCGCAGGAAGAGCGGTTTACCCGTAAAAAGCATGACCCTGCTTTTCCGGTGAATGCGGTTCGGTACTGCCTGAAGGAAGGGGGCATTGATGCTTCGCAGATTGATTATGTGGTATTTTATGAAAAGCCGCTGAGCCGGTTTGAGCGGATTCTGGAGACTTATATTGGGTATGCTCCGCGTGGATTCAAGCAGTTTCTGATGAGCATTCCGCTGTGGCTGAAGCAAAAACTTCATCTTCCTCGGGAGATGGACCGGGCGTTGGATTACCAATATCGAGGCCGCTATTTGTTCTGTGAGCATCATGAGTCGCATGCAGCCAGTGCGTTTTTTCCATCTCCGTTTGAGGAGGCGGTGATTCTGACGATGGACGGGGTGGGGGAATGGGCGACGGCGAGTATCGGGGCGGGGCGGGGCAATCGCATTGAGATGCTTTATGAGATGCATTTTCCTCATTCGCTGGGGCTGCTGTATTCGGCGTTTACGTATTTTACGGGCTTCCGGGTAAATTCGGGGGAGTACAAATTGATGGGGCTGGCGCCGTACGGCAGGCCGATTTATTATGAAACGATTTTGTCGGAGATGCTGGACCTGAAGGAGGACGGGTCGTTTCGTCTGAATATGGATTATTTTGCGTATTGCTATTCGGATGTGATGGTCAGCCGGAAGTTTGAGAAACTTTTCGGGGGGCCTCGCCGCAAGCCGGAAACGCCCATTACGCAGCGGGAGATGGATATTGCTGCTTCGATTCAGAAGGTGACGGAAGAAATTATCCTTCGGATGAGCCGGTATGCTTATAAGCAGACGGGGATGAAAAATCTGGTGCTGGCGGGCGGGGTGGCGCTGAATTGCGTGGGCAACGGGCGAATCCAGCGGGAAGGGCCGTTTGAGCATATCTGGATTCAGCCGGCAGCCGGGGATGCCGGCGGGGCGCTGGGGGCGGCGCTGTTTGTGTGGTATCAGCTGCTTGAGAACCCGCGAAGGCCGGACCCGATGGATATGCAGAGCGGTTCTCTGCTGGGGCCGTCGTTTACGACGGAGGAAATCCGGGCGTTTCTTGAGCGGGAGGGGGCTGTGTACGAGGTTTATGAAGATGAAGAGGAACTTCTGGATACGGTTTCGGATGCGCTGGCGACTGAGCAGGTGGTAGGGTGGTTTCAGGGACGGATGGAGTTCGGCCCGCGGGCGCTGGGGTCGCGAAGCATTTTGGGGGATGCGCGGAGCGACCGGATGCAGTCGAAAATGAATCTGAAAATCAAGTTCCGCGAGTCGTTTCGTCCTTTTGCGCCGAGTGTTCTTGCGGAGCGTGCGGAGGAGTTTTTTGAACTTAAGAACGGCTGCGTCAGCCCGTATATGCTGCTGGTGGCTCCGATTCAGGAATCGAAACGGGTTGCAGCGGCGCCGCAGGAGAAGCCGCTGTTCGGGCTGGACCTGCTGAAGGTACGCCGCAGCTGTGTACCTGGGATTACGCATGTGGATTATTCGTCGCGGGTTCAGACGGTGGATGAAAAACGGCACGGCCGCTATTATCGGCTGCTGAAACGATTTGAGGCCAAGACGGGCTGCCCGCTGGTAATCAATACGAGTTTTAATGTGCGGGGCGAACCGATTGTGTGTACGCCGGAGGACGCCTATCGGTGTTTTATGGCGACCAATATGGATATGCTTGTGATGGAAAATGTGGTGCTTCGGAAAGAGCGGCAGCCGAAGGCCAAGGTCCATGAGACGGATGAATATCTGGCAAGGTTTGCGCTGGATTAAGGAAGGAATGCGGCTATGGGAATGATGGAGTTGAACTGGAGACCTTCGGACAAGACACTGCGGCAGTTTGGTTTGTGCTGTCTGGCGGTCCTGCCGGCGGCTGGGATTGTGCTGTGGCGGCGTTTCGGTCTGCCGGCAGGGGCGGCATGGGGGCTGGCGGCGGCGGGGATTGTGCTGTTTGGGGTTGGGCTGGTTTTTCCGAGGGGGCTGCGGCCTTTTTATGTGGTGCTGATGGCGGCGGGGTTTCCTATCGGCTGGGTCATCAGCCATGCGGTGATGTTTTTGTTTTACTTTTGCATTCTTACTCCGATTGGGCTTGTGTTTTGGCTGTTCGGGCGGGATGTGCTGCATCGGAAACGGGAGCGGGAGGCGTCGTCGTACTGGGTGGAGTGCTCTCGTTCTGTTTCGGTCAAGCGATATTTCAGGCAGTTTTAGCGGGATAAGGATTCGGAAGGATTTTTATGTCTGAGCAAACGGTCTCTCCGGCGAAAAAAGAATTTGAGCAGCAGGCCCGTCAGGGACGCCCGGGGCTGCTGCGGGAGTTTTATGATTTTCTCAAGCACAACAAGAAATGGTGGCTTCTGCCGATTCTGCTGATGCTTCTGCTGCTGGGGCTGATTATTCTTCTGAGCGGGACGGCGGTGGCGCCGTTTTTGTATCCGCTGTTTTAGCGAGGGAGCCGGACGATGAACAAGCCGAGTCTTGGGCGAGTTTTCTGGACAGCGGTTATTGCGGCGGGGCTGGGGGTGCTTTGGCTGAAGGAGGTTCCGCTGGCGTATTGGGTGGCGCAGCAGCGGGAGGTTCTGCTGGGGCGGTACAGTGTGGGGCAGGTGAGCGCGCAGCTGATATTGACGCCGGTGGGTCTGCTGCTGCTGTGGGGGCTGTGGATGGGGAAGGAGAAAAGCCCATCGCAGCGCCGTCAGGATGCTTTCAAGACGGCGGCCGTGGTGCTTTCGATTGTTTTTTGTCTGGTTTTTGCTGATGTTGCACTGCGGCTGGTTTCCCGCCGTCAGTACACGGCGGCCGGGCATAGTTATCATCGCCCGCCGAACCAGACGATGAAGGGGGTGTTTGAAGATCGTCCTGTCTGTGCGTTCAGTTATCCGAATGCGCCGGCTGGGTATCCGCCTGTTTCCTATGTTTTTACGACGGACAAGAGGGGATTTCGCAATCTGAGCGATATGGACTGTGCGGATGCCGTTGTGCTGGGGGATTCCTTTGCAGAAGGGTCGAGCGTGTCTGATGAGCATTGCTGGCCGATACAGTTGGCAAAACTCAGCGGCAGGACGGTGTATAATCTGGGGATGTCGGGGACGAGTGCGGCTGGTTATCTGGATGTGCTTGAATCGATTGGTTTTTCGCTGAAGCCGCGGTTGGTTTTGTGCATGCTGTATGAGGGCAATGATTTTCGGGACAGCAATTTTCGTCGGAATGAGGGGCGGGAGCGGCCTTCGCTGGGGGATGTGCTTTTCCGCAGTTCGCCGCTACGGCGCCGCTTTGAGGCGTTTTTGATAAAGACGCTTGGGCCTGTGGGCAGCGGACGTTTTAACGACCCGGCGTCTGTTTTGGCGAATCCGTCGCATCCGATGTATGCGGTTTCGTGGCAGCCGCTGGAAGTGCCGCGGGGGTCGGGGCATTATTATTCCTTTGAGGTTAAGCGGGTTCTGGACCATTGGGTTCGGCCGGAGCAGTTTAGGGAGTCTTTGGCCTGCCGGCAAACGCAGGAGATTCTGACTCGGATGAAGGATTTGTGCGCGGGGCAGGGAGCGCGGCTGGTGGTTGTCTATGCGCCGGATAAGCCGCATCTTTTGATGGATGCCGTCCGGCGGCAGGTTCCGGCGGAGCAGGTGCGGGCCTTTCTGGCCCTGAAGAAAAAGGACTTGCCGCCTGCCGAGCAATTGATGGAGGATTTGTCGGCGGCAATGGATACGTTTGAAAATGTGATGGAGCAGTTCTGCCGAGAGGAGGGGATTGTCTTTGTGAGTCTGACTGATGTGCTCCGGCAGAAGATTGAAGAGGGGGTTTGGGCGTATTATGCCTATGACCAGCACTGGACTCCGGATGGGCACCGGGTTGTGGCGGAATATCTGGCGGAGACGGTGTTCGGCGGGGACGAGCCGCAATGAAATGGAAATTGAACAGCCGGTGGTTTCGGTGGGCGGCTGCAATCACGGTTGGGACGGCAGGGTGTACGCAGCAGAAGGCAGAACCGCCGCCGGCTGCCAGGCCTAATATTCTGTTTATTCTGGCGGATGACCTTGGGTATGGGGATTTGGGCTGTTATGGGCAGCAGCGGATTCGGACGCCGCAATTGGACCGGATGGCGTCGGAGGGGCTTCGGTTTACTCAGCATTATGCGGGCAGTGCGGTTTGTGCGCCGTCGCGATGCTGTCTGCTGACGGGTCTGCATACGGGTCATGCCCGGATTCGCGGCAATGACCGCCGTCCGCTGCAGCCGGAAGATATTACGGCGGCACGGCGGCTTCAGGATGCCGGCTATCGAACGGGGATTATCGGCAAATGGGGTCTTGGAGAGGCCGGCTCGACGGGGATACCGACACGGCAGGGGTTTGATTATTTCTTCGGGTATCTGAATCAGACGCATGCTCATAATTATTATCCGGAGTTTTTGTGGCGCAATGAGGAGAAGGTGCTGCTTCCTAATGAAGTGAGGCGTCCGGCGGGGCGGCCTGCTCATCCGGGCGGAGTGAGTGTGAATCGGGCGGTTTATTCCCATGATTTGTTTATCGAGGAGGCCGAGGAGTTTATCCGCGGGAGCGGTCAGCAGCCGTTTTTTCTGTATCTGGCTTTGACGATACCGCATGCGAATAATGAAGCCGGCGCGGAGGGGATGGAGGTACCGGATTTGGGGGAGTATGCAGGGGAGGACTGGCCGACGGCGCAGAAGGCCTATGCGGCGATGATTACGCGGATGGATGAGGGGGTTGGACGGCTGCTGCGGCTGCTGAAAGAACTGGATATTGATGAGCGGACGATTGTGTTCTTTTCCAGTGATAACGGGCCGCATCGGGAGGGCGGGGCTGACCCGACGTTTTTCAAAAGCAGCGGGCCGTTTCGGGGGATTAAGCGGGATTTGTATGAAGGGGGGATTCGCGTGCCGATGATTGTCCGCTGGCCTGAGGTGATTGGGGCGGGCAGGCAGAGTGAGCATGTCAGCGCGTTCTGGGATTTCTTTCCGACGTGTATGGAGCTGGCGGGACTGGCGGCGCCGGAAAATGTGGACGGGATTTCGTTTGTGCCGGCGCTTTTGGGGGACGAGAAGGGGCAGAAGAAACATTCGTACCTGTATTGGGAGCTGCATGAGGCCGGCGGCAAACAGGCGCTGCGAGTCGGTCGGTGGAAGGCCGTTCGGCAGAATCTGGCGGAGGACCCTAATGCGCCGATTGAACTGTATGATTTGGAGACAGACCCTGCGGAAAGCCGGAATAGGGCGGAGGAGCATCCGCAGGTTATTCAGAAGATGGAGCGTCTTTTTGAGACGGTTCGCACGGAGGAGGTCGGGTATTCCTTTGGCACTCAGGGGCGGGTTGCAGTCTCTTCGGACTGAGGGGGGTTGATGCGTCGGCGGCGGGGGCCTGGGCCGACGGCGAGGGTGCGGCCGATGGAGCGGAGGGATTCTTCCAAGGAATGGCGGCAGGCGAGGGCGGTTTCGCTGAGGGTGGTTTTGCCTGGGTAGATTTCGTAAAGCCGCCGATAGCGGGCGGGGGTGCAGTTGGGCATGACAACGTTGGCACCTCGCTGGAGGCCGAGAAGGCGGCCGGTTTTGGGGTTGACCGCCGCCAGGGCGGTGGTGCTGGGGATGTTGGCTTCCGGACAGACCAGCCGGGTGAGTGCGATGACTTTGCAGGTCATCTGTTCGGTGTTGGGCACCTGTTCGGATGGGTGAATGGTCGGGGTGATTTGGCCGGTGCCCAGCGGGGTATGGGGATGGGGGATATACGGCCCAAGACCGATCATGTCGAGGTCCAGACGGCGGAAAAGTTCGATATCGTCGGCCAGGGAGGGGAAGGTCTGGCCGGGGATGCCCACCATGATGCCGCTGCCGACTTCATAGCCGAGTTGACGAAGGCGGGAAAGGATTTCCAGCCGATGGGCGGTTCGTCCCGGGCGGGGCGGGTGGATAAGCGAATAGAGGGCGGGGTCGGATGTTTCGAATCGGAGGAGGTAGCGGTCTGCGCCGGCCTGCCGCCAGCACCGGAGGTCTTCAAAGGGGCGTTCGCCAAGACTGAGGGTGACGGCCAGCGGGGTGGTCTGTTTGACGGTTCGGATGATTTGGGCGAGCCATTCCGTCTGGATTCCATCGTCTTCTCCCGCCTGGAGGACGACGGTGCCATAGCCGAAGTCGGCGATTTGGCGGATACATTCGAGAATCTCGTCGGCGGTCATGCGATAACGCCGGAGGTGTTTGTTGTGTCGGGAGAGTCCGCAGTAGGCGCAGGTTCGCGCGCAGTGATTGGAGATTTCGAGCAGCCCGCGCAGGTGGACTGCATCACCGACGTATTCTTTTCGGACTCGGTCGGCCATCCGCCAGAGGGTTTCGAGGGCGTCGGGGTCTGTCTGCTGAAGCCAGGTTTCAATTTCTGTTCTACTGAGCATGATTGGGCTGATGGGGGATTGGGGTTGCGGTCGCGGGCTTTGCGGCTTTTCGATAGAGTTCGAGGGTTTCGGGGAAGGGTTCGAGGGCACGTTCGAGAAGTCCGAGACTGCGGGCGATGACCAGTCCGTAATTGGTGATGGGGATACCGGCCTGTCGGCAGCGGAGGATGCGGCTGAGCATTTCTCTTCGATTCCACATGCAGGCGCCGCAGTGAATAACGAGTTTGCAGGGGGAGAGGTCTTGAGGGAAGTCGTGTCCCTGGACGGTTGTAAACTGGAGTGGGCCGCCGACGAATTGATTCAGCCAGCGGGGGATTTTGACGCGTCCGATGTCGTCTCCGATGGGATGATGGGTGCATGCTTCGGCGACGAGGACGCGGTCGCCCGGGCGGAGGGTGTCGATGGCTACGGCGCCGAGCATTTGGGTGGTCAGGTCTCCTTTGAGACGGGAATAAAGGATGGAAAAACTAGTCATCCTGACGGCGGGCGGGATGGAGGCGGCGACTTTGGAGAAGGCCTGTGAATCGGTAACGACAAGGTCGGGCGGGGTTTTGAGCCGGCGGAGGGTTTGCGTGAGCGTTTGTTCGGTGGTGATGATGGAGACGGCGTTGTGGTCGAGCAGGTCGCGGATGGTTTGCACCTGGGGGAGAATCAGGCGGCCTTTGGGGGCCTGCTTGTCAATGGGGATGACTAAAACCGCCAGACCGCCCTGTCCGACGAGGTCGGCGGCGATGACGGGCTGGTCGATGAAGTCGGCGGGTGCGGTGCTGATCAGGAGCCGGCGGAGTGCATCGATTCCGTGCTCTGAGACGGCTGCGGTTTCCACGAAGGGGATGTTCTGCTTGCGGAGAAGTTCGAGGGTTTGGGGCGAAGGGGGCTGGAGGTCGGCTTTGCTGAAGACGGCGATGAGGGGTATGCTGCGTTTTTTTAATTCGTTTGCGATGAGTTCTTCAAACTGGCCCCAGGGGCCGTCTGTGACCAGCAGTCCGATGTCTGTACGGTCGAAGACCTGGCGGGTTTTTTCGACGCGTTTCTGTCCGAGGGCGCCGAGATCGTCGATGCCGGCTGTGTCAATGAACAGCACAGGCCCCAGCGGCAGCAGTTCCATGGGTTTTTCGACGGGGTCGGTCGTGGTGCCGGCCTGGTCGGAAACGATGGAGACCTGCTGTCGGGTGAGGGCATTGAGCAGCGTGGATTTGCCGACATTGCGTCTTCCGAAGAGGGCGATGTGAAGACGGAAACCTTTGGGCGCCGGCTGGGGCATAGAGACCTGCCTTTCAGCAATAGACATCGCGTTTTCCGGTTCGGACCTTCTGGAGCATGGCTTCGGTTCGCCGGCGTGTGAGAGTGTCCATTTGCTGGAGGGCCTGTTCGATTAAGCGTTCTCCGGCCTGTCTGGTCTGGGGGGAGGCGTAGTCGAGCAGGTACTCGAGATAGGTGGACAGTGCGTTCGGCTGGCAATGTTCTTTAATCAATCCCGGTTTGGCCAGGTCCATGAAGTCCTCTCCGGTTCGTCCGAGGCGGTAGCAGGCGGTGCAGAAAGAGGGGATGTATCCGAGTTGGGTAATGTCGTAAATCACTTCATCGAGGGAGCGATGGTCGCCGAGTGCGAACTGGGCCTGGTTGAGGATTTCTTTTCCTTCTGCATAGCCGCCTGGGTTGGTTTTGCTGCCGGCGGAAATCTGAGAGACGCCGAGGGCGAAGGTGTCCCGACGCATCTCGGGATTTTCGCGGGTGGTCATGATGATGCCGGTGTAGGGGACGGCCAGACGCAGAATGGCTACGATTTTGCGAAAGTCAAAGTCGCTGACGGGCCTGGGGGGATGGATGGACATTTCAGAGCCGGCGGCCGGTTCCAGACGGGGGACGCTGATGGTATGAGGGCCGACGCCAAATTCAGCTTCGAGATGGCGGATGTGCTGCATCATGGCCAAAATCTCGAATCGCCAGTCGCAGAGTCCGAAGAGTACGCCGATTCCAACATCGTCGATGCCGGCCTCCATGGCGCGATCCATGGCGGTTACTCTCCAGTCGTAATCAATCTTTTTGCCGGCCAGATGGACTTGCCGATAGGTCTGGCGATGATAGGTTTCCTGGAAAAGCTGGTAGGTTCCGATATGGGCGTCTTTTAACTGTCTGAACTCGTCGGAGGTCAGGGGGGCGATGTTGACATTGACGCGCCGAATTTCGCCGTTGCCGAGTTTGACGGAGTAGATGGTTTCGATAGATTTTAAGATGTAGGAAAAGCCCTCTTTGGGGTAGGACTCGCCGGCTACCAGAAGGGTGCGTTTGTGGCCTTCGGCTACGAGAATTTCGATTTCCCGCCGGATTTCATCCTGATTGAGTGCCCGTCGTGTGATTGCTTTGCTGCGTGCCCGGAAGGCGCAGTAGAGGCATTCGTTGCTGCATAAGTTGGAGATGTACAAGGGGGCAAACAGGACCAGCCGTCTGCCGTAAATGGTTTCTTTGACATATCTTGCCGTTTCGAAGAGTTCGTGGAGGAGTTGGGGGTCGGTGATGGAGGTCAGGACGGCCACTTCGTCGAGTTCCAGCCCGTGCAGCTGCCGTGCTTTGGTCAGTACATCGCGGACATGGGAGTCGTCTTTGTTTGAGGCGGAAGCCATCGCTTCGGCTATTTGCTGTTCGTTAATGAAAGAAGATTGGGTTTTTTGTTCAGTTTTCATTGTTATGTGCCTTTAAAGAAAGTAATTTTGCTGAGAATAATATTAATGTTATAGAAAAATAATTTCAAATGCAACAAAAAGAACATTAATAATTCTTATCTGGTCGAATATGTTCTGCTGTAGTTATGTTTATTGCCACAGAATACACAATATAGTCTATCCAGTATAAATTATATGTTTTTTGGTTGAAAACATTGTCTTAATTATAATAATGCTGTCAGAATAAAAAAATGTTTAAGGAAAAACGTATGCGAAGCAAAGCGGTTTGGTTTCTGATGGCGGCGGGGGTGGTCTTGTGGGTCGGCTGCAATGAAAAAGAGGAGATGCGAAACGACCCGGCTATGGAGGAACTTGTGCAGGAGGCCGTACCGACGCGGACGGTGCCGAGCGAGGCGGCTGCGTCTGAGGGGGCGGAAAAGCCGGTTTCCAGTGAGCCGGCTAATCCGGTGGTTAAGATGACGACGTCGATGGGGGTGATTACGATTGAACTGTATCCGGACAAAGCCCCGCAAACGGTGGAAAACTTTTTGAAGTATGTGGAAGATGGTTTTTACAAGGGGACGATTTTTCATCGAGTGATCAGGCGGTTTATGATTCAGGGCGGCGGCTTTACGGATAAGATGGTTCAGAAGCCGACTCGCGGGCCGATTGTTAATGAATGCGGGCCGCAACTGCGTAATTTGCGCGGGACGATTGCGATGGCAAGAACGAGTCAGCCGGACAGTGCGACCAGCCAGTTCTTTATTAATGTGGTGGATAATCCTTTTTTGGATTTTGACGGGCCGAATAAGCCCGGGTATGCGGTTTTCGGGCGTGTGATTGAAGGGATGGATGTGGTGGACCGGATTGCGACGGTGCCGACAACGCGGCTTGCGAACGGGATGGCGGACGTGCCGGTGGAGCCGGTTGTTATCGAGCGGGTCGAACGGATTCGATAAACAGGGGACAGTTATGAAAAAAGTGCTGATGCAAACCTCGAAGGGGGCTATTACGCTGGAACTGGATGAAGAGGCCGCGCCGATTACGACTGCCAATTTTCTTGAATATGCGGAGAACAGGCATTACGACGGGACGATTTTTCATCGGGTGATTCAGGGGTTTATGATTCAGGGGGGCGGATTGACAAAGGACCTGCGGGCAAAGCCGACGTACGAGCCGATTATTAATGAGGCGTCCAACGGGCTGAAGAATAAGCGGGGCACAATTGCGATGGCCCGCACCTCGGAGCCGGACAGTGCTACCTGTCAGTTCTTTATCAATCATCAGGATAATGCCTTTCTGGATTATCGGGGGCCCCAGCCGGACCGTATTGGGTATGCGGTTTTCGGGCGGGTGGTTGAAGGGATGGATGTGGTGGACCAGATTGCTTCGGTGAAGACTGCTGCGAAGGGAGGGTATGAGGACGTTCCGGCTGAGACGGTTGAGATTGTTTCCGTACGGGTCATCGGGTAGTTTTCAGAAAAGAAGAAACGCCTGAGCGAGAGGGGAGGGGCCGGCGTATTTGGATTTATTTCTTATGCAGACGGCTTCGGTTTCTTTCGGCCGATTCGGCTTTCGGTGCCGGCCCGGATGCGCTGGATGTTGGCCCGATGACGCCAGATAACCAGGGCCGGCATAGGCAGGGCAACTAAAAAGAGCGGCCAGAGCGTCTGAAAAGTCCAGTCATGCCGGAGGGCGATGGCCGCCAGCAGGAGCAGGGGGAAGGCGGCAGCGGCGAGAATGGAGGCCAGAGAGACATACCGCCAGAGAAAAGCGGCCAGCAGCCAGATAAGAAGGGCGGCCAGACCGCAAATCGTCAGATAGGGCCACAGTCCGAGAACCACTCCCAAACTGGTGGCGACACCTTTGCCGCCTTTGAATTTCAGGTAGATGGGGAAGATATGGCCGAGGATTGCGGCTGTGCCTACGGCCAGCCAGCCGAATAATTGCAGGGGGCTGGGGGGTGATTGGGTCAGGCCGAGGTGGGGCGGAATGAGCATCGGGACAAGTCCTTTGCATACATCGAGGAGGAAGCAGAACGTGCCCCACTTGCGGCCGAGGGCGCGGACGACGTTGGTGGCTCCAATGTTGCCGGAGCCGACGCGCCGCAGGTCGATTCCATGCAGGCGGGCGATCAGCAGACCAAACGGAACCGAACCGAGCAGATAAGCACCAATAATCAGAATCAGCCATTTCATTGTGTTTTATTTTTGCGGGTCAGGATTTGTTTGTAAAGAGAAATCAGCTGACGGACGTGGCGGGTGATGGAGACTTCGCTGCGGAGGTTGTCTTCGAGGATGGCCTGGGAGAAGGCGGTTCGGGTTTGCGGATGAGTGAGGGCCAGCAGTCCGTCGGCGAGTGCCTGCCGACAGCGGGGATGGGCGATAACGATGCCGTGGCGGTTGCGGCGGATAAATTCGGCGGCGCCGTTCAGCGAGGTGGTGAGTACCGGTTTGGCCATGGCCAGGGCTTCGAGGATAAAGCGGGAGCTGGGGTCGTACCAGGTGGGCAGAACGGCTGCATCGGCGGCGGCGAGGGCGGCGGAAATATCCGGCAGCGGCCCGCAGAAGACAATTTTTTGTTCGATGCCGGCCAGCCAGGCGAGGTTGCGGGCCTGACGGGGATTGTCTTTGCCGACGACGGCTAAAACCAGCGGCAGATGGCTTTTGCGGGCTGCGAGAGGGAGGGCATGGATAAGGTCGAAAAGCCCTTTGAGACGGAAATTGTTGGCGGCAAAGAGAAAAAGGACGGCTGGGTCGGCGGGGGTGAGGCCGGCAGACCGGAGGATGCGGCTGCGAAAGTCGGTAACGGACTGGGTCGGCGGCGGCTCAGGCAGGCGGATGCCGTTGGGGATGACGACGATGCGGTCGGGGGAGATGGGAATGTGGCGGAGGAAGTGCTGTTTGACGCTGTTGGAGAGGGCGGCTACGGTGAGGTTGGGGTTGGCGGTCAGCACTTTTGCTTCGGCGAGGAGATATTGTGTGCGGCGGCGGTTGAGAAAGTGAAATCTGCGTTTGAAAAAGCGGCGGAAGGGGTCAGGATAACTTTGGGCGTTTTGGATGGCGGCCTGCCGCCAGCTGCCGCCGCGGGGCTGGTAGATGTCTGCGACGGAAACGGGCAGGGTGCTGTGGAGCAGGTCGCAGGGGTTGGTTTTGAGGTGTTCCTGGAGGGCGGTTTCGATGAGCGGCAGAGGGGTGCGTTTGGCTTTTCGGGAAGGGCAGAGTACATGGATACGGCTGCTGTCGGAGGTTCCTGCGGCGGTGAGCAGGACGGTCTGAATGCCCTGTCGGTTGAGTTCATCGGTGAGTTCGCGGACGCTGCGTTCGGCGCCGCCGAGGGCGATGTTGGCTCGTTCGGTAAGGATTGCGATTTTAGTTGGGGTTGGTTCCATAGGGATTTACTGCGCAAAGGGCACGGCTCGTCCATGGCGGAGGTCGTGGTCGGCGATGCGCCAGGCCTTTCGTTTGATTTTGCGGATGATTCGACGGTCGGCGGCGGACAGTTTGGTTCGCCCTGCGTAGCGAAGATAGAAACGGAGTCGGTCGGTGCGGGAGATGGTGCGGCCTGGGGCGGAGTAGTAAAGTTGGGTAAGGTCTTTGATTCGCCATCGCTGTTTGAAGAGGCGGGGGCGAAACGTTCGGTGAAGGTCGATTAAGACCAGTTGGTTGTCGTCGGTAAGGAAGATATGGGCTAAATACAGGTCTCGATGGCAGAAACCGCTGCGGTGGATGGCGGCGACCCAGTCGGCCAGTCGGCAAAGAAATTGGCGGCGAGGGGCGGGGTTTTGAAGCGGATTCAGGTTGGTCAGGCAGTCGGGCAGGTGTTTTTCGAGAGAACGGCCTGCGATTTCTTCTGTGATGAGAAAACTTCGTTTTTCGAAGAGAGTGCCCCACTGGCTTCCGAAGGCGATGATTTTCGGGGTTTGGATGCCGGCCTGTGCGAGCGGTTCGGCGGGGACGCGATCGAGGTCTGCGGCGGACAGGCGTCGGCCCCAGCGGAGCCAGCCGCCCAGTTGAAGCCGCAGCGGGGGACGATGGTAACGCTTCAGATAGAGGGCTTTGTGCGGGGGCTGTTCGATGCGGAGTCGGCTGCGAAAGGCGGACAGATTGGATTTGAGGAGGGGCCGGCCGGCGTCGAATGCGAAAACGGCGTCGAACGTTGTCAGGCCGAGTTGGCGGAGGCGGTCGGCGGAGGCAGGGTCGGCCCAGATGTTTTCAGCAAAGGGTGCAAGGGTCGGCTGGTTCATTGGGGCTTCTCCGTGAGGAACTGTTCAGCGGCCTGGAGGACCTGCTCGACGGTGATGGATTCCATGCAGTAGTGCTGTTTTTGTCTGCAAACGGGTTTGTCGCAGGGGACACAGGGGCCTGTACCGATGATTTGGATTTCTTTGGTCCAGCCGGTCTGCGTCCACTGGGGATTGTTGGGGCCGAAGAGCGTAATGACTTTTCGCTGGAAGGCGATGGCGATATGACGGGGGCCGGTGTCGTTGGTGATGACCAGGTCGGCACGTGCAATGAGGGCTTTGAGGGCGGCCAGATTTAAAGGGACATCGGCGGTGCTGGGCAGAGGGTGGCGGGTGCAGCGGCGGATGGCCTGGGCGATGGCTGTTTCGTTTGGATTGGGGGCAACGGATAGAATGACCAGGGCGTTGCAGCGTTCTTTGAGGGCATCGGCCGTTTGGGCGAATCGTTCGGCCGGCCAGCATTTGCTGGGGCCGAAGGCGCCGCCTGGGACAAGAATGACCAGAGGCCCTGTGTGCGAGGAAAGGGAGGGAATGCTTTGGATTATCTGTTTGGGGGCATCCGGCTCAAGCGATAGGGTGAGGGTGCGGTCGGAGGTGTCGGCTCCGAGAAAGCGGGCGATGTTCAGGTAGTACTCCACGGCAGGCAGAGGGACGAAACGGCCGGCTGAATCTTTGAGCGGGCGGATGGGGTCGGTCAGGAGCCAGGTTCGTCCGTCGCGGGCATAGCCGATGCGGCGAGGAATGCGGCTGCAGGCGGCTGTGAGTGCGGAGCCGAAGGAGTTTTTCAGGAGGATGCAGGTGCGAAAGCGGCCGCGGCGGACTTGAGCGGCGGTTTGCTGGAAAGACGGGCGGATTTCGAGCCAGTCATCACAGAAGGGGGATGGGCTGAGCAATTGACGAACGGCAGGCGAACTTAGAAAACAAATACGGGCAGAGGCAAAGTGCCGGCGAAAGGCGCGAAGGGCGGGGACGGCCATGACTGCATCGCCTAACGGGGAGGGCAGCCAGATAAGAATCCTTTCTTCGGTCGTCGGGGCTTTAGTCATCAGGAGGTCTTTTTCTGTACGCATTGGGTTTCAGTCTTTTCGACTCAGCAGCAGGGCGATGGTGAGCAGCTGGAGGACGACGGCGTATCCGAGAGTCATTTGGGCGGAAGTAATAGGCCGGGTGGAATCAAACCAGAGCCAGATGCTGAGGATGAGGCAAAAGAGAGAGAGAATGCCGGTTATTGTTGCGAGCATTCGTGCAAACGAAAACTCCTCATAAAAATCCTCACGATGGCGAAGGCGGAGCAGATGGAGGATTTCCTGGAGGACCGGATGGGTTTCGGCGTCGAGAGGAGGGGTCTGCTCGGCATGGGGCTGCTCGGCTGTCTGTGCAGTGGTGTCGTTGGGGAGGTCTTCCAGCGGCTGGGGTTCAGAATGCGCCGGCAGCGGGGAGGCCGGGGCAGAAGGTTGCGGCTGGTGGGGCTGCTCAGCAGGGGCGGCGGTCGGCGCAGGGGCCGGCGCAGGGGACGGTGCGGGGGACGGTGCGGGGGCTGGTGCGGGGGCTGGTGCGGTTTGCTGAGCGGGTCGCGGGGTTTGCTGTTTTTCCTGCATGGTGAGCATGCGGAGCAGATTGGCGGCTTCCCGTAAACTGGCTGTTTTGTAGTCGGGGACGGGGTCTGTTGGGGCCGGCTGGAGGCGGTGGATGGGAGATTCAATCAAGATGGTTCGACAGCCGGCTCGGACGCCGGCTTCTATGTCGCGGTACGAATCCCCAATCATCCAGGACTGGGACAAATCGATGGACAGATCGCGGGCGGCCTGGAGGAGCATGCCTGGGTTGGGTTTGCGCAGGTCGCTTTCGCAGCGGTATTTGGGGATAACCCCTTCGGGATGAAAGGGGCAGTAATAAATGGCGTCCAGATAGGCACCTTCGTCGGCCAGGAGTTTTTTGAGACGATGGTGAATCTGCTCGAGGGCTTCCTCGGTTACCAGGCCTCGGGCTACGCCGGACTGATTGGAGACGACTACCAGCAGATAGCCCGTCTTCCTCATCTGAATGAGGGCCTGTGCAACGCCGGGGAGGAGCCGCACCTGGCTGGGGTGATTGATGTAGCCCGGGTCTTCAATCAGCGTCTGGTCGCGGTCGAGAAAGACGGCTTTATGGGTTGTCATTTCTGTTTGTCTCCTGGCTGCTGGTTTGTGTTCCGTTGGGCATTTCGGATTTTGTTGATGACGCTGGTTGAACTTTTTCCCTCGACGAGGGGGGCCAGTTTGACGGTTCCGCCGTATGATTCTACAAATTCTCTGCCGACGACGCCTTTTTGTGCCCAGTCGGCGCCTTTGACGAGTACATCAGGGCGGATTTGCTGAATGAGGCGAAGGGGGTCAAGTTCATCAAAGAAGACGATATAATCGACAAATTCGAAGGCGGCCAAGACGGCGGCGCGGTCGTGCTGGTTGTTGATGGGGCGGTCGGGGCCTTTGAGTGCCCTGACGGAGGCGTCGGAGTTGATGCCGACGACGACAATATCCCCCTGCTGTCGGCAGAATCGGAGGTATTCGATGTGGCCGCGATGAAGTACATCGAAGCATCCGTTGGTGAAGACGATTTTTTCCTTCTGACGGCGGTGAATGTCGAGTTCTTTGAGCAGGACAGAGAGGTCTTCGCGGATTTTTCCGGTTTTGCTTTTGGACCGGGAGATAATTTCATTGATGATTTCGCTGATTGAGACGGTGGCGACGCCGAATTTTTCGACTTCGATGCCGGCGGCGATATTGGCCAGCTGAAGGGCAGTAGCCCAGTCGCAGCCGGCGGCGAGGGTGACGGCGAGGGCGGCCAGCATCATATCGCCGGCTCCGGTGACGTCATAGACAGTGCGCGGCACGGTGGGGAAGTGCTGGTCAATGTCGGCGGTGCGAAGGTAGGCCCCTTCTTTGTCGAGGGTGATGACGACGGCTTCGAGCTGGAGCTGGTCATAGAGTTTGGCGGCGGCGCGGGCGGCATCGTCGATGGTATTGATGGGAAAGCCGACAGCGCCTGCGGTTTCCCTGCGGTTGGGCGTGATGAGGGTGGCGCCGGTGAACTTGGAGTAATCGGGCTGGAGGGGAGGGTCGATAAGGACTTTTTTTCCGGCCTGGCGGGCGGCTCGGATGAGACACCGGCAGAAATCCGGCTGGAGAAGTCCTTTGTTGTAATCCTGGAGGCAGACAATGTCGGAGCATCCGAGCCGGCTTTGAAAGTGCTCCAAGAGCCGATCGTATTGCTCGTCTGTGAGGGGCAGGGTGCATTCATCGTCGATGCGGAGCAGCTGCTGACGGTGGCGGTGCTGGGCCAGACCGATGATGCGCTGCTTGCTGATGGTGGGCCGGTCGGGCAGGGGAATGAGGGCGGAGCAGTCGGCTTTGAGTTGGGTGAGCAGTTCGAGGAGTCGACGGCCTTCGGCATCGTCTCCGATGACGCCGATGCACAGGCAGTGTGCGTCCAGCGTGGTGATGTCGGCGGCGACGGAGGCCGCTCCTCCCGGGCTGTATTGTCGGTCCATGACCTTGAGTACCTGGACGGGGGCCTCGGGGCTGATGCGAAGGGCGTCTCCGTAGATGTAGCTGTCGAGCATAAAATCGCCGGCCAGCAATACGGTCGGCGAGCCCAGTTGGGTAACGGTTTTCAGCAAGTGGGGCAGGGTCATAGCGGCTCCTGTTTTGTTTTTGTTTTGATTCGTTCCTCGATGGCGGCGAGGATGGGTTCGGGCGGCGTTAAAAATTCCAGTTCAAGAGTGAGGTAATAGAGGGGAATCTGATTGTTCTGTTCGGTCAAAAGGGCCGCTTTCACCCAGTCTTTTTCTGTTGTTAAGATGATTTCGGCACCGGCCTGGCGGGCCTGATGGACAAGGGTGCGGATGTCGTCGGGGTTGTAGGGGTGGTGGTCTTTGAAGAGCGTTTTGCCGACGATGGAGACGCCGAGAGATTCGACGCTTCGGAGGAAGGCGGCGGGATTTCCGATGCCGCAGAAGACAAAGGCCTTTTTGCCGGCCAGTTGGGAGGCAGGGATGGCCTGGCCGTGAAAGGTGCGGGCCTGATTCTGTCGGTGGACGGCATGGAAAATCAGGATGTTGGGCTGAAAACGGCGGAGCGTGCTTTCAATCTCGGCGATTTGTTCTTCAGAGGCCAGGTCAAATCGTGTAATCACGGCGATGTGAGCCCTGCGGACTGAACGGACGGGTTCGCGGAGAAGGCCGGCGGGGAGCAGTTTGCCATAGCCGAAAGGGCAGGAGGCGTCGATAGCGATGATGTCGAGGTCCCGCTTGAGGCGGCGGTGCTGGAAGCCGTCGTCGAGGATGAGTACGTCAGGTTGGTGGAGGCGGACGGCTTTTTGGGCGGCGGCCAGCCGATCGGGGTTGACGATGACGGCGGCGCCGCTGCAGGCCTTGGCCAGCAGGGCCGGTTCGTCGGAAAATCGGTGGGGGGAAGTTCGATATCCGCGGGTGAGGATGGCACAGGTGCGGCCTTTGGCGGTGAGTTGGTTGACCAGCCAGATGACCAGCGGGGTTTTGCCGGTTCCGCCGGTGGTGAGATTGCCGATGCTGACGACGACGGGGGCAACCGGATGGGACGGCAGGAAGCCGCGGTCGTAGAGCCAGTTGCGAAGGGCTACGGCTGCTGCATACGGCCAGGAAGCCAAACGAAGAAGAAGCCGCAGGACGGCCGGCCCTGCTCCTTTGGCTCTGCCGGAAACAAGTTGACGAAACGCATGCTCGTTCAAACCGGTTCCCTCGGAATGTTTGGGTTATAAGGTGCGGATTTTCCGGATAATGGCATCGGCCATTTGCCGGGTGCCGACGGCGGTGGGGTCGTCTCGGTTTGGTTTTAGGTCGTAGGTTACGTCTTTGCCTTCGGCGATGACGGCAGCAACGGCCTGTTCGAGTTTTCGGGCCTGGGCGGTGAACCCGAGGTGCTCGAGCATGAGCATGCCGCTGAGAATCAGAGCGGTTGGGTTGACCTTGTTAAGCCCTTTGTATTTGGGGGCGCTGCCGTGTGTGGCTTCAAAGATAGCCCCTTTTTCGCCGATGTTGGCACCGGGGGCGACGCCGAGGCCGCCGACCAGCCCTGCACATAAATCACTGATGATGTCGCCGTAAAGATTGGGCAGGACGATAACATCGTAGAGTTCGGGTTTTTGGACTAACTGCATACACATATTGTCCACGATTCGGTCTTCAAATTCGATATCGGGATATTCTGCGGCGACTTGCCGGCTGATTTCAAGCCAGAGACCATCGGTGTGTTTCATGATGTTGGCTTTGTGGACGGAGGTTACCTTTTTTCGGCCTCTTTTGCGGGCATAGTCAAAGGCAAAGCGGACGATACGCTGGGTTCCTTCGACGGAGATGGGCTTGATGCTGATGCCGGTGTTTGTGCTGATTTTCCGGGTGCTGTGCTTATTGAGCCAGTCGATGAGTTCGAGGGTTTCCCGGCGGGCTTTTTCAAATTCGATGCCGGCATAGAGGTCTTCGGTGTTTTCCCGGACGATGACCAAGTCAATATTTTCATAGCGGCTTCGTACGCCTTTGTAACTTTTGCAGGGGCGCACGCAGGCATAGAGGTCAAAGAGCTGGCGGAGGTGGACGTTGACGGAGCGAAAGCCCGTGCCGACAGGGGTGGTGATGGGGGCCTTCAGGCCGATTCCGTTCCGCCGGAGGGATTCGATTGCGGCTTCCGGCAGCGGGGTTCCGGCGGTCTGCATAACGTCGATGCCGGCTTCCTGGATATCCCATTCAATAGGGGCACCGGTTGCGTCGATGCAGCGTCGTGCTGCTTCGGCTATTTCTGGACCGATTCCATCACCTTTAATCAATGTGACCAGCGGCATTCGAATCTCCCTAATTTCTTTTTTTTCAATTGGTTATATTGTTTTGCTTTCTTGATTTTTAAAAGATGGGGATGGCCGGAGTCGGCTGTAAAAGGAAAACAATACCTCTCTTTGCTCTGGTTGTCAACCAGAGAATCGGGATTGGGCGGTCTTTTGAAAGCAGGCCGACCCTTCGGTGAAGATGCCTTTTTTATAGGACGGTAATCTCTTTTTCAGACTGCCAAAGGCCGTGGATGTTGCAGTAGGCCAAGGCATAGAGGGTTCCTGATTTGGAGATTTTCAGTGCGGCCGATGCCTCGTGGTGGGTAAATAATGGGCCCTTATCGGGGCCTTCGATTGATTCGCCGTGCGAGGTAAATTCGATATGGGCCGCCTGACGCGGGTATTTTCCGCCTTTTTCCTGATAATAGAGGGAAATCCACCGGATATGATGTTCTGTTTTGTTAGGATGGGCAATTTCTTTTCCGATGGTGACAGTAACACGGAAGATTTCGTCGGGCTTGACCTTGTCCGGCGCTTCGATAACAGGGACGTGTTTTTCATTTTTCCAGTCAGCGGTTTGCACCTGTTCTGTGAGGTGTGCCATAGAAAAATCCCTTTCTGTAAAAGACCCTTTTTGCGATTGGATTTTGAGACATTATAAAAAGGGGCGGCGGCTTTTGGCAAGAAAAGAAAGATTTTTGGAAAATAGTCAATCGCAAATATTTCCGCAAATATTTAAGATTGACTTTATGCTTTTTGAGAGGTAAGATATCTGAAGTGGGTCAAATCGGCAAGGGAAAGGAGACGGAATGAAACATCGAGCGGGCTTTACGCTGATAGAGCTGCTGGTGGTGATTGCCATTATCTCTCTGCTGGTTTCGATTGTTCTGCCGGCTTTAAAGGGGGCGAGGATTCAGGCCCAGATGGCGGTTTGTCTTGCTAATCTGAATGGTCTGTCGAAGGGATATCATGCCTATGCGGATAATCATGATTCCAAACTGGTCAACGGCGATGTTCCGCGGTATCCGGGCCAGCAAGGATTGGATTTGCGCACGCTTGGGACTCGTCCGCCGTATTGGGCAGATTGTCCGCAGGATGAAGGTTATCATTATATGGGGGAGCCGTCGCAGGCCCCTTGTCCGCCGACGCTGGAGCATAAGAAACTGGGGATTATGCGCGGGGCGCTGTATGATTATGCGGCTGATCCGGCGGTGTATCACTGTCCGGGGGATTTGAGCCAGCTGCTTGTGCCCAACGGGCTTGGGGGGCAGGATTCCAACCCCTATGCGGAGAATTATTCTTATCGAAGTTATTCGGTGTCGGATTTGCTGAATGCGTGGAATCCGACGCAGGACCGACGGGCCGTGAAAAAGATGACGGAGATTGTTACGCCCAGTTCGAAGTTTGTGTTTATCGAGTCAACGGATAATCGCGGGTGGCTGATGGGCAGCTGGAACTTTCTGATGGAGCGAACACCGCCTCAAAGCGATACGCTGGCGATATGGCATCGGAAGCGGAGCGGTTTTGGGTTTGCGGATGGACACGGTGAAATTCATACATGGACGGACCCGGATATTATTGCAGCGGCCGCAGACCCGAAACGGACGTGGTTTTCTTATACGAATACCAGCTCAGATGATTACCGGTTTCTTGTGCGGGGGTATATTCCCGGCCGGAACATCAAATAACAGTCCAGCGGCTTTGGAGAAGAAGGAGCGGTCCTCTTCGTTGGCGGAAGGCCTATTGTGCGGCTTGTGCGGCAGGGCTTAGGCGGAAAAGAACTATGTCGCGGGGAGCGAGCCGGCCGTGAAAATCCTGAAGGGTGGTGCCGGTTTCATACCGGTCATAGGGCAATTTGGAGGAAGAATGATTTTTAGAGGGGCGCGGTGGAGTTTCGGATTACCAGTTCGCAGTCGATGACGGTGCGGACGCGTTTGGATGATTTTTCTTTGCCGCTGATGCGGTCCATCAGAATCCTGGCGGCTTCGATGCCGATTTGACGGGATTTCTGGCGTACGGTAGTCAGGGGCGGATTGGTGAGCTGGGCGATTTTGTGGGAGTCGCTGTAGCCGACGACAGAGAGGTCTTCGGGGATGCGCAGCCCCATTTCAGAAGCGACTTTGTAGATTTCAAAGGCGGCCCAATCGGAAAAGGAGAATACGGCGGTTGGTTTTTTCTCGAGCATTTGGCGGATAAGCGGGGGGATATTATCGGCGTAATCTGAGCCGACCTGATGGATGTATGTGACATCGGGATAGGCGGACAAGGCCTCTTCAAAATAGCGTCGGCGCAGTTTGGCCCAGGTCCATTCCTGATGGCCGGACAGGTGGGCGATGCGCCGATGGCCGAGCTGATAAAGATGGCGGGCGACCAGTTCGGCTCCGAGCCGCTCGTCGGTGATGACGGAGTCGGAGAAATCCAGTTCGTGATCGATGGTGACCACAGGGAGATTGCGGGATTCGAGTTCGTCCAGGTGGGCGCCGTACACTTCGCTGACGCGGGGCCAAAGGATGACGCCGTCCACCCGCCGATCGATAAGGCGGTGCATCTGCTTGAGCATGAAGGTTTCTTTTTCCTGGGGGGAGAGCACTTTGCCGGCGTAGCGTTCCCAGAGCATGATGCCGGCATAGTCATATTCGACCAGGGTGTCGTGGATGCCTTCGAGGATGCGGGACCAGTGTTCATCGTAGGGGGGAATCATAATGCCGACATTGCCGGTGCGGCCGGTCTGAATGCCCTGAATGAGCAGATTGGGGCGGTAGTTGAGTTTTTTGGCGCATTCGAGTACCTTTTCCCGCGTTTCCTGGGAGATTTCTCCTTTGTTGCGCAAAACGCGGGAGACGGTTGAGATGGACAGGTTGGTGGCCGCTGCAATTTGTTTTAAGCTGACTTGTGTTCTTGGTTTCATTGTGATTTCGGCAGATGTTCGGTTCCCAATTTCAGATTGACTCTAAAAAAGCCATCATACCGGTTGGGAGGGCGTTTATAAACAAATATTTTGTGGGAATTTGCGTATCTTACCGCAAGCGAAGTTTTTTGCTTTCGGAGGCGGCGGGCTGCTCTGGCGGATGGGCCGGCGGGAAAGAAAGCGGCGGAAAAGAACTTAACTCCATTTTTAATAACGACTTGGGTCTTTCTTTGGGCTGTTTTGGATTCTTTGGCGGCGGTGACTGAAGCAGGGGTTTCGGCAGGGAGGACCGGGGGAAAGATTTGGAAGGCGAGAGCAAATATTTACGCAAATATTTTTTATTGACAATAGTCAGGCAAAAGTCTATATTAAAATTATAAAGAGTTTTTCGGGAGGGCAACAGGAGAAGGCAGAGAAGATGAAAGATAAAAAAGGCGAATTGACGGCTGTTTAATATCGGGAGTCTTCTATGGAGCGGAAAAAAGGGTTTACCTTAATTGAGCTTTTGGTGGTGATTGCCATTATTGCCCTGCTCTTGTCCATCGTGATGCCGTCTCTGCGAATCGCCAAAGATCGGGCAATGGAGGTTCTTTGTGAAAACAACATTCGGCAGTTCGGGATTGGGATGTTTGCCTACTGCAATGACAACGACGGGACGCTGCCGGATGCGGAGGACTGGCTTCTGATGAATCTGGTTCGGGGCGATCCGCAAAGTCCTTATGTGGTTAATCCGTCCTCCCTGCTGAACTTTGACTGCGTATGGCATAATGCGAGCATCACCGCCGACGGGCTGATTGTGCGGTATCTGTCGAGTGATGAGGTGCGTGCGTGTCCTGCCTTTAAGCGGATAGCGCTTCGCCGGAGCAATTGTGCGGCGGGAGTCAGCCACAATCCGGCGATTCCGATTGAGCCGCAGTTTACGTATTCTCAAAATCCGTTTCTTGGCCCGCTGGGGTATCTGAAGGCCCAGTATTATGTGCGGAAGATTACTCAACTGCGTTCGCCTTCGGCGGTGTTTGCGTATGGAGAGGAAAATCCTTATGTTTTGCCGAGTTCCAATCCGCGTCCGCTTTATGGGAAGTTTACGGTTCGGGTCTCTTCAGTCACTCCGCTGAATGACTGTCTGCTGTATTCCATCAATCCGCAGTCGGCCAAAAGCTTCATTGAAAAATACGGCAGCAAGTATGATGTTCCGCCGACGTTTACGGACTGCCTGGGGACTTTTCATCGGGCCAAGGATACCGACGGCTACCTGGGGTATTCGAAGGCCGTCTTTGCTGATGGGCATATTCAGAATGTGGTGCCGGAAGAGTCGCTGATTTATTCGTGGCCGTTCTGAGGGGTATTTCGGCAGAGAAGGGCGGCTGCCGGAGGCGGCTGGGAGAAGAGTGCGGGCAAATGGGCTGCGGGAAGGAGAGGGGCTTTGTGTTTCCGGGCGGGAGGGGAGGCGGTGGAACAAGAGAAGATTGCAGGGGAACCGTTCGTTTGCTGAATAAGGGAAACAGGTGAAGCTGACTTCGATTGACATCGGAATTATCGGATTGTACCTGATCAGTGTTTTGGCGGTTGGGTTTCTCTGTTCTCGTCAGGCGGGCCGGAGCATTCGCTCGTATTTTCTGGGGGGCAACCGCATTCCGTATCCTTTGCTGGGGATCGCCAACGCGACGGGAATGTTCGATATTACGGGCACGATGTGGCTGGTGACGCTGTTTTTTCTGTACGGGATGAAAAGCGTGTTTATCCCGTGGCTGTGGCCGATTTTCAATCAGGTGTTTCTGATGGTGTATCTGGCCCGATGGCTTCGGCGCTCGCAGGTGATGACGGGGGCGGAGTGGATTGGATTTCGGTTTGGACAGAGCCGGGGGGCTATGCTGTCGCATATCAGCGTGGTTTTGTTTGCGCTGGTGAGTGTAATCAGCATGCTGGCTTATTCTTTTGAAGGGATCGGCAAGTTTGCGGCGGTGTTTTTTCCGTGGGACTGGCCGCCTTGTGTGTATGCGATTTTGCTGATGGGGATTACGACGATCTATGTGATTGCCGGCGGAATGTACAGTGTGGTGATTACGGATTTGATTCAATATGTGCTCTTGACGGTGTCGGGTGTGTGTGTTGCCTGGGTTGCGATGTCGCGGACAACGGCGGAGCAGATTGCGGCATCGGTGCCGGCGGGCTGGGCGGATTTGCGATTCGGCTGGAGACTGAATCTGGACTGGACAGGACTGCTGGAGGCGGGCAATGCCAAGATTGCCGAAGACGGGTGGGAATTGTTTACGGTCTTTATGCTGGTGGTGCTTTTCAAGGGGATTGCGGCGAGTATGGCGGGGCCTGCACCGAATTATGATATGCAGCGTGTGCTGGCAACCCGCAATCCGCGAGAGGCGGGACTGATGAGCTGGTTTACGTGCATAGCCCTGTTTGTACCGCGGTATTTAATGGTGGCATCCATAGGGGTGCTGGGGCTGGTGTATTACCGGCAGGCGCTCAACAGTATGGGAGACTCAGTGGATTTTGAGCAGGTGATGCCGTTTGTGCTGAATCATTTTCTGTCCAGCGGGCTGCTTGGGCTGGTGCTGGCGGGGCTGCTGGCGGCGTTTATGAGCACGTTTGACTGTACGGTGAATGCGGGGGCTTCCTATGTGGTCAAAGACCTTTACCAGCGGTATATCCAGCCGGATGCCCCTTCCCGTCGGCTGGTTCGAATGAGTTATGTCAGTTCGCTGGTGATTGTCCTGACTGGGATTGGATTCGGCTTTCTGACGAAGTCGATCAATCAAATCTGTCAATGGATTGTGGCGGGGCTGTATGGGGGGTATATCGCCCCGAATGTGCTGAAGTGGCACTGGTGGCGGTTTAACAGTTACGGGTATTTTGCGGGAATGATGACCGGCCTGTGCTGTTCTCTTTTGTTTCCGCTGGTGCTGCCGAATTGGTCGGCGCTGAATACATTTCCGCTGCTGTTTTTGCTGAGCATGGCGGCTTCGGTGGGAGTTTCGCTTTGGACCAAGCCGGACTCGCTGGATGTGCTGAAGCTGTTTTACAGGCGCACGCGGCCGTGGGGATTTTGGGGGCCGATTCTGCGTGCTGTGCAGGAAGAAGACAGGAGTTTTGTGCCGAATCGAGATTTTCGCCGGGATATGGTGAATGTGACGGTCGGCATTATCTGGCAGCTGAGTTTGTGTACACTGCCGTTCTATTTTGTGCTGCGCCGGTGGGCCGGCTTTTGGGGGTCGACTGGGGTGCTGGCTGTGACGTCGATTTTTTTGAAGTGGAACTGGTATAACCGGCTGGAAGAGGAAGAAGATGCGGTGCCAGCCGACGCCGGATAAAAAAGTGAGAAGACAGCGATGAATGAAACGATGATTCAATTGTTTCTTAAGAAAGTGGAAGACGAACTGAATGAAGATATTCTGCCGTTTTGGCTGACTCATCTTCGCGACCGGAAGCATGGGGGTTTTGTGGGGCGGATCAGCAATGATTTGGTGGCTGATGAGCAGGCGCCGAAGGGGCTGATTCTGCATACGCGGCTTTTGTGGGCGTTTTCGGCACTGGCCCGGTTTTTGAAGGACCGACGGTGTGAGAAAATGGCGTATGATGCTTATCAGATTGTACGGGGAGATTTCTGGGACGGGCGGTACGGCGGGGCCTACTGGCAGGTGGGAGCGGAGGGGCCGATTGATGTGCAGAAGAAGACCTACGGGCAGGCATTTTTGATTTACGGGCTGGCGGAATATTATCGACTGTCGCGGAATTCGGAGCCGCTGGCGATGGCCCAGGAGGTGTTTGAACGGCTTGAGCGGCATGCTCACGATGAACAAAATGGGGGGTATCTGGAGGTGATGGAGCGGGACTGGCGTCTCTCGCCGCATCAGCAGCTCAGCGAAGAAGACCTGGTCGCGCCCAAATCGATGAATACCCATCTGCATCTGCTGGAGGCGTACACGGAATTGTATTTGGTTTGGCCCGATGCGCAGGTGCTCAGGCGGCTTGAAGAACTGCTGGAGATTTTTCTGAAGTTTATTCTTGAACCGCAGACGCACCATTTTCGCCTGTTTTTTGAGCGGGACTGGAAGTCGCTGACAGGGTGTGTATCGTTTGGCCATGATATTGAGGGCAGCTGGCTGCTGCATCGGGCGCAGCAGGCAGCGGACAAAGAGGACAAAGAATGGGCAGGGCGGGTTGTGCCGGCATCGGTGCAGATTGCTAAAGCGGTTCTGGAGGAAGGGCTGGACAAGGATGGGGGGCTGCTGTATGAACGGCTGGAGGACGGCCGAATCCGTGCGGAAAAGCATTTCTGGTGTCAGGCGGAGGCGGTGGTGGGGTTTGTTAATGCCTATCAGCTGACAGGGGAGCCGGTCTATCTGGAGGCGGCCTGGAAGGTGTGGCAGTTTATTGAGACTTACCAGGTGGACCGGACTTACGGGGAGTGGTTCTGGAAACTGGATGAGCGGCGGACGCCGGACTTGTCGCTGCCGAAGGTTTCGGAGTGGAAATGCCCGTATCACAACAGCCGGGCGTGTATTGAGACGATTCAGCGGCTTCGGCAGATTCTGCGTGAGCCGGTTTTGAGCGGACAGGGGGAGCGATGAGGCCGTCGATGAAATATTGCGAAAAGGTGCGCGCCCTGGAGGCATCGTACCGCTGTGTGATTGAACGGAAGAATCGGCCGAGCAGGAAAGAGGGGATTTGCCGGCGGTATCTGCATCCGGTGCTGACGGCGGGACATATTCCGCCGGCCTGGCGATACGAGTTTGACGAGCGGCGCAATCCGCTTCTGCTGGAGCGGCTGATGGTGAATTCGGTGTTTAATGCGGGGGCGATGAAATGGGGCGAGTTGTTTCTGCTGGCCGCACGAGTAGAGGGGGCGGACCGTAAATCGTTTTTTGCGATAGCCCAGAGCCGCTCGGGGATAGATGGGTTTGAATTCCGGGACAGGCCGGTGGTGATGCCGGAGCTGGAGGAGACAGAGACCAACCATTATGACCTGCGTCTGGTGCCGCATGAAGACGGATGGATTTACGGGCTGTTTTGTGTGGAGTCCAAAGCCCCGACGGCGCCGAAGGGGGATACGTCTGCGGCGATAGCCCAGGCGGGAATCGCCCGGACAAAGGATTTGAAGCATTGGGAACGGCTGGCAAATCTGAAAACGCCGTCGCCTCAGCAGCGGAATGTTGTGCTGCATCCGGAGTTTGTCAACGGCAAGTATGGATTTTATACGCGGCCGCAGGACGGATTTGTTGAGACGGGAAGCGGCGGCGGGATTGCCTGGGGTGTGTGCGAAAACATCGAGCAGGCCGTTCTTACGGAAGAAATCCTTGTCGATGAAAAGCGTTATCATACGATTAAGGAGGCCAAAAACGGGCTGGGGCCTGCGCCGCTGAAGACCGCGTACGGCTGGCTGCATCTGGCGCATGGGGTTCGCCAGACGGCGGCAGGTTTGCGGTATGTGCTTTATGTGTTTATGACGGATTTGGAGCAGCCGTGGAAGGTGACCTTCCGGCCGGGCGGCTATTTGCTGGCTCCTCGCGGGCCGGAACGGGTGGGGGATGTGTCCAATGTGGTGTTCAGCAACGGCTGGATTCTGGATGAAGATGGAACAGTGTATCTCTATTACGGCTCGTCGGATACGCGGCTGCACGCAGCGAGTTGTTCGCTGGAAGCGCTGGTGGACTATGTCATGCATACGCCGGAAGATGGCGGGCGGACGAGTGTTTGTGTCCGGCAGCGGCTGGACTTGATTGAACGCAATCAGCGCTGGCTGGAAGAGGCCGGTCTTGCTTAACGGTACACGGTAGGCAAGATAAAGGGATGAAAGGGGACAGGAAAGGTATAGAAATCTTGAGCTGGATAGGCGGGAAAGAAGCGACCGGTGAATACCGCAAAAAATTTTTGCTGCGGCCGGAAGGGGCTGATTTTTGTTTTCTGTTTTGGAGGGATTGATTGGCTGCTTTTATTCAGGATAAAACAAGTGTTTTTATGGCGTAACGCAACTTGATTTATTTTAAGGGCTTATGACCTTTTCTTTTTCTGCCTTGCTGCAAGGCAGGCGGGAGAAGGGGCGAAAACCCGTAAAGGGCGGCGTCTGAAAATAAAACAAATATTTACGCAAATATTGTTTTTGGCTTTTTTGGTGTTTTTTGGTTGACTTTTCATTCGGGTTTTCAGATAATACTTCCATACAAAGGGAAAGGGTAATGAAAGGAACGTCCATGCAAGTCATCCTTTTCATCTTTTCGGTGTGTCGAAATTTCAGCCAACCTGCGTTTTATTATCCATTCAGGAAAGGAGAGTGATTATGAGAAAATGTTTGGCGGTGCTGCTGGTTTTAGGCGCAGTCTCTGTGAGCCAGGCGGTTATGCTGGCGGATTTTGAAACGGGCTTCGATGGTTTTCGAGCCACGGGGCCTCTTGCTTCTGCTTCGACACTGAGTTTGAGTACGAAGGAAGGGGCGGTTACCTCCGGTTCGCAGTGTTTGAAGGTCGATCACAAGCCGAATTACTGGCCGCTTCAGTGGGTGGCCCCGTCGGTGCCGGCGAGGTTGGGAAAACTTTCTATTGATATTACTTGTTTTGCGGCGGATTGGCCAACTCAGCCGTGGACACGGTTCTGCGAAAAGATTGCGCTGCAGAGCGATGGTGCCGGCGGCGACTGGGCGGAATACACAACGACCGAAGCAAATTGGATTGATCGAAAGACAGGAGCAAGTGCAGCGGTCGATTGGGGTGCCTGGTCAGGTGATATGTACCGGACTGTTGTCATTGATATTTCGGATTATGATTTGACGGGTGCTACCTATTTCCAGATTAATTTCTCATTTAACTGTGCTGAGGCCGGTCCTTATTACCTTGATAATATTCATTTTGTGGATGAGCCGGCCAATCCCTATCCGCCTAATAATGGGGTGGCTATCGTGGGGTATGATACGGAACTTTCGTGGGAGAATGCCACGGATTCTCTGAATTGGGTGAGAGTCTGGTTCGGAACGGCGCCGAAGCCGGGAGAAACCGATCCCAACAAGATATTGACGCTGGAGACCTACAAGAATCTGCTGGATTTGATTTATTTTGAGGAGAATCCTGGGGCTGCAAGCAGCTGTCCGATGCCGCCGCTGAGCGATGGGGTCAAGTATGTCTGGGTGGTGGATAGTGATCCCAATACGTATCCGATTCCATTCTGGACATTTACGGCGTCGGCTAATGTGCCTCCAAAGGCCAACGCAGGACCGGATCAGTATTTGTGGCTGGACGGGAATGCAAGCGTGGCCGCCACACTGGACGGCAGCGGTTCGACGGATGACGGTCAGCCGGGTCCGCTCAGTTATCTGTGGGAGCAGACGGCCGGACCTGAGGTGTCCATCGAGGATGCTGAGTCGGCGATTGCAACGGTGACTTTAAGCGAACTGGCCAGCCAGACGGAGGCCGGGGCTGCGGCACCGTATGTGTTCCGGCTGACGGTCAGCGACGGTCAATTTTCCTCCAGCGACAGCGTGAAGGTAACGCTCAACAGCGATTCCTGCCGTGCGACGATTGAGGCGGGCGGCTATTATTTCTATGGAGATGTGACCGGCCCTGCCGGCGACGGGATTCGCGACTGCAAAGTGGACATGTATGACCTGGCGGAAGTGGCTCTGAATTGGCTGAATTGCTCTAATATTTTTGAGCCGTGTGATTAAACGATTTTTGGCGAGGACCTTGCCGAGGGTAAGCCGGCAGGGCCTCGCTTTCTCTTGCTGCGGGCGGAGGGCTGTCCTGGGCGGGAGGTGTGGAAGAAACAGTTTTCTTCTTTTGAAGGGGAGAGCGTGTGGGTGTGTGAGGGTCTATGGCGTTTTTGAACGATATGTTATTTGAATTTTGGAAAGGAGAAGGAATGATGAAGAACGTGTTTGTATTATCCATTACGGCGGTATTGCTGTTTGCAGCAAGCAGTGAAAGTGCCCTTGTTTACACTTTCGACACCGATGTTGAGGGCTTTCAGAATGTCTCCTGGAATGCCGGTCCGGCCGGCTGGTCAGATGCGCCTACGGTTCAGCAGGCCCATACGGCGGGGGGCTGGCAGATGAAGATGACCAAAGAGTTCTCGTGGGAAGCCGGCGGGGGGGCCGACAATCAGCAGCTTGCGATGCAGGCGATGGCCAATGACCCGGCGGCGAAGATTTCCTTCGACGTTATGGTTGACGGCAGCAGTTTTCCGGCGGGTGCCGGCGTTTGGTATCAGTTCAATCTGGTGGGCAACAGTGACGGCTCTGCCAGCTGGACCCAGATTGATAAGGTCGTGGATGGCTGGCACAATCCGGATGATGCGACGCTGCTGACGTGGCACGTGGAGTTGCCGTTTTCCGCCCTCGGCTGGGAGCCCGGCGACAGCTGGTTCCAGCTTTGGACGGGTACCAATTCTGATGCTGCCTATCCCGTCAATTTTTATCTGGACAACGTGAAGGTTACGCCTGAGCCGGCAACGATGATTCTGCTGGGAGTTGGCGGTCTGTTCTCGCTTCGGAAGAGGAAATAAGAGCGAACCCAAGAAAGAGATTTGTTAATGAAGTACTTCAAAAGGGCCGGAAGGTTAATCCTGACGGCCCTTTATTTTTCATGCGATGGGGGTGCTGATTCCGATGTGAATAAAAGTCCGGACATCTGAAAGGGGACAGAACCCAAGGGAGTTTCCGGTTTCCTCAGGTGTCCGGAAGGAATAGAAAGCAGAGAACAATTGATGAAATGCTGTCTGCGTATTTTCATAGGAATTATTATTTTTTTGGGCTCCTGGGTTTGCCCTTTGGGATTTGGCCATCCGGTTCAAACCGGTCTGACAGCGGGGCGGCTGATGGTAATCGGCTCGGCCGGCGTGGTCCGGCCGCCGAAGGTCCTGAGCGACCCGCAGGCCGCGAATGAGGCCAAATCACTTCTGTCTTTTCTGGTTGATTTGTACGGCCAGAAAGTCCTTGCCGGCCAGCAGTCCATGGCTGATATTGTCTATATTCAGTCCCTTGTCGGCAAGCAGCCGGCGATTGGGGCGTTTGATTTGATGGATTATTCGCCCTCGCGCATTGAACACGGGGCCAATCCGACAGGACAGGTCGAAAGCTGGATTGACTGGGCGGATTCGGGCGGTGGGATTGTCAGTTTGTGCTGGCACTGGAATGCTCCGACGGATTTGGTTGATGAGGGGGACTGGCCGTGGTGGCGGGGATTCTATACCCAAGGCACCACCTTTGACATCGAATCGGTGCTGGCGGAGCCGGGTGGGGAGCGATACCGACTTCTGCTGCGGGACCTGGACGCCATTGCCGTTCAGTTGGCTAAATTTCAGGATGCCGGTCTGCCGGTATTGTGGCGGCCGCTTCATGAGGCCTCCGGGGGATGGTTCTGGTGGGGCGCCAAGGGGCCTGGGCCGTTTATTGAACTGTGGCATCTTATGTATGACCGTTTTGTCAATGTGCACGGTCTGCACCACTTGATCTGGGTTTATACACTCGGCGATGCAGACTGGTATCCGGGTGATGACTATGTGGATATTGTGGGAATGGATATTTATCCGGATGACCTGAACAGCAGTTTGATTGGCTACTGGCGGGATGCGCAAAGCCGCCATGAAGGCATGAAACTGGTGGCGCTGACGGAATCGGGGATTCTTCCGAGTCCGGACAGGATGCGAGAAAATGAGGTCTGGTGGAGCTGGTTTTCCGTCTGGTCCGGTGATTTTATTCGGAATGTGGAGCCGGCATTTCTTGCGGCGGTTTACAATGATGAGGATGTTCTTACCCTCGATGAACTGATTGACTGGAAGCACTACCCGGTTCATAGCAGCCCGCCGAACTGTTCAATAATCTGGCCGTGGGACTCTATTAAAATACCGGTCGGTTCCGATTTGACGGTTCTGGCGGATGCAGAGGATGCCGACGGGACAATCAGCAAGGTGGAATTTTTCAACGGGGTGTGCAAACTCGGAGAAGATACCGCCGCCCCTTATGCCTTTACCTGGCATCAGATTCCTGAAGGAGTTTGTCTTCTGAAGGCGAGGGCTGCGGACAACAGCGGCCTGGCAACCACGTCGTCGGCTGTGTCTTTGATTGTCGGCAGTGCGGCGCCGCTGGTTTCGATGTGTTATGAAGCCGAAGAGGCCGTCAGCGACGGGCCAGTCCTCAACAGAAGTTTTTCCGGCTATTCCGGCAGCGGCTCGATGTTATTTAATGCTTCAGGAGGAACGGGCATCACCTTTACCGTCCTTTCGAGGCAGGAAGGCGGTTTTCCGCTGAGCATTCGCTATCTGATTCCGGCCGGCTGGGGAGACAAGCCCAATCGAATCCTTGTAAACGGTCAGCTGATAGGGACTCTTTGCTTTGTGAATACCGGCGGCGTGTGGACGGAGATTGAATTCGGCACGATTTGGCTGCATGCCGGTTCTAACACGGTGCGGATTGAACACGACTGGGGCTGGCTATATGTGGATTGTATTGAACTGATGCTGCCGGGTGCGATCCCGTATTCGGACGGGGACCTCAATATGGATAATTTCGTGGATATGGACGATTTGATTATTTTGTGTGTCGGCTGGATGAATCCGTATGGGATGGAGGATTTGGCGGATGTATCTGCGGATTGGCAGAATTGAACAATTTAGATGCGGAGGTTGGATTATGAGGAATCTGTTTGGGGGGATTGTCGGGTGCTGGGTGGTGTCGGCGGCGGTCTGGGGGGCAATTCCAGTTCATTATACCGTTGATACGGAAAGCGAGCGCGGGCTGATTAGTCCGTATATTTACGGGTTTAATTTTGACCAGGTAACCTGTGGAAATCTGACGGTGCGGCGGATGGGCGGCAACCGGACTACCGGTTATAACTGGGAGAATAATTTCTCCAATGCAGGCAGCGACTGGCAGCATTCGAGCGATCGGTATATGTCTTCGTATCTGCCGTGGAACCAGCAATTGATTCCGGGCAAAGTGTATGCGGATTTTCGGCGGGAGGATATTCAGGCCCAGCGAGCGTCGGTTCTGACACTTCAGATGGCCGGGTATGTATCGGCGGACGACTATGGAACGGTCAGCGAAGACCAGACGGCCCCTTCTTCCCGCTGGAAAGCAGTGGTTTATAAGAAAAACGCTCCTTTCTGTGTGCCGGCGGGCAGTCCGGATACGACGGACAACTATGTGTATATGGATGAGTTTGTTCACTATTTGGTGACGACGTTCGGCGATGCAGCCGCACCGACGGGCGTTCAGTTTTATTCGCTGGATAATGAGCCGGCCTTGTGGGCTTATACGCATCCGCGGATTCATCCTGCTAAACTTGGGTGTGCTGAACTCATCAGCCGCAGCACGGCTCTGGCGTCGGCGGTGAAGGATGTGGACCCGTATGCGCAGATTACCGGGCCCGTCTTGTATGGGTTTAGCGCATTTATGAGTTTGCAGGATGCACCGGACTGGAACAGTGTCAAAGGCAGCTATGGCTGGTTTCTGGACTATTACCTTGCGCAGATGAGGGCCGCCGAGCAGTCTTCGGGGCGGCGGCTGCTGGATGTGCTGGACCTGCATTGGTATCCGGAGGCGCAGGATGATAATGGTGTGCGGATTACGGACTTTGCGGCGACGGACACCAATTATACGGCGCGGATGCAGGCGCCGCGGACACTGTGGGACAGCGGCTATGTTGAAAAAAGCTGGATTGGAGAGTGGTTCCGCAGTTATCTGCCGCTGCTGCCGCGGGTCTTCCTTTCGATTCAGACGTACTATCCCGGCACAAAGCTGGCGTTTACGGAGTATAATTACGGAGGAGAGAATCATGTTTCCGGCGGGATTGCTCAGGCGGATGTGGTGGGGATTTTCGGCAAATACGGGGTGTATCTGGCGACGTACTGGGGCGGAAACGGTTCCTATACGAATGCGGCGTTCAATCTGTACCGCAATTATGACGGCGGCGGCTCTGCGTTCGGCGATGTGGCGGTGTCTGCCTCGATGTCGGACAAGGTGAACAGTTCGATTTACGGCTCTATGTTTGCCGGCGTCAACAACCGGCTGCATCTGATTGTTCTGAATAAGAATCTGACAGAAACCATTCAGGGGACTTTTGCTATTGACAGTCCCTGTTTGTACACGTCGGGGCGGGTGTGGGCGTTTGACAGCAGCCATGCGGCTGTTTCAGAAATTACACCGGTTGGGACGATTGCGAATAATACTTTTGTTTATGGGGTGCCGCCGCTGACGGCCTGCCATTTTGTGCTTGAGTCGAGCCGGCCGGCTGCGGATTTGACGGGCGATTGTCAGGTCGGAAGTGACGATTTGGCGCTGCTTTGCGAACAGTGGCTTGAGGCGGGATTGGGACCGGAAAGCGACTGTGCCGACCTGAATCGGGATGGAATTGTGGACGTTCAGGATTTCGCCATTTTGTCTGACGGCTGGATGCGCTGAGGCGTCCGGCTGTTCGTCAGGTGTCTACCTTTTTGTGACGGATGATGTGGCCTTCCACCAGATAGATAACATCTTCAGCGATGTTGGTGGCGTGGTCGGCGATGCGTTCGAGATTGCGCGAGACGGACAGAAGATGAATCAGTGATTCCAGCTGGTCCAGGTGCCGGCGTATCTGCGTTTGAACATATTCGGCCACCTGCTCGTGAAGATTATCTACAATGTCATCGCTATGGCGGACGCGGTAAGCCAACGGACAATCGAGATTGACCAGGGCATCGATGCTCAGGTGAACCATGGACTGGCTTCTCTCTGCGATGGTTTCGAGCGTCGGCGGGATTTCGATGGGAGGGTGGTCGGCCAGGTATTCGGCGGCGTCGGCGATATTGACGGCCAAGTCGCCGATACGTTCGAGGTCGTTGTTGATTTTCAGTGCGGTGATGATGTATCGCAGGTCGATGGCGACGGGCTGATAGAGGGCGAGCATTTTCAGACATTCTTCTTCGATGTCCACTTCTTTGCGGTCGATTTCAAAGTCGCGGTCAATGACCTGGCGAGCGAGGGTGCTGTCTCTATTCTCGACGGCCTTGACGGCCTGCCAGAGATGTTCTTCGACGGTGGAGCACTGGGCTATCATCATCTGTTTGAGATTGTCAATTTCGCGTTTGAGATGGACCGACATTGGGGGACTCCTTTCGTCTTATCCGAATCGGCCTGTGATGTAGTCTTCGGTTTCTTTGCGGGAAGGGTTGGTGAAAAGGACATCGGTTCGGTTGTATTCGATGAGTTTGCCGAGGCAGAAGAAGGCGGTTCGGTCGCTGATGCGTGCGGCCTGCTGCATATTGTGGGTAACAATGACGATGGTGTATGCACCTTTGAGGGCGGCGATCAGTTCTTCGATGCGGAAGGTGGCCAGCGGGTCCAGTGCCGAGCAGGGTTCGTCCATCAGGATGACCTTCGGCTTGTTGGCGAGTGTCCGTGCGATGCAGAGCCGCTGCTGCTGGCCGCCGGAAAGGGCGAGGGCGGACTTGCTGAGGTCGTCTTTGACTTCGTTCCACAGGGCGGCGTCTTTCAGGCACTGCTCGACGATGGCATCCAGCTGTGAACGCCGGCGGATGCCCTGGAGACGGGGGCCGTAGGCGATGTTGTCATAGATGCTTTTGGCGAATGGATTGGGCCTTTGAAAGACCATGCCGACCTGCTGGCGGAGATTGACGAGGTTGGTCTGTTTATCATACACGTCCTGGCCGCCGACGGCCAGGAGACCTTCCGCATGGGTTCGGGGAATCAGGTCATTCATCCGGTTGATGCAGCGGAGAAAGGTGCTTTTTCCGCAGCCGCTGGGGCCGATGATTGCTGTGACAGAACCGGCTTCAATGTCGAGGGTGATTTTTTCGACACCCGGCCTGGAGCCGTAGTAGAAGCTGAAGTCTTTGGATTGGATGATGACGCGTTCGGGCGGAATGGTCTGCGGTATCTGCGTACCGCCGGCGGATGGGGCCGGTCTGGGAGGAGCGGCCTGAAAAGGGGTCGGCTGTTTTGGTATTGGTTCCATTTTCGGACTCTTGGTTTTCAGTTGAATCTGGATTATTTTATCGGATAGAACAGGCATTTCAAAGCCCTTGCAGTTTTTTACTCATTCGCCATCGCAGCAGGATGGCGGTGATATTCAGGAGGATGACTAAAAGAATCAGGGTTAGGGCCATTCCAAACTGATTATGGGGTACCAGCATGGCCATGCGGTCTCCGACCGTAATATCATAGCAGCCATAGGAGAGCGCTCTGGTCGGCTGAAAAAGCCAGTCCGGCTTGAGGCCGATTTTGGGGACAGGGCCGAGTGCAACGGCTCCGGCAAACAGAATAGGGGCGGTTTCGCCGGCGGCCCGGCTCAAACTGAGAATAATGCCTGTAAGAATGCCCGGCCCGGCGGCCGGCAGGGTCACCGACAGAAAGGTTCTGAATTTGCCGGCGCCCAGAGACAGGGAGGCCTCTTTGTAGGAGCGGGGGACGGCGCGGATGGCTTCTTCACTGGCGCGGATAATGACGGGCAGGACCAGCAGGGCCAGCGTCATAGAGGCCGAGAGGATGCAGGGTTTGCCGGTCAGCAGGACAAAGAAAGCCAGACCGAACAGGCCGTAAACAATACTGGGGACGCCGGCCAGTGTATTGATGCAGGTTCGAATGATGCGGTTTATGATGCCGTCGGATGCATATTCCACCAGATAGGCGGCGGAAAGGACGCCGATGGGAACCGCCAGAATCATCGAAAGCACGGTGAGCAGCAGGGTACCGAGGATTTCCGGGCCGGCTCCGCCGAAGTAATGGCCGGCTGTGCTGTCATCGAAAAAATATTGCCAATAGACGGTTGGGCGGGGCTTGAGCATGGCGGGCAGGTTTTGTTCCATCATCGGGAACAAGGGGGCCAGTGCGGTGCCGGCAAAGATTCCTTCGGCGGGGTCGTCGCGGCGGATTTGTCGAGCGATTAACTGTTTGCTGCCGTCGCCGGCGGGAACCCATTGGGTCTGGTAAAGCAGATTGTGCAGATGCTTTTGGGCGATGTCCCATCGAGCGGCACCAAACCGCTCCTGCGGCAGGGGCGGTTCTGGTTCGGAGGGCAGCGGGCCCAGGAGGTTGCGCATTTCGGTTTTGACGAGGTCCAGTTCGGCGGCATACCTGGCTCGCTGCGTCAGATCGATTTCCTGAAGAATTTGCCGATAGCGTTCGGACAGTGAGAAAAGGGCTTCCATCGGCGTCTGGCGAAAATCAGGATTGCTGCGCTGACTGTCTATGTTGTCCAGGAGGGCTTGGGCACGACTCTTGTCGGTTTCCTGGACGGCCTGGAGAAAATCGTCTCGCAGCCGGCGGGCCAGATTCCGCCGCTGGGTGTACAGTTCGCCGGAAACGCCGCGGTATCGGAGATGTCGGCCGTATTGCTGATAGGCCGCTCTGGCGGTTTTTTGCAAGGGAGCAATATCAATGCCCCGGCTGAACTGGTCCAGCAGGGCCAAAGCCGGCCGGCGTGCGGCCTCTGTTTCGGTGATGAGTGTCTGGAGGGTTTTTTCGTCGCCCCGCTTGAAGAGTTTTTTCTGCATCTTGTCAAATTCGACCGTCCGCTGGAAGAAAACGGCTTGGCTGCCTTTGACGAGCATCGGCAGCAGAAACAGCAGAAGAGCGGCGGTCAGAAGCCAAACGGAACTGGTGCATACAAAGGTGAATCCGCTGTTTTGGATTTGCCGCAGTTTTGTTTTCATCGGCCTGCTATCCTCTTCATCTGGGCCATGAGGTATTCGCTGACTAAATTCAAACAGAAGGTAAACACCAGCAGCAGAAGGCCGACGGCAAAGAGGGAATGGAAATGAGCGGTTTCCTTCGGTACTTCGCCCAGTTCGCCGGCGATGGTGGCCGTCATCGTCCGGACGGATTGCGAGAGGTCCCACCATGGGGAGGGGATTTGAGCCGCGTTGCCGGAGGCCATCCAGACAACCATGGTTTCGCCGACGGCCCGCATCATTCCGAGGATGACGGCGGCAAGGATTCCGCTGTGGGCGGCAGGGATGACAACTCGCAGCATTGTTTCGGCGCGGGTGGCTCCCAGCCCGTAGGAGGCCTCGCGGATGTCACGGCCTACGGCGGAGAGGGCGTCTTCGGCTACACTGATGATGGTCGGCATTGCCATAATGGAAAGAATCAGGGACGCATTGAGAGCGTTGGTGCCGGTCGAAAAGCCCAGATGCTGCTGGAGCCAGGGGGCTACGAGCATCACGGCGAAAACGCCGTAAGCTACGGAGGGAATGGCGGCCAGGATTTCGATGATGGGTTTGCAGATTTGGCGGACTGAAAAGGATGCGATATCGCTTAAGAAAACAGCGGCCAGCAGGCCGGTTGGCACGGCAATCAGCAGCGAGGTGAGGGTGACATAGAGGGAGCCGACGATGATGGCCAAGGCGCCGTATTCCGGTGCGGCTGGATGCTCTGGAAACCATCGCGGGCTGATGAGGAACTCTTTGAGCCGTCCGACGGCGGAAACGCCCGGCTCCGTGAAAAAGGGAGCGGCCTGCCGAATGACAAAAATAAAAATCAGCAGGACCGCCAAGACGGAGCAGGCCGTCACCGCCAATAAAAAGGCGCGCACCAGAAAGGCGGCCAGCGTGCTTCGCATGTCATCGCGAAAGGAAAGGCGCAGCGGTCGGGAGAATTGAGCTGCCGCCGGGTCTTTCTGATTGGATGCTGCCGCCATTTGTCTTGTCTCCGAAACCGGACTGTATCCGGAGGGTGGTTAGTATTCTGTGACCGGCACAAAACCTTTGGCTTCTATGATTTCCTGTCCTTTTTCCGTCAGATAGAACGTGCAGAAGGCGTGCAGAAGCGAGGAGAGTTTCGGATAGCCGTTGGTAAAAAGGAAGAGGGGTCTGCTGACCGGATAAATGCCCTTGGCAATGGTAGAGCGGCTTGGCATTATGCCATCGACTTTGACTGCTTTGACAGTGCGGTCGAGAAAGCCGAGGCCGACATAGCCGATAGCCCCTGGCGTACTTCGTACACGGGTGTGGGTCTGCGGGTTGGAGTTGACATACTCGACATGAGCAGCCATTTTCTCCTCCTGCATGATGACGCTGTGGAATGTTTCATAGGTTCCGCTGGAGGTGTCGCGGCTGATTGGGACGATGGGCAGATTGGGGCCGCCGAGCTGAGCCCAGTTGGTTATTTTGCCGGTGTAAATATCACAAATCTGGCGGGAGGTCAGTTCGCTGATGGGGTTGGAAGGATGGACGACGATGCATACGCCGTCCATTGCAATCACATGGGCAACGGGAAAGACGCCTTTTTCGACGGCTTGCCGAAACTCCTTTTCCTTCATAAAGCGGCTCATCATGGCGATGTCGCAGCGGCCCTCGATGAGGGCGGCGGCCCCGTCTCCGCTGCCGGTTTTTTTGACGGTGATGGACAGGTCGGGGTAGATTTCCTTGAAGACCTCGGTGAAGGCGTCAACAAGGGGGCCTACGGTCGTAGAGCCGTCAATCTGAAGGGTTTTTTCATCCGCCGCGGCCGGCAGGAGCCAGCCGACGAGCAATAATCCGAGGGAAAAAGCAAGAGTTTTCTTCCCCTCGCGGCAGGTGTTCATGGTTTATCCTTTCCCAATCGTTTCCTTTGCTGATGCGGTTGAGCACACCTGAAACCCTACCGCAGGATTGTTAGCATTTGATGAGGAATCGATTAGGAGTCCATAAAATCAGAACTTCACAGTGAAGTCCAGTTGGATGCGTTTGTAATCCTCATTTGGTTTTCTTTCCAGTTTTTCCGCCAGATAGTAGCTGACACCAAGAGAGGTATTTTTGGCGAGCATATAGGTAACGTTAAACTTGTGGCCTCTGGCATTGGTTCCGCCGTCGGCGAAGTCCGAATCGGCAAAGGCACCCAGCACCGCATCCGCTTCAAGGTCGCGGTAGCTGTAGGTGAAGTCCCAGGTGCCCGGGTCTTTGGCCTTGTTGAAGGTAAATCCGGTCAGCCAGCCGGTGTCTTCCTTCACACCGGAAGCGGTATTGACGACGTAATCGCCGAATATCGCAAATGGATGGGTGCCCAGATTGAAAGCGTACTGTCCGAAGGCCTCTACGAGATTGTAGTCAAAGTCGTAATTGGTTCCATCGGTGGAGGTGTTGCCGGCTGCTCCATTGGCGATGACTTGATCATTGATGGCCGGCAGGGATTCGCCCTCAATATTGGAGTAGTCGAAGTAGGACAGGCCGAAGGTGGCTTTGCTTTTGTCGGCGAAGGTGTGCGCCAGTCCCACTTGTCCGCCGAGCATCCGCTTGTCGGCAGAACTGCCGTTTTCTTCGATGTAGCCGGCAAGGGTATTCAGGAACATTTCATCCTGTTCGGTTAAGGACCTTGTGTACTGGAGGGCAAATCCTTCGGGGTTGACGTCGCCATCCCAAATCAGGTCGCTTTTGCCGACGTAGAAGGGGTTGTACATTTTACCGGCGGCGATTGTCAGTCCGCTGACTGCTTTGGGAGTGTAGGACACATAGGCGCGGTCCACCCAGAGGTTTTTGCCGGCCCAATAGTCACCCAGAGTCTGGTTGGCCGCATTGGCAGCGGAGCCGGGAATGATTTGGTCGTCCTCATCCTTGAGGAACTCGGAGGTGGCTACGCGGAAATCGAACATGTACTCGTCGTTAATCTGGAACTGGATTCCGACGCGTGCACGGATGCGGTGACGATCATCCTTGGGGTCTGCTTGCCAGTCGCGGTCGCGGCACTCGTAGCGATAGCGAAAATCGCCGTAGAGTTTGATTTTTTCCAGCCAGCTGAGCGTCTCCGGGATTTCGAAGCCGCCGCTTTCTTCCATTTTAGAAATCTTTTGGGTCTGTTCTTGCTGGGCCGCTTCCATTTTCAGCAGGCGGTTGTTCATTTCAGCCAGCTGATTGTACAGTTTCTCCTGTTCTTTCCGCAGGTCGCTGATTTCGTCGGCCCAAGCGGTGCCGAAGAGCAGAACTGCGAAAACCGCCATCCATTTCAGTTTCCATTTTTTCGTCATAAGCATACCTCCATAGAAGAATGTTTTGCGTGTTTCATCCGATTTGCACACGCTGTTAAAAATTTGTATTTGTGTTTTGAAAGAGCATCTCCGGACAGAAAAGTATCGGCAGTTTGGCCTTTTTTCTGAATTTTCCTGAAAAGAAAAAATAGAAATGAAAAATGGGAAAAAGATTAGCCAACCGTCAGATTTTGGTTAAGTCCGAGAAAAGGAGTGCTAATAATTCTGGCGGAAAGAAGAAATGCGGGAAGACTGTTTTTTATTCGTCGGCGGGAAACAGAAGAGTAAAAGTGCTTCCTATACCGAGGGTGCTGTTTACCTGAACACTTCCGTTGTGGGCTGCCATGATATGCTTGACAATCGCCAGCCCAAGCCCTGTGCCGCCCAGCGAACGGCTGCGGGCTTTGTCGGCCCGATAAAAGCGTTCAAAGATACGAGGCAGATGTTCGCGTGCGATGCCGCAGCCCTCATCCTGAACCTCGATGCGAACCATTTGTCCTTCCCGACAGGCGCGAATGCGAACGGGCCGTTCCGGCTGGCTGTATTTGACGGCGTTGTCGAGGAGGTTTACAATTGCCTGAATAAACAGCGAGGGGTTGAGTAGGGCTGTCAAGTCCTCGGGGCAGTCGATTGTCAGGGGGATTTGTTTGTTTTGTGCGGAATGCCGGCAGCAGTCGGCCGCTTCTTCGAGCAAAGGCCGCAGGGCCGTCCTCTGGCGGGGAATAGGGGCCTGCTCGGTTTGCTGCTCCAGAGAAGAAAGCGTCAGAAGGTCTTCGATGATGGAGTCAAGCCGGTCTGTCTGACGCCGCATGATTTCGAGAAACCGCTTCAGGTCTTCCGGATTGTCTTTGGCTCCTTCGAGAAGGGTTTCGAGGAAGCCCTTAATACTGGTAACGGGGGTTTTCAGTTCGTGGGAGACGTTGGCAACAAAGTCTGTTTTGACTCTTTGGAGTTTGTGGAGGTCGGTGATGTCTCTGAGCACAATCAGCGTGCCGATGCGTCTGCCGGAATGGTCTATGAGGGCACTGCTGCGGAGATGAACATAACGCTCCTGGTCGGCTTCCCGGAGGGTCAGCCGTTCTTCGAGAGGTTCGGGGTCGGCCAGTGCCCGGCGGATAAACTCCTGAAACTGCGTATTGCGTACCATTTCATTGGCGGTGCGGCCGGCGGGGTTGGGGACAGAGACTTGAAGAAGGCAGCGGGCGGCGTTGTTCATACTGATGCAGCGGTTCTGAAGGTCGAGTGCCAGCACGCCTTCATTCATGCTGGCCAGTACGGCCTGCTGTTCATTCCGCTGGAGGGTGATGGTTTCGATCCGCTCTGCCAGTTCGGAAGCCATGTGATTGAGGGCCTTGGCCAAGAAGGCGACCTCCCGTGTTTTGAAAAGAGGCAGGCGGTAGGTAAGATTGCCTGAGGCAAACTGTTTCGCACCGGCTGCGATCTGGCGGAGGGGTTTTGTCAAATGCCAGCAGAGCAGCCAGAGAAGCAAGGCCATCAATCCTGCCGCCGGCAGGGTGGACAAAAGCAGTTTGTGCTGCACCCGCGTCAGTGTTTCCTCGATTTGCCGGATTGGAAAGGCCGTGCGGATAATCAGGGCAACGCGGCCGTCTTTGAAAAGAGGGACGGCTGCATAAAGATAGCGCTCTTTCAGCGTGCTGCTTGCGCGGATATCAAGACCTGTCTGTCCCTGCAAGGCCTGCTGGACTTCCGGCCTTGAGAGGTGGTTCTCCATTGCGGAAGGGTCCTGGTCGGAATCTCCAAGAACCCTGCCGTCAGTACTGATTAGGGTGATTCTTGTACGGGTTTGACGGCTGAGTGTTTTGCATAACGGATCGAGGTCGGCAAAGTCTGTTTGTGCATCGAGGAGAGAATCTATGTCGAATTGAAGAAAGGAGGCCTGGGTTCTGAGGTCTTCTTTTTTCTGTTCGAGGTACTGCTGATAGAGACTGCTGGAGATAACAAAATAAATAAAAGCAGCAAAAGCGAACAGCAGCACCAGCAGGGCTGGATAAAATTGCCAAAGAAAAGAACGTCGTTTGGCCATTGGATTTGTCAGCTTTCTTCGCGGAATCGGTATCCGACGCCGCGAACAGTTTCAATAAAATCACCGGCTTTGCCGAGTTTTTTTCGCAAACCGACAATTTGTACATCGACCGAGCGGTCTGTTACGGGATAGTCGGAGCCGTGGACGGCATCGACTATCTGATAGCGGGTAAAAACCCAGCCCGGATGTCCGGCAAGAAAATGAAGCATTTTAAATTCGGAAGAGGTTAGTTCGAGTTCTTTGCCGTTCACATAAGTGCGATGACGTCCCGGGTCTATTTCGATATTGTGGATTTTGATAACGGCTTGCTCGCCTGGCGGGGGTTCTGTATGCCGACGGAGTACGGCTTTGATTCTTGCTAACAGGACCTGGGGGCTGAAGGGTTTGGTGATGTAGTCGTCGGCGCCTGCCTCCAGGCCGGTGACGATGTCCGTTTCGGTCCCTTTTGCGGTAAGGATAATAATGGGGATTTTTGCGGTACTGCTGTCGCTTTTGAGGATTCTGCAGACCTGAAGTCCGTCGATTCGCGGAATCATCAAATCAAGCAGAACCAGGTCTGGTTTTCCTGCTTGTGCTTTCGAGAGGGCCGTTTTGCCATCAAGCGCTGCCTCTGTCTGATAACCGTGTTTGCGAAGATTGTAGCCGATGAGTTCCTGAACATCTTCTTCATCTTCCACAATCAAAATCGTTTGGGAAACCATAAATTTGCCTCGATTCAAGGTTTTGTTTTGTCTCGATTTTCACCATGGTTTGTTTGAGTTTGATTAAGAAGATGTTAGAACCTTGCTGTCGGCCGGCAAAAAATTATTTTTTATAGGTCGTTGCCGGGTCGTAAACCTTCTGGGCAATCACTTCGAGCTGGTCGGCGGTTCCTTTTTTTAAGGCCCGATAAAAACAGGACTGATAGCCCACATGGCATTGGCCCTGGTCCACCTCGACCTTCAAAAGAAGACAATCCTGGTCGCAATCGGTTAAAATCTGGCGTACTTTTTGGGTGTGGCCGCTTTCCTCTCCTTTTTTCCAGAGTTTTTTTCGTGAGCGGCTGTAATAGACGGCATTTCCGGTCTGGATAGTCAGGTTAAGGGCCTCCTGATTCATATAAGCCACCATGAGCACCTCGCCTGTTCGGGCATCCTGCGCGATGGCTGTAATCAGACCGTTGGCATCAAAACGCGGGGTAAATTGAAGTCCTTCTTCGATTTCTTTATTGGCTGACACAGTTCGGTTTCCTTATCTGTTGAATTATCTGTTCTTCTTGCCGCTGTTTCTTTTACCTGTTATGATATGAAAAAACAAGAGTTTATAGGAAAGATTGCTTGGAAGGAAAGCCGCACAATCTACTCAAGGGGAAAATCGGGCTGATTCTTCGCCTTTGTGTGGTCGTGGGAGCGGGCTATCTGATTTTTCGGAATCTGGATTGTCGGGAATTTGCCGCCGCCTTCAAACAATTGAGGGGGTGGGTTATTTGTACGGCTATCGCCGTCAAACTTGTGAGCGAGGGGGGGATGGCGTTTCGGTGGTGGCTTCTTCTTCGCGCCTTATCCATTCAGATTCCTTTGAAGACGGCGGTTCGGCTCCATTTTCATGGGCTTTTTTTCAGCAGTTTCCTGCCGACTTCTACGGGCGGCGATTTTATACGGGCGTGGTATGTGAGCCGTCATACAAATAAGCGGGTGCAATCCTCTCTTAGTGTCTTTGTGGATAGATTTACTGGTTTATTCTCGACGGCACTGATTGCTGGGGTCGCCTATTTTCTCTATTTTAGCGGGCAAGGTTTTTTGGCGGTCGAAACAAAAAAGATTTCGGATGTTGAAGGTCGTTATCAGGCGTGGTTTTTGCTTTTTCTTGTCTGCTTTCTTGTCCTTGCCGTCCTTTTTGTCTTGTTCAGTTCAAAAGCCAGATATTTTTTGAAAAGGGGGTTTTTGATTTCTCGAGAGGCATTGCGGAGGGTATTTGTACATATACGAGAGATTATATCTGTATTCTTGAGAAAATGGTGGTTGTTTCCTTTGACTGTCTTGATTACCCTTTTTTTTCAAGGGCTGACGATTGTAAGTTTTTGGCTGATTGGTCTTGATTTAGGGGTGAGCGGGCAGTTGCAGTATTATTTTGTTTTTTTCCCGCTGGTGTGGGTTATTGGGGTCATTCCTGTGAGTATTGCCGGCCTGGGGATTTTGGAAGGAGGGGTTGTTTTGCTTTTTGTTAAGGCGGCCGGGGCCCGTGCGGAGGCAGCGGCGGCCCTGGCGATTTGCCAGCGGGCGTTGTTTTTGATTGGGGCTCTGCCGGGAATCTGGGTGCATCTTCGGGCGGATTATCTCCCGAAAAAGACAGACCATATTTTTTATTGACGGTGGGACGCGGTTCGGATAGATTTATCGGATACAAAAAAGCGGATATTAAGCCCTTTGCTGTAAGGCAGGTCGAAAGCGAGATTTTTGAGATTGCGGCCGACGAATGAGGCGGGGGCTGAGGATGAAAACTTTCACGGTTTTCGTGAGTGTTATAAACTTTCAAGCCCGACCTGAAATGGTTGGTGCAGAAACCGAAAATGCAGGCATTGCGAAATTTCAAGACCTATTTCTTCAGGGGGATGGCGGCGCTTCTGCCGACAATCCTTACCATCTGGATTTTTGTTCAATGTTATATCTTTATTCAGGATAAAATCAGTATTTATATCAATAAGGCCCTGGTTCAGGTGCTGGTGTGGGTGAATAAGGGCTGGTCGAAGGAGTTTCTGGATGCCTTTTGGGTGTATGGGCCGGGCAAGATAACCGGCTTTATTATCACAATCATCGGGGTGGTGATTGTGGGGGCGTTTCTGGCCAGTGTTATGGGACGGACGCTTTGGCATTTTTTTGAAAGAATTTTTTTTAAAATACCTCTGATTAAACAGGTTTATCCGTATGTAAAACAGGTGACGGATTTCTTTCTGATTCGCAAAGAGCTGTCTTTTAATCGGGTGGTGGCAGTGGAATATCCGAGAAAAGGGCTCTGGTCGATTGGTCTTGTGACCGGTGAGGGGCTGCAGGTGCTGGGCCGGAATTTGAAGCGTGATTTTCTGACCGTTTTTGTGCCGTCTTCTCCAACGCCGTTTACCGGCTATGTAATTACAGTGCCGAAAGAAGAGGTGGTCGAGGTTAATTTGACCATTGAAGAGGCGCTGCGGTTTATCATCAGCGGGGGTGTGATTACCCCTACGGAACATCAGGTGTATCAGCAAACCTTATTGGAAGAGCGGGAAAAACAGGCGGTTCATTAAGAGAAACCTTTAAGAAAGGGGTTCGCTATGCTTTTTACGGTTAAAGGAAGGCATATTGAAGTTACGGATGCCATTCGGGAGTATGTGAAGAAACGAGTGGACAAACTGCCGCGATTTCACAACAATATTGGTCGTGTTGAGGTAGTGGTGGAAGAAGGGGAAGGGCCGAATTTTACGGTGGAAGTGATTGCTCATGTTGACCGTGAGGAGTTGATGGCCGCTAAAGAAATGCGTCCGGAGCTGTACGCGGCCATCAATGCAGTATTTGATAAAATTGTTCGTCAACTTAAAAAGAAGAAAGAAAAGCAGCGTGATAACAAGCGTTGCGGGGATGTTCCGGCCAAGCCCGTCGGCGGTCCGGAACAAGAAGACGTGGCATAGAAAAAATGTTCTTTTTTCTAAGTCAGTTGCGTGTATTCAGGGTAAGGAGTATCTATGAAATTATCTGATATTGTGTGTTTTTCGGCGATTATTCCGGAGCTGGAATCTAAGGATCGCAATGGGGCTGTCCGGGAGCTGGTTGAGATTCTTTATCGTGAGGGTCGTCTGGGCAGTTTGGAGCCGGAGAAACTGACGAAGGCGATTATTCAGCGGGAAAACGAGGCGAGTACCGGAATGGGCAAAGGGGTGGCGCTGCCGCATATTAAGGTGGATGGCATTGACGAGCCGGTAGCGGCTGTCGGTCGAAGCAGCAAGGGGATTGATTTTCGTTCTTTGGATAAGCAGCCGGTTTATACCATTCTTCTGCTGATTAGTCCCAAAGAAAATCCGGACAAGCATCTTCAGGCGATGGAGATTCTGTTTCGGCATCTGAATCAGGATGATTTTCGGCGTTTTCTTCGTCAGGCCCAGACGGTGGAGGAGATTGTGGAGATTATTCGAGATGCCGATTAACTGAAGGGTATGCCGGGGAAGCGGTATGCCGGAGAATGTTTTGTTAAAGGCAATACAGCGGGATCAAGAGCGTGAGTGAGCAGGTAGCAGAAACTGAGGTGGAGATTCAGAATGAAGAAGGCCTTCATTTGCGGCCTGCCGTACAGTTTGTGGACGTAGCGAACCGGTACCGTTCTACTATTACGGTTTCGAACGGTACGATGACGGCCGATGCCAAGAGTGTGATGGAGATGACGATGCTGGCGGCTACTTGCGGAAGCCGGCTGAAGATTCGGGCATGCGGTCCGGATGCGGCGGATGCGATTGCTGCGCTGGAGGAACTGGTGGCCAAAAATTTTGCATTGCAGCCCAAGCCGTCGCAAACCCAAAAGGAAGGATAGACCTCTGCCATGGAAATCAAAAAGGGCATAGCCGTTTCACCGGGTATAGCGATTGCCCGGGCGATGGTGATTGATTCGAAGGATTACCGGATTCCCCGCCGTTCGATTATGCCCTCGCAGCGTGCCCAGGAAATCAAACGGGTTCGGCAGGCCTTCGCCGAGGCCATTCGGGAGCTGGATCGGATTCAGTCGGCCAAGCGGATCGGGGAAAGTTCGATTCGGGATTTGTTTGCGGTGCACATGCGTTTTCTTCGGGATAAGCGTTTTTTAAAGCGGATTACCGATTACATTGATAAAGAGCTTGTGACGGCGGAATACGCCGTCTCGAAGATTCTTGGGGAGATTGCGGCTCATTTTGAGAAGGTGGACGATGCCTATATCAGTGAGCGGGCGGCGGATATTTATGATATTGAGCGGCGTCTGCTTACCCATCTGCTGGGGAAGGTGACCGAAGAAGTCAAACATCTGCAGGAAGAGGTGGTGATTGTTGCCCATGACCTGTCTCCTACTCAGACGGCCAGTTTCAATAAAACATTTGTCAAGGGCTTTGCGACGGAGCGGGGAGGGCGGACGAGCCATACGGCGATTATCGCCCGTTCGCTGGGGATTCCGGCGGTGGTGGCCCTGGAGGGGCTGATGAGCTGTGTGACGGCTCAAAGTCTGATTATCGTGGACGGCAATCGGGGGGTGGTGATTATCGATCCGGATGAGCCCACGCTGGAGGAATACCGCACCTATGCTCAGCAGTTTATCGAATTTGCACAGGAACTGGACCGGTTTCGGGATGTTCCGGCGGTTACGCGGGACGGGGTGCCGATTACGCTGCTGGGCAATGTGGAGTTTCCGGATGAGGCGGAAGTGGTGCTTCAGAAAGGGGGCCAGGGAATCGGGCTGTATCGGACGGAGTTTTTGTATTTGTACGGCGGCAGTGAGCCGACAGAAGAGGACCACTATGAGGCGTATTCCCAGGTGGTTCGGGTGATGGCCGGCCGGCCGGTGGTAATCCGGACGATGGATTTGGGAGCGGATAAGCTGCCGCATCCGACTCGTCATCCTCACGAGCCCAATCCGGTGCTGGGGCTTCGGTCGATTCGGTACTGTCTGCAGAATCTGCCTTTGTTCAAGACGCAGCTGCGGGCGATTCTGCGGGCGTCGACGCTGGGGGATGTTCGCCTGATGTTTCCGCTGATAACGACGATGCAGGAGCTGCGGCAGGCGAAGATGATTCTTCGGGATGTGATGGAAGATTTGGATGAGTATGCGGTTCCGTACAATGCGCAGATACCGGTGGGGATTATGATTGAGACGCCCAGTTCGGCGCTGATGGCTGTCTTGCTGGCGATGGAGAGCGACTTTTTCAGCATCGGCACCAATGATTTGACACAATACACGCTGGCGGTGGACCGCGCCAATGAGTTTGTGTCCACGATGTTTTCTCCGGCGGAGCCGGCGGTGCTGCATTTGATTCGCAATGTGGTTCATGATGCGGCCAAAGCCGGTATCGGGCTGAGTGTGTGCGGGGAGATGGCCTCTGACCCGGAGTTTGTGATGCTGCTGCTGGGAATGGGGATTCGGGAGCTGTCCATGGCGCCGCCGCTGATTCCGGAGATTAAGAAGATTGTTTGTTCGGTGACGATTGAGGAATGCAATCTTCTGGCCAGGAAGGTAGCAACGATGGATTCGCAGCGTCAGATTAAGAATTTGCTGCGGGATGCAGCCAGTCGGATATTGCCGGTGGAGTACTGAGCGGAAAGCGGCTGCGATGGCGATGCGGATGCCCATGCTGATTGTGTTTTCGGTTCGAGGGGATTTGTGTTTTCTTTCCCATCGGGAAACGCTGACGATGTGGTCTCGGATTCTGGCCCGCAGCGGTCTGCCGGTCTGCTACAGCGGCGGGTTTAATCCGCATCCGCGGCTGTCGATTCCGCTTCCGCGTCCGGTTGGGGTGGAAAGCGATGAAGAAATTCTTTTGGTCCAGTTAGAAGGGGACTGTTCGGCGTCGGATGCGGAAGGGCTCGGCAGGATGCTGCCGGCGGGCTGTGCGGTTCAAAGGATTGAGCTGCCGGCGATGCCTGTCCGCAGGGTACCTGTGCGGGCGGATTATATTTTTGTAAGGGAGGAGGGACTGCCGGAGGATTTTTGGCTGGGGCGGCTGGAAGATTGCCGTCGGCAGCTTCAGTCAGCCGAGCCGATTGTGCAGCGCCGGCAGATACCCGGCAAGAGCGGCAAGGCGGTGGACTTGCGAGAGTATGCAGAGGAGGTGAGCGGAGATTCGGAGCGGATTCGGCTGCGTTGCCGGATTACACCGACAGGAACCCTTCGTCCGGAGGAGATGCTGGCGTGGCTGGGAATCGGACGGATGGAGCTGGCCGGACCTCCACAAAGGACCCAAGTGGTCTGGACCCATAACTAAACAGTGAGGTTTTAAACGATGGCACGTGAGATGCTGATAAATGTATCGGAGGGGGAAGAATGCCGTGTGGCAGTGGTGGATAATGGAGTGCTGGAGGAACTCTATGTCGAGCGGGCGAATGTGACCAGCACGGTAGGGAATATTTACAAGGGACGTGTGGTGAATATTGAGGCGGGGATTCAGGCGGCTTTTATTGATTTCGGGCAGCCCAAGAGCGGATTTCTTCATATCAGTGATCTGCATCCGCGGTATTTCCCGGAAGGTGAGGATCAGGAAGAGAAAATCGGACGGCGAAAGTCGGTGACGCAGCGGCCGCTGATTCAGAAATGCCTGAAGAAAGGAATGGAAATTATTGTTCAGGTGATCAAGGAAGGAATTAATACGAAAGGGCCGACGCTCAGTACGTACATTTCGCTGCCTGGACGGTATGCGGTGCTGATGCCGTGGATGAATGAGGTGGGCATATCGCAGAAGATTGAAGACGAAGCGGAACGGAAACGGCTGCGGGAATGGGTTTCGGATTTGAAGATTCCCAAGCAGGCGGGGCTGATTATCCGGACGGCGGCTCAGATGGCGACCAAGCGGGAGCTGCGGAATGATGTATCGTATCTGTCCCGGCTGTGGAGTGCGATTCTCAAGCGGAGCGAAACGGAAAAGGCGCCGGCGGTGATTTATCAGGAATCGGACCTGGTGATTCGCACGATGCGGGATATTTTTGACAGCGGCATCAGCAAGATTCACTGCGACAGCGAGGTCATTGCCAAGCGCATCAAGGATTTTCTGTCGATTGTTCAGCCGCGTTTCTGCAGTCGGGTGGTGTGTTATGACGGGAAAGTTCCGCTGTTCAGCCGGTTCCGAATTGAACAGGAGATTGAAAAGATTCAGTCGCCGTATGTGCCGCTGAAAAGCGGCGGCTCGCTGGTGATTGAACAGACGGAAGCGCTGGTGGCGATTGATGTCAACAGCGGAAAATACCGCAAGCAGGATAATGCCGAGCAGACGGCGCTGAAGATTAATCTGGAAGCGGCTCAGGAAATCGTCCGGCAGCTGAAGCTGCGCGATATGGGGGGGCTGATTGTCTGCGATTTTATTGATATGCGGGACAGCAAGAACCGCCGGGAGGTGGAGCGGGTATTTCGGGAGGCACTCAAGGGCGACCGTGCCCGCACGCGGGCGCTGAAGATGAGTCAGTTCGGCCTGATTGAGCTGACGCGGCAGCGGATTCGTCCGTCGCTTCAGTTGAGCACGTATCAAAAATGCCCGTACTGTCAGGGGCGCGGCATGATTAAGAGTTATGAGTCGCAGGCGATTGAACTGGTTCGGCTTCTGCAGACGGCGGCGTCTCGAAAAGAGATTCAGAAGATTGAGCTGCGGGTGCCGCCGGAGGTGGCCGATTTTCTGCAAAACCAGAAACGGGCTTTGCTGGTTCGGATGGAAACGGAATACGAAAAAGGAATTGCTGTCCATGCGGACTGGAAGCTGGACGGGCAAAGTCCGAAGATGATTTGCTATGATGCCCGCGGCAATGAGGTGAAGGTGTGAAGCAGTCCCAGGCGAAAGCATCGGAAGCGGCTTTCCCGCAAAAGGACGATTCGGTTCAGCCGGATTTGGCCTTTGCCAGGCGTGTGATTGAGGCGGAGTCGGCAGGTGTTGCCGGGCTGGCGGGGCTGGTTGAATCGGCTGTCTTTGCGGAGGCGGCCAGGCGGATTTATGCCTGCCGCGGCTCGGTGATTGTTACAGGGGTTGGCAAGGCCGGCCAGATCGGGCAGAAAATCAGCGGCACGCTGGCTTCGACGGGCACGCCCAGCCATTTTCTGCATCCGACGGAGGCGCTCCATGGAGACCTGGGGCGTGTCGGGAACAAGGATTTGGTGCTGGCGCTGAGTCACAGCGGCCGCAGTGATGAACTTTTGCGGCTGATTGAGCCGCTCAAGCAGCGGGAGATTCCGCTGCTGAGTATTGTCGGAGATGCTCAGTCGCAACTGGCGCGCCATAGCGATTTGGTGCTGTGTATGGGGATGCAGGAAGAGGCCTGTCCGCATGGGCTGGCGCCCAGCGTATCCACCACATGCATGCTGGCGCTGGGCGATGCGCTGGCTCTGACAGTGATGAAGATGCGGCGGTTTACCATCGAAGATTATGCGCGATTTCATCCAGGCGGGGCGCTGGGGGCACGGCTGATTACCGTGGGCCAGTCGATGTGGTTCAAGCGAGGAGAGACGCTGCCGGTGGCGATGGAGAATGAGACAGTGGAGGAGATGCTTCAGAAGACGGCTTCGCTGAAACGCCGGGGCGCTGTGATGATTGTTGATGAGTTTGGAAAGTTGAGGGGGATTATTACGGACGGCGACCTTCGCCGCGCGATAACGCGGTTCGGGGCAGAGGCGTTTGGGCGGAAAACAGCGGAGCTGATGACCTCGCCGTGCAAGCGGGTGACGGAAGAAACGCTGGCGGCGGAGGCGATGGCGATTTTCCATAAATACCGAATTGATGAACTGCCGGTTGTCGATGCCCAGGAGCGGCCGGTAGGGCTGATTGATGTTCAGGATATTGTAAGTCTGAAGATTGTTCAATAGGATAGCCGATGGCAGCCAAATCACGCATCAACCTGAAAAAGATTCGTCTGCTGCTGCTGGACGTGGACGGGGTTCTGACGGACGGCAGTCTGCAGATTTACGCAGACGGCTCGGAGAGCAAGGTGTTTAATGTCTATGACGGGCACCGGATTCGGATGTGGCAGCGGGCGGGGCTGATGTGCGGGCTGCTGAGCGGACGGCAGTCGGAGGTGACGCAGCGAAGGGCGGAGCAGCTGGAGATTTCGCTGGTTTTGCAGGACTGCAAGGAAAAACTGCCTGCGTTTGAGCGGCTGCTGGCTGAAATTAAACTGGAGCCGGACGAAGTGGCTTATGTGGGGGATGATTTGATGGATTTGCCGATTTTACGTCGGGTGGGGTTTGCGGTGGCGGTGGCCAATGCCCCTCAAGAAGTTCGACGCTATGCGGATTATGTAACAGTGCGGGATGGGGGAAAGGGGGCCGTGGCCGAAGTGATTGAATATTTGCTGCAAATCACCGGCCGCTGGGAAGAACTTCTGCAGCGGTATCAGGTTTAGTCATGTCCAGACAAGCCGCATGGAGACGATTGAAGCTGGCCTTGGCAGGGCTTGCCGGGGCTGGTCTTGTATTTGGATTGTTTTGCTGGCTGAGTCCTTCTGTGCCGATTTTGAGCAATTCGACTCAACCCCCCTCTGTGCCTGCTGTACCGGAGCGTTCCGGTGGCGGCGGCTCTATCGCGGGTACGGAGGTTGAACTGGTCGAAAACAGCCGTTGGGTGCGGCGGGACCCGCAAACCAAGCGAGTGATTGAAATCGGCGGCTTCGGTAAATTGCTTACGCCGCCGGCGGGCAGCGTTTACTGGCTGGTGGAGTCGCCGTATCTGATTCGCTATGAAGACCGTTTTGTCTGTCGGGTTGATGCCCGCCGGGGGCGGTTTCAGATGGATGCCGACGGGCAGGTGCCTTCGAGTGTGGAGCTCAGCGAGGAGGTGATTCTTCAGATAGGCCGTCCGGAGGCAAAAGAAGAGGACAAGACGACGCGGATTTATCTGGAGAATCTGACGTACATCAGCGAACGGTCTGAATTTTTTACGGAGGGTCCGGTGCGTGTGGAGTCTCCTGAGGCCCAGCTGAAAGGCAAGGGGTTGACGCTGATTTATAATCCGCAATTGAGCCGGATGGAGTATCTGGAGGTGCGGGACCTGGAGTATCTTCTGGTGAAGAATGCTGCCGGGCTTGGGGCTGAGCGAATGGCGAAGGACTCTTTGGGAGAGGGCGGGTCGGGGGTGGAAACTGTCCAATCGGATTCTTCCTCGCCGCAGAAAGAGGTCTTGCCGACTTCGGAGGAGCCGGAATCTAAGGAGCCGCTTTATTATCAGTGCACTCTTCGGGATAATGTTATGATTCAATACGGCCGGCGGCTGGTGGTGGCCGGGGCCGACCAGGTTCTTATCCGTCAGATTCTATGGCGGGACAATTCGAAAGAGCAGCCGTCTGATTCATCGGAGCCGTCGGAGTCGAGTGACGCTGCCGCCGCAGAGCCGCCGTCTTTTCCCAAGCGCGAAAGTTTTCTCAAGCAGGCCGAGAAACCGGAAGCCGGAATCAGCCAGCCCGGCGACAATGAAGTTCTGATTACCTGTAAAGGGGGAGTTGTTGTTCAGGCCGCACCGGAGGCCGATGCGGAGGATGCACTTGTTCCTGCGGTAGAGATGAAGGGGCGGCTTCAGATTGAGCGGGTGGCGGAGGATTCGAAGACCCGCCTGCCTTTGGCGGTTTGTTCGGCGCTGCGGTATGCGCCGACGGAGGATGTGCTGGAACTGTATGCTGATTCGGCGGCCAATCCGATTTGGCTTTATCTGGACCCGGCGGGCAGCCGGATTCGCACGGCAGGAAATGTTTTCTGGGATCGCAGAACCAATCTGGCTCGAGTGGACGGGCCCGGAAAGGTTTTTCTCCAGCGAGATTTACCGCAGAACGGGGACGAGCGGACGGAGGTTCTGTTTGCAGGGCCGATGGATTTGGAATTTGCTCAGCTTCCTTCGGATTCGCAACTGTCGCTGAAGACGGTGAATTTGTCCGGCGGGGTGGAGGCCGTTTTGGAAAAGGAGGGCATTCACAGCCGTGCACGGGAGGCGCTGTTTGCGTTTCAGCCGCTTACGAACAAACTCCAGCGGCTTGATATGAACGGCGACGTCAAGTTTGAGACTGCTTCAGACGGACAGGCCGCTCAGGTGGAGGCGGAGAAGACAAGATTTTATTTTGATTCGGCCGGAGAAGTAAAAACGGCCAATCTGGCCGGCGGGGTTCGTATGGTATCGGCGGAGCAGACGGTGGAGGCGGATGCGGCGGATATTCAGTTTGAGAAAAGCAAAGAAGGGCGCCTTGTGCCTGCGCAGGTGCATCTGGAAGGCAAGTCGCAGATTCAAAGTGCGGCTGATGGGCATCTGCCTCCGGCGCGGTTTGAGGCCCTTCGGATTGATTATGATTTTCTAAATGGAAAAGCGGTTGCCGTCGGGCCGGTCTTTTTTTCGTTTTATACAACGCCGGATTTGTCGAGCCGGCTGGTTTCGGAACCGATTCCGGTCGAAGTGACCGCCGAGGAGGCGGCGGAGTTTCTTACGGACGGGCGGGGAACGATAGAGCAGGTGGTCTTTCGGGGAAATGTGACGGCGCAATGGAAGGCCCAAACGGAGCGGGAACAGCTGATTCGCCGGTTTTTCGGGGAGCGGCTGGTGGTAGATTTGGACAGTGATTCGGGGAGCGGCCAGCGGATTCGACGGGTTTCGATGCAGGATCGGCAGGTTTTCTTTGAATCGCTGCATTTTGTGGATCGCAAAAAGGCAGACCATCTGCGGCTGACCTGTCGGCAGTTTGATTATTGGGGGGATGAAAACAAACTGGTTGCCGAGGGGCCGGGACGGATGGAACTGAATAACCAGCAGACGCCGCCGGCGGCAGAGTCGCAGGCCGAGCCGTTCAGTTTTCGCAAGCCCTGTTTTGCTTATATGGAAGGATTCGATCGGCTCATCTGGCATTTGTCGAAGAATGAGATAGTCGGTGAGGGCACGGAGGGCATTTACCTGAATTACTGGCCTATTGAAAAAGGGCAGCTGGCTGATCAACTGATTGTTCAGTGTGTTCGTGTGTGGGCGGGGTTTGGCGGCGGCGATGGCGGCCGCAGCGAGCTGAAATTTTTACGGGCTGACGGCGGAGTGGAATATCGCGAACAAAAGCAGGGCGGGCGGTATCTTCAGGGAGATACGCTTACCTATGAGAAGGAGGGCGGATGGGTCGTGATTGAAGGCAGCCCGGAACGTCCCTGCAAGGCGGATGGGGTAAATGTACAAATGATTCAGTATCATCCGCAAACCGGCCAACTGAAGACCAAACTCAGTCCGTCGCCGTCGAGTCTGCCGCTTCAGGGCGGCTGATCATAAAAAAGCCCGCCGGGGTTTCGACGGGCTTTGTAGAGTTCCTCTGTTTTGCCGCAGGGTATCCAGCCGGCGGCTTATTCCGTTTCTTTGGCTTTCTTGTATTGGGCGATGACCTGCTGCTGGACGTTGGGCGGCGTTGGTTCATAATGGCTTAGTTCCATCGAGTAGCTGCCTTGTCCGCCGGTGATGCTTTTGAGCTGGCTGTTGTAGTTGGCCACTTCGGAAAGCGGTACCTGTGCCCGAATGAGGACCATGCCGCCCGGAAGCATTTCCTGCCCGGTAACTCGTCCTCGGCGTGACGCCATATCGCCGGTGATGTCTCCCATGTTTTCCGCCGGCACGGTGATTTCCATGTTGACGATGGGCTCGAGCAGTACCGGTTTGGCCTTTTCGAGTGCGTCAATGAAGGCATATTTGCCGGCGGTTCGGAAGGCGACTTCTTTGGAATCGACGGGGTGATGCTTGCCGTCATAGATGGAGACTTTGATATCCTGCATGGGGAAGCCGGCTACAATGCCGTTTTCCATGACATCCTGGATGCCTTTGAAGATGGCGGGTTCGAACTGGCCGGGGATTGTGCCGCCGTAGATATCCCAGCTGAAAATCAGCGGCGGGTCAGAATCGCGCGGGGCCGGCTCGACCCGGAGATAGACTTCGCCGAACTGGCCTGCGCCGCCGGTCTGTTTTTTGTGGCGGTAGTGGCCTTCTGCTTTGGTAGTGATAGTTTCGCGATAGGGAATCTTAGGCGGCTTGGTATGGACGGAGACTTTGTACCGGTTTTCCATTTTGGCCAGCATAATTCGCAGGTGCAGGTCGCCCAGGCCGCTGATGACCAATTCTTTGGTTTGAGGATCGCGAGTGATTTTGAAGCAGACATCTTCTTCGCAGAGTTTTTCCAGGGCACTGCTGAGGCGGTTTTCATCACCGCGTGAAGCCGGCTCCAAAGCCAGCGAGAACATCGGTTTTGGGATAGAGGGCAGTTCAAATTTTCCTGCGAACTTGCCGTCATGCACGAGAACACCGTTGGAGAGCTCGTCGATTTTGGTGAGGGTGACGATGTCTCCGCAGAGGCCGGTCTCGATTTCCCTGGTTTCACCGCCGAACATTTTGAGGGGGTGGCCCGGCCGAATGGATTTGCGTGCATCGGCGACGAGCAGCTGAGTGCCGGCATCCAGTTTTCCGCTGAAAATGCGGATGGATGCGTATTTCATATTGGAGCGGGCATCATATCCAACGCGGAAGACCAGTCCCGCCAGAGGGCCATCGGGATCGGGTTTAATTTCGATTTTCTGGTCGCCGTTGATGAGCACCGGCGGTTTTGCCTCCAGCGGAGAGGGAGCATACAGAGCCAGCATATCCATCAGTTCCTGGATGCCGACTTCGGTTTTGGCGTTGGTGAAAAGAATGGGGATAACGGTGCCGGCTACGAGGGCCTTGACAAAAACTTCGGAGATTTTTTCGTCGGGGATTGTTTCTCCAGACAGGTAGCTTTCCATTAACTGGTCATCGGCCTCGATGATGCTTTCGAGCAATTCCGTATGAGCTTTGGCTACATCCATCAGGGGCGACTGGCCGGTTTTGCTGCGGAGGCAGTCGATAACCGAGTTTTTGTCAGAGGAGGGCAGATTGGCCGGACGACACTGGGAACCGAAGGATTCCTGAATCTGGCCGAGCAGTTCTTTCAAATCTGCGTTTTCTGCATCGATTTTGTTGACAACGATTATACGCGCCTTGCCCGCAGCCGTGGCGGCTGAGAACAATTTGCGTGTATTGATTTCAATGCCTGCTGAAGCGCTGATAACAATCACGGCTGTATCAGCCGCAGGAATAGGCATCAAAGCAGCACCGATGAAATCCGGATAGCCCGGAGTGTCAATTATGTTGATTGTTTTTCCGGCGTGGTTGAGATACATGAGCGATGAATAAATAGAATGGCCGCGATTTTTTTCTTCGTCATCCGAGTCAGATACGGTATTTTTTTCCTCCACACTCCCTAAGCGGTTTATAGCACCGGCTTTATGGAGTATGGCCTCCGTCAGAGAGGTCTTGCCGGCACCGCCGTGCCCAAGAAAAACTACATTCCGAAAATCTTGAACTGTTGCCACGCTTGTCAACCTCCAATCAAAACGTCTCTTTCTGTGTCTTAATAAGAAGCGGAATTGTACAGGAGAAATAAGGAATGGACAAGCCCTAAAATATAAATGGAAAGGAAGAAGCGAGTGAAACACAAAAGTGGTGTTTTTGTGTCCAGAAAGGATTTAATAAGTTTCGGAACAGTTGACGGCGAAAGGTGCAGCCGATAAAATATAATTAAGGATTCTGCTATGAAAACGGCTGCTTTATCAGTTTTATGGATTTGGATTGGTTTTGGGCAGGGTGCTCTTGCCGGCGGATGGGGAGCAGCCGCTTCGAAGACCTATGTTCTTGAAGTGATTCAAGTGCATTCTTTGGGTGAGTTTACCTGCCGGGTTGATGAGTGGAAACAAATACCCAACCTTAAACTGCGTGTAGAAGTTCGCGGGCTGGAGTGGGCGGCTGATGATCCAAACGCCCGGAAGGTATTTGAGGAATTATTATTTAAGAGCGGCAGCGAGATTATTTTGAAGAATGTTGAAGATAAGGGGTATTTTCGTGTCGCAGCGGATGTGTATGCGGGAAATCAGAATATGGCAGAGATGATTTCTTCGCGGGTGTTCTTGCAGCCGAAGAAGACCGAGGAAGAAAGCCGGGAGCCGGCGGGCTGGGAGTATCGGGAGAAGGTCTGGAAGACTGCTGAAGTCCGGCAGACTCTTCCAAAGCGTTTGAATAATCTGAAAATCGAGGAGATTTTGTCGCAGGAGGCGGATTTATCGGCCCTTGATGAAGAGACCTCGCTGCGTGATGCCTTCGAAATTATTCGTTCGAGTGTTGAGCCGCCGCTGCCGTTGGTTGTGATGTGGAATGATTTATACCGTTATTTGAATGTAGAGCCGGACATGCCGATTGGTTTTGATATTCGAGGAATGATTTCTTTACGGCTGGCGCTGGAACTGGTTGTTTCTTCGGCGTCATTGGATGGGCAGCGGCCGGTTATTTTGCGAGAGGGAGGTTTGCTTTTGGCCGTCAGTCCCCAGTTTGCGCTCACGAAAATGCGAACGAGGGTTTATGATATTGGAGAGTTGACCTCTTTTGGAGTCTGGGAGGAAAACAGCCGCTATGCAGAGGGCTATTCCGGACGTTTTGGAAAATAAGGGGCTTTTTTGTATTCGGTCTTTTCCTTTGCGTCCGATAACAGCAGAAAGCAAGAAAGGCAAAGAGAATGGATGTTGTTTTCCGATTAAGGATAGAGTGCAGTTAACCGATAACGGAAGCAACGCTTATCTGCTGACGGGTAAGTTGTATGCTTAGTTTTTAATGACTCAAGGAAGAATCGCCATGCAAAATGTAAGAATGTTTACCGTCAAACCTTCTTTGCCGGAGCCGCTGAAAGACCTGCAGGTTGTTGCCAATAATATGTATTGGTCCTGGCATTATGAAATCACCGATTTGTTCCGGCGGGCGGATTATGATTTGTGGAAGCAGTGCATGCATAATCCGGTTCGAATGCTTGGGATGATTTCCCAGGCGCGGCTGGAAGATTTGGCGCGGAACGAAGGATTTTTATATCAGCTTCAGCAGGCGCGGCTGAAATTGGAACAGACGCTGACTATGCCCAGCTGGTATGAAAAGATATACGGCCAGCAGCCGCCCGTGGTGATTGCGTATTTCTGTGCAGAGATCGGTGTGCATGAGAGCATTCCGATTTACTCCGGCGGGTTGGGGATTTTGGCGGGGGATCACCTGAAAAGTGCTTCTGATTTGGGGATTCCGCTGGTAGGGATGGGGTTGCTGTATCAGAAAGGGTATTTCCGTCAGTATCTGAATACAGACGGCTGGCAGCAGGAACATTATATTGACAATGATTTTCACACGATGCCGCTGGAACTGGTGCGCAAGGAGGGCGGACATCCGCTTATGGTGTCCATTCAATTTCCAGGGCGGACGGTGACTGCGCAGATTTGGAAGGCACAGGTGGGGCGTGTGCCCCTCTATTTGCTGGATACCAATGTATCGGAGAACTCCCCGCAGGATCGGATGATTACGCAGGCCCTCTATGGCGGTGATTTGGAGACGCGAATTTGTCAGGAGATTGTCCTGGGCATTGGAGGGCTGAAGGCGCTGTATGCGATGGGGCTGGAGCCGACGGTCTGCCATATGAACGAAGGGCATGCGGCGTTTCTGGCGATTGAGCGGATTTCCAAACTTCGCAGTATGCGGAATATGTCTTTTGAGGAGGCATTTGAGGCCGCCAAGGCCAGCAATGTCTTTACGGTTCATACGCCGGTGGCCGCCGGCAGTGATGAGTTTCCTGTGGATTTGATGGATAAATATTTTGGTCATTATTACGGGAAACTGGGCGTCAATCGCGACGGATTTCTGGGGCTGGGACGCATTCGTCCGCAGGACCAGTCGGAATCTTTCAAGATGCCGGTTCTGGCCCTGCGATGCAGTGCCTTCCGCAACGGTGTCAGTCAGCTGCACGGGCAGGTTTCTCGCCAGATTTGGCGGAATCTGTGGCCGGAGCTTCCGGTTCATGAGGTGCCTATCGGTTCGATTACCAACGGGATCCATGCCAAGACGTGGCTCAGTTCTGAGATGAATCTTCTTTTTGAGCGGTATCTGGGTGCCCGCTGGGCTGATGAGATTGTGGATAAGTCGATATGGCAGACCATCGATCAGATTCCTGATGAAGAGTTCTGGCGAACCCACCAGCGCTGCAAGGAGCGGATGATTGTATTTGCACGCAACCGGCTGAAACGGCAGATGGATCGCCGCGGTGCGTTTCATTCGGAGCTGAAATGGGCTGATGAAGTGCTGGACCCGGAGGTGCTGACGATTGGATTTGCGCGGCGGTTCGCCACTTACAAACGGGGTACGCTGCTGCTGCGGGAGCCGCAGCGGCTGATGAAACTGCTGACGCAGAGCCAGACGCCGGTTCAGTTTATTTTTGCGGGGAAGGCCCATCCGCGTGATACGGCCGGCAAGGAGCTGATTCGCCAGATTGTGCATTTTGCCTCGCAAAATCAGGAAGTTCGCCGCCGGCTGATCTTTTTGGAAGATTATGATATGGATATTGCCCGCTATCTGGTGCAGGGCGTTGATGTATGGCTGAACAATCCGCGCCGTCCGATGGAGGCCAGCGGAACCAGCGGAATGAAGGCCGCCATCAACGGCGTGCTGAATATGAGTACGCTGGATGGGTGGTGGTGTGAAGGATACATCCCCGAAAGCGGGTGGATTATTGGGGCGGGCGAAGAGTATGAGGACCTTAGTTATCAGGACCAGGTTGAATCCCAGGCGATTTTCAATCTGCTCGAACAGGAGGTTGTGCCGCTGTTTTATTCGCGGACCAAAGACCGTCTGCCGCGGGAGTGGATACGTCGGATGAAAAACACCATCAAGTGGTGTGCCCCTCGCTTTAATACCAGTCGGATGACAGCGGAGTACACACGGCGATATTACCGGCCGGCGGCTGTCAAATGGGGAGAACTGACGGAGAATGGCGAGACACGTGTGCGTGCGCTGGCGGAATGGAAGATGCGGACGCGTTTGGCCTGGGAGGATTTGTCAATTCTGAATGTATCTGTGCAGTCCGGCAAGGGCGGGCAGTATGTGAGTTGGAACGGAAGTCACCCGGAACTGGAGGTCGGTTCCAATCTTTCGATTACAGCAGAGGTGAGGTTGGGTCGGCTGAATCCGTCGGATGTGTCTGTGCAGATTTATTACGGCCATGTCAATTCCGCAGGTGTAATTGAGGACGGCCAGGTTGCTGAGATGGAGTATGAAGAAGGTTCGCTCAATCCGGACAGGATAGCCCGCTTTAGAGGCACTATTGTATGCCATAGTTCCGGCAAGCAGGGATTCTGTCTGCGGATTCTGCCCCGTCATCAGGATTTGATTGAGCCGTATGAACCGGGAATGGTGCTTTGGGAATCGGCGCGGGCGTAAGGGGACGCGCGGCTGCGGACAGAAGCGCCGATTACTCGGTTTCTTTGCTGCTGATGAGTTCATAGACCTCTTCAGGGGAAGAGGCCTTTTCGAGTTTGGCTTTGAGGGTTTCATCCAGCAGCAGCCGGCTGATTCGGGCCAGGGCTTGGATATGGGGGCCTGTGCAGTCGGGCGGCGAGAGCAGCAGGACAATGATTTTGACGGGTTTTTTGTCGATGCTGTCGAAATCAATCGGTTCTTTGGCGATGCCGAAAGCCATCACCAATTCTTTAGCAGAGGCGGTTTTTCCGTGAGGGATAGCAATCCCGGAGCCGATGCCTGTACTTCGCTGCTGTTCGCGTTCCATCACAGCTTCGAGGGCACTGACAGGGTCTGTGATCTGGCCTGCCTGAGCAAGCAGATTGACCAGTTCTTCAATGGCACTTGCTTTGTCGCGGCTTTCGAGCGGCGCTTTAATGCAAGTTGGGTGCAGAATCTGCGTCAAAATCATATTTTCTATCCTGTTGACTGATTTTTGTTTAAAACGGCTTTCGCTTTCTTGAAGGAAATCGAGATTTTCCTTATACCCATTCAGCACCGAAAGAGCAAGTTTTTTCTGGTAAAAAGATTTTTGTGCGTTTTCTAAAGAGCAGCTTTTGAACGGCCTGCCGAACGGCCTGCGGCAGCGGGGGCTTGTTTGGCGGCATTTTTCACTTTTTGTTTGATTGTTTTCTCGGGGACAGGGACGGCGGCGGGGTTCATATCGGCCAGCTGGACGGCTTGGTCGGGGGTTGCGGCATAGAGGTTGGCACCGATTTCCTCCCAGAGCCCTTCGGCTCGCCCAAAAACTCCGCCGGAGAGCATAATCCGCATATTGGGCCAGGCGTTAATCTGGCGGATTGTATCAATCAGCCGACGTATTCCTGGGGCATCGGAGCCGTTCATCCCATAAAGCATAAGGATATCTGGAGAATATGTATGGATAAAAGATAAAATATCATCATTGCAGACACTTCCGCCCAGAAAGCGGGTTTCCCAGCCGTCACTCTCGAATAAATCCGTGAGCATTTGACCGCCGAGTTCGGCTTGTTCATTATTTGCGGTGCAAATAACGATTTTTTTGGATTTTTCGGGTTTTCGTGGTAATTTATTCTGGAGTTGATTGACAATGGTTCGATTGATTCGTGAGGCAAATGCTTCTTGAGCGGAGTCGATTCGTCCATCCCGATAAAGCCGCTCGATTTCAACCATAATTGGCCAGATGATGTCAAGATATACCTGATGGGCTGGAACTCCATTTTTAAGGACATCTTCGATGACAAACCTGCAAGAGATGCGGTCGCCGCACAGAAGGGAACGAAGGTACCTTTCGAGAACGATTTCATCCACCATAAATCTCCCTTTCTTTTTGTTTAACGTTAATATGGGAAAACTGGTCAATTTGGGCTTTTAATCGGACAACCATTTAAAAAAACTTTAGTTAAAATAGGGAAAACGGGGTGTTTGCGTAATTTTGGTGTATGTTTTTTAAGTTGTTTTTTTATAATAAGATACGTTTTTTGCCTCTATTTTTGGCCAATAAAAAGCGCTGTTTATGGCTGATAAGATAGGTAAGATTTTTGATTTTGTTAATAAAAGTTGTTTTTTGCAAAAGAAGATATTAAAAGACCGATAGGGAAAAGAAATACGTGTTTGAAAGGATCCAAGGATGATAGAGCCGCTTGGAGCACGAACGGCGGCGTGTGTGGAAGGGTTCGGACGGTTTGGCCGTTTTGCCGGCGAATCCTTTCGGGCGATGGGGTCCACGCTTTTTCACCCCCGTTCCTACTATTTAGTTTTTTATCAGATGCATGTAATCGGGGTGAAAAGCGTTCCTGTTGTGATGGCAACGGGTGCTTTTGTAGGGATGATTTTGGCTATCCAGGCGTATGGACAGCTGGCTGCGATGGGTCTGGAGGAGCGGCTGGGGGTTTTAATTAATATCTCTGTTGTGAAAGAATTGGGGCCGGTTTTGGCGGCGGTGATGCTGGCCGGACGAGTAGGGGGGGCTTTGACGGCAGAACTGGGGACAATGAATGTGACCGAGCAGATTGCGGCGGTACAGAGTTTTGGGGTCAGTCCTATCCAATATTTGGTAGCTCCTCGTGTCCTGGCGTGCCTTCTGCTGACCCCTTTTTTGATTATCTATGCAGATTTGCTGGGTATTCTGGGAGGGTTTTTTGTAAGTGTAAAACAGCTGGGTATCAATGCCGGTGCTTACTGGGATTACAGTGCCCGAGGCGTGGAACTGTGGGATGTGAGCACGGGTATTTTAAAAGGATTCTTCTTTGGAGGAGCCATTGCTGTAATCAGCTGTTATAAGGGGTTTAACTGTCGGGAAGGGGCCCGAGGGGTGGGGGAGGCGTGTACGGAGGCCTTCGTGGGCTGTTTTATTTCGATTTTGGCTCTGAATTATATGTTTGCTGTGATACTGAGCGCGATATATAAAATATTCTGGCCGCTTCAGCCGCTAATCTGAATTTGATGGAGGTGTGTTGGTTCAGAAGGATATCAAACCGGAAGATGGGATTCTTGTTGTCCGCAATCTCACCAAACGCTATGGGGAGAAAGTGGTGCTGGATTCGATTTCGATGGCCATCGAGGAAAGCAAGACAACGGTCATCATTGGTCCCAGCGGCTGCGGCAAGACGGTCTTTTTAAAGCATCTGATTGTGCTTGAGCGGCCGAATGAGGGGGAGGTGTATTACCGGGGCAAGCGGATTGACAATCTCAGCGAGCGGGAGCTGGTCCCTATCCGGCGAAAATTTGGTTTTTGTTTTCAGATGGGGGCCTTGTTTGACAGTCTTACGGTTTATGAAAACATTATTTTTCCCCTTCGTCAGCATTATAAGATAACAGACTGGAAGGCGGTCGATGAACTGGTCAAGCAGAAACTGGCGCTGGTGGGGATGGACGGCTATCAGCATTATTTTCCGGCGAATCTGTCGGGAGGACAGCGGAAACGGATAGCCATCGCCCGGGCGATTGTGCTCAATCCGGAGATTATTCTTTATGATGAGCCGACGACAGGTCTGGACCCGATTACCGCCGATGTGATTAATGAACTGATTCTTAAACTGCAGCGGGAACTGAAGGTAACCAGTGTGGTGGTCACGCATGATATGAAGAGTGTGTACAAGATTGCCAACCGCATTGTGATGCTTTATAAAGGGCGCATCATTGCCGATGGTGATGCCAAGCATATTCAGACACACCCGAACGAAATTGTTCAGCAGTTTATTCAGGGCAAAGTGGGTAATGCGGAACTGGAGGCACTGCGGCTGAGCGGAACAAAGTTTCCGACGCAGTTTCAGCCGGAGGATTTTCAGAACCGCTGACAAAACGGCGCTGCCTTATCCGGCCCGACATTTGAGTAAAAATAGCCAAAGGGTTAGAATCTTTTCGGCAGGAGGGATTTTTTTCTTGCCGTTATGAAAACAGAGACTATACTTGCTGATTATTGGTTCTTTCTCAGTGAAAGATGGATTGCGGGTTCAGAAGACGGAAAAGGTCTTTTGAATAGTCAAACGGGAATACGGTGAAAAGCCGTAACGGTCGCGCCGCTGTGAGCATCAGCCGAATGAGACATTCGGCCAATGCGGACAAAATGCCACTGTCCGAAAGGATGGGAAGGAGTCCGCAGGAAGATGCGAGTCAGAAAACCTGCCTGCAGTCCGGAATGCATAAGATGTTTCCCGCGGATGGAACGCTGCGCACCTGAAAAGAAAGAGAGCGAATTTCGGTTTGAAAATCGGGCTTTCTTTTCCTGGGAACCAGAATAGATAAGCCGTTGCTTCCGATGCGGAGGCAGCGGCTTTTTTTGTTTCAGCCGCCGGGGCCCTCGCGGCTGGGGCCAAAGAAACGCAGGAAACGGAGGTGAAACGGACAGACGGCATAAAAAACAGTTTTGCAGTGAGTGAAGAAACAACGTGAAAAACATCTGATTTTGGAGAACGAATGATGAAAGGTTTACCGTTTTGTCTGTTGATGGTGTTTGGGTTTGGTTCGGCAGTGCGGGCCGGTTACAGTTTTGAGGAGGTTGCGGTGGAATACTGGGCCGGCCAGGGGGCGAACCGGGCGATGGTGGTGGTGGATTTTGCGGACGACCTCAGTTTTGCCTTCGGCTATCAGTGGGAAGGAGAGAAAACCAGTTATGATGCTTTGCTGGCTATCGATGCCTGTTCGGCTGATTTTACCATGCTTTCTCACTGGGATGACAGTCTCGGCGGATGGTTTGTAGATGATTTGGACTATCTGGGTGTTTCCCCAAGGGGCAGTTCGTGGAGTTTCTTTACGGCTTCGGATGGTCAGGATTGGCAATCCAGTTGGCTTGGGGCTTCTGAGCGTGTGCTGTCAGATGGAGACTGGGACGGCTGGGCCGGCGGCGAGTGGGTCTGGGTTGGGCCGGGAGCGTGGGATTGGGCGTTTACCGGTACGGTGCACACACCGATTCCTGAGCCGGCCTCGATCGGGCTTCTGGGGCTGATGAGCGTGCTTGTCGTAAGGAAAGGAAGATAGTTTATTCCGAAGGCCGGACAAGGAAGTTCGGCCTTCTTTTTGAGGATTCTTATGGCTGAAAAAATTTTTGTTTTGCCGGCTGTGCTGGCGGTGTTTGCCGCCGGTTCGTTTGGGTATGTTTATGAGCCGAATGATTTTGCTGTGGAAGTTGTGGACTATGTGCCGGGGAGCGGAATTGCGACCTTTTATACGGGGCAGTTGTATGACAATCCTCTGGCGGCCTTAGGCAGACCGACAATCGATACGATTGGAGATGGGTCGGCGGCGTCCCCGGGCCAAATGGTGCCGGTGGTTCCGGTTTACCCGGCCTGGCAGCCGACGGAGGTGGTGTGTATCGGTTTTCGGGGTCATCTGACTCTGCGGCTGGGTCGGCGGGTGTATGACGAACCGGACAATCCCTTCGGGAAAGATTTGATTGTATTCGGCAATTCTTTTCAGAACCTCAGCGGTTTTGAGTATTGGCTGTCAGGAGACCCGTCATTGGTGTTGACCAAGAATAAGGCCTGTACACGGGAACCGGCGGCAGTGAGTGTCAGCCAGGATGGAGAGAATTGGTTTACGTTTACGATGGATGAGTCCTATCGGGTCAATCCGGATTTTGCAGACGCGAACTTTCCGGGGCGGTATGGTTTTCTGGGGGATTTTTTTGCGGATGGGTTTGCCCCGACGCTCGGGCGTGTGTATAAGCCGAACCGCAGCGGTTGGTGGGGCGAGCCGACCGATCCAACGCTGCCGCTGGACCCGGCGGTTCTGGAAACGGACCTGCGGAATACCACCCTGGCCCAGATTGCTCTGCGGTATGGGAAATCCGCAGGGGGTACGGCGCTGGATATTTCCTGGTTTGATTTGCCGACCGACCCGCAGACAGGCCGGAAATGGATTCAGTATATTCGCTTTGACAATCCGCGCAACAGCGGGGCGACACCAGAGATTGATGCGGTGGCGCGAGTCCGCAGCCGAAAGGAAACCTCTCTTGCGGCGGATATTACAGGCGATGGACGTGTGGATTTGAATGATTTGGCGGAATTGAGCCGGTTTTGGATGATGCCGGATGGGACGGGGCCGGAGGATGAATAAGAAGGGATTTACCCTGCTGGAACTGCTGGCGGTTTTTTTCTGCATCATGCTGCTGGTGAGTCTTCTTCTGCCGGCATTAAGGCAGGCAAAGGCCCAGGGGCAGTCCGTGTTGTGCCTGAGCAAACTGCGGCAGTGTGCTGTGGCGGCGGCGGCTTATACGAGCTGCTATGACGGGTTTTATCCGATGGCTTATCAATCCTCTGTCTGTGCGAACTGGAGCCGGATTCAGACAATTGCGTGGGATTTTATAACGACCCAGCAATGGGAAGGCGGACAGCGGGTGCTGTCTTATGAACCTGGGATTTTGTGGCAAAGCGGGGATTTGATGGAAATTCAGCAATGTCCGGCCTTTCGGGGGACCTCCAATGCCGGGGGGGAGCCCTTTACCGGCTATAATTACAACACCAGTTATATCGGACATGGCAGCGGCGAGAGCATCCCGGAGCCGGCTAAATATTCGCAGGTTCGCAATCCTGCCCAGACGGCCTTGTTTGGCGACGGGGAGTATGGCGAAGGGGCCAATAAGTTTATGCGGGCGCCGTGGGCCAATCCGGGGGATTTGAGTTTCAGCGGGCGATACGCAGGGACGCAGGGATTTCGGCATCGTCAGAAGACAAATACAGCATTTTGTGATGGTCATGTCGATACCTTGAAGGAGTGTTTTACGGAGACCTATTCGGAGGATAAAGCGATGATTGCCGAGGGGACGGGTTTTCTGTCGCCGGACAACCGGCTGTACGATTTGCGGTGAAGATTGCAGTTGCAGGCGGTCGTCAGGTGTGGTATCGGAAGGAGATGAAGGTTGCCGGGCCGATAAGTTCATTTTTTCAAAAGCATGCTCGTCCGTGGAGCAAAGGAGTATCCGCCCTGCTGTGGCCTCGGCAGTGCCGATTGTGCGGCAGTTTTCCGGAAGAGGGGTCTTTTTTGTGCGGGGCCTGCTGGGAAGAATTGTCGCTGGTTACAGCCGGAGACTATTGCAGACGCTGTGGACGTTCTGTGGGTCCTTTTGGGCGTCTGGGGGGCGGATGCGGCTATTGTGAACAGGAGCGGATTCTGACGGACGGGATTCTCCGTGCGGGGCGGTACGATTCGGTACTGCGGCAGATGCTGCTTCGACTGAAGTTTCAGGAGATGACGGAATTTGCCCCCTTTTTGGGGCCGCTGCTGAAATCGGTGTTTGAAACCCGACCCTGGGGGCCGATTGATTACCTTGTGCCGGTTCCGCTGCATTGGCTCAGACGCCTGCAAAGAGGATTTAATCAATCTTTTTTGTTGGCTAAGGAGATGGCCGATTCGGGTGTACCGATCTGCCGGGATTTGGTTCGCATTCGATATACGAGAAGGCAGTGGACTCTGACCGATGCACAGCGGCGGAGAAATGTCAAAGGGGCCTTTGCTGTTCGCCGGCGGCACCCGTTTGAGGGCAGGACTGTTTGTCTGGTTGATGATATAACAACCAGCCGGGCTACGCTGAATGAGTGCGCCAGGGTATTGAAGCGGGCTGGAGCGGAGAAGGTCTATGCTGTTGTTGCAGCCGCATCGGACACATTAGGTTGACAAGATAGGAAGAATGGGGAAGAGGGGGCGTGTTTTGCAATCTGTTGGCTTTCGATGTTTTTGCTGGGAAAAGGGGGGCTTTTATTGCGGTCATCGGAAGTATTTGGCCGAAAATCCCTTAGGAAAAGTTTGCGGATGAGGAAAAGACATTTTTGAGTAAAGATATGTCCAAACAGCAGGATTGTCTCCTTCGAGGGAAATGGATTTTGTTTAGGGCAGTTGATTTATGGTGAAGGGATTTCGACAAATCGCCTTTTTGACTGTCATCAGCCGGATTCTCGGAATGGTCCGGGATATGTCGTTTGCTTATTTTTTCGGGCGAAGCGAGCTCTTCGATGCCTGGGCGATTGCTTTCAAGATTCCAAACCTTTCCCGTCGGATTTTTGGGGAGGGAGCGGCGGCTACCTCGTTTATACCGGTGTACAGCCAATATCTTGAAAAAAATCCTCAAGAGGCCAACCGTCTGGCCAACACTGTTCTGACGATTGTGTTTTTGATTTTGAGTGCGGCTGTTGTTTTGATTTGGCTGGGGATTTGGGGGTATATGCAGGTGGGAGCCGAGTTGGAAGGCACCCAGCGGATGCTGAAACTGACGGCCATCATGCTTCCGTATATGGTGATGATTTGCCTTGTGGCGATTATGGGGGGGATTCTGAACAGTCATCGGCATTTTGCTGCACCGGCGCTGGCCCCTGTTGTTCTGAATGTCTTTCTGATAGCAGCCCTGTTTATTTCGGGCAGGTGGCTGGGTTGGCCGAAGGAAAAAATGGCCTTTTTTACGGCGTGGGCTGTGCTGGCGGTGGGGGTGGGGCAGCTGCTGCTTGTGATGGTGCCGATGAGGCGGTATCAGGTGGTGATTCGGCCTGCCTGGGACATTCACTCGGAGGGGGTTCGCAAGATTCTGGTGCTGATGGGGCCGATGATTCTGGGCCTGACGGCTACTCAGCTGAATACGCTGGCGGATGATATTATTGCCAAAAGTCTCTCCGGCTCGCCGGAAAAAGGAGACAGTTTTGTTTTTTTAGGCCGGATGATTCGCTATCCGGTCTGGGCGGGGACGGTTTCCGGGCTGTTTTATGCCCAGCGGCTTTATCAGTTTCCGCTGGGGGTTTTGGGGACTTCGCTGGCGACGGCGATTTATCCGGTGCTCAGCCGCACGGCAGCCCGAGGCGAAAAAAAGGAATTGACCGGCACCGTTCGTCAGGGGATGTGCGGAGCATTCTTTATAGCCCTGCCGGCAACGGTGGGGATGATTTTGATTGGGCAGCCGCTGATTCGGGTTCTTTTTGAGCGGGGGGAGTTTACGGCGGACGATACGGCTGCGACATCGTGGATATTGTATTGCTACTGTCTGGGGTTATGCGGTTATTTCGGTCAGCAGATTGCGACCCGCGTTTGTTATGCGCTGGGGCAGTCGAAACAGCCGGCTCTGACGGCATCTCTTGCCGTCGGGGTGAATGTCTGCCTGAATCTTGTGCTGATATGGCCCCTCGGGGCGGCAGGGCTGGCTCTTTCGACGGCGGTGTGTTCTTATCTTCAGGTGGGTATCTTGCTGTATGTGCTTCGGCGGCGGCTGGGGGCGGAATTGTTTGAAGGATGGCTGAAGTCTCTGCTGAAAACAGCGGCGGCAACGGCGGTGATGGCCGCTGCAGGATTGGTTCTTTTAGGGCTTTTCGGCAGGGGAGCCGGCGGGACAATCCGCGATTTGGTGCAAATCGGAACGATGGTGGCGGTCTGCTGCGGTGTGTTTCTGCTGGTGTCCTGGCTGGGAGGCAATGAAATGCTCGGGCTTTTGCTGAGCGGAGGCCGCTCTTCGAAGGGGCAGGATGCAGGAGCCCTCGAGTGAGTCGGGCGGCGGTATTCTGCGGGAAAGTTTGACGGTGCGGTTAGCGTGTTTTATAATGACCTGCTGAAGAGGCGGGGTTTTGACTGCCGTCAGAAATGAAAATGGGTGAGGAGTACGAAGCCGTTGTTTTCAGCGGCCAAACGGAGATTTCAATGATGAAACGACTTGTTTTTTTGGGTTTGGTGTGTCTGGGGCCGACCATTGCAACTGCTCAATCGAAAGAAAGCCAGCCCTTTCATTCACCGACGGCAGCGGCTGTTTTGGCGAAGGCGGCGATGGATGCTTACGCAGACGATCCTTTTTCCTCTCGAACAATTGAAGTTACGATGACATTCCTGGAGGCGGCTACCTTGCTGGATGAGCAGATGGAATCGGCTCATGAAATGCTGCTGAGGGTGGCTGTGTCGGCCATGGCCAGCCCGAATGATTATTCGCGGGCGGTGCGGGATGCCCTGAGGCAGTATCTGGATGAGCGGTCCAATCTGGCCATTGTGAAAGGCGGGATTGAATATCTGCTCGGACAACTTCAGACAAGAACGGAGCGGGAGATGCTGCTGACGCGGCTGCTCAGTGTTTACGGCAATAAAAATCCTGCGGTGATTTCCGAGCTGACTACTCAGCTGGCGCTGCTCGAGATAGAGCGTGCGGATTTCACGACGGCCTTTCAGCGATTGCAGTATGCCTATAGTCTGAATCCGTACAATATGCTGGCGTTTTCGAAGATGATGGAATTGAGTGCGCCGGAGGGGGGCTCTCTTCCCTATGGGATGCTGGTGCTCCATCTTCGACGGATGCTCGAGATGAATCCGCTGGATATTCGGGCAGCGCAGGCCTATGCGGATATCTTGCGGAAGGTTCAACTGTATGAAGCCGCCCAGCAGGCGTATGGGTATTGTGCGGATTTGTATGGATATTTGTATCCGGGACAGCCGCTTCCGCCGGAGTTTTTGCTGGCGTGGTCGCTGTGTGCGTTTCAGTCAGACAAGACCGGCAATCAGTGTCTGGTGCTGGCCGAGCAGGCCAGGGCGGAGGGGCGGGAGGATTTGATGCTGGAGGCGACGGCTGGGCTGGCTTTGATACGGATGGGACAGGCGGAAAAAGGCCGTCAGCGGCTTGAATCTGCCGGACGAAGGGCCGCTGAGCGGCTCAGGATTGAAGGGGAGGCCTGCGGAATCCTGCCGGAGCATTTGAGCTGGTTTTACAGTTTTGTTCTGCCCGATGCGGAACAGGCACTGGCGTGGGGGCATGAGGCGATTTCTCAGCGTCCGGACAGTCCTCAGGCCCAGGCCTTGTTTGCTTATGCGCTGGTGAAAAACGGGCAGACCGACCTAGCCCGCCAATATCTTGAAAAGGCCGAAGAAAGCGACCCTGCAGCGCTTTTTACAAGGGCAGAACTTCTGCTGAAGGAAGCCAATACTGCGGCGGCTTTTGCGGCGCTGAAAAAGATTGTGGAGATGGGGCCGGAAACAATTCTGGCCTGGAGGGCTCAGGAGGTCCTGAAGGCGAACGGTTCAGAATATTTGCCTGCTTTTTCGCCGTCGGAGATTGTTCAGTATCTGAAAGCGGAGTTTGGAGATGAGGTCAATCCCAAATTTCTGCCGCTGTCAAAACTTGTTCGGGCCAAACTGCGGATGAGCGGCTCGGAGTATCCTTACGGCAGCGATATGCCGGCCACGGTGGTGGTTGACAATATCGGCCCGCGGCTGCTGATTATCGGGCCGATGGGGATGCTGAAGGGGGATGTTCGCATTGATGCGGAGGTGCGCGGGGATTTGGTTCGTTCGTTTCCATCGCTGGTTCATTTTCCTTTTCAGCCGAGTCTGCCGATTCGGCCTAATGAGCATGCGACGGTTACGGTGGACTTGATAACAGGGCCGCTGCGGCGGCTTCTTCGCACGCATCCGCAGGCATCGGTCGAGATTGATTTTATCCTTCAGATGGATGCCCCGGATATGAACGGCTCAGGCGAGGTTGATACGCTGCTTCATTTGGCTCCTGTTCGGCAGACTGTCCGTCGTCCGAGTGTTGAATTGACCTATGATTTTCTCATTCAGCGGCTCAGCGGCCTTGCGAAGGGCTCGGAGGGGCAGAAGTTCCGCTCCGCCGAGCTGTTTACGGGGCTTTTGGCCGAGCAGGAGGCGGCGCTGGCCAAGCAGGTTGGATACCGGTTTGTGCGGGCTGAGCCGACGCTGCTGATTGATGCGGTTCGTCGGCTGCTGGCGGATGAAGATTGGATTATCCGGCTTCGCACCTTATCTACGTTTACGGATGTTTCACTTACTCTGGATCCTGCTCTGATTGGGTCTGTGTCGGAGAATCTGTCCCATGAGCGATGGCCGGTGCGAATGATGAGTTTGTATATTCTCAGCACTCTCGAATCCAAGAATTTTGATTCGGTCCTTAATTGGGTGGCCCGATACGATACCAATCCGCAGGTTCGCCAGATGGCCAGAGCCCTGGGGGCAGCGGCGGAAGAGGAGAATCCAGCCCCGACTGCGGAAGTTCAGAATCCATAGAAACAGACATTGTCCAGCAGGAAACAGGTGAAAGAGTATTTGAATAAATCTCTTGCTTTTTCACGAAAAATAGGAAAAATCTGTTGAGTCGAACTCGTTTTTTTTGTAGTCTTTTGCACCTGTAAACAAATCTAATAGAACCGGATATGTGGAAAGGAGAATACGATGCCGGCTAAAGTGGATAAGGAAGTTTGTACCGGATGCGGCAGCTGCGTGGATGCTTGCCCGAGCGAAGCAATTGAGATGGTCGATGGCAAGGCGGTTGTGGATCCGGAAAAATGCGTTGATTGCGGCGTCTGCGTGGATGAATGTCCCGTAGAAGCCATTGGTATGGAATAGTGTTTCTCGCGGCCCCATCGTCTAGGCAGGTCTAGGACACCGGGTTTTCAACCCGGCAACAGGGGTTCGAATCCCCTTGGGGCTACATAAAAAAGGCGCCTGAAAAGGCGTCTTTTTTTATTGCTCTTGCTGGGGGGTATTTGGGAAGCATTCCTGAATTTTTTGCTGAAGAGTCCTGCAATCCGTGCATGGTTCCGTGTTCAGATTCAGCCAGAGGCCGGCAGGATGGCTTTTGTAAAGATACAGCGAAGTCAAAGCCAGGTGTTCCGACAGATTATCGGCCGGAAGAAGGCATCGGCGGGGTGGAGAAAAGAGGGCTTCGAGCAGTTTTTCGACCGACGGGAGGGTGAAATTAATAAGTTTTTCAGCCATTCGGCTGGTGATTAAAAATGCCTGATATACGGGCTGTTTGGTTCGTTTGGGTTCGAACCGGATACGGCGGCCCTCCGCAATGTGGAGGATTTTGAGTTTGTCCAATTCGCTTGTCCAGCGATAGGGAGCGGTTTGCAGTTTCGCAAGAGCATCCAGGTGATTTTTGACGGCTTGGGCCTGTTCGAACTGCTGGCGGGCAGCCAGCGTTTTCATCTGTTCGCTCAGCGGCGCAGCCAGAAGAGCGGGCGGGCTTTGAGCGGCCCGAACGGCCTGCTCCAATGCCTTTTGATAACACGGCTGTTTGCTGCTGTCCAGGCAGAAAGCGGGGCAGGAGCCCATTTGGAAGTAAGAACATTTTTTTCCGCTGCCGCCAAGAGCCAGTGAACGGTTGCGGCAGAGAGAAAAGAGGTCATTGAACGTGCGGGCAAAAAAATCCGCCTCTCGGCGGGTGGGAAACGGTCCCCAATAGAAGGCCTCTTTCTCCTGGAACGGGCGAGAAAAGGTGCTGAAGGCCGCCCAGCGTTCTTTCGGGTTTAGACAGACGCAATGGGGCTGCGGCAGCAGGAGTTCCTCTGTCTGTTCAGGAAACAGAAGATGAATCAGACGATTGTAAAGCCATTGACTGTGGTATTCGCCGGCAGCAAGGGTGTAAAAAACATAGACGGCAACGGAGCGGAGATTGACTTTGCGCGCCGGTTCGCTGGTCGGCGGCTGGGCCCATTTGGACTGGACGGTCCGGCGGATATCGGCAGTGAGAAGAAGCTGGATAGGGCGGCTGTTTGAATCAGCAAAAAGAAGAACACCCCGTTCGCTGGGCAGGGAACGGAGTGTTGTCTCTGCTGTTGTCAAGTTCCGCTTGTTTTCGAAGAGTTCTTCGAGCGGCCGGTCCACCTATACCCTCATCCCGCTGATGACGGTATCAAACACCATTTTATCGTTAACGACGCCCTGAACAGTTCCTTGAAACTGGCGGCTTCGGACGCGGTCGATATGGCCGAGAAGATAAAGACGATCCCCCGGGACGACTGTTTCTCGAAACCGCGTTTTTTCAATGCCGGAAAACCCGATAAACCCATCCAGTCCGTAGATTTTTTTCATGAAGAAACTGCACAGCTGAGCCGCTGCTTCGACCATAATCACCCCCGGCATAATCGGTCGGCCGGGGATATGCCCGCGTACCCAAAACTCATTGGGGGTAATGTCTTTGTAGCCGAGAGCCATCATCTTTTCGAGGTCATGCCAGACGATGGCATCCAATTGCGACATCTCATAAGACTGCGGATTCACCTCGGCGATAGCAGCGCGGTCAAATTCTATATGATTTAAGTCGAGTTCTTTGTATGGAAACAGAAGCTCCGGAGGCATAATTTCCCCTTTTTCTTTTCAGAAACCGCTGCAGATTTGTCTGAAATGGTTCCTGCCAAGAACAGCAAACCAGCGGATGGCTGTTCCTCTTTTTATTCTTCGACACGAAGTTCGAGGATTTTGTTTCGGACGCTTTGAGCGGCTTGTTTGATGGCCTGCATTTGTTTGCGGACCCTCGTACCTGCTGCCTTATTGCCTCCCTCGGCTTTATTAATATCGGCTTCGATTTCAGCGACCAAAGCTTTCAGCGTTTCGTACTCTTGCATTAAAGAATCTCCTAAGAAGATAGTTAACATCTTTTTTCTGGTTTTGCCCCCAAAGTCTACCAATCGAGACTTTGGCTGTCAAAGTTTTTTGCCGGAAAGGGAATTTTGACCGTCGGTTAATCAAACAGCCGCTTGGTGAGGGCGGCGATTCGCTGACCTCGTCGTGTGCACTGTTCGAGTACACGGGCATCTGGTTTGCCGATGGAGACGGGGCCGTAATGGTCGCCTTGAGGATCGCCCTGAATGATCATTCCGTGGATGAGCATCATATTGTTGATTTCACAGATGGTGGTTTCGTTGCCGCCTCCGATGTTGGCTGAACTGCTGAAGGCGCCGCCCACTTTGCCGTCGAGTTTGCCGTGTTTGCTGACGGTTTCGTCAAACAACTGGATGATAGGGCCGGCGGCTCGGCCGTAATAGGTGGGCGAACCGACGACGATGGCATCTACTTTCAGAAGGTCGTTTACCTTGACATCAGTAACGCTTTTGCAGGCGGTTGGGACTCCTGCTTCGCTCATAGCATCGGCAATGGTCTTTGCCATCATTTTCGTATTTCCGCTGCGCGAATAATAAATCACCAATCCACTTGCCATAGGGAACTCCTTTTAACTATTTTCATCTTCCGGTTCCAACGGATGAACATTTTGATGGAAATGGGACGGTATTTCAATCTGAAAAACGGCATCGGGGATTTTTTCGTTAAGCCGGAGGTTGTTCCATCTTAAATCATAGAAATCACCCTGCACGGAAACAGCCGTCAAACGAATGGGAAGCCAGTTTTTCCGGTCAATCCATACCTGCATTTGGGTGTAGTCGTTTTTGTAGCAGGAATCGGGACGAACCTTGAGCAGAAGCTGCTGGGGCTGGTTGGGATCCTTCGGTGCAGGCAAGGCGGAGATTTCAAATTCATTTTTGAGTTTTTGAGGGTCGGTAAAGCCCACCATCGGAAAATTGTGGCTGATAAAATCGAAGACGCCGACGGGCTTATCGACAGGGGCCTTCTGGTAGCGGTCCACTATTTCGAGGGCAATATCAATTTTGGTCAGCCAGACACCGTCAAACAGATAATGTTCAGGACGCGACTGGGCCGCTTCCTCATCCTGCTGGATGGTGTCGAAGGAGATTCGCAGGCAGGGACGTGAGGCGCCGGTGCTTTTTGTATAGTAAAGGACTCCCTGGCGGAGGGTTTTGGCTTCGAGCAGTTCGGGGTCCTGAATAAACAAATACACGAGGTCTGCACGCAAAGACTGAATGGTTTGGGCGGTTTGGTGCATTCGGTCGAGGATGGCCTGAACTGCCGTATTCGCCGAGGGGTTGTTCGGCTCGGTCGGCGCAGCGCAGGAAGACTCTGTCGGAGACGCTGCCATTGCACCCCAAGCTGCTGTCCCCAAAAAGAAGAGAAATACCTTCTTGATTATGGATTTTCTGAAACTCATCAGCGGAAATTGTCTATAATCAGGCGGATTTCGTCAAGAGAATCGATGGAAAAATCGGCAAAAGGCACAAATTCATCGGCTCGCGGGTGACTTTTGAACAGCACCGCGATGGCGCCGGCGCGGCGGGCGGCCTGCAGGTCATGGAGAAAATCTCCCGCCACGAGTGTTTGGGAAGGGGACACCTGAAATTGTCGGCAGAGCATCTGCACCCCAAAAGGGTCGGGTTTGGGGGGACCATCTTCGCGAGTGATAATGCCGTCGAAAAATAAGCCGTGTTTTTGGAGTACGGTTTGGGTGCTTGTGAGGGAGTTGCGCGTAAGCAGACCTGTTTTGATGTTTTGCCGGTGAAGGTCGGTGAGGAGGGACAGAGCCGATGGCTGAAGGGTCGAATGGGCAGCGGCCAAGGCCTCATGCCGGCACAGAATCTCCCATGCGGCGGCCCGGCGCTCGGCCGGCAAAGTTTCAATGCCGCTCAGAATCGAGGGGCAGTCCGGCGGAAGGCCGATTTCGCGGCGGATTGCGTCAAAATCCAGCAGCGGCTGCGTCAATGTGCCGTCCATATCAAAGAGTACTGCTTGCACAGGCATAGAAGTTTACTCTTTTCTGAGCAGTTCGATGAGGTATTGAGCGGCTTTGGAACGGATTTTGTCTTTTCGGACAATAATTCCCGTGGGTCGAAAGAAGGACTCGTTGGTAAATTCAAGTGCCCGAAGTGTGCCGTTGGCCAGTTCGCTGCGAAGCGTCGGTGCCGGCAGGATGCTCACGCCGGCGTTGATTTCCACGGCTCGCTTGATTGTTTCAATATTGTCAAAATCCATCACGGAACAGACGGTAACATGGTAGCGGTTAAGAATGTCATCGATTAAATGACGGGTGGGCACACTCTCCGAGAAGGCGATGAATTTTTCGCCCTGAAGCTGATGAATATCCACGGTTCGGGCCCCGGCCAACGGATGAGAGGGGGCACAGGCCAGCACCAGCGGCTCGTTTTCGAATGGAAAGAGTTCGAGATTGCGGTCTCGTCGAGGTACAGCGACGACTCCGATGTCGATAATGCCGCGAAGAAGTTTTTCGTAAATATCTTTGGCGTTGTTGTATTCGACAGCCAGATGAACATCGGGGTAAACAGACATGAACTTCTGAATATAGGGCTGGAGGGTGTGCATGCCGATGCTGAAAATGGCGGCCAGATGGATTTTGCAGGTGGATTGCTTCAGGGCGGCCAGTTCACTGTTGAGCCGGTCAAACCGTTCGAGGATGTCTTTGCAGGCCTGGTAAAAAATCTGGCCTGCCGCTGTCAGCTCGATCGGCCTTTTTTTCCGGTTAATCAGCTGAACTTTGTGCTCCATTTCAATCTGAGCCAGCTGCTGAGAAACAGCGGACTGACTGATGCCGTGAATTTCAGCGGTGCGGGAGAAATTTTTCAACTCTGCTAAATCACAGAAGATTTTTGCTGTTTCAACATTCATCTTATTATCAGGCCTGCTTATTTTAGATATTCAAAAAGTTTATTTGTTATTTTGTTTTGTTAATAGTATTATAAGCCATGGTAATCTTGTGTAAAGGGCATTTCCTCGGGTTTTCTGATAAAAATTGCGATAAAAAATGTATAATTGTCAGAGGAACTTTTTTAAGGAACTATGATATGTCAAAGGCCTTGCTGTATATTCAATCGGTGCTTGAAGTGATCAGAAATCGGCAGCCGGCGGAAAAAGAGTTTCATCAGGCCGTTCAGGAAGTGCTCGAATCGTTGGAGCCGGCTCTCGAGCGGCATTCGAAGTATCAGGACCAGAAGATTCTGGAACGCATCACCGAGCCGGAACGGGTGATTATCTTTCGCGTTCCCTGGGTGGATGATAAAGGGCAGATTCAGGTCAATCGCGGCTTTCGCATTGAAATGAACAGTGCTATTGGTCCGTACAAAGGGGGACTTCGGTTTCATCCGAGTGTGAATTTGGGGATTCTGAAGTTTCTGGCCTTTGAGCAGGTCTTCAAGAATGCCCTGACTACCCTTCCGATGGGCGGCGGCAAAGGCGGTTCCGATTTTGACCCGAAGGGCAAATCGGACAATGAAGTGATGCGTTTCTGCCAGTCGTTTATGACGGAACTGTTCCGGCATATTGGTGCCAATACGGATGTGCCTGCCGGCGATATTGGAGTAGGCGGACGGGAAATCGGCTATCTGTTCGGCCAATACAAGCGGATTCGTAATGAGTTTACCGGCGTTCTGACGGGCAAAGGAGTCAAGTGGGGCGGCTCTCTGATTCGTCCGGAGGCGACTGGCTACGGCTGCGTGTTCTTTGCGCAGAATATGCTGGCCACTCGCGGAGACAGTATCCAAGGGAAGATTTGCACGGTTTCCGGTTCCGGCAATGTGGCTCAATATACCGTAGAGAAACTCAACCAGCTCGGCGGCAAGTGTGTGACCATGTCGGATTCGCAGGGGACGGTTTATGATCTGGCCGGCATTGACGAGGAAAAACTGGCGTGGATAAAGGAATTGAAGAATGTCCGCCGCGGGCGGATTCGGGAATATGCCGACAAATTCAAAGGCGTTCAGTATCTGGAAGGCAAGCGTCCGTGGGCAATCAAATGCGACTGTGCATTTCCATCGGCTACGCAAAACGAGATTTCCGGGGAAGATGCCAGGACGCTGGTGAAAAACGGCTGCAAACTGGTGTGTGAAGGGGCCAACATGCCCACCGAACCGGCCGGCGTGGATGTTTTTCTCCAGAACAAGGTTTTATACGGCCCCGGCAAAGCGGCCAACGCAGGCGGTGTGGCGGTCTCAGGTCTGGAAATGGCCCAGAATGCCCAGCATACCAACTGGACTCGCGAGGAAGTCGAGCGGCGTCTGAAAGAAATTATGGATGCAATTCACACGCAGGTCAAAACAACGGCCGAAGAATATGGCATGGCCGGCAATTATGCTGCTGGTGCCAATATCGCCGGTTTTGTCAAAGTGGCCGATTCGATGATTGATCAGGGTGTTGTGTAAAGAGAGAGCTTGCTCAATCCGTGCCGCAGAGAGTATTCCCAAGGGCCTGCCTCAAAAAGCGGGCCCTTTTCTATTGGCGAATTTTGCTGGCTGGACTATACTGGTGCTCATGACTGGCGACCGAGATTTACAGAAACTGCTCCGGCAGCATAGAGAATTGGAAGCATTTTTTGCGGGGGATTTTACCTTGCGCAGCCGAAAGCCGGAGGCGGAAACAGATATTTCCGAATCGCCGCAACGGCTGTTGGAGGCGATTGCCGAAGAAATCCGGGCTTGCCGGAGATGTGCGATTGGTTCCACTCATCTGAATGCCGTGCCTGGAGAGGGCAGTCCGAATGCACGTCTGGTTTTTGTGGGAGAAGCCCCTGGGGCTGACGAAGACCAGCAGGGTCGGCCTTTTGTGGGGCGTGCCGGACAGTTGCTGACCAAGATAATTGCCTCCATCGGGCTGCGCCGCGAGCAGGTGTTTATTTGCAATATTCTTAAATGCCGGCCGCCGGAAAACCGCGAACCGAAACCGGATGAAATCTGCAATTGTCTGCCTTTTCTGAAGCGGCAGTTGGACATCATCCAGCCCGAAGTGATTGTGGCGCTGGGTTCGCATGCAGCCAGAACCTTGCTGGAGACGGAAACGCCTATCGGCAAACTGCGGGGGCATTTTCACGAATATCGCTTTTCCGAAACAAGCCGGCCTGCCAAACTGATGCCGACTTATCATCCGGCGTATCTGCTGCGGAATTATTCCTATGAAAATCGCCAGCGGGTCTGGCAAGACTTGCAGAAGGTCGCCGATGTGCTGGGGCTTGAACTGCCGACAAGCGGCGGTCAAAGAGGGGGCTAACCCTAACCTGTCTTCAAAGTGACGTGATAATCGTTTGCCCTGTGCAGAAGAGGTTAATCGCCAGGGCGATTCCCACCAGAAGCCATCGCAGAAATGTCAGGCGCAGCTGTTTTGCACAAAGAAAATAGATGCTCCCGGCTGTCAGGAAGGCCAAGCCGTACATCGCCGCAGGCATCCAATAACGCTGGCCATCAGGCCGGCTGAAGGTCAAAACGATTCCCGCCGCCGCCAGAAAAGCAGCCAGGCACAGACAGGCAAAAATCCATTTGCGATCGGCAGGGCCTGCCAGCACCATTGCCTGTGCACCCAGCCCGGCCAGCACAGACAGAAACAGCATCGGAAGGGCTGCCCAGGCAATCGGGGGGACATTCAGAATCGGCCCGCAAAAGGCCAATACCAAACCTGCCAGCGGTACCAGCAGCACCAGCACCCGCAGCAGAAAAGAATAAACAAACAGACCCATCACAGCCAGAATCAGAGCGATTGCATAGAAGCCGACGAGGATTTGTCCCGTTGCGGCGGAGGGAAATTCAAGAATAGCCGCCAGGTCTTCCAGGCGGAGCTGCTGAGCAGAAGGCATCAAGGAATAAGGTCCCAGCCACGGTTGGGCGGGCAGCCAATAAAAGAGGAGCAGCCACACAAAAGGCAAAAGCAGCAGAGGCAGACGGCGAAGGTGGACTTTGACAGAAGGTTGGGCATAGCGGTTCCAGAGAGCAGCCGGACAGAAAAGCCACGGCAGCACCGCAACGCCTAAACCCGCCAAAGGATGATAGATTCTGAAACTGAGCAGAAACGGGCTGAAACCATACGCTATCCCTGCAATCGCTGAAGCCCAGAAAGAATTCAGCCATCGCCGGCTCAGGACAAAACAGCCCCACCCGCCGATGATGCTGGTGATAGGTGCAAATATCTGCCACTTCTTACCGGCAGCAGCAGCCGGCCAGAAAAAAACAACGGCCGCGGCTGTGAAAAACAGGCCCGCCGCCAGCCAGAAGTAGAGTGCCCGCCAGGAAAGCCCCGTTTGCCTTTGTGTCGGGTGCATGGTTTCGACTTTCCTACTTAAGGACGACTTTGCCCTTTCCCCGTACAATGGTTCCAATGGTATAAACCTTTTCGCCGGCTTTTTCGAGTTTGGTTTTGAGGGGCTCTGCAAAAGCCGGGGCGACAATCACCACATAGCCGATTCCCATATTAAAGACCCGGTACATTTCCTCTTCTTCGACAGGGCCGCGTTTTTGAAGAAAACGAAAAATCGGAGGAACCGGCCAGGATTTCTTTTTCAGAAGCGCGTTGCAGCCGGCAGGCAGTACCCGAGGAATATTTCCGACCAGACCTCCGCCGGTGATATGGGCCATCCCATGGATAACCCTTTTGGTCTTGTACGAGTCCAGGACGGAAACAATGGAGCGGACATAAATCCGCGTCGGTGTCAGAAGAACCTCCCCAAGCGGACAGCCGTTCAGTTCTTTCGGGGTGTCCTGAAGACGAAGTTTTTCCTGTTTGAAACAGATATGCCGGACGAGGGTATATCCGTTGCTGTGGAGACCGCTGGAAGCCAGACCCAGGACAATATCGCCGACGGCTGCCTGGCTGCCGGTGATGATGCGGTTTCGTTCGACGACGCCGACGGCAAAGCCGGCCATATCGCATTCATCTTTATCGTACAAATCAGGCATTTCTGCGGTTTCGCCGCCGATGAGCGCACAGTCGGCCAATCGGCAGCCGGCGGCAATACCCTCGACTATTTCTGCGATTTGTTCCGGAATAAGTTTGTGGATTGCCAGGTAATCGAGGAAGAAGAGGGGCTCGGCACCGTGAACGAGCATGTCATTGACATTCATGGCGACCAGGTCAATGCCGATGGAGTCCAGCCGCTTCATTCGGCGGGCAATCAGGATTTTGGTCCCCACACCGTCCGTACAGGCGACCAGGACAGGGTTTTTATAATTTTTTTTGAATCGTTTTGTGTCGGAATCCAGCCGAACCAGGCCGGCAAAGCCGTTTTCAAGAGGAATGACACGGGGGCTGAAGGTGGAAGCGAGGGAGCGGCTGATGCGCCGTACCATCTCATCGTTGGCATCAATACTCACGCCGGCCTGCTGATAAGTGATTTTTTTGGAAGGACTCATTTAAAATTCCGTTTCATCGAATAGCTGCATTTGGTGACGTTCGAGGGAAAACTTGTTGACGCGAGTGTTGACCGGGATTCGATACTGTCCGCTCCAGCAGGCCGTACAATAATGATCGGCCGGACGAGAGACGCAGCTGAGCAGTCCTTCAAGGGACAAATACTCCACGCTGTCGGCCTCAAGATAATTTCGGATTTCGGAAAGGGGCATCTGGTTGGCCAGCAATTCTTCCCGAGTGGGAAAATCCACGCCGTAAAAGCAGGGATGCCGTACCGGCGGGCAGGCCACACGGAGGTGAATTTGTTTGGCGCCGGCCTGTCGGAGGGAGCGGATTTTGCCTTTGGTGGTAGTACCGCGGACGACGGAATCGTCGATAACAATGACACGTTTGCCCCGGACAACTTCTTTGACAACGGTCAGTTTCAACTTTACTTCCAGGTCGCGGAGAGATTGCGTTGGAGAGATAAATGTTCGTCCGATGTAATGGCTGCGGACAAAGCCCATATCGAAGCGGATGCCGCTTTCGTCAGAATAGCCGATGGCGGCGGAAGTGCCGGAATCGGGCACAGGGATAACCACATCGGCATCAACGGGATGTTCCTGGGCCAGCCGCCGGCCGCAGCGTTTGCGAACATCATGGACGTTTTCACCGAAGATAATGCTGCTTTGTTTGGCAAAATAAACATGTTCAAAAATGCAATGGGCCGGCCGGACTGTTCCGGGAGTTACAAAAAATCGGCTGCTGAGCCCTTTGCTGTCGAGCGTAACGATTTCGCCGGGTTCCACTTCACGGATGTACTCCGCATCGATGGCATCAAAGGCGCAGGTTTCGCTGGCTACGCAATAGGAACCGTTTTTGGTTTTGCCCAGGCAAAGCGGACGGATGCCGTAAGGATCGCGGGCCGCCTCGATGCGGTCCGGAAACAAAAACAGCAGGGAATAAGAACCCTGCAGATGATTGAGCACATGGCCGAGCGGATCCGGTTTGGTGATATGAGACGGCTTGGCCAGCAAATGAACGATAATTTCCGTATCATTGGAGGTTTTGAAGATGTGACCGTAGGCCTCATATTCATCCCGCAGCAGGTCGGCGTTAATCAGATTTCCGTTGTGGGCAACAGCCACCTGGCCGCGGGAATACTCGCACAGAAACGGCTGGGCGTTCAACGGTGTCATCGAACCGGTGGTTGAATAGCGGACATGGCCGATGGCAATGGGGTTGTTCAGGCGTTCAAGAATGCCCTTTCCTGAACGAAACACCCGCCGCAGTTGTCCCATTCCCGTATAGCAATGAATGGATTCGCCGTTGCTGGAAGCAATACCGGCGGATTCCTGACCCCGGTGCTGAAGACTATGGAGCCCAAAATAGGTTTTCTGAACTGCTTCGGGATCTCCGAAAATACCGAATATCCCGCATTCTTCTTTTATTTGTGTCATAGAACCTCAGATTTGTGAATCATCGGTAGTAGGTTGCAATTTTTACTTTACCTCACATTGGGTGTGAAGTCAACGGCAATTTGAAAAAAGAGATTCGGCTGAAAAAAGAAAAAACTTGAAGAAAAAGGGGATTTCGGTTATTATAGTAAATCTTAGCTCATTGAATCTTGAATCTTGATTTAAGGATACACAATATGGAGATTAGGGTGCCCCTGTCGCGTCCGGATATCATTGAGGCGGATATTCAATCGGTGGTGGAGGTTTTGCGAAGTCCATTTTTGTCGCTGGGGCCTAAATTGAGGGAGTTTGAGGAGGCCTTTGAACGGTATGTGGGTCGGCGGTATGCCGTAGCGGTCAACAGCGGCACCAGCGGATTGTTTTTGTGTTTGAAAGCAATCGGGCTCAAGCCGAAGGATGAGGTGATTACCACGCCCTTTACATTTATTGCTACCGTAACGTCTATTATGATGACAGGGGCGGTACCGGTATTTGCGGATATCGACCCGGTTACGCTGAATCTTGATTTGCGGGAGGTAGAGAAAAAAATAACCCGGAAGACCAAGGCCATTCTGGCGGTGGATATCTTCGGTAATCCGGCGGGAATGGATGAGGTTCGCAAACTGGCTGATGCCTACGGGCTGGATATGATTGAGGATTCCTGCGAGGCCCTCGGCTCTGAGCTGAAGGGACGCAAAGCGGGCACCTTCGGGCGGGCGGGCGTGTTCGGCTTTTACCCGAACAAACAGATGACTACCGGCGAAGGCGGGATGATTGTGACCGATGATGAGGAATTGGCTCAGATTTGTATTTCGCTGCGCAATCAGGGGCGGGGACGCGGCAACGGCTGGCTGGCTCACGAACGGCTCGGCTACAATTATCGGCTGAGCGATATTAACTGTGCTTTGGGGCTTTCTCAGCTGAAGCGTATCGAAGAGTTTGTCCGCAAGCGGAATGCCGTAGCCCAGATGTATCTGGAACGGCTGGCGGATGAGAAGAGAATTGTTCTGCCTTCTGTGCCGAAGGAGGCGCGGATGAGCTGGTTTGTGTTTGTCGTTCGTCTGGCGGACCGCTTTCTGCCGGCTCAGCGCAATGAGGTGCTCAATCGCCTGACAGAGCGGGGGATTCAGGTAAGCAATTATTTTCCGCCCGTGTATCTGCAGCCGTTTATTGCCAAGGCACTTAAGCACAAAGAAGGGGATTTCCCCGTTACCGATCGGGTGAGCAGCCGCACTGTTGCTCTGCCTTTCCATAATAATTTGACAGAGCAGGAGGTGGATTTGGTCTGTCAAGAACTTCGCGATGTGCTGGATGCCGTTTGCTGAAAATTGCTGATGGGCTTTTGACGGCTGTCCGATTTGCCGCTTGCCGGCAAATGGGGTGTTTTTCTGCAACTCCTTTTTTCAAAAAGACTTACAGTCTTTAAGAAACCTCTCTTTTCGTCCTCAAATCCGGTTGACCCGTCTGGTTGTATTTCTTAAGTTTTAATGGAGGAGGCCGAAATTGAGGCGTTTGGAAAACTAAAGATGCTTTTCCGCGGGAGGAAGCTCAAGATGGGTCGACTGATAGTTCGAATCATGCTGTTTGCGGCGGGCTTTGCTGCGGCGCTGTATTTGATAGCGCCTCCTGACGAAGGCCCTTCGATGCAGGAACGCACCGCGGGGACGGAACGTCAGTGGGGCAGGCAGCAAATGCGGGAAGACTTGCTTGCGTTATCGTGCAAAATACGTCTGGGGATAGATCAAGCGATTAGTTTTGCCGAGGAAAAGTCCGTTCAGATGGCCGAATATTTCCGGCAGGAAATGGCCAAACGGCAGGCCGAGAACGGAACGTAAGAGTATTGGAAAACCGAAGCAGCATTCTTATGCCTGTTTTCGGTATCGCCAGCCGGTCTTGCAGGTTGTTTCTGAATGCAGGGCCGATGACCCGTGTCGGCAGTCTTCCTGGGGGGAGACTGCCGATGCGTTTTTTTAAGAAAAGGCATCAAACAGTTTACAGCGTCCGCTCATTAGCAGGCCGATCCAGCTGAAAAGCATCGCACACGGCCGTCAGCGCCCTGTCGCCATCCTCCACATTAACCAGACAGCTGATGCGAATTTCGCTGGTTGTAATCGAGTCGATGTTCACTTTGGCATTGGCCAGGGCCTGGAACATCCTATCGGCCACACCGTAGTGGGACCGCATTCCCACCCCGACAACAGATACTTCCGCCACATCTTCCCGAACAAATACGTTCTGGCAGTGGACGGAGTCGCGAATTTCATCGATGGCCTCGCGGGCGGCCTCCAGGTCGCTTTTATTGACGGTAAAGAGGATATTGGCTTTTTCGGGGCTGACTTCGGTTTGAATGATGTCATTGACGCTGACGCGTGCCTTGGCCAAATGCGAAAAAATCTTGGCGGCGTTGCCGGGCTTGTTGTCCACACCGATGAGACTGATTTTGGCAAGTTCTTTCTGAATGGTTGCACCTGAAACCAAAATACCTTCCATTTTCGGGACCTCGTGAGTGATTAATGTTCCGGGACTGTCGTTTACACTGCTTCGGACGTGAATGGCGACGTTGTATTTCTTGCCGAATTCGATGGAGCGGCTGTGCATAACGCCGGCTCCCAAACTGGCCAGTTCAAGCATTTCGTCGTAACTGATATGGTCCATTTTGACGGCTTTGGGGTATTTTCTCGGGTCGGTGGAGTAAATGCCGTCCACATCGGTGTAGATTTCGCACAGTCTGGCTCCAAGGGCTGCGGCCAGAGCGACGGCGCTGGTATCGGAGCCGCCTCGTCCGAGGGTGGTAATGTCGCCCTCTTCGTCCACTCCCTGAAAGCCGGCGACGATGACAATATACCCTTCATCAAGTTTTTTGCGGATTCGCTCTGTGCCGATGCTTCGGATGCGGGCTTTGGTGTGGGCGTCGTCGGTGATCATGCTGATTTGAAAGCCGGTAAAACTGATGGCTTTTTGCCCCATTGCATGGCAAGCCATGGCCAGAAGGGAAACGGTCTGCTGTTCACCGGTGCTCAGGAGCATGTCCATTTCCCGTTTGGGCGGATTGGGATCGATTTCCATTGCATTGGCGATGAGTTCATCGGTTTGATGGCCGCGTGCGGAGGCGACGACCACTACCTGATTGCCCTTTCGCTGGGCGTCAATCGCTCGCTGGGCGGCTCGGCGAATCTTATCCGAAGTAGCAACCGAAGAGCCGCCGAATTTTTGTACAAGAATAGGCATCTCTTTTGTCCTGAATGCGTTGGTTGTTTCCGATTCCGGCAATTGGGGGATTACTATATTTCCGCTGTCCGGGAAAGTCAATGGTTTTTATGTTTGCATCGGAGGGGATGAAAAATTATGATTTTGCGTCTGAAATGGTGCTGCCGTTGCATCCAACAAGATGATGAAAACAACAATAATCAAACTGGAAAATCCTCCCGATAAGGAGGCCGTCCGAACCATCGCCCGGCTTCTTGAGCAGGGACAGATAGGGGCAATCCCTACGGAAACAGTCTATGGGCTGGCGGCCCGGGCTTTTCCGGATACTGTGGCACGTCTGGATGCGGTCAAAGGGAGAACCCCGAACAAGCGGTACACCCTGCATATCGGGAAAAAGGACGAACTGGCAAGGTACGTCCCTCGTGTCCCGCCGCCGATGGGAAAACTCGCTGAGCGATATTGGCCCGGGCCGATTACACTTATTTTTGAACTGGACCAGCAAAGTCTGCAAATCCAGAAGGAGCGATTCTCCGAACCTGTCTATGATATCTTATATGCGGATGGTTCTATTGGGCTCCGCTGCCCGGCTTTGCCCATTTGCAGCGAGATTCTTTCGAGCACTTTTGTGCCCATTGTTATGCCGAGTGCCAATCAGAGTTCGTTCCAGCCGGCCACTTCTACTCGAGAGGTTTTGGATTATTTTGATGGGAAAATAGATTTTATTGTGGATGGCGGAGAAAATGTTTGTCAGTATAAAAAGAGTTCCACGGTTGTGAAATATGGTGCAAATGGCTTAGAAATACTCAGAGAAGGGCATTTTTTGAAGGAAGAGGTAGAAAAAAATGCCCTATTTAAGATATTATTTGTCTGCACTGGGAATACCTGCCGAAGCCCCATAGCAGAAGCACTTTGTAAAAAGATTCTTTCGGAGAAATTAGGTTGCTCTATTGACTCATTAAAACGATTCGGTTATATGGTTGAGTCAGCGGGAGTTTTTGCGATTGAAGGGTTATCTGCGAGCAAGGAAGCCGACATTGTATGTCGTGAATTTGGGACATCGCTGCAAGAGCATAAAAGTCGGCCGTTAACTCCTCAATTGCTGAAGAATGCGGATGTTATTTTTGTGATGGACCGCAGCCATTTGGTGGCGGTAAACCGAATGGCCTCTGAGAAGGTGAATGTGTATCTTTTAGGTGGAGATACGGAGATTCCGGATCCAATAGGGCAGGATTTGGGTGTTTACAGAAGCTGTGCGGTGCAAATAGACCAAGCCCTGCGAGAAAGGATTGAGAGTTTTTATGATTGTGGCCGTTTCGAATGATCATCGAGGAGTGCGTTCCAGCAAGCAAATCCGGGCGATTATTGCTCAACTGGGTCATGAATGTTTGGATTTGACTCATAAGGATGAACAATCTGTTGATTATCCGGATTATGCCTATGAGGCCGCGATGGCAGTGGCAACGGGCAAGGCCCAGCGTGCGATTTTGGTTTGCGGAACGGGGATTGGAATGTGTATTGCCGCTAACAAGGTCAAGGGGATTCGGGCTGCTCTTTGCTATGATGAGCTGGCGGCCAAAATTTCCCGTCAGCACAATGATGCCAATGTCCTCTGCCTGTCGGGGGATTTGCTGGGTCCGACAATGCTCCGCAAGATGGTGGAAGTCTGGCTGTCCACCGAGTTTGAAGGGGGCCGCCATTATCGACGGGTCAAAAAGATTCAAGCCATCGAAGAGGGCCGAGACCCGCGGGAAGTGGGGAATGACTGAACTGCTTTTTCAGAATGAACTCTTTTAGGCCGATCCTGCATCGGCCTTTTTTGTTGGTTTTGTCTGAAGAGACCGGCAGGGGAGACTTTTGTTAGAAGGAAATCTGCAGCCGCCCAAAGAAAGTACGCCCCGGCGTTTCATAACTGGTAAAATAACTAAGATCGTGAACAGGGTCGGCAGTCTCGTTCAAAAGGTCTATCACACCTATCATCAACTCGCCGTTTCCGTTCCATAATTTCCGGCTGACCGTCATATCCAGGCGGTTTTTCACTTCAATGTCATCCGGCGGATTTTCCGAGCCGTTGAGGGGAACGCAGTCATTATAAACATAATTGACATTGACCGCCCATTTTTCATCCGGTTTCCATCGCAGCCGCAGTCCCGCCTTGTGTTCAGACGGGAAAAAGGCGCGAATATTCTGGTCCTGCCTGTCGGTTTGAAGGCGGTTGAAACTGTAAAAGCCGGATATGGTAAAGGGATTCATCTGATAGGTTAACTCGCATTCGGCCCCCCATGCATTTGCCCCGTCAACATTGGCAAAACCATTGTTTTGGATGGGTCCGAATTCGCTGACGACGATGCTTCCGATCAAATCCTCCATTCGCTGATAGTAGGTATCTGCCCGCAGGAGCAGCCGGTCTGTAATCCAGCCGCTGTAGCCGGCTTCGAGGGAATATACCGACTCATTTTCCAGTTTTTCAGGAGGAGGAACGACATTAATCAGCCCCATCATGCCCAGGAGCGTGGTATTCCGCAGCATGATGCCCGGGGCACGGAAAGAGCGTCCGACGCCGGCCCGCAGAAGGTGTTTGCGGTTGTTATCCAGCGCGTAAATACTCGACAGCCGAAGCGACCAATCTGTGCTGCTTTCGCTGTAGCGGTCAATTCGTCCCTGGGCTTCAAGCGTCAGCCGTTCCGTCAGGTCGAACTGGTCGCTCAGAAAAAAGCCCGTCCAGTATTCTTCATACCGGTCATCATCAAAAACAATTTCTCCAAAGGTGGTTTGATTTCTGTTCCGGATTCGAGTCCAGCGGACGTTTCCGCCCGTCGTTATTTTGTTGTTTTCGGACAGCGGAACCGTAACCTGGCCTTCGATGTCATTTTCAAAAAAGTCGTAGCGTTCAACAAGAAAGGGAGTATGGTAGGCGGCGTAGTTCCCGTACCATTGCAGGTATCCGTGAACATCTTCGTCGATTCCGAAATCCGCCCGGGAAAACAGGCGTGTCATTTCAATGGAGATGTCCTTTTGGGGAAATCGGCCGCACAGTTCACGGTCGCCGACCTGATTTGCGGAATAGGCCGCTCCAAAGGTCCATTTTGCGGATTCTGAAAGGTCATACGAAAAAGCAGAATCCATTTTTGAAGCCCGCAGAAAATCCCGCGTGCGGTAGGTTTGCAGCGGAATCAGCGGAGTCATCTCCGGATACCCGATCTGATAGCGTCCGGCGCCGGCAGAATCAGAATCTTCGATTTCTTCGTATCCTGCGGAGACTCTCCAGGCCCATTTGCCTTTAGAACCCGCCAGACGCGTCTGCGTAAAGCTGTCTCCGTATTCGGTAACGGTGGTGCTGACCAGATTGCCTGTTTGGCCGGGTTTTTTGGTGATTATATTGATGACTCCGGTAAAGGCGTTGGCCCCCCAGGCCGCTCCGGCCGGTCCGCGAGTAATTTCAATTCGTTCGATGTCTTCCACAAAAATCGGCAGATTCAGCCAGTTGGGTGCCCCGAAAACAGGATTCAGGGCGTTCCTGCCGTCAATGAGAACAAGGGTGCGGTCGGAGTATTCACTGTGCATTCCGTGTACCCCGACGATGTACCGCGTGCGGTCCTGCCTGGCAACATCCACCCCCGTAAAAAACTGAAGGATTTCCGGGATGTTGGTCAGGCCGCTGAAATGAATGTCTTCTGCGGTAATGATGGTAATGGGGACCGGCGAGTCGGTGATTTTTTGTTCGGAGCGAGAGGCCGATACAACAATGGGGATGTCCATTAAATCCTGAAGGGACATTTCAAACAAACTGTTCGGCTCCGCGGTCGAGACCGCTGCAAGGGCCGGTGAGGAAAGCCAGCCGCCAAGTGCCGATAAATAAATTATCGCGAGTGTTTGCTGAGTCAGTTTATTGATACTTTGACCTTTCGGCATACCACATCCCTGATTTTGATAACGAGTGTTTTTCGGTAAAAATACTGAGTCTGTTTAGGGGAATAATTCGTAAGAGAAAAGCCAGGATAACAGTTATAACCTATCTGGTATTATCTGCATAGAGCAAGGGATATGCTGGAAAGTTTCTTATGTTCTGATTTTATCTTTCGGGGAGAATTTCGTTGAGGGAGCCGGAGCGGAACCCCTGCAAATCTACGGTAATGTATTGAAAACCGAGCGATTGGAACCGGTCAACGATTTTTCTGCGGCAGGCCTCTTCTGTAAGGGTTTCGATTTGCCCAGCAGGGACTTCAATCCGGGCCAGCCGGCCGTGGTGTCGAACACGAAGCACGCCAAAACCGAGGGTTCGCAAAAAATCCTCTGCCTGTTCGACCTGACGGAGTTTGTCTTCGGTAATTTCGATTCCGTAAGCAATGCGGGAAGCCAGGCAAGGGGAAGCGGGCAGCTCCGCCGTGGGCAGGTTCCTTTGTCGGCTGAGTGTGCGGATATCTTCTTTGGTCAATTGAGCGTCGGCCAGCGGCGTGAGAACGCCTAAAGCAGCAACGGCCTCAGAACCCGGCCGATAATCGTCCCGGTCGTCAAGATTGCTGCCGCAGGCCAGGTGAAGGAAACCCTCTTGAGCGGCCTGCCGGCGGATGGTAAGCATTTGATGTCTTTTGCAGTGGAAACATCGGTCTGCTTGATTGGCCCTGTAGTTTGGATCGTCCAGTTCTGACAGCGGAACCTCAAGAAGCCGGACTCCCAGATGGCGGGCAATTTGCCTGGCCAGATTTAATTGATATTGCGGGAGAGAAGAACTGATGCCGATGCAGGCGAGTACATTTTGAGGGCCGAGGATTTCGACGGCAGCGGCCAGCAGAAACGAACTGTCGGTCCCGCCGGAAAAGGCGACAGCCAGTTTTTGAAGAGGGGCCAGGTCTTTCTTTAGCTTTTCGTATTTATTCTGAAGCGTCATTTGGGTTCCCTCTGTCTAAGATAAGACTTGACTTATTGTGCGATAAAGGCGAAAAAGAAAAAAGAAAAATCCTTATTTTTGATGGATTGTTGTTGTTCCAGATTCACAATATCCTGATAAAATATACAGCAAAAAAAGCACTGGAAAAAGAACAAAAAAATTTTTATAATTTTTTAAAAAATGTTGTTGACTGGTTTTTTCTTTTTCAGTATATTCCCTCATCTCGAACGAACAAACAGACGAGTAAGGACGTAAAGGAAATTGCTTGGACGTTGTTCGACCGGCTTTCGAGTCGGAAGAGAGATGTTCTTTGACAAGTGAACAGTTGATACCATCCTAAGCAGCGAGATCGCAGGGTCTTGGATCTTCACGAAACGGATCCGAGGTCCTCAAAACCAATGGTGTGTTGAAAACCTCTGTCCGGCCGTTCAGGCCGGCAGAATTCAACCGGTTTCTCGTTGCGTGAGCGAGTTTTGAGTTGAGCTTTAGCGGAAGACAACTGTCTCTACGGAGACAAGGGTCAGCGATACAAACTGAAGAGTTTGATCCTGGCTCAGAACGAACGCTGGCGGCGTGGCTAAGACATGCAAGTCGAACGGACTGCTCGATTGGGTAACTGAAAGAGCGGTTAGTGGCGAAAGGGTGAGGAATAGATAGGTAACGTACCCCGAACTTCGGAATAGTGTCGTCTTGAGCAATCAAGACTACCGAAAGGGGCAGTAATACCGAATAATGTCGTTCGCCTTAAGACGGACGACCAAAGATTTATCGGTTTGGGAGCGGCCTATCTCCTATCAGCTAGTTGGTGAGGTAATGGCTCACCAAGGCGACGACGGGTAGCGGGACTGAGAGGTTGGCCCGCCACATCGGGACTGAGACACTGCCCGGACCTCCACGGAGGGCTGCAGTAACGAATCTTGGGCAATGGGCGAAAGCCTGACCCAGCGACGCCGCGTGCAGGAGGAAGCCCCTCGGGGTGTAAACTGCTGTCAGGGGTTAGAAAGCCGAAAGGTTGATCAGCCCCAGAGGAAGTCACGGCTAACTTCGTGCCAGCAGCCGCGGTAAGACGAAGGTGGCAAGCGTTGTTCGAAATCACTGGGCTTAAAGGGTGCGTAGGCGGACCTGCAAGTGTCTTGTGAAATCCCCCGGCTTAACCGGGGAATGGCTCGGCAAACTGCGGGTCTTGAGGCAAGCAGGGGTGCGTGGAACTCTTGGTGGAGCGGTGGAATGCGTAGATATCAAGAGGAACGCCGAAGGTGAAAACAGCGCACTGGGCTTGCCCTGACGCTGAGGCACGAAAGCGTGGGGAGCAAACAGGATTAGATACCCTGGTAGTCCACGCCCTAAACGATGCCTACTAGGTTGTAGGGGTTCTGACGCCCTTACAGTCGGAGCAAAAGTGTTAAGTAGGCCGCCTGGGGAGTACGGTCGCAAGGCTAAAACTCAAAGGAATTGACGGGGGCTCACACAAGCGGTGGAGCATGTGGATTAATTCGAAGCAACGCGCAGAACCTTACCTGGGTTTGACATGCTTGGATGCCGTCCTGGAAACAGGGTTGGCTGCCTTCGGGTGAAACTTGCACAGGTGCTGCATGGCTGTCGTCAGCTCGTGTCGTGAGATGTCGGGTTAAGTCCTTTAACGAGCGAAACCCCTGCCGTTAGTTGCCATCGGGTCATGCCGGGCACTTTAGCGGGACTGCCGGTGTCAAACCGGAGGAAGGTGGGGATGACGTCAAGTCCTCATGGCCTTTATGCCCAGGGCCTCACACGTGCTACAATGGCGACTACAGAGCGACGCAAAACCGCGAGGTGGAGCAAATCGCAAAAAGGTCGCCCCAGTTCAGATTGTAGGCTGGCAACTCGCCTACATGAAGGCGGAATCGCTAGTAATCGCGTATCAGCCATGACGCGGTGAATGTGTTCCTGAGCCTTGTACACACCGCCCGTCAAGTGATGGGAGCCGGGAGTACCCGAAGTCGGGTTGTTAACCGAAAGGAGACGCCTGCCGACGGTAAGCTCGGTGACTGGCACTAAGTCGTAACAAGGTAGCCGTAGGGGAACCTGCGGCTGGATCACCTCCTTTCTAAGGGATAACTTAGACTCGGCCGAAGCAAACATGCTTATCACGGCCGTGAATAAGTCAGGCGATCAAAGCTGCTTACGGTATCAACTGTTTTCGTATTTCCAAGGCCCTGTCGTTCCTGACAGGGCCTTTTTTTATGCGCTGGGGGAATGAGGCACAGACTGGGGTTCTGTTTATGCAGAATCTGATTCGTTCGACAAAGTCCGTCTTACACTTGATGACAGTCAGGATTTTTTGCGGGCACTGCGTCGGCGGTCGGCTTCCTTGAGCAGGCGTTTGCGCAGGCGGATGGCGGCAGGAGTGATTTCCACCAGTTCGTCATCCTGGATGTATTCAAGGGCCGCTTCGAGGGAGAGAACCCGCGGCGGCTTCACCCGAGCGGCATCGTCTTTGGACGATGCCCGGATATTGGTGAGGTTTTTGGTTTTGGTGGGGTTGACAGGGATATCATTGTCTTTGCAGTGTTCCCCGACAATCTGGCCTTCGTAAACCGAGTCGCCCGGCTTGACAAAAAATGTGCCCCGATCAAAGAGAGCATCGAGAGCATAAGCTGTAACCGTGCCGCTTTCGGTAGCAATCATGACGCCGGCCTGCCGCTGAGGGACAGAGCCCCGCAGCGGTTCGTATCGCTCAAAGCAATGGTGCATCGCCGCTCGTCCCTGGGTGGCGGTCATCAGTCGCGGATGCAGTCCAAACAGGCCGCGCGAGGGGATCCGAAACTGCATTTGAATATAATCGCTGCTTCCGGTTTTGGCATCGACGGCCAGCAATTCAGCCCGCCGTTCGCCCAGCAGGGCCATCACGGCATTTTGACAGTCAACGGGGCAGTCCACCACGAGCAGTTCGATCGGCTCCTGAGGAACGCCGTCGATATTTCGGATAATCACTTCAGGTTTGCCGACGCACATCTCGTATCCTTCCCGCCGCATATTTTCGAGCAGAATGCCCAGGTGCATCAGGCCTCGCCCGGAGACCTGGTATTCATCAGGCGTTTCGCCCGGTTCAACCCGCAGGGCGACATTGGTCTGCAATTCCTTCTCCAGCCGCTCCCGCAGGTGGCGGGTGGTAATGTATTTGCCATCGCGTCCGGCAAAGGGACCGTCATTGATGCGGAAGGTCATCAGCATCGTCGGTTCGTCGACGGCGATAATAGGCAGAGCGGAGGGATGCTCATCACAGGCAATCGTGTTGCCGATGTCCACAGGAGACAACCCGGCGATAGCACAGATGTCGCCGGCCTGCACCTCCAGAGCCGGTGTTTTCGCCAGTCCGCTGAAGGTATAGAGCTGAACAATTTTCTGCACGGTATGCCGGCCCTCATTGTCGATGACGGTCACGGTGTCTGCCTGAGCCGCTTTACCGGCAAAAATCCGCCCCACCGCAATGCGTCCGAGATAGTCGGAATAGTCAATGGCTGTGACAAGCATCTGCAGAGGGGCATGAATATCGACCGAAGGCGAAGGAACCTGCTGGATAATCGTTTCAAAAACCGGCAGCATATTCTGACGCGGCTGCTCAAGGTCCGTTACAGCCCAGCCGTATTTGGCAGAGGTATAAAGAACGGGAAAATCGAGCGCATTATTGTCGGCGTGAAGGGAAACAAACAAATCGAAGACTTCATTAAGGACATCGTAAGGACGTGCGTCAGGGCGGTCCACCTTGTTAATCACCACGATGGGCTTAAGTTTGCAGGCCAGGGCTTTGGAGAGAACAAATCGCGTCTGAGGCATCGGGCCATCAAAGGCGTCCACCAGCAGCAGCACTCCATCAGCCATTTTCAGTACACGCTCCACCTCTCCGCCGAAGTCGGCGTGGCCGGGTGTATCCATGATGTTGATTTTGAACTCTTGACCATCAGGGGCTGTGTATTCGATAGCGCAGTTTTTGCTGAAGATTGTAATGCCTCGCTCCCGCTCAAGAGGGTTCGAGTCCATAATCAAGCCGTCTCGTCCGCCGGCCAGCTTCTCCAGCTCGCTTTCGCGGAACATTCCGGACTGGCAGAGCAGCTGGTCCACCAGCGTGGTCTTGCCATGGTCCACATGGGCAATAATAGCGACATTTCGTATTTGTTCCGGCATCCACATATATATCTAATTTCTTTCCAGATTGGCCTGAAAAAGGGGGCAGTGTAATAAGCGGACGAAAAAAATCAAGATTCTTTTTCTGTTTGGGAAAAGAAATCAAAAAGGGCTTTTCCCTTCAGGAATAAAAGAGGAACTGCTTAAGCGGCTGAATGTTCAAGCAGGGTACTCCGAAGAACACAAACTGACGTAAATAGAACGGCCCTTCTGCTGATAGTCGAGTTTGCCTTCGCGGGCCAGCCAGCCAAGTCCCTGAAATGCAATCTGAGCAGGGAGGTTTGTCCTCTTGGGGATATCGGTAATATTGACAGGAGCTTTGGCGGCGGCCAGCATTTTCCATATCTGGCCGGCAGCAGAACCGATTTTATCCTGCATATCTTCCCTTGCCTTTCATCGAAGAAACGGCGTTTTATTTGTTTCGTTCCTGCTGGTTATGATTTCAGCATAATTCGATACACTTCTATGTTCCTATAATAAAATCCGACACGCCGGGCGTCAAGAACTTTTGAAAGGATGCAAAAAATTGCGGCTAAGGTTTGACGGAGATTGATTTAGGGGGTAAGATTGTATCTGAATGGGTTTTTGCTTATATGCGGTTGAAATCTGAAAAGAGTATGCGAGGGTCTGCTGCTTTTCAGCGAATATAACTTCTTGTTATAGAAGTGCTTATAGGAAAATTTGGCAAGAAGGTGCTTTGTTTTCGTAAAAAAAACAGGAAAAAACCTGCGGTATTGATGAGCAGGAAAAGGATTTTTGTATTTTAAGAAAGGGAGGTTCGTTTGGGTCAGGACCGAAAGATTGCCTACTTTTCAATGGAAATTGGGATTGAAGAAGCGATGCCGACCTACAGCGGCGGGCTTGGAGTTTTGGCGGGAGATACCATTCTGGCGGCAGCGGATGCTGAAGTTCCGATGGCGGCGGTCTCTCTGGTTTATCACAAGGGCTATTTTTTCCAGAGGTTGACAGAGGATGGACAGCAAATTGAAGAGCCGGTCATGTGGAATGTGGCGGATTTCCTGGAAGAGATGCCTGTCCGGGCAAGTGTGACGATTGAAAATCGGCCTGTTCAAATCCGCTGCTGGAAGTTTGAAGCCAAAGGGATTTCCGGCTTTGTCGTGCCGGTTTATTTTTTGGATACAGACCTGCCGGAGAATGCTCCCCAGGACCGGGAATTGACCGATTATTTGTACGGCAAGGACAACCGATACCGGCTTTGCCAGGAGGCAATCCTCGGCATCGGCGGTGTGCGGATGCTGCGGGCGCTGGGCTGTGATCAATTGGATCGCTTCCATATGAATGAGGGGCACAGCAGCTTACTGACCCTGGAACTGCTGGAAGAGCAAAAGCGCAAACGCAGCGGGCAGGACATCACCAAGGAAGATATTGCCGCGGTCCGTCGGCAGTGTGTTTTTACTACTCATACGCCGGTGGAAGCCGGCCATGACCGATTTCCAATGGACCTTGTCCGCCAAGTGCTTGGGGCGGAGGCGGCTTCTTCCCTCCAGAACATTCTTTCCACCGGCGATATCCTGAATATGACCTACCTGGCCCTGAACCTCAGCCATTATGTCAACGGCGTGGCCAAGAAGCACGGCGAAGTGTCGCGACATATGTTCGGGGGCTATGAGATCGATGCTATCACCAACGGCGTACATGCAGCCCGCTGGACATCCGAGCCGTTTCAGGATTTGTTTAACAGGTATATCCCCGGCTGGCAGGAGGATAATTTCAGTCTCCGGTATGCCCTTAGTGTGCCGACGGCGGAGGTCTGGGAGGCCCATTTGCAGAATAAGCGCCGTTTGATTGCTTATGTCAATTGGGAAACCAATGCGGGAATGGATATTGAGACGCTTACGCTGGGGTTTGCCCGGCGGGCAACCGGTTATAAACGGGCGGATTTGATTTTCAGGGATTGCCAGCGGTTGCGGGAACTGAGCCGAAAGGCGGGAAAACTTCAGCTGGTTTTTGCCGGCAAGGCCCATCCCAATGACCGAGAGGGCAAGGAACTTATCCGACGGATTTTCGGTGTGCGAGGCGAACTGCTGCCGGAGATTCGGGTGGTCTATCTGCCCAATTATAATATGACAATGGGGCGGTTGATTACGGCCGGCGCTGATGTGTGGCTCAATACACCCCAGCCGCCGCTGGAGGCCTCCGGAACCAGCGGGATGAAAGCCGCATTGAACGGTGTACCTTCCTTGAGTGTGCTGGACGGCTGGTGGATTGAAGGATGCATCGAAGGAATTACCGGCTGGGCCATTGGCGAAAATCATCGTCTGACCCAGATGCCTCACGACAGCGAGCGGGATGCGGCCTCTCTTTATGAAAAACTCGAAAAAGTTCTTCAAATCTACTATCAGACGCCGCCTCAATTCCGCAATATCATGCTTCACAGCATCGCACTGAACGGCTCTTTTTTCAATACGCAGCGAATGATGCAGCAGTATGTGCTGAAGGCCTATTTTTAGGAAAGGCCGAATCTGTCAGCTGTTCAGGCCGAACAACTTCAGCCACTGCTGAGTTTCAGACTGGCTGATGCCCTGTCTTTTTTCCTTCGGTTCCGGTCGCGGCGGCTCCTTTTCGAGCCGTTTGCAGACCGATTCCCAGAACACTTCGGAACGGATGGAAACGGCTTTGCGCCGGCGGGCGGCAGCTACCAGCCGGCGGTCGCTGCTGACAACAATAAGAGAACGCGGGGCAGTGTTGGATTGAATTTTTTCTTCGATAACGGTATCCGCATCCAGGACAGAGCCGGAAAAGAAGACATCAAGATTGCGAAAGCCGCCCAGCCCTGTTTTATCCGGCGGGCCGATGCCGTCAAAGATGATTTGTCCGCGCCCTCGAAGACGGCGGAGGTATTCCGTAAGGATGCGAATCAATCCGGCCTCATCCAGCAGGGCGGTGGTCTCAGAACGCTGAATGACCCGCAGCAGATTGTACCCGTCAATCAAGAAAGGCATGGCTCAAATCCTTCCGATGTGTAGCGGACTTCCCCGGCTACAATCGTGCAAAGGACTTTGCCCCGCACGGTCCAGCCGGCATAGGGGCAATTATGGCTTTTCGAGAAGAAGCGGGTGGGAGTGATAGTCCATTCTGCATCGGGGTCAATGAGGGCGATATCTGCGCGGTCGCCGACACCGAGCCGGCCCTTGTCGATACCAAGCACGCCGGCGGGTCGGCAGGTGAGCATGGCAAGCATCTGCGGCCAATCAAGCAGACCCGGATCAATGAGGGCCTTGCGGTAAAGAGGCAGGGCACATTCGAGACTGGCAATGCCGAAAGGGGCGGCCAGAAATTCAAGTTCTTTTTCACTCTTCAGATGCGGCGCATGGTCAGTGGCCAGGGCGTCAATCAACCCCTCCTGGACGGCCCGACGCAGGGCCTCAACATCCGCCAGAGTCCGCAAAGGCGGATTGACTTTATAATTGGTATCGTATTCTTTGAGATGCTCTTCGGTGAGCAGCAGATGATGCGGCGTTACTTCGCAGGTGACCGGCAGTCCTTCCTGTTTGGCCTGGCGGATGAGATGAACGGAGCCGGCCGTAGAGATATGCTGCGCATGGTAGCGGGCATGAGTCTTTTTGACCAGTTGGATATCCCGCCAAAGCATCATTTCCTCTGCCAGCGGGTCCATTCCGGGAAGTCCCAGCAGGGTGGCATAATAGCCGGCATTCATGGCGCCGCCGCGAGCCAGAGAATCATCCTGACAGTGCTGGGCGACAGGGCGATTGAACATGGAGGCATATTTCAGGGCACGCAGCATTACAGCCGCATTTTGAATGCCGTTGCCGTCATCGGTAAATCCAACGGCGCCGGCCTGGGCCATCAGTCCCATTTCGGATAGTTCTTCCCCAGCCCGCTCCTTGGTGAGAGTGCCCATTACATAGATAAATGTTTTGCGGGCCTGTCGGCCCATGCGATGGACAAATTCGACATTGGTGGCATTATCGATCGGAGGATTTGTATTGGGCATGCACACAACGGACGTAAAGCCCCCGGCCACAGCCGCCGAGGAGCCGGAAGCGATGGTTTCTTCTTCTTCATCGCCGGGCTCCCGGAAATGCACATGCAGGTCAATCAAGCCGGGAGATACAATCTTTCCGGTGGCATCAATGACCACGTCGGCTTTCTGGGAAACACGGCCGATTTGGGCCACTTTCCCGTCAACCGCAAGCAAATCGGTGATTTGATCGACCCCATGGGCCGGATCGATGAGCCGTCCGTTCCGAATCAGAATAGAGGGAGTCGTTTCTTTCATACCTGAAAATCCTTGGCTTCAAGAACGGCGGCCTGATTGACAAGGAACAGCACGGCCATCCGAATAGCCAGACCGTTGGAGACCTGACGGAGGATAACGCTGTTAGGGCCGTCGGCAACTTCCGATTCAATTTCTACGCCGCGATTGAGAGGCCCCGGATGCATCACAAGAATATCGGGCTTGGCTTTTTGAAGCCGTTCGACCGTCAGTCCGTAAAAGTGTGAATATTCGCGAACAGAAGGAAAGAGATTGCTGCCGAGCCGCTCAAACTGAATACGAAGCATATTGATGACATCCAGTTTGTCAAGAACCGCATCCAGACTGTAGGAGACCTGAACAGGCAGTTTCTGAATCTGGGCGGGCATCAGGGTGGACGGCCCGATCAGAATGACTTCAGCGCCCAGTTTTGTCAGAGCATAAATGTTGCTGCGGGCAACGCGGGAATGGGCAATGTCGCCGACGATGCCGACCTTCAGCCCCTCGAGGGTTCCCTTGATTTGCCGAATCGTATAGACGTCCAGCAGGGCCTGGGTGGGGTGTTCGTGAAAGCCGTCGCCGGCGTTAATGACACACGCCTTGATGGAGCGGCTGAGCAGATGGGGAGCCCCGCCGGCACTGTGTCGAATGACCACAATATCCACGCCCATCGCCTCAAGATTGCGGGCCGTGTCAATGAGGGTTTCGCCTTTGTTGACGGAACTGGAGGTCTTCGTGAACTCAATCACATCGGCACTGAGCCGGCTGGCGGCCAGTGTGAAACTGTTGCGGGTGCGGGTGCTGTCTTCAAAGAACATGTTGACAACAACTTTCCCGCGAAGAGCCGGCGCTTTCTTGATGGAGCGGGTACTGAATTCTTCAAAGCCGCGGGCGGTATCCAGAATAAATTCGATTTCTTCTCGGCTGAGGTCCCGAAGGCCGATGAGATGCTTTCGACGCCACTGGAAATCCGTTTTCTGGCTCACAAGCTCACTCGACGATAACCTGTTCGATTTGATCGGTTTCTTTCAAGAGAACCTGAACACGTTCATTGGGTCCGACATCCGCCCGGATGCCGACATAATCAGCCCGAATCGGCAATTCCCGACTGCCCCGATCGACCAGAACGGCCAGTCGGATGGCTTTGGGTCTGCCTAAATCCGTCAGCGCATCCATCGCGGCCCGCACGGAACGGCCGGTGTGAAGCACATCGTCCACCAGCAAAACGGTGGTCTGGTGAATGTCAAAATCGATTTCTGTGGTGCGAACCTGGGCGGGGATGGCCTTTTGTGGGTCGTGAATATCGTCTCGGTAAAGGGTGATATCCAGCGTCCCGCAGGGAATTTCCTTGTCGAGAAGTTTACTCAAACGCTGGCGAAGCCGCTGGGCAAGAATTTCTCCGCGGCTGCGAATCCCGATAATTACTAAATTATTGTTAGAACCAAGGTCGGAAGCAATTTCTTGACTGATAGTATCCAGTATTTCGCTTATTTGCCTTTCATCAAGCAGTATTTTCATTGGAACCCTTCTTATAGTTAGGGTTTAACTGTTCGACTTTTGTTTTGTATCGGACGTGACTATAGCACATCCGCATCCGCAAGGCAAGAAATTCCCTGAACTTGAGACAGGTTTGGAGTTTTATCGGATGTTTTGTGTCAACGATGGAAAGAATGAAAAAGTTGCAGTCCTTCCGTCGATTATGGTAAAATAAAGTACTTGACTGCAAGTAGAAAGCGATTTTCCGGAATAAGGATGTCCAGAAAAATCATAAACTCTGGCTGGTTGGCATTGCTGGCGATGGGGTGGGCGGTTGCCGCCTCTGCATCGCAGGAAAGGGCTTCGGATGTGCCTGTCCAGCCGGCATCCTTCGCCTATTGCGGGGTGCGGGATTTGCAGCAGGCAGAGCCCAATCTGACCGGCTTGGATGTCTCCATTGCGGCGGTTTGCCGCTCCATGACCTATGTCGGCGGCCTTCCTCAGGAGGATTACCGCTTTAATATGGTTCACCAAAGTCTTCGCGGCGGGCGGGTCTTTTTTGAAGATGGCTCCGAAGGGTTTTACGGCCTTTCCCCTCACGCAACGGCTGTCGGCGGGATTTTAATCGGCCTGGATTTTTATGGCGAGCATCCGCTGACGGGACCGTTTGTTTATAAAGGGGTTTGTCCCGATGCCGCTGTTGAAGTTTTTGAGTTTTGGCGGTTTGTGAGTTTGACGGTTTTTGGAGGTAAGACCTTTTCCTCCGATATTCTCACGCTGAGTTTGGGTGAGTTTTATGAAGATTGGTGGACGCGGGGGATAGAGCGTCTGGCTCAGAAAACGGGAACACTCGTAGTGGCATCGGTTGGAAATGGCCTTCGGGTATCGGAGCGGCTTTTGTATCCGGCTGGTGGCGCCAATGTCCTGGCGGTAGGAGTGGTTCAAGCTCAAATAGAACCGAATGGGGAGCCGAGTTTGACATCCTTTTCCCTCCCGAATCGGCAGATTTCAAGTTTCGGCCCAACCGCTGAAGGCCGCTGCAAACCAGACCTTGTGGCGCCCGGCCGTGCCTTGGTGCCGGCGGCCTATGATGCCGGAACGTATGAGATAGCCGGCGATTATTCCAGTCTGGCAGCCCCCGTCGTCTCCGGAACAGCAGCACTGCTTTTGCAGAAGGTCTATCAAACACCCCTGCTGGCAGAGCGGATGAGGCAGGAAACAAGAAATAGCGTATTAAAGGCAATCCTGATGACTTCTGCTCAGAAATTGCCCTGGTGGCATAAAGGCGGACCCGGCAAAGAAGATGATTCGCTCGTGCCGCTGGATTGGCTGCAAGGGGCCGGCCTTTTGGATGCCAAAGAGGCCTATGTTCTTTTAACGGAAGGGGCCCGACCGGAGGAGGGCGGCTTGAAGGGTTGGGATAGTCCGATTCTTGATTCAGAACATCCGGAGGTGGTCTATCCGATTTTTGTACCGGCCGGACAAGGCGGCTGGTTAACCGCGACGGCAGTTTGGAACCGTTCCTTTGAGGAACAATTCCCGTTTCGTCCTTTGAAGGAAGAAGATAGGGATTTACGTCTGGAACTTTGGGCGGTCGGGCCGAACCTGCCGGAGCCGGTTTTGCTGGATTTCTCCGACAGCCCGCTCGATACAGTCGAACATCTTTATGTCCGGCTGCCTGAGACATATACTTCCTATGAATTGGTTCTCCGCTTCAGCCAACCCCAAGCAACCTTAAACCGCCGGCAGCAGTTGGCGGGGCTGGCGTGGTCGGTCGGCCCCGACAAGGCAGCGGACAATCCCTGGTGGTATGACCTGAATGAAGATGGGAAAATCGACCAAATCGATAAGAGTATTTCCTTCATTTTCGACCAGGGTCGGGCGGAAATTCTTGCGGATTCTTCCCTCTCTTCCCAACTGGAGCTCGGTCCGGAGCGAGTTGAACTGCTCAGTCGACAGTGGCAGGATTGGCGTCCTTATTTAAGATTATGGAATGAGCCGGAAGAAGAGAAATTTTCTCCGTTTATTCCTGGAAGCGAAAACTGAGGGTTTGATAAATCAATTTAGCCGCCAGAAAATCACATGCCCAAAAGGGTTCTCGCGGGCACAATTCGACAACATCCATCCCAATCAGTCTCCGGCTCCGGCATAACTGTTCAATCAGTGAAATCACTTCATACCAGCCCAGTCCGCCCGGTTCCGGGGTTCCGGTGGCGGGCATAATCGATGGGTCAAATACATCCAGGTCTATCGTCAGATAGACATTTTCCGTCAGCAGAGAAAGAAGTTTGCCAATCCAGCCCCGCTGAGTATCCGCCGCAATTTCGTGGGCAAAGAAAACCCGGCTTCTGTCGAGAGCCGATTGTTCGCAGGTGTCCATACTTCGAATGCCCGCCTGAACAATAGGCCCGCATTCCTTGGCTCGAGCCATGACGCAGGCATGATTGAAGGCGGAGCCCTCATATTCGGCACGCAAATCCGCGTGGGCATCCAGTTGAAGGATTGTCAGATTCGGAAAAGCCATGGCGGCGGCCTGAATCGCCCCAATACTTACCGAATGTTCCCCTCCCAGCACCACCGGAAATTTGTTCTTCTGAAAATAGCCGAGCATCCGTCGGCGGACGTGCTCGACCATGGCTTCAGGGGTTGAAAAACCCTCCGCTGGTAGGTCTGTAAAAATCCCTTTCCGAAATACTTCTGAATTGGTGAGAATGTCGTAAAATTCAAGATTCCGTGATGCTTTCAGAATAGCTGGCGGTCCCTGGTCGGCGCCTTTGACCCACGTGCTGGTCTGGTCATAGGAAACCGGAAGAATAACAATTTGAGCGGTTTCAAAACGGGTGTATTGCGGCTCGAAATCACCGAAAGGAGGGTAGGATTCCATCATTTTTGCATCTCCTTCCCAAAAGCAAAGGGGATTTGCGGACGCTGGTCCCAAATCCCCTCTGGTTGGCGAAATTTATGCGCAATGTTAGTCAAAAAGGAAAACGGCAATAGCAACCGTAGTTGTCCACAAATCCCGCACACCGCGAGCAGTCTGGGTGATATTGGTTGTTTTAATAAAAAGGCCGCTGGATTTATACGCCTGTTCCTTTTCGGACCACGCCTTGTCCGGATCCACTTCATAGCCGAGTGTAGTTCCGAGCATGCCGGCTGCCAGGTCTTCTGCCATGTCTGCGGCTTCCCGCTTGTTCATTCCATGGCCGTGCACTTCGCTCAAATAACCCCATTTGCTCTTCTCTTTGGGGATGGCAACGCCGATGGAAGAGGCAATCAGCCGGCCGTGCTCATTGGTATCGCAACGCGCCAGAACGCAGAAACTGAATGCCCCGGGAACAAGAAGCTTCAGCCCTTCATTTCGGCTGATAATCTTGCAAAATGGCGGTAAAATCGAGGATACCTGCACCAGGTTCTGCTGGGCCACCCCTGCGTCTCGAAGGGCCTCTTCAAAGGATTTCAGCTGGTATTTATGCCGGCCGACCCCGTTGGTCAAAAACATCCTCGTTGCTACCAGATTACGCATACCCGTACTCTCCAGGAATGAATGTCTACTCTTTTCTTTATGGAATTGGAGAAATTTTATCCCTCGTGTAAACGGGGGCAAGAAAAAAATTTCAAAATCTATAACTCGAACAGAACAGGATATACGAGAGAGACAATTAACCGAAGGCAACTGTCGAAGAAAAGGCCGAAAAGGGGAAAATGTGTTTTTTTAGAAAACCTGTTGCGATTTGCAGAGAACATTCTATAATTCCCGCCGTTAACTTTGAAGGGGTTGGCTTTGTAAAACCGCCGAATATCGGGATTGACGGCGGGTGGTCCGCCCGCTGGCTCAAAATGCAGGAAGGAAAGCATGGAGAAAAAGAAGGCGAAAAAACTGAGTGAGCGCGAGCTGAAACGCTACAAGGAACTGCTGCTCGAAAAGCAGAAGGAAGTTTTGGCCGACCTGGAGGCCATCGAGCAGAATATGTTTCAGGACGGAGGGGAAATTTCGAGTATGCCGGTCCATTTGGCGGATATCGGAACAGATAATTTTGAACAGGAGTTCAGTTTGGGGCTGATGCAGGAAGCCAAACGGACTCTCCTGGAAATTCAGCAAGCCCTCAAACGGATTGAAGACGGCACATTCGGTATTTGCGAAGGATTAGGGATACCCATTGAAAAAGAGCGGCTGGAAGCGATCCCTTGGACGCGGTACAGTTTGGAATATGCCCGAAAGAAGGAAAAAGAAACCGGCCCGGGTTTTGTAAAGCGGCGGCCTATCGACATTGATCGCGAAAGTGATTTTGAGGAAGAAGAGCCGGAGGAAGAGGTAGAGGAAGTGGAAGAATTTGATGACGATGTCGCGATGGAGCCATTGGAGGACGAGGAAGAAGAGCCGGAAATGCCGGACGAGGATTTAGGATAATCCTCTTTGCCTTCGTCATCGGCATTGGGTTTGGGCAATTCCTGTTTTTACGGCTTAGAACCTTCAGACGGCGTTTGACGGCATCGGAGAGGGGCGATGGAGTCCAGCGGAGGAATTTGTTCTTTGTCGCCGGCAACCACAATGGTCATTCGGGACGGCTCCAGCGTTTCTCTCACCAGAGCCAGACAATCTTCCGCGGTGGCTGTGCGCACTGTTTCAAGTAATTTATCCAGATAATCCCGCCCCAGATTTTGAGATTCCATCAGCCATAAATCCTCGGCGGTTTGCTGCGGAGTTTCCCGGGCCAGCAGAAAAGTGCCGGCGATGTAGGTTTTGGTATTCTCCAGTTCGCTCGGTGAAGGCGGACGGTTGCGGAGGTCTTCGATCAGTTCAAAAATGGTCTCAAGGGCCTGGGGGACGGAATCGTTTTTCGTAAAGGTCTGGATGATAAACGTACCCGCCTGATTGAATGCAGCATAGTTGCCCCAGATGCCGTAGGTCAGCCCCTTTTCGACGCGGACGACCTGATTGAGGCGACTGTTGAAAGCCCCCCCAAAATAGCTGCTCACAATCCGGCTGATAAAATACTCCGGCTGCTGACGGCGGGTGATGCCGAGCTGCCCGATACGAATCTGGGATTGCGAACTGCCCGGCAGGTCAACCGCACAGATATGCCGCGGTTCCATCGGCGGGATTTCAGGCAGACTCACACTCGGCAGGGGACGGGAGTTTTCCCACTTGCCCAACCATTTTTGAGCCAGGGCGGCAGCCCGCTTCGGCTGGATATCGCCGGCGAAGATGAGAACGGCCTTTTCAGGACGGGCAAAATGCGCCCAGTAGGCAAACAAGTCCTCAGATGCCAGATGACGAAGGTTTTCGGGTTCCCCTTCGGGAGTTCGAGCATAGGGATGCTCCCCGAACAGTTCTTTGCGGAGCTGGCGATCGGCCTGATAGTCCGGCGATTGCTCCCGAACCATCAGAGAGGCAATTTGCCGCTGGCGAAGTTTTTCCAATTCTGTCTTGTCAAAAGTCGGATATCGGACTGCTTCCGCCAGCAGCCGGACGGCTTCTTCGACGTGACGGCTCAGACAGTCCGCCGAAATGATGCCGTCATCAAGGGAGGCCCGGCCGCTCAGGGTGATGGCCCGGTATTCAAGTTCTTCGGCCAGTTCGGCCTCTGTATAATGAGCCGTGCCTTTGGTAAGCATCGCGAAAGCCGTTGAAGCGGCGGCCGGCTTCTCTTCACACCACGCGCCGAAGGGAAGGCCGAGCATTACACTCACAAAAGGAACTTCATGGTTGGGCACCACCATAACTTTCAGGCCGTTATCAAGCCGATGCTCCGTATAGTGCGGGCTGATGTGGGTCGGCTGAATCGGTTGGATGGGGGGTTCTGCCGGAAAGTGAGCGGGACGTTTCTCGCCGGCCCTGCCGGGGGGCGGCGATTGCTCTTCACGAACCGCCGACACCGGTGCCTGCTCATCATCTTTTTTGCCGATATTGTTTTGGACAACCGAAACCGTCAGCTGGCGAGACTCCGTCAGATAAGTTTGGATAACGCGGCGGACATCCTCTGCTTTAACGGCCTGAATATCACGGAAGAGTTCATTGGCTTTGGAGGTCTGGCCGAGGATGAGTGCGGCTGTGCCGAGGAGTTCGGCTTTGCCCTCGATGGTCAGATTTTCGGCCACAACCTGCTTCAGAATCTTGTTGCGGGCTTTTTCAAGTTCTTTTTCAGGGATGCCCTCCTGAAGGATTTGGTTCAGCTCCGCGTGAATGCACGCAAATATCTGATTGGGCTCGCTGCCGTTGAGCATGGCACCGGCTGCAAAAACACCGTCCTGTTCGAGCGTGTAGGTCCACGCCGCAGCGTGGACGGCCGTTTGGGTTTCTGCAACCAATCGGCGGTAGAGCCGGCTGCTGTTTCCATCCCCTAAAATCGCAGCCAGAAAGTCGAGGGGCAATTCATCAGGATGGCCGTGGGGAACGGTTCGCCAGACAATGCCCGCCAGCGGGGCCGGCGCAAGTTCGTCATCAATGACCAGATGGCGGGGGCCAGCCGGCGGCGGCTCGCTAATGGACACGCAAGGGGGCTGCGGACGCGATTGAATCCAGCCAAGGTACCGTTCAGCCAACTGCTGTGCCGTTTGATGTTTGACCGCGCCGACAATTACAAGCACAGCATTGTTGGGAATATAGTAGCGGTTCCAAAATTCGCGCATCTCCGCAGCACTGGCAGCCCGCAGATGAGCAATATTGCCGATAGGAGTCCACCGATAGGGATGAACTGTAAAAAGGGCGGCGGCTGCTTTTTTAAAGACGTTGCCGTAGGGCTCATTCTCTCCCATTCGCAGTTCTTCTTCAACAACCTTCCGTTCGGTATCCACCGCCTCCTGATCGATTTTAAGAAAGGCCATCCGTTCCGCTTCAAGCCAAAGGGCCAGCTCCATCTGCTCGGCGGGCAGCGTTTGCAGATAAACAGTTTTGTCAAAACTGGTATAGCCATTGGTGCGGGCTCCCACCCGCTGAAGCAGCCCGAAATGGTCCATCGGGCCGACACGGTCGGTCCCCTTGAACATCATATGCTCAAACATATGGGCAAATCCCTGCCGCGATGGGTCTTCATTCTTGGAGCCGACATGATACCAGACCTGTACAGTGACAATGGGAGAGGAAAAGTCTTCCAGCGTCACGACTCTCAATCCGTTTGGAAGGGTGATTTCCTGAAAGTCAAACAGAATCTCGCCAGGGCCGGCGGAATGCTCCGAAAGAACTCGCTGCCGGCAGCCGGCTGACCCAAGCAGCAATCCTGCACAAAGAAGACCGTAAGCAATAATTTTCTTGCTCATTTCTTATTTCCTTTTGCTGAATCGGCCTCTGTTTATAGCCGATGGGGAAAAATGGGTCAAGTTTTTTCACCGGCTGCTTGGCCGGAGAAGGCCGGCGGACTCGACAATAAAAAAACCGGATTCCAATCAATCCGGTTTTCCAATAAAGAGATGCGAACTTAACAAAGATTGTCAGGAGCAGACTTTTCGCCATGCCGAGGCGAGGTCTTCGAGAATATGAATACTTTTGTCAAGCATTTCGATGTTGTTTTGGATGGCTGCCTGGCCGATATAGCGCCAGAGGAAATTATAGAGACTGCGAAGGTTTTGGGCCAGGGCGCCGCCCTCTTCGAGATTGAGAGACTGGTTCAATTCTAAAATAATATCACGTGCCTTGGCCAGGGCGGCGGTTTTTTGTGAATAATCACCGTTTTGGATGGCGATGCGGCCCTGGTGGAGAAAACGGATGGCTCCTTCGTAGAGCAGTACAACCACTCGCCCTTTGTTCTGGGTTGAGACGGCGGTTTCCAGATAGGTTTCGATGCTCATTGGTTGACTCCCATCGTTTTTTGTTGTCAAGGATTTAGGTTTTTCCCCCAAGCAGTTCTACCATGCCGGCCGACAGGGTCCGGATCAAAACCCTGTCGGCCGCTCATCATGGTAAGAAGCTCCCATATTTATCTCTGCAGCAGCGTCAAGGCCATTTGGGGCATGGTATTGGCCTGGGCCAGCATGGCTACGCCGGCTTGGGCTAAGACCTGATTGCGGGTCAGAGCAGCCATTTCTGTGGCGACATCCACATCGGAGATTCGCGATTCCGCCGCCATCAGGTTTTCCGCCTGAATATTAAGCACTTCGTTGGTGCTTTCCAGCCGGTTCATCATATAGCCGAAACTGGCGCGGGCACTGTCTTTCCGCTGGATGGCTTCTGTCACCAGGGTCAAAGCAGCCTGCGCTTTGGTTCCATCAGCGCCGGCAATAGAAATTTTGGCACTGTCAGCAATGTCAAACAGTTTGGCCGGACGCACATCGACCGAGTTAACTTCGATGAAAGAATTGACGCCGAAATGAATGTTACTGGAGCCAGAGTTGTCGAGCATGTTAATGCTGTTGAAGTTTGTCGTTGTAGCGATCCGTTCGATTTCCGCCATCATCTGCTCAAATTCATTGTTCATGATGTTCCGCTGCTGTTCCGAGTAGGAACCCGTGGCTGCCTGTTCAGCCAGTTCTTTCATTCGGATCAGCACGGCGTCAATCGAGCCCATTGCTCCTTCCATCGTCTGGAGCATGCTGATGGCATCCATCGCATTGCGGGATCCTTGTTTGATGACGGCGATATCCGCCCGCATCAGTTCGCGGACGGCCAGGCCTGCCGCATCATCCTTGGAACTGTTGATCCGCAGGCCGGACGAAAGGCGCTCGACGGATTTCGCTAATGCGTCGTAACTTCGGCCCAGATGTCTTGCCGCGCTTTCCGCCATTAGGTTGTTTTTAATTGCTAACATAGGTACTTCTCCTTACCAGATTGAGTTGTGCTCTGACAATCTCCTATAAAGAGTTCATTTTTTTATTTACGACAAAGGTATTATCGGAAACTTTTTGCTCTTCTTTAGACCTATAATGTAGGTTCCGAAAAAAACTTTCATTTTGAGGAAGAAAAGCGGCAGGAAATATTTTTATCGGACGAACGGGCTCAGGAGAGAGAAGGAGAGAAAAATTTTATCCATCAAACTATGGACCAACCCGGTCGGGTCTTTCGAGCGAATAAAAGGGATTTGGGAGGGTTTACAAGCCGAAGCGAAGCAGGGCTTCGGCGGCCTCTCGTGCGGCTTGCGGACTGTCCAGCAAGCCCTTTTCGAGGGCATTTCGAGCTTCGAGAACGGCCTGGGAACCAGATGATTCTGTTTGCAGGGCTTCTTGCAGAAACCGCTGGTAATCTGCGCCAAGTTCAACGCGAACGGAGGAGCCGCCAGCCGCAGATTCGCTCTTTTCGGAGGGACCGCTTTTCCGCTCTGGATACGGCTGAACCGGCTGGCTCGAATCAAGTTGGACTGGATTTATAGGTATCATCACGTTTTATTGTCGGAACGATTTTGAAAAACTTTACAGAAAAATAGAAAAAAAGTTAAAGTATCGTTCTGAATTGACGATAATATCCCTTTTTAGATAAACAGATTCAGAAGTTTCGACTCCGGATGGGATTGATAAGTTCTTTTTGTTTCCTCACTTAGCATTTTTTCTTCCATGGGTTCCTCTTGAGGAGACGCTGTGCCTGTCCCTCCGGAACGATGCTGTCGGCCTTCAGACATTTCGTATCGTAATGCCCAGTCTCCCGCGTTTTCAGGGCTGAACTGCCGCTGCTGCTGGTCTTGATTGGGCATTTGGCTGATGTCGATTTTGCGGACTTGAATGCCCTGGCTGTCGAGGGAGGCGATGATATTCGGCAGGGCCTTTTCAATTTCCTGTCGGGTTTCCGGCTTTTGTACCTCCAAGACCCCGGATATTTCCTCTCCGATTTTATCAAGTTGGATTCTGACCGCCCCCAGGCCCGCCGGAGCCAGAGTTATCTGAATAGTCTGAATATCATTTTGAACGGCATTTTGAAGGTTCCGCAACACCTGCTGAGAAGCGGAAAGCGGGGGGTTCAGATCTGAAGATGTCCCGGTTTCTTTGATTGGGGTGCTTCTGGACGAGATGGTCGAGCGAGTCGAAACAGAATTTGCATTTGTTTCCGGGCTCGACTGCGGTCGGGCTGTTTCTGCGATCGAATCGAATGAATCCGACGTGCTGACGTTCTTTTTTCCGAAAGATGGCTCGGAAAGACTTGCCGAAATTGTAGAACTTTTTGTTTTCTTTTGTTTTGTGTCCAATTCTTCGGTTGTCATGGCAGGTTCGGAGGTTTCCAATGGGGTTTTGGAAGCGGCGGGGGGCTGAGTGAAAGTGATTTTGGGAGTAATTGGGTCTGGTTCCGGATGAGGGGAGCCGGCTGAAGGGCGATTTTCCATAACAGCAGGCGGGACAGGGCTTTCTGCTGCCTTGGGCCGCTGGGTTTCTTTGGTGTTTTTTGAGGGATTGTCGAGTTCAGATACTGGCTTTTTACGGTTGGCAGCGATTTCGGCGGAATGAAAAGGTGTGTCGGCCTGCTCGACATTTTTTGCAGGTATAGGAGCATTTTTTGCAGGTACCTCGGCAGCCGCCGAAGACCTGGAAGATGCGGAGATATCCGATGCAGATTGCTTTGATAAGAGAGGTGTTTTTCCCGGGCCGCTGCCGATTTTGGGCAGGATGGGTGATTCAGACGATTGGGTTTCCGCTTCCTGCGTTCCCTGGAGAGAAGGGTCTGTTTTTGGAGGTGTATTTATAAGAACAACATCAACAACGGCTTGCGCAAGAAGTACCTCGGCCGGCACTGTGGTCTGTTCTTCTTGCTTGTCTCCCGAAGGCCGCTGTTCGCCGTCCGATTGTTTTGTTTGTTCTTTCTTTATCTTGTCGTTTAGGACGGTTAAGAAAGGATCGGTCTTTTTTTCTTCGCCGGAGGTTTGTGAAGCGGCTGTTTTCTGGGTGTCCGCGGCCGCCTCATTGTCAATATCTTGTGGTTGACAAGTGTCTTTACCGCTATCCCTTGATAGTGTTTCCGTTCTGGCTGGACGAGCGACCGCCTCCGCCATCCCTGTGAATATCTTTGCAATGCCGGCTGCCTGGGTCATAACTGCAAGTTCTCCTGTCTTTAAAATAACGAACGGCAGAAAAGGTGCAATTTATGTGCCAAAACAGGAACGAGGAAGGCGATAAATTGTAATCTATTGTAATCTATGGAGATAAGAACAAGGCCCTGGGAATCCTGTTTCAGCAGTATCTTAAGAAATGGAGCAATTTTTTCCCATGGTGTGAAAAATTTTCACTTGGGGGCTTGAGCATTTTTCTTTGTCCGCTTGCTCAGGCATTTGCAAAAGAGGACTGAACGAGTATTCTTACAGCCAATAGGAATCCCGATGGGGGTTCGAGATTTTCATGCGGAGACGGACTTGAAGAAAAAACCGGAAGAAATCGGTGCTGAACTGGCAGGCCTTTTAAAAGGGGATGTCCATGCTGATATTTTTAATCGGGTTGCCTTCAGTACCGATGCGAGCATTTATCAGATTTTTCCTCAGTGTGTCGCGGCGGTGCGGGACGAAGACGATATTCGGCGTGTGATTGTCTATGCGCGGGAGCATGGTTTGTCTGCTGCGGCTCGGGGGGCCGGCAGCGGCGTGGCGGGAGAATCGCTGACAGACGGGATTGTGATTGATATCCGCCGGTATATGGATCGCATTCTGCATACGAGCGAGGATGGCTCGCTGGTAACGGTACAGCCGGGGGTGGTGCTGGATGATTTGAACAGGCATTTGGCCTCCTATGGGCGGATGATAGGGCCGGATCCTTCCAGTTCCAACCGCGCGGCGGCAGGAGGATGTACCGCGAATAATGCGACGGGTGCTCATTCGCTTGTTTACGGCTATTTTGATCGATATGTGGAGCGGGTGCGGGCGGTGCTGCCGACAGGGACGATTGCTGAGTTTGTCAATGGCGTGCAGCCGGCTGAGGGGGGAGGGACGGAGCAGAAGATTGCCTGGCAATGTGCTGCGCTGCTGGCAGGCAAAGAGGCGATTATCCAGGCGGCTCAACCGAAAACCTCACGGAATCGCAGCGGCTATCGAATTGACGGGCTTGTTCGGGATGGCAAGGCAGACCTGGCTCGGCTGATGGCCGGCTCGGAGGGGACGCTGGCGGTTTTTACGGAGATAACCCTGCGGACGGTGCCTGTACCGGCCTGTACAGGGGTGGTGCATCTTGAATTTGCTTCTTTTGAAACGATGGCTCGGGCGATTCCTTTTCTTGCGGCCTGCCAGCCGGCGGCCTGCGAATTGATGGACCAGACCCTGATGACGATGGCCCGTCAGGCCTATCCGAAATATCGCGATGTGCTGCCGGAAGGATGCACGGCCAGTCTGCTGGTGGAGATGACCGGCTCGAATCAGGAGGAGGTGATCTGGAAACTGGAGCGGGCTCGGCAGGCGACGGCGGATTTGGCTGTTCGGGCGGAGAACGTACTTGATGTCCAAAAGCAGCAGCGGCTCTGGAAGGCCCGAAAAGATGCCGTCCCGCTGCTGAATCGCCAAAAGGGGGCTGCTCATCCGATCCCCTTTATTGAAGATGCAGCCGTGGACCCTGCGTGTTTGGATAAGTATATTGCGGGGCTGGAAGCAATCAGTCGAAAGTACGGCGTTGCAATGGCCTATTACGGCCATGCCGGCGATGGCGAGCTGCATGTCCGTCCCTATATCGACTTATCGAAAGAAGAGGGCGCTCGGCAGATGCGGGCGATGGCGGAGGAGGTTTTTGAACTGGTTTGGTCGCTGGGCGGCTCTATCAGCGGCGAGCATGCGGACGGACTGGTGCGGGCGGCCTTCGTTCGGAGGCAGTATGGCGATGCCTATTATGAACTGCTGAAAGGGATTAAGCGGATTTTTGACCCGGAAGGGCTTTTGAATCCGGGCAAGGTGCTTCAGGATGACCCGGAGGTGATGGTTCGGCATTTGCGTCTGCCGGGCGGCGGATTTGGGGAAGGAGAGCCAGCTTTGCTGCTGGGGCCGGAGGAGTTTCGTTTTGAGGCCGAGCAGTGCAATGGATGCGGGGTGTGTCTGGCGAGGACCGAGGGAGTTCGGATGTGTCCGGTGTTTCGTGCGATGAACGAGGAGTTGGCCGGCAGCCGGGCGAAGGCCAATCTGCTCAGGTCAGCGGCACACCTGCCGGCTGAAGTGGGAGAATATGACCTTGAGGGACTGCGGCGGACGTTGTCGCTCTGTCTGAACTGCAAGATGTGTTCGGTGCAGTGTCCGGCAGGCGTGGATGTGTCCAAACTGATTATTGAGGCGAGGGCTCAGATTGTCCGAAAGAGCGGCTTGCCGGTTGAGGAATGGCTGCTGTCGTACAATCGTTATCTGAGTGCGTTGGGCAGTGCGTTTGCTCCGCTGAGCAATTGGGTCCTGGGTTTGCCGATTTTCCGCCGGCTGCTTGAAAAGACGGTTGGCCTGGACTGTCATCGTCCGTTTCCGAGATTTGAACGCGGCAGTTTTGTCCGAAAGGCCCGGCGTTTTCAGCGGCAGAGACCCGTGGAGAGCGGTTTGGAAAAAGCGGCGTATTTTGCGGATAGTTTTGCCAACTGGAATGACCATTCACTCGGTTTTGCGGTGGTTGGGTTTCTGGAAAAAATGGGGGTGCAGGTTGCTGTTCCGCGGCAGCGGCCGGTGCCGGCGGCGGCGTATGTGTACGGCAATCTTCGAGCTGCCCGCCGGGATGCGGAGTATAACCTGCGGCAGTTGGCCCCGCTGGTTCGAGACGGCTGGAAGGTGGTTTGTTCAGAGCCGACGGCGGCTCTGTGTCTGAAGGAGGAGATGCGCTATCTGGCGGATTCGCCGGAGGCCCGCTTGGTGTCGGAACATACCTTGGAACTGATGGCTTATGTGCGGCAGCTCCTTGAGCAAAGGGGCTGGAGGGGATTGCGTCTGAGAGATGAGTGCAGAAAGATTCGGTATGCTTATCATGCCCCGTGTCATTTGCAGGCACTGCGGCAGGAGTCTTCTACACCCGACCTGCTGGAACGGCTGGGGCTGAAGACGATTTCTCTCAACAGCGGCTGCTGCGGGCTGGCGGGCACTGCGGGAATGCAGGCCAAACACCATTCGCTGGCGGAGGCCGTGGGTGAAGTTTTAAAGAAGAAGATTGCAGCGGTTAATCCGGACATTGTCTTGACGGAATGTTCGGCCTGCGCGATGCAGATTGAGCATTTAACCGGCCGGCAAACCCTTCATCCCATCAAGGTGCTTTGGGAGTTTGCCCGGACGGATTCGTGAGAGCGATGCGGAAATTCCCGATTGCATTCTCCGGAAAATTCCCTACAATAAACTGCGTTCGAATGAAACCCTGGAAAGCGGCGGGATTATGTACCAGCATGAAGAAGAGTACAAACGGGCGGTGCTGTGGGAGGCAGGGCCGGATGGGAGCGTTCAGTGTCAATTGTGTGCGTGGCGATGCCGGATTGCTTCAGGGCAGACAGGCCGCTGTCGGGTACGGAAAAACATTGGAGGAGTGCTTGTTTCCCTCAACTACGGCAAACTTTGTGCGGCCAATCCGGACCCGATAGAAAAAAAGCCGCTGTTTCATTTTCAGCCGGGCTCGAGGAGTTTCTCCATTGCGGCGCCCGGATGCAATTTCCAGTGTGTGTTCTGTCAGAACTGGCAAATCAGCCAGATGCCGTACTCGGATGCCATTGAAGGGGCCTTTTATTCCCCTAAGGCGATTGTGGATGCGGCTGTACGAAGCCGCTGCTCCAGTGTTGCTTATACCTATACCGAGCCGACCATTTTTATGGAATTGTGTGCCGACACCGCTCAGCTGACCAAGCAGATGGGACTGGCCAATGTGTTTGTGAGCAACGGTTATTTGAGTCGGGAGGCGATTGAGTTTGTCCGTCCGTGGCTGGATGGAATCAATATTGACCTGAAGGCCTTTCGCGAGGAGTTCTATCGTACGTTGTGCAAGGCGCGGCTGGAACCGGTTAAGGAGACGATTCGGACGATTGCTCATCAGACGGAGATTTGGATGGAGATTACAACGCTGGTAGTCCCGGGCTGGAATGATTCGGAAGATGAATTGAAAGCGATTGCCGATTTTATCGCGGAAGAGGCGTCTGTTGATGTTCCGTGGCATATAAGCCGTTTTTATCCGCAGTATCAAATGGAGGATATTCCTCCCACCCCGCCGAAGACGCTGGAGCGGGCTTATGAAATTGGCCGTCAGGCAGGTCTGCGGTATGTGTACATCGGCAATCTGCCCGGGGTTCGTGCGGAATCGACATACTGCTATAACTGCGGAGCACTGCTGATTGAGCGAGAGGGCTATACGGTAAAAAGCAATGTGATTGAAGACGGCGCCTGCCCGCGATGCGGGGCTGTGATTGCCGGTTTTGGATTGTAAATTATTCTTCGAAGGCGTCCGGTTTATGGAATGGATGATTTCATACGAGAACCGCAATGTTTTTCAATATTGTCCGCTGTGCAGCGCGCGGGCGCTGAAGGTGCACAAAAAAAGTGCCTTTGTCTGTACGGAGTGCGGGCTGGAGTTTTATCTGAATGTGGCGGCGGCGGTGGCGGCCCTGATTGAAGATGAGCAGGGCCGGCTGCTGGCGGTTGTTCGGGCGTGCAAACCCAAAGAGGGAATGCTTGATTTGCCGGGCGGGTTTGTGGACCCGGGCGAGACGGCTGAAGAGGCCCTTCGACGCGAGGTGATGGAGGAATTGGGGCTTCAGGTGGAAGATGAGAGGTATTTTGGTTCGGCGCCGAATCGTTATTTGTACAAGGGGGTTCTTTATGCCACGGAGGACCTGGCGTTTGTCTGCAAAGTTTCGGATTTCTCGCCCTTGCAGAAGAAAGAGGCGGAAATCCGGCAGGTTTTGTTTCTAAGGCCTGAAGAGATTCAGCCGGAGCGGTTTGCTTTTGATTCGATACGGCAGTTTCTTCAAAAATATCGGGCACGGGCATAGAACGGATTTCCGCTGGCGATTTCAGGACGGACTGGTACAATATCAGACAGAAGATGAGGACAGACTATGAGCACTGAAAGACTTCGTGTGTATCATAATCCGACCCTGACGGGGGCGACGCTGGTAATGGGGTTCGACGGGTGGATGGATGGAGGCGAAGTATCTACGGGTCTGGTGGATTACCTGCGGGTGAATCTTGCGGCGGTTCCGTTTGCCTCGATTGATCCGGAGCCCTTTTATCTGTTTCAGGTGCCGGCTCCTGCCGAATTAGCCGGTTTGTTCCGGCCCCGTGTAAAAATCCACGAAGGATTGATTGAAGATTTTTCCTTTCCGACCAACAGTTTTTTTGCGGATACGAAGCATAATCTGATTCTGTTTTCAGGCCAAGAGCCGAACCTTCACTGGGAAGGTTTTGCAGATTGTATTTTTCATCTGTGCGAGCAGTTTAATGTTCGGCAGATTTACTTTGTGGGAGGGGTAGCGGGGTTGACGCCCCACAGCCGCGAGCCGAAGTTTACCGCGTCAGTTTCGCAGCCGGCTCTGCGGGCCAATCTGGAGCGTGTCGGGATTCGGATGAACCGGTATGAAGGGCCTGCCAGTTTTGTGTCTTATCTGACTGTGAGGGCATCCAAAACCGATATTGATATGGTAGTGCTGACGGCGGAGATTCCAGCGTATCTGCAGGGGTATAATCCGCGGGCGGTCGAGGCGGCTGTACGGTACATGTCCGGCTTGCTGGAACTGCATCTGTCCTGTGATGATTTGCGTTCGCTCAGCGATGAGTTTGAACGGCGGGTGGGGGAGTTGGTTCAGCAGCAGCCCGACCTGGCCCAGCGAGTTCAGCAGCTGGAGGAAATTTATGATCATGAAATCTTTGAGACGGAATTAAGCGATTTGAAGAACTGGCTGTATCAGCGGGGGATTCGGCTGGATTAGCCGCCGTCTGGGTGTTTGGATTCCATAAAGTCAATCATCGGATAGATAAATTTGCTGTGCAGGGGGGGCGTCTATCTGTTTTTTGCCGGCTTGCCGTAAGAGAGAGCAAGAATGGCTCGTAAAGAATAAAGAATTTCGAGCTAAATGGCGGGGATTTTTTTCTTTCGGGAGACAGCGGGGAACCCCCAACCAAACGGCTCCGGCGTCGTATATAAAACAGTAATTTTGGGGGTCTTGATTTGCCGAGGAGAAGGGTGGAAATCGATTTTGTTTTATGGTATAATAAGTATTTTATTATTTTTGAGGAAATCTATGGGAAACGAAAGACGCATTTTTGTTGTGAGTGATTTGCATATGGGGGATGGGGGGCCGCGGGACAATTTTGCGGTGGACCACAAAGCCGAGCAGTTTAGTCGGTTTTTGGACCATGTGGAGAAAGAGGAGGGAGAATTGTTTATTTTGGGGGATTTGTTTGATTTCTGGCAGGCCAATGTGGGGCGGGTGATTGTCCGGCGGATGAATTTTCTGGATCGGTTTGCCCGGATGGGGGCGGTGTTTGTGGTGGGCAATCATGATTCGGATTTGGAGGATTTGATTGGAACCGGTCTTTTGGCACATCCGTTTTTTGAGCGGATGAGCCGGCCATTTGAGCGGACGATTGGTTCCAAGCGGTTCAAGTTTCTTCATGGGCATGAGCTGGAGCCGTTTCACCGTGACGGCAGGCCGCGTTGGGGACGAGTTCTGGCGATTTTGTGCGGAATGATTGAAGACTGCAAAGGTTCGCCGCTGCTGTCGGCAGGGGGGTTGAGTGAAAAAACCCTGCTGGGGATGGGGCGGAGCTTTATGTGGATGTGGAATAATTCGGTTCATTGGCTGGCAAAGAATCAAAAGCAGCCGCTTCAGCAGCGAATGACGGACTCATTAACCCCCGCGCAGGACCCGAGCCGCGAAACGGGGATTCTGGCTTTGTACCAGAGGGACCGTCTTGAGAACGGCTATGATGTTCTTGTGGCCGGCCATACCCATCAGGCGGGGGTGTTCAACGGCTGGTATTACAACAGCGGCTGCTGGGTAGGGCTGCGGAATAATTTTCTGCGAATTGAGCCGGATGGCACTATTCAATTGGGGGCATGGAAAAACGGTCGGCCTGTTCTGCAGGGCAGGAAAAAGGTTCAGGCACTGGTTTCCGATTTGCGAAAGTGCGGGTCTTGATGACTCTTCAGCCATCAGCCATCCGAGAAACACGCAAAAAACTTGCTCAACTTCAGGAGGTTTTCAAGGGCAATCAGACGCTTTTGATTGTGCTTCAGGACAATCCGGACCCGGATTCGATCGGGTCTGCTCTGGCGCTTCGGAAGCTGGCGAATACGCTGGCGAATATTCAGTGTTCTCTGACGTATGGAGGGCGGATTGGGCGGGCGGAGAATCGGGCTTTGGTTCGGTATTTGTCGGTGAATCTTCGCCCTTGTTCGGAAATTGATTTTTCCGCTTATGATTTGATTGCGATGGTCGATACGCAGCCGTGGACGGGGAATAATTCGCTGCCGGCGGAGATGGAACCGGATATTGTGATTGACCATCACAAGTGCCGCCATCGAACGCGGCATTGCCGGTTTACGGATATTCGCAGCCGATATGGGGCGACGGCGACAATTCTTTATGAGTATCTTCAGGTGGCGGGGGTTGAGATTGACAGTATGCTGGCCACGGCTATCCTTTATGCGATACGTTCGGATACGCAGGATTTGGGGCGGGATGCAACCAGGGCGGATATCGATGCGGTGACGGCGGTTTATCCGCTGGCAAATCAGCGGATGCTGGCGGCGATTCAGCGAGGGCGGGTGGAACGGAATTATTTTCAGATGCTCAGCGACGGCCTGCGCAATGCAAGAGTGTTTGGGCCGGCGATTGTGACCAGTTTGGGGGCGGTGGAAAATCCGGATATGACCGGCGAGATTGCTGATTTGCTGGTGCGGGATGATGAAGCCGGCTGGGCTCTCTGTTATGGTTTTCTGGAGGGGCGGCTTTTGATTTCGATTCGTACCAGCGAGGAATCGCTGCGGGCCGATAAGGTCATCCGGCGTGTCGTCGGCCGCAAGGGCACCGGCGGCGGGCATCCGAGTTATGCCGGCGGGCAGATTCCCCTCCAGGGGACAGAGCCGGCGGCGATGCGCCGGCTGGAACGAAAGGTGCTGAGGCGGTTTCTGAGAATCATCGGCACAACGGATGCGAAAGAGCAGAAGTTGATTCGCTCCTGAGTTTTCAAGCACTGGGGGATGCTCAGCCGTTAAGAATCTTTCAGAATGGAGTCGATGCGAGCCAGTTCATCCTGAGTGAAAGAGGGGGCGTCGAGGGCTTTGAGATTTTCGAGAATCTGTTCCGGCCGGCTGGCACCAATCAGGGCGGAGGTGATGCGGGAATCTCGAAGGACCCAGGCGAGGGCCATCTGTGCCAGTGTTTGTCCGCGCTGGGCGGCCAGTTGATTGAGCGTGAGAAGTTTCTTCCGCAGGGCGTCGGTAATCTGTTCTTTTTTCAAAAAACCGTGGGGCTTGGCCGCACGGGAATCCGGCGGGATTTGCTGGAGATATTTGCTGGTCAGCAGCCCCTGGGCCAGCGGACAGAAGGCGATGCAGCCGACGCCGAGGTCGGCAAGGGTATCGAGAAGACCATTGGTTTCGATGTCCCGCACGAGCATGGAATATTTGGGCTGATGAATGAGAAGATGATGGCCGCAGGTTTGCAGCAGTTCAAAGGCCTTTCGAGTCTGCTCTGCCGGATAGTTGGACAGACCAACATAGAGGGCCTTGCCCTGCCGGAGAATCTGGTCGAGGGCGGCACAGGTCTCTTCGAGAGGCGTGTTGGGGTCGGGACGATGGGAGTAGAAGATGTCCGCATAATCAAGCCCCATCCGGCGGAGGGATTGTTCCAGACTGGCGAGCAGGTATTTGCGGGAGCCGCCGTCGCCGTAGGGGCCCGGCCACATCCTGTAGCCCGCTTTTGTGGAGATAATCAGTTCGTCCCGCCAGCCGGCCAGGTCTTCTTTGAGGATTTTCCCGAAATTGCATTCGGCTGAACCAGGCGGAGGGCCGTAGTTGTTGGCCAAATCGAAGTGGGTGATGCCGTTGTCGAAGGCGGTCAGAATCATCCGGCGGGCGGTTGGGAAATCGTCCACATCTCCGAAGTTGTGCCAAAGCCCCAGCGACAGGGCAGGCAGCCGCAGACCGCTTCGTCCGCAGCGTTGATAATTCATCGTGTCATATCGGCTTTCTGCGGGGCGATAACTCATCGGTCCTCCTTACGATAAATGTTCTGTTTGAAAATGCCGTATTTCCTGCACCTGTGAAACACGGCTGGAACGGCCGGGTGAGTCGCTCCAACCTTGCGGACAAATCCGTTCTTCCGGAAACCTTGCCTTTTTCATCTGCTTTCTCGGATAATCCGAGACTCCGTTACACGAAAATCCTCACTTTGTCAATGGTCCGCCTTTAGAGACAAGGGTGGGGGTTAATTTGGGTTTTGTTTTTGTTTTCGTCGGTTTTTCTTTTCCTGTTCCCGTTTGTTTTCGAGCCGGCGGTATTTGCGGATTTTTCGGATGATTTGCTTTTCCAGCCAGCCGGAGAGCCCGAGGTGTTTGCAGACCATAGCGAAGACGGCATCTTTTCCAATGATATAATGGGCTTTGGTTTTTTCGCATTGGAGGAGCCGGACGAGCAGGTCTGCGACTTTCTTCGGATCGCCGGCGATGGGGAGAATTTCTTCAAACATTGCTTTCAAAAAGCCGCGGTTCCATTCAAACATCGGGCTGCTTCGATCGTAAAAATGCTCCGCCTGGTTGGCGTTGGCACCAATGATTTCGGTTTTGTGGTAGCCGGGTTCGACGGAGACAACATCGATGCCGAAGGGGGCCAGTTCTACGCGAATGGATTGGGTGAATCCGATGAGGGCGTGTTTGCTGGCCGCATAGGCAAAGTTGAAGGGATGGCCGATGAGGCCGGCCAGAGAGGCGATATTGATGATTCTGCCGCTTCTTCGCTGAATCATCTGCGGGACGACGGCTCGTGTGAGCCGGACGGGGCCGAAGTAGTTGGTTTGGAATATTTTATCTGATTCCTGCTCGGTAAGGTCGAGAAACGACCCAGCGATGAGGATACCCGCGTTATTGATAAGGATGTCAATAGGGGAGACTTCCTGAACGATCCTTTCAATAGATTGCGGCTCTGTTATATCTAATTGTTCGATTCTTGCCGCCACGCCTGCTTTTTCGAGGGCTTGGCGAAGCGGACCTGCCTTATCGAGATTTCGCATGGTGGCGACGACCTCGAACCCCTGGCGGGCGGCTCCGACGGCGGTCAGCAGGCCGAAGCCGCTGGAGCAGCCGGTAATCAGGACTCGTTTGGGCTGTTGGGAATCGCTGTTTTGCATTCAGCCAAGGGTAAAAAATCTGCGGGGGAAATCAAGTGAAAAGAGTTTTGAGACGCTGGAGGGGATTTTTTTGGGAAAAAAGCAAAAAAAACTTGCAAAAACGAGGAAAACCCCTATATTGATTTGCCTTTACGGAGAATGTTCAGAGGACAAGTATGCCGCCCTGTCGGCGGGAGATAAGATTTACGGGAGTTTGACCATGGCAAGAGAATGTTTCTTTTTGGGCAAGAAAACGAGTACCGGGCGCAGTATCGCCCGCCGCGGCAAGGCCAAGTATCTGGGCGGCGTCGGCAAGAAGGTGACCGGCATCACCAAGCGGAAATTTAAGCCCAATACTCAGAAGGTTCGGGCGGTTGTGGACGGAAAAGTCTGTCGGATTGTTGTCAGTGCCAAAGCGATTCGGCAGGGGCTGGTGGTGAAACCCCCCAAGCGGCAATACCAGCCGGCGGAGCAATCAGCAAAATAGAGTTTCTGAATTGATGTCTGTTCAAAGGCGAGGGAACTTCAGCCCTCGCCTTTTTTATTGGAGAATGGAGCGGATTATTTTCAGATACATTTCTTTGGCAGTCAGCAAATCTGATATTTTGATTGATTCGTCCGGCTTGTGGCAGGAGGCGGGGCTGCCGGGGCCGAGTATCAGAACATCCGGACAAAGAGGGCGAAAATAGGGTGCATCGGTCGTAAAGGGGGCCGTTGTCGTCCGGTCGGTGCCGAGGGCACGGCAGACGGCTTGAAGGAAGGGACTGCCGGCAGCGGTTTCGAGGGCTGGACAGCGGCGAAGGACTGACAGTTCGGCAAGGAAATCCGGGTCTTTGGATTTTTGTTCATCGAGAAAGGTCTGAATGTGATGAATTACCTGTTCCTGCGATTGGTCCGGCAGGGTTCGGATGTCCAGTTCGATTCGGCAGACATCGGGGACGATGTTGGCTGCGGTGCCGCCGTGAATCTGATTGATGCTCATTGTGCAATTGCCTAATTGAGGATGAGGCGGCTGGGGGATTGACCATGCGAACAGGCGGTTGAGCAGGGGGGTCATTTTTTCAATGGCATTGATGCCCAGGTGAGGCATGGAGCCGTGCGCACTGCGCCCGCGGGCAGTGATTTGCAGCCAAAGAAGGCCGCGATGGGCTGTGAAGATTTCCAGGTTTGTCGGTTCCGGCACCAGAATACCGAACAGAGGGCCGATGGTTTGGGCGGCGGTCTGGACGAATCGGTTTGCTCCGCAGCTGTCGGTTTCTTCGCCGGCTGTGGCAGTCAGAATCACATCCCCTTGCAGGGGGATGCCTTCGGAGGCAATTTGGACGATGGCGGCCGCAGCGGCGGCCAGCCCGCCGAGCATATCGACGGCACCGCGTCCTGTGATGCAGCCGTCCTGTTCGATGCCGCTGAAGGGGTCGGTGCTCCATGGAGACGGCTGGGCCGGCACGACATCCAGATGGCCCGCCAACAGCAGACCGGGCTTGCGTCGGCTGGACGGCAGGCGGACAGTGATGTTGGCGCGGTTTTGATTCCAGCTGTCAATCTGCACCGGCAGCTGATGCGAATGGAAATAGTTGCCAAGGACCTCGGCGGCTTTCCGTTCGCCGTTGTCGAGTGTGGGAGCGGAGGCAATCAGTTGTTTGAGCAGATTTTTCATTTCTCGTCCAATGTTTTTTGGCGCCATTATAAAAGGTTTGGTTTTTATGACAACGGTTTTCGGTGTGAAGCGGCAAGGGTGCGCTTGCCGCCGGCCGCACCGTTTAAGCGAAGGATGGGCGGATGAATTTCTTTTTGGAGGCGAGCGAGGCAGCCAGAGTTTGAAATCGCGGCAGGGAGTGTTCAAAGAACATTTTATAACTTTTGCAGAAACAGCTGGGTGCGGCGGGGTTGCCGGTAAGGACAATACGGTCTTTCACGCAGCCGCCGCCGCAAATGTCAAGAAAGCGGCAAACCAGACAGGAATTGGCAATGGTGCGTTTTTGCCGGTTAAAGTTCTGCTTCTGCGGGCCGGCCGCCAGCTGTTCCAGCGGCGTATCGAGGATGCTGCCCAGACGGGTTTGCGGCGCAACAAAGAAGTCACAGCAGAATACGTCTCCGTTGTGTTCGATGACTACATACTCGCTGCAGGTACGGGCGAAGGTGCATTCGAGAGGCGGGCCGTTTGAAAGCACAGACAGGATGCTGTCGAAGGTTCGAATGCTGAGTTTTTCGGTCCAGCCGTCGAACCAGCGGTCGAAGAGACGGCAGAGGAAGCGGCCGTACTGTTCGGGGGAAATACTCCAGGGGGCCGGCTGGGCGGGGTTGCCGCTGTCCGCTTCAAGGCAGGGGATGAACTGAAGATAGCGAAAGTCCTGGCTGGTCAGGAAATCGAACAGGATATCGGGGCTTTCGACATTGCGGTCATTGAGGAGAACAAGAATATTGAACTCGACGCCGGCTTTCCGGCAGCGGTCGACGGCCGCCATCACCCGTGCATAGGTTCCGCGGCCGGCATAGTCTTTCCGGTAGTAATCGTGGATTTCCTCCGGGCCGTCCAGACTGATGCCCAGCAAGAAGTTTTCATCGGCCAAAAAGCGGCACATAGAATCATTCAGCAGGATGCCGTTGGTTTGCAGGGCATTGTGAACACTCTGGCCTGGGGCGGCAAACTGTTTCTGCAGACGGACGGCTTTTTGATAGAAATCCAGCCCCATCAGCGTGGGCTCGCCTCCCTGCCAGGCAAAGACACTGACAGGAAACCGCAGCTGAAGATAACTTCGGCAGAGGCATTCGAGGACGGCGTCATTCATCCGGAGGGGCGAGCCGGCAAAGAGGTCTTTTTTGGTTGTGTAAAAACAGTACCGGCAGGCCAGATTGCAATCCGGACCTGCCGGCTTAATGAGCAATGTAAAAGGGCGGCTCATGGGGCGTTTATCCTCGAGCCCCCCGCAGAATGACGCGGTTGCCGTCCGTCCAGTGGTCGCGATAATAGGTAACGGCTTCGAATGTGTCGCTGACGGCGGCCATTTTTTCGGCAAGTTTGCCGCGAAGCTGCTGGAGAGTGTCCTGGTATTGAGGGTTGGCCGCAAGATTGGTCATCTGGCAGGGGTCGGCCTGGTTGTCAAACAGCAGTTCCTGGGGGGCATCGGTGCTGGTGATGCGGTATTTTGCATAGGTATATTGTTTGGTTCGGACGGCCCGCCATTCGTGTCCGGTATCCCAGGAGGCGGTGGCTCCCGTTCCCTGCATAAGGACGGCATCCGGCTGGGGGCCGGATTGGCCCAGGGCCAGATGGGACAAGTTCATCCCTTCCATCCGTGAGGGAATCGGCAAGCCCAGCAGTCCGAGGAAAGTCGGGGTAAAATCAACAGCGGACAGGCAGACATCGGAAGTCAGCCCTGCCGGAATCTGTCCGGGCCAGCGGATAAGAAACGGGATGCGGGCTGCTTCTTCGTAAAAGATGTTTTTGGCACGGCGGCCCTGCGAGCCGAACATTTCTCCGTGGTCGGAGGAAAAGACGACGATGGTATTTTCGGCCAGCCCGCCGGCTTCGAGAAACTGCATCAGACGTCCGAAGTTCCAGTCGAGATTGGCGGTCATCGCATAATAGTTTCGCCTCCAGCTTTCTAAAGAGGCCCTTTCTGAATCGGACAGGCGTGCCCATGCGTCCGCATAGGGGTCGTTGGAGGGCTTGTAATTGGGCGGATTGGGCAGCGAGGTGTTGGCAAACATTGCCCGATATTCCTCAGGAACATTGTCGTTGGACCAGGGATCGTGCGGGGTACCCCAGGAAAGAACCATGGCAAACGGATGGGAGGATTCGGCGGCTCTGCATTTGAGCCATTGAATGGCCAGGTCGGTTTGGGCATCCGGCTCATAAACGCCGGGACCATAAAAGATTTTGTCTTTGGACTCGGTATGGTAATAGGTGTTGTAGTAGTCGTGGTGGAAATTGTAAGCGGCCCAGAAGCCGTTAAAGCCGAGCCGATGCACACCGCGGGGGACAAAGGAATTGTCCGGATTGTAATGATCGCCGAGCACATTGGCGTAAAGATGCCATTTGCCGATGTAGGCGGTGTTGTAGCCGGCACGGGTCAGGCAGTGCCCCAAACAATCCTGATAGGGATTGAGCCGCAATTCGTTAATGACCATTCCATGGCTGGTGGTGTATTTGCCGGTCATCAGGGTTGCCCGAAAGGCCGAGCAGACGGGGGTATTGGAGACGGTGTTGACGAAGTTGGCCCCCTGGGCGGCAAACCGGTCGAGATTGGGGGTATGGGCTTGGCCGGTATAATGGGTGCCGTTCCAGTAAGAGGCATAGCCGCAGTGATTCAGCCCCAGTTGGTCGGCCAGGACAATCAGCAGATTGGGTCGGCGGGGCGAAGACGATGCGGCATACAGCGAAGGAGCCAGCCGATTTAAGAGCAGCCCGGCCGCTCCCAAACATCCTTGCTGAAGCAAAGTGCGACGATCGATTTTCATTGAATGACTCATTACAGAACTCCTATCTTCCATTTTCGTTTCAGAAAGTCAAGTTCAGCGTCTTTTATTGGGGTCGAAAATCCTGACATTCCGGATTCGGCCAGCTGCAGGCAATCCATTCTGAAACGAAAAAGGCAAAATCTTCTAAGTTTACCTGGCAGTCCAGATTGAAATCGGCGGGATTAAAGCCCCAGCTGCCGCAGTCGTTTTCCTCAATTTGGACAGGGATATCCGATAATGCGTAGTTGAAATAGAGCGAGGCGGGGTCGGTGGAAACGGTCAGGGCAATCGCGGTCTCGTGAACAGCACGCTCCATGTCGCTGTCGTCGATAGCCGTGATGGTGATCGTCTGGGGGGTCATCCAGTTTTCCGCGGTAAACACGACCTCTGAGGGAGAGATGATGACCTGAGCCGGATTGAGTTTGTCGGTGAGGGTGATTGTAAGCGGATATTCCATCGGGCTGGAAGTGATGGAAATGGTCAGTTCATCGGAAGCACTGCCTTCTCTGACCTGGGTAGTTCCTTCAGTCTGGTTGACGAGAATGATTCCTAAGGGGTGGGTAAAAGTGGTAATCTGCAGATTGTCCAGAAAGATGCCGGCGGCGGGGGTGCGTCCGCTGATGCCGATGTAGTTGGCGCCGGTATGCTCCCAGGTAAAAGACTGAATCGTTTGCTGGATTCCATCGAAATAGACAACGGCTGCGACGGGGCTGGAGGCGTTAAAGTCCGATACAAGAAAATCCACCGTGATTGTGCCGGCGGAAGCCCCGACAGGAATCGTCTGAAGCAGATTGCCGTTGCTCCAGATGCGCAGGTTCTGGTCTAAAGCGATGTCCACAAAGAAATCGGAAACGCCGACGCCCTGGTTGGCCCGCGCGGTGTTGGGCCGGAAGGGCGTGAGGGAATCGAAAGAATCCTGGGCGGCCATGGCTTCGTCTCGAGTGTTGCCGACACCGAAGCCGGCAAAGCGGTTGGGCTGGTCATCGGCACTGGTAATCGAAACAACAGTGAGCGAAACGGAAAAGCCGTCCGCCTCAAGGATTTCATTGTCGATGAAGTTGTGGTCAAGGAAAAGACTGCTCATTCCCGGACCCATAGCGATATTCAGCTGGTTGGAGAGAATCTGAATCGAGGTAGGCAGGCCGGAGCCCTCCCACACTTCCTGATAGGTCAGAGGGGCCAGCAAGCCGCTCATTCCTGCCGAGGAGGCGTCTATATCGGTGTTGTCGGGACGGTCAAAGGTGTCGAGAAAAAGGACGTCGGCCTGTGAATAAGCCGGCAGAAATACGCTGACGGCTGCCAGACAAAAGAAGAATAACTGTTTCATACGTGTGAGTCCCCCAAATGGGGAAGGGGGTTGTCCCCCTTCCCCGGGATTGCTGCTGGTTTATGGTGTTAGTTGCAATCGGATTGAGGATACAATCCGCATTCAAGCCAATGCTGCATAAAGACGGCAAAATCAGCAAGATTGATTACGCAGTCCGGCTGATCGCCGTCAGGTCCGCCTCCGGCGATGTCGAAGGACAGGTCTGCCTGGTTCAGATTCAGGCAGATCGGGATTTCGAGCACATCGTAGTACACGTCCACGATTTCGGCAGGAGTCATTGCATAGTTGTAGATGCGGACGTCATCGAGAGTGCCGTTGAATGGGGCCACCAAAATACCGGATTTGCGGTTGTTGGAACCGATAAAGATTGGGGCATCGGTGCGGACGGGCGTTAAGGTGGCGTTGGACGCTTTCCGGACGCCGTTGACATAGAGAACGGCTCCCTGCGGTCCAACCGTAACCGCCAGATGGGCCCATTGTCCTGCCGCTGGGGCGGGGGTTGTAGCGGCCTGGGTGTAATTGGTGGAGAAATTGATGTTGCCTTCCGGTGAAAATTCCCAATACCAGCTGGTGAGGTTGTCGTTGTCAAATTCCCGTTTGGTTATCAGGCCTTGATACGCCCCGTTGATGCCGTTCCATTTGGCCCAGAGAGACAGGGTCATCTGGCCGGTGAATTCATAAGGATTCCAGCGTCCGATTTCGGCTGCGGCCAGGGGCTGGACGGTAAGATCGAGGCCCTGTCCGGTTTCAGCCGGGTCAACGCCGTTTACGAAGGAACCAGCCGCAGGCGGCAGATTGGGCTCGCCGTGACGGCCTTCGGAGCTGCTGTCGAGATAAAGGCCGTTCTGGTAATCGGCGGCATCGAGGGTCCAGTGCCCCACCAGACGGCGAACGCCGATGGCCGCGGTTGCGGAAGCGACGGCGTTTTCAGAGCCGCTGGAGTTTTCCACCAGGCAGTAATAGATCCCCTCATCAGCAATCTGAATGTCACTGATGGTAAGCAGAGAACGATACTGGGTTTGGCCAAGCGGCGTCAGCTCGATGGAGATTCTGCCGCCGGCGGAGAGCTCCTGGTCCGGGTCTGCTGTTTTAAACCATCGGATGGAAGGTTCTGTCGCACTGGTAAATTGGCATTCCATCTGGGCTGCGGCTCCAATATCCGCAACGGCTATGGTCGGCTGGCGGGTGATGATGGGGAATGTGTATGTATCAAACGACCAGACCCAGCCGGTGATGGTATTGGGGTCATGGGGGCCGGAGGGCGTGCCGCCGACCAGGATGCTTTCATCGACGCGCCAGTAATAGACCTTGTCTCTGCTGAAGGAATAGAGGCCGTACGAGACCGGATCAGGGGTATCCGGCACGATGATGGGAGAAACCGAAGCAAAGTTGGGTTCGGTATGCGCGATGTAGAGATAATGCCTGATGATGGCCGGATTCGGATTGCCGCTGCTGTCTTTGCCTTTGTTCCAGTGAAGAACCAGCGAGGTCGGCAGTACCATCTTTTCACCATCGGCAGGATAGGGCTGGTTGGCTCTGTCTTCATAAACAGTGGAGATCACCAGGTTGTCCAGGAAGATGCCGGCGGCAGGGGTGCGTCCGCTGATGCCGATGTAGTTGGCATTGGTATGATCCCAGGTAAAGGATTGCGTGGTAACAAGCGTTCCATTGAAATAGACAACGGCTTTGACGGTGCTGCCGGCATTGAAATCGTCTGTCAGGAAATCCACCCGTATGGTCCCGGCGGCGGCCCCGACAGGGATCGTCTGAAGCAGATTGCCGTTGCTCCAGATGCGCAGGTTCTGGTCCAAGGCGATGTCCGCAAAAAAGTCGGAGACGCCGATGCCCTGGTTGGCCCGCGCGATGTTGGGCCGGAAGGGCGTGAGGGAATCGAAAGAATCCTTGGCAGCCATGGCTTCGTCTCGAGTATTGCCGACGCCGAAGCCGGCAAAGCGGTTGGGCTGGTCATCGGCACTGGTAATCGAAACAACAGTGAGCGAAACGGAAAAGCCGTCCGCCTCAAGAATTGCATTGTCGATGAAGTTGTGATCAAGGAAAAGACTGCTCATTCCAGGGCCCATAGCGATATTCAGCTGGTTAGAGAGAATCTGAATCGACGTGGCCAGCCCGGAGCCCTCCCACACTTCCTGATAAATCATCGGCGCCAGGGGACCGCTCATTCCTGCCGAAGAGGCATCAATGTCGGTGTTGTTGGGCCGGTCAAAGGTGTCGCTGAAAAGAACCTGAGCCGGGACAGCCGCCCAGACGGGGGCAGCCAGCAGCGACAGAATTAAGAAAAATTGGAGCATGGTTTTCATCTGATTTGACCTCCTGAATTGGTTTTTGATGTGTTTTTCTCCAAGAACATTTTTATTTTTTCAACGCTGTTTCATAAAGATTCCGAATATCTTTTTCAGAAAAGGCCCGGTCAAAAAAGGCGATTTCGCCAATGGCGCCGGAAAATCCCGGCTCGAGTTCTTTGAGGGTCTGTCCGAAAGACAGACGAAGATAGCGTTCGAGCGGAGTATCCTGCGGACGTTCCGATTGGGCACAGAGACGGCCGTTCAGGTACAGGCATTTTCGGCTGCCCTGGGCGTGTGTGACGGCAATCCAGTACCATTGGCCCGCCTGGAGCGGTTCTGGACTGCTGATGGCATTGACCTTGCGTGAATCGCCCTGACGATCGGGATAATAAGCCATGTGTTCGAGTTTTCCCTCTTCGCTGATTTTCAGGATGCGGTAATAGGTATTTTCCGGACCGTTGGATGTACTTTGAGCAGTCAGATGGGCCCAGATGAGCTGCGGTTCGATGGAATCCAGCCGCAGCCAGCAGGAGACAGTGTAGTCGCCGGAGCTGTTTTGGAAAATCGGCCAAACATTCAAAACCCGCACAGATTGGCCCGGCGTCATTCGCAGGGCAAAGGAACGGATACCCTGCTGAAGGAACGGGCCTTCGACAACTTCCTGATTCGGCGATAGATGAATCTGAAGCCCTGCTTTGCCGGTTATTTCGCAGAAAGTCTGAGGGAGTTTTTCTTTGAGGCGGAAATCAAGAATCGGCTGAAGTGCTTCTACGCAGGATTCAAACGCCGAGGGAAGCCGATAGATAAACTCCTCCGGTCTGGCCGGAATGGGGGTGAGGGTTTGTCCGGATGCCGAGGCGGCCTGAAAGGCCGTTAGGCGGAGATTTTTCTGAGAGGAACGAACATCCGAGCCAAGATGCATTTCGACGGTTCCTTCGAGGACATGCGCTTCAGTTTCGGCATACTGATCCATGGCAACGCCGAATTTGGTACCGTAATCAATGATGCAGGCCGAGGGGGTGCGGACTGTAAATCCGTGACCGCTGGGGGGGACTTCGGCGGTTAATTTCCCCTGAATCAGAAAGAGCTGGTTGTCGTTTTCGAGCCGAAACTCAGAGGGGCCTTCGAGCAGAACCAGAGAGCCGCGATCAGTGCGGATTCGGATGAGTCCTTGTTCGAGCCGGAGGATTTGCCGTCCGAGAATTTTTCCGGAGCCCTCGTTGTCCATTTCGTCGGCGAAAACGGCCTTGTAGGTTTCGAGGATTTGCCCGTACTGGGTGTCCCGCATCGGCATCCAGTGCGTGTAGAGAAACAGCAGCAGTGCGGCCGCCAGAGAGGCGAACATCGGCATCAGACTGCTTTTGCGAAAGACAGGGGGCTTTTTGGAGAGCGGCACCGGCGTCGGGGACGGCTGCGGTGCAGGTTCTTCTTCGATTTTGACGGCCGGGGAGCACTGTTCCATTTTGGCCAGGGAAAGCCATAGTTCCTGCCTGAGCGGGCCTTCCTCGGACTCTTCGGCCAGCTCCCATTTCAGCATATTGGGGGATTTCTCCAACTGGGCGCAGGTTTCAATCACTGCCAGATAGAGGGTTCGCGTGTCCGGCCGGTTCTGGAGCTGCTTTTCAAAGGCCTCAAAATCCTCCGGAGAGAGGGAGCCGTCCAGCATTCGCATGATGGTACGGCAGATTTCAAACTGTTCCCGTATCGATTCCATCAGGATTGCTCCGCCGAGATGTTCCGCTGAACACATTCGAACAGAAAATAATGCACTTTTGCGAGAGTTTTATAAACCAGTTCGATGGATTTGCCCCATTGGAGAGCGATTTGTTTAACGGGCAGGGCCTGATGATAGCGAAGATTCACGAGGAGCCGTTCTTTTTCGGATAATTTTTTCAGACAGTCTTTCAGCGCTTCTGCCCGCAGGGGTTTGGCGGACTGATTGGCTGCATACGTTTCCGAGAGAAGTTTGAGCGTTTCTGAGGAGAAACGCAAAGGACAGCGAGCGGTTTTTCTGCGATGTTCGAGAATGAGAAAATAGGCAATTTTGCAGCCCCAGGCAATAAAACTGGAGCCGAGTTTAAAATCTTCGAATTTGCGCCACATTAAAGAGGATGCCTCCTGGAAAATGTCTTCGGCATCGACGGAGTTGGGGACCATGGTGAGAATATAAGTATAAATCTCTGCCTGACTTTGGGCATAATATCGAAAAAAGATGTCTTCTTTTTGCAGATTTCTGTTTTCGTTTTCGCCAGCTGACATATTGGATTAGTTTCCTAAGGTTTAACCCTCAATTGTTTCAAATTCTTCCCTATATTATAACCGTTGGTTTTTTGTTTTTTTGTAAAAATAGGAAGATTAAAAGTGGATAGTTGTATTTTCCATAAAAAGGTGTATAATGTCTGAATACAAATAATATTTTTGGAAATAGAGTTCTGTAAGTTCTTTTTTTGTGGATAGTTATGCTGACAAGAACATATTTTTCCAAAAAACACCTTCCAATTTCCACGCCGAACTTCAAATAATAGAGGAAGGGGAGTAAAAATATCTGTCCATTAAGGATTTTGTGGATGCGGATGCTCCACAATAAAGCGCCAAATATAAAGAAAGGAACAAGTAAATGAAAAAAAGGTTTTCTGCACCGGTAAAAATTCGTGAGCACAAGGGTTTTACCCTGATTGAATTGCTGGTGGTGATCGCCATTATTTCCCTTTTGCTGGCTGTGCTGATTCCGGCGCTGAGCCGGGCCAAGATTTATGCCCAGCGCATGCAGTGTGCCAACAATCTCAAGCAGCAGGCCCTGGGAACACTGCTGTATGCCAGCGACAACGATAATTATGTTCCCTCCTCGCAGGGGCTGCCGTGGCTGTGGGATATGAGTTTTTGGGCTACCAACCAGCTGGCTCATTATGCCGGCTTTGATGACAACAAGACCTTTTTCTGCCCGGCCAATAAACTCAAGCAGTATGATGATGCCCGCGTCTGGCAATTCAGTCTGCTCAGCGGAACCTATCCAAACCCGGTTCCTCTTCGGGACGAAAGCAGGATGACAACGGATGATCTGAAGAGAAATTATCGGGTTCTCCCCTATATTTATATGTTTGATAAAATCAATTCGGATGGGACGTCTGCGTTGCCGGCCTACTTAATCAATCCTCGGGAACAGGCCAAGTGGATTCGCAAACTTTCCGACCTGACCAATGCCAGTGCCAAGATTATGACAACGGATGCTGTGATCAGCAACGGCACGCAGAGGCAGTCATGCAAGTTTGATGAACTTACCGAAGGAACGATTGATGATCTGAGCGGGGGAAACTTGCGGGACAGCACCAACCATTTTTCCCGCCAGCGGAACAACGCAGGGCTTTTGCCGGAAGGAGCCAATACGGCTTATGCGGATGGGCATGTGGACTGGCGGAGTTTCGCCCGGATGAATCCCCGGGTTGAGACATCCGGAATGTATTTCTGGTGGTAATCCGGCTGTTTTGCTTTGTGTGTGCAAGGAGATAGGTTTGAAGAAACGGACCGGCAAAGCGGACGCCGCAGATTTTGGAAACAAATTGCCTCGGATGGGAAGTGTTTCTAAATGAACACGAATGGCACTGAGCATGCTCGGTTTTTGCGGCTGTATGCAGGCATTCAGAACAAACTGTTTGCTTTTATCCTGTCCGTGGTTCACAACCGCAATGATGCCGAGGAACTGTTTCAGGAGACCAGTGTGATTTTGTGGGAGCGGTTTGATACCTATCAGGAGGGAAAACCCTTTTCGGCGTGGGCGTTGGGGATTGCCCGCAACAAACTGCTTGAATATCTGCGGGCCAACAAACGTTCGCGAAAACTCTTTTCGGATTCTGTTTACGAGCAGATTATTCGAGTCTCCGAAGGAGGGACGGATGATATTCCCCAGCGGGTCTCGGCGCTGAAATCCTGTCTGAAGTCTCTGAAGGATGTGGATCGGAAGCTGATTTCGTTTCGCTTTCACGAGAATATTCCGGTCAAACTGCTTTCGCAGCATACCGGCCGCTCGGCCGATTCGCTTTACAAAAGTTTATCGCGGATTCTTCACTCTTTGAGGTTGTGTATTGAACGCAAACTTGCCGGCGAGATGCTATGAATCAGGACACGCCAAAACCATATCAGAAATACGAACTCCTGCTGCGGCTGATTGAAGGGGACCTGAACGATGCAGGGCTGGCGGAGTTGGAACGCTGGTTCGGCCAGCCCGGTGCTGTCGAGGCCTATTGGGAGTTTGTCAAAAACTATACAGCTGTAAAAATCTGCGAAGAGTCCCGTCTGGAAACGGCAGACGGCCGCGACGGCTCGGACAATCTGTTAAGCGCCGATTTGTGGCAGGCCCTGGCAACCGATGAAAAGACGGCTCCGGAGATTCCGGTTCCGCGTCCTGTTCTGACAAGGGAACCTGAGGAGCCCAAGGCCGCGGTGCCGGCCTCTCCAAGACGGGTGAGCAGGTTGTCCATTTATACCCTGATTGTTTCGTCGGCGGCTATTGTCCTGCTGGTGGCCTATGCTCATTTGGTTTCGCTGAGGCGTGGCATTGAGGTGGCAACGCTGCAGGACAGCTGGCAGGCCAAGTGGGCGGACGCGGAAGGGACGATGAAATCGGGAAATCGGCTGGCGACCCATCGGACATTCTGTCTTCGAGGAGGGATTGCCGCCTTGAAGTTTGACAATAACGCGGCGGTTACAATAGAAGGGCCGGCTGAGTTTGAAATTGTTTCCGAAGACCGGATTAAACTGGGATACGGCCGTCTCTATTCGATTGTGCCGCAGGAGGCGCTGGGCTTTTCGGTTGTGACGCCGACGGCCACGGTGGTGGATTTGGGCACTCAGTTCGGTGTGCAGGTGGATTTTAACGGCACCACCGAACTTCACGTAAACAAGGGGCTCACCCGCCTGCTGGCAGGGGATAAGCAGCGGAAGGTCAGTCTGGAAGCCCAAGCCGGTTCAGCCTGGCGGGTTTCGAAGATGTCCTCGGAAGCAGCAGAGATTCCGTGCGAGGAGTCCCGGTTTGTCCGTCAGATTAATTCCAAAGCCAATGTCATCTGGCGCGGACAGAAGACCTTCAGTCTGGCCGATTTGGTCGGCGGAGGCAATGGATGGGGGACGGGGCTTGTGGAAACGGCTATCGATCCGCTCACGGGCAAGCGCGGGGGCTATCGGGGTGAAGACCGCCAGGGACCAGGGGAATACCGGACGCTGCCTTCGGAACGGTATATTGACGGGATTTTTGTGCCGGATGGGAGCAAGCCGCAGGTGGTCAGCAGCCAGGGCCATCTCTTCCGGGAATGTCCGCCGACCAACAACATTTTCTATGTTGAAGTTGTCAACGGCTCTGCCCGGGAAGTGCCGCTGTCGCTGGATGGAGTTGCGACCTGTCTGCTGGGCGGCCGTCCGTTCGGAACGCCGGAGTATCCTGCTATTTTTATGCATGCTAATCTTGGAATTACCTTTGACTTGCAGGCAATCCGGCAGGATTTGCCGCAGGGACTTCATATTCGCCGGTTTACGAGCGATGTCGGCATCGGCTCGGACATTCGAAGGACTCCCAACGCGGAAATATGGGTGCTGGTGGATGGAGAAGTACGGTTCCGAACGCGGCTTCAGGATGCCTCCAACGTGGTTCCGATACAAGTCGCCCTTTCGGAAACAGACCGTTTCCTGACGTTGGTTTCGACCGATGGAGGAGATGAGGACCATCCCGAACAGCCGGGAGCACGGGCTACGGATTCGGACTGGTGTGTTTTTGGAGAGCCAAAACTGGAATTCTAAGGGGGCAGGGAAAAGCCCGCTTGGCAGATAAGTTTGTGAGGTGTGTGTGACGGAAGCAGGGAGGATGGAGAAAAGAGAAAATTTTTTTGTGGAGGAAAGTAGCGATGAAAAGCAAAGTTGGAATTGGGTTGATGATGTTGTTTGTGTTTGCAGCAGGGTTGTCGGCACAGGCCTCTACCGTTGCGTATTGGCGGTTCGAGGAAGGGCCGGCGGGAGCTCCGGTTTCCCATGGCGGTATGCCGGCCGGCGTCTATTATGAGGGAACGGCAGACAGTTCCGGCAATGGCTATGGGCTGTCGGTATGGGCGGAAGGATGGGCTGGATATGCCTATCGAAGTGAAGTTGGGATTTCGCCTATTCCTCAAACCGGCCAGGTGAATCAGTTTTCGGTAAAAAATACCGGCGGCTATCCGGCAATGTTTACCAGCTCCGAAGATGCGATTCGGTATATCACCCCTTCGGCTTTTACGATTGAAGCCACTTTCAAACTCGAAAACGGCGGCCATCGAACGATGGTAGGGCGGGACAGCTACGGGACGAACACCGCCGGAGCGAAGACGGAAGCGGCACTGGCGGCACTGTATTTTCAGGCGATTCCGAACAATGCGCTGGCGATTAAGTTCTGTGATGTGTCAGGGTATTGGCACGAGGCCATCTCAGCCGAGAATATCTTTACGGGATTTGATTATCCGACGAATCCTGAGGGTGTAGGTGTACCCTGGTACAGCATGGCGGCGGTCAGCGACGGCTCGACTCTTTCGCTGTATCTGCTCGAAATCGGTTCCGAGGCCGGCTGGCAGCTGATTGCCCAGACGGACATGACCGCCAGCGGCAGCCCGAACACAGCGCTGACGGCGGGAGCCGGAGACGGCGGCGATTGGGATGCTGGCAATTGGTCTGTTGGACGCGGCCTTTACAATGGAGGCCATGTGGACCGGGCTTACGGGTTCCTCGATGAAATTTGGATTTCGGATTCGGCATTGTCCGTGGGTGAATTTCTGATTCCGGAACCGGCCAGTCTGCTGATTGCGGCTTTGGGTTCTGTATGTCTCGGATTGCGAAGGAAGAGTCACTAATCCGAAGGAAAACTCATTATTTTATTATTCATTTAGGAGAGAGATATGAAAAAAGGTATTGTCATTGCGGCAGTTTTGTGTCTGGTGAGTATGCCGGCTCTGGCGAACACGGTTGCCTATTGGCGGTTTGAAGGAGGCACCCCCGGCAGCCCCGTAGTGCATACGGGGAATAATGGGGTTTATTATCCCGATATTCCGGATGTCTCCGGCAACGGCAACCATCTGAGTGTTTGGCAGACAGGAGACGGCGGCGGCTACAATTATCGTTCGGAGGTAGGGACCACCAGGATTCGGCTGACCGGCGAGTCCAACCAGCGGAGTGTCAAAAACGCCGGCGGCGGCCCTGCGATGTGGTGTTCGGCAGATGGGCTTCAGTATCTCAGCCCGGCGGCCTTTACTGTGGAAGTGATAGTCAAACTGGAAAACGGCGGCTATCGGACGATTGTAGGCCGGGACAGCAGGGGGACGAACACCGCGGGAGAAGGTCCGAATGGGGATCTGGCGGCGCTGTATCTTCAGGCGATTCCGAACAATGGCCTGGCGTTTAAGTTCTGTGATGTATCGGGGTACTGGCACCAGGCGATCTCGGAGGAGCACGTTTTTACGGGATTTGATTTTCCAACGAATCCGAACGGGGTTGACGTTCCGTGGTATGCGATAGCAGGGGTCAGTGACGGCCGGACGCTTTCGCTGTATCTGATGGAACTTGGGGTAGATTCGAAGTATCGTCTGATTGCACAGAAAGACTTGACTGCCAGCGGCAGCCCGAACACGGCATTGACGGTGGGAGCCGGAGACGGCGGCGATTGGGATGCAGGCGACTGGTCGGTGGGACGGGGACTATATAACGGCGGTCATGCGGACCGGGCCTACGGCTATATCGACGAGGTGCGAATTTCGGATTGTGCTCTGACCTCGGATTCTCTTTTGATGGGCTCTGCTGCCTATGATTCCTCTGTGGAACTGACGTCTGATTTGGTGAACAAAGTGGTTCATGCAACCTTCAAATGGAAAGCACCGCGGGACCCGGATTTGGATTCGACCTATCAAGTCAATCCGGCTGTGACCAATCAGCATATCTTTATCGGCGAGATGGGCTCTGAAGATCCGAATCTGTATTATGTGGGTTCCACAAACGAGGATCCCGGCGATAATCCGGATTGTTCCTATCAGACTGCCTTGGAATTTGATAAGGTATATCGATGGGCGGTAGTGGCTGTTGTGGAAGGTTGTGAGCAGACCTTTGTACCGGGCGCCAGTTCGCTGGAGAATGTGGACCCGAATAATTCAATCGGCGGAATCTGGACGTTTGAGTCGATTTATACTGCGCCTGAGATTGCGAAGAGTCCCGTAGGAGCTCTGGTGGATGCCGGCGGAACAGCAGTTTTTGAAGTCGAAGATATCAGCATCAGCCCGGCGGTGTACACCTGGTATAAGTCCCAGGATCGGTCCAATTCGACACCGGATGATGATGTTCAGGTCAGTTCCGGCAGCCCAACGCTTATGCTGACCAATGTCTCTGCGGACGATGAAGGATTTTACTATTGTGTAGTCGGCAACGACAGTCCATTTAAGGTCACCTCGGCCCCTGCCTTTTTGGAGATTAAGCGGCTGATGGCCTGGTATGCTTTTGAAAACAATCTGAATGATTCGGCCAACGGCTATCATGGCACGCCGATCAAGTCTGATCCGAATCTGCCCTTTACCTTTGCATCTGGAATTCAGGGGCAGTCCATTCAGCTGAACGGCATTGATGAAGCGGTCGAAATCCCTCGCACTATTCAGAACGGCATGACCATTGAACTGTGGGTGAAGACCAACATCGTCGGCGGAGTCGGAAACGGCTGGTTTGACGGCATCGGTCTGGTTGATGGAGAGATTGCCAGCTATAACCACAACGATTTCGGCACTGCTCTGCGGGGCAGCGTCTTCAGCTTTGGCGTCGGCAATATCGATGGTTCCTATGCAACGGCGCAGTCCGCAAGCATCATTAATGACAATCAGTGGCATTACTGCGTTGCGACAAGAGATTACCTGACCGGTGAAATCCGCGTCTATGTGGACGGTGCTCTGGAGGGCTCTGCCATAGCCCCGCTGGGCACGAAGGATGAGCCGCAGGTGCTTCGAATCGGCTCGCTGCAGACGAATCTGCACTTCTTTGCCGGTCAGATTGATGAGGTCAAGTTATACAATTATCCGCTGTCGGAGTATCAGGTTGCGGAAATTTATCACGCCGTTACCGGCGAATCGGTTTGTGTGTCCTCCGCTCGGCCTGATTCAAAGTATGACCTGAACGGCGACTGCCGAGTGAATCTGGGTGATGTGGCGGAATTGGCTGTCAATTGGCTCAATTGCGGATTGTATCCGGATTGTTTGTAATTAGTGTTGATTAAACGGATTCTGTAGTCAAGGGAGAAGCGGATGGAGGGGAAGGCCTTCATCTGCTTCTCCTGTTGTAAATAATGTTTTTCAAAAACTGGGGGGTGTCGAGGATGAACTTTCCCTGCGGACTTGGGCGGCTGGGAGAACAGAGCCGCTTGAGGAAGAAAGGTTCGAGACCCTCGGACAGCAAGCGTTTGAATGGGAGAATCATTATGCATCGAAGACAGAGAGCAAACCTGTGGATTGGACTGCTTTGGTTTGGAATGGTTTTCGGGGGCGGCTTGCAGGCGGCGGTCTCTTATACCAATCCGATTATTCCTGAAATCGGGCCGGCTGACCCGACCGTAATCTATTATGAAGGTCTTTATTATCTCTATCCCACCGGCGACAACACAAGTTATCATGTCTATATTTCCCATGATTTGGTTCATTGGCGCAAGGGGCCGAAGGTGTTTGAACCAGGCGGGATCAATGTCTGGGCGCCGGATGTCTTCTACCATCCGGACGACGGCAAGTTTTATCTGTATTATACCCAGGATTTCAAGATTGGCGTGGCTGTTGCGGAGCATCCGGAAGGGCCTTTTGTGAACCAGGGCATTTTGCTGAATGGGTTTATTGATGCTCATTTGTTTAAGGATGATAATGGCAGTTTTTATCTGTATTTCACGGATATTGGGCATATTTATGTTCAGCCGATGTCCAGCCCCACTCAGCTGGCCGGAACCCGGCAGGTGATTCTCTATCCGTCGCAATCGTGGGAAATGCAGTGGGGCCAGGTGACCGAAGGGCCCTGGATGATTAAGCATAACGGAGTTTACTATTTGCTCTATTCCGGCAGCGGGGCGGATTCGCCCTATTATGCGGTCGGCTACGCCACGGCTTCCAGTCCGATGGGGCCTTTCACCAAGTATGCCGGCAATCCTATTGTCGCCAGCGGCAATGGGGTGTACGGACCCGGTCATGGGGCTGTTATTCGAGATGCAAGAGGCAATTTATGGCATCTGTATCATCAAAAGGAAGGTACCGATATTGACTGGAGACGTTTTATTTGCCTGGACCCAATGTGGTTTGATGGGCAGGGGGTTCTCCATGGCGCGGCTACACGAGGAACTCCTCAGCCGGCTCCGGCCGTGCAGGAGCACGCCGGTGCAGCCGCTTATTGGCGTTTCGAAGAAGGCACCCCCGGCAGTGCCGTCGTACATACGGGGCCGAACGGTGTATATTATCCCGACATTCCGGATGTCTCCGGCAGCGGCAACCATCTGAGTGTTTGGCAGACGGGAGGCGGCGGGGGGTATAATTACCGTTCTGAAGTAGGGACTGCCAGGATTCCGCTGACCGGTGCCGTCAATCAGTTGAGCGTAAAGAACAGCGGCGGCGGGCCTGCGATGTGGTGTTCAGCGGATGGGCTTCAGGAACTCAGCCCGGCGGCCTTTACGGTGGAGGCGATAGTCAAACTGGAAAACGGCGGCTATCGAACGATTATAGGCCGGGACAGTTATGGAACCAACACAGCAGGAGACAATCCGAATGCGGCCCTGTCAGCGCTGTATCTTCAGGCGATTCCGAACAATGGGCTGGCGTTTAAGTTCTGTGATGTATCGGGGTACTGGCATCAGGCGGTCTCGGAGGAGAACATTTTTACGGGATTTGATTTTTCGTCGAATCCGGATGGGGCTGGCGTTCCGTGGTATGCGATAGCGGGAGTCAGTGACGGGCGGACGCTCTCGCTGTATCTGATGGAACTTGGAGCAGATACGGCGTATCGTCTGATTGCACAAACAGACTTAACGGCCGGCGGCAGCCCCGACACGGCATTGACGGCGGGGGCCGGAGACGGCAGCGATTGGGATGCAGGCGACTGGTCGGTTGGGCGGGGCCTGTATGACGGCGGTCATACAGATCGGGCCTATGGCTATATCGACGAGGTGAAAATCAGCCGGACAGCCCTGGAGCCGTCGGATTTTCTGTGCAGTGCTCAAATGCCCGGCGTCGCGGCCTATTGGCGATTTGAGGAGGGGCCGGCGGATGCGCGGGTTCCCCATGGCGGTCTTGCGAACGGCCGGTTTTATCCGGCAATTTTAGACTGTTCCGGAAACGGCAATCATTTGTCGGCCTGGTCGGATACCTTTGCCGGCCATATTTATCGAACAGACGTGCCGGCGGAGGTTGTCCCGCAGATTCAGGAACAAAACCTCTTCAGTCTTCAGAATGAAGATTCTTTTCCCGGTCTTTTTACGGATTCAGCGGAGGCCTCCAGTGTTGTGATTGATATCGAGAAGTGGACACCGTTTGCGTTTACGATAGAAGCATCGTTTAAGCCGAGCGGCAGCGGATATCGAACCCTGGTCGGACGCGACGGCATGGGGGTGGCTTCCAATGACAGCGACTTAGCGGCCTTGTATTTTCAGATTCTGCCCGATGACAGTGTGGCGATCAAGTTTGCAGATGTGTCGGGATACTGGCACGAGGCGGTTTCGGCGCCGGCCTTGATTCGTTATGACGGAAACGGCCGCTGGTATCATATAGCGGCGGTTTGCGATGGCGATTGGCTGCGGCTGTATTTGAACGAACCAGAGTCAAAATTGGGCTATCAGCTGGCTGCGCAAACGCAGATTTCCGCATCCGGCAGTCCTGATACGCGGCTGGCGGCGGACAGTTCAACGGGTACGGACTGGCACGGCGGCGGATGGTCGGTAGCCCGCGGATTGCATAAGGGACGTCATACAGACCGGTTTTACGGGCATATCGATGAAGTCCGCATCAGCAGCCGGGCCCTGGACGTAAGCGAGTTTTTGTTTTATGAGGTTCTTTATGCGGGCATTCTTGCTGAGCCGACCGATTTAGCCGTCGCAGAAGACAATGGAGAAGGCGACTTATACTTCACTCTGAAGAATCCGCCCGCCGGTGCTGTGACGATTCATATCGCAGAAGAGCAGCAGCGAGGCCAGATTCTGCTGGAGCCGACAGTTTTGACATTCACGCCGGCTGACTGGAATGTGCCGCAGGTGGTGCATATTACGGCTGTGGATGATGACGAATTGGAAAACGACGTCCAGCAGATTGCTCTGGCCGTGACGGTTGAAAGTGCGGAAGATCCGGCCTATGATGGTCTGAACGTTGAGCCGGTTTTTGTGATGGTGCTGGATGATGAGTGCGGTGCGTGGGGATATGCGGATTCTGATTTTACTCTTGACTGCGTGATTGATATGGACGATTTGGTTTTTCTGGCGGAAGAATGGCTCGAGTGCACGCTGCCCTCCCAAAGCGGATGCAGTGATCGAAGCGGACGATAAACCTGACTGCCAATAACAAGAAGAAAGGATGTGCTATGAAAGGATTTTCAATTGAACGGCTGTTGATTGTTGGTTTGATGGTTGGACTGGGAACGGAGTTGTTCGGCTGGTCTCTTCAGCAGGCCCCGCTGATGACTCCGTGGGCAGAGAAGGTGAATCCGGCGGCGCCGCTGCCGGAGTACCCGCGTCCGCAGATGGTACGCTCGGACTGGCTGAACCTGAACGGGCTCTGGCAATATCAGCCGGGCTCGGCGGGAGAGTCCGTTCCTGCAGGGCAGACGCTTTCCGGCGAGATTCTGGTTCCGTTTCCGGTGGAATCCGCCATCTCCGGTGTGATGCAGCATTCGGAGCGTTTGTGGTACCGGCGCACGTTTGAGGTGCCGGCCGCCTGGCAGGGACGAAGGATTCTCCTGCACTTTGACGCTGTGGACTGGGAGTCCGAGGTGTATGTGAACGGCACCAGTGTTGGTGTGCACAAAGGGGGCTATGATCCCTTTTCGTATGATATTACTTCTTATTTGAAGTCGAGCGGCCCGCAGGAGTTGATTGTTCGGGTGTATGACCCGACGAACAGCCAGGCCATTGCCTGCGGCAAGCAGGATTTGAATCCGAGCGGCATCTGGTACACGGCTGTTACAGGCATCTGGCAGACGGTGTGGCTGGAGCCGGTGCCGGAGGCGCACATGGAAAAGATTCGGATTACGCCGGATGTGGATAATCAGCTTGTCCGCATTCAGGGACTGGTTTCTGGGTCCTCGCAGGGTCTGACTGTCGAAGCGATTGCCTATGCGGGAACGGAGCCGGCCGGCCAGGTCAGCGGAGCGGCGGGCGAGGAACTGAAGCTGCGGTTGCGCAATCCCCGGCTGTGGTCGCCGGATGACCCTTATCTTTATGATTTGAAGGTTCGCGTCAAACGGGGTGCTGAGGTTCTCGACGAAGTTCAGAGTTATTTTGGGATGCGCAAGATTGCAATCGGAAAAGTCAACGGAGTTCAGCGGCTTCTGCTGAATGGCAAGTTTGTCTTTCAAATCGGCCCGCTTGACCAGGGATGGTGGCCGGATGGGCTTTATACGGCTCCGACCGATGAGGCCCTCAAGTGGGATTTGGATATGATGAAGACCTTCGGCTTTAACATGGTGCGAAAGCACGTGAAAATTGAGCCGGCCCGCTGGTATTACTGGGCGGATCGCCTGGGACTGCTGGTCTGGCAGGATATGCCGAGTATGCGAATGGATTCTTCCGCCGAACAGCGGACTCAGTTTGAGTGGGAACTGGAGCAGATGGTTGACGAACTGGGCAATCACCCCTCGATTATTCTGTGGGTTGTCTTCAATGAAGGGTGGGGCCAGTATGACACCGTTCGGCTGACCCAGAAAGTGATGGCGCAGGATCCGTCGCGTCTGGTTTCCTGTGCAAGCGGCTGGACGGATTATCCGGTCGGCCATCTGATTGACAAGCACAGTTATCCGGCGCCCGGCGGAGTTGCTCCGACGGACACGCGCGCCAGTGTGTGCGGCGAATTCGGCGGGATCGGAATGCGTGTTCCGGGCCACATGTGGAATCCCAATTCGTGGGGCTATACAATGGTCAGCACGGGAGAAGAACTGGCTCAGCTTTATGATGCTTATCTTCAGCAGCTGGCCGGCTTGCGCGATGAGGTGGGCTTGAGTGCCGGTGTTTATACTCAGATTACCGATGTCGAAGTGGAAATCAACGGCTTGATTACCTATGACCGCAAGGTTGTGAAGGCGGATGCAGCCGCCATTCGCCGCTCGAATGCGATGAATCGTTCGTTTGAAAGTATAGTTCCGACCTCGGAAGGAACGGCCCAGACCTGGCGTTATACGACCAGTCAGCCGTCATCGGAATGGATGGATAATGGCTTTGATGATTCCGGCTGGGCCGAAGGTCCGGGCGGATTTGGGACGTCCGGGACGCCGGGCGCTGTGGTGGGAACTGTCTGGAATACCTCGGATATCTGGCTCCGAAGGACCTTTGTCCTGCCGCCGCTGAGCGAGCAGCAGCGGGACAATCTGGTTCTTCGCATTCACCATGATGAGGATGCGCAGGTATATCTGAACGGTGTGCCGGCAGTTTCGGTGAGCAATTATACCACCAGTTATGTTTATATTCCCATGTCGGCGGCGGCACGTTCCGCCCTCAAGCCGGGCCAAAGCAATCTGATGGCTGTCCATTGTCATCAGGCGACCGGCGGACAGTTTATTGATGTGGGAATCGCTCTGGAAACAGTTCAGACGGCGGATGAATGCGGCTCGTGGGGCTACCCGTATGCAGACCTGAATTGGGACTGCCGGGTCGATTTTGGCGATTTGGCGATGCTGGCGTCTGACTGGTCTGGAATGCTGTAGAAAAACGATTGATTTTATGACGGATTAGAGCAAATCAGCAAACAGCAACTGTAGGGAGACAAGAATGGTTTGGAAGAACACTGAAAAGCGAAAAGGAGTCGGGCTCTTCAGGATTACGGGGCTGTTGTGGGCAGCCGCTGTATTGGGACTTTGTCTGGCGGCTGCGTCCTCCGCGGCGGAGAAGATGACACCTTTGCGTCCGCCGTCTGTGCCGCTGGTGGCCTGCGACCCTTATTTCAGCGTCTGGTCGGCTTCGGATACGCTTTATGGGGAGCACACCCGGCATTGGACCGGAAAGCCCTATCCGCTTACCTCGCTGATTCGGATTGACGGAAAGACCTATCGTCTGATGGGCGGGCAGCCGGCCGATTTGCCTGTGCTGACGCAGACAGGCCTTCGGGTGTTTCCGACCCGCACGTTGTACACCTTTGAGAGTCCGCAGGTTCGTGTGGAGATGTGCTTCCTGCAGGCGGCTCTGCCGGAGGATATTGATTTGCTCAGCCGTCCTGTTGTGTATGTTGTTTGGACCTGCACGGCGACGGATAACCAGCCCCATCAGGTTTCGGTGTATTTGGATGCAGGGATGGAATTGGTGGTCGATGAACCGGCTCAGGAAGTAGTTTGGTCGGTGCCGTCTGTGCAGGGACTGAAGGTTCTTAAGGCCGGCTCCAGGGAGCAGAATGTGCTGGGCCGCAAGGGAGACGATGTGCGGATTGACTGGGGCTATTTGTATATAGCGGCTTCCGACCAGCCGTCCGTTCATTCTGTGATTGCCTCGGCCGAAGACTGCCGGGGAATGTTTGCGGCCAGGGGAGTGCTGCCGACGGCGATGGATGAGCAGATGCCGCGGGCCGTACGCGATGGGGCTCCTGTGATGGCGATGCAGATTGACCTGGGTTCCGTTCGTTCTCAAAATCCCCAAAGCGGCCGCCTGATGCTGGCTTATGATGATATTGTTTCGATTCTGTATTTCGGCCGCAAACTGCCGGCCTATTGGAAGCGAAACGGCAAAACGATTGAGCATCTTCTGACGGAATCGCAGGAGCAGTATGACCAAATCGCCCGCCGATGCGAGCAGTTCGATGCGGCCTTGATTGAGGATTTGTACCAGGCCGGCGGAGCCGACTATGCGGCGATTGCGTCCTTGGCTTATCGCCAGGCCTTTGGAGCGAACAAGATTACCGCTGACAGCAAAGGAATGCCCCTGATGTTCAGCAAAGAGTGCTTCAGCAACGGCTGCATGGCAACGGTGGATATTTCTTATCCTTTTGCTCCTCAGGTGCTTCTGCTGAATCCGACGCTGGCAAAGGCCTCGTTTGTGCCGATTCTTGAATACGGCCGTTCCGAACGATGGAAATTCCCGTTTGCCCCGCATGATATCGGAACCTATCCGCATGCGTCGGGACAGGCGTACGGCGGCGGCGAACGCTCCGAAGAAAATCAGATGCCGGTCGAAGAGTGCGGCAATATGATTCTTCTCTCAGCGGCTGTGACGGAAGCGGAAGGCGATATCGACTTTGCCCGTCAATATTGGGATATCCTCAGCCGCTGGGCTGAGTACCTGAAAGCCAAAGGGCTGGACCCGGAAAACCAGCTCTGTACGGATGATTTTGCGGGCCATCTGGCACACAATGTCAATCTGTCTGCGAAGGCCGTCACCGCGCTGGGGGCCTATGCCAAACTGGCCGACCAGATGGGCCGGAAAGACACGGCGGCCTTGTATCGGCAAACGGCGGAGGAATATGTTCGCCAGTGGATGCAGATGGCTGACGACGGCGATCATTACCGGCTGGCATTTGACAAGCCCGGCACCTGGAGCCAGAAATACAATCTGATTTGGGACCGTGTGCTGAAATTGAATTTATTCCCCTCGTCCGTAGTCGAAAAAGAAATGGCATTTTACCACAGGGTTCAGAACACCTACGGTCTGCCGCTGGACAGTCGAAGCCAATATACCAAACTGGACTGGATTACCTGGACGGCCTGTCTGACCGGCAGACAGGATGATTTTGAAGCCCTGGTCGCCCCGATTGTTCGGTTTCTCAATGAGACGCCGGACCGGGTGCCGATGTCGGACTGGTACTGGACGCATAATGCCAGGCAGCGGGGCTTTCAGGCCCGGCCTGTAGTCGGCGGGGTCTTTATTCGTCTGATGACTCAGCCGCAGGTCTGGACAAAGTGGGTCAGCCGTGCTCCGGCGGTTCGGGGCACCTGGGCGCCGCTGCCCAAACCGCCCATCATCAAGGAGATTGTGCCGACTTCTTTAGATACCCCGCAACTGTGGTACTATACTTTTGAAAAACCGTCTGCCGATTGGATGCAGGTGCGTTTTGATGCGGCCGGCGCCGGCTGGAAAAGAGGAGGCGGAGGATTCGGCATGCCCCAGACGCCGGGTGCGCGGATCGGAACACGCTGGAATACAGCGGATATCTGGATGCGGCGGACGTTTCAACTGGAGCAAATTCCCCCTGACGAACTGCATCTGCTGATTCATCATGACGAGGATGCCGAAGTTTATATCAACGGCGTATTGGCGGCCCGGCTCCGCGGCTATACCGCTTCGTATGAGCCGGTCCCGCTGTCGGAGGAAGCACGCCGCGCCCTGCGGAAAGGCCCCAATAGTCTGGCTGTTCACTGTCATCAAACCACCGGCGGTCAGTACATCGATGTCGGTTTGGCAACGGTGAAGGAACAGAATTAACTCTGCAGAAACGGAGATAGGCCATGAGCGGTAAGGATATCGCAGTCTGGTTGGCAGCCGCTGTCTTTGGGGGTTGCCTGGGATGGGCTGCTGTCGGAGAAGAATCGGTGCAAATGGTTGAGCGGCCGGATATTTCAAAAACCAATCCTCACTACATCGGCAGCCGTGCTCCGCTCCAGCCGGTTTTCTTTCTGGAACTGCCGGCCGGCTCAATTGAACCCAGGGGCTGGCTGCGGGAGTTTCTGTGCCGCCAGCGGGATGGAATGACCGGACACCTGGGGCAAATCAGTGCCTGGCTTCAGAAAAACGACAACGCCTGGCTCAGCCCCGACGGCAAAGGAAAATGGGGCTGGGAAGAGGTGCCTTACTGGCTGAGAGGATACCAGGAACTGGCGTACCTGCTTCAGGAGCCGGCAATGATGGAAGAGGTGCGGTTCTGGATGGAAGGAGTGCTGAAGAGCCAGCGGCAAAATGGGGATTTCGGCCCGGACCAGCGCTTTGAGGACGGCTCCCGCGACTACTGGGGCAATATGATTATGCTTTTCTGTCTCCAGTCCTATTATGAGCACACCGGGGAACAGCGGGTGCTGGAACTGATGCGCCGCTATTTTCAGTACCAGTTAAAGGTTCCCGAGAAACAGTTTTTAACCGGCTACTGGCAGCGGATGCGGGGCGGAGAAAATCTTTTTAGTGTGTACTGGCTGTACAATCGGACGGCTGAACCCTGGCTGCTTGAACTGGCGAAGAAAATTCATCGCTGCACGGCCGACTGGCGGATGGAAAACGATTTGCCCAACTGGCACAATGTGAACATCGCCCAGGGCTTTCGGGAGCCGGCTGTTTATTATCTGCTCAGCGGAAGCCCGAAAGATTTGGAGTTTGCTTACAAGAATTTTTGGGAGGTGCGAAACCGGTACGGCCAGGTGCCCGGAGGGATGTTCGGGGGCGATGAGAACTGCCGGCCCGGCTATGATGACCCCCGCCAGTGCATCGAGACCTGCGGGATTGTGGAGCAGATGTTTTCGGATGAGATGATGATGCGCATTTCGGGGGATCCTTTCTGGGCGGATCACTGTGAAGAGGCGGCACTGAATATGTATCCGGCGGCGGTGATGCCGGATTTCCGGGCGTTGCGGTATCTGACAGCCCCGAACCTGGCCGTCAGCGACCGTTTGGACCATCACCCGGGAGTGGACAACAGCGGGCCGTTTCTGGTGATGAATCCGCTCAGCCACCGCTGCTGTCAGCATAATCATTCTCACGGCTGGCCCAATTATGCCCGAAGTCTTTGGTATGCCTCGCCGGACGGCGGGGCCTGTGCGGCTCTGTATGCGGCCTGCCGTGTGCGTCTGCGGGTTGCCGACGGCACAGAGGTATCGATTGACGAGGATACTCGCTATCCGTTTGAAGAAGAGATTCGGCTGGTTGTGGGGGTTCCTAAGCCGACGGCTTTTCCGCTGTATCTTCGGGTGCCGGCCTGGTGTCAGGACGCCTCGCTGCATCTGAACGGTCAGCCAATCCGTTTCCAGCCCCGTCCGGGCGGCGGTTATATCCGCCTCGAACGCACCTGGCAGGATAAGGACCGCCTGACGCTTACACTTCCTATGCGTCTGCGTGTTCATCGCTGGACGGCCAATCATAACAGCGCCACGGTCTATTACGGGCCGCTGGCATTTTCCCTCAAGATTCAGGAACGATATGTCCGCGCGGATAGCGCCGAAACGGCGCTGGGGGATTCAAAGTGGCAGGAGAGTTTGGATCGAACACAATGGCCTGCGTATGAAATTTTCCCCGATTCGCCTTGGAATTACGGGCTGGTGCTGGAGGAAGATGCGCCGGAGAGTGGCTTTGAACTGCTGCGAAAGCCGTGGCCTGCCGATAATTTCCCCTTCACCCTTGCCTCCGTGCCGCTGGAACTGAAGACCAAAGCCAGAAAGATTGCTCACTGGACGCTGGATCGATTCGGACTTTGTGCACCGCTGCAGGATAGTCCGGTTCGCTCCGCCGAGCCGACAGAGACGGTAACCCTCGTGCCGATGGGGGCTGCCCGACTTCGCATTTCCGCATTTCCGGTTATCGGCGACGGTCCGCAGGCCAAAGAATGGGAGCCGGAGAAACTGCCCAAGCCCCCGCTGTATGCGGCCCGTGCTTCCCATGTGCATGATGATTTGTCGGCACTCTGTGACCAGATGATTCCCAGCGGCTCCGGGGATTTAACGATTCCCCGCTTTACCTGGTGGGATCATTGCGGCACTGTCGAATGGGTGCAGTATGAGTTCCCCTCGCCGAAGGAAATCCGCAAGGTTGAGGTTTACTGGTTTGATGATACCGGCGTAGGACGCTGCCGAGTTCCCGCTTCCTGGCGGCTGCTGTACAAAACCCCTTCCGGCTGGAAACCCGTTCCCTATTCCGGCACCTATCCGGTTGTTCGCGATGGCTGGAGTTCTGTTGAGTTTGCACCCATTCAAACGGCGGCCTTGCGTCTGGAAGTCCGCCTGCAGGACGGCTTTTCCGGCGGCATTCTCGAATGGAAGATTGATTGAAGGGCTGCCGAACTGCAAAAGGATTTGCCGAAATGACTGTCAGGAGAACAAAAGAGCCCGTCAAACGCTGGAGAGGATTCCTGCTCTTGGTCTGTTTTCTGGGACCGGCTTCGGCGTTCGGTCAGCAGACGGAAGCACAGAATCCCTTTGCTCAGTGGGGACGGGAGACGCTGGCGGCGATTGAGCGGGATTTTCGAATGCCGGCAGGGGGCGGCTATTATGAAGATCACCGCAGAAAAAATGCGGCGTTTGCCTGGGGACATGCCATTCTTCTGCAGGCCTATGCCAAAGCAGCCCAGCTCGACCCCTCTTACCGGCAGCCGCTGGCAAATCTGGTTGAGTTTCTCCAGTCATACTGGGTGATGGAAAACGGCCTGGGCGGATATGATTGTCTGCCTTCGCCGCGGGAACACATTGAACGATATTATGATGACAATGCCTGGCTGGCGATGGGGCTGATGGATGCCTATGTCGCCTGCGGCAGGCCGGACTATCTCGAACAGGCAGGGGCCGCCCTCAATTTTTGCTTGAGCGGTCTTGATAAAGAAGGCGGCATCTGGTGGCGTCAAACAAGTCCTGTCGAACCGGCCGGCACGAAAAACACTTGTTCTACAGCGCCAACGGCGTATGCATGCCTGCGGTATTATGAACTGACCGGCAAAGAGTCCTTTCTGAAAACCGCACAAGCCCTTTTGGAGTGGCTGGAGAAAACGCTCGAGGACGAGGACGGTTTGTTTTTTGACAGTATCGGTCGGGATGGGCGGCTTCATCGCCGAAAATGGTCTTACAATTCGGCGATGCCGCTTCGCTGCCGCGTGCTTTTGTATCGCCTCACCGGCCGGAAAGATTATCTGGACAAGGCGCTTCGGCTTGCAGAGGCCTGCCGCAGCCGCTGGTTTGATGAATCTTCCGGGGCTATCCGCTGTGAGTCGATGTTTGCATTTACGCTGGTTGAGGCGTGGGTTGAACTGTCGGCCGCTTCCGGCCGGCCCCAGTGGCTTCAGAGGGCCCAAAAAGCAATGCACTATGTTCATCAGAATGTCCGGGACAGCCAGGGACGCTACGCCAAACGCTGGGATTATGTCTGTCGGGAGACGCTGGAACGATGGAATCTTCTTTATCCGGCGGCTGCAGCGAGGGCATATTGGGTTCTTGCGGACGCTTCTCAAAATCAAAACAATCTTGACAGGTAGGGAGTATGCGATGACACGCAGCAGAAAAATGAATGGAATGTTCGGAGCAGTCCTGCTGGGGATGGCGGGATTCGTTTTGGCGGCCGGCAAACAACCGGCTGAATGGGTCAATCCGCTGGTGGGGACGGATTCTTCCTTTGACTTTTCGACCGGCAATACCTATCCGGCCCTCGGCGTGCCCTGGGGGATGAACTTTTGGACGCCGCAGACAAACAAGATGGGCAACGGCTGGATTTATCAGTATGATGCCCGTAAGATTTGCGGATTCCGCCAGACGCACCAGCCAAGCCCATGGATTAACGATTACGGCGCGTTTTCACTGATGCCCGTGGAGGGACAGGCCGTTTTTGATGAGGAAAAACGGGCCTCGTGGTTTTCCCATAAGACCGAAATATCCAAGCCCTATTATTACCGCGTGTATCTGGGCGACTCTGATACAACCGTGGAGATGACGGCCCTTCAGCGGGCGGTTCAGTTCCGGTTTACCTGCCCTCAGTCCGATGCGTTCTATATTGTGCTGGATGCCTTTCACAAAGGGTCCTGGGTGAAGATTCTGCCGGAAGAGCGGATGATTGTCGGTTTTTGCCGCAACAACAGCGGCGGCGTGCCGGACAATTTTGCCAATTATTTTGCGGTGGTCTTTGACCGGGATTTCGAGGAGATGCTGACGTGGAACAAGGGAGCATTTCAGCCGGTTGTCGAACAGGAAGGCGAGCATGTCGGAGCGGCCGTTCGATTTCAAACGCGCCGAGGACAGACGATTCACCTGAAAGCGGCCTCCTCCTTTATCAGTGTTGAACAGGCCCGCCTGAATCTCCGCAGTGAACTGGGCGACGATACGTTTGCTCAGACCTGCCGCAAGGCCGAGGAAATCTGGAATCGGAAGCTGGGACAGATTGAAGTCCAGGGCGGCACAGAAATCCAGCGGCGCAACTTTTATACAGCCCTCTACCGCACACTCCTGTTTCCAAGGGATTTGACGGAAATAAATGCCGAAGGACAGCGGGTCCATTACAGCCCTTACAACGGCAAGGTTCTGCCCGGGCCGATGTACACGGACAATGGTTTTTGGGATACCTTTCGGGCGGCTTTTCCTTTGACAACGCTGCTTCACCCGCAGGAGAACGCCCTGATGATGGAAGGTCTGGCCAATACCTATCGTGAAAGCGGCTGGCTTCCGGAGTGGGCCAGCCCCGGCCATCGCGATTGTATGATCGGCTCGCATTCGGCGGCGATTATCGCTGATTCCTATCTGAAAGGCATACGCGGCTATGATATCGAGACGCTGTACGAAGCCATTTTGAAGAATACGGAGAATGCCGGCCCTCTTTCTTCTTTAGGCCGACTGGGCGTATCCTATTACAATGAACTGGGCTATGTTCCCTGTGATGTGGGCATCCGCGAAAGTGCCGCCCGCACGCTCGAATACAGTTATGATGATTTTACGATTTGGAAACTGGCTCAGGCGCTGAATCGCCCGCAGGAGGAGATTGAACGTTTTCAGAAAAGGGCACAGTTCTATCGAAATATTTTTGACCCCTCCACGAACTTTATGCGCGGCCGCAAAAAAGACGGCAGCTGGTCCAGTCCTTTTCTTCCGGAAAAATGGGGTGGTGATTTTACGGAGGGCTGCGCCTGGCATTATACATGGTCGGTCTTTCACGACCCGCAGGGGCTGATTGATTTGATGGGCGGCCCTGAGGCGTTTGTCGCCAAGATGGATGCGGTGTTTGACAGCCCTCCGAAGTATGATTGTTCCTATTATGGATTCCCCATTCATGAAATCATCGAGATGATTGTGATGAACTTGGGACAGTATGCCCATGGAAATCAGCCGATTCAGCACATGATTTACTTGTATGCCTATGCGGGGCAGCCGTGGAAAACGCAGAAATGGGCGCGCGAGGTGATGGATCGGCTCTATCATCCGACGCCGGACGGCCTGTGCGGCGATGAGGATAATGGACAGACCTCCGCCTGGTATGTTTTTTCGGCACTGGGGTTTTATCCGGTTTGTCCCGGCACGGAGCAGTATGTCCTCGGTTCGCCGCTGTTTGAGCGGGCCGTGATTCACCTGCAGAACGGCAAGAGTTTTGAAATTAAGGCGGTCGGCAGTTCGTCGGAAAATCGGTATATTCAGTCGGCCAAACTGAACGGACGCCGCTATAGCCGGACCTATCTGAATCATTCCGATATCTTCAAAGGGGGTCGGCTGGAATTGAAGATGGGTTCCGAACCCAATCTGAAATGGGGCAGCCGCCCGGAGGATGCGCCCTATTCGATGTCTCGTGAAAAGCCGTAAAAGGGATTAAAAAATATTTCCTGAACTCTTATTTGTAAGGAAGCGGAAAACTATGAAGACCAAAACGGGACCGATTTTACTTGCTTTTTTCGTAATGGGGGTGGCCGATGCAATGGGGCCGCTCTCGGAGGCCGTTCGCAAGAATTACCAGCTGAGCAGCACCGTCTCGACATTGCTTTCCTTTTTTGTCTTTATTGCCTTTGCCGTATTCAGCGTTCCCGGCGGGCTTCTGGCAGGCAAAATCGGAAAGAAAAACCTGCTGCTGCTGGGGCTGGGGCTCAATGCCGCCGCGATGCTGATTCCCTGTTTGTGGGAGCCCGGCTTTGTCTTTTTGCTTGGCTGTATCTTTGTGCTGGGGATTGGGACGACGTTTCTTCAGGTGGCCGGCAATCCGATTATGCGGGATGTCAGCGCCCCCGGCCGCTACAGCCGCAATCTGAGTCTGGCCCAGGGTTTCAAGGGAGTCGGCAGCACTGTGTCTTCCTACTTGGTGACGGCCGTGTCGGGAATTATCCTTTTTAACCAGATGGGCTGGCGGGCTGTTTTCCCAATCTTCTTTATCCTGATGGTGATTACTTTTGTCTGGACGGCAACCCTGAAGGTATCCGAAACAAAAGCAGAAGTTCCCCCCAGCATCCATTCCAGTCTTGCCTTGCTCGGCAAGCCGGTATTTGCCCTGGCGGTTTTAGGGATTTTTCTTTATGTAGGGGCGGAGGCGTGTTTAGGACGGTTTTTGCTGCCGCTTCTGGAGGAAATGGGGGTGCGGCAGGAACTGGCCTCCAAATTCGGTCCGGCTTTCTTCTTTCTGATGCTGACGGCAGGGCGGCTGCTGGGCCCTGTGGTGCTGCATTGGATTACGCCCCGTATGTTTTTTACCATTTCCGCTGTTTTAGGCCTTCTGGGAGGCGCAATTCTGATGTTCGGCAATGGGCTGCTGGGGCCTTTGGGAGTGCTTGCAGCCGGCCTGGGCTATGCCAATATTTGGCCGATGCTGTTTTCCATCACAGTGGAAGAAGACCCCAAACACAGCAGTGAACTGAGCGGTTTGATGTGTATGGCGATTGCCGGCGGGGCGGTGATTCCCTTGCTGATGGGCAAACTGGTCGATTTAGGATGGGGAAAGAGCGCGTTTTTGGTGCCGGTGGTCTGTTTTCTTTATTTGTTTGTGCTCTCGCTGCGAAAAGAGACCAAAAAGGGAATGATTTCCCCCGAAAAGGCCTGATGGCGAACGAAAGGAATGATATGGCGACATTGGAAAACGATGCAAGAACAGTTTTGACTTTGGATGCCGGCGGCACAAATTTTGTCTTTTCGGCCATGCAGGGATTAAAGGAAATTGCCGAACCGGTGCGATTGCAGGCGCATCCGAACGACCTTGACAAGAGTTTGGATACGCTGGTGAGCGGGTTTCGGCAGGTGATGAGCCGACTGGAGAAAAAGCCGGCGGCAATCAGTTTCGCATTTCCTGGACCGGCGGATTATCCGAATGGGATTATCGACAATGTCGGAAACCTGCCCGCCTTTGGGGGAGGTGTAGCTCTGAAGGATTTTCTTGAAGAGCAGTTTCAATTGCCCGTGTTTATTAACAATGACGGGGATTTGTTCGCCTACGGAGAGGCAATCGCCGGCTTTCTTCCAAAGGTCAATCGAATGCTGGAAGAGGCCGGCTCCGCCAAACGGTATTCAAAACTTTTCGGCGTAACGATTGGAACGGGTTTTGGCGGAGGGCTGGTGGCGGACGGACGGCTGTATATTGGCGACAACTCAGCCGCCGGCGAAATCTGGATTACCCGCAACAAACGCCGCCCCTATAGTTTTGCAGAGGAAGGCGTCAGTATTCGTGCCGTCCGGGGCTCCTATGCCCGGCTGGCGGGGCTGACTTTGGAAGAAGTCCCCAGCCCGAAAGAAATTTATGAAATCGGAACCGGACAGCGGCAGGGAAATCGTCAGGCGGCTCTCGGTGCTTTTGCGGAATTGGGCGAAGTGCTGGGAGATGCTCTGGCGAATGCAATTACTCTGCTGGACGGCTTGGTTGTCATCGGCGGCGGACTGTCGGCGGCCTATCCGCTGTTTATCGGAGCGGTGCTGGCGGAAATGAACGGCACCCTCGAAAGTTACAGCGGCAAGAAATTCTCCCGGCTTATTCAGCGATGTTTTGATTTGGAGAATGAGCAGGAGCGGAAACTGTTTTTGGCCGGTCAGGTCAAAACCATCTGCGTCCCGCGCTCCCGACGAACCGTTCCGTATGATTCAATGAAGCGAATCGGGCTTGGACTTTCTGTTCTGGAAACCAGCCGGGCTGTTTCGGTAGGGGCGTATGCTTTTGCGCTCAGTCAAATGGACAGCCGCTAACAAAAACGAAGGGAAAAGAAAATGCGTTATCTTTTATGCAAAAACGGACTGTTTGCACGAACCGCTGGAATCGGATTGATTCTGTGCGGTCTGCTTTCTCCTGCCTGGGCTGCCGAAGAGTTTGTCTGCCGGCGTCCGCCCCTCGAAAAGCGGACATTTGTCAGCGAGGCGGTCGAAGAAACCATCAGACAGGTCAAGGCATCTGTCCGGGATCCTAAACTGGCCTGGATGTTTGAAAACTGCTATCCGAACACACTGGATACGACGGTGGATTTTGAAATTGTCAACGGCAAGCCCGATACCTTCATCATCACCGGCGATATTGATGCGATGTGGCTGCGGGATTCCACCTGTCAGGTTTGGCCGTATATGCCGCTGATTAGCAAGGACTCCAAACTGCGGCAATTGATTCAGGGGCTGATTGCCCGGCAGGCCCAATGTGTCCTGCTGGACCCGTATGCCAATGCCTTTTATAAAGACAAGAACCGTCCTTCAGAATGGCAAAGCGACCGTCCCGCCCCGGCGCCGGGGGTTCACGAGCGAAAGTGGGAGGTGGATTCTCTCTGCTATGTGATTCGGCTGGCTTACGGCTACTACCGTCAGACGGGAGATTTGTCCTGTTTTGATGCGGACTGGGATCGGGCGATGCGGCTGATTGCAGCCACATTCAGAACGGAGCAGCGCAAGGACGGCACCAGCCCTTATCGTTTCAGCCGTACTACATCGCGGATGACTGATGCGCCGGTGTTTGAAGGAACCGGCCAGCCGGCCCGGCCCGTCGGAATGATTTGTTCGATGTTTCGTCCCTCCGACGATGCAACCATTCTGCCGTATCTGATTCCCTCCAACCTTTTTGCCGTTCAGTCCCTTCGGCAACTGGCGGAAATCTATCGCCAGGGGCTGCACGATGCGGCGTTTGCGGAGGAATGCCTTCGTCTGGCCGAAGAAGTGGAAAAGGCCGTCAAAGAGTGGGGAACGGCCCGCCATCTTCATTTTGGAAAAATCTATGCCTATGAGGCCGACGGCTTCGGCAATCGATTGTTTCTGGATGATTCCAACGTCCCCAGTCTGCTTTCGCTGGCTTATCTGGGAGTTCATCGGCCCCAGGATGCGATGTATCGGCGGACTCGGGATTTTGTACTCAGCCGGTACAATCCATGGTATCTCGAAGGCCGGGCCGCTCAAGGGCTTGGAAGCCCGCATACCGGCAAAAACCATATCTGGCCGATGGGCATTATTCTTCGCGGCCTGACCAGTCGCGATGCAAAGGAAATTCGCTTTTGTCTGCATCTGCTCAAGACCACGGATGCCGGCACCGGATTTATGCATGAGTCCTTTCATAAGGACAATCCGAATGATTTTTCCCGGCATTGGTTCGCCTGGGCCAACACCCTCTTCGGCGAGTTCGTTGTGAAAGTGTACGAGGAACACCCTGAGATTTTAAAATTGGACGAAATTTAACCGGAGTTGCAATGAATCTTATTGGAGCAGCAGCCCTTCTTTGGGGAATAGGACTGGGACTTTCCCCCGCGGAAGAAAAGGACGCAGTCCAACCGTCTGCGCCGGCAGAACGAAGCCCTCTGTATGGGCAGATTCAGCCCCTCCGCCCGGGTCAGCGGCTTTATGTTTTCCAGAAAGGCCCCCGCACGCCGGACAGCCAGTTTATTGCCGTTCAGACGCTTCAGGGAGTTTCGGCAAGAAGGGCCGGCTCCTGCATCTGGATTGATATGGGGGATCCTGCGTTTTCGGACTATCTGACATCGAATTACCAGATTGAGTTTGACCGGACCTATGCGGAGGATTTTTCAGGGCTGATTCGTGCCGTTCAGTCGGGCACAAGCGGCCGCTATGTTTTGTATGATTTGCAGGACAAGCCCTCGTTGAGTGCGGCAACCACAGCGGCAGGTCTGCTGGATGCGGCGGCGGCTGATAAGGAACTGGCGGAGGTCTTCGAGAAAGCCGGCTATACGATGGCCCTGGATGTGCGGGGCCGGGATTGCCGCTGGGTGTATGAAAACTTTTGGCCGCAGTTGAATCACGAGGCGATTATTGTGCATACTCCCTATAAACGGCAGCATCCAAGCGCACCGTTTTTGCGGGATTGGGGACCTGCGCTGAGGGCACTGGACTGGTGGTATCCGGACGAGGGCTATTGCCGTCGAGTGTATCGGCAGCTGGTTCCCTGTTCACCGGTGTATGGATGGCAGTCGCCGGTTTCATCGGATGAGGGGGTTGCAATTCGCCAGCATTCGGAAGAGGGGTTGTTTCAGATTCCTTCCGATTGGATGGTCAATCTGTCCGTTCATGCTTCACTGGGGCCGGTTTTGAAGGAACACCGTTTCGTGCAGAAGGCCCTTCGCCGGCAGCCCGCGAAAGAAGAAGGGGTTCATTATGTTACGTTTATCCTCAGCGATATGGACAATATATTGACCGAAATCGGCACCCGTTCCTTTTTTTCCCAGCGCAAGTTTTATCAAAACCCGCACCGCGGGCAATTTCCGATGGGCTGGGGAATGGCTCCTTCGCTGGTGGAACTCTCCCCGGGGGGCGTGGACATGTGGTACCAGGCGGCCGGCGAAACAGATGGATTTGTGGGGTATTGCGGATTGGGTTATTTTTATCCGAGTCATTTTCCCGCGATGCAGGAGCATGCCGACCGGCTGGATACTTATCTCAAACGGGCCGATTTGCGCACGCTGCTGCTGATTGACCGGCTGGAGCCGGAGAAGAAACTGACGGAAGAATATGCTCAGGTGATTCGCCCGTTTGCCGAACTGGCGTCCATTCAAGGGTTCTTTTATCTTGAATACAAGGCCTATGCGCTGCACAGCGGGCGGATTTTGCAGGTGGGGGACAAACCGCTGGTTACAGCCCGTTTCGATTTCCGAAGCGACGCCTTTTACGAGAACGTGCGTTCGAACCCCCAGCAGCTGGCCGCAAGCATCAACGCACTTCCCAAAGACCCCTCTTCGCCGCAAGGGTACACCTTTGTCACCGTCCATGCCTGGAGCAAAGGGCTGGATGATATTTACGAGACAATTCAGCAGCTGGATCCAAAGGTTCGCGTAGTCGGCCCGGAGGAGTTTATTGAACTGATTCGCCTGAACCTGCCGCCGGCGGATTGACAACTTCTTTGATTGTCTTTCCTTACCGGCCGTCCCATAGATACATCAGCTGAGGCGCAGTCCATTGCTGCAAAGCGGCTCTATCCAGTTTCAAGGCGGTATTGTTCCGGACGCTCAGGATATCCCAAAGACCGAAACGCTCACGGTATTCAATAACGCGGCACCCCTGAATGCCGGCCAGCTGTTCGGTCGCGGCGATGGCGTCGTTCAGATAGCCGATTTGGTCGATCAAATGTTTTTCAAGGGCTTCCGACGCCGGATAAATGCTGCCGTCGGCCAGCTGCCGCACTTCTTCCGGAGTCAGAACATCGCGCCGCCCCTCATAGACAACCTGAAGAAACCGCTCAAAGGCGGGCCGGATAAGTTTGTCTTTCAGGTAGGCCGCCTGCTCGTCCGTTGTCCGGCTGAACATGCTGGGCCAGTCCTTTTTTTCGCCGCTTTTGATGACAACCGGCTCGATGCCGAGCTTCTCCTTGAGCAAGTCCTCAATAACCAGATGGCTCATAATCACACCGATGGAGCCGGTAATCACCGTCGGCTCAGCGATAATTTTGTCGCAGGCCACCGACGTATAGTAGCCGCCCGAAGCAGCCACCGTCTGCATAAAGGCCACAGCCGGCTTGCCGGTTTGTTCGCGGAACCGCTTAATTTCGTTGTAAATCCGGTCGCTGGGGGAGAGGTAGCCGCCCGGACTGACAACGCGGATGATAACCCCGCGGACAGAACTGTCCTTGGAGGCCTGCTCGAGCTGCTTTCGGATTCGCTCGCTCATGCTTTCGTCGATGATATCCTCCAGATTGATAACCGCCAGCGTTTGATAGTGAGGACCCTCGACCAGAACGGCTTCTTCAAACTGTTTTTCAGTGCTGGTGAAGGTAGTACGGGAAATCAAGGCAGCCATCCCGAACAGCGACATCAAAAGCACAAGGTTGGCTATGATGGACAGTGTCAGTACAACACCCCAGAAAATCTTCCAGCCGATGCCTTTTTTGCGGGGCGGTTTGGCAAAGCCCGGCCCCATTGGAATAGCGGTCGGAATCGGCTGCGGCGCCGAGGGCTGCGATATCGGCGGCTCCGGCGTCATATGATTATCCATATCCATAAAAAATCCCTTCAAAAAGTTCTTTGAGCAAAAATTATAGAGGCGGGGCCGCAGGGTGTCAACAGTCGCTTCTTGACAAGGGGGGATTTGTTTGAATAATAAAACCACAATTCTGTCAGGAGTTTATACGGAAAGCAAACAATGATGCTTCAGCGGCCTAAAAAGAAAAAAAAGACACGAAATCCCTTTCTGGACTGGCTGGGCTATGCAGCCCTGCGAGGGCTGCTTTTTATTCTGGGGCTGTTTCCGATAGAATGGAACCTTCGGCTGGCCTGTTTTCTCGGTCGGCAGATGTGGCGGCATTACCCCCGCGGACGCACCCGGGCCCTCGAGAATCTGCGGGCTGCTTATCCCGAAAAAGATTCCCAATGGCATGAAGAGGTGGGCCGGCGTTCCTTTGAGCATCTGGTGATGCTTGTGATGGATATATTTTTTACCCCGCGTCTGGTGAAAAAGGAGCAGTGGCGCGAGTATGCCCGCCTTGTGAACATCGAACGAGTCAAATGGATGATGCAGGAAAAGAAGGGCCTGCTGATGGCAACGGGCCACTACGGCAATTTTGAAATTATCGGCTATATGCTCGGCCAGTGGGGCTTTAATGTGTACAGCATTGCCCGGCCCCTCGATAATCCCTACATCAACCGCTATCTCTACAGCATTCGCCAGCGGCATGGGCAGAAGATTATCGATAAATTCGGCGCTTCCGAACAGATGGAGCAGCTGGTGCGGGAGGGGGCAACCATCGGCTTTATTGCTGATCAGGATGCCGGCCGCAAGGGGATTTTCGTGGATTTCTTCGGACGCAAGGCCAGCTCCTACAAAAGTATTCCTCTGCTGGCGATTCATTACAATCTGCCGATTGTGGTCGGCGGGGCGCGGCGCGTCGGAAACCGTTTTCTTTTCGAGATGGAATGCAGCCGCATTATTCTGCCCGAGGAGTGGAAAGACAAGGAAGACCCCCTTCGCTGGCTGGCGCAGGAATACACCAGCGCCCTCGAGGCCTTCATCCGCAAAGACCCCACCCAGTACTGGTGGATTCACCGGCGCTGGAAAACCCGACCCAAAGAGGAACGCGAGGGCATCCCGTCGTCTTCCCAGGCCGAACAGAAACCGGGGCAACTCCCTGATTGACAGTTTTTCGGCTTGTCTCTATGATGGACGCAGTGTCGGCGGTAATTCGCAATTCAATCGGAGAGCAAAGATGGCACACGGCGAAAAAAGCTGGGAAAAGCGGCTGGCAGGCGCCCCTGATGAACGGGCGGTCGATTTTGTTCAGTCGCTGTCCTGGGACCGGCGTCTTTATAAGCATGATATTGCCGGCTCGATTGTTCATGCCGAGATGCTGGCGGCGGTGGGACTGATTACCAGGGCCGAATTCAGCGCAATCAAAAAAGGACTGCTTGAAATTGCCGAGGAGATTGAAGCAGGCCGTTTTGTCTTTGACAAGCGGCAGGAAGATATTCACATGGCGATTGAAGCAGCCCTGATTGAACGCATCGGAGAACCCGGCAAAAAACTCCATACCGGACGCAGCCGCAATGACCAGGTGGCCGCCGATCTGCGGCTGTGGATGCGGGATGAAATTGAACTGCTTCAGTCCTGTATAAGTCAGCTGCAGCGGGCTTTGGTCAAGCAGGCCGAACTGTATGCAGAGGCGATCATGCCGGCATATACCCATCTTCAGCGGGCACAGCCGGTAACGATTGGGGCGTATCTGCTGAGTTTTGTGGAGATGCTGGCGCGGGACTGGAGCCGATTGAAAGACTGCCGTCTGCGTCTGAATGTCTGTCCGCTCGGCAGCGGGGCCGTTGCCGGCTCAACCCTGCCCCTCGATAGAATGATGACGGCACGTCAGCTCGGCTTTGCGGACATCACCTATAACAGTCTGGATGCGGTCTCGGATCGGGATTTCTGCGCGGAGTTTCTTTTCTGCTGTTCGCTGATTGCCGCTCATTTGTCGCGGCTGGCGGAGGACTGGATTCTGTTTGCGACGACGGAATTCGGCTTTGTTCGGATTGACGATGCCTACTGCACCTCCTCCAGCATGATGCCGCAGAAACGCAATCCCGATATGCTCGAACTGATTCGGGGCAAGACCGGCTCCGTCTATGGAGCACTGATCGCCATGCTCACGATTCTGAAGGCCCAGCCCATGACGTACAATCGCGACTTGCAGGAAGACAAAGTCCACGTCTTTCAGGCGGCGGATACGACCGAGGCCTCTGTGCAGATGGCCCGCGCGATTGTGGAGCATACATCTTTCCAGACGGAGCGGATTGCCGAAGGATTGGACAAGGGCTTTCTGGATGCGACGGCGCTGGCGGAATATTTGGTGGGTCTGCAAGTGCCGTTTCGGGAGGCCCACGGCATTGTCGGCACGCTGGTAGCCCTGTGCGAAAAGGAAGGCAAAACCAAACTGGCGGATTTGCCGCTGGAGCAGATGCAGTCGGTCTGTCCGAAAATTCAGAAAGATGTTTACCAGGTGCTTCAGCCGGCCGGCGTTTGCCGCAGCTATCGAACGCTGGGTGCCGGCGGCCCTGAAAATACGAGGGCACAAATCAAGTATTGGAAAGAAAAACTGAAAGAGCGGTGAAGTCAGGGATACCGAAACAGCCGGAACCAAATGCGGTCCTGAGCAGGGCAGCCGTCCGGCCGCTGTTAAAAAGCCCGCCTGCCCGCGGCTTTTTATCACTTTATGGCCAAAGAAGACCTTATTACATCCTGGTTTGCCGAGCAGTCGAATCTGGATAAGCGTATTTTTCCCATCGGCATCGGCGATGATATGGCCCAGATTCAGCTGGCCGACGGCGTTTCAGTCCTGATTACCACGGATATGCTGATGGACGGCGTGCATTTTGATTTGTCGGCATGCACGCTCGAACAGGCCGGCTATAAGGCGATGGCTGCTTCGCTGAGTGATTGTGCCGCCATGGCGACGGTGCCGCTGTGTGCGGTCGCGGCGGTCTCGCTGCCCGGCGGCTTCGGCATCGAGCATCTCAAGCGGCTCTATCTCGGCCATGTACGGGCGGGCAGACCCTTCAACTGTGAAATCGTCGGCGGCGATATTACCGCCTGGCGGCATCCCTCAGGCAAACTGGCTCTTTGCTGTACCATTCTCAGCAAGCCCAGCGGTTATCATCCGCCTGTTCGGCGCAGCGGCGCCAGGGTCGGCGACCTGATTTGCGTAACCGGCTCGCTGGGCGGCTCAATTCTCGGCAGGCATCTGGAGTTTACCCCGCGGGTACGGGAGGCCCTGGAAGTAACCCGGCTGGCCCGCATTCACGCAATGATGGATATTACAGACGGCTTAAGCACCGATTTGAACCGGATATGCACCCAAAGCGGCGTCGGTGCGATGCTGGAGGCGGAGAAAATCCCCATCGCACAGCCGGCCATGACGATGCCGAATCCGCTCAAGTCGGCGCTGAATGATGGAGAGGATTTTGAACTGCTTTTTACGCTGGAGCCGCAGCAATGGGAAAAACTCAGGGATTTCTCGATGGTTCCCCTCAGCGTGATTGGGCGAATTACAGATACCGGAAAAGTGCAAATCCGCCTGCCCGGCGGAGAAACGGAAGATTTGCTTCCAGAGGGATATGATCATTTATGAAGACCGGCAAGACCATCGAAATCATCACCCATTCCCCTCAGGAAACAATCGAGGCAGGCCGGCGGTTCGGCGCCTTGCTGAAAGGGGGAGAGGTCGCCGCTCTGGTCGGCACGCTCGGCACCGGCAAGACGCATTTTATCAAAGGGGCGGCCGCCGGATTGGGCGCTGCGGAACTGACAGCCGTCAACAGCCCGACGTTTGTTTTGATGAATGAGTATGAAGGCCGGCAGGGCCGCCTTGTGGTGTATCATATCGATGCCTATCGTCTTCAATCGCCGGCGGAACTGGAAGCGCTGGGCTTTGCCGACTGCTGCCGGCCGGATGCGGTGATTCTAATCGAATGGGCGGATAAAGTGCTTGCGGCGTTGGAGGGGATTGATTATATCCGGATTGATTTTTCCCACGAAGGCCCTCAAGACCGAAAAATCAGATTTTCCAACGCACCTTTTGTCAGTCTGTAACGCTTTCCCCGAAGAGAGTCAATGCGGCGGTTTTGGTGATTTTCACCTTTACAAACCGGCCGCTAAGGGTTTCAGGGCCGTTGAAGACGACAATATAGTCATCGGCTGTTCGGCCGATCAGCTGCGGCTGCGGCCGGCTGTCCGCCTGATTCAGATGGGGTTTTTTGCTGGGGCCTTCTGTAAGAACTTCCACGATTTGCCCAAGGAATCGGCGGTTGTCTTCCTCAGCGATTTGATTGACGATTTCGAGCAGTTGATAATTACGCTGCTGTTTGACCTCTGCCGGGATGGTATCCTCCAGATGCTCCTGAGCCCGCGTGCCCGGCCGGGGGGAATATTTGAAGATAAAACAATTCTTGTACCGGACCTTTTGAACCAGTTCGACGGTTGCCTGAAAATCCTCCTCCGTTTCTCCCGGAAAGCCCACGATGAAATCCCCTGTCAGGGCCAGGTTCGGGACAATGGCCTTTGCTTTTTCAATGAGAGCCAGATACTGCTGCGCTGTATATCCCCGGTGCATTGCCTTCAGAATCCGGTCGGAGCCGCTCTGGGCCGGAATATGCAGGTAAGGACAGACCTTCGGCAGGCGGGCCATCGCTTCAAGAATCGAATCCTCCATTTTGGCCGGGTGGCTGGTAATGAAGCGAATCCAGCGGAGTTCATCGATTTGGCTGACCATTTCAAGCAGGTCGGCCAGAGTATAAGTGCGGCCGCCTTCGCTGTACCGATAGGAATTGATGGTTTGGCCCAGCAGCGTAATCTGCCGGATGCCTTGCGCGGCGAGTTTTTGGGCCTGCTCAAGAATGGCCTTGGGCGGACGCGAGATTTCCGGCCCTCGAACATAGGGAACGATGCAGAAACTGCAGAAGTTGTTGCAGCCCCGCATCACCCGGATGAACGCCTGCGATTTCAGATGATTGCGGTCTGAATTGTAAGTCCGTTCAAATTCATCCAATTCTTCATTGAGTTCCAGACGCTCCTTCGTGCCGGCCGGACGGCGTATCGCTTCGGTGACGGCCAGGTGTTTTCGGCGGTCTCCGAGGGCCTCCTGAATCAGTTGAGGCACCTGGTGGAGCTGCTCCGGACCGGCTGCAATGTCAACAGTTGGGTGTTCGAGCAGACGAGACCCAAGCCGCTGCGCCATACAGCCGATGACCGCTACCAGCAAATGGGGCCGGCTTTTTTTCAGGTGCTGGAGATGCCCCAGATGGGATAAGACCCGCTGTTCGGCGTGGTCGCGGACAGAGCAGGTGTTGATGACCACTACGTCGGCCTCCGACGCCGAATCGGTCATCTCCCATCCCTTTTCCGTCAGTGCGGCAGCCAGAAGCGATGAATCCAGTTTGTTCATCTGGCAGCCGAAACTCTTCAAATGGATTTTTTTCGTATTCATCAGAATCTATCAGTATAACCAAAACGGCTTTCGGATGCCAGAGCCGCCTTCCTCTCTGATAAAATGAGGAAAATTGAGGGAAAATGACGGAAATTTAGGAAAAACTGCGTCCATGTTGAAATAATCATATACAGAATGACCTTCCTGCTTTATTGTTACATCAAACAAAAACATCGGCGGGTCGATATATTTCTATAGAGAAGCCGTTGCAATCAACCGCCTAAAAAGTGCGAAAGTTTGCTGCCTGAGTTTTCTGAAAAATTAAAGAAAAAGGCAGGAAATTTTTTGGCTGTCGGCAAAATCTTGCTGTAATGCCTTCGTAAAATGGAGTCCTTTATCATAGGAGATGCACAATGAGCAAAATCCTGTATATTCAGTCCTCACCCCGCCAAGAACGTTCCAAATCTATTCAGACTGCGGATGCCTTTCTTAAGGCCTATCAAAAATTGCATCCGGCGGACAGCGTGGAAACAATGAATCTGTTTGAAGCGGATTTGCCCCGTTTTGACGGGCCGGCGGCAGAAGCCAGGTACACCATTCTGCATGGCCAAAATCCTGCGGCGCAGCATCGGCAGATTTGGGCCCAAATTGAAAAAGTCATCAGTCATTTCACCCAAGCCGATAAATATCTGCTGGCAGTCCCCATGTGGAACTTCAGCATCCCATGGCGCCTCAAGCAGTATTTGGATCTTTTGATTCAGCCGACCTATACCTTTCGAGTGGGTGAAAATGGATACGAAGGACTGGTTAAAGACAAGCCGATTATGGTGGTTTATGCCCGGGGCAGTGCGTATCCGGCGGACAGTCCGGCGGCAGCGATTGATTTCCAGAAAAAGTACCTGGAGTGGGCCCTTAGTTTCATCGGTTTTCAGAAAATCGGCTCTATTGTTGTCGAGCCGACCTTAGGCGATGCGGCGGCACGGGAAAATGCCCTCAAAAAGGCGATGGAAGAGGCCCAAAAAGCCGCTGAAACATTTTAAGGGATATAGAGATATTTTGTCAGCAGAAGGCGAAAAAGGGCTTGCCGCATAGGGGAATATGGGGTATCCTTATTCCTGAACTGCCAAACCTTGTCTGGTTCGACAGGCAAAAGGAACCATCGTGTAGGAGGTCTTGTATGAAAACATTCACTTCTATTTGTCGTTTCCTGCTGCTCGTTTTAGGAATTGGGGCGGTGCTTGCAGCTTCCTCGACAGCTCAGACGGCTGAGCCGCAGGGAGCCGCAAGGGGGCTTTGGGGAGATTGGGAGCTGAAAATCAAGTTTGAAGAACGGGAAATGGATGCCATTGCATCCTTCAGCCGCGACCAGGAGGGAAATCTCACTGGAGAGTGGATTAGTTTCTGGGGTATTACTCCTCTGAAGGATATTAAGTACGAAAACGGCAAACTCAGTTTTGTCCAGGTTGTTCGCTTTCGGGATGAAGAATTTCGTTCAACCTTCAGCGGCGTGCTGGAAGATGGAAAACTCACCGGCACCCTTTCCAGTGAGCGGGGGGATTCAGCGGTAGAGGGTCGCCGTCTTCCCCGTATTCCTCGTGTAGTCGGAACGTGGAATCTGAAGTATCGAGTCGGCGATCAGAATGTAGAGGCGGTTTTGGTAATAAAGGCCGACAAAGAGGGACGCCTGTCCGCGGAGTGGAAAGCCGCTTCCGAGGAAAGTGAAGTGTCCGAAGTGGACTATCAGCGGGGAACCTTGACGCTGAAGCGGAAGGTAAAAACCCCGGATCGGCAGATTGATTCTGCATTTGAGGCAGCGATCGATCGGGAAACCGGCTTGCTGAAAGGTACCCTCAAATCAGAGAAGGGCGAGATTCCGGTGGAAGGCAAGCGGTTCGGTGAGGACCTGATCGGCAGCTGGGACCTTGATATTGTTACCGAGCAGGGGCCATACAGGCAGCGCCTTCGGGTCAATCCTGATCTGAGCGGTCTGTACGGCACTCTTCCGATCGAGAAGATTGACTTTGCAGACGGCAAGGTTTCGTTCAAAGTCCAGCGGCAGTTCGGTGACCGGTCATTTGAACTTACTTTTGACGGCCAATTGAGTGATTCCAAACTCACAGGCAAGATTACAACGCCTCGCGGCACCCAGACGGTCGAAGGCAGAAAAATTGTCCGCCCCTTCATGCGTCCGCGCGGGGCCGGTACGAATTGATTCTATGCGTCGCAGACGACCTGCCGACAAAACTGCCGGCAGGTCTTTTTTTGCGCCGTTGATTTTTGGGGGGCCTTCTGCTACAGTAAAAGTATGAATTTGCTCTGCTGCAGCGTGAGTTTTCGAGATGCCCCCTATGAGGCGAGAGAAAAACTGGCTTTTTCCGAAGACCAGCAGCGACGTTTTCTTCGGGGGCTTCGCCGATACCCGACGGTTCGGGAAGGGCTTATCTTATGTACGTGCAATCGGACGGAGGTTTATCTGTCGGTGGATGGGACCCCGGAAGGCGGCGTCTTTCTGGAACCGATGATTGCGGAGATTAAGCCCTCAGCCCGGGAACCCTGGCGTCAACACAGAAAGATATGGGAGGGCGCAGCCGCCGTAGAGCATCTTTTCCGAGTTGCAGCCGGCCTGGATTCTCAGCTGATCGGTGAACATCAGATTATCAGTCAGCTCAAGGCCGCCTATGCCCTGGCCAATGAAGAGCGGACAACCAGCTGGTTTTTCCATCGTCTGATGCACCGTGCCTTTCGGGCTTCGAAGGAAGTCCGCAGCCGAACCATTCTTCAGTCAGGGACTATTTCCCTTGGTGCGGCGGCTTTGGAACTGGCCTGGAAGGAACTGTCTTTGCCCGGTGCCAAAGTGCTCCTGCTGGGGGCGGGGGAGAATGCCGAACTGGTGGCGCGGCTGTTGGTGAAAGCAGGCATTTCTCAATTATGGATTGTCAGCCGACACCTTCAGTCCGCCAGGCAGCTGGCAGCAGCTCTCAAATTCGGCTGCCCTTTCGAGATGTCTCAATTAGGCCGGCTGCTGCAGGAAGCCGATTTGGCTCTTTGCACCACGGCCTCTCCAACGCCGCTGATAACCTCGGCTGACCATGCCTATCTGCTGGCCCAGCGCAGCAGGCCGCTTGTCATGATTGACTTGGCGATGCCGCGGGATGTAGAGCCGTCGGTGGGGCAAATGGAGCAAGTACGCCTGTTTAATCTGGAGGATTTGAACCGGCGGGCAGAGGCCGGACGTGAAATTCAAACCGAACAGATTCAACTGGCCGAACAGATTGCCGCCGAACAGGCCCAGCAGTTTATCGCCTGGCTGGATTCCCTCCAGACCTCCGATGTGGTGGCCGAATTGGCCTCTCGCTATACCCTTTTGGCACAGAAAGAGGCCCGACGCTACAATCGCTATTTCAGCGCCTCGGAGCATGCTCAGCTTCAGCGGTTTGCAGAATCGCTGGCTCGCAAGATTCTGCACGGCCCGATTGCCTATCTGAAGCAGACCGGCCGGGACGAGCCCGCAGGCGACTGGCTGGGCGCTTTGGATTTGGTACGCAAAATGTTTCTGGAGTTTCCCGAGACCAAGAGAAAAAAACAATGAAGATACTGCGGGCGGCTACTCGCGGCTCCAAACTGGCTCTGGCGCAAACCAAACTGGTCCTTGATGCCCTCCAAAGGATTTATCCCAACCTGTCTGCGCAGGTTCAGATTGTCCGTACCAGTGCCGACCGTCAGCCGGATACGCCTTTATGGAAACTGGAGGGGAGCGGTTTTTTTGCCGCTGCTCTGGAGCAGACCCTGCTCGAGAGAAAGGCGGATTTGGCCGTTCACAGCTGCAAAGACCTTCCGACAGCGATTGCCGACGGACTTTGCATAGCCGCTGTCCTTGAGCGTTCGTTTCCGGAGGATGTTCTTGTCTGCCGTGAGCCGATTGCGGAACTGGCGGCTTTGCCGGCACGAGCACGCATCGGCACTTCGAGCATCCGCCGGCAGGCCCAGATTGTCCGCCTGCGGCCGGATGCGGTTGTTCAGCCGCTTCGCGGCAATGTCGAAACCCGCCTTCGCAAACTGCGCGAGGGCCAGTTTGATGCAATTGTACTGGCTCGTGCCGGCCTGGAGCGTCTGGGCATTACCGATTGGAAGGGATTCGCCTTTCAGCCGGAGGAGTTTGTGCCGGCGCCGGCCCAGGGAGTCATTGCCGTCGAAATTGCACGGGATAACCAAATCTTGTATGAACTGCTCCAGCCCATTCATCATTTGCCGACGGCCTCGGCCTCGGCTGCCGAGCGGCATATCCTGGCTCGGCTTCAGCCGGGCTGCCATGCACCGGTTGGCGCTTATGCAAAAATAGAAGGCGAACAATTTACGCTGACGGCCTTTGTGTCCGGGCCGACCGGCGAACCCTGCCTCAAAGAACAGATTGGCGGCCCAGCCCAAAAAGCGTTAGAATTGGCTGACCAGTTGGCACAAATCCTGATTGACAAAGGTGCCCGACAGATATTGAAAAACGATGCCTAAAGCCAAGATTTATTTTGTGGGGGCCGGACCCGGAGAGCCGGCTCTGATTACCATGCGGGGGGCTCAGATTTTGCGCCAGGCCGATTGTGTAATTTACGACGGGCTGGTCAGCGAGGCCCTTTTAGACGGCTGTCCCGCCGACTGTGAGAAAATCTGTGTTCGAAAAAGGACCGGAGAGCATCCCTTTACGCAGGAACAGATTCATCATCTGCTGATTCAGAAAACGGCTCAATGCCGCACGGTGGCGCGTTTGAAAGGCGGCGATCCCAATCTGTTCGGCAGACTTGCCGAGGAGATTCAACTTTGTATCCGCCTGGGTGCGGATTTTGAGGTGGTGCCGGGGGTAACCGCGGCGACAGCGGCAGCGGCCTGCGCCGGTTTGTTTTTGACCGACCGCCAGTCCAGTTCCCAGGTGATTTTTGTGACAGGCCAGGAGACGCCGGATAAGGCGGAAACGGCTGTTGACTGGGATTTGCTGGCTCGTTTTCGGGGGACGATTGCTTTTTATATGGCCATGAGCAATCTGACGCAGATTGTCCAAATCCTGCTGGAGAAGGGCAAATCTCCTCAGACACCCGCGGCTGTAATTCAAAATGCCGCTGGGCCCAATCAGCGAATTGCGCACGCTTCGCTGGAGACGATTGCATCGGAGTGCAGCCGGCGAGGCATTGAAGCCCCGGCGATTGTGCTGATTGGTCCGACCGCGGTTTACCGGCAGGAATACGACTGGTTCAGCCGACGCCCTTTGTTTGGAAAAACGATTTTGATTACACGGGACGAAGAAGGCAATCGTCGGCTGGCTGCCTGCCTGCGCCAGCAGGGGGCGGAAGTGCTCTGTTTTGCAGCCATTTCTGTACACCCTCTGCTGAATACGGATGCAGCCGCCTCGGCCCTGAGCCGGCTCCGCGAGATGGACTGGGTTGTTTTTACCAGCCCGCGCGGCGTGCGTTTTACCTTTGAAGGGCTGGCTTCCCTTGGAAAAGATGGGCGTGCTTTTGGAAATGCCAAAATTGCCTGCATCGGCCCGGAAACGGCGCGGCGTCTGGCCGAGGTTGGCCTGCGGGCGGATTTTGTTCCGACGCGGTTCATCGGCGAAGCTCTTGCGGAAGAATTAGCCGCACGAGAGCCCCTCGAGCATAAAAAAATCCTCCTGCTGCGTTCGGCCATTGCCCCCGACGACCTGCCTTGCTGTCTTCGGCAGAGAGGGGCTTGCGTGGAAGATGTGCCGATTTATACGGTTAAACCCGCTTCCCCCGCACCGGAGCAGATTCAGCCGCTCCGCCGCCGGCTTACCCAGCGGCAGATAGATTGGATTTTGTTTGCCAGCAGTTCTGCCGCGGAAGCATTTTTTCAGACCTTCCCCAAAGAAACAGTTTTGCAAAGCGGCACTCGGCTTGCCTCGATTGGCCCTGCGACAACCCGGCGGCTCCGGCAGCTGGGCTTCTCGCCGGCTGTCGAAGCGCCCGTACATACCGCTGACGGCTTGCTCGAAGCCATTCTTCATTACTATGATTAATATAACCAAACTTTACTGCGGCAAACCGGGGCGTTCCGATGCCCTTCGCTATCCCTTGCATCGGGACAACAAACCCATCGTAGTTTTTAACTGTACCTGGCGGTGCAATCTGAAGTGTGTTCACTGCTACAGCCATTCCCGCGATGGAAGCCGGCAGCCCGTTCTGTCCACAGAACAAGCCAAGTCTCTGATTGAGCAGATTGCCGATTTCGGCTGTCCGGTGCTGCTTTTCAGCGGCGGCGAACCGCTGCTGCGGGAGGATTTGTTCGATTTAATCGCTTACGCCGGCCGCAAAGGCATTCGCACAGTTCTTTCCACGAACGGAACGTTGATTACCCGGCAGACAGCCGAACGGCTGGCTTCTCTGAGTGTGAGTTATGTCGGCATTTCCCTTGATGGCTCTGCTGATTTTCACGATCATTTTCGACAGGTCGAAGGCGCCTTTGCGGCGGCAATCAAGGGAATCCGCTTTTGCCGGCTGACCGGCATTCCGGCAGGGTTGCGCTTTACAATGACAGCCGAAAACATCGGACAGATTCCTTCCCTTTTTGAGACTGCCGCCAATCTGGATGTCCGGCGGCTTTGCTTTTATCACCTGATTCGCACCGGACGAGCCAAAGACCTGGAAAAAGCGATGCCGTCTGCTGAAAAGGTGCGGAAGGCAATGGAATATATCTTTTCGTGCACGGAGCAGATGGTCTCGATGGGCAAGGTTGACGAGGTCCTCACCGTAGGCAACCATGCCGACGGCCCCTATCTGCTGATGCGGCTCAGGCAGGCCGGCTCTGTCCTGGCGGACCAGACCGAAGAATATTTAAGGCGGGCTGCGGGCAACCGAATCGGTCAGAATATCGCTGCTGTAGACTGGACGGGGCAGGTCTTTGCCGACCAGTTCTGGCGGTCCTATTCCCTTGGCAGCATACTCGAAAAACCCTTTGCCCGCATTTGGGAGGATGAGACAAATCCGGTTTTGCAGGTTCTGCGAAACAAAAAGGATTATCAGGATGTTCAATGCCGGCGCTGCCGATGGTTTGACCTTTGCGGCGGCAATTTCAGGTCTTTGGACGGCAGTTCCGATATACGTTTTTGGCAGAATGAGCCGCCGTGCTATCTGAGTGAACAGGAAATAACTCAAGAGTAGGAGAATACAAGATGGGATTTCCGCAAGTGCGAATGCGTCGGCTTCGGCAAAGTCCTGCGATGCGTCGGCTGGTTGCCGCCGCCCGGCTGAACACCGACGATTTAGTTTATCCTTTATTTGTCTGCCCCGGTGAAAAAGTCAAAAAGCCCATCCTCTCTATGGACGGCTGCTTCCATTTTTCACCCGACCAAATCACCGAAGAAGCACGGAAAATTTCGGATTTAGGTATTCCGGCTGTTCTTTTGTTCGGCCTGCCGTCTCAAAAGGATGCTCAGGGTTCTGAGGCCTGGTCAGAAGACTCGGCTGTCTGCCGGGCCGTAAGGGAGATTAAAAAAGCCGTGCCCGATTTGCTGGTGATTACTGATGTGTGTCTGTGTGCTTATACCGAGCATGGGCACTGCGGTCTGGTGCGGGACGGCCGAATCGACAACGACCTGACCCTTCAGAATCTCGCCAGAATGGCCCTGGCTCATGCCCGCGCTGGTGCTGATGTTGCTGCTCCTTCCGATATGATGGATGGACGCGTTCAGATAATTCGCCAGACACTTGATGAAGCCGGCTTTACTCAGACTGCAATTTTGAGTTATTCCGCCAAATATGCGTCGGCTTTTTATGGGCCGTTCCGCGATGCGGCCGGCAGTGCTCCGTCTTTCGGCAATCGCCGGACGTATCAGATGGACCCTGCGGCTCCGCTCCGGCAGGCGATGCGGGAAATCGCCTTGGATATCGAAGAAGGGGCCGATATGGTTATGGTCAAGCCCTCGCTGGCTTATTTGGATGTGATTGTTCATGCTCGAAAGCGCTTTGATGTTCCGCTGGCGGCTTACCATGTATCCGGTGAGTATATGATGCTCTGTCAGGCCGCTTCCGCTGGTTTGCTCGACCGCAAAGAGGCAATGATGGAAACCTTGATTGCCATTAAGCGGGCCGGCGCGGATTTTATAATTACATATTTTGCCAAGGAGGCGGCCCGATTGCTTCCCCGATTGCTTCATGGATAAGCCGCTGACAAAACCTCGCATTGCAGCATTTGAAATTACCCGGCGCTGCCCGCTTCACTGCCGGCATTGCCGGGCTGCAGCAGACCCGCATACGCAGGACGTTTTGTCCACGCAGGATTGCATTTCAATTCTGTCCGCTCTGGCCTCCTCTCACCGCTGTCTGGTCATTCTTACAGGCGGTGAACCGATGGAACGTTCTGATTTCTTTTCGATCCTTCAGGCCGGCACCAAGGCCGGCTTGCGAATGGCTTTGGCTGCCTGCGGCCGCTATCTGGACGACTCAGCAGCCCGCCGGCTTAAAAAGGAAGCGGTTTTGTCAATTTCCTTTTCACTCGATGGGGCGGATGCTCAAACGCACGATGATTTCCGTGCCTCTCCGGGAGCTTTCGAAACCGTCCTGAAGGCAATCGAAACGGCTCGAAAGGCCGGCTTGACCTTCCAAATCAACACTACCCTTACCAGACAAAACCTGCACGAGGTGGACCGGATTGCCCGCCTGTGTGAACAGCTCGGCGCCTCCTGCTGGAATCCCTTTGTTCTTGTGCCGGTCGGGCGGGGCGAGCAGATACAGGACTTGCTGCTTGAGGGCGAGGAATATGAATCGCTCCTCGAGTCCCTTTGCCGCATCAAGCAGCATCTGTCGATTCAAGTGCGGCTTACCTGCGGCCCGCAGTTTGTCCGTCTCTGCCGACAGGCGAACCTGCCGAAAGCCGACAAGGTATCCGGCTGTCTGGCCGGCAGGGATTTTGTCTTTATCAGTTATCGAGGAGATGTTCAGCCCTGCGGATTTTTGGAGATTTCGGCGGGCAATCTGCTTGAGAGGAGTTTTGATTCCATCTGGAGCCGGTCGCCATTGTTTCAAAGTCTGCGTCAAACCAGCAACTATAAAGGGGCGTGCGGGCGGTGTTCGTATCTGTCAATCTGCCGCGGCTGCCGAGCCAGGGCTTATGCGGTGTACGGCGATTATCTTCAGCAGGACCCGGTTTGCCTGCTCGCACAGCCGCAAAGAGGAAATCAGCAATGAAGAATTTACAAAATCCTTATCCGTCTGTGATTTTTTATAGAATCCGCCGCCAGGGCAAAGATTCGGATGTTTTCTTATGCCGCCGTTAAACACACACCAACTGCTTTCTATTCTGGAAACGGGCATTGAAATTGTCCCGGCCCCTTATCAGGAAATTGCCAAGAAGGTGGGGGTGTCCGAGGCCGTGCTGCTGGAAGAAATACGCCGGCTCAAAGAACAGGGACTTATCCGCCGGTTTCGGGGGCAGATGAACTATCGAATGCTCGGCAGAACAGCTTGCCTTGCCGCTGCTTCTGTCTCGCCGGACAAACTCGACAGGGTTATTGCTGCTGTCAATGCTGTGCCGGCGGTTTCACATCATTATTTGAGAGACCATCAATTCAATCTTTGGTTTACCTTGCAAGCCGAATCGCCGGCAGCGATTGAGCATCTTCTTGCGGACCTTGCCGCCCGCTGCGGTACGGAGTTTTTCCCTTTGCCGGTCCGCCGTTTTTTTAAACTCGACGTTCGCTTTCTCAGCCATGGTTCAACCCCCCAGCGAACGGCAGGCAGCGTATCCGAACAGCCGATGCCGATAGAGTTAAACAGTGTCCAAAAGCAGGTTCTGAACTTTCTTCAGGACGAGTTTCCGCTCGTGCCGTATCCCTTCGCTCAGATGGGCGGACTTGACCAGTCCGTGTGCATTCAGACGACTAAGCAGCTGCTGCAGAAAGGCATTTTAAAACGGATTGCCGCTGTTCTCAATCACTATCGGCTCGGCTGTCAGGTCAACGCCATGTTTTGTGTTCACGCTGCAGAAGCGGAAATCGAAAGGGCAGGCATGGTTTTGGCTTCATGGCCTCAGGTAAGCCATTGCTATCAGAGACAAACCTTTCCGGGCTGGTCGTATAACCTGTTTGCGATGGTGCATTTCCGCAGCGAGGAAGAACTGAACCGCTGGATTGAGCAGGTCCGTTCCGCTCTGAATCTGTCCGATTTTGCAGTCTTAAGAACCTTGCGGGAATTAAAAAAAGAACCCGTCAGGATTGAATTTATCTGACGGGTTCTTTGGAAATCTGTTAGCCGCGCCGAACTGTTTTTACCAGTTGTCAGTCCGGAACGAAGAAGCCGGCAGCCCTTCTTTATTAAAGAGATTCGGCTGAGCTGAGTTGGTAAAGCCGTAGCGGACTGCAACCGGCTTGGGAACCTCAGGGCTGAAGACCACCACTGTATCTCCTTCGATGACGGCTGTTGCCGGGACGAACTTTTTATCTTCGCCGGCAATGGTAAAATGAGTCAGAGGACCGCCCTTGGCTGTCAGCCCTGAGCCGACATGGTCAAAGAAGAGGCGGATTTTGCTGCCTTCAATCTTCATTTCACGGTAGAGAGGCCCCGAATAGACGATGTTGTCGCGTCCATAGGTTTTCGCCATCGCCCACAGGGAAAGCCGTTTGGCCACATCCAGCTTGTTGGTAGGATGAATGTCTTTGGGGTTGCCGATATCCATTGTGACCGCCATTCCGCTGTTCGGCAGCAAAGAAAGAATATGCATCTGGGCCTCTCGCAGCAGAGCACTCGTCGTATCGTCCGGGTTGCCGTAATCATAAGGAGCAATCTGGACATAATAAAATGGGAAGTCGCCGCGTCCCCATTGTTTGCGCCAGTCCTGAACCATCGCCGGCAGCAGCCGCTTGTATTGTTCGGCCCGTCCGCAGTTGGACTCACCCTGATACCAAAGCGCTCCCCGGATGCCGTAGGGAATCAGCGGAGCAATCATCGCATTATAAAGCACAGTCGGCATATTCTGATCAATCGGCCGAAGGTCTATATACCCGGGCAGGTCAGCGTAGGTAATGCTCAGTTTGGATTTCCACTGTCCGGCCAGCGGAATCGCCTTCTCGGGCTTTCCCTTCGGATAAATCCGAATCTGCTCCGGCTGACCGTAAAGACCGCCGCCCCCCATCATATCCCAAATACGGATAGCCAGCAGATTTTTGCCGGCTCTGGCTATGCCGGGGCGGATTACATAGGTGCGGAAAATATGATAGGCGTCGGTTTGCCCGATTTGCTTGCCGTTCAGCCAGGTAATATCCGCATCATCAATCGGCCCCAGTTCAAGAATCAACTCCTCATTGACCCACTCGGCAGGGATGGTAATTTCCTTGCGATGCCACAAAATCCCGTCCACCTTATCCAGGCCGTCTTGATTCCACAGTCCCGGCACAGGCAGCAAAGTCCAGCCGCTGTCATCGAACGATTCCGAATACCATTGTTCGCTTATTCCCCGGTCGGTTTTAACAATTTGTTCATCCCAGTCGCGCTGGAGTTGACGGATTTGGGCGCCGGTCAGCGGGGGACGTTTGTGTTCTTTGTCCAGCTCCTTCAATTGGGCCTCAAACTCGCCGAGCCGCTCAATCGCCTCCCGACGAGTCCACGCCTCTGCCGGAGTGCCTCCCCAATACGAACCAATCATTCCGACGGGAACCTTCAACTCATCACACAGAATGCGGGCAAAAAGGTATCCGACAGCCGAAAAAGAAGCAGCCGTATCCGGTGAACAAACCACCCATTGACCGCTGCAATCCGGCAGCGGTTCCAGGGCGGTGGTTCTGTCCACTGTAAAAAACCGAATTTGCGGATAATTCGCCGCAGCAGCCAGCTCCCTTTCCGCATTGTCTATCCTTGAAGTTGGAAACTCCATATTCGATTGGCCGGAGCACAGCCACACCTCACCTAACAGGATATTCTGGATGGTGATTTCGTTCTTTCCTTTCAAGGTGAGAGTATAGGGCCCGCCGCCGTCGCCGGTTTTGAGCATTATTTTCCAGGAGCCGTCCGCGCTGGCCTGGATGGTTTGGCTGATTTGAATATCCGGTTTCCAACTGTGCTGGACTGTAATTGTTTCACCCGGCTCCGCCCAGCCCCAGACAGCAACCTCGCTGTTCTGCTGAAGCACCATATTATCCGACAGGATAGCCGGCAGACGCACATCAGCTGTACAAAAAGCACCCAAAACAAACACAAATAAAGCCAAACTCTGCCATTGATTTTTTGAGATGTTCATTGTTGACTCCTTACGATGTTCCTCAATCATTTATCATTCTGCTCTCCATAAACAGTGAAAATTGTACCTGATGAAAGCCGAACCGGCAAGTCCATTTGCAGAATACTTTTCCCGAAGAACAGACTGAAAAAAGCCCTTGAAGCCGGCGGCCTCCTGCGGTAAAGTGGCGGCGTTTGAATAAAAAGCAAAGGGGAAGCCGTTTATGAAAATACGGGACGCCGCAGTTGTTTTCATCCTGGGCCTTTCGGCCGTCTTATTTGTTTCCGGTGCCGTCCGAAAAATCTCCCTTCTCCGGCAGAGAGCGGCGGCAGGCCGTACAATCGCTGTCATTCCCAAAGGAACGGCGTCCATGTGGTGGGAGGTCGTCCGGCAGGGGGCCGAGAAGGCGGCCCGGGAGCGGGGATATGTTGTCTCCTGGACGGGTCCCGAACAGGAAAGCGACAGGGAAAAGCAGATTCAGGCCGTCGAAGACGCCATCGTTCGAAAGGTGGTCGGCATTGTGCTGGGCCCTAATGATGCCAAGGCGCTCGCTCGTCCCGTCCAGAAAATCAAGGCCGCCGGCATCCCCTGCGTGATTATTGATTCAGCCGTGGAGGCCGAGCCGACGGATTATCTGTCTTTTGTGGCAACGGATAATTTTCTGGGCGGTGCCAAGGCGGCCCGTTTGCTCGGGGAGGCCTGCGGGGGACGAGGCAAGATCGTTCTTACCAAATTTATTCAGAACTCTGCTTCGACGGATGCCCGCGCCGAGGGCTTTAAAGAGACGCTGGCAAAGGAGTTTCCGCAAATGCAGATTGCCGCTGAACAATATACACTCGGCACGGTGGAGGATTCCCGCCAGAAAACCGTCGATATGCTCATGCGCAATCACGATGTTGTCGGGCTTTTTGCTGTCAATCAGCCGACCACCGTGGGAGCATACAAGGCCATTCAGAATCAGCAATTGCTCGGCAAAGTCGAAATGGTCGGATTTGATTCAGATCCTGTTCTCCTTGAAGGCATCGAAAACGGCGCAATCGAAGCCCTCGTCGTCCAAAATCCCTTTGCTATCGGATATGAAGGAGTGCGAGTTCTGGTCGATGCCCTCCAGGGCAAGAAGGTTCCTTCTCAGGTTCCCATTGAAAGTATGGTGGTCTGCCGGGACAACCTCGAGGAGATGAAGCAGAAGTTTCCGGCGGCATTGGGCTTATAGGGAGGCGGCTGTTGACGGCTGAACTGAGAATGCACAACATTGTCAAGACCTTCGGGCCGGTTACAGCCCTCCAGGGGGTCAGTTTCTCCGCTCGGCCGGGAACGGTTCATGCCCTATGCGGTGAAAACGGCGCAGGCAAGTCAACCTTGATGAAAATCCTGGCGGGCGTGTATCAGCCCGATGCAGGCGAGATTTTTATCGACGGACAAAAGCAGGTCTTCAGCGGTCCGCGGGATGCCCTCAACGCAGGGATTTCCATGCTTTATCAGGAGCTGGATTTGGCCGAGCACCTTTCTGTATATGAAAATCTTTTTTTAGGCCGCCCTCTCCGCCGCAGACTCCCGTTTGTCATTGACCGCAAAGCCATGATTGAGCAGACCCTTCAATACTGCCGGCGATACGGATTTGACCTGGACCCGCTGGCAGCTGTTCGAACGCTGACAACCGGCCAGTGCCAGATTGTCGAACTGCTCAAGGCCCTGATGCGCCGTGCAAAAATCCTGGTCATGGATGAACCGACCTCTTCTCTCTCCGAGGCCGAATCGGAACGGCTCTTTGAAATTATCCATCAACTTCGTCAGCTTCAGCTCACGATTATTTATATTTCCCACCGGATGGAGGAAGTCAAGCGTCTGGCCGATGAAATCAGTGTTCTGCGCGACGGACAGATTGTCGCCTCCGGTCCGGCTGCTCAAATGGATATCCCGACGGTCGTCCGGTATATGGTCGGACGGGAACTGAAGGACTATTATCCCGCCCGCAAGCCCTCTCCCGGCAGCGTACTTTTTGAGGCCGAAAATCTCAAAACAGCCGAACACATCCAGGGAATCTCCTTTTCCGTCCGCGCCGGAGAAATTGTCGGAATGGCCGGCCTGGTCGGCGCCGGACGAACCGAAACCGCCCGTGCTGTATTCGGCGTCCAGCCCCTCGAGGAGGGCTGCCTCCGATGGCAGGGAAAGCCCATGAACATCACCTCGCCCGCGGATGCGATTCAGCAGGGGATTGCTTATTTGACTGAAGACCGCAAGCGAAACGGTTTATGCCTGCATTTGCCGTGCGCCTGGAATATGACCCTGCCCAACTATCCGCGCATCGGGATGCGATTTCTCCTCCGTCTTCGAAAAGAATATCAGCTCTGCGAGGAATACGGACGCAAAGTCGCTCTCAAATGGCCCTCCCCGCTGACGGCGGTGCATTTGCTTTCCGGCGGCAACCAGCAAAAACTCCTCATTGCCCGCTGGCTGATGGCCCATGCCCGATTCCTGATCGTGGATGAACCGACCCGCGGCATCGATGTAGGGGCCAAACGCGATGTCTATCGTCTGCTCGCCGAACAGGCCGAGCAGGGCAAAGCCGTTTTGATGATTTCATCCGAACTTCCGGAATTGTTCGGACTCTGTGATCGGATTTTGGTCATGCGTCGGGGCCGGCTGGCTGCCGACCTGCCGACCCGCCAGACTTCTCCCGAAGAAGTGATGCATTATGCTGCTGTCCAGGAGTCCCCCGTATGAATCGATTTGCTAAACAGCTGCTGCCGTTCTGTTCCCTCATTTTCATTATTTCCCTCTGGAGTTTTCTGGAGCCGGACAATTTTCTGTCCTATCGCAATTTCAGCAATGTGCTCCGCCGCTCCTCGGTCAACGGCATTATGGCGGCCGGAATGACCTATGTGATTATTACGGCCGGCATCGACCTGTCCATCGGTTCGATGCTTGCCTTGTGCGGGATGGTCGGCTCGGCGGCCATTCTTTTCTTCAGCGGCGCTTCCTGGGCTCAGATTGCTTCCGGCAATTATATTCCCCTCTCTTCATCGGCGATGTTCTGGGGAACCGTCGTTGGGATTCTTTTCGGTTCCTTCTGCGGCTGGGTCAATGGAACGCTGATTACCCGGCTCAAACTGGCTCCGTTTATCGTTACGCTCGGAACAATGAGCATGTTTCGCGGCATCAGTTATCTGATGAATGACGGCAAGCCCTTTGCCGTCTCCGATTATACTTTTTTGGACATTGGAACCATCGGGCCATTTCCTTCTTCCGTTGTGATTTTAGCCGCGGTTTTGGCGGCGGCGGCCTTTGTTCTTAACTATACTCCTTTCGGGCGATACACCTATGCAGTCGGCTCCAATCCCGAAACGGCCTTTCACGCAGGCATCCATGTATCCCGTGTGCTGACGGCCATTTATACCCTCACAGGGGCCTGTACCGGTCTGGCGGCGATGATCACAACCAGCCGCGCCAGTTCCGCTCAGCCGACAGCGGGAATGTCTCTGGAACTCGATGTAATTGCAGCGGTGATTATCGGCGGCTGTTCCCCCAGCGGAGGACGCGGCACCATGACCGGAACCATCATCGGCACTCTTCTTATCAGTTTTCTGCGAAACGGCTTGACGTTGCTGGATATCTCCACCAATGTCCAGCTGGTGGTGATCGGGGCGATTATTGTGCTGGCGGTTACCGCTGACCAGATTGCAACCAAACGGGAATCCTGAAGGTTCTCCACTGCTTTCTAAAATTTGCAGAAAAACTCCACGTAGAACTGCCGAGGCACTTCGTTATACTGCTTAGCTCCCCAATCATAGCCGCACTCATAATGATTTCGGTCCAGCAGATTCATCGCGCCTACAGCAATTTCCGCCCGGTCATTCCACAACCGGCGGGCCAGCCGAATATCCAGCCGCCAGAACGGCTTGCCATGGATGTATTCAGGGTAGGGCGTAGCCGTATCAGTCCAGTACAGCTGCGTATTCAGCGAGGTTGCCTCGTCCAGTTTGAAGCGGTTGGTCAGTCCCACCCGATGCTTCGGGCTTAAAATGATGCCTGTTTCACCGGTCCGCCAGTTGGTCAGTTCGTTTCGGTTGGTCTGGTGAAGGTAGGTATGAAACGCCCGCAAAAGCCACCATTGGGTCGGTTCCCACTCGATGCTGCTTTCCAGACCGTAGGTCGTTACGTCGTAAATATTGTCCCAGTGGTCATACCAATCGCTTTCCACCCAATCGGAGCCCGGAAGCCACGGCTGCGATTCCAGCAGCAGCCCTTTGCGGAGGGCCATCATGTCCTTATCTTTATTGAGGTACCCTTCGAGGTTGACCCACAAGTGGTCTGACCATTGTCCCCGATAGCCGATTTCGTAGGATACCATGGTTTCGTTTTCGAGGGAATCATTGCCCTCACCTGCAATGTGATAGCCGTCGTACTTTATCGGGCCTGCCCGGAACATCTGCCACAGAGTCGGCCGGCGGAACGCACGGGATGCGGCCCCCCGCAGAAAATGCCGAGGAGTGAATTCCCAAACCAGCGCCGTATTGGCGGCCCAGTCAAAGTGGGTCAGCTGATTATAATGCGCCCGATAGCCGATGGTGTACCACAGGGTATCGGTGAGTGTTATCTCATCTTCAACAAAAATGCTGCCTTGGTTGTTCTCGACATCTTCCGGAATCGTATTCGGCTGTTCATTAAGCGGACTGCTGCGGTAGACGTCTCGCGTAAAGTCAGCCCCCCAGACCACGTTGTGCCGGCCCGCATGAAAGTTGTGCTGAATTTCCACAATTTCTTCACGGGAACGGATATCCGCCCGGTTGTACAGCCAGTTGTTGGAACTGGAATAATAATTGGTGCAGTCATCTCGAAAGATATAACTTTCTGTCCACCGCACCTGCCATACACTGTCGTCATCCAAACGCTTTTCCCACTGAACATTAAAATAGTCCAGCGTTTCATTATTCGAATGGGCATTCTGATGACCGCCGGTGAGGGTCAGGGTTGTATCCTGTCCAAAATTAACTTCCACACGTCCGGTGCTCTGAAAAGCGCGGTAGTCGTCTTGAATCCGAACCCCATTTTCGCGTGCAAAGCCGTCGTCGGCCAGATGTCCCAGCATCGCCCGCCAGGAAATATTGCCCGTCTGGCCGCCGTATCGCAGAAAACTGTGCAGCAGGTCATTGTTGCCGACAGCCGTATATGCCAGACCTCCCTGGGTGTCGCTTGCCTTCTTGGTGATAATGTTAATTACCCCGCTCATGGCGTTTACGCCCCAGGTTACACCTGCCGAGCCGCGAATAACCTCAATCCGCTCAATTTCCTCCAGAAAAATCGGATGCAGATAAAATAACGCCCCGCCCAAATACGGGTCATACAAGGGCCGACCGTCCAGAAGGATTTGCATTCGCTCATTATTCCATTTCACATATCCCCGGCTGCCGACTTCTGAGACAAGCCCTTTGGTGCGAAAGACATCCATTCCGGGAACAAGGCGGAATAAATCCTCAATTCGAACAGGGCCGGACTGGCGGATATCTTCAGCCGTGATGATATAAACAGCGCGGGAAGCGCGGTTGATGGATTGAGGCCGCCGAGCAGAGGAGGTAATCTCAATTTCCATCAGTTGCTCAATCGGCATCTCAAAAAGATCATCCTCGCTCGAAACTTCCTCTTCCATTTGTCCCGCAAGACAAAAAGAAAGTCCCCCCAGGAAAATCATCAAAAGTGCCGCCTGCCCTTTCATCGGTACTCCTTGTTTGCCTGCCTGATGAAGAAACTATAGAACAGGGTAGGATATCGGCGGAAAACAACGATTTCTTAGGGAGGAGAATCTTTTTTGCCGGTCGAAAACATCCTCATTTCTCACGTCCGATAAAGAAGGTGTTTTTTTCCTGTTTTCTGATAAGGGGATGTTTTCTGTCGATGAAAGGGCTGCCGGCAGATATTTTTCTTCAGGTCCTCTTTCCGGGTTATCGGACCTGATTGGAGAGGTTGGATTGCTGGATGTTGGTTTTTGAAAGGAAGGTTAGTTTTTGAAAGATGGTACGGGCTGCCAGTCCACTTTAGCGGCACCAAGCAGGGTGCCTGTTGCATAGGCCAAATCCACCAGTGAAATCTGATATTCGGTTAATGCCTGTATCTCAGAACTCTGAGCATCGGCCAGCCGGGCCTGGGCCTCCAGTACATCGGTTGATGTTCGAAGGCCGTTTTCAAACTGACGAATTTCGGCATCCGCCAGGCGGGCCTCCAGCAGAACATTCTGTCTGGCCGCCAGAATCCGCTGCCAGTTGGCTTCGGTCTGGTCCATAGCATTGAGCACCTCAATTTCAATCAGGGCTTTTCGGTTTTCCTTCGTTGCCAGCAGCTGCATCCGCTGATAAAAGGCAGCCCGAAGTGTGCTTTTGGCGGCCTCATTGCCCAGCGGAATCAGAAGGGTAAGCCCCAGCCGATGATCGGCAAAACGGTTTTCCTGAAGCATGTCATAAGAATCACTGCGAGTCGCCCCCAGTCCGTTGATATTGTAGGTGTATTCAAGATTCACAACCGGCAGGGCCTGATTTTTCAGATAGTCAATCGTGCTCACTTGGCGGGCAATCTGCAGTTCCAACTCCAGCAGTTCCATTCTGTTTTCTACCGCTTTTGCCACCAATTCCGGAGCCGCAAGCTCATAGCGGATTAAATCCGGCTCTGTAGCCGGAACGATGCGGGTGGGCGACTGGACTGTCAGGGAGAGCTGGTTGATAATGCGCTTCAGCTCCCGCTGTCGGCTGCGAAGGTTGGTTTCCGCCAGAATGATTTGTTCCATTTGTGCGGCCATACCCGCCTGCGCCCGCAGCACCTCTACCTCCGCCTGCTCGCCCGCTGCCGCCATTCGGCGGGCACGCTCCAGTTGGGCCTTGGCCAGTTCATACTGCTGAAGCCGAACCTCCAGCTCCTTGCGGGCAGCCGCCATGCGCCAGTAAGCCCGGTCCGCTGCTGCTAAAACGGTGATTACCTCCAGTCTGGTGCGGGCTTCAGCGATTTGCAGGTCATAGCGGCTCAGCCGAATGGAATACATCGAGGCGCGATGGCCGGCGTTTCGAAGAAGCGGCTGACTGATGGAAACCCCAGTCCCCGTAGTGTACGAAGGATTGTAAAAGTAAGAGATTTGGTTGGTGAGGGTGCGGTTGTCCACCAGGTCCAGCGTAATCGTACCGCCGGTTTGAAGCGGAAGTTCCACACCCAGGTCCACTGTGCCGGAGTCAGACTGGGAACCCTGCACAAACAAATCCGTCCCGATTGGCCGGTCCGTTTTAGAATATTGAATACGGGTGAAGAACGACGCTTCAAATTTTGCCTCTTCGGCGCTGAGCGTCTCGGCGGCAATCGTTGGACTGACCAATTCGGCCTTCAGTTCCAGATTGTTTTGCAGTGCCCACGCCCGACATTGTTCAATCGTCAGTTTTATTTCTTCCGGCGCTCCCTGAGCCGGCTGTACCGGGGCGTTCGGCTCGGCTGCCGCCGGTAATTGCAGGGGCTCAATCTGGCGAAGTCTCTCCCGCGGAACCCTCATTTCATAAAAGGGAACCGGCTCCGGCGTGGTATCGCAGCCGACCGCCAGCACCGCAGACAGACCGACGGCAAAACATCCCCAAAAAAATCGTTTGTTATTCATGACGCAAGGCCTCAATAGGATCCAGACGGGCTGCTTTAACAGCCGGAAACATCCCGAAGAAAATGCCGACGGTGGTGGAAAAACCAACCGCCAGCAGAACCGCCCAGCCGGGAACCTCGGCCTTCGAGAGAAAGCCCGCCGAGTGAGAAATGCCCTTGGCCAGTATATGACCCAATCCGAGACCAAGCATCCCTCCCAGCAGACACAGCACAACCGCCTCCACAAGAAACTGCATCAAAATGGCTGATGCCGGTGCCCCCACGGCTTTGCGCAGACCGATTTCCCGCGTCCGTTCGGATACGGATACAAGCATAATGTTCATAATGCCGATTCCCCCGACTACCAGCGAAATGCTCACAATGGCTGCGGCAACCAAACTGAGAACCGCCATCAGCGAACGCACCTTCTGCACCTCGCTTTCCATAAAAAACACCCCGAAATTATTCGGTTCCCCGGGTTTGATTTTTCGCATCTTCCGCAGAAAGAATGTTAGTTCCGCCTTGGCTTCCTCCGCCAAATCCGTACGCCGGCAGGAAGCCATCGCCTCAATCCACGATTCCTGAATGGCTTGAGCCGTCTGAAAGGGAATGAACACTTCAATCCGGTCTCCCTGCCATTCAAAAAACGCCCGCGGGCGTTCTTCCACAATTCCGATAATCAGAAAGGTATGATAATCCAGCTGAAGGGTCTGACCGATGCAGTCCCGATCCAGATACAGCTTTTCCTGGAGTTTTTGCGGAATCACACAAACCCGTCGGGCTTGCCGTGCATCCAGATAGGAAAACGTGCGCCCGCGGCTGACGGGGCGGTTTTCAATCTTAAACCAGATTTCCTCCACACCGGTTACACGGACATTTTCTGCCGTGTGGTCTTTATAGCGGGCGGTCATCGTGCCCAGCTGGCTCATAAGGGTCAGGTATTCCACCGATGGACAGTGCTCCAGAACACCTTCAAACTGTTCCGGACGGAAGCGAATGTCCCACCAGTTGGCGTTTTTCTGGGAGCCGCTTTGAGGACGTTCCGGCCATAGAAAGATTTTCTTGGTCCCGAAGAACTCAAAGTTTTCCATAATCATGGCATTCATCCCGCTCATTCCGGCCACCACCGCCGTCACCGAGGCAACACCGATGATAATCCCCAGCGTCGTCAGCAGACTTCGGGTCTTGTTCACCCAGATCTGGCCGATTGCCAGCAGGATGCTTTGGGCAAACAGACGCAGAAACAAAATCGGTCCCAGCAGAAAGTTTTTCATAAGGAGTCCTTCTTCGTTTCAGACGAACTCGGATGCAGGGCGGCCCAGGCAGGGTCCTGCTCCGTCGGCAGGTCGCTGACAATCTGCCCGTCCCGCATTCGCACAATTCGTCTTGCATGGCAGGCGATGTCCGCTTCATGGGTAACCACAATAATGGTTTGTCCCTGCTGGTAAAGGGATTCAAACAGTGCCATGATGCCCTCGCTGGTTTGCGTATCGAGATTGCCGGTCGGTTCATCCGCCAGCAGCAGACTGGGGTGGGCCACCAGCGCCCGCGCCACGGCCACCCGCTGTTTCTCCCCGCCGCTGAGCTGATTGGGCCGATGGTGCATCCGGTCGGAAAGTCCCACTCGAGCGAGCGATTCCTCGGCCATTCGTCGGCGGGCCAGAAAGCCCACTTTCGAATACAGCAGCGGCAACTCCACATTTTTCAGCGCATTCAGTCGAGGCAGAAGTTCGTAAGACTGAAACACAAATCCAATCTGCTCGTTCCGAATCCGTGCCAGTGAAGCGCTGCTCATTTCCGTTGTAAGGGTGCCGTTCAGTTCGTAGGCCCCTTTATCGGCCCGGTCCAGACAGCCGAGGATGTTCATCAGGGTACTTTTCCCCGAGCCGCTGTGCCCCATAATAGCCGCGTATTCGTTCCGGCGCACCTCCAGGTTAATCCCCCGCAGGGCATAGACCCGCTCGCTGCCGATACGATAGGTTCGATGAATATCCCGAAGCCGGATTAAAATGCTGTTCTCACTCATCGGTCCGTTCTTCCGCAGCAGATTCCTCCATTTCCTCAACCGGCACATCATGCTGAAGGGTTTCGAGGATTTTATACGGCCCGACAATCACCCGGTCTCCTTCCGAAAGTCCCTCTTCAATCAGCGTATTTAAAAGGTCGCTGGGCCCCACCTGCACCGGCGTAACCTGAGTTTTCCCATTGACCACCCGATACACGGCCGTCAAAAACGACTTCTTCGGATCCACAAGCGGACTGTTTTTGCGAATGGTCTCCGGCAGGTCATCTACCCTTCGTTCAAGCACGGCCTGACTGGGAACCAGCAGCACATTTTCATAGCGGGCCACCTCAATATTCACATCCGCCGTCAGTCCGGTGTACAGTTTCTGCACATCCCCCGAAATCAGAATTTTGGTTTCATAGTATTTGGTGCCGGTCGTAGAACGGCTGCTGGTCAGTGCGATGGAATGAACCGTCCCGTTGTATTCTTCTTCCCAGAAGGCCTGAACGTGGATGTCAGCCGGCTGGCCCACCTGGACTCGGCCGATATTTGTCTCATCGACCTGGGCGTTCAGAATCATTTGGGACAGGTCTGCAACAGTCAGAATCACCGTTCCCGGATTATTCATCGTACCGGTTACGACGACTTCGCCCACCTCCGCATTCAGTCGGGTAATCACGCCGTCAATCGGAGCGGTAATCGTGGTATAACTGAGGGCCTCGCGGGCCTCATCGACCCTGGCCAAAGCCGCCTGCAGGTTATGCTCCAGCACAATCAGATTCAGCCGGGCGGCCTGAATGCCCTGTTCGGATGCTTCCACCTGCGCCTGTAGTTCTTCAAAGGCCGCTTTGGCCTGGTCAAAAGCCGCCTGGCTGATGTCGCGGGTTTCAAACAGTTTTTTCTGCCGTTCATAGTCCAGCCGCGCCTGTTCCAGCCGTGCCTTCTGGCCGATCAAAGAGGCCTGCTGGCTTAAAATGCGGGCCTGTTCCACTTGAATCTCCGCCTTTTGGGCCTCGTATGTGGCTTCCGCGCTGCTCAGACGGCTTACAAGGTCCCGATCGTCCAGACGCACCAGAACCGAAGGCGGCACAGGCGGATTGCTGTTCGGATTGCCCGCTGTTACAATTTCTCCTTCCTTGTAGGGGAGTTCCACAATGCGGGCCGAAACCTTGGCGCTGATGTCAACCTTGGTGCGGGGTTCTATCTCCCCAGGGGCATTGATGGTTTCAATTAAACTTCCCCGTTTTACCGATTCTGCCCGGACGCTCAGGGTTGTTTTAGCCAGATTCCTTTGGCGAATCTTCTGAACAAGTACGCCGCAGCAGAAGATGAGCACAACCGCCCCAATCACGACAAAGAGGATTGTTTTTTGCTTTTTTTTCACTTTAGATATTCCTTGCAGGAGTCCCGTACAATTATTCTGAATCAGCGCCAGACGAAAAAAGGCAAAAGTCCCGCCTTTAAGACGGTTAAATGGACACAATTGTTACAAAAAACCCTTTTTTTGCAATGAAGTTTTTTGGACGTAACAGGCGGGCGAATCGTTGATTTTTAATCTAAGGGAGCAGGACGATATAGAAAATACCCCTCGGCGGATAAGGAGCCGCCGGCAGGACTCGGATTGATGCGTTTTCCCTTCTTCTCAGGCCAAAAACTTCTTTCAAAGCCATCCTTTGTTTTGCCAATATTGATATTCTTCGCTCCACTCCTCTTTTCTGAGCTGAACCAGTTTTTTAAAGTGTTGTTTGCCCGCTTCAATAATTGAAATCTGATCATCAAATTGCTTTTTGGTTTTGATAATGGAAACAAACTTCTCGCCCAATTGGAATGCTTCTTTCAATTTCTCACTGCTCACAGGAACAGCGGATGCTATTCCGCCCGCGTATTGAGCACCGCAGGTATGGGCATAGTGCTTCAGATAATCGAGGACCGGCTTGTCCTGTCCGCTTCCGGAAGAAACAACCCCCAGGATATATTTGTCCAGCAGCCGTTTGCAATGAATAAAATGGGTGGAACGGTCGAAAAGGGCCTTCATTCCGGCCGTAATTTGATTGATATAGTTAGGAGAGGCCAGGAGAATCCCGTCTGCCTCCAGCATCTTCTTTAAGATGCCGCCGACATCATCTGGAATAGGACAGGCAAGTATCTTTTTATGACAGACCTCGCAGTGTCGGCAGAAGCCGATTTTGAAATCCCAGAGATGAACTATTTCACTTTGTGCGCCCGCACACCCTTTCAGAACTTCCTTTGCCAGCAGGAGTGTTTGGCTTTTTTCTTTGCGGGGACTTGCCGATAAAAGCAAAAGTTTCATTGGAGTCTCCTAACCGGATTTCTCGTACAGCTCCGATCCTGCCATAATTCGCCGAAAAAATCCATAACAAAATATGATTTTTCATAAGCAGTTCCCCCCTGATAAGGGGTAAAAAACATTGTAGATTCTGGGAGTATCGCCCCCGATATCCTCATTGAAACCGCCGCCTTTTCAACCTTCAACTAAGAAAAGGACACTCTCCTTGCCCCTTGTTATCTGATATATATAGTCGGTTATGTTAATTTTTTTTCAATTTTCAAGTTATTTCTATTGACCGATTTCAATTATCAAATTAAACTATGTATTAGAGTTAATGAGGTATAGTTATGAAAAAACAAAGAGCTGATGGGCGGGAAACACGGAAAAACCTGCTCGCTGCCGCCGGTGAGGTCTTTGCGGAAAAGGGATTCTGGGAGGCCACCCATGCCGATATCTGCGGGAAGGCGAATGCCAACACAGCAGCGGTCAATTATCACTTCGGCAGTAAGGAAAATCTCTATGTAGAAGCATGGAAATACTCCTTTGAAACAGGGGTTAAGACGTATCCGCCGGATGGAGGGGTTTCGCCGACAGCAAGCATTGAAGAGAGACTGCGCGGCAGGATTCTTTCCTTTATGCAGCGTGCGGCTGATCCTGCATTGCATGATTTTGAAATCATACACAAAGAGATGGCCAACCCGACCGGCCTTCTGGCCGAGACGATGGAAAAGGCCATAACGCCGTTTGAAGATGATTTCAAATTACTTCTTGCCGAACTGCTCGGAAGGGGAGCAACCGAAAAGCAAATACGTTTCTGCCATATGAGCATCATGGGCCAGTGTTTTGGCCCGATGCTGCACTTGCGGCATAAGAAATCAGAGCATGCCTTGCCTCCGCCGAAAGATATGCAGAAGGGTTTTGGTATTGAGGAATTGGCGGATCATATTACTCGTTTCTCTCTGGGCGGCATGAATGGCATTCGCAATGAAACCAAAAAGCGCAAAAAGAGAAGCAAAGCCCGCAACTAAACTCAGGTGTACCTTATGAAGTTTATCCCCCGTGTTTTTGGAAGATTTTTTTCTGTTTTTTGGATAATCGCTGTATTTTTGCTTCTGTTGCATCTGCCGCTTAATGGCTGTGCGCCGGTAGGCCCAGATTATACCGCCCCTAAACCAACCGTCTCTGCAAAGTGGCAGGAGCCGCTTAAAGGCGGTCTGGTTGCCTCAGAGATAGATCCGAACATGCTCGCGGCGTGGTGGACGACATTTAACGACGCACAGCTGACAAGTCTGGTCCATAGAGCAGTGGCGAGCAACCTCGATGTGAAACAGGCGCAAGCGCGTATTCGCGAGGAGCGTGCCCGCAGGGGCCTCGCTGAGTCGCCGATGTTCCCTGCCCTGAACTATTCGGGCTCTGAGAAATGGACTCACAGCAGTGAAAATACCGGTACGGGAAAAACCAACAAACTTTATTCTTCAGGTTTCGATTCAAGTTGGGAGCTCGATATTTTCGGCGGGACTCGACGCTCCATCGAAGCTGCGCAGGGCGACTTAGAGGCCAGCCGGGAAAATCTGCACGATGTCCTTGTTACCTTGGTTTCCGAAGTGGCTGTCAATTATGTGGAAGTACGCACCCTTCAGGCACGGCTTGAGGCGGTTGATAAGAATTTGGTCTCCCAACAGGAGACGTATCAGCTGACCCAATGGGGTTATGAAGCGGGTTTGACGGATGCACTTAGTGTGGAGCAGGCAAGATACAACCTTGAAAACACTCGTTCTCAAATACCATCGCTTCACACCAATCTGGAAGAGGCGATGAACCGTATTGCCGTACTTCTTGGAGAGCAGCCCGGAAAACTCCACCAGGAGCTGACTGCGGCCAAGCCCATCCCCGACATACCTCAAACAGTGGCTGTCGGCATCCCTGCGGATATAATACGCCGCCGTCCCGATATCCGTCGGGCGGAAAGAGAACTTGCCGCACAGACAGCCAGAATTGGTGTGGCCGCAGCCGAACTTTATCCGTCGTTTTCACTAACCGGCTCTATCGGCGTGGAGTCTCTGACGTCTCGTGAGTTCATTCGTAATCTCGGCTCTCGTGACGGCTACAGTTGGAACGGCGGCCCCGGCCTCAGCTGGGCATTATTCCAGGGCGGGGCTGTTAGGCAAAATATAAAGGTGCAAACGGCACTGCAGGAACAGGCCTTAGACACCTATGAAGCCGCGGTTTTGACCGCACTGGAAGAAGTTGAAAATTCGCTCACTGCATACGCCGATGAGCAGGACCGGGCAAATACGCTGCGGCAGGCGGCAGAGGCCGCCCAAAATGCCGCGCTCTTGGCTGAGTATAATTACCGGGCGGGACTCGTCGATTTCAGCAATGTTTTGGATGCACAGAGGTCACAGCTATCCTTTCAGGAACAACTGGCCCAAAGTAACGGAGCCGTAGTTTCAAATCTCGTGAAACTTTATAAGTCGCTTGGCGGAGGATGGAGTTCCTTTGCCCTTGCCTATCAAACACAAAAATCCAATCAGGAGAAGTAGCGTGGGAAGTAATAGCCGTCTTGACATTGATATTGCCGACAGCACAAAAACCGCTTTTAAGAAGTCAGCTCATCTGAGGCGATGGATAGCAGCGGTTCTATTGCTGGTGCTTATTGCCGCAGGCATCATTCTATGGACGAAATCGAAAACATCTGATGCTGTACAGTATAAAACCCAAAACGCCGCCCGCAGCGGCATTACCGTCCTTGTAACCGCTACAGGAACGCTCAAACCTACCAAGACGGTTGATGTCGGCAGCGAGATATCCGGTACGATAAAAAGTATTGAAGTGGACTATAACAGCGAAGTCACAGTCGGCCAGGTTCTGGCAAAACTTGATACCACAAAACTCAATGCCGAAGTAACGCAATCCAAAGCGGCTCTCGACTCCGCCAAAGCAAAGGTATTGCAGACCAAAGCGACCGTAAGTGAAGCCCGCCTTAAACTTGAAAAGTATGAACATGTTCGCCGATTGAGCAATAATAAAGTACCCTCTCAGAGCGAATTTGATGCGGCCCAGGCGGCCTATGATCGAGCTGTGGCGGATGAGGCCAGCGCCGAAGCCGCTGAAGCACAGGCACAAGCCACCCTTGAGGCGTACCAGACAGATCTGTCAAAGGCCGTTATTTACTCTCCCATTAACGGAATCGTTCTCACCCGCAGTGTGGAACCCGGCCAGACTGTGGCCGCATCCTTTACCACGCCGGTATTGTTTACGCTGGCGGAGGACCTGACAAAGATGGAATTGCATGTTGATGTGGACGAGGCGGACATAGGCCAGGTCAAAGAAGGACAAAACGCAACCTTTACGGTGGATGCTTATCCGAATCAAACTTTCAATGCGCAGATCACACAGGTCAGATACGGCTCCACCACGGCAAGCGGTGTCGTAACTTATGAAACCGTGCTTGAAGTCGCTAACAATGATTTATCGCTGAGGCCGGGAATGACGGCAACCGCCGATATAATAGTGATAAGGGCCGAAGATATCCTTACCATACCTAACTCGGCCCTGCGATTTAAAATGGCAGAAGCGGCCGAAGCCCAAAACACCAACGGAAGCATTGTCGATTCTCTGCTTCCTCATCCTCCAAAGCACGAATCAAAACAGCAGGAAACGGCTATAGTCAGCGGCAGCACGCAGCAGATTTATGTATTGAAAGAAGGCAAGCCCGCTGCTGTCTCGATAACAACAGGGGTTACAGACGGCATTAACACACAAGTGCTTGATGGTGAAATCAAAGAAGGAATGCCGGTGATAATTGGAACAATAGCCCAAGAGAAAAAAATATGATCCAATCAGCATACAGCGGCAATAATCAGAATGTGATTGATCTGCAGGATATAAAGAAAATCTACGGACGCGGCCAGGCGGTAATGCAGGCTCTTCGCGGAATCAGTTTGAAAATTGAGAGAGGCGATTTCGTCGCGATAATGGGCCCCAGCGGCTCAGGAAAATCAACCTGTCTTAATATTCTTGGCTGCCTTGATGCGCCGACCGAGGGCGATTATATATTCAACGGCATCAGAGTCAACGAGCTTGACCGTAATCAGCGTGCGCTGCTTCGCCGCCATTACCTCGGCTTTGTTTTCCAGGGATACAATCTTCTGAATCGAACTTCGGCCCTCGAAAATGTTGAACTGCCTCTGATCTATCGCGGCATCGGCGTAAAGGAAAGGACAAGACGTGCTCGCCAGGCGCTTGAAAAAGTAGGGCTGTTGGAATGGCAGACGCATACTCCTGGCGAACTGTCCGGCGGCCAGCAGCAGCGGGTTGCCATTGCACGGGCTATTGTGACGGAACCTGAAGTATTGCTGGCTGATGAACCAACCGGAAATCTGGATACGACCAGAAGCCACGAAATTATGGACCTTCTGGTTAACCTGAATCGCGACCTGGGAATTACTATTGTAATGGTTACACACGAACCGGATACGGCCGCATATGCAAAACGCGTCATTCATTTTCTGGATGGCCTGATAGCGTCAGATAAGAAAAATGGGGAGTTAAAATAATGCTGCTGTGGGATACGCTTCTAATCGCGCTGCGTGAAATCAGGCGGCACATTCTGCGTTCATTCTTAACAGTTCTTGGCATCGTCATTGGTGTGGCATCGGTAATCACCATGGTAACTCTTGGAAACGGCGCTACTGTTCAGGTAACCCAGCAAATCAAGAGTATGGGAAGCAATCTGCTTATGGTCACTGCTGGGAAAAGGCTTGGTCCCGGCCGTGATTCATCCGCTCCGTCGTTCAAAATTGCAGATGCCGAGGCTATTGCCAGAGACATTAGCTCAATCGACGCCGTAGCACCGGCTTCGAGTCAATCCGTAACTGCGGTATTCGGAAATGAAAACTGGTCAACCACCGTTACGGGAACAACCAATCAGTATTTACGGGCTCGAAATTGTGCAATCCAGACAGGCCGTGAATTCAGCACCAGCGAATTACGCGCAGGGGCGGCCGTATGCATTATCGGAGATACTATCCGAAAAAAGTTGTTCGGCCCGCAAGACCCTGTGGGCAAAAGATTGCGACTCGGAAAACTTTCTTTTCAGGTAGTCGGTTTGCTCGAAGCAAAGGGACAAAGCTCAATGGGGCAGGATCAGGATGATATTGTCCTAATCCCCATCAAATCATTTCAGCGGCGTCTTTCCGGGAATACGGATGTCGGCATAATACTGGTGTCCGCCAGTGATAATGCTTCTACAGAGGCCGTGAAGGAAGATATTGAAAATCTGATGCGAGAGCGCCGTCATATTTCAAAAAACGAAGAGGACAATTTTAATGTTATGGATATGACGGAAATCTCGAACATGCTTACAGGAACCACTCGGATTCTGACGGCTCTGCTTGGAGCGGTGGCGGCGGTCAGTCTCGTCGTCGGCGGAATCGGTATTATGAATATAATGCTTGTATCGGTTACCGAGCGGACCAGGGAAATTGGTATTCGTCTTGCAATCGGTGCACTCGAACGGGAGGTGCTGATGCAGTTCTTGGTGGAGGCGGTAGTGCTGTCGTCTGCCGGCGGTCTTCTGGGGATTGTAGTTGGTTTGCTGATGTGCGCAGGTCTCAAAGGGGTTCTGCAGGTTCCCTTTGTGTTTAATCCGGGCATTGTCATTGTTGCATTTCTGTTCTCTGCCGCCGTAGGGGTAATTTTCGGATATTTCCCCGCATTCAAGGCCGCGAGTCTTGACCCCATCGAAGCCCTGCGCCATGAATGATTTACGATATTTGCGGCTGTCATCAGCGTCAAACATAAATTCCCTTTGATGGCGGATATTCTTACCCTTACGTCGGTTATTGTAAGAGCTGGTAAAGGTACGCCGGACAGGGCATAATCATTTTCATTTTAAGCCATCCAATTCTGACGAAGCATAGCGATAGTTAAACCGTCTTTCCGGAGCACTATCTCCATTGAGGGCAAATTCTTCAATATCCCCTAATTTCTGCAGATTGTCGGCCCAGTGAAAATCCAGTTTGACATCTCCCGCTTTACAGCCAGCCAGTTCTCGTGGAATCGAAAGTTCCAGACATCTGCCCCTTGCCGCATAGGGAATCCATCCCGCCGGTTGGGGGTTCCAGCCGGATGCAAGGGAATGAAGACTGGTCCTCGTATTGTCTCTTACCGTCAGGTTAACGACAAAATCATATCCATGCCACCCTGTTCTGGAATCCTGATCGGTATCCAGAAACAGCAGCATCCAGTTGGAATCCGTATGCGGCGTTATCGGCTGGCTCGTCTGCGCATAAAAATAGAGGTTTTGATCATCGCGGGCAGCTTTCATGGTTACAAAATCATTTCGGCCGGTCATATTTACATACATCCCTGCATTACCCCAACCTGTTTCCCTGCGATGTTCCACATCCCCGACATGATCCCGATATTCAGGGGTCACATCTTCCCAATCATCAAATTCGCCATCTACGGAAATGGTTTTTTTCGCTGAGACAGGCGGGGGCGGGCGAACCCCCTTGTATCGGCGAATTCCGGCCACCATCTGGTAATAGTAGTTGTCCCCGTGACCGCCCTCCATCGGCTCAATATCCCGGCTGTATTCCTGCGTGTAGGCATCCACAAAGTAGGTATCTCCGGGTCGCAGCGGCCGGCCCGCCATCTCTGCCGGCGGCTGCCCCTCTTCTTTCAGGAAACGCTGAGCCGCCCACTCATTCCAGCCGGTAATAAAAATAAACTCCGGATCCGCTTCCAGAGCCCTTTCCCACTGCTGCTGGAAGTAAAGCCCTCTGTCGGTCTGACTTGCAACCCCGTAATAGTTAGTCGGAGGCTGCTTGCTTCGGTAGTGGCTGCGCCCGATATTGGAGATCGGGTGTTCGGCCGCGCAGACGCTGAGTTCCTCGGGCTTGTCAGGCGATTCATGCCAGCCGAACTGCTGAGGCCAGTGGTCCAGCCACTGCCAGGTATCCCGTCCGTGGGTCCAGGCCCAGCAGTCCCGCATCATAAAGAAGTTTCGGATTTCGCTGTCCAGCTCGCTGGACTTTCCGAGAATCAGCGGCTTGCCTTTCCAGTAGAACCACAAATCAGGATAGCGGTTTTGGGAGTAGAAGTCCCGGTACAGTGTGGTTATCGTTGCTCCCGCTTGGGAGTGCGTCAGGAACATAATCTGCGGCGTATGCTGGCCGCCTGATCGCAGATTCGTCATCTCCTCGCAGATGATTGAATAAATATTGGGATAGGTATAGGCATTGGTTACATCAAAAATCAGCACATCAATACCTGCATCCGACAGAAGCCGAAGATGTTTTCGAATCACATAAACACTGTCGCTGGTATAATATCCCAGTTCCGGCCTGCCCCAGTGGTGAAAGTTGCCGACAGGGCCCCACGAAGGATTTTCGGGGTTCTCCTTTAACAGCCGGGTGATATCGTAAGGACCGTCCTTGGAGTGCTGGCCGAGCCAGAGGAAATAGAAAATGCCGACTTTCTTATTTTCCTTCAGCGGTCCGCACTCTTCATAGCCAGGCAGTTGCCTGCCTAAGGCATCGGCAGCCGCCCAAGTATCTGCATACAGATCTCGATAGGAATCCGCCTTTGCAGAAATCCCTGTTACGAATAAAGCAAAAGATAAAACAAAGGGGGAGCATAAATGCCCTTTGGAACTCTTCTCTTGCACTTTGAATCCATAATTTATCCAGTGTTTCTTCTTCAAAATGTCCACTCCATCAAAAGTTCCCATATTTGCGGCAGAGACGGGTCTATTCAAACTCGACGCTCCCTTCCGACCGCGTCCGCTCAATCCGCAGACGTTCCAAAGGAATATCCTCGTCTCTGAGTAACCACAGCAGGGGCTGGGTAACCGCCATATTCCGCTGCACTTCCAAATTTGTCGGATCAGGATTCAGTGTCCTCCACAGTGCCAGATAATCCGGCCGCCCAAAAGCATATCCGCCCAGAAGCAGGCAGGGCTGGCGAACCGGCCAGTCTTCGAAATGTTCAATATCCGCGCCATAGGGCCATTTCGACTTATCTTTCAGATACGGAAACAGAAATTCCATCGCTTTTTGCATATTTCTCCCGTCGGGCAGTGTGTAATCCCAGAGATTGTCCTCTTCGGTCGAAAGAAGTTCACACAGCAGACTCATATTGTCCAATTGAAATATGGAATAGCTGTATCAAAGCGAGCTGAATGCCGGATATACGGATAATCCAGGACAAAGCCATCGACGGCGTATGCCGGTACCGCATCAGCGTAATAGTTGCTGGCCCTCGTCGGCTTGTGCAAATACGAAAAGTTTTGAAAAATGGCTGTTTTCTCAATCTCGAAGGCGCACAAGGGGCGTAGTGTTTTTTATACCTGAAAGAAGTTGGGAAATATCCGCTGTTATCCGCCTTTAATACGACAAGCCATATCCATATTCAAACAACGGCTCGTATGGCTGGTCTCCAATATTGATCGGAATCTGTTCCATGGACTTGGGCCATGTAAACGAAAGTTTTCCAGTCGGCTTATAATCCCCAAAAAGAACATCCGCAATCCCCTGTCCCTCCGTGCCGGGCAGCCAAGCCGCAAGAATGGCATCGGCCTGGTCCAGAACTTCGTTAAGAATCATCGGCCGGCCGGAGAACAGGATTACAACAAGCGGGATTTTCGCCTTTTTCATAGTCGCCACCAATTGCCTGTCATGTTGCGACAGCGTCAAGTCTGACCGGTCTCCATATCCTTCCGCATAGGGTTTTTCCCCGATGACAACCACGCCGACATCGGCTCCCTCCGCCCGCTTTCCGTCATCAGAATAGGTCACGATAGTCTCCGGGGAGACGCTGTTGCGGATAGCCGTCAGCACCGTCGTGCCGCCGTAGGTTACCGGCCCGCTTTGGCCCTGCCAGACAATCGTCCAGCCGCCGCACTGGTCGCCGATGTTGACGGCACTTTTCCCGGCCACATGAATCCTCGCGGTCTTTTTCGAAAGCGGCAGCGTGTTCGATTCATTTTTCAGCAAAACAAGAGATTGCCGCACCGCCTCCCGTGCAACCTCGCGATGGGCCTGGCAGCCGAAGTCCTTATGGAGACGCCGGTCCGCTGTCAGCGGATAATCCGGCTCCATCAATCCCATCGCAAACTTCACTCGAAGAATCCGCCGCACGGCGTCATCAATCCGCGACATAGGAACGGCTCCCTCCTCGACCAGTTCCTTCAAAAACCGGAAATACTCGCGATAGTACGTCGGCTCCATAGCCATATCGATGCCGGCATTGATGCAGATACCGATGGCAACCTTAAAATCGGGATGAACCTGCCGGATGGCGTTATAGTCGGATATCAGAAACCCTTCAAATCCAAGTTCTTCCTTCAAAACAGTGGTCAGCAGGTATTTATTAGCCGAACATTTCACGCCGTTCCAACTGCTGTAAGAAGGCATAATCGTCCCAACCCCCGCCTGAATAGCGGGCAAATAGGGACGCAGATGAATGCGCCGCAGCGTGGCCTCATCCAGACGCGTATCCCCCTGGTCCAGCCCCTTGCCGTCCTTGGAGGTGCCGAACACCGTCCCGCCATCGCCGACATAATGCTTGGCGCAGGCCAAAATCGATTCCGGATGCCGTAAACTGTCCCCCTGGTAGCCCCGAATGGCCGCCTCGCCCAGCAGAGCCGTCAGCTCCGGGTCTTCGGAAAATCCTTCATAGGTCCGGCCCCAGCGCTCGTCGCGCGGAACCGCAATACATGGAGCAAAAGTCCACTGGATTCCGGTGGCCCGCACCTCGCGCGCAGTAATCCGCGCAACTTGTTTGACCAGTTCAGGATTTCGAGTGCATCCCAGCCCGATATTGTGCGGAAAGATAACCGCCCCCAGCACATTGTTATGCCCATGGACGGCATCAACGCCGTACAGCAGCGGGATTTTCAGCCGCGTCAACTGGGTTCGTTTCTGCAAACTGTCATACAAATCAGTCCAATGCTCCAGCGTATTGCCGGCCGGAGGGTCGGCATCGCCGCTGTTCAGAATCGAGCCCAGAAAGTAGGTTTCAATATCAGAGAGCTTGAGCAAGCCGGTATTTTCCGCCTGCGTCATCTGCCCGATTTTTTCCTCAAGGGTCATTTTTGCCAGCAAGGAATTGACCTGCGGGTCATAGGAGGCCAGCGAGCCGCCCTCGCATCGGCAGGGCCGAATCGGCAGGCAGGTCAGCAGAACAGCAAAGCACAAAAAAAGTCGCAGCGGAAGGGCACCATAGCGGGGCAAACAATGGAACTTCGTCATGAATTGGTCCTTTGGATGAAAGAGTGAAAAAGCAATTGTTTGTTAGCGATTCAGGGGCGGCATCTGGCGGGTCCAGAGGGAAAGACGGTACGTATCCTTCCAATTGACCATATCAACATGCCCGTCCACAAAAACAACATTGCTTTCGCCGTCATCTTTCTTTTCAGCCGTTGTTTTGTGAAAGGAAGCCAGACAGTCCTGGTATTTCAAGGCCCCCTTGGGCACCATTGCGGACAGGTCCTTGTTCCACGCACCAGCCGAGGAAGGATGCTCCGGCGTGCCGCACAGGGCATTATCATTCAGCGTGGCCACATACCGGGTGGAGTTAATCCACGGATTTTCCTCGCCGAAAAAGAAAATGGAAGCAGGCGACCGGATATAACTGGTTCGAACCCGAAGGATATGCTGATATTGGGTAGTGCCGGACAGTTCAAACCCGCCCAGCAGAGCGTTCATACTGTAGCCGAAGATGGGCTCCACCGGAATAGCGGCAGCGGAAGAGCAGACGTGAAATTGACGCGCAAAACGGTCAAACACGGGACAAAGATGGCTTTTGTCCTGCTCTCCCAGGTAGGGCCACAAACTGCCGGCCAGCTCCCGCCGAAGAAGCGGATTTCTGGACTGGTCATGCCACTGACACAACCGGTCTGGATCGATGGATTTGAAAATGGACCCCCACGCATTGGGAAACAGGTCATCATAGTCTTCTGTGTACATATGGCCGGCCAAACCGTAATGCCGAAGGTTATTCCGGCAAATGACATTCCACGCCGCCTCCTTGGCCTTTCGAAGCGAGGGAACAATAATGGCAAGAAGCAGGGCGATAATGGCAATCACAACCAGTAATTCAATTAAGGTAAATCCTTTTCGCTTCATCCATGGCTCCTGTTTCAGACGATGGGGCTGTCTATAACCCGTTTTTCTGGTTTTGCAGAGGGAAACACCCTTCAGTTTCCACTTTCATAAAACCGCTGTCTACTGAAATACTTCTTAAGCCCTTAAATTTTCCACGGAAAAATGAAAAAAGCCCCCTTGAATAGACAGATTTTTATTCAGACAAAAATGCCTCCACATTTGCCGGAATAGGAACATAAGATATCTTTCGCACTTTAAAAAGCAGATAAAAAGAGAGCGGTTCCCGGTCCGCAGGAGTTTTCCCAAGGGGGATGATATAAAGACCCCATATCGAAAAACCAGACCAGAATGCCGTAAAAAGAATCAGAAATCACAGAGCCGGCCGGGCATTCAACAGTTTCACCCTCTCAACAAAAAACATGAAGTGTCCTAAAAGTGTCCCCCCAAAAAAATTTGATGCTGCGGATAATCCGCCCCACAAAGGGGAAGGAGAAGTTGGGGTCCGACAAGCCGGTTTCGCAAACACAGTGTCACTTGTTATGAATTGCATTTAGATTATTGTCGAGGTGTATTGACATGAATACAAGGTTTTCAAAATTTCTTAAAAACTCTGATAAAATCGATTGTTGAATGCGGTTTTATATTGGTTCCTGGTGAAAAGCTGTTTTTTCGATGAGCAGCAAGCATGCTTCTAATATTGGACATAAAAGGCGCAGTTTTCGAGAGAGGGTCAGGATTAGATCAGGAAAGGCACGATTATGAAAAAAACATTAGGGTTCTCGATTGTATTATGTTTTGTTATGACCGGTCTGTCGCCGGCGGTTCTGGTAGATGACTTCGATAGTTATGCAGTCGGTCAGGTGGATTTGGTAACAACCAATTGGAAGGGGATCGCAAGTCCCTCACTGGCGGTTATCCGCGTTGACCCTCTCAACCCGGACAACCAGGTGCTGGGGGTGACCGAATCCAATAATAACAACGGAGTTTACGGCATATTAACCGGAGATGCGATCGTTGAAAACGGCGCCGCCAAAACACTGTTTCTGCGAATCCTTACGCCTGTTAGTTCCTCCACAGCTCCCAATACGGCGTTTGGCCTGATTGATCTGGATGTTCCGCCGGCTAACTGCTGGAGTTCGATCTCCACGTTTGTCAGGATTAACAATGGCGGCATCCAGGCAAGAGATGGGGCAGGGGCCAATTGGGGACCCTCCCGACCGGTGACGGCAAATACCTGGTACAATGTATGGATTGTGGTTAATCATTCGGCTAATACCTTCGATCTGTATGTCAATACCGGCAACGGCAACGCCGCCGCGGGAGACAAAGTGGGGGGCACGTATGCTTTCCGTGCCAGCCATACCAATGCACTGGACCGATTTGTGACCCAGGCACAGGGTACTGCCCAAATTTTGTTTGATGACATTACGATCAGCAACGGCGTAGACTTGACGAACAAGGTCCTGCCTTTGTCAGCGCATAATCCCACGCCGGCTGACAAAGCAACCGGTGTTTCAATCAGCCCAACATTATCTTGGTATACCGGCGTAGATCCGGCCGATCCGTCCAATCCGAACCCGGCGATTACAAAACATTATGTATACTTTCAGGAAGCAGATCCCAATTTCAGGGGGCAGACCCCGCAGCAGATTCCTGCCAGCGGAAATCCAGTCGACAGCTGCAATCCCCCATTCCCTCTTGCTTTGGATAAAACTTACTACTGGCGCGTGGATGAAAGCGTGAACAATTCCTCTCCCACCGATCCGAATACGATTCAGGGACCAGTATGGTCATTTGAAACGCAGCGGTCGGTTCCGGTTATTATACAGCAGCCCGTCCATGTCCGTGTATTTCCATCAGAAACGGCCCAATTCACCGCGCTGTTCACCAGTGTAGCACCTCCCACGGCTTCCTGGATGAAATCTGACGGGATCAATCCGGACCAGCCGCTTAGTTCCGGCGGCAATATTACCGTTACGACCATTTTTGCGGATGAACTCTATGTAACTACGCTGCAGATTGCGAATGTCGGGCCAGGCGATCAGGCCCGCTATTATTGCCTGCTGAGAAACGGCCCGGAGCCGGCGGTTCAATCCCGCTATGCTGATTTGGTAATCAAGAAACTGCTGGCTCATTATGAGTTCGAAAACAATTTTCTGGATTCGGCCGGCATCCATCACGGCACCGGTATGAGCAGCGATCCGAATCATTCTGACGCACCGGGCTTTACGGCTGGTCTGGTCGGCAGCTGGGCGGTATCCCTGAACGGAGTGAATCAGTATGTTGCTCTGGACACATCGGCGTTTCCCAACGGTGAACTCGGCGGGGGCATGGACGCCGGAACCCTTAGTTGCTGGGTCAAATCTTTTCTGCCGGGCGTTCTGTATTCGAACTACAATGACAATCTGGGAACAACCGGATTGACGGGATTTGGCCTGAGTCTGACCGGAGGCGCCGCCTCCAATGCCAGAATCCATGTTCGCGGACAGAGTTTGGCCGGCCAGCCGATGGATATTGGCGCTGCGGAGGGCAGGCCGTCTGCTGTCTCGACGATGAATGACGGCCGATGGCACCATGTTGCCGCCACCTGGCAGTCGGGCGACCAATTGCTTGTGTACGTTGATGGCGTTCAGGTATCCTCGGCGACCGCCGGCGCACCGGAAACTTTTGCTCTCTGGGAGAGAAGTTCAGTCATCGGCGCTATCCGCACAGCCGCCGACCGGACAGTCCTCGGTTCCTTTTACGGAGGCGCGCTGGATGACCTGCAAGTATATAATTACGCATTGGACAAATATGCTGTCGCGGATCTTTATCATGCAGCAACCGGCAGGGATGTCTGTATCGAGCCGTACGCATCCGGATTTGATTACGACGGCAACTGTGTTGTGGATCTGGGCGATTTTGCCGCCCTGGCCGCGCTCTGGCTGGACTGCGGTTTATACCCGGCTTGTCCTTAAACAAGAAATGAAAAACAGGCGGGCAGGCCTTTCTCGGCCTGCTCGCCTTCTTGTGAGTGGAGAGACCATCGATGGCGGAACAGCCCGACAATCAGGATCTTCGGACCAGGCGATTTTTGAGTCTTTTGATGGCCAATCAAAGGCAGATCAGTTCCTATATTGGGGTACTGGTTCCCAACTTTAACGATGCCGATGATATTCTGCAGGAGACTATCACCGTGATGTGGGAAAAGTTCAGCCAATATCAGGAAGGAACAAACTTCGCGGCCTGGGGGGTTCGAATTGCCTATTATAATATTCTTCGCTATCGCAGAGAGAAAGGCAAAGGGAAGATGCAGCTCAGCGATTCTGTATTTCAATCCTTCTGCCAGGTCATGGGAAAAAAATACAGTCGGACAGATGAAAAATTATCTGCCTTACGAAGCTGCATCCAAAAACTGGCTGCTCCCGATAAATACCTTTTGCACCTTCGTTATGGGATGAGTCAAACCGTGTACAGCATTGCTCAGCAGAGCTGTCAATCCATTCAGTCCATTTATCGCGCGCTGACGCGTGTGCATCAGATTCTCCATCGCTGTATACATCGGACACTTGGCGAGGAGGGATTGCCCTAATGGACAAAGACTATTTGCACCTTAGCGATCTTTTGCTTCAACTGGCGGACAACTCCATTACACCTGAACAAATGGAGGATCTGGACAATCTCCTCAAGACCAAAACGAACGCCGTCGAATTTGGTTCGGAATTACTGCTGATTCTTCACTTAATTCGGAGTGAATGCAAGCAGCTCCTGGTCTCGGATAACCCTCCAATCGAACTTTCTGACTCATTTGATATAGACTTATGGGTATCTATGGCTCGTCAGGAAATGGAAGCACCGGGCTTTAAGTGCCGGCATGAGGTCTCCCCAGCGAAGAAAACCGTCCCTCAGAAAGGCACTGAAAGAAATACCATGCGAAAAACCGACAAAGTGTCGCTTTTTGCCGCTCTGGTTTCCCTGGCGGCGATGCTGATGATTCTGCTCTATCCGCATGTAGCCCCGACACCCTTGTCTCCCTGTGTCGGACAAATTACAGGGGCTGTCAATGCTCAGTGGGCCGATCCGAGTGGAATGCTCCGGGAAGGAAGCGATCTTTACCCCGGAGTCATGGAACTGACGCGGGGCTTGGCGGAAGTAACACTCGATAGCGGTGCAAAGGTGATTCTGGAGGCCCCGCTTGAGGTCGAATTGGAATCAGATCGCCAGATTTACCTGAAAAAAGGACGGTTGGTCGCGGATGTTGCCGGTCAGGCGGAAAAGCAATTCGTAGTGCGCACCCCCAATGCCGCAATTGTCGATTTCGGAACTGAGTTCGGCGTCAGCTTTACAGAAGGCAAAACGCAGACCTTGGTCTTTAAGGGAGAGGTCGAGATTCGAAACAGTGCCAATCTGCTCCGATACGAAAAAAGACTGGTTTTAAAAAAGGACCAGGGGGGCCAGGTTGACAGCAGCGGAATCCTCTCCTCCAAACAGCTGCCTCCGGCGGCTTTTGTACGAGCCGAGGAATTCGGCGTTCACGTCAAAGCGTCGAAAGGGTCCGCCTATCATCGCTGGCTGGCCTACAGTTATGCCCTGAGGCGAGATCCAAGTCTGGTTGCTTATTATACCTTTGAGAGAGATCCGGCCGATCCCCAACGGGTCCGCAATCTGGCAGGGACAACCGGCGCACGTCTGGATGGTTATTTGGCGAACATTCCGGAACCTCAAAGGCCTCTGTGGACAAACGGTCGATGGCCTGGAAAATCAGCATTGCAATTTGGCCGTACCCGTCAGCATTATCTTGTCGTTTCCAGTGACGAGGCCGTGAATCTCAATGGCCCGGTGACCTTAGTTGCATGGATTAAATGTCCTGAGCGTACCGGCGGCGGTCATATTATTTCAAATCGCATGTTGAACGGCGGGGTTTGCAACTATCAGCTGGGCTATCGAACCTCATCGCTTCCGGATACGCAGGACAGTCTCCACATAGCCAGAAAAAAAAGGACGGATGACTGGTCGAATCATGTTTTCAGCAGCCCTCTCCAGCCGTCTTCGAACTGGATGATGATTGCCGTCACTCACGATAACCAGATGGTCAGTTTCTACTGCGATGGGCAGCTTTTGGATTCCCGTCCTTGGCGGCATCAGCAGGACGCCGTGGCTGCTGATCTGTGGATTGGAACGGATGGGACTTCCAACGATGCGTTTTATTTCAATGGAATTATCGATGAAATCGCCATTTTTAAACGCGCTTTGGAGCCGGCGGAAATACAGCGAATGTACGAAATGGGAAAGAGCTGAAAGAATGTCCGGGAAGTCGTCAGTTTTGAGAAAACGCAAAATGCGCAGACCAGCAGGATTCACTTTGATTGAACTGCCGGCGGTGTATCCAATCTGTGGACGGTCCCCTTGGGCGTCACGGCTCTGTTTGTGGACAGCCATGTCAGTTTCTGTTTGTGTGAAGTGTGGTTGTACGTGATGTGAGTGTGTTGTCGATCGGCTCTGCTTGCGAAATCCTGCAGCGCAATCAGATGAAAAGAAAGCAGGACCTGTTTTTCGGAGGAAAGTATGATGAAAAAGATGATGGTATTGCTTCTGGCGGTCGGGCTGATGAATATCGGCCAGGCGGTTCTGGTGGACGATTTTGAAAGTTATTCGACTGGAAATCTGGGCAGCGTTGCCAGCCCCCCATGGACATCTGTGGGAAATCCCGCTTCCTCGAATGTGCTGATTGGTCAGGCAGAAGGAAATCAGTATTTTGCTTACTTTGCCCCCTCCAGCAACGTTCTTCGGGGCGGTTATCGAGACATTCCGGCTGTTGATGAGAGCAGCACTGCCGCCACCTTGTTTCTCCGGTTCTATACAGAAACGAACTCGTTCAACAATGCTTTTGGACTATCAAGCAGTGCCGCACCGGGGGCGTTTGGCGATATGAATGTTATGATGCGCGTCAACGCCGGCCTTTTTGATGTTCGGGATGGAAGCGGGTTTACTCCGGGAGTGGCGATTCAGTCCGGTATATGGTACAATGTCTGGGCTGTGATTAATCAGTCCACGGACAGATTTGATGTTTATCTGACATCCGGTTCTGCCGGCGCTGCGGACGCGGATAAAGTCGCCTCAAACGCGGCATTTCGTGTCGGTACGGCGAACCCTCTGGTGTCCTTTGTCGCCCTTGTTCAGGGCTATACGGGGGCTCCCTCGGAAAATAAGGTCCGACTGGACGATATTTATCTGTTTGATGGCGTCATGCTTTCAAACCCGGTTCCCGAACCGGCCGCGATGTTGATTTTAGGGGTGGGAAGTTTATTCCTGCGGAAAAGAAAATAACGTTAATTGTCAATTGCTCCGGCAGGTCGTATGACCTGCCGGATTTTTCAGGGTTCCGGACAAAAGATGTTCCGATGCAATTTGCCGTTTCGACCTCTGCCCTTGCCGTTTGTCATAGATGAGGAGAATGAGGCATGTGATTGCAAAGGGTATTGGATAATTGAAAGATGCTTCGCCGTATATCGTTGAACATAAACAGAGAGATGATGAAAAACACTGCTTTCGATTCTAAATATGGATTTTTATGGCTGGGGTGGGCCATGTTCTGTTTTTCATGTTTTGCATTGCCAAATCCCGCCGATTTGGATGGCGATGGATATGTGAACATGTTCGATCTGTATAGATTGGCCGAGCAATGGCTTGCCCAGGACTGCGCATCTTGGAATTGGTGTGACGGTGCGGATATAGATCGCAGCGGCAGAGTGGACTTGGGCGATTTTTCATATCTTGCTCAGAGCTGGTCGGCAGAACTTCCTGTCTGGTCAGATGAATTCAGCGGAGAATCTCTTGATGCGAACAAATGGACTGTCTATAACAAGGCAGATGGGGCTGATTGCTGGTATACGCCGGGGAATGTTGAAGTCTCTGACGGAATCTTGAAAATATACTCGTGTGAAGAACTCTACAAGGGGCGCAGCTGGACCGGCGGATATATCGATACGGCCGGCAAGTATAATCCCCAGTACAAATATTTAGTTGCCCGCCTCAGGCATTCTTTCGCAAATTCCTATATCTGGGCGACCTGGTGGACGGTGGGCTGGGACGGAGCTCTCATCTGGCCGCCGGAATTTGACATTTGTGAATTTCAGGGCGGAGCCGGCAGCAGGAATCCAGGACAATGGTATCATTGGAATAACGAGGGAAAAGATACATGGCTTGGATGTGCCGCTGAAATAGATGAAAGCCAATGGCATACGTATGGGGTTTATTGGAATGCAGCAGCAGCACCGGTTTTTTATGTCGATGGGGTTCTATCATGTGCGCCGGCCGGTCCTGTCAGCGGCGCCCTCTATCCTATGAAATTAAAACTGACTTCTTCCCCCAGCAGCCAGACCCGTGTTCCCGGCTGTCCTTTGGCCGTTTTTGAGGTGGATTATGTACGGGTGTATGACAATCCTCCGCCTCTGCCGCCTTCCCCGCCGGGAGTGGTATCGCAATTCAAGACGGCGACTGCAAGTTCGGTTCAATCCGGAAACGAAGCCGCTTATGCCAATGACGGCAGTCTCAGTACTCGATGGGCTGCCGCCGACGGGACATATCCGCAATGGTGGAAAGTGGATTTGGGGGCAAACTGCAGACTGTCCGGCTCGGATATTAACTGGTATAACAGCTCCACCAGGGCATATAAGTACAGGATTGAAGTAAGTACGGATGACATTCACTATACGACCATCTCAGACAGAACAGAAAACACGACGTATGGTGACACCTCAGACATCTTTACCGTCTCCGCGCGATTTGTCAGAGTGACTATCACAGGTTGTACGAGTGGTTCTGCCTATGCCTCAATCTATGAGATGAGGGTCTATGGAAACTAACCTCGTAAAAGTACTGTGCTGTTTTGCATATCCGGTAAGACAATAAACCCCCGCAACGGGCAGATTTCTCTTTCCCGCCAGTGTAAATCGCCGGGCGTATTATCGACCCCCAGTCGGAAACAGCGTATAATGAGCAGTTGATGAAACTTATTGACGAGCAATATATCAAGACGCCGTTTTACGAGATGGATAAAATGACGGCGTCGCTGCGTCATTATCCGTCCCAATCAGACCTGCTCGGCGGAGATCACCTTAAAAACCCTTTTTCTGTCTGGACAATGGGGAGGGGTTCAATTATCCCTCCGGAACCGCCATCTTTGCAGCCTTCAACTTTCTGGAAATCTGTTCAAAAATTAAAGCAGTGCGAAACGATATAACCTGTTGCCGAAAATAGACTTATATAAAATTTCTATTTAAAATCCATTTTTTACCTGACAAATCAAAGGTGTGCATCATTTTATTGTGAGGAATGCAAATATAGGAAAAGGTCAAATTGACTGACTTTTGAGGATTGGATTTTGGACGATGATGACCATCTTTTGCAGCAGAAAACGGTATTCTCTTCCATAAAAGGGCTGAAAAGCACTCTTTTGTACAGGAGACTGCCGTTAGGTTTCAGGTCGTCTGTTTCCCGCAAAAGCCAAGGTGAATAAGAACGAAACATGATATTACAAAATGGTTTACGAAGTTGGCGGTGATGAATAAAGATTCTCAGAAACATAAGCGTTTTTTTCAGTTTTATAACAGCGTACATACGTCACTTTACTCATTTCTGTTTGTCCTGGTCCATAATCAGGTGGATGCTGAAGAATTGCTCCAGGAGACGGCAGCAGTCCTCTGGGAGAAATTTGATACGTTTCAGGAGGGAACCAGCTTTGGTGCATGGGCAATTCAGATCGCCAAATACAAGGCCCTGGAGTTCCTGAGAAGCAGCAAACGGAGGCGGATGATTTTTGAAGACGCCGCTTATATGGCCATTTCCGAGGAGGCTGAAAAACATTCCCCGGAAATGGGAAGCTATGTGCGGGCACTGAATAAATGTTTAGGTCGCCTGGTTGAGCAGGACTACAAGCTGTTGTCACTGCGTTACCGGAAGAACTTATCCGTCAAGCAGATTGCCCAGATGATAGGCCGCTCCCGAACCGGATTATATCAGAGTTACTCCCGCATCTTCGAACTGCTGCGAGTCTGCATTCAAAAAAAGTTAGCTCAAATGGAAGTCTGATCCGATGGAACATTTACATCAGCAATTCCAGGCTCGAATGCTGCTGGTTCGGCTGATAGAAAACGATATCGATGAAGAGGGGATCCGTTTTTTGAACCGGTGGTTCAAAGAAGATCCGGAGGCGGTTCGCTGCTATTGTGAATTTCTCCGGGTGTATGCTGTGTCGCAGTTGCAAATCTCCAACAAAATTGATTGTCAAACCGCTTTAGAGGACAGTCAATTCGACCAAGCGATATGGGCAGCCCTCAAGGAAATGGAAGATGCCGCTCCGGTTGTCGAGGTCACGGTGCCGTTGCCGGTACCCCGACGTTCGATCGAAGTTCCCAAAACGGAGAAGCGCATCAGCAAGAAGGCGCTGGCGGCAGCGATCATTTCAGGGGCGGCTTTATTGTTTATGATTTGTTATGTCCATTTCTTCTCCCCCGCTGAGATGTCGCGCCCTGTTGCGTCGCTGACCGGCAGCTATAATACCCTTTGGTCCGGGACTGATGAGTCGATGCCGAACGGCAGTCGATTGTGGAACGACGGCCGCTGGTACCGCCTGGAACGCGGGAAAGCGGAAATCACGTTTGACAGCGGGGCCGCCGTTCTGCTTGAAGCCCCGGTTCGTCTGGAGGTCCTCAGCGAAAACGAGATGCTTTTCGAGGGGACGCTGACGGCTCGAGTGCCTGTGTCAGCACACGGCTTTACGGTGTATACAGCGCATTCGACCATCGTGGACCTTGGGACGGAGTTCGGAGTTTTTGCCGATGCGCAGGAAAGCCGGGTGTTCGTCCGTCAGGGTGAAGTGGAACTGGAGGCGCTTTTTGCCCCCCATTCATCGCTCAAGCAGCGAATCAGCTCTGGAAAAGGGTACCAGGTAGATCGCTCAGGAACAATTTCCGAGGTAGTGTATCACCCCGATACCTTCCGATGGGAGTCTCCGGATTTGTATGAGCAGGCTGTCTATGCCACGAATCCGATTGCTTACTGGCGGTTTGACAGGGATTTGCAGGAACGTCTGATCAATGAGATGAACCCGAAGGATGTCTCCGGCCGCTGCGCAGGTGTGGTTCAGCGAAGAGCCGCAGGGCCGAATCTGGGCAGCGGTAAACCCAATTTTGCTCTTCGGCTGCTCGGCAGGAAAGCGGGCGAGCAGGAGGCGATCCCAGCCGGACTTGCGCGGATCGGCGGCGAGACAACGGACTGGAAACGAACCGGAAACTATTCAATCGTTCTCTGGTTCTGCCCGGAAACCCCGGGGCTCCAGAGCATCCTCGTCTATTCAAATGAGGACACCTATGGGATTCTCAGCCGCTATTCTGATCAAATTTATCTAAGTAAAGACAACCGGATTTCCTTCTATGTCTACTGCCCTGAGTCGGCGGCTGACAATCAGGCACTGCATTCCATCAGTGCGGCGGAGCCGGTCCAATTAAATACGTGGTACCATGTGGCTGTGACCTGTTCCGCAGAGAACCGCATCAACCTGTATGTCAACGGTCGGCTCCGGGCGGCCAAGCAGCTGCCTTCCCGGCCGCAACCCAACCTGATCGGCTATATCGGTTGTTCCACCATCAATCCCTACTATGACCAAGTGGAACATCTTGCCCTGAGCCGGGAACCGTTTTGCGGCGTAGTGGACGAGATTAGTGAATATGATCGGACCCTGTCCGCCGAGGAGGTTGAAAACCTGTACCGGGCGGCAGGGGGAACGGAAGAAAGGAAGTGAATCCATGATGATACCGAGCTCGACCATTCTGACGGATCGAATCGTGAAACGACGGAAGGGTTTTACGCTGATTGAGCTGCTGGTTGTGATTTCCATCATTGGGCTGCTCCTTTCGGTTCTTATTCCGGCCCTTTCCAAGGCCAAGCGGTTTGCAGAGGAGATTGTGTGTAAAAACAATTTGCACCAGTATCAGCTGGTGACGGAGATGTATGCTCAGGAAAACAAGGAACTGCTGCCGATTCCGCAGGAGTCCATCTTTGCCAGTGACAGCGTGCTGCAGGCGGCTGGCGAGGTCCAGAAGTACTGCCGGTGGCACAATCCGCTGTTTGATCTGGACGAGCACCCTGAATTTGGCGGTCCCCTCCAGCCCTATCTCCAGGTGGCACAAGTGAGTGTATGCCCGGTTTTCCGCAAACTGTCTGCGAAGTACGCCTCCTTCCATCCGAATCATAACACAGCCGTGGCGACGGGAGTTATTACCTTCAGCCTGACGATGAACGGCAACCTGCAGCGAATGATGCAGCCGGATACTTATGTCTTCAAGTCGATACGAAAAACGGAAATTCGAAGCCCTTCCCAGGTCTTCCTGTGGGCGGAAGAGAACATGTGGACCCTGAACGACATGAACGGCAATCCCCTCAGCAGTGCTGTTCTGAACGATACAACCCTGTTGGCAGGTTCGGACTGTTTCGCCAGCTTTCACCAATTGTCCGCCGGAAAAATAGAGGTACAAATCGGCACAGGGACCTACAACGGCGGCAGCTCTAACGTGCTGATGTGTGACGGATCCGCTATTACCGCAACGCCGGAGGAAACCAGATATTATGCGGGCAAGCGGTTCTGGTAGCCGGCGGGCTTGTAGGGGTTGATTCCTTCTGAAGTTCAAGCAAAAGTAAGGCGTTATAAAAGTAAACAGAAAATGAATGTTACGGGAAAGGAGAACGGCGATGAAACGAATGTTGTTCCTGTTAGGAATTGTTTTGATGATGGGGGGATTGGTGCAAGCGGCCGCATATTACTTCGAGGGGACCCAGGACAATCTGTGGAGTAACCTTAATAACTGGACGGTGGAGGGAAGCGTGCCTTCGGTCTTGCCTGGCGCGGCGGACAACGTTCGTATCAGGTCGTCCTGCCTTTTGAACTACGATGCCGGAATCATTAACAGTCTGCAAATTGGCTCGGGTGGAGCCGGCGATCTCACTGTAGATGGCGGTAAAATTGATGCCGCCAAAGGGGTCTCTGGGACGGCGGAAATGGGAGCGGTTGGTTGGGATGCTCCCGGTTCGCTGACGATCAACAACAATGGCGAAGTTATTATACGCAACGACACGACGATTGGATGCTGGGCAAACAAGGGCACGGTAACGGTTAACAGCGGCAGATTTTTTGTGCCGGCCGTACTGTTTTTAGCTATTTACGATAACAACGGTGTTTTTGTGGATTCTGAAGTCAAGATTTGCAAAAGTGGTATTGTTGAGTGCTACTACATTACTGTCAAGGGCGGTGTGATCGATGTTTGGAATGGGCGATTCTGTCCATGGTACAGCGATGCGGCTGTTTCTGATTTAATTGCTGCCGGAAAGATTATTGGTTTTGGCGGCCAGGGAACAGTAAGTTTTGATATTGTCCCATGGCCTCACACAGTTACCGCTAAGCACAACATGCACCCATCGCCGGATTTTTATGAAACGGTCGTGGCCGGTGATGTTGCTCTGAGCTGGACGAATATGGAACCAAACACCCCCGGTGATGACGTTTATGTGGATGTCTGGTTTGGAACAGAACCGAATAAACTGGGTGCAAATTATGCACAGGTTGTTACAGCCGGTCAAAATACAACGACTGTTACCGTTAACGCATCGGATGTTCCCAAGACTTACTACTGGCAGGTGGATTCGTATCTTTACGGCGACCCGGCGGTTGTTCATTATAGCAACAGCGACCCAAACGCTTATCCGATAATTGAAAGCGCCCTATTTGAATTCTACACCACATATGATTCCGCCCCCATAGTCAATGCCGGCGTTGATATGATTACCTGGATTAACGAGCCGGTCCAGTTGGCTCCGACCGTCATTGATGACGGTGTCAGTTCATTAACCTATCTCTGGACAACTGCGCCCGAAACAGAACCCAATGTTATTTTCTCAGATCCGGCGGCAGAAGCCCCGCTTGTCACTGTGGACAGTGCACTGGGTGCGGTCACGCTGACATTGACCGTTCAGGATGAGTTTAATGCTCCCGTATCTGACACCGTCGTGATCAATGTTTACGGAAGTCCCTGTTCGGCTGCTGTCGATGGGCCGGGACTGGATCCTGCCGATCAACAGCTGGATTTGTATTTTGACTGCCGAATTGATCTGCAGGACGTTGCCGTACTGGCCGCCAGATGGCTGGAAAATTATGAATTGACAGCGCCGATCCCGGTTCCGGCTCCCTAACAGGAGGTCGGCAGCAAAGCATATCTCTCCGATACGCGGGCTGATTTTGCGGTTCGATAAAGATGAAATGGGATGTGAAGTGTGTGAAGGAAAACCTGATGCATGGCTATGTATAAAATTAAATTAGTTTATTTTGGAGGTTGGAAAGATGAAAAACTTGAAATTCTGTGTGGTTTTTTTGTTGGCTGCAGCCATGATGACAAATGCTCAAATCTGGTATGGTCTGGATGACGGGGACGTCTGGAGTGATGCCTCCAACTGGATCGGCGGCTCCGGCGGAGTTCCCGGCGTTTCGGACTGGGCGGAGATAATTTACGATTTCCCGAAAACCTGCATCCTCGACAGCGATGCAGGCACCATCAACACCCTCCACATCTCTGCCGGCGGCACCGGTGCTTCTATGCTCATCAAAAATGGCGGGCGTCTGACGGTTTCAGGCGGCGATGTGTCCCCGGGATGGAACAACAACGGTACTCTGACTATTGAGACCGGCGGCTCATTGACAGCCAACTGTATGTTTACTGTCGCCATGTACGACGATACGGATAGTTTTGCCCGCCTGATCCTGAATGGCGGGACCTTGACTGTCAACAACGCCTTCTATCATGGCATCTACTTCGACGGCAGTTCCACCGTGGACATCCGGACCGAAATCAATGCCGGCGTTCTGGATGTGGATGCCCTTATTCTGGACCGCGGCATCATGAACATTACCAACGGAACCGTCATCGTGGCGGGTGACGTTTTGGGTTTAGTTGCGAATTGGGTTTCTGCCGGTCGCCTGACAGCGTTTGATGGTGCAGGAACGATCGTTGCCCAACTGGGCAATGGTTACACAGAAATCACCGCGGTTCCCGAACCGTCCATGCTGGTTCTGCTGGCTTTGGGTACGCTGACGCTGCACCGGAAAAGATAAATAGGGTTGCTTTTTAAGACCTGCCGGATATTCCCGGCAGGTCTTTCTATCCTTAGAGGAATAGAATAGATGCAGCAAATCTTCTCGATAGGGGGATAGCGTAATGCTGATGCAGCGATCGGCCTGTTTTAAGCATATCAGTTTTTTCTCAATTATTCTGTTCGTTAGTATTCTGTCAGCCGCAGGATATGCTTCATCCTGGAACGGCCGTGGCCAAAATGACCTGTGGAGCAATGCCTCCAATTGGATCGGGGGAATCCCCGGTCCGGCAGATTACGCAAGGTGGAACCTCGCAAATACAACTCCGTGTTATCTGAATCATAATGCAGGAACTATCGATACCCTGTTGGTCAGCGAATATCAACAGGGGCATTTAATCATCCAGGATGGCGGCTCACTGACCGTCACCAACTATGCCTCCATTATGAACCGTTCCGGCAGCATCACCGTACAGCCCAATGGTCTGCTGCACGTCATAGGAGATTTGATAATCGGACAATGGGATGATCTGCCGGATGATGAAATGATCTTAACAATGAACGGCGGGACAATAGTGGTAGAGGCAGTGCTTCGGTTTGGTTTTTATTTTGATGGTGTTAATGGACAATATACCGTTAAAACTCATGCCCAGCTTAATGGGGGAGAGTTATATGCCGGTTCCGTCAGCGGTTTGCAGGCGGATCGCGGCACAATCGATATTACACACGGAAAACTAATCCTCAATGGCAACCATAAGGCCGCCGTACAAAACTGGGTTACCAGCGGTTTTTTAACTGCCTATGATGGTAATGGAATCATTACATACGACTATGACCGGACAAATCAGGGCAAGACCGCAATCTGGGCTGCTGCTCCCGTTAACGGCGATGTGGACGGCGATTTTGATGTGGACTTTGATGATTTGTTCTTATTCGTTGGCGATTGGCTGTCGCAGGAATGCGGAGTCCATTCTGACTTTACAGGTGACTGCAAGGTCAATATGCAGGACCTGGCGCAGATGTCAGAGAATTGGTTTTACGGTGTAAGTCTCGCTGCCTTTGATCCCAATCCGGCTGATGGTCAGGTGATTATGCCGTCGCAGCTTTCCTGGAAAGCGCCGGCCTTTATTGATTCATTTGATATATACTTTGGAATGAATTATATGGCCGTGTTAAATGCTGATCATGAAAGTCCTGAATTTCAGGGCACACAGTCTGAAAAAAACTTTGCCCCTGCTTTGCTGTACCCGGATGAGCACTATTACTGGAGAATCGATGTTGTTCTCGGGGACAAGAAATACCCCGGAACAGTCTGGAGTTTCTCGACAGTGGATATGGAAAATGCCGCTGGTTTTATCGGCGCCACCTGTGGTTGGCAGTACAGTGCCCAGCTTGAAGGACCGCTGACGTATCCCAATCAAACCAACATTTCCCTCTATAACCCCCAGCGGGGCAATCCGACTGCAACATGGGAGGACTGGGCGGCCCAGATTACTCAGGCGGGACTGGACTTTATCTGTCCCAATCTGACCGGCTCCTGGCCCAATACGGGCTCTCCTCCCGCAGATATGGCTCCTCTTGTAACGGCCCTCAATAACCTGGGCAATGTTACTAAATTCGCCATATTTGATGACAATGCCGCCTCCTGGTGCGCTCAATGGAATATGGCGGAGGGACGGGGATTTTGGTATGCAGAACCGTTCGACATCAGCGATCCGGCCAACTGGGTTTTCATCTATGACTATAATTACAAACTCTTCTATGAAACCGTTCCGGATGCCCAGCGATTCAAGATTGACGGCCGACCTGTCATCTGGATCTGGACGGGCAATCCCTATTTCGTTGCCAACTCACAGGGCAACCTCTCTCGGGCTATGCTTTGGGTACGTCAGCGGTGCATGGAGGATTTTGGATTTAATCCCTACATTGTAGGGAATCGAGACTTTATCTCAAACGATTCCACTTGTGCCAATCCGGGAGTGCTGGATGCCACCCATAGTTGGTTTGGGCCGCCCAATGACCCTTGGACTTTGTCCGTCTTTAATGGCGTGAAAATCGGTGTGGCGGTTGCACAATTTCAAAACCCAAGCAATCCCCCCGGTTTTCTGGACCCGAATCACGGCAATTTACTGAATGAAGGGCTTCACCAGACAGTCGGCGCCGGTGCCCTGATGACGCTGTTAGAGGGATTTACCGATTACGAAGAAGATGCCGCTCTCTTCCGGGTGCGCAACCTGGATGAAAACGGTAATCCGCTCAGCTACGAACAGACTTATTATGACTATCCCAATCAACGGCTCAACATTATTCGCAAACACAGCCGTCATCCCTTCCCTGCGGAACTTAAACTGGAAGCGGAAGGATGTGATACCTGCGGCGGTGCGGCAGGCGGCGGAACACCGAGACTCTATCGCAACGGCAATATCGGGATTGAACCCACACAGGATGAAGGGGGCGGATTCAGCATCGGCTGGATTCAGCCCAATGAGTGGTTTCAGTGGGAAGAAGTGCCGATGGAAGGGTCTGGAACTCTCCAGGTTCGCGTAGCCGCAAATAACGATGCCGGTCGGCTGCATTTTGTCATCGATGGACAGGTGAAACCCGCCGTTACACTCCCGGATACGGGCGGATTCCAGAGTTGGGCAACCGTGGACACACCCCCTGAAACATTCGCGCCGGGCTCTTATCATACGGTACGTCTAATTTGTGAAACATCAGGAATGAACATCAACTGGATTCGCTGGGTAGCCGGCGGTACAGACAATGCTCCACCCAGAGTCGTCATTAATTCCCCCGTAAATAACAGTACCTATGCTGAGCCGGCTGCTGTAACCATCGAAGCGGCTGCATTTGATGAAGATGGCACCATCAGCAAAGTGGATTTTTATCACGGTTCGACTTTGCTGGGGACGGATACCGCCGCTCCCTATTCCTTTACATGGAATAATGTGCCTGCAGGGGACTGCGGTAGTTATCGTCTGTCGGCTAAGGCAGTGGACAATCAGGGGGCAGTATCCACCTCTCTGCCCGTCTTTATGAATGTGACACCTCTGTCGTTGAACAAACCGGCGTATGCTTCCTCTGTTGTAAACAGAAATGTTCCCTCCCGGGCAGCAGACAATGACCTAAGCACCCGCTGGGAATCTGCCTACAGCGACCCGCAATGGATCTATATTGATCTGGGGGCGGTCTATGACATTGGAAAAATCGTGCTCAAATGGGAAGCGGCCTATGCCAGTAGCTACCAAATCCAGATATCCGACGATGCCGTACACTGGACAACTGTGTACAGCACGACAGTCGGCGACGGCGGATATGATGTCCTGAATGTCTCGGCAGCCGGACGCTATGTCAGGATGTACGGAACAACCCGCGGTACAATCTACGGATATTCGTTGTATGACTTTAAGGTCTATATGGCTTATTAAGAGTCCGGTTCAGCAGAGATACGGCGGCTGCCTAAAACCTATAAAAAACAGTCAAGTTGAGAAATATTGTTTGGATGGCGTGGATGGCGATATAGATATGGCTCAATTTCACAAAAGGAATGCTGTTATGGATGTATATCAGAGAACATGCACGCAAACCGGATTTTTTGCTTCTTTGCAAGCGGCCTTAACCATCTTTCTGCTTGTTGCCGGTACCGCAGCTGCTGAGGTAACTTTCAGCGGTTCCGCTCCGGCGCCGGATTCCGAGTTGGCCTTGTGGTATCGTCAACCTGCCGCGGATTGGGAATCCCAAGCGCTGCCCATCGGCAATGGGTATATTGGAGGGATGGTATTCGGCGGTGTGGCGCAGGAACAGATCAGTCTGAATGAAAAGACTCTCTGGTCTGGTGGGCCGGGTGAATATCCCGATTATACCGGCGGCAACAATACTGACCGGACGGTCTATTTGGCCAATATCCGAAAAATGCTCGAACAGAAGAATTATGCCGCCGCAGATGCGTATGCGGAAAATCTCAAAGGCATCTCCACTGCTTTCGGTTCGTATATGACCTTCGGCGATTTGTTTCTGGAAGTCATCGGCAAATTCAATATTGTCGAGATCACAGCCAGCAGCCAGAAAGAGGAAAGCGAGGGAATGGCCAAGGCGTTCGATGGTTCGATCACAACCAAGTGGTTTACCGGCGATTCTTATGGCCCTCCGTTCTGGATTCAGGTCAAATCCCGTGACGCCGTGGTGATAGATGGCTACACGATTACCTCCGGCAATGACATGCCTGATCGCGATCCTCTTAACTGGACCCTGTTCGGTTCCAATGACGGAACGAGCTGGACCCAGATTGACAGCCGTTCCGGCGTGGATTTCCCGGAACGGAGACAGACACTGAGTTTTTCTTTTTCCAACGCAACCGCCTGGCAGTACTACAAATTTAATTTTCAGAATAACGCCGGGAATACCCTCCAGTTGTCCGAAATTACGTTTCATGAAAAGACGCCGGATATCGTCGTGGAAAATTACCGTCGGGAACTGGATCTCAATGAAGGCATGGCGAGGATTGGCTATGAAATTGACGGCGTCAAATATACGCGGGAATACTTTATAAGCTGTCCGGATAATGTCCTGGTCATGCGGCTGACAAGCATTCCGGGCGGACATCTGACATTTCGGGTACGAGTTGCCTGTCCGCACAGCAGTCCTGCGATAACCGCCCGAAACGGCAGGATCACGCTCAGCGGTTCCCTGACAAGCAATGATATGGCTTTTGAATCTCAGACGCAGGTCATGCAAACGGGCGGAACTCTGACAACAGAAGCCGATTCTGTCAGCATTGATTCAGCTGATACGGTAATGATTATCATGGCCATGGGAACCGATTATATCAATCAATATCCGAACTACAAAGGCACCCATCCTCACGCTGCCGTCACGGCCCGCGTGAACGCTGCCTCCCAGAGGACCTGCAATCAACTTCGTGCAAGACATTTGGCCGATTACCAGGAGCTCTTTAACCGCGTTGTGCTGGACCTGAAAAGCGGTAGGCCGCAAACTCCAACCGATGAACTGCTGGCCGGCTATCACGGGAATAATCCTGCCCTGGAAACTCTTTACTTCCAGTTCGGTCGGTATCTCCTTATCAGTTCCTCTCGGCCGGGAACCCTGCCTGCCAATCTTCAGGGAATCTGGAACAACGTGACCAATCCTCCCTGGAATGCGGACTATCATACCAATATTAACCTGCAAATGAATTATTGGCCTGCAGAAGTGACCAACCTCAGCGAATGTCATTTGCCTTTGCTTGAATACATCGACAGTCTCCGTCCGAGGGGACGCCAAACTGCTCTCCTGCATTACGGAGCAGGGGGGTGGACGACCCATCACGAAAACAATATTTACGGGCATACAGGTCCCAGTACCAGTTATGCGTTTTATTGCCCTGGTGCTGCGGCCTGGCTGTGTCAGCATCTCTGGGAACATTATGCGTTTACTAAGGACCAGAATTATCTGTCCGCCAAGGCCTATCCGATCATGAAAGAGGCCTGTGAGTTTTGGGTCGATTATTTAATCACCGATCCGGATGATGGAAAACTGGTTTCCTCCCCGTCTTACTCTCCGGAAAACCGCGGTCTTTCTGTCGGCTGCTCCATGGATCAGCAGATCGACTGGGACCTGCTGACCAACACCATTGAGGCCGGTCGGATTCTTGATATCGACGCTGACTTCCGTCAGACTCTCATCAATACAAAAAATCAGCTGGATCCCGGTCTGCGGATCGGCAGTTGGGGGCAGTTGCAGGAATGGAAACCTGACTGGGACAGTCCCGCAGATACTCATAGACATGTTTCGCACCTGTTCGCGCTCCATCCCGGCCGCCAGATTTCACCGCTGACGACGCCGCAATATGCCGCTGCCGCTAAAATCTCCCTCCTGGCCCGTGGAGACGGCGGGACCGGCTGGAGCAAGGCCTGGAAGATTAACTTCTGGGCGCGCCTCCACGACGGCAATCACGCTTATCTCATGCTCCGGGAGCAGCTGGATTTCAGCACTTTGTCCAACCTCTTTGATACGCATCCTCCGTTCCAGATTGACGGAAACTTCGGCGGAACCGCCGGTGTGGCGGAAATGCTGCTCCAGAGTCATGCCGGTGTAATTCATCTTCTGCCCGCTCTGCCGGACGCATGGCCCGCGGGCAGCGTAACCGGGCTGTGCGCACGAGGCGGATATGAAGTTGAAATCCAATGGAATCAGGGCCGCCTGCAGGAAGCCAAGCTCAAAGCCCGGTTTACAGATACCTGCTCTGTCAAATCCGCTCATCTGGCAGATACGCCGGATATAGCGGTCTTCGAAGAGGCCCGGCAGATTTCGAATACCCGAACAGGAGACCTTATTACCTTTGATGTTCAGGCAGGCAAAACATACAGAATCCGCCTCAATCCTCTTCTGCCGGGCCGTATGGAGGCGGAACGGTATACGTCCATGAAGGGTGTGCAGACCGAACCGACCGACGACGAGGGCGGCGGTGAGAACGTCGGCTGGATTGATGCCGGGGACTGGATGGAGTACGAACCGCGTATTGTCTTCGGCGGCGAGTATATCCTAAGTTGTCGTGTAGCTTCGGAAATGAATCCAATTGTCTTTGATCTGTTGCAGGGCGATGTTCTCCTGACCAGCGTCAATACACCGACCACTCTGAGCTGGCAGACATGGAAAACCGTCACCCGCAGCATTCTGTTAGAACCATCCGAAGAGCCGCTTCGAATCAGCGCCGTCAGCGGCGGATGGAACATCAACTGGATGCACTTTGACCTGATTCGCCCGAATGCGGATTTAAATGGCAATGGCCGAGTGGATCTGCCGGATTTTGCTTTCATAGCGGATCAATGGCTCAATTCGGATTGTCGGCATGCCGGCTGGTGCAATCACGGCGATATCAGCACCGACGGGGTTGTCGATCTTCAGGATGTCCGGATAATCGCTGACTTCTGGATGAACGAAACGTGATGCTCGAATCCTGGCGGGGGAACTGTGGCGTCGAACAACAACTTTGATTCTGCGGATTTTAAAATGAAGGATCCCTTAATCCTTATAAGGTTCAACGATGAAAGGATTCAGTATGAAGAAAATTCTCATTTTTGGGACAATATTGGGTACGGCGTTTTGTTTTGGACAGGTTCAATTTGAGGGAGAATTTGCCCCGCATGAAGGAATGGTGAAATCTCCGGAAGCGGATTTCAGGCAGGAAATTTGCTTGAACGGATACTGGGATTTTCAGGGGATAGACTTGCCGGCCGACTGGAAGCCAAACATGGGCCAGGCCCCAGAACTGGAAAATTCGAAAGCCGACCGCTGGGAGGCCGTCAAAATAAAGATCCCGTCTCCCTGGAATGTCAATTCTTATATGCGGTCAGACGGACCGGATCACCATGATTTCCCCACCTATCCGGCTGACTGGGAAAAATATCAGATGGGTTGGCTGCGGAAAACAATAACCATCCCCTCCGATTGGAAGGACAGTCAGATTATCCTTCATTTTGAAGGTGTCGCTGGTTTTGCAGAAGTGTTTGTAAATGGCCGACGGGTTTGTGAAAACTTCGATCTGTTTCTTCCTTTTGAAGCGGATATTACAGATTTTGCAAAGGCAGGCCGGGAAACCGAAATCTGTGTCGGGATACGTAAGGCATCCCTGTTCGATGATAACCGCACAATTGGACGTCGGTTGATCCCTTCCGGCTCGATGTGGGGTCAGCATATTGTCGGAATCTGGCAGGACGTATATTTGTTTGCTTTACCGAAAATCAGGATTCAGGATGTCTATGTCAAACCTCTGGTGTCAGAGGATCTCCTGCAGCTGGAATTGTCGATTCAAAATGACAGTTCGCAGGACACGGAGGTGTCGATTAGCGGGGATGTTCGGGAGTGGAAGAATTTAGCGGGAAAAGATATGCTGACGGCTCCCGCCGCCAAATGGACGCTCGGCAAAAAAGCGATAACAATTCCCGCTCGCCAAGCCGTTGTGCCGGCAAACTCCAGTGCCTCCCTGACTCTTTCGGTTCCTGCCGGGAATAAACTGCATTATTGGACGCCTGAATCGCCGAATCTCTATGGCTTAACATTATTCCTCAATGCATTGGGAAAACAGATTGATGCTGAATATCAGCGTTTTGGCTGGCGTCAGTGGACGTTTACGGGCAATAAACTGTGTCTGAATGGCGCACCCATTGAACTGCGCGGTGACTCATGGCACTTTCAGGGCATCCCGCAGATGACCCGCCGCTACGCCTGGGCCTGGTTTACCGCGATCAAAGACGCCAACGGCAATGCCGTTCGTCCTCATGCACAGGTCTATCCGCGTTTTTATCTGGAAGTGGCCGATGAAATGGGTATCTGCGTTCTGGACGAAACTTCCAACTGGGCCAGTGACGGTGGTCCCAAGTTCGATTCAGATAAATTCTGGACAGCCAGTGATGACCATCTCAAACGACTGGTTTTGCGTGATCGAAATCACCCCAGTGTTTTTGGCTGGAGTCTGACTAACGAAAACAGGCCTATTATCGTGCATGTATTTAATCGTCCTGACTTGATGCCGGTTCAGATAGAGGCCTGGGCGCGTTGGGTAAAAATGTGTACCGAATTGGATCCGACACGTCCATGGATCTCCGGTGATGGCGATGATGATGGGGAAGGTACACTGCCAACGGTTGTTGGACACTATGGTGATGAAAACAGCATGAGAAACTGGTCATCAAAAGGAAAACCATGGGGTGTGGGTGAACATTCGATGGCTTACTACGGTACACCCAGGCAGGTTTCAAAATATAATGGGGCCCGTGCCTATGAGTCCATGCTGGGGCGGATGGAAGGACTGGCTTATGAATGCTACGATTTGATTGCCATGCAGCGAAAATATGGTGCGTCGTATGCCAGTGTTTTTAATATTGCCTGGTATGCACTCCAGCCGCTGGAGGTGGGATTGCAGGATGTATCCCGCTCTCCCACGCTTCAGGACGGCATATTCTTCACCGCGCCTTATATAGAAGGTAAGCCCGGTGTGCAGCCGGAACGGCTTGGGCCTTACTCAACCACATTCAATCCCGGCTATGACCCTTCACTGCCGCTGTATAAGCCATGGCCGATGTTTGAGGCGATCAAGCAGGCCAATGCCCCCGGAGGACCGGCTCCGTCAAAATGGGCACAAATCCCAAGACCGGAAAAGAAGGCGGAATTTCCTGCCCCGCTTCTCTATGAAAGTGTGCTGTTTGTCGGAGAGGAAGCATCGAATTTGAAGGCGCATCTGGTCTCTCGAGGGGTTCAATTGGCTCAGTTCCGTGAAGGTAAGAAATGCCTTGTGATTATTGATGGACAGCATTCTTTGACAGACAAGGAGGCAGCCCAAATCAGGGATCTGCTGAATCAGGGAACTGATGTCTGGATTTGGGGCATCGTTCCGAAAACTGCTGCAGCTTTTAACCGCATACTTCCGTATCCTGTCGAAGTCACACAGCGTCAAGCTGCTTCATTTGTGATTAAATCCGAAACACCAATTACTGCCGGCCTGGATCATGCCGACTTTTATTTTTGTGAGATTCAGCAAACGCCTGCAATGGAGTACGGGCTTAAGGGGCCTTTGGTGGAAAACGGCAAGGTGATTCTTGCGGCGTGTGATACAGATTGGACTCGCTGGAACAAAGTTGAAGAGTCGGTTAAAACCGCTTCTGTTCTGCGAAGTGAACGGCAGACAAAACCGGCCGGAGCGGCTCTGGTCGAATGCGCCGCTGGAAACGGACGAATTCTGATCAATACGATGACGAAGTTTTATAATACCGAACGGGGCGGTTCAGTTTTGCAGGTGATGTTAAAAAATGCCGGGGTCCCTATCAAAAAAATGGAAATCGCTCCCGGCTCAGGAGTTTTTGACATAGACGGCAGCCTGACCCGAAGTCTTATTTGCGGTGCGTTTGAAGCAGAAAGTGTTCAGGCGGCTTATGATCGGGATTTCCTGGAGGGGGAAAGTACGGCAAAACCCAAAGAAGGGGATATCACTCAGGGGCATAAGTGGTTCGTAGGAAAAACAGGTTCCGAAGGATATTTCGATTTTAACCGAATGAATCTGTCCGGCGGCAATTCCAATTCCGCGGTTTATATGAGTTTCTGGTTGTGGAGTCCTCGGCCGCTTAATAATCTGTTGATTGAGCCGGATATGCCTAAGTTGGATCTGATTGCCGGTTCGGATGATGCCTGCAAAATTTGGCTTAACGGCGAACTGATTCATGAAAAATTTGGTATCCATCCTATCCATGTTGGGGACATTCAATGCAAGAACCTGCCGCTCAAGCAGGGGTGGAACCATTTTCTGGTCAAGGTTGCTCAGGGCGGCGGTCAGTGGGCATTCGGAGCCCGACTTCATTGCACCGACGTTCCATTTATGGCACAATTAAAGGCGGCCGTGGAGAATCCGGATCAAAAATAAGCAAGGGCACCTCTAAAAATTTCAGTTTCAAGAGGTCTTCTTTCACTTTCTGAAATTCGAGTGGAAAGGCGAACGAGCGAGTCCAGCGCTGCCGTTTTTCTTTCCCTGCTGATCACTTCAATCGGCCTCTCTCGGCGGCAATGCTTTCAAAGTCTTACGTTTTCATGTGCACCAGTATAACATCCTCTATCTGGTGCAAAAAGTTTTATAATCACCCAATATAATTATCTTTCAATCTCTTTTTTCGGGCAACAATATATAAGTAATATAGCAATACCAATAAATTCAGTGGAGGCGCAAACCATTATCATCTCAGGCGACAAACCCACCTTAATCAAGCGCCCAGTTTTTGGGGACACGCTCACTCATCAAATCCATTGCATATCCTTTCATTCATTAAATGTCTGCTCCAGTTAAAATTCCTCCTACTGTAAAGTGTCGTTTTTTAGCGAAAACAATTCGCATGATTAAGAAACAAGTCCTGCCGTGGTTAAACTTTGTACGGATAAATTAACTTCAGCAAATATGGCTGCAATAAAACAAATAACATTAATAATAAAGCAACAAGAATACAGATTATCTGAAAAAACACTGTCTTTCTATTTGGACCATATCTCCAAATTAGTATAATGTTGAAAATTCCGGTTGCGACTGAAAGCCCCCAGAATAAGTTGGAGAAAATAAGTAACAATATGACTTTTCTTGTGAAAATAAACATGGTTGTCAAGCCGCATACAATAAAAATAAATGGCGCCGAATAAAAAGGCTTTATTGTCTTCTTGTTATCCATAACATCTCTCCAAATACTTTTATTTTCGCTGTTGGATTACCTGGTCAAACAGCACTTATACTTCGCATCTTTGACAAATGCTCTGCAATCGTTGACCCCAAGGGAATAAAAGGTGCCATTCCACTGTTGAGATACATATTTGACACAAATAGCTGCATTTCTAAGATTAAGATTGCAGCATTTGGTTCCTGCTTTAGGACCTGCCCACATAAGTCCTGCTTTCTTCATTTTGAGCTCATATTTTTCTGCGGTTGCACTGGGGCCAAAATCAGAATTTCCGCCATCACTTTTTTCCCATGGGCTTATCCCCTCATACACCCATTTGTTAATGATTAATGACAATGGACCGTAATCAATATCTCGTCCATCAACTATTGACTATTGAATAATTATCTAAACACATTATAGGTTCAATTTTGCACAGTGAAAAAACGAACGAAGCAAATTTTGCTGCCGCGACTGTCTTCCAATGCTCTCTTTGACGGCTTCTGCCAAGTGT
>Ga0208196_1000025_pt1 | contig 220375 bp, 182 predicted proteins | sample AD_JPNNA7_MetaG_FD_184443 | JGI IMG/M metagenome (GOLD analysis project Ga0208196, IMG submission 184443) | Active sludge microbial communities of municipal wastewater-treating anaerobic digesters from Japan - AD_JPNNA7_MetaG (SPAdes) (version 2) | ecosystem: Engineered > Bioreactor >...
AATCGAATTAAAGGGTGAAAGCTTAAGAAAAAAACGGTAATATTGTCAGTTACCATCTGTTCTTTCAAATAAAACCTCAGGGGGTCAACATGACCGATTTGAGGGGTCAATATCACCGTTTTTTCCAAACATACGAACTACGGAATATCTAATAATTTAATTAAATTTTTCTCGTGTGAAAAATCTGTTGCTTATACTAATCACCATACTACTGTCGTTTATGAGTTACCAAGACCTCTTGATAATCCTTATGATTGATTTGTGCCTGTTATAAAACATCTGATAATCAATATTTTGGATAGTATCTGTTTATCGCTGGATATTTAATACCTGAGGCCGGAGTGATAAAGTAAAACTGAAACTGTAATAATATGGTGCGACAGATATTTGTATGGCTGCTGTTGATTATTTTTCAATGCAGTATTGTTTTTCCACAACGAATCATAAATCTTAATGCCGACAAAGAATTAATTCCAGCTCCAAGAGCCGGTGGAATAAAAAGCGGTGAACAGGAAATCCAGGAATCAAGACGCTACAGGGAACTGAATCTGAATCCCGAATTGCAACGGCCTGATCATATAACTGTCAGGGATACAATATTACTGGATCTCTTCAGCAACCGGAAATACAGGGCTGTCATAGAAAAAATAAACAGGGATATAAACGGAACTCTGGTTATCAGGGCAAAACTCGCCGGATATAAATACAGTTATTGCACTATTTCTACAAATGATCAGAAGAGTTTAATGATCCTGGATATTCCTGAAACTGAAGAGTATTACAAGATGAATTATGATCGGGAGACAAACAGGCATTATCTTCTGGATCTGGATAAAACAAAGATAAAATACCTTGAGGGAGCTCCGTCAGTAATTCCACCGTCCGATAACCGGGATCCGGGAAGAATAAATCAAGATGACAGAACTGATTCTTCGGATAATAGTACTGATTCTTCAGATGATTCAGGACCGGTTGTAAGCAGGAGAGCGCTGAATATCAGTGCAGATGCTACGGCCGTGAATGATGAAAATTCTCCGGATTTGATAAAATTGCTGGTGGTTTATACTCCTGCGGCGGCGGCATGGGCCAGGACAAACGAGACAAACATTGCAAATACTATAAGTCTGTTAATGGACAGGGCAGAACTGGCTTTAAGCAACAGTAACACTTTGCTTACTCTTGAACTGGTTCATTCTGCCCAGGTCAGCTATGCCGAAGTAAACTCTGTTGATGATCTGTACAATCTCCAGGGCACTCAGGATGGTTTTATGGATAACGTTCATAACCTGAGGGATTATTATGCTGCAGACCTTGTTGTTCTTCTGGCTGATGTAAATTATACCGGTGGCCAGGGGTTTTTGCTTACTTCAACCGGTGGCCAGCCGGCATACGGATTTTCACTTACAAGGGTTCAGCAGGCAAGCGGAACCTATACCACAATTCATGAAATAGCCCATAATCTTGGCTGCCATCATCATAAACAGCAGAACACGCAACCCGGACCGGGAATATTTCCTTATTCCGCGGGATGGCGATGGAACGGCACAAATAACAGTCATTACTGTTCAATCATGACTTATGAAGACGGTTCATATTTCAGTGACGGAATAAGCCATACGAGAGTACCTTATTTTTCCAATCCCAACATTCAATATGGTTCCGGAATAACAGGAAATGCATCAGACGGGGATAATGCAAGGACGATAAGACAAACAAAAACAGCAGTGTCTTCCTACCGTACGGAGCAGCCGGCCGTTCGTGTACTCAGTCCGAACGGAGGGGAAAAACTGCTTGCAGGGAGTACTCACAGGATTCGCTGGACAGTCAGCAGTCATATAGCCAATTGTGTACTGGCTTATTCTCTTAACGGGGGTTATACATATACAACTATAGCCACTCTGAACAGCAGTAATACAAGTTATAACTGGACTGTTCCCAATACTCCTTCAATACAGTGCAGACTGAGAATTACGGGAACGGATTCCCGTAATACTTTCAGTGTAAGCGATGTGAGCGATTTTAATTTTGAGATAGCATCGGAGATAATTGAACCCTGTTCAAATATCACTGCCATTGCCGGATGCGGAGCGGCGAATGTCCAGTCATTCACCGGCGGTGGTTCGGGATTGTGGTTTTCTCATACAGGCAATCCATGCGGATATTTTTCACCCGGGGTAGAAAAGGTTTATTCCTTTGTTGCCCCTGAAACGGGCAATTACAGTATTCAGGTTACTGACGCTGCCGGATATGTTGACTACCTGTGGAAAACAGGATCCTGTTCCCCCGAGGGCTGGCAGTGTTTTGCCGAAGTTAATTCACCGGGCCGCTATGGTAATGTAACATGGATAAAAGGCAAAACATATTACCTCCTTCTGGATTTTGAAAATTCATTTCCTACCACACATACTTTCTATATTGATCATCCGGAATCCACAAATCATGTTGCCGGAAATACCGAAGTATTTGACAGGGTGTCAACCCTTAATTACCGCAGAGCCATACCCGTTATTTTCTCGGAAGCCGGTACTATTTATAGTCTGTCTGTCTGCCACGAAGGAGGCAGGGGGAATATGCTGATGGCGGTCTATTCAAACTCTTCCGGAACTCCGGGAGCAAGGCTCGGCGTAACCTCACAGACTCCTGTCAATTCTTCAGCCGGCTGGCAGACTGTCTCTCTGGAGAATCCGGTTTCTGTCAGTGCCGGGCAAACTGTATGGCTGGCATGGATATTCGAAAACAGTGTAGGGTTGAGGTATGCAAACGGAGCACCTGCAAGGGCACAATCACCTCAGTCATGGTCGGGAGGGATGCCTCAGAATTTTGGAACAGCATCACTGGATAATTACAGATATTCGGTTTACTGCAGCTATACACCCGGAGAAACAACCACTGCCACCCTCGGGAACACTGATGTATATGATCTTGTATCAAACCTTAATTACCGCAGAGCCATTCCTGTAACTTTTACAGAATCAGGCACGATTGAGAGTCTTTCAATATGCCATGAAGGAGGCAGGGGCAATGTGCTCATGGCTGTATATTCAAACTCATCGGGTACCCCGGGATCAAGACTTGGAGTGACATCAGCCACTCCTGTCAGTTCTTCAGCCGGCTGGCAGACCATATCCCTGCTAAATCCTGTTGCCGTCAGTACGGGGCAGACAGTATGGCTGTCGTGGATTTTTGAAAACAGTGTTGGAGTAAGGCATACAAGCGGATCACCTGCCAGGGCACAGTCCGGGGAATCATGGTCCGGAGGAATGCCTCAGAGTTTCGGTACAGCATCGCTGGGCAATTACAGGTACTCGGTTTATTGTACCTATATACCCGGGGAATCATCAACAAGACAGCTTGGAAACACGGATATTTATGAACTGGTGTCGAATCTTAATTACCGGAGAGCCATTCCTGTTACTTTTACAGAAGCCGGTATAATTGAGAGTCTCTCTATATGCCATACTGGCGGCAGTGGCAATATGCTCATGGCAGTATATTCAAACTCATCAGGTACTCCGGGATCAAGACTTGGAGTGACATCTGCTACTCCGGTTAATTCTTCAGCCGGCTGGCAGACTGTTTCGCTGATAAATCCTGTTTCCGTCAGTCCCGGACAAACGGTATGGCTCTCGTGGGTCTTTGAACACAGTGTGGGTGTGAGACATACAAAAAGTCCTCCTGCAAGGGCTCAGTCCGGTGCCTCATGGTCCGGAGGAATGCCCCAGAGCTTTGGTACAGCATCTCTTGCCGATTTTAAATATTCGGTTTACTGCACCTATTCAGTTCCGGGCAGTGATAAGAACATATCTGTTGATGAACCGGAAAATGTTGACAGTGATTTATTTCCCATCGAAAAGGAACAGGTTCTGATCTATCCCAATCCGACCGACGGGGAATTTACTATTTCATGGAAAAACACATATGATCACAGACTGACAATCACCATTTACAGTGTAAGTGGCCAGCTTGTTAAAACAGTTCAGACAGATCCGGGCATCAGTAAAATAATATTAAACTTGAATGGCATGAAGAACGGTATTTATTTCATTGAACTGAAAGACAGAAAGAATGATATTATATTGAACAGATCGGGTGTCATTAAAAAATAAATGGAGAGTTATTGACTTTAATTCCTAATTTTGTATAAATCAATTATAGGTCAGGAGAATAAACGCTAAAGTTTGACAGATGGATCAGCAGGAGAGAGGCAGATTATTAAAACAGATAATGTGGGATTATAATATTCCTGCAAAGGACGTTGATGCGCTTCTGTCAGGAAAAAAGGAGACAGCCGGACATTATAGTCAGAGTACATTTTTTAAAAAGGTACTTGAATCTTATTCCTGGTACACTGTTCTCCAGCTTTATTCACCGGAAGAAATTAATAACCTTCTGACTGAAGAAATTATTACCGGATTGAGAAGTCCCTCTCTTAAAAAGAAATATGAATTCGTTAAGAAAAGATTACAGGAAATTATACCAAATTCAGGATAAGTTCTTAAAATGGTGGAGTAATTTTCATTTTCCATTTTATCTTACCGGGGGAACTGCTCTTGGACACCCCGTTGAATATCTTGTCAAATAAACTTGGAGCCATAATATCACGGGAAGAACCCAAGGATATATTCGATATAGTCCATATCTCAATAAATTATTCATTTAAAAAATTCTCCTGCAAATAGCCGATGATTTTCTTCTTGGAAAGGATAACTCAGTATGTCCGGGAATAAATGCAATAGCCAATGCCAAACCATTAATTTTTTAGTGTCTTTAGTGATGAACCTCCTGTATCATATTTGAAAAAGTGTCCTGTTGTTCAAAAAGTCATTCGAAAAAATGTAAAATAAAGCAAAAAGTCCTTCGAAAAAGTGTGTCGTTGTGCAAAAAGCCTGAAGTTATATTCCGTAATAATCCCGTACGGGTGCCATCCGCAGATACTCCGTCGTTCTCCTTCTTCTTTCAAATCCCCGGAACAGGGCTTCCACACGTTCAGGGGTTTCACCCATGACCTCAGCAACTTCAGTGACCGGATAGCCCTTTTCAAATGCATACCAGTACCTGTCCATCTGTGCGAAGGGAAGCTGATAAAAGAATTCTTCCTGGGTCTGCTCGGCAGAATAGGTATCCGTAGTGGGTGTTCTTTCAATAATACCCCCGGGTACTCCCAGATACTCTGCCAGCTGATATACCTGTGTTTTATAGAGATTACCTATTGGCATAACATCTGCGCCGCCATCTCCATATTTGACAAAAAATCCCTGTTCCTGCTCATGCCTGTTGGGAGTGCCTATAACAGCATAGTGAAGACATTCTGCATGATGATAAAGCATTGACATTCTGGTACGCTGCTTGAAATTGGATGAAGCTACTATCTGCAGGTATTCCTTAACCGGAAGTATCTTCTCCTGCTCATTTCCTTCCTTGTCAATGATTATCAGGTAAAACACGGGAGGCAGATTGCTGAATAAACCAGTATCCTTTACAGCAATTTTCATCTTGTATGTCCGGGGATCATATTCCGGAAAAATTCTTTTCACAGCTTCATCACGTCTTTCATAGCATCTGAAGCCGTTAAGTGCTCCGGTGATATTTTCTGTAATGGCTTTAACCCCGAACTTTGCGGCGAGTTCAGAAGCAAGCATCTCACTGTCAGGACTGGAATCCTTCTCGGGAAGCATAATCCCCAGCACTTTGTCAGGGCCGAATGCCCGTGCGGAAAGAGCAAGACATACAGATGAATCGATTCCTCCGCTGATACCGACGACACCTCCCGTGCGCCGTATTTTCCGGAGAACGTCGTCACGCAGTTTTTCAACAATTTCATTTACAACATACTCGATATTGCCGAGAAGGATAATGTCTTTTGAAAAAGGTTTTTTCTGGTTCATAATTATATTTTTTATTTCATAATATACATGCATTTGATTTCCTCTGCAATAATCAATCTGATTATTATCAGGCCTTTAATGAATCTTTCAAATATCCCGGACTATCTTCAGATTCTTCAATTCTCCCTTCCGGAATTCCTGCTTATTGTTTTCAATGAACTGGTCATACAGCAGATGTGTTGAAATGACAGCTGTGATTGTCATGTTATCCATCTCCGATGCAACACCGGTTTTTTCTATTTTTGAAAGAAGTGATGAAACGGAATCAAAATCAAATATTCCGGCTTTGCGGGTGTAGTTTTCGGATAACATCAGCTTAACATAATCGGGTGTATTCCCTGCAAGGAATACACTGCTTATAGGTGCCCTGTAAGGATGTTTCGGGCGTTTTACTATACTTTCAGGTATTCTGTTGGTCATGAGTTTTTTCAGCAGGAACTTTTCATTGAGACCATTGAGTTTCAGTCTGGGCGGCAGTGTTGAACAGAATTCGACAACACGGTGATCCAGGAACGGATATCTCCCTTCCACTGAGTTTGCCATAGCCATTCTGTCGCCCTGTGCTGACAGCAGATAACCCGACATGAAAACTGTTGTCTCCAGCCACTGGGCTTTTGCAAGCAGATCCCATTCACTGAAACCCGGAGGCAGACTGTCAGATAATTCTTCAAGTGGTGAGTAATCGTCAAGAGTTTCCTTTAAAGCGGCTGACAGGTGTTTCTTAATATGATTCGCATTGTTCCACCTCAGCAGATGCGAATAGAAAGGATTGTCAACTTCATTCAGCTTATATCCGAAAAACATCCTCAGTATGTTCGGACTTGCATTTCGCAGATGAGGTATGTCGGGGTACAGGGTTGAAAGAAGGCGGGGCCTTGTTTTGGAATCAGGTTGTGAAGCCCAGAATCTCCTGATTTTTGCTTCCCTGAAGATATCATAGCCGGCAAGTATCTCATCAGATCCCTCACCGGTGATAACCGCTTTGATATTATTATCCCTAACCAGTTGTGACAGGATGAGCATCGGGGCTGGTGCTGTCCTGGTTAACGGGATCTCTGAATGCCAGACCACTTTTGGAAAAATATCTGCAATGGTTTCCGAGGAACAGATGATGGATTTATGCTGAGTACCAAAGTACTGAACGGCTTCATTCTGATAGTTGCTCTCGTCAAAATCTTCTTCCTCAAAACCGATGGAGAATGTATCAAGAGATTGGTTTTCCAGTTCCCTGATATACGCTACGGTAGCGGAAGAGTCAATGCCTCCGCTCAGATAGGCAGCAATTTTTACATCGGCATGAAGGCGCAGTCTTACTGCATCCCTGAAAAGTTCATTGAACCGTTCAAGGGCATCAGCCAGCTTAAGCCGGTGATTCACATTACTGAAGTCCGGATTCCAGAACTTTCCGGTTTTAACCCCTTTCTGACTGAAATAGAGATAATGTCCGGGAGACAGTTCAAAAATATTTCTGAAAGCCGTGTATGGTGTGAGTGTTGTCCAGAAGGTATATACCTGTGAAAGGCTTTCAGGCCTCAGTTCCCGTGAAATAAAGGGAAGTTCAAACAAAGCCTTGATTTCCGAGGCGAAGCTGAAAATACCGTCAGTGATATTGTAAAAAAGCGGTCGTACCCCCATCCGGTCGCGTGCCAGGAATAATTCCTCCTTATGTTTGTCCCAGACTGCAAAGGCAAACTGTCCATTCAGCATGCCCAGGCATTCATGTCCGTAGTGTATATAAAGCTGCAAAAGGACTTCCGTATCTGAACCGGTTTTGAAAATGAATCCTTTTTTTTCAAGATCTGCACGTAGTTCCCTGTAGTTGAATATTTCCCCGTTCAGGACGATACTGTACCTTTTACCTGATTCTGAAAGAGGCTGCTGGCCGGTTTCCGGATCGAGTATACTGAGTCTTACATGTCCGAGGACAGCATTGTCTGACTGATAGATGCCGCTTTCATCAGGACCGCGATAACTTATTGCGCTGAGCATTGAAGTTAAACCGGCTGTCAGACCGGCTTTGCCGTCAAAATCGATTATGCCGGCAATCCCACACATGATCAGCTTAGCAGCTTATTGACAACAAAACCGGTCATCGCATTGATCGACTCGAAATTTTCTTCGAGCAGATCTGAGTCGCTTGTCTTTATTTTAAATTCTTCTTCAAGGAAGGTGATCAATAAAATGAAACCCATTGAATCGAAATAGCCTTCCTTGAAGAGGAGTGATTCGTCCTTTATTTTTTCTTTGTCAACATGAGATGCCTCTACGATGTACTGTCTGATTTTCTCCTGAATAACTGTTTGATCGTAAGCCATACCTGTATTTTTATTGTTAAACTAATTTTTTGATCAATGATGATTTTTCTTTTTTATAATAACTGTCATAGCGTCCATAATGACTTCCTTTAAGTGTCAGGTCATTGAATACAACATCGAAATTATCGATATTGTTTGTCCGGAACATTGTAAGGACATCTCCGAAAACATCTTTCCTGGTATGATTATTTCTGCAGACCAGAAGAATATGCGTTGCATATTTTATCAGGGGAATTGCATCGGCAACAAGACCTGTTGGTGTTGCATCCAGAATCACATATTCAAATCTGTCCTTCAGGTAATCCATTAGTCCATCAAGCACACCGGCCTCAATAAGCTCCGAACTGTTTGGAAGAACCGGCCCTGCAGGTATAATTGAAAGATTATTTATACCGGATTTTGCAATCAGTTCCTCTTTCGGGGTATTATTAACCATATAGTTCGACAGTCCTTTTGAATTATTGGTTTTTATCTTTTCATGAAGGGTGGGTCTTCGCAAATCACAGTCGACCAGTATCGATTTATGGCCGACGGATGCTATTGCCGCAGCAAGATTGAAGGAAACAAAACTCTTTCCATCCATTGGCTGCGAGGAAGTGACCATTATTACCTTAAGAGGTTCAGTTCTGAATTTCAGGAACAGGTTGCTCCGGAGATTTCTGAATGATTCGGCAATGGATGAACCCGGCATCTCGGATACAACGGCTTCGGTTTTGTAATAATTGGTATAAATGAGGCTCAGGACGGGTCTTTTCAGCAGTTTTTCGACATCGCTGACCGAGCTGATCTTTTCGTTGAAAAAGTTTCTGAGAATGATATACAGGGTCGGAATAATAAATGCCAGAAACACAGCCAGTATCCAGTTAATCATTGTTTTCGGCGAAAGGATTTTTTTTGTGGAATCCCTTGCAGGTTCCAGTATTTCATAATCCGGATAATTGGAAGCCATTGCAATTGCAGCTTCTGACCGCTTCTGAAGCAGAAAGGTGTATATGGCATCGGTCAGATTGAATTTACGCTGCATGCTGACCATGTTGAGCTCGGTACGCGGAAGCCTTGATATCTGACCGGAAAGTTTCTCTGCCCGGTAATTAAGTTCGTTCTGTGTAAGATTTAAGGTGTTGAGGTTATTCTTAACGTTTTCAATAATAGTCTGCCTCTGCAATCTGATTTTATTCTCAAGCTGCCCCAGGAAGAGGTTTTTTTCCGCATTATTGCTCAATATGGTTGAGCGTTCTGCATTCATGCTCAGCAGGTCGAGAATGAGTGAATTCATTATGGGATCAACAACATTGGCCACTGACGGGGGAGCCAGCCCTGCCATGTCTTCATTCTTGCTGAGATATTCCAGAACATAGTTGTAATATCTCTCCTGAACCTGCAGGGTTGACATTTCATTCTCTATCTGTGTCATCTGCTGCAGAGCCTGCTGACCCTGATAGCTGAGATCCGTAACCTGGTATGCCGATCTGTAGTCCCTTAATTTCGACTCCGAAGTGACCAGAGAGTCGGAAATATCTGAAATCTGCGATTCAATGAATGAGATCGTATTCTGGGCAATCCTGTTCTTTTTTGAAAGATTCTCATCGAGATAAGTCTGAAGGTATTTATTTAGAAAATCTATTGTGAGCCTTATATTCTCACCCTGAAATTTGACATTGATAAGGGAAGATCTTATACTGACAGGTTCGACCGTAAGCCTGCTGAGATATGACTTGGTTATCTGGTCGACATGATAGAACACAAAATAGTCATTGTCGTCACTTTCCTTTTCTGCGGAAAGCAGTTCCCTGTTCAGGAATACTGAGAATTTAAAATAGCCGTTACTGATGGTTTCATTGAAATGGCAGATAGTGTCGATATCCAGTACATGATTGGTACTTACAATCACATTGTCAATGTAGTTGTACAATGAAACTTTTTCTTCTGATACAGTTAATCTGAAACTGTTCTCGTCAAGGACCTGAATGTAGAACTTTGTATTGATCGGCTGAACATGCGACTTGTCAATACTGACCAGATAATGGTTTCCTGTAAAAACCTGTCTGGCTCTTCCGAAAAGAGTGTTCTTTTCCTTGAAATAGCCTGTTTCAAGATTCAGATTTTTTATTGTTGCCGAAACAAGACTGAAAGAATTCAGACTGTTAATATCGTTTTCCAGATTCCGTGCTTCAGACAGATGCCTGAGTCCGCTGAACAGATTATTTGATTCCAGAAGGGAAGTACGCCTGTCTTCAACGGGACCGATAACAGAGTTTACTTCATATACAACGGGAGAAAACTTGTTTATCAGGAATGCTGCTGCCACTGCAATTATGAAACTGGCAATGTAAAAATATCTATATTTCAAAGCCTGTAATATAAAATCCTTTATATTAAAGCCTTCTGATGACTGATCGTTCTGGTAGCTCATCGTTGTTTTATATATGCTTATCGGACACCAAGATAAAAGTAGAGCACTGCTATCAGTGTGGTTACCGTGCTCAGTATTGTTGTAAAGGTTACATTGGAGTAGCTCGTTGAAATAGCTTTGAGAGGTTCCACGATAATTACATCATTTGGATAAACATAATAATGATCCCTTGACGATATTTTCGAATCGGAAAGATTAAGCCGGTAATGCATTATCTTCTCACCTTCATTACGCACAAGAATAACCTTTTTACGGTCACCGTATCTGGTAATGCCTCCGCCCAGACCCAGTGCCTCATAAATAGTCAGCTTGTCCTGGGAGAAACCATAGACACCCTGGCGTGTCACCTCGCCCATAATAGTGACCTGATTATCAACGAATTTCACAACGACAGACGTTTGTGAAACATACACGCTGAGCTCCTTCTGGATCTTCAGGGATGCTTCGGAAGTGGTCATGTTTCCAACATTTATCTCGCCGACAAAAGGAAAATTAATATTTCCTTTCTCATCAACGAGATATCCGATTATACTTCCCATCCCACCGCCATACCCGCCATATCTTATTTCCTCGGTTGCATTGAAAATCTGGCTTGTCTGGGGATCAATACTTAAAACCTTTATATAGAGCTTGTCAAAAGGCATTATCCGTTTCTGTGTACGTGGATTAATACCCGGATCAAGCTCGTCAATATCATTGAAATAGCTAAGCTGTTTTTTTGGAACGCATGAAGCAACAAAAATAATCAGCAGGATAAGAGTTAATTTATAATGCCATGAATTCATTCTATGATGCATTAAGCGGATAATGGTTTTATACAGTTAATTATAAAAAATGTTACAACACTATTCAGAAAATTATTCACATCGGAACAGTACTGTACAAAGCTTTTAAATTCAGGTGCAAAGATATGGAATTAATATATGTTGGTCAATACTGTTCAAGTCATATGTATAAGTCCCAAATATGCTATTGCCCTTTAACAAATACCGGCTGATTTTGGTTCTTCCCCGGCAAATTATTATTCACCGCTTAATTGGTTGTGTAGGCGGAATGATCAGGAAATCAGTTGAAAATAAGAAACGAAGGAAAATATCGGTCAGAGAAAAAAGAATTATAATGAATGAAAAAGCTTTTAAGTCGGTTTTTATCCGTAATTTTAATCTTATGCACTGGTCAGTAGGCATTTGATAAACAGGCAGGAGAGTTCTTTCTGACTATACAGATCTATATGCCAGATGTTACAGGTAAAACACTCTTAAAAGAATTAAAAATGAATAATGAAGAACTCCTTAGCTCACTTATTGATGAATGGGAAGATAAACTTCATATACTCAAGGATAAGCCTGAAGAAAATGCAGGCTTCATAATAAGGGCATTATGGCTTAAGGCTTCCGGTGTTTCGGTCTCCGTGCAAAAGGCTGCCGGAATGCCGCTGCCTGCTTTGAATGAAGAACAAGAAAAGGAATTGTTGAGTCTGATTCAGCTCAGATCCTGCAATTACCCAACCGCATATCTTACCGGAAGGCAATGTTTTATGGGAATTGAACTGATAGCAGATCAAAGAGCCCTTATTCCCAGGAAAGAGACTGAGTTGTTGTGTAACATATGTCTGAACCTGACTGAGGAAATACAGCATAGCACTGATATGGCCAGGGTTATGGATATCTGCTGCGGATCGGGCAATCTTGGCATAGCTGTCGCCTATTATAATTCAAATTGCATAGTTTATGCATCGGACATTTCACCGGATGCAGTGGATTTAACCATTGAGAATATCAATTTCCTGAATTTGGATCAACGCGTCATTGCAAAACAGGGAGACATGATGGCCCCTTTTGACTATCCGGAGTTCTATGGAGCAATGGATCTGATAATGTGCAACCCCCCATACATTTTCAGTTCAAAAGTTCCCCAGATGCATCCCGAGATATCGGAAAACGAGCCCGGACTCGCATTTGACGGAGGGGCCCTGGGAATAGGGATAGTTAAGAAATTTTTGCAGGATTCTCCTGCTTTCCTCAAAGCAGGGGGCTGGATTGCCCTTGAAGTTGGTCTGGGACAAGGGAACCTCATAACAATGCTATTGGAACGATCCGGTATTTTTGCCAATATCAGCACCGGCCTGGACGAGTCAGGAAATATCAGGGCGGTATATGCACAGAAACTCTGATACTATTAGTGTTATTTGATCTGGCCCTTGCTGTAATACGGGCTTTCATATTAAATGATCTTGGCATCAGCCGTCCTATTACACTGTGTGGAAATCTGCAAAGGGGAGCAGTAAGATTGCTTGATCCTCTGCTTCTGCGGAATAGTTTCTTTTTAACTTAAATTTCCGGTTTGAGTGTTGAATGGAGTTATTGTCATTTCGAAAGCCGGGTAAATGAATGCTGTACACAGAAAACTTGTTGATAATTATTTTGTTTCTACAATATAATCGCCGGAAAACTTTTGGAATGAAAGGAATTTTTGTTTCTTTTTGTCTGGCATTACGTATAATATAAAAACTTAATACCGATAAATGAGCAAGACAGCATTAATTACAGGTATCACAGGCCAGGACGGAGCTTATCTGGCTGAATTTCTCCTCAAAAAAGGGTACATTGTCCATGGTATAAAGAGAAGAAGTTCCCTTTTAAACACTGACCGTATTGATCACCTCTACCAGGATCCGCACACGGAAAACAGAAGCCTGATACTTCATTACGGCGATCTGAGTGATTCGATGAATATTACACGTATAATTCAGGAATGCCGCCCGGATGAGATATACAACCTGGGAGCCATGAGTCATGTGAAAGTCAGTTTTGATGTTCCGGAATATACCGCAAACACCGACGGGATTGGTACCCTGCGTATTCTGGAGGCAATACGCCTGCTGGGCCTGAAGGATGTTACCAGGTTTTATCAGGCAAGTACTTCGGAATTATACGGACTGGTTCAGGAAGTGCCGCAGACGGAGAAGACTCCCTTTTATCCCCGGAGCCCGTATTCCGTTGCCAAACTCTATGCCTACTGGATAACCGTCAATTACAGGGAAGCCTATGGGCTGCATGCAAGTAACGGGATACTGTTCAACCATGAATCTCCGATACGCGGTGAGACCTTCGTGTCGAGAAAGATAACAAGAGGGCTTGCAAAGATCGTTCTGGGCCTGCAAAACACCCTTTTTATGGGAAACCTGTCTGCAAAACGTGACTGGGGACATGCAAAGGATTATATCCAGGCCATGTACCTGATGCTTCAGCAGGATGAGCCTGATGATTACGTTATTGCCACGGGCATTACCACCGAGGTCCGGGAGTTTATAAGGCGCTCATTTGAAACAGTGGGAGTCACACTGGTTTTTGAAGGGAAGAGGGAGAAGGAAACCGGCAGTATTGCCCGGGTAAATGATGAGATGTTTGCTGAAAAGGTAGGAGAGGAGTATCTCGAAAATTTCAGGATGAGGATAAAAAAGGATCCGGTGGCTGTGAGGGTTGATCCTGCATATTTCCGTCCGACAGAAGTGGAACTGCTTATCGGGGACCCTACAAAAGCAAAATCCAGGCTGGGCTGGAAACCGGAATATGATCTGGATAAACTGATAGAGGATATGATTATTTCCGACCTTGTACTGATGAAAAAAGAGGATTATCTTCGTGAAGGAGGTTATGAAATACTGAACTATTTTGAATAGTATATGAACAGATTGTCGAAAATTTATGTGGCCGGACATGCCGGACTTGTCGGATCGGCAATAACAAGAAATCTCAGGTCGGAAGGATATGTTAACCTGGTATTCAGGACTTTCAGTGAACTGGACCTTACGAACCAGCAGGCCGTTGAGGATTTTTTTTCGGCTGAAAAACCAGAATATGTGTTTCTTGCTGCAGCCCTTGTGGGGGGAATAGTTGCCAATAATACCTACAGGGCAGATTTTATTTACAACAACCTGATGATTCAGAGCAACGTGATCCATGCCTGCTGGAAATACGGGGTGAAAAAACTGTTGTTTCTCGGGTCAACCTGCATTTATCCCAAAAATGCCCCGCAGCCGCTGAAAGAAGAATACCTGCTTACCTCCCCGCTGGAATACACCAATGAGCCTTATGCCATAGCCAAGATAGCAGGACTAAAAACCTGTGAGTCATTCAATATTCAGTATGGTACGGATTTCATTGCAGTAATGCCGACCAATCTCTATGGTGCGGGAGATAACTATGACTTGGAAAAATCGCATGTACTGCCTGCACTGATGAGAAAAATCCATCTGGGTAAATGCCTTGAGAAAGGAGACAGGGAGGCAGTCATAAGGGATCTGAAGAAGAATCCGGTTGAGGGGCTTGGAGAAGATCCCGCTGATGATGAGATCATCACTGTTCTGGGAAAGTCCGGAGTGGAAGCAAGAGCCGGTTTCCGGAACGGAATTGAGACGGAATCCGCAAAAGAGGTAGTGGTTTCGGTGTGGGGAACAGGTTCACCATACCGCGAATTCATGTATTCCGAAGATATGGCCCGTGCCTGTATCTACATCATGGAAAAGGTCAGTGCCTCAGATATTGCCAATCTTCACCGTACAGGCAGGGAAAATGATTTCCGGGCACCTCATTTCATCAATATCGGGACGGGCGAGGAGATTACAATCAGGGATCTGGCATACAGGATAAAAGAGCTGACAGGATTCCGGGGCGAAATAGTGTTTGACGCTTCCAGACCCGACGGAACAATGCGCAAGGCAACGGATATCAGAATTCTCCGGAACCTGGGTTTCAGGCACAGATACAGTCTTGATGCGGGACTAAGGGAAGTATATGATAAATACCTGAAAGATCAGGAATTACTTTGATTGCTGATCCGGTATTTCCAATAGCTTAATCATTTTACCGTATAATATCAGGATTTGTTATGATCCTGTCCTGTGGAAGATGGTCCTGATGGTTTTCAGGAGAATGACAAAGTCGAGCCTGGGCGACCAGTTGTCAATATACGCAAGATCCATTTCCATCCATTTCTCGAATTTTATATTGTTCCTCTCAGGTTTTATCTGCCAGAAGCATGACAGGCCCGGTTTGACTGAAAGCCTGCGGAGCTGCCATCTCTTGTAGTGGACAGTTTCTTCCTGCAGGGGAGGCCTGGGACCAATAAGAGACATTTCCCCCTTCAGAACGTTGATCAGCTGAGGCAGTTCATCAAGTCCTGTTTTGCGAAGCAGTTTGCCCACTTTCGTGATCCGGGGATCATCCTTTATCTTGAATACGGGTCCGTCAGCTTCATTGTGCATCATGAGATCCTTTCTCAGACTTTCGGCACCTGATACCATTGTCCGGAACTTGTACAGGTTGAACTGTCTTCCCCTCAGACCGACCCTGGCCTGTTTATAGATCACCGGGCCTTTGGAAGTAAACTTGATTGCAAGTGCGATGATGATCATTACGGGGGAAAGCAGTATCAGCGCGAGCAGTGAAAAAAAAATGTCTGTAACCTTTTTGAATGCCAGTGCAGACGGACGGTACGGAACATTTATGAATGTAAGAAAATTCCTGTTGCCGATAACCGTATTGACAGCATTTGAGAGATTCAGTCTTGTTTCGTCATGCATCAGCCTGAATATTACTCCAAGTTCCTCACATGATCTGAGAATATTCCTGATATCGGCAGGCACAATCTTTTCTCTTACATACATTACCTCGTCTATAGGTTCTATCTCCATGAAATCGTAGAGGGACTTTCCCGACCTCTCCGGCAGGACCTCAATGAACTCCTGGTACTTTTTCATCACTGCCGGGGAACTGGAATAAATAAGTATTATCCGGTATCCCCATTCCTTGTTCTCAAGAAGGCTCTCAATAAATGGTATTGATGAATCATCAGCTATCAGTACCGTATTGCGGTAATTATAACCTTTCGAGCGGTATATCCGGAAGAGATAATATTCAGCGAGTCTGATCAGGAAAAGGAAAAGGAAGCCGAAACCGGCAGCTTCTATGAGAAACAAGCGTGAAATATCATGCAGCTTGAACAGAAAATAGAAAACCAAAAGCAGCAGGAAGACGAGTGCAGTGGACTGCAGGTATTCGAAAAATACCGTGCTGTAGCGTTTTGTTCTCGGTATGTCAATAGCATCGAGCAGATAAAGGATCATGAGCCAGAAAGGAGCGACCAGAAGATATATCCACAGTATTGTTAGATTTGAAAAAAACAGTCCGCCCGTTTCAGAATAATTGATAGAATATGAAAGCTGAAATGCCAGAGTAACTGCCAGGATATCACCAATCCGAAGTATGGTGCCAAGAAGATTTTTCTCCTTGATGAAGGGGATTACTCTTTTTGTTAAAAATCTGATTATACGATCCATTATACTGACACTACTCCAACAGGTTTATACGTGATAAAATTTAAAAGGTTTATTGTGTAAGCCTGCATTTATCTGATTCCTTAGAGAAGCTTTGAATTATCTACTGATAAATATAAAAAAAAAGTCGTTGTGAACGACTTTCAGATGAATATCAAATGAGCATTTCCTATACTCTTTGAGAATGAAAATATGTGATTTTATTCAGTTCGGTAATATCCTGGACCTTAAAACCATTATTCTCAAGCAGAAACATAACATCTCTCTTTGAGAGATTCCGGTTGGTTTTTGAATCCATAAGATTGTAAAGCGTATTTATGAAAGGAATTTTTGATAGAATTCCATGTTCAACGGCTTCATCATCAACATCCTCTTTTCTTAAGGAAAAGCTGTTATGGTTTTTTATATCCAGAAAACTACCTATGAAATTACTTTTAGGTGTAAGAATGGTGTAGACTGAGTGCAGGAAACTCTTTGTATCACGTAATTCATTGAGTGGAATGAGGTTTACGACAGTTTTAACGTTCTTCATCTCTTCGGCATCGTAAAAATAGTGATGCAATGACGAAAGAACAACCAGATTGGGATCATCAGCCAGATTCAGCCATTCAAGATAATTTGTCAGATCCTCGTTTCTTTTTTCGGTAAGTAATTCAATTCCTGTATTGTTTTTTACTAAAAACTGGGGGAAACCATAATTTACTCCTCTTGATGCAATATTCTTATTATAAGTAAGATCGGCTCTCATTACTTTTCGCGTTTTTCAGGTTTTATGAGGTAAACAAATATTAATGAAATTAGTTTAAATATCAACACGGGTCAAGTAATATGACTCATGTGAGCTGCAAACATAATACAGGAAGCGTGCCAGATAATCAATGTTATCAGCACGCTGGTGTAAATTATTAACAGGTTTGTCAGAAAATTTAATATGTTCGTCAAAAAGCACTGAAATTGCTGAATCTGACGGCAGTTTTAAGACTGATTTTTAAAGAAATAGGACTAAATATCTGTATTACAGAAAGATGAAATCTTGATTTTAACTAAAAATATCAATAAAGAAAAATTCAGGATTTTGACGAACGGCTCTTTTATGGTGACGAAAGTTTTGAGAATCTGGATAACAGGAAGGCATGTACATCAGATTCTTACATGCCGGATCCCCTGTTCGCAGCTTATTTATGAATTACAGCCTGGTTTCCCGGCTGAGGTTTACAAGGCAAGATTTGCCTGATCCCCGTTTTGGTTCGCTTTTCCCGGGGATTTTTTCTTTCGGCTTGTTTTTGTTTTATCAGGAATATCCGGACTGCCTGCCTTCGTTTCCGGCGTACTGTCTTCCTTAGTTGTCAATTCCGTATCAGCGCTTGTTACAGGTACTGCCTCTCCCGGAAAATCTTCTGATTCTGCCGTGGACTCGTTTTGGGCTGCCTCGTTCACTGTATTGCGGCTTTTATTTTGCCCGGCCGGTTTAGAAGCTGGTGCGGCTTCCGGATGTCTGAAATGCATAATATCATCCGTCCTGTCCGGCTTGTTGCCCTGTCCCTTGTGTTCTGTGCCCCTTGCCCTGAGTCTGCGGATCTCGTTGAAATGATCCATTGACATCTTCTCCCGCGCCAGGCGGGACTGCTTCCTGTATTCTTCAAATTCGGCCTTCAGTTCTTCCAGATCAGTTCTTGTACGTTTAGCCACAATGAGATTTCGTCTGAATATCAGGAATCCGATTAAGAGAGTTCCGGCAAGAGATGCAACAATAATCCACATTACCGAATTATAGGCAGCCTTGTTGACATTTATGCCAAGAACTTTAATGCTGTTCTTGGTCTTTATGGCCTCATCCAGACCGGCTCTGGCACCGGCTACAAGCATATTCAGGGAATCTATTCTGATGTTGAGTCTGCTTTTCCCCAGACTGAGTTCTGCAATCCTTGAATATGAGGCTCTCAGACTGTCAAGCGTATTCCTTTTTATCTGCTGGAACATGTCTTCCCGTATTGCACGGTAATAATCATAAATCCTGGTTCTTTCCTCTATATAATTCAATTGTTCCGTCATCTTTCCCTGTTTCAGAACCTCCGGCATTTCTGCCTGACCTGTGCAGACGGGTCTGAATACGGATAGCAGAATAATTAATAAAATAGCTCTTAAAATATTATAATTCATTCTCTTTGACAGTTAGCGGTAATATGATCTCAAAAATTGCCTTTATTGAGCTAACGAATTTAAAGAATAATTATTTTAAAGAAAAATGAAGTATTTAATTTGTTTTAATCCGGAGTATATAGAATATCATTGTGTTACATTGATGATGCGTTTTCTCATTCACGTAATAAATTCATGATTATTCATGTGAGATAATCATTAACCAGTGAATGAACAATGAAATCGTGCCTTGATAATGAATTGAATATGTGTAAACTAAATGTTTGTCAGGAAACCGGATTAAGCCGGATTTATAAGAAACAGCTGAAAATTAATTCGGGAACAATTTCCGGGGAGTCAGGCTTTAACAATGTAATAATCTTTCAGAATATTGCTGTAAAATATTTCTTATTGTTAAATTCGTAGTGTTAAAAGAGTTATCTATGAAAAAACCATCTCTTTTCATATTTCTTGTGCTGATAGTTCCGGCTTCTGTAATTTACTCCCAGTATTCGGCATATAATGCCGACCATTCATTCAGATATTATGCAACACCGGGTTTTGTGAATATTACTGAATTCCATGGAGCTGCCGGACTGATTGATTATGAGGGACCGGGTGAATCATCACAGGATCGCGAATCCCTTAATTCGGATTATTATTTCGGAGTTTCAAATGTATTTGGATATCAGATCGACAGAAACTTTTTTGCAGGAATAGGAGTGGGATTTTTTCATTATGAGCTGGATAATTTATTTCCTTTTTATCTTGAATACAAATACAGTATGTATATGAAAAGGTTTACGCTGTATTTTTACGGAGACGGAGGTACTTTATTTAAGCCTGATCCTGACCGGTTTTCCGATGAATCTAAAATCTTTATCAATCCCGGATTTGGTATAAGCCGTACCATCACTCCTAAAACGGAAATTAACCTTTCTGCCGGATACATGGTTCAGGCACGAACCACTATTTCGAGGGTGACATTCCTCAATATCAAATTAGGTGTGTCCTTCCGGAGAAATGCATTCAGAATGTTCAGGAACTGATAATTTTTTAAAATACAGGGCCGGATTTCATTTTTTAAGACACAAAATGCGGGCTGATACGTTATAAAGTATTATTCAGAGAATTATTTCAACTCTGTGTAATGCTTTTTTTATAAATTTGTGATCCTGTAATACGGTTATTATGAAGAAATTCATTGGTTTTCTGTTACTTATCGGATTATTTTCTCCCGGACTGCTCAGTCAGCAGTCAACTTCCGTTACCAATCCTTCATTCAGATATCAGGCAACGCCCGGATTTGTTAATATATCAGAAATAAATGGCGGAAGCGGATCATATTACTGTGATCCGGCAGTGTCGAAATACTATTTCGGACTTACAAATGTTTTCGGTTACCAGTTTTCCAGGAGTTTTATGGGCGGAATCGGGCTGGGTTATTTTCAGCTTGATAAAGGTTTTTATCTGCCTCTTTACCTGGAAAACAAATACAGTTTTTATCTGAAAAGTTTTACAGCTTCAGCAATACTGGACGGGGGAGTATTAATAGATCATTCTGCTCCTCTGGATGATTCTAAAATATTCCTTAATCCCGGTGCAGGAATCAGCCGGACTATTACTCCAAACCTGGAAATCAGCTTTTCGGCCGGATACATGATCCAGAACAGAACTACACTCTCGCGGGTTGGTTTTTTAAATTGCAAAGCCGGACTGATTTACCGGAAAAACCCTTTCAGAATGTTTAAAAGCGGAAAGAATTAGAGGATCTGCTCTTAAAATCATAACAGCTTCATTGGCGGAAATCACTGGCTGATCATTCTTTTTTGATTAAAACCCGGGATGCGGATTTCAGGTTTCATACTGGCAGTAAATTCTCATCAACTATAATTTTAACCGTGACATAAGCCTGAAATTCTGGTTTATGCCATCAGATTTTTATCAGTTTTACCGGATGAATGGAATTCTTTCCTATTCTGAACAAATACAGGCCCGAAGTTAAATGGCTGATATTTATTACATTCTCTTTACCATAGAGTTTCCCTCTTAATACAGTTTGTCCTGAAAGACTGATCAGTGAATAATCTTCATTTCTGTCATTTTCCTTTTTTTTAACTATCAGACAATTATCTTCACGCACGAGATAAACCTTATAATCATCATTTTTGCCGGGCCGGTCCACGGATGGGTTTCCGGGCTTAAGATAATGTTGCAGGAATGGATCCAGGCTGACTATATGTAATTTTTGACGGATATTCAGGAACTGGAAATATTCATTTGTAATATAGTATTTCAATCCGTCCGAAGTGGTGATTCCTTCAGTCTGGTGAAAAGGCAGTGATATATCGATCCTTCTTTTATTTCCGCTGAAAAAGTCCGGATTATTAAAATCATAAAGCAGAAAAATAAAAGGTTCAAGAAGAGGAGTATAACCGCAAAGTGCTATCAGTTTTTTTGATTCCAGATATACTGCACCGGTGATCAGTCCCCTTACATCAAGTGTATTCTTTCTGACAGCAGTATGGGTGCCCGGTATTTTTGGCAGGGAATAGCAGGTCGTTTTTTGACTGATCCATTGCTTGGTAAAAAGATATATGCTGTCGGCAGATACGATAAAAGCCTCACAATCGAAATCAGTGTAGTTTGAAGAAGCAGGACTGAAATCTGTCTGATCGGGATAGGAGAATCTGATTGTGTCAATTATCAGGCGCTCATTAACAATAGAATTTTTACTGATTCTCAGTATCATCAGATCTGTCCGGTTCCCGGATGAATTATTGCCGAAATCCCCTATATAAATGAAATCCCTGTCCTGGGATATTTCTTCCCAGTCCCTGTTAACTGTACCTTCCAGGGTATATGACTGAATAATATTTCCCCTCACTGTATCCAGTGAATAAAGGTTTATATCATCACTGTCATTATGGGTCCATAAGCGGTCATTCCAGATTACCAGTCCTGATGTTTCGACAAGCCTGTTGTCCAGGTTCAGGCTAATGTCCGGGCTTACCGAGGTGGTGGAATAAATACAGCTGCCATCATTTATCGTTGCAGAAGAATTATAATTGAGCGCTGGCGGATCAGTACAGCCTTGTATTTGAGCTGTGGTATTAATGCTGTATAACATCATTAGAAATACCACAATGAATAATTTCCCGGTTTGCCTGCAAATTTGCATTTACTGTTCTTTTAGCTGTACAAAATTGTTTTTATGTACGGTATTATTTCAATGCAGCAGTACAGGTTCTGACTATGAAGTGGCATTCCAGCCAGGCAATATTGTACTTACTAAGCCATATTGTCCCGATTCTGCAATAATGCATTATCTCTGCAGTATTGCACCTGCTCAGCAGCATTGTTATTCCAACTGTACAGTTACAAAAATAACTAATATTAATATACTTATGACTCTGTCCTTTCCGGTGGAATTCATTTTCGGACAGGACTATGGTGTCGGCAGCGGGATATTTAGGAGAGGAAATGCAATCTGCAATAATAATCAGTATGTTCCGAAAATAAATTTAACTTTGACAGATTGTTCAAATATCACCTTCAGTTCTGTTTGTTTTCATGAGGCATAATTTATTTATTTTTCTGATTTCTTTCCTCTTTTTATGTTCCGGTCAATCATGTGCGACATTTAAAAATGTCGGGGAGCTTATCGGGAAATCTACGCGCAGACAGCTGGCGGACAATGAATCTCCGGATAATTATTCAGAATCCATAACAGGATTCCTGGGAATTGTAAAACATACTGTCTGCGGCAGTGAAAAATGGGCAGATCCTCTTGGGATTCAGGGGGGAATAATTTATCCTTTTTACAGGATAAATGATTTAATTGATCTGAGAATTGAAGCAAATATAAGTATGCAGGGTGCCAAATGGGAGGAATCAGGAATAAGGGGGAGAACTAATCTTCTATATGTCAACACTCCGGTAGTTGCCAGGTATCTGACGGATTTCGGATTTTATGCAGAGGGGGGAATACAAAGTGGTTTTTTGATAAGTGCCAGAAAATATGAGGGGACGGTGGAGAACTACAAGAAAAATTTCCGCTCAGTGGATCTTTCCATTCCGCTGGGAATTGGTTATGAATTCAGGAATAATTTCGGTATCGGTATAAGAATAATTCCCGGTTTTACTGATATTACAAGATATTCTTCAGCTTATGACAGGAATTTTGTTATGGCATTCAGGGGAACCTATATTTTCAGTTTTAAATAGTACCGGCTTAGGCTATCCCGGGTGAGATTCTGTCTCCCTGTCTTTTCCAGAAATCTGTAAAACTCTTCCATTCGGATTCGACGTCGTCTTTATGGCCGTAATGTAATAAATGCCACTTGCCTTCCAGCAGATCTTTTTCCCAGATACCGTAATAACGGATATTGTTGATGACAGTTTTGGTATATTTGGCTATCAGGTCGCCATTATGTTTCTTTATAACGCCGGAAATTATTTCCCCCTTTAGCAAAGCATTCCGGATTGGTCTGCTGAAATTCAACAATTTCACTTTATCCGTATCTTGAGACTTTTTCATATTTTCAGGTTTTGGTTAAATATGTTGATATTATTGACTTTCTGACATAGTAATACGATAAAATGACCGGAAATGTTTCAATACAAAAAAGATCAGGGTACCTGATCTCTGATAGCGGATTATATTCCGGCCCGGCAGCCTGTCGCCCGGAACTATGTTCAATGCAGCGTTTTTATTAACGGAAAGCCCTGAATGTCTTTTTATAGCTTTTTTCAGGTGCTTTCCTGTATTTACTGTGAACATTTTTCCTGGCTTTTTTATTATGTCCGGAATAAAAAGCCCTGTTCCGTTTTTGCTGGGTATTGTCAAGCATCATCAGCCCCCCGAGTTCTCTGAGATTCCTTTTGCCGGCGTAACATCCTGTCATTGAAACCGAGATCAGGAAGCTGAAAATGATAATTTTTGCCAGTCTTTTCATAATGCCTTCTTTTTAAGAAACCGTTCTGCTAATCAGGGTTTAATGCATAATATGGTCATTTCATGATTCTTTCAAAGTACTTTTACGTTTGGTTAGGGAAAATGTTCCTCAGTTTCTTTCAGCAAAACACTCTTATGGCTTCCGGTAATAATATCTTATCCTGATGTATGCCAGATAAACACACTGTAGTCGTGTGTCAGGAAGTTTAAAAAAGCCTGAATTCCTCCGTTGTGCAGATAAATAATAAAGATCCTTTCCGGTTTATCCCTGATTCTGCTAACGGAATTCATTCACGGCGACTTATTATGCCAGATTTCTTAATGGATCAGGAGGGAAAAAAAGAAACCACAATCGTTACGAATGTGGTTCGTAGTGGAGTTGGCGGGAGTCGAACCCGCGTCCAGACATGGAGACCATACGCTTTCTACATGCTTAGTTCTGCTTGTTTTTCGTGACCTGCCAGCTGCAGAACAAGCTAACCGGCCCTTAGTTCCTGATTTTCTCGTCATCCGACCGGAACAATCTTCTGACCAGCCCCGAATTCCGTGCGCCTCCTTGCCGGGTTGGATCAGGGCCTGACCGCCCGGGAGACGTCCCGTCCCGGAACCTGGTTCCGGGATAAAGCTTAAGTTACTTTATTCGCTTAAGCAGCGAGAGCGTAATTATATTCGCCAGTTATTGTTTTGTGACACTGTTCAAGCGACGCGCCACCACACGCTGCATGCTTACATACCACCCCTCATGCTGTCAAAACCAAGTCAACCCCTGAGCTGTTGCAGGCCGGACTAATCCCGAAATACCCTTAAAACTTCCTTCCGGGCGGATCAGTTCCCGGACATTGCCGGTCCTCTTCAACTTATTGCCTGAATAATTGTTTCTTTTATCAGGTTGAAGTATGCCGTCACTGCCGGCCTGCAGGTATGCAATTCTTTGCAAAGATACGATTTTAATAACTTAACCGGAAATCATTATCAAAAATCAGACCATTTGATGATATAGTGAAACCAGTTTGATTTTTAACCGTAAAATATTTCCGGTCCGTGAGGAACCGGATGCCCGCATATGACTTGAAAAACGAATTTAAAAACGGACTGATCAGAGTCAACAGGGATTTTATAAGTGAGACAAAATGAAAGAATAAACAACCTTCTGTAAGTGAATTCTTTTTGTGAAGGGAAGTTTCCGTGTTTTAAAGATTATGTTATAGTTAATCATTATTTTGATGAAGTTTCATTATTACTTTTACCTGTAAAATTACCAGGATATCGTATTCTTCAATATATTAGCAAAGATCAATGAATAAAAAGAGAATATATCTGTCTTCCCCGCACATGGGGGGTACTGAGGAAAAATATGTCGGGGAAGCTTTCAGCAGTAACTGGATTGCACCTCTTGGACCAAATGTGGATGCTTTTGAAAAGTCAGTCGCTGAATATTGTGGAATTGAACACGCAGTTGCACTGAGCTCCGGTACCGCAGCCATACATCTGGCTCTTATAATGCTGGGAATCAAAGCCGGAGATGAGGTGATGGCATCAACATTTACTTTTTCGGCAACGGTTAATCCCATCACGTATGTGGGTGCAATTCCGGTTCTGATTGACAGTGAACCCGGAACCTGGAATATGGATCCCGGCCTTCTGGAACAGGCCATACTGGAGCGCAGTTCCGGTAATTCAAAGCGGAAAATAAAGGCAATAATTGTGGTTCATCTGTACGGAATGCCCGCCAATATGGACAGGATAACGGAAATAGCCGCCAGATATGAAATTCCGCTTATTGAGGATGCTGCCGAGGCACTGGGAAGCAGATTCAGTGGTATTCAGACAGGTACCTTTGGGAAAATGGGAATTTTATCCTTTAACGGAAACAAGATAATAACCACTTCAGGTGGCGGGGCATTGATCTGCAATGATAAGGGACTGGCAGACAGGGCCAGGTTCCTGTCAACTCAGGCACGTGACAATGCTCCTCATTATCAGCATAGCCAGATAGGGTATAATTATCGCATGAGTAATGTACTGGCCGGAATAGGTATCGGTCAGATGGAGGTCCTGGAAGAAAGAGTGAAAGCGAGAAGGAATAATCATTTCTTTTACAAAAAGAATCTTGAAAAGTTTGAAGAAATTAGTTTCCTGAATGAACCCGGGGAATCATATTTTTCGAACTTCTGGCTGACAACCATTCTGATTGATCCTGCCCGGACAAGGGTGACCAGGGAAGAACTGCAGACTGCCCTGGAAAATGAGAACATTGAATCGCGGCCGTTATGGAAACCTATGCATCTTCAGCCCGTTTTTTCATCCTGCCCGGTATACCAGACTGGTGTTTCGGAAGACTTTTTCAACAGGGGGCTCTGCCTGCCTTCCGGATCAAACCTTACAGATGATGACCGTGAGAGAATAATGAATGTAATTACAAAAACCCTGTCACGGGGCAGAAGATGATGAATGTTTCATTGTAATTGCAGAGGGAGAATGTAGTAACTCCGAAAAATTCTTATTGCCCCGGGCAACTTTATTTTCCACAGTTTTTATATCACGGATTATGTTTATATCCGGGAATTATGTTTCTGAAATATTGAACAATAATATTCAAATTAGTGTATTTTTAAATCAGGAATCATAATTAACAGTCAGTCGTGATGAAATATACCAGAACCATTTGTGTCTTAATTGCAGTTGCCCTGTTTTCTGTATTGACAGACAGTAGTATTGCCTTTGGCCAGAAGCTGAAACCGGGCCCTCAGGATCTTTCCTTCTTCTCAAAGGCCGATGAAACCGATCAGCCTTATGCAATCTATATTCCGCAGAATTTTGATGAATCGAAAAAATATCCGCTGGTGGTTTTTCTCCATGGTGCATGGTCGAATCATCGTCTTGGCCTGAGGCGGGTTTTTGGCCAGGGAAATCTTCCCCTGCCCGGTATGAATACTCCGGGAAATATACAGAGGGAAAGTGATGCCGAGGCTTCAAGATATTTCCCCCCGCTGAAGGATGCAGGATATATTGTCGCTGCTCCCTATGCAAGGGGAACAGCCGGTTACCAGGGCATCCCCGAGCAGGATGTGTATGAGATGCTCGATGATATCAAAAGCCGTTTTCTGATAGATGAGGACAGGATCTATCTTACAGGACTTTCAATGGGAGGCGGCGGCACCATCTGGCTGGGTCTGACACGGCCGGATATATGGGCTGCAATAGCTCCCTGCTGTCCCGCTCCGCCGGAAGAATCGGGAGAAATAGCATGCAATGCCCTTAATCTCCCGGTACATCTCTTTGTTGGTGATGAAGACTTTCTGTATAAAACGGTGCTGGAATGGAAGACAAGATTTGAAACCCATACTTCGCACCTTGATTATGCCGAATATCCCGGAATAGGTCATAACAGCTGGGATTATGCCTACAGGGACGGATTTATATTTGAATGGTTCTCCCAGTTCAAAAGGGATATGTTTCCCCGGGAAGTGAAGTTTGCAACAAGATGGTTCAAATACAGTAAGGCATACTGGGTGAAACTGGACAATTTTACTCCGGGAACCCTCACCACTGTCAATGCAGGGTTTGCAGGAGAAAACAATATTGAGATAAAGACTGACAACCTGGAGGCTTTAAGCCTGAACCTGGCAGGACATCCCATGTTCAATCCTTCGAAAAGAGTTTCGGTGAAGATCGACGGCAAGTCTTTCAGTGTCAGTACGGCTGACGGAGTGTCATTTATGAAGGTTAACGGCAGCTGGACAAACAGGAAATTTACTCCCCCGCTCATATCAAAGCGTCCGGGAGCCGAGGGACCAATAAGCGCTGCCGTGAGAAGCAATCATATTTATGTTTATGGAACGGGAGGCAATCCGTCACAGGAAGAACTTGCTTCCAGAAGAGCTCTTGCTGCCTCTGCTGCCGACTGGTCCGGAATGGGCGGCAGGATAATGGTATTTCCCAGGGTGCTTTCGGATAAGGAATTGAGGGAGAGTGATTTTGATAATAGTAATATCATTCTTTTCGGTACCAGGGAAAGCAATCTGGTGATTGAGAAACTCGCCGACAGACTTCCTTTTCATCTGAAGGATGAGGTTAAGAATCTCGGCCTGGTATATATTTTCCCACTGAATGACCGCTATGTTCTTGTAAATTCCGGACTTCCCTGGTGGACCGCTCCGCGGAAAAGCAGGGAACAGGGAGGAATGGCATTTATGGGCTCAAAAATAGATATGCTGAAAAATTATAAGGATTTCATCCTCTTCAGGGATAGCCCGGACAATATTGTATCAGAGGGTTACTTTGACAATAACTGGGAACTGCCCGTCGGTGCAGGGGCAGCAATGAAAAACTCCGGGGTCATAAATCTGAAATGATCACGGAATTATATAGCAAAAAACATGATCATCAGAAAGTTACAGTTAGTTACTATTTTACTTGTTTTTCTGGTAATTTGCAACTCCCTGCAGGCCAGGGTTATCAGGGTATATGTCATGAGGACGGAACCCTATATGGAAGGCAGGATTTTTGGAGATGCAGGTTCCTATGTGAAGATAAGAGGTCAGATCTATGGTGAAGTGGATCCGTATGATCCTCACAACAGTATGATCCAGGATATTCAGCTGGCACCACGAAACAAGGATGGCAATGTGGAATATATTTCCGATTACATAATTATCCATCCTGCGGACATGTCGAAAAGCAACGGTCTTCTTTTTCTGAGTCTGCCAAACAGGGGAAATGCCTTTGATCCTGATTCGCTGCTGCTGTGCAGGGGATATATCTATGCATGGTGCGCCTGGCAGGGCGATGTTCTCAGGGGAAATGACCGCCTTCTTATGAGAGTGCCCTATGCCGGGATGAACGGAGAGGAGATTTCCGGTATCCATCGAACTGAATACCAGGTTGGCACAGCAACCAGGACATTAAATCTGGGCAGCGGCCTGTTCACGGGCAATTCTCATCACAGTTATGAAACAGTCAATCACGATAATTCTGATTTCACACTGACAAAGCGGGTTCTGGAACAGGATGAACGGATACCGGTACCTAACAGCGACTGGGCATTTTCAGATTGCACATACCGGCGTTTTCCGGGCGCTCCCGATGAAAAGAAGATTTCCCTGAAGGACGAATTTCAGCCGGGATTTATTTATGAGCTGATTTATGAAGCGAAAAATCCCCTGGTACTCGGACTGGGTTTTGCTGCAATACGGGATTTCGCATCTTTCATCAGGTATGAAACAAAAGATACGGCGGATTTTCCCAATCCTCTGCTTGCAGATAAAGGTATTGCAAATCCGGTAAAAGCGGCGGTAATGCAGGGTGTGTCGCAGTGCAGCAATTTCAGCCGTACATTTCTGTTTCTGGGTTTTAACCAGGATGAAAAAGACCGGCAGGTATTTGACGGAGTGAACGCACATGTCGGGGTTCGCCGCATTGCATTGAATATCAGATTTGCCAGACCGGGAGGTGTGGGAATGCAGCATGAAGATCATTTATTCCCGGGGAATGACCCTCCTTTTACATGGAGTGTCGAAACTGACCCGGTTTCAGGAATAAGAGGCGGGATTCTGGAAAAATGCCTTGAAACGGGTACCTGTCCGAAAATAATGCAGACACTCAGTTCAACCGAGTACTGGCAGTCCCGGGCTTCCCTGACGACCACCGATTCATACGGTACAAGGGATCTGGATATTCCTGATAATGTCAGGATATATCTGTTTTCAGGTACCCAGCATTCTCCTGCCGATGCTGCTGACCAGGCAAGCGGATTCCGGACAAATCCGAATTCATTTGTGCCCTATCACCGGGCTCTTCTTGTTGCACTGGAGAAATGGGTGCTGGATGATATTGAACCGCCTCCAGGTGCTTATCCCACTATTGCTTCCGGGACTCTTGTTCCGCCGGAGCGGGAAAAAAGTGGCTGGCCTGATATCCCCGGAATTCCGTATAACGGAAGGGTGAATGAACTGCCTCTGCTTGATTACGGGCCCCGGTACGATAACAGGAACGTGTCAGGAATCCTTACGCAGGAACCGCCGGCCGCCAAGACGGATCAGTTTTACCGGACCCTTGTGCCGGCTGTAGACAGGGACGGTAATGAAATAGCGGGAATCAGAAGCATTGACATCAGGGTGCCTGTCGGAACATATACAGGCTGGGCACTAAGAAGGGAAGGATATGGCAGGGGAGACCTGTCATCACTGAACGGTATGTTCATTCCGTTCAGGATTAACAGGGAAGGCAGGAAGATATCAAAAGACCCCAGACCATCTTTCTATGAAAGATACGGAAAAGAGGAAAGGTATATGAAGGCTGTCAGACAGGCAGCTGAAGACCTGCTAAGGGAAGGCTTTCTGCTGCCCGAAGATGTAAATGCTGAAATAGCCCGTGCAATACGGAATATTCCCTGATTGCCCGGGACGGTCTGAAACCAGCACTGCACCCTGAAACCAGCTCTGCACCCTGTAACCCATATCCCGGTGCCGGAATCCGGATGGTCTCCTAAGTCTGTATCCGGCATTTTTGCTAATTTTGCTGTCAGTTACATTGGTCTGATGAAAATTATTCTGCTTGGGACTGCACATCCTTACCGTGGAGGCCTGGCTTCGTACAATGAACGCCTTGCGGGGCAGTTTTTGTCGGAGGGCAATGATGTACGGATATATACATTTACATTGCAGTATCCGGAGATTTTTTTCCCGGGAAAAACACAATTCACTGATAAGCCGGCACCGGAAGGTATTAAAATAATCCGTACGCTGAATTCGGTTAATCCCTTCAGCTGGATAAGGACAGGACGCAGGATAAAAAAGGAGAACCCCGACATACTTCTCATAAAGTACTGGCAGCCATTTATGGCCCCGGGTTTCGGCACTGTTGCCAGGATTGCGGGAACAGGCGGAACAAAAGTCATCTGTATTTTCGACAATGTGATCCCCCATGAAAAAAAACTGTTTGACAGACTGCTTACCGGGTATTTTATACGCAGCATTGACGGTGCCATTGTGATGTCACGAAGTGTGGGAGAAGATCTTGCACAGTTCCGGACATCCGTTCCGGTTATTTACAATCCCCATCCTCTTTTTGACAATTATGGTGAGAAGGTTCCCCGGAAAGATGCACTCGGAAAACTCGGCCTGCCCGAAGACTGTTCATACCTGTTGTTTTTTGGATTCATCAGGGAATACAAAGGACTTGATATTCTTTTGAAGGCATTTGGTGACAAGCGTTTGAGGGAAATGAAACTCAAACTGCTGGTAGCCGGTGAGTTTTATGAAAATGATCAGCCATACAGGAAACTGGTTACAGAAGCCGGCATGGACGATGATGTGATATTTTTTGACCGCTTCATCAGGGAGGACGAGGTCTCCCTGTTTTTCAGCGTTGCCGATCTTGTTGTCCAGCCTTACCGAAGTGCCACGCAGAGCGGTGTGACGCAGATAGCCTATCATTTCGGGAAGCCGATGATTGTAACGGACGTCGGGGGACTGAGCGAAATAGTCCCTGATGGCAAGTGCGGATACGTGGTAAAGCCTGAACCCGGGGAGGTTGCCGGTGCGATAATTGATTTTTTCAACAATGAACGGCAATCTTTTTTTACCGAAGGAGTTGAAAATGAAAGATCAAGATTCACATGGGACAGGCTGACTGCATCAATACTTGAGGTGTACAGATTGATATTGAAGAGATAATCGTAAATCCTGAACGGCGTATAAGAGGAAAAATTAAACGGATTAATCGTATAAGCGGGTAAACGGGTAAACGAATAATAGAGTATTGAATAATTGCCAGGCTGATGAAACGACTGACGGGGTAAAAGAATAACGGGACAATCTGCTGCCTGGCTGAAAGTTAAATGACAAATGATTCCTTGAAATATCTGCCAGATGATTAACTGGACTGGCGAATCATTTAATAATAAGGTAATTATTGACCGGATAATTGAGAAGAACAAAAAATAACAGAGTATATGATTTTTCGAAGCAAGGCTCCCCTGAGGCTTGGACTGGCAGGGGGAGGCAGTGATGTTTCACCATATTCGGAGATGTATGGCGGCGCCGTACTCAATGCAACAATTGACCAGTACGCATACTGTACCATCGAGGAAAATGGTTCCGGTCAGGTAACCCTGATTGCTGCAGACCTGGATCAGACCGGACAGTATCCGGCATCACTGAACCTGCCGGTTGACGGTCATCTCGACCTGCACAAGGGTGTTTACAACCGGATTGTACAGAAATTCGGCATCACGGAACCGCTCTCATTCAGAATGACAACATGGTGTGATGTACCTCCCGGAAGCGGTCTGGGAACATCTTCCACCATGGTGGTTGCCATCGTAAAGGCATTTGCAGAATGGCTCAACCTGCCGCTGGGGGATTATGACACGGCTCTGCTTGCCTACCAGGTTGAAAGGCTTGACCTTGGCCTGAGTGGAGGTAAACAGGACCAGTACGCAGCCACTTTCGGGGGATTCAATTTTATTGAATTCACAAAGGATGAAAGAGTTATTGTCAATCCGCTCAGAATGAAAAGATGGATCATTGATGAACTGGAAGCATCCATGGTATTGTTTTATACGGGGGAATCAAGATCATCTGACCGGATAATCCGTGAACAACAGGACAATACCAGGGAAGGAAAAAAACTCCCGCTGGAGGCCACCCACAGGATTAAGGAGAATTCCTTTATTATGAAAGAACTGCTGCTTAAAGGTGAGATTGTCCGCTTTGCCAGAACCCTGGGACAGGAATGGGAGAATAAGAAAAAAATGGCTTTGTCGATTTCCAACCGGAAAATCGACAGGATCTATCAGGCTGCAATGGATGCGGGAGCTTATGGAGGAAAGGTATCCGGGGCAGGAGGGGGAGGATTCATGTTTTTTATGACAGATCCCGTGCGCAGATTTGCGTTGCTTAGCTCACTGGAACGCTTTAACGGCAGGGTGGTGAATTTCCGTTTCAGTGAGAACGGATGCCAGGGATGGAGAATACAGAATGGATGAGGAACACAGGGTGAATGAGGAATACAGAGAGGATGAGGAACACAGGGTGGTTGAGGAATACAGGGAGGATGAAGTCAGAGTCAGAACTTAATTTATTCATAATCCGATGGAAGTGATCATACTGGCAGGAGGATTGGGAACACGACTGAGGGAGGTGATACGGGATATTCCCAAACCAATGGCACCGGTTGCCGGCAGGCCCTTCCTTCATTACATCCTTGACTGGTTACGGCGTTATCCGGTAAGGAAGATAATCATTTCCGCAGGATACAGGGCGGAAGTGATAAGGGAGCATTTCGGAAGCCGTTTTTATGAAATTCCACTTGAATATGTGATTGAGGAGAAACCACTCGGCACGGGAGGAGCGGTGAATTATGCACTCGGAAAAACGGCCGGGAATGACATCCTTGTATTGAACGGGGACACCTGGTTTCCGGTTGATCCCTGCAGGCTGATGGGATTCCATTCATCTGAAGACAGCCGGTTTTCCCTTGCACTGAAGAGAATGTTTGATTTTGACAGGTATGGTACAGTGAGCCTGGAAGGCAATAGAGTTCTCGGATTCAATGAAAAGAAAGCCTGTGATGAGGGCCTGATAAACGGGGGAATATATGTAATAAACAGGAAATTCTTTGAATCACAGAAGATGCCGGAAGTGTTTTCACTGGAGAAGGATTTCCTGGAAAAGAATGCCGGAAAATCTGTTCTGAAAGGGATGATCTTCGGTGACCCCTTCCTTGATATAGGTATTCCTGAAGATTATGCAAAAGCAGAAGAGGTTCTTGGAAAATATTTTCAAAAGTAGAGAAATAGCACAGGTGTTTTTTCAGCAGAAACAAAAAGCGTCTGCCTTTCCTTCAAAGCCTGTCTGAACTTATTGTTTTAAGATAAATTAACTGAAAATTGACATGAATAAGGCTCTGTTTCTGGATCGTGACGGGGTGATAAATGTTGACAGGGGTTATGTTTTCAGAATTGATGATTTCGAATTCATTCCCGGGATTTTTGAACTGTGCAGGAAATACCAGTCTGAAGGTTATCTGATTATCGTTGTCACAAACCAGGCCGGAATCGCGAGGGAATTATACAGTGAAGAAGATTTTGAAGGGCTGACGGACTGGATGACGGACCGGTTCAGGGACAGGGGCATTGAGATAGCGAAATTCTATCATTGTCCCCATCATCCGTATATTACCGGACCATGCGACTGCCGCAAGCCTGAACCCGGAATGCTGCTTCAGGCCGTAAGGGATTTTGATCTGGACATCTCACAATGTGTTCTTGTCGGGGATAATGAATCCGACCTTGAAGCCGGGAGAAGAGCCGGGATAAAGGAAGAGAACCTGCATCTCTTTGTATAAAACTCCCCTTGGGGGGATCAGTCGTGTCCGGTACTAAACAGGTGTATGTCAGGAAGATAGCGAATCCGGAGTATTACAGGTTTACCTTATCTTTTAAAAGGTAGTGGTTTCGTTCGGTTGATGTCCTGTTGATCAGCTCTCCGAGGAAGCCCGTCAGAAAGAGGATGGAGCCGATTATCATGACTGTAAGTGCAATATAGAAATATGCACTGTCCGTGACAAGCGGGGCTCTTAGTCCGCGGCTGACGAATACAAGTTTTCTGATTCCAAGACAGGCTGCCATAATGAATCCGATCAGGAACATGACAGTGCCCAGGGATCCGAACAGGTGCATGGGATTTTTGCCGAAGCGCGTTATGAATCCCACGGTAAGCAGGTCGAGATAGCCTTTTACAAACCTGCCGGGTCCATATTTGGTGTCTCCGTATTTCCTGGGGTGGTGTTCAACAATTTTTTCCCCTATATTCAGGAATCCGGCTTCCCTGGCCAGTATCGGTATATAGCGGTGCATTTCACCATATACCTCTATGCTTTTGACAACATCATTCCGGTAAGCTTTCAGTCCGCAGTTGAAATCATGAAGGCGGATCCCGGAGGCCAGCCTGGCGGTTCCGTTGTATATCCGGCTGGTGTAGCGTTTAATGAAAGGATCATATCTCTTTTTCTTCCAGCCCGAAACTAGATCATATCCGTCTTCCTTTATCATTCTTATGAGTTCCGGTATTTCACCGGGACTGTCCTGAAGGTCTGCATCCATTGTAATGACCACATCACCGGCAGCCTGACCGAAACCTGTGTGAAGAGCTGCAGCCTTGCCGTAATTCCTTCTGAACCTGATACCCCTGATGAATTTCCTGGCGGCGGCAAGTTCACTGATCCTTTCCCATGAAGAATCTGAACTGCCGTCATCAATAATTATTATTTCGAAAGAAATATTTGCACTGACGCACACTCTTTCAATCCATTCCGTCAGTTCTGAAATAGATTCCTCTTCGTTGTAAAGCGGTATGACAACCGACAGATCCATCTGAAAAATATTCAGGAATTAATTAACGGGATTGTCAACAAGCGGATTGCCTTCCCTTCTTACAAAAGCAGCAACGATAAGCGACATAATCAGTCCCTGGATCATGCTTCCGAAAATGCTTAAAACAGCCATTATCGGCGGCTTCAGCAGTTTCGCCTGAACTTTCATTCCGGCTTCAACCGCCTCCGCAGGTATCCCTTTCTCAAGCATTTGTTCTTCAGCAAATGCCAGTTGCTTGTCAATAAGATCGGGATCTATCCAGGCATAGAGGATGTATGAAAACACGGCAATAATTATTGCGTAATAGACAAAAATTATCATTCCTGCACCCAGGCCCTGGGAGAAGCTGATAGTTCCGTATCTGTAGTTATCGCGATAGGATTTCAGAAGGAAATAAAGGATTACTATCTGTATCAGCATGAATACCCAGCCTTGTGCTTTATTCAAGGTGAGATCGAGAAAATAGATAACCAGGCTATAGGCTATTCCGATAAGAGCCATGATCACTCCGTTTGTAAGGTTTGCTTTCCAGGGGTTTACATTTTGATCCATTGTTTGTGCTTTATTATGAATTATTAGGGCTTTTTCTTCCTTTCATATTAAACAAATATAATGTAAAATTGAGAATGCCCTGCCTGGTGCAACAGTATAAATATTTTGAAGGTAATCTTAATTATTGTATTTTTGCGTCGGGTAAGTCTTATACGACCAGCTCCTGCTGAACTCCCCCAGGATCGGAAGGTAGCAAGGGCAGGCGGTTGTAGCGGTGCGATATAAGTAGCTTACCCTTTTTTAAATGCCTGAATTTAATTAACATGTTATTGCGAATTTATCCTGAGAATCCCAACGTGCGGCATATACGCAAGGTTGCGGATGTACTGGAAGCCGGTGGCATAGTTATTTATCCGACCGACACGGTTTATGCCATGGGTTGCGATATCAGGGCTCACAAGGCAATTGAAAGGATTGCAAGACTGAAAGGACTGAATCCCGACAATCCGGATCTTTCCATCATATTCCGCGATATGAGCCAGCTGTCCGAGTACACGGTAATACGTGACGACAATATTTTCAGGCTTCTGAAGCGAAACCTTCCGGGACCCTTTACCTTCATTGTTAAGGCAAACAATCAGATACCCAGGCTGTTCAAGAATAAGAAGAAAACTGTGGGTATCCGTATCCCGGAAAGCAAAATCCTTCATGAGATTATCAAGGAACTGGGGCGTCCTATTATTACAACTTCAGTGCATGACCCTGACGAGATAATTGAATATACCACCGAACCTGAGCTGATCTGGGAGAAATACCGTGATTTCGCCGATATCGTGATCAATGGCGGGTATGGCAACAATGAGGCCTCAACGATTGTTGACTGTACCGGGGATGAAATTGTTATAGTCAGACAGGGTCTTGGTGAGCTTGAATGGTAGAACCGTCATCTCCGGTAGAAATTTCCGGTAAAGAGTACCAGTACGGAAAGGATTTCCAGACGGCCCAGCAGCATAATAAATGAGAAGAACCATTTGCCGGCTGCAGGCAGGGCAGAGTATGTTGATCCCGGACCAAATGCACCCGGAGCCGGACCAATATTCCCCAGCATTGCGGCAGAAGTGCTGAATGCGGTTATCAGGTCATAACCCATGAAAGAAACGACAAAGGCTGAAATGCAGATTACCACAAGGTATAGTATAATGAATACAAGCAGATTGTAGATAAGATCACGGGATACCACTTTTTCGTCAAACCTCACGGGAATAACGGCATCAGGGTGGATAAGCCGCTTCATTTCGTGACGTGTATTTTTCCCTGCAAGCAGTATCCTTATTATTTTAAGACTACCGCTGGCCGAACCGGAAGTTCCGCCTGTGAACATCAGAATGAAGATTACCAGTGTGAGGAAGCCGCCCCAGAGGTTATAGTCAGAATTGTAGAATCCTGTTGTTGTTATTGTTGATACAGCCTGGAAAGCCCCCTGAATCAGCGACCTGCCCGCAGGGTAAATGTTTTTTGCCCATAGAGCAAGGAACATTGCAAGAATGAACACAAGGCAAAGGATTCCATAGAACCTGAATTCATTGCTGGATCTTATTTTCCCGAAATTTCTCCTGTATCCGAAATATACAAGTGAAAGATTTGTTCCGGCCAGGAACATGAATATTGTTATTACGATAAGGATATAGGGTGATCCGATGCCGGCAAGACTGTCCCTGAGGGGCGAGAAGCCGCCTGTTGATAAAGTTGACAGGGAAATGCAGAATGCATCCAGGATATTCATTCCTCCGGCAATCAGCATAACAGTTTCAGCAAGAGTCAGGATAACATAAACAGAGATGAGCATTTTAAAAGTCTCCCCTGTGCGGGGGTGGATCCTGCCGGATGCCTGGGCAGTGAAATCGTTTATTGTAAGCTGTATGTTTACTGCCTTCACAACAGGAAGAACCGACAATGAAATCAGAATGAATCCAATTCCTCCTATCCACTGGCTGAGGCTTCTCCATAGAACAAGACCCTTTGGCAGGGCTCCGGGATCTGTCAGGACTGTGGCACCGGTGGTTGTGAAACCTGACATTGATTCAAAAAAGGCATCGGTGAAGCTTTTTATGGAACCGCTGAGCAGCCAGGGCAGTGTTCCGAACAGGCTTAAAGAAAGCCAGATACCAACGGTGATGATATATCCCTCCTTGTAGGCGCTAAGCTTTTCTTCATATCTGAGGGGTGAAAAGACCAGAATGCCTGAAACCAGGGTTATGATGGAGGAAAACAACAGAGGGGTTGCGGCAGATTCTTTCAGGATAAAGGAAAGAGCGGCGGAAAGAAGCATGAAAAATCCTTCCGCAATCAGTACGATGCCGATCATTCTTGTAATGACCCTGAAATTGACCATACTGTATCAGGTAAAGAATTTTATCAGACGGTCGTATGCTGAAGGCAGTGTGAACACCACCACTTTGTCATTGGCCTTAATAATGGTGTCACCCGTGGCAATAAAAGGTACTCCGTCGCGGGTTCCGCCCCCGACAATGGAATCTTCAGGAAAATCAATGCTGCGGAGAGTACCGCGGGTTATCCTGGCTCCGGGCGGAACGTTAAACTCAAGAATTTCAGCATCGGTTCCTGCCATGTACCTTATCTGTGTAACATTGAGGGAAGTGGTTGTATGTCTGAAGATCCTGCCCGCGGCCGAAAGCTTCTTGTTTATGATGGTGTCAATCCCCGAATTTTCTGCAAGATTGATGTATTCCATGTTTTCAACTTCCGCAATGGTTTTTCTCACACCAAGCTTCTTGGCCAGAAGACATGACAGAATATTGATTTCTGAACTGTCAGTGACGGCAATAAACGCATCCATGCCTGAAACGCCTTCCTGTTCAAGAAGTTCGGCATCCCTGCAGTCGCCATTTATTATCAGTGTGTTGTCAAGTATTTCCGCAAGTTCTTCACATCGTGCCGGATCTGAGTCGATAAGCTTCACTTCGCAGTTTTTCTGCATGTAAAGAGCCACATGCTTGCCTATTTTGCTGCCACCCAGAATCATGATGCTGTTCACTTCGTGATTCTCCTTTCCGGAAGTTTTCATCATCTCATTGATCCCTTCACTTGTGGAAATGACATAGATGAGATCTCCTGCCAGGAATTGTTCGCTCCCCCTGGGAATGATGGTCTTGTCTTTTCGTTTTACGGCAACGGCACGGTACTGGTCGGTTTTGAATTGTAAGGATATTTCCCTGAGACTTTTATTGACAATGGGGGCATTCTCGTCGAGACGTTGTATGAAGACTGAAAGTTTCCCTCCTGAGAACTCCATGTAGTCAGTTTTTCCTGCTTCCTGAAGAAGTCCGAGTACCTCCCTGGCGGCTATGAGTTCGGGATAGATCAGCGAATCGACACCCAGAGTCTTGAAAAAATCAATATTTGAAGATTCCAGGTAATCGAGATTGTCAACACGGGCAATTGTCTTCAGTGCACCAAAACGCTTTGCCAGGATGGAGGAAATAATATTCGTATCCTCGTGGGTTGTCACGGCTATGAACAGATCAGTCTTTTTATGCAGGATCTCCTGAAGGATCTTGACGGATGTTGAAGATCCGTGAAAGGTCAGTACATCGAGTGTTGATTCTATTGGTTTGAGACTTGAGTCTTCCGGGTCGATCAGAATGATTTCATGATTTTCATTCAAAAGCATCCTTGCAAGATGAGAGCCAACTTCACCTGCGCCGGCAATTACTATTCTCATGATAAATGAATGAAAAAACTGCACAAAATAAGGCATAAATGAGATAATACTCAAGTTTTCCGGAATATTTATTTCCCTGTGCCTCACAAGCTGAGGCGGAAAGCACCGGACGTCCTTACATAATGCACGGTATCAGCATTAGGGATTTTTATTCCTGAACGGCGCTGTAACTCAGGACTAATTACCAGGGCCCTGATACTTTTGTTGACAGAAATATAAGTGCTGGCATTGGCAGGAGTGTAATTGCCGGAACTTTCAAAACTAATGTCACTGACTGTATTCAGATTGATCTTATCCTCAATCAGTGGATTCCTGCCCCTGAGGACTATTATATCGGGAGCGTATGCCTCAAGTAATGAATCTGTGAGCCTTTCGGTGATCAGGATATGCATATCCGCCGTATTGTTCTTTACGTTCCTGTATCCGGTTTTTAAAAGGGTATTATCCTTTATCAGATTTTTCGTTTCCTTCAGGCCTGCCATGGCCTTGTGCCTTTCCACTTCCTTCAGCGTTATAAGGGTAGCGGTATAGCTGTTCAGATGTTTGCCCGCCCTGATCCCGATGGTGGTATGGCCTGCAGTGTTGTATACAATGATTTCGCCACTTCTCCTGGTACTTATATCCTTTATGGTGCCTGCCGTAATGAAAAGCAGGAGGAAGCTCAGAGGAAAGGCTGCCCTGACTGATTTCCTGTCAAGAAGATATTTCAGCAGCAAAAAGAGGCTTATTGAAAGCAGAATGCATTGAGCAGTGCCTATTCCGATATTTTCTATTGTTGAAAGCGGAAGGGAGGCAGCTGTTTCTGTAAGAGTTTCAGTCAGTCCGGTAATGAATTCGAGAAAACCTCCTGTAATCCGCGAAAGGAACGGAAGCGGATAAAAAAATATTGTCAGGGCCCCGCTGACAATAACCAGCGATGCCAGGGGCACTATTATAATATTTGACAATATGAACCATACAGGAAATCTGTTGAACATCATTACCGTAAGGGGAAGGGTGCCTGTCTGGGCGGTTATGGTAACGGCAGCTGACTCCCAGATCATACGGGGAATACGATGCCTGAAATTTAATTTAAGGTACAGATCACGGTAGAAGCAGATTATAAATATCACTGCTGAGTAGGAGAGAAGGAATCCGGCGTCGAAAATGACAGAGGGTCTGATAAGGATCAGGACAAAGGCTGAAGCCAGTACGGAATTCACGGAATTGACATCTCTTCTCATCGCCTTTCCTGCCTGAAGAAAGGAATACATCAGAGTGGCCCTCAGAACGGAGGGCGTGAGTCCGGTAACAAAGGCATAAACCCACAGGATGGTTAAAGTGATGATAATCCTGAGGATATTCATTCTGCCTTTCAGGAAGAAAAGCATTTTAAAGACGAAAAGGCTCAGGATAACCGTGTGAAGGCCTGATACTGCCATGATATGCATTACCCCGGCCCTGATGAAATAGAGTTTCTGTTCCGGGTCGAGAAGGTTTTTCTGCCCCAGTGTCATGGCTGCAACCAGTCCGAGACGCTTTTCACTCACCCCGCGTTCACGGTAAATTTCAAGTATCCTCTCCCGGATAATCAGTGCGGAATGTTTCATTTTCCTGCGTTCAGGAATTTTGCGGGCAATAATACAGGTGCTGTCGGTAAATGAAAGATACCTGATTCCTTTTCTCTCCATATAGAAACTGTAGTCGAACTCCGAGGGATTACCCATGTTCCTGATTTTTTCGGGCCGGCATCTTATCAAAAGCTGATCGCCCGGCAGGAATGAGGAAATTCTGCCTTCTTTCCTGTGGTAGATAAGCAAAGACCCTCCTGCAGGCCGTAGACTGTCGCCACTTATGAAGCCCTTCAGCCTGATGAGCATTTTCCAGGTATTCTCCTTTTCTTCAGGTATTTCTTCAAGCGTTCCGGCAAATATTGCCTCATCCGGAGAAAGGGGGGTGATCCGGTCCTTCTCCAGGGTGTAAAGTAAAAGACCCGCGAACCACAGGGCAATACAAAGGGCTATGCCGTATAAAACATTTGTCAGATACCTGCTGAAAAAGAGGCTTGCACAAAACAGAAGCACGGTTAACGAAACGGCAATTACGGAAAAGGCTGTTCCGGGACATATCCGCAGGCCGGTTATTATTCCGGCACACAGGGGTATGATGAGGCGAAGAAAGGGAATCTTCCTGTAAAGCACGGCAGCGGACTTAACATACCATATAAATATATGAAAAAGTTACCGAAGAATGGTCTGGTAGTCGGCTTCAAACTTTCCCCTGCTGATCGCGTTGAGTTTACCTCGTATGAGTCTTTTTCGCAGCGGACTGACCCTGTCGGTAAAGAGAATACCGTCGAGATGGTCATATTCATGCTGTATCACCCGGGCAATAAATCCTTCATATGTTTCATCGCGGAAAACCCAGTCTCGGTCAAAGTACTGAATCCTTATATGTGCATCCCTGCTGACTTCTTCCCTGAGATTGGGAATACTCAGGCAGCCTTCCTTCATAAATTCAGGGTCACCCGATTTCTCTGTAATATGGGCATTGATGAATACCTTTTTAAAATCCGCCAGTTCGGGAATATCTTCGGCATAAGGTGTTCCGTCAATGATGAAAAGGCGGATGGATTTTCCTATCTGCGGAGCCGCCAGTCCCACTCCTTCCGATTTATACATCGTTTCGAAAAGATCATCGATTAACTGCTGAAGGCCGGGATAATCCTTTCCGATGTCTTCTGCCACCTTCCGGAGTACAGGGTGTCCGTATACCACTATTGGATATGTCATTGTTCTGAATTGCTTTTTTTTCCGGCGTCAAGGAAGGACTGCAGTATTATTGCAGCGCTTATCCTGTCAACCATTCCCTTGTCTCTTCTTCCTTTTTTACCTACACCCCCGTCTATCATGCTCTGAAATGCGATCCGGGATGTAAATCTCTCATCTGCAAGATGTACCGGAATTCCAGGAAAGCGTTTCCCAAGCTTTCTTATAAACGGATCAATGTATTTAACGGAATCACTGGGTTTATTGTTCAACTGTACCGGATATCCGACAACAAATGCTTCAATCTCATCTGTTTTCAGGAAAGCATTTATGAAATCGTCAAAACCGTCCGGGCTGATGCTTTTCAGCGGTGATGCAAAAATTTTCAGCGGATCCGTAACAGCAATTCCCATCCGTTTCCTGCCATAGTCTATTCCGATTATCCTGCCCATTGATACAGTCTCCGTTACAAAATTAGAAATATTATTTCATTTAGGATGTAATTAAACCAGAGAGTGTTCCCTTATACAGCAGAATTCAATGGTTTGGGATGAAGCCGGATCCGGGGCGGTACAGAAAAAAGCCATTCCGGACACGGAATGGCTTTTTAACCTATAAAGTGCTGTTATTATTCAGCTTTTGCATATTCCATTGCCGCAAGTCTCTGGTATGACAGGTACCTCCACCTGGCATTTTCCTCAGCTTCCCTGAAAAGAACTTCTGCCTCAGCCGGGAAAGCTTTGATAAGTGAGGTATAGCGGACTTCCGAGTGAAGGAAATCCTGGAATTTACTCCAGTCGGGCTCTTTTGAATCGAGAACGAAGGGATTCTTTCCTTCTTTCTCAAGAAGGGGATTATACCTGTAGAGCTGCCAGTAGCCACAGGCAACGGCATTCTTTTCCTGAGCCTGGGTTCTGCCCATTCCTTCCCTCAATCCGTGATTGATACACGGTGAGTAAGCAATAATTAGGGATGGTCCGGGATAAGCCTCTGCTTCCTTGATGGCTCTCAGGAACTGAGCATTGCTTGCGCCCATGGCAACCTGTGCAACATATACGTATCCATAGCTCATTGCCATCTGTCCGAGATCCTTTTTACGGATTTTCTTGCCGGAAGCGGCAAATTTTGCCACTGCTCCTGCAGGTGTTGACTTGGATGCCTGGCCGCCGGTGTTTGAATACACTTCAGTATCCATGACAAGGATGTTGATATCCTCTCCCGCGGCAAGAACATGATCCAGTCCGCCGTAGCCGATATCATAGGCCCAGCCGTCACCGCCGAAGACCCAGTGTGATTTCTTCACAAGATATTGTTTGAGATCCAGGATTTCGGCTGCAACTTCCGATTTGTCATTCCGGCAGGCCTCGATGACTTTCGCACTGGCTGCCCTGGAAGCTTCGGCATTATGCATTGCTGCAAGCCATTCTTCAAATGCAGCCTTCGTCTCTTCACTTACATTGCCGTTTGATCCCTTCATCTTCAGGGCAATCCTTTCCCTCATCTTGTCGGAGCCGAGCATCAGGCCGAAGCCGAACTCTGCGTTGTCTTCGAAGAGAGAGTTTGCCCATGCAGGGCCATGACCGTGCTTATTAACGGTATAGGGAGTGTTCGGGGCTGAACCGCCGTATATTGAAGAGCATCCTGTAGCGTTTGCAATTATCATCCTGTCGCCAAAGAGCTGGGTGATGGTTTTAATATAGGGTGTTTCACCGCAACCGGCACATGCACCGGAGAATTCAAACAGGGGCTGTGCAAACTGACTGTTCTTGACGTTCAGGAACTTGTCTACAACATGATCCTTATAACCCACTTTTTCGTGCATGTATGTCCAGCGCGGACCTTCTTCCAGCTGGGTTTCAAAAGGCTTCATTATCAGAGCCTTGTTCTTCGACGGACAGACATCGGCACAATTGCCGCAGCCCGTACAGTCGTAAAGACTTAATTGTATCCTGAACCTGTACTCATTCAGTGTTTTTGGAATCCCCTGAAGGGTTTTTGTTCCTTCCGGAGCATTAGCGGCTTCTTCTTCCGTAAGCAGGAAGGGACGTATGGCTGCATGCGGGCAGACATATGAACACTGGTTGCACTGAATGCATTCCTCTGCCTGCCATTCGGGCACGTTCACGGCGATACCCCTCTTTTCAAAGGCTGTTGTGCCGGCAGGGAAGGTACCGTCTTCTCTTCCCACAAATGCACTTACCGGAAGGTCATCACCTTTCAGCATGTTGACAGGCTCGGCAAAATCGCGGATGAATTCCGGGATATCGCGCTTATCCTCAGCCTTTTTAATTACAATGTCAGCCCATTCAGCGGGTATTTCAACCTTTTCCACCTGACTGCCCCTGGCTACGGCCTCATAATTCATCTTGACCACTTCTTCGCCTCTTCTGCCATAGCTGCTGTAAATGGCTTTCTTCATTTCTTCCTCGGCCTTGTCATAGGGAATAACATTGGCCAGCCTGAAGAATGCAGACTGCATGATGGTGTTGGTCCTGCTTCCAAGACCGATTTCCTCGGCTATCAGGGTTGCATTGATTATGTGGAAATTGATTTCATTTACGGCGAGATATTTCTTCATATGGTCAGGAAGGCGTTTCTTGGTTTCTTCCGCATCCCATATGGAGTTAAGGAGAAATGTGCCTCCTTTTTTCAGTCCCTTTAGCATGTCATATTTATCGAGATAGGAGGGGACATGGCAGGCCACGAAATCGGGTGTGTTTACATAATAGGGCGATCTTATCGGATTATCCCCGAAGCGGAGATGGGAAATGGTGATCCCTCCCGATTTTTTTGAATCGTATGCAAAGTATGCCTGGCAATATTTATCGGTGGTGTCGCCGATAATCTTGATTGAGTTTTTGTTTGCGCCAACTGTTCCGTCTGAACCCAGACCGTAGAATTTTGCCGAGTAGGTTCCTTTGGGAGCAACGTTTATTTCCGGAAGGAGAGGCAGGGATGTATGTGTTACATCGTCAACTATACCTACGGTGAACTGGTTTTTGGGTTCGGCAAGCTTCATGTTTTCATAAACGGCAAGCACCTGTGCAGGTGTGGTATCCTTTGAACTTAGTCCGTACCGGCCTCCGATAATAAGAGGTCTTTCGGAACGGTTGTAGAACAGGTCCCTTATATCAAGATAAAGAGGTTCTCCCGGTGCCCCCGGTTCTTTTGTCCTGTCGAGGACAGTGATTTTCTTTACTGTTGAGGGAAGAACGTTAAAGAAGTATTTCGCTGAGAAAGGCCGGTAAAGGTGTACGGAGATCAGTCCTGCTTTTTCACCCTTTTCTGCCAGATAATCTATTACTTCCTTGGCTGTGTCAGTGACGGAACCCATTGCGATAATAATATTTTCTGCATCGGGTGCTCCGTAATATGTGAAAGGCCTGTAATCTTTTCCGGTGATCTTTGAAATTTCAGTCATGTAATCGTTAACGATATCGGCAACCGGCTCGTAAAACCTGTTGATGGCTTCTTTTGCCTGGAAGAAGATATCAGGATTCTGGGCTGTTCCCCTTGTTACCGGATGTTCCGGATTGAGAGCATTGTTGCGGAATCTTTCCAGCGCCTCAAAATCTACCAGTTTCTTCAGGTCTTCCATTTCCATGAGCCTGACCTTCTGTACTTCGGATGATGTTCTGAATCCGTCAAAGAAATGCAGGAAGGGTATTCTTGACTTTATAGCGGAAAGGTGTGCTACGCCTCCGAGATCCATTATCTCCTGTACGCTTCCCGTGGCCAGTATCGCGAAGCCTGTCTGGCGTGTGGCATAGATATCACTGTGATCTCCGAATATTGACAGTGCATGTGCGGCGATTGTCCTGGCGCTCACATGGAACACGCCGGGAAGAAGTTCCGCGGCAATTTTGTACATGTTCGGTATCATAAGGAGCAGTCCCTGTGAAGCCGTGAATGTTGAACAGAGAGCTCCCGCCTGAAGGGAACCATGCACTGCACCGGCAGCGCCTCCTTCAGATTGCATTTCAACAACCTTGACCTGTTCCCCGAACATGTTCTTCAATCCGTTGGCCGACCATTCATCAACAAATTCGGCCATGGTGGAAGATGGTGTTATAGGATATATGCAAGCGACCTCGCTGAACATATATGCAATGTGCGATGCGGCCTGGTTACCGTCGCATGTTATAAATTTTCCTGTTCCCATATTTTTTTTAAAATAAATTATGTTTGATTGTTAATTTTTTAACAAGGCTACAAATGTATGGAATTTTATTTGGATTATCCACCATTCATAGAGATCAGGAATTCTTCATTTGACCTGCTCTGCATCAGCCTGTCCCTGAGGAATTCCATTGCCTCAAGCGAATTCATGTCGGCCAGGTAATTCCGCAGCACCCAGATTTTCTGCATGATATTCTTATTGAGGAGAAGGTCTTCTCTTCTGGTGCTTGAAGCGGGTATGTCGATTGACGGAAAGATCCTCCTGTTTGACAGTTTCCTGTCGAGCTGAAGCTCCATGTTTCCTGTTCCCTTGAATTCCTCGAAAATCACATCATCCATCTTGGATCCGGTTTCCGTGAGGGCGGTTGCCAGAATGGTCAGTGACCCGCCGTCTTCTATGTTACGGGCAGCGCCGAAGAATCTTTTCGGTTTGTGCAGGGCATTTGAATCGACACCTCCCGAAAGTACCTTGCCTGATGCGGGTGCAGTGGTGTTGAATGCCCTGGCAAGCCTGGTAATGGAGTCAAGAAGTATTACGACATCATGTCCGCATTCAACGAGCCTTTTGGCTTTTTCGAGTACGATGTTGGCCACGCGGCAGTGCCTTTCGGCAGGCTCGTCAAAGGTTGATGCAATAACCTCAGCCTTTACGTTGCGTGCCATGTCGGTCACTTCCTCGGGCCTTTCATCAATCAGCAGGATCATCAGGTATACTTCAGGATGATATTTTGCTATGGCATTGGCTATTTCCTGGAGAAGAATGGTTTTTCCTGTTTTCGGCTGGGCAACGATAAGTCCTCTCTGACCTTTTCCTATCGGTGTGAACATGTCGATCACCCTTACGGAAAGACTTCCTTCGCCCGGGGTGCACAGGGTGAATTTCTCATTGGGGAAAAGGGGAGTGAGGAAGTCGAAGGGAACCCTGTCCCTTATGTAATCAGGACTTCTTCCGTTTATCTCATCCACTTTGATAAGAGGAAAATATTTTTCTCCTTCCTTGGGAGGTCTGATTGTTCCCTTTATTGTATCCCCGGTTTTCAGTCCGAAAAGTTTTATCTGGGACTGGGACACATATATATCATCCGGTGAATTGAGGTAGTTGTAATCGGGTGATCTGAGAAATCCGTAACCGTCGGGCATGATCTCAAGCACACCTGTATTATAGATTATACCTTCAAATTCATAGGGTTTTTCCTTCTTTTCTTCCCTGGCAGGCGCCGGCCGGGGTGCCGCGGCAGCTTCTGCAGTTACCGGTTCAGATGCTGGCGTGCCGGTTGTCATGGTTTTTTCAGCAGCCTGGTCATCGCCGGCGGAAGTATTACCCTCTGCTGTTTCGGGAACAGCTTCTGTTACAGCTGTATCAGCACCACTGTTTCTGCGTTTGCCGGAACCAGCAGCCTTTTCCTCAGATTTTGGTTCAGGCCTGATGGCAGGAGACCGTCTTTCGTCTGCCATTTCATTTCCGGCCAGGGCAGCCGTGGTCCTGCCGGCTCCCTGAGATGAGGCAGCCTGGGATTCCGTGGGGCTCTTGAATAAGGGCTTAACGGTTCTGGGCCTTTTCCCCCGTCTTTGATTCTTCTCGCGAACGGGTTCCGGTTCAGATTTACCCTGGGGCGGGTCTTCCTTTTTCTGAATGGTTATTGATTCTGTGGAAGTAATTGCCTGCTGATCAAGAATTTTATAAACAAGATCCTGCTTTTTCAGCGAATCGGCCTTTTTAATATTAAGTGTTTTCGCTATTTCCCGTAATTCGGGCAGTAGCTTTTTACTTAATTCAAGAATGTCGTACATATGTCAGTAATAATGATGGAATAATAAAAAATGACCAATTTGAATTTGTTTTTTGGGAACCGTATCAAGAATGACTATGAGCCAGACAGTTAATGCAGCGCTAATATAGCATGTCCTGAAAACCGGTACAAGTATAATAAAAATGTCAGAATTCTAACAGTTAACAAAATAAAATGCAACGGAAAATAATTAATTGAGTTAGTGCTTTGTTCTTCACTTAAAAAGCACCGCAATTTATTACTTAAAAATGAATTTCCCAAAAAAAACATTCATTATCTGTCGGGGATATCAGTTTTTTTATTAAAATTGTATTTTGAGTACCTGATCCCTTGTAACTAATCCGGGCCTGTCATGCGTCAGCTGAAAATAACCAAGCAGGTCACAAACCGTGATACACCTTCTCTGGACAAATATCTGCAGGAGATCGGAAGGGTTGAACTGATCAGCCCTGAAGAGGAAGTAATCCTGGCCAGGAAGATAAGGGCAGGTGATACCGAAGCCCTGAAAAAGCTTATCAATTCCAACCTGCGCTTTGTTGTGTCTGTGGCAAAGCAATACCAGAACCAGGGAATGAGCCTTCCCGACCTGATCAATGAAGGGAATCTGGGCCTGATGAAGGCTGCATCCCGTTTCGACGAGACTAGGGGATTCAAATTCATTTCATATGCAGTGTGGTGGATCCGCCAGGCAATTCTCCAGGCACTGGCAGAACAGTCGAGAATAGTCAGACTGCCGGTTAACAAAATCGGATCGATCAGCAGGATAAACAAGGCAATGATCAGGCTTGAACAGGAATTTGAACGTGAACCAACATCCCTGGAGATAGCCGAACTCCTGGAAATGATTCCTGAGGATGTGAGGGAATCCCTCAGGACCAACGGACGGACGGTAAGCATGGACGCCCCGATCAGTGCGGAGGAGGATAATAACATGTATGATGTTATCCAGAACGATGAAATACCAAGTCCTGACAGGAATCTGATAAACGAATCACTTTCATACGAGATAGAACGTGCATTGAGCACTCTTTCCCCCCGGGAAGCGAAAGTCCTGAAATATTATTTCGGGCTTGGAATGAAACATCCTCTTACGCTGGAAGAAATCGGGGAGAAACTTCACCTGACGCGTGAAAGGGTCAGGCAGATAAAGGAGAAGGCAATCAAAAGAATACAGTTTACCACAAGGTGTAAAATCCTCCGTACCTACCTGGGTTAAAAGCAGATCCATATTTTTCGTCATGCCCAGATTCTCCGGCAGACTAAATTCTTTGCCGCACAATAATTTTCATTATGCTATATTTACCGTGAAATCATTTATACATGAAATTTTTTATCCGCTAAAAGCATATTTGTGGGAAAAATATATATCCGGGAAAAACATATATTTGAAAAAAAACCATTTGAAATGAATCATCTTGTATCACCCTCCCTTCTGGCGGCCGATTTCGGAAACCTTTCGGAAGATGTCCGGCTTATAAACGGAAGCATGGCCGACTGGATACACTGTGACATAATGGACGGTGTTTTTGTTCCCAACATCTCCTTCGGTTTCCCGGTGGTTGAGCACGTAAGGAAAGTAGCTGAAAAGCCGCTCGATGTTCATCTGATGATAGTGGATCCCGACAGGTATCTTGTCCGCTGGAAGGAAACGGGAGCTGCCATTCTTACCGTTCAGTACGAAGCCTGTGTCCATCTTCACCGGACAGTAACGGAGATCCGCAGGCTTGGCATGAAGGCCGGTGTTGCTGTTAATCCCCATACCCCGGTGGCGCTGCTGAAAAATATTCTGCATACTGTGGATATGATATTAATAATGACCGTGAATCCGGGATTCGGCGGACAGGTATTCATAGAGGAGAGTTACGGCAAGATAGAGGAACTTAAATATATGATCAGAACCGGGGGGCATGATGTGCTTATTCAGGTGGACGGCGGGATTGACACGCACAATGCTGCTGAACTCGTTGAGACAGGAGCCGATGTGCTGGTTGCCGGAAACACTGTTTTCAGTTCCGGGGATCCTGCGGATACAATCCGGAAGCTGAAGATGCTTGAAGAATGAAAACGGTTCCGGAAACCCTGTATACGCGGGGTTACATAATGGAGCTGTTCCGGCAGGAAGGTTTTGCAGCACTGCCATTTTGTTCCTTGCTGTCTCCTGTTATTCAGGAAATTGTTTTTATTCAGAGAGGCTGTTTATTTTATTGCTGAGATATTCTGTTATCCTGTTTTTTTCATCAGCCCCGAACCAGGCAATCTCCCTGTCCCTGTTCCACCAGGTCAGCTGCCGTTTTGCATATCGCCGCGAATTGCGCTTTATAAGCCCTATGGCCTGTTCCCTTGTTATACGTGAGGAAAAATATTCAAATAACTCCGTGTAACCAACGCTGTTGAGGGCATTGATACCCCGGAGGGAATACAGCCTTTCAGCTTCATCCTCCAGTCCTGCTGCAATCATCTCGTCAACCCTCCTGTTGATCCTTCCGAACAGTTCTTCCCTGGGCCGGTTGATGCCTATCCGTATCACCTCAAAGTTTCTCGGCTGTTCCTTTTTTGTCAGAAAAGCGGAATAGGGACGTCCGGTGCTTTCACAAATCTCAAGTGCCCTTATTATTCTCCGGGGATTTTTCAGGTCCACCTTTTCATAATAGACGGGATCGAGCATCCTGAGCAGCATTCTCAGGCTCTCAATACCTTCTTCCCTGTATTTCTGTACATATTTCCTCCTGATGGCCTGATCGGTATCCGGGATGTCATCTATGCCCCTGCAGACCGCATCAATGTATAATCCTGAGCCTCCTGTCATTAATACAAGCGGATTCCTGGCGAACAAAGAGGGAAGGAGCCTGAGTACATCTCTCTCATAGAGACTTGCACTGTAATAGTCTTTTACGGAAAGGAATCCTATGAAATGATGTTTTACCCTTGAAAGCTGATCCGGGGAAGGGACCGCTGTTCCGATATTCATTTCCCTGTAGAACTGCCGTGAATCGGCAGAAATTATATCACAGCGGAAATGTACGGCAAGGTCAATGGAAAGATCGGTCTTCCCGACACCGGTAGGGCCGAGCAGGACAATCAGGATATTCTTCATGCGTTTTTTCCGTGACGCCTAGTCGTCGTCCTCGTCGTCGATCATGGGTTCATCATTATCGAAGTCCGGCAGCACATCATCGTCATCGTCAAGGAAAAGCTCATCCATGTCGGGTTCATCATCATCGTCATCGTCGTCGGATACAATAATGTTTCTGTATAGCTTCTTTGAACTGCTTCCGAAGACTACCTGTTTGGGAGGTATGCCTTTTGAATTTGAACACACCGGATATTCGCGCCCGTCGATTTCCTCGACTTCACCCGTATATTCTATAAAAAGGCTTCTGTCGTTGAAAAAATCAAAAACATAGAGCAGCTTCTGATTTTTGTGAAAAATAATATCTTCAAGGACAGTATCCTCCATTGTTGATGATCCCGTACCCATGTCGAAGAGCGTAAATTCTTCCTCTTTTTCCCAATTGTCTGCTGCCATGAAGAATGACGCCATCTGTGATTTATCAAATTCAAGTTCCTCCTGGATCAGATTGTGAAAATCCAGCAGGGTCTGTGAGTCAAGAAATTCAAATTCTCTCATAAATGACTCATCCTCATCCGATAAAACGACAAATTTATATACCATAATCGTTGTTAATGTGATGATGCAATATAGTATTTTTTACTTTACAATATTCCACGCTGTTTTTTTTTAAGAAGAAATTCAATTGTGTCCACTCCGTCTGCATAATCCCACAGGGCTGGCATCTGCGATCTTCCAAAAGGGACATGTCCGTGGCCCGTTATGCACTGGATTTTGTCCTTCCGGGTACTTATCCATGACTGTAGTTCCTCTGCGGTCTTATAGAAGGAATAATGGAGAACAGATACGGGAGATGACAGCGAATTATCTTCCTTCAGGAGAAGAAATCCGGTATCCGTGAATTCCTGTCTGTTTACAAGAAAAACCGCCTTGTGAAAATCATAGTTGCCGGCGTATTTATTGTGATTCCCGGCTGAGGAAAATTCATGCCATACCGATATTATATCTCTGATATCATAACCTTCAGGCAAAAAGACCAGTGAAACATTCCTGCACCCGAGCCCGAAATATGAGAAAACATCATTTCCGAGTTCCCGGAGTTCCCCTTTGCTTTCCGTACCGTCAATTATTGCAATACTGTTTCTGTTCCTGCGGATTATGTGAGGATATCTCCCGAAATAATATTCAAAGTAACGGGCGCTGTTGTCGGAACCGGTTGCGATTATCATGTCAAAGCCGCTGAGGCGGTCTTCAGTAAGAGAAATCATTGTACCGAATGCAGGATTAAGGGAAATGACAATGTCTGCAATCAGTTCGATCAGATCGGGATCCTTTGAGCTTTTTTTTGCAATGATCCGGTTTCCGGATATCAGGATGCTCAGGAAATCATGAAATCCCGCCAGCGGAATATTGCCTGCCATCACAACACCAACATTAGCCGGAGTGATTTCTTCATCCAGAGCAGGATAAGCCGAACACCAGTGGCTGAGTCTGTCATGGACAAGTTCACTGGCTATGGCGCTTACAGCCAGCCTTACACCGGGAGGTGTGAACCAGGGGTTCTTGAGATACTGCTTTTCTATGAGCTCATTGAGCCGTCTGCTGTGGCCAGTTTGCTTCCCTGCAAGCGCATCGCGCAGGGATTCTCCGAGAGATGCAAAAGTTTCTATTCTTTCGGCTAGTTTCATGATCCGGTAATTGACCGGCAAATTTACTGAAATAAAAAACTGATCCCGTCAGGAGATCAGTTTTAATGGCATAGTGGAATGAAAAAGCGCGTCAGAATGTTTTCCCGCCATTGTCTTTCCGGGGAAAATTCTCCGGGGAATTATTCCGGGGAACCGGTTTTTGTTTCTTCAGTACCAAAGTTCACGGGAGCCATATACCACACCGGGACAGCTCTGCCATTCTGCCTGCCGGGTCTGAAAGCCGGAAGTGTTGATACAAGCCGGACCGCTTCAGCATCCAGTTCCGGGTTAACTCCTTTCAGGACGCTTACCCTGTCGACCTGACCTGTTGCATTTACACAGAACCGGACAATAACCCTGCCGGTAATTTTATTTTCCCTGGCCGCTGCGGGGTATCTGAGATTATCAGCAAGGTACTGAAGGATGGCTGCATCGCCGCCGGGAAAGAGAGGCATTTCCTCGACCACCACAAAGGGTTCTTCTGATCCCGGGACACTGACCTCCATTACTGCCCCGGCCTGTGATGGCTGCAGGGCCGGCGGAGCCTGCCGGTCCGAACCGGACTTGTCCGGAAGGGCAAATGTAATCGGAACCATATACCATACCGGAACTGCAACACCGTTCTGCTTTCCGGGTTCAAACTTCGGAACGGTGCTTACAACCCTCAGTGCTTCACTGTCCAGAACCGGGTCAACTCCTCTTATCACCGAAAGAGCGGAAACCGTACCGTCTTCCAGGACCATGAAGCGGATAATGACCCTTCCTTCGATATTTTGCGCCTTTGCTTCCTCCGGGTAGCTGGTATTTTCAGCAATATATCTCAGCAGGGCTATATCCCCTCCCGGGAACATGGGCATTTGCTCAACAACAACATATGCATCACCTTCAATGACAGGTGCCCTGACTGCACTTAAGGCTGCGGCCTGCTCAGCCTGCTGCGGCGCGGTGGATGTTACACTGCCCGAAAATGAATCAAAGGATTGTTTTGAACAGGTGGAAATTATCAGTATTAAAAAGATTACTACCGGCACTACCATGAGTATTTTCAGGCTGGCCAGTTTTCCGGAACGTTTTTTTGTCATCATGATCATTCGTTTTTTTATAAGTGTGGGGTGTGAAAATCTGTTTGCAGAGCTGAATACTTTTGTCCGGAAAACCTGATCGAGAATCAATCCCTGGTAGCTGGCCGGCGAAGCTCCGGCACTCAGACATTTCTCATCAGCCTCAAATTCATGAACCGCTCTCAGGGACCTGTTATACAGGTATACAAAGGGATTAAACCATTGAAAGATCCTGATGAGCTCCATTAACAGGATATCATAGAAATGGCCGCTTTCAAGATGTTTCTGTTCGTGCCTGATAATCTCTTCCTCCCCGCTGTCCGCTGATTCATCAATAAATATGTATCCGAATGCCGTGAATCCTGTTATTCTGTTACCTGCCAGCCTGATAATCCTGTCATCCTTTTCCTTCTTCCTGATGATCAGAAAAAGAAGCTTCAGCATTTCGAAGACAAGTGTCAGGGAAAGAATGATAACCCCGGTCAGGTAAATGGCATTCAGGACGCTGCCGGTATTAATGGAGGAATGGATTGTACTGCCGGTTTCTGAAGGTTCGGCCCTGGTGTTCAGCATGATCCCGCTGAGGTCAATTCCCGCAAACTGTATTTCGCCGGCCTGTTTTAGCGGAATAACAATGAAGGGAAGAAGGTGGGACACCGCCAGTGATAAAAGCAGGAAGATCCTGTTGCGGCTGTACAGGGTATCCCTGTCCAGAAACAGGATGTAAAAAAGATAAAAAGAAGCAAGGCAGAATGAAGCCTTGATCGTGTATATAAGCAGTGGATTCATTTTTCAGGCTTTTGTTTTTTTACTTCCTTTTCCATGATCTGCATTATCTCCTCCATTTCCCTGAGGGAAATATGTTTTTCCCTGGCAAAGAAACTGACCATCTTGCCGAAGGAATTGGAGAAATAATCCTGAATGAATGAACTCATGTGGAATTTTGAATATTCATCCTTTGTAATGAGCGGGAAATATTCATGCGTCCTGCCATAGGCCCGGTAGGAGACAAACCCCTTGTTCTGCAATATCCTGACAATTGTGCTGACTGTATTGTATGCAGGTTTCGGATCATCGAAATGTTCCAGGATGTCTTTTACAAATCCCTTTTCAAGCTTCCACAGAACCTGCATTACCTGCTCTTCTGCCCTGGTAAGTTCTCTCATTTTAAGTTGTTTAATAGTCTGGCGACCGGTTTTTATTATTAAGATTTAATTGTATTATGCTGCCACTGGTTTTCCCTTAAAGGTAATTCTCACTATTTTCTTTTTCTCCTTCTCTCTTTCTCTTTCTCCTTATTCTCCTTTTCTCCTTTTCTCCTTTTCTCTTTCTCTCTTTCTCTCTTTCTCTCTTTCTCTCTTTCTCTCTTTCTCTCCTTCTCCTTCTCCTTCTCCTTCCGGTTATATCCCGGGAAATTATCTCCGGCGGAAAAATTGTTACCTGTTTTTTCAAATTTACAACGAAATATTTAGTTATACAACTAAATCGTTAAGTATTTGATGAAAATATTTATCCGCATCCGGAATTAATGTAATGGTGGACAGGAAGGAGAAGGGCCGGTATTAATTTGAGAGATGTCCGGTATTAATTTGAGGAAAGCCCCGTATAAGCTATGCTTAAAAATGTGTACTTTTATTCTGTTTTTTAAAATTGAGTCAGGTTTCATTTTATCCCGTTATGAAGAGAGGTGTGGTGAAGGAGAATCTGAGGGTTTCCCTCAGGGCTATCAGGTCGAATCAGTTGAGAACGATTCTGACCATATGTATAATTGCTTTCGGGATAATGGCTCTGATAGGTATACTCACGGCAATTGATGCCATCAAGAATTCGCTTACTGATCAGTTTACGATGATGGGTGCCAACTCATTCAGCATATCATCGAGAGGCATGAACATCCAGGTGGGAAATGACCGTATCCGCACCAGGAACTTTTCCCGTATTTCCTACAGGCAGGCAATGGAATTCAAATCCCTGTTTGCCGAACCTGCATGGGTATCGGTATCCTTCCGGGCAACCGACATGGCAACCGTGAAGTATGGCCGGGAAGAGACTAATCCCAATATAGGGATTATGGGGGTTGACGAGAATTATTTAACGGTATCGGGTTATGAAATAGAAAAGGGCAGGGAGTTTACAGCAGAGGAATTAAGGCTCAACAGGCGGATCATCCTGCTTGGTTCGGTAATTGCCGCGGACCTGTTCCCGACAGGTATTGACCCGCTGGGACAGGAGGTTTCCATTGCAGGCCTGAAGATGAAGGTTGTCGGGGTGCTGAAGAGCAAGGGTGCAAGCCTTATGAGCGATGACAATGTCTGTTTCATTCCGATAAGCACCGCGAGGTATTATTTTTCACGTCCCAACCTGAATTACCGCATCAACGTAATGCCGATGAATCCTGTTGATCTTGACGTGATGGCCGGTGAGGCGGAAGCTGTTTTCAGGATTGTGCGCAACCTGGATCCCAGGGATGAAACGGATTTCAATATTTCAAAAAGTGACTCCATTGTGGCCCTTTTGCTGAAAAACATAAAGTTCATCACCCTGGCGGCAACGCTGATAGGCATTATAACCCTTTTCGGAGCCGCCGTGGGCCTGATGAACATCATGCTTGTATCGGTAACGGAACGCACCCGGGAGATTGGCGTGAGAAAGGCAGTGGGAGCCAAGCCCTCCACCATAAAATACCAGTTTCTTTATGAATCGGTTATTATCGGACAGCTGGGAGGCCTGTTTGGCATAACACTGGGCATCATAATCGGTAACCTTGTTGCATCTGCCCTGAAATCTCACTTTATAATACCCTGGCTGTGGATACTGCTGGGAGTTGCAGTTTGTTTTATCGTTGGAGTGGTATCCGGTTATGCCCCGGCGGTAAAGGCTGCCGGTATCGATCCCATTGAAGCTTTGCGCTATGAATGAAAAACCGGGACACTGTTTCCAGTATCCCGGCTTCATTGTTATGGCATTGCATGCAAGACCATCCGTTCGGTCTCACATGAAAATTTCCCGTTTATTTCATCAGTAAGGGAATCAGTTCGACAACCCTGCATGAATATGCCCATTCATTATCATACCATGCCATCACCTTGATCATTTTTCCGTTCACCATTGTGCTGAGGGCATCAAAGATGGCTGATGCCTCCGTATGGATCACATCAACGGAAACAATGGGTTCTTCGGTATATTCGAGAATACCTTTCATGGGTCCTTCAGCGGCTTTTTTCATTGCTGCATTTATCTCCTCCTTCGTCACTTCCTTTTTCAGTACGGCAACAAGGTCAACAAGTGAACCCGTGGGAGTGGGGACTCTCACTGAAACGCCATCCAGTTTTCCCTTAAGTTCGGGAATGACTTTCCCTACTGCCTTGGCTGCTCCGGTGGTGGTCGGAATCTGCGACAGGGCGGCAGATCTTGCACGCCTGAGGTCCTTGTGGGGCAGGTCAAGTATTCTCTGGTCGTTGGTATATGAGTGAATGGTTGTCATGTAGCCGGATTCGATTCCGAATGAGTCATTAAGGACCTTTGCAACGGGGGCAAGACAGTTGGTGGTGCAGGAAGCATTGGAAACACACTGGTGTTCAGGCTTCAGATGATCCTCATTGACTCCAAGGACTATCATTGCGTCGATGGCATCCTTGGAAGGAACCGTAAGAAGGACTTTCTTTGCTCCGTTCTTCAGGTGATCGCCATAGCCGCCTTTCGGGCTTTCTTTCGAGGTAAAGATACCGGTTGACTCAACGACAACATCCGGTGTCTTGCTCCATGGAATGTCAGCAGGATTCCTTTCCGCAGTTACTTTTACCTTTACACCGTTTACGATGATATTTTCATCATCACAGGAAACTCCGGGGTATTTGCCCTGGGTTGAGTCGTATTTCAGGAGATGAGCCAGCGTCCTGGTATCAGTAATATCGTTTATACCGACGATCTCAATATCATTTCTTTCAAGGGCAATTTTAAATACGTTGCGCCCTATTCTGCCAAAGCCGTTTATGGCTACTTTGATTTTTGACATATCTCTATAATTAATTTGGTGAATAATTCAAAATCGAGCACAAAAATAATAATTTCTGAAAAATCAGCAACTGATATTGAAGTTGTGCCTAAGCTTTTTTTCTCCGGAAGATATTTGTGATCCTGTAATCCTCGGGATGGAGAGGATCAACAATTACGCCGAATCTGTAACTCACAAAAATTGAGAAGAATATGGCTTTATTGTCCTCACTGGACATTATCGGCATCTTTTTGGGAAAGGCATTGATCTGGCTTCCTATTTCTATGGCGTGGATTACCTTGTCCTGGCGGCTGTATTCAAAATTGAAGCCTCCCTTTGCATAAAGGCCCGGCAGGGCTTTTGTCTCGTTGAGCCCCCTGGTGAAGGATGCCTTACTGTATATCATTGAGGGATCATGGAATGTAAGGTCGAATTTCTCATCCCTCAGCTCAAATTCATTGAGAACACCGCCGACAGGATATAAAACCCTGTAGTATATTGGTTTGTACAATCCAATCACCGGTCCGCCGGAAATGAAATACCTGATGGCCACTCCCCCGGCATCTTCCTTGGAGAACATTTCATGCTGGTGACCGATTCCTCCCCTGATATACATCACGTTATTCAGTTTCCCGAAAACAAATGATCCCTGGGTGTACGGATTGCTGATCTTGTATTCCTTGGGATGCTTCAGGGTCCCCATATCAAATTCCAGCAGCTTCTTGTTGCGGTAATCCTTTCTTTTTCCTTCACGGTAACCTATTCCCAGACCATCCGAATTAATGGATACCCCGAAGGATCTTTCATTGCGGAAAAATACCCTTGGCTGAAGGTCAAGCTCTCCCTGCCCGTGGAGCACTGTTGCTACGGAGTAAAGAAAAGAAGCCGTGATAAGAAGCTTTCTCATTGTAAATGCTGCTTACAGGAGGGAATGATATGAAATGTGGCTTAAAAAATATGTATAATATGCTATATTATACTATACCAAGCCTGTATCTCCCGGCTGTTCCGTTTCAGATTTGCTGTATGCGGGGCATACTTTACTGTTACATGATCCTAAAACAAAAACAGTAACAACAAATAAAACCAGTATTACAGCAATTTTCTTCATAATGAAAATTAATTATTAAGTACAAAAGTACGATTTTACCTTAATAAACAATATTTGTGTCCGGATATTGTTTCTTAAACCGTTTATTACAGCAAGTTTTAAATTATGCTATTGTATTGCTTACAACAAATTAATGCAAAAAAAGTTGAATTTTCCTAATGTTTAACGTAAATCTTATAAGTTTTGTTTGATTGTGAATAAATTATTGACGGTAGCAAACGGTTTCGGGATACTTTTTCAACTTTTTGCACTGTGAAATGTTTATATTGTCAAATTGTGATACTATGATAAAAAGAATTACAAACTATTTAATTATCAGTATATTATTAATCATGAGCACTGAATCATATTCACAGGAGAAGCTTTCTTTCAACATACTCAGCAAATCTGAATCGGCAGTTATTGACAAGAAGGGAACGGAAAGGCCCTTTACCGGAAAATATAACGATCACCGGGAAAATGGCACTTATATATGCAAAAAATGCGGAGCGGCCCTGTATCATTCTTCCGATAAGTTTGATTCCGGATGCGGATGGCCCAGTTTTGACGATGAAATAAAAGGTGCGGTAAACAGATCCCGTGATGCGGACGGCATCAGGACGGAAATCACCTGTTCAGCCTGCGGGGCACATCTCGGACACGTATTCAGCGGAGAGGGACTGACTCCTAAGAATCTGCGGCACTGTGTCAATTCGCTTTCCCTGGACTTTGTTCCGGCCAGCCTTGAATCCGGAAGATACGGAACTGCCATATTTGCCGGGGGATGTTTCTGGGGTGTGGAGTATTTCATGCAGAAAGCTCCGGGTGTCGTGTCCGCAGTATCCGGATATACAGGCGGACATGTGAAAAATCCTTCATACAGGGAGGTATGTACCGGAAATACCGGTCATGCCGAAGCTGTCAGGATTGTTTATGACCCTGAAAAGACAAGCTATGAAAAACTTCTCAGGCTTTTTCTCGAAATACATGACCCGACGCAGGCAGGGGGACAGGGACCGGATATAGGCAACCAGTACCGCTCGGAAATATTCTACATGAACGAGGAACAAAAGAAAATTGCTGAAAGGAATCTTAAAGCACTGGCTGACAGGGGTTATAAAATAGCAACCGCAGTCAGCAGGGCAGATGAATTCTATGATGCGGAAAAATATCACCAGGATTACTATTTCCTGAATGGTAAATTACCCTATTGCCACAGCTATACAAAAAGATTCTGAAATAAATATTCCTCTGACAGAAAGGAAATTATCTTCCGGAGTAAGGTATAAAAGGTAGCTGTATTAAAGGACGGTCCTGTTCCGGCCATCCTCATTCCCGGCACGGTGGTTTTAAAAAATTAACAATTATTTTTTGACGGGATAATTATTAATTCAATTAACTTTAGCGCTTTTAATTGATTTCTTCCCGCAAAATGATCTTTCGCAAGAAAATACAGAGGACTTCTGTTTCCCGCAACACTAAATACTGGTTTTTTATTTCTGGCCTGGTTGTTTTCGCCCTGCTGACATTTTCCTATAAAAAGGCAATAGACATTACATCAACCGACAAGTTCTGTGCGTCATGCCATGTACATCCGGATGCGGACCGGAGCTGGAAGCTCTCGACACACTACAACAACAAATCAGGCGTTGTTGTGCATTGTGTTGAGTGTCATCTTCCGCCCCGTGGTCAGGGTTTTTTCCTGGCAAAGGCCAGGACGGGCCTGAAGGATCTTTACGGCTATATTTTCAAGGATACGGCGGATATCGACTGGGAGATGAAGAAGCTTCTGGAGTATGCCAAGAAGCATGTTTATGAGAGCTCCTGCATTGAATGTCATGAAAACCTTTACCCGGTCACACTTTCCGTAAACGGGGGGAATGCCCATCTTCTTTATGAAACAAGCAAGGATCCCGTCCATTGCCTGAACTGTCATCTCAATGTCGGTCATTATGATAAGCATGCGGCACTTCATGCTGCTGATTCGTCCTTTGGCATTACAGTTACCTCAACCGGGCCTCCGTTTCCGGAAGCAGCAAAGGTTGAGCGGTTCGAAGACTTTACTGAAATGATTCCCGGCACAAGGGTGTCATTCGACATGGTGGCGCTTCCCGGAGGAAAATTCCGAATGGGATCCGGTGAGAATGAGCCATTGCGCAATGATGATGAGGGACCGGTAAGGGAAGTAACACTTTCGCCGTTCTGGATAGGCAGAACGGAGGTTACCTGGGATGAATACCTGGCATTTTTCAGGGAAACGAGTTCTCAGGGAAGGACCGAAGGCCAGGTTGTGACTACGGGAAAAACCGATGCAATCAGCGGTGCCACTCCTCCCTGGGGAGCACCCGATCAGGGCTGGGGGAAGGGAGCAAGACCGGCAATAACCATGACGTGGCATGCAGCCAGTGTATATTGCCAGTGGCTGTCGCAGGTAACAGGAAAAAAATACAGGCTGCCCACGGAAGCTGAATGGGAATACGCCTGCAGGGGCGGAACAGAAACACCTTATTTTTTTGAGGGTAATCCGAAAAAATTCACTTCCCGGGGTTTCCTGAAAAAATTCATCGGTCCGGATACAGCCAATATTGCTTCATCAGTGGTCTATATGGTGAACAGCCCTGCCAGGACACAGGAACCGTCCTTTGTCAGACCCAATCCCTTCGGTCTGCTTAACATGCTTGGGAATGTTGCGGAATTCTGCCTGGATTATTACTCTGCCGACTATTATGCAGCTGATTCCGTGAGGGTGAATCCGCGAGGTCCGGCCAGGGGAAAAGAGCATGTAATCAGAGGCGGATCGTTCCGAAGCGATGCAAAGGATGTGCGGAGTGCCGCACGTGCATCCACGCGGACAGATGCATGGCTTGTGACCGATCCCCAGATGCCCAAAAGCATATGGTGGTATTCCGATTGCATTGACGTGGGATTCAGGGTGGTGTGTGAGATTGACTCATTAAAGTCTGAACGTTAAAATTTCATTTCAGCTATGGATATAAAAAGAAGAGATTTCATAGGGAAAGCAGCACTTGCCGGATTTGGCGTTGCCGGGGCCGGCGCGGTCCTGTCGGCCTGCAGGAGAAAGAAAGCGGATAATAAGGAACTGGGACTTCCGCCGATATTGAAAGGTGCGCCCAGGGGAAAGAAACTGAGGGCCGGGCTTGTGGGGGCGGGAGCAAGGGGAACAGGTGCAGCCATTAATTTCATCAGTTCGGGTCCTGATCTTGAGATAATTGCACTGGCAGATATTTTTCAGGACAAGATCGATGCCTGCCGGGAAAGATTTGCTTCATTCAATCTGCCCATTCCTGAGGAAAACTGTTTTGCCGGTTTTGACGGATATAAAAAACTGATGGCGATACCCGAGGTGGATGTTGTGCTTCTCGTAACGCCTCCCCGCTTCCGGCCCGATCATTTTCTCGAAGCTGTCCTTACAAACAAGCATGTTTTCATGGAGAAACCCCTGGCAGTTGATCCTGTAGGTATCAGATCCATTATCACTTCGGCCAAAAAGGCCAGCGCTGTGGGTCTGAATGTTGTTACAGGCACCCAGCGCAGGCATCAGGAGGATTATATTGAAACCTACAGGCAGGTTGCATCAGGTGCAATCGGTACCATTACTTCGGCAAAGGCTTTCTGGAACCAGGACCATGTATGGTTCCGTGAGCGTGAACCGGACTGGGATGACATGACCTACATGCTGAGGAACTGGAATAATTTCTGCTGGCTCTGCGGGGATCATATCCTTGATACGCATGTTCACAATATTGACGTGATCAACTGGTTTATGGGGAAATACCCGGAAAGGGCCGTAGGATACGGAGGAAGGGCCAGACGTGTAACCGGCGACCAGTACGATTTCTTCAGCATTGATTTTGACTACGGGAACGGAGTAAGTTCGCACAGCATGTGCAGGCAGATTGACAGCTGTGCAAATGCGACAGGCGAGCTGATAATGGGAACGGAAGGTTATACGAACTGCCAGAATACCATCTGGGACCTGAAGGGAAATATCAAGTGGCAGTTTGAATATCCAAAGGATGAAAACGGCACTCCCATGAACCAGACAGTCATTCCTCCCTATGTTCAGGAGCATATGCATCTTGTCCATGCCATCAGAACCGGAGAGTATGTCAATGAAGCGGAACAGACCGCACTGTCGACACTGACTGCCATCATGGGCAGAACAGCTGCCTATACGGGCCGGGCTGTCACATGGGACGATATACTGAAGTCGGATATGTTCCTGGGTCCTTCAAAGCTTGAATTCGGGAAGGTAGACATGGTGTTTGAAGCCCCGGTTCCCGGAACTCCCGTTATTACAACAGTAAAACCGGCCTATAAGGGCCAGATAATATAATCGCTATATGTCAGGTAAAACATCCAGAAGAAAATTTATAAGGCGTTCGGCTGCAATAGCGGCCGGTGCTTTCGTGATCCCCGAAATAATTCCTTCCACCGTACTGGGTATGGGAGGAGTAAAGCCCCCGTCGGACCGTGTGGTAATCGGCGCAATAGGTACGGGATCACAGGGTATGGCCAATATGAGGGATTTCCTGAGGCTCAGGGATGAAGTCCGCTTTACAGCCCTTTGTGATGTTGATTCAGTCAGACTGGACAATGCCAAAAGGGTGGTGGATACTGCAAACAAAAGCAATGATTGCCGCACCTATGTGGATTTCAGGGAATTCCTTGAAAAGGAAACACTCGATGCAGTATCAATCGCTCTGCCGGACCACTGGCACGGGATTATCTATACTGCGGCAGTGAACAAAAAACTGCATGTGTATGGTGAGAAGCCGATATGCCGGACCATCAGTGACGGTCAGGCAATAGTCTCTGCCGTCCGGAGCAATAACATAATCTGGCAGACAGGCAGCTGGCAGAGGTCACAGGCAAACTTTCACAGGGGAGCCGAACTGGTTGCCAACGGGAGGGCCGGGAAAATTACACGTATTGTGGTTGGACTGCCTGACGGGGGAAGAAGCATTGGTACACCGCCGGTGATGGATCCTCCTCCGGAACTGGACTGGGACATGTGGCTCGGACCTGCACCGAAAGTGCCATACCGGGGGGTATCTCACTGGGACTGGCGGTGGATTCTTGATTATTCGGGAGGCCAGCTCACTGACTGGGCCGGACATCATATCGACATTGCAAACTGGGGTGCCGGACTGGAACATACGGGTCCCGAGGAAATTTCTGGCTCCGGCGTATATCCTCCCGAAGGCATTTATGATGCACCGGTGGAATACGATTTCCTGTGCAGATATGCCAATGGTATCGAAATGAGGGTAGCCAATGCCTCAAGGCTTGAACACGGTATGGGAACAACATGGTATGGTGACCTTGGATGGATACACACCGACAGGGGAAATGTTCTTACAGCTTCAGATCCTGAAATATTAAAGGAAGTGATTGGTGAGGACGAGATACATCTGTATAAGAGCGAAAACCACTGGCAGAATTTTATTGATTCCCTGCGATCGGGCAGACAGGCTGTTTCACCGGTTGATTCCGCCTATAGGGCGATATCCGTTGCATTGCTGGGGGAAATTGCCATGACAACGGGAGAGACAATAAAATGGGATCCGGATAAGGAGGAAATAATCGGAAATCCCCGGGCATCACGGCTGCTCAGCCGGCCATACCGTAAACCATGGTCATTGCCGGAAGCATAAACCCCTTGACAGTATGAATCCGCAACAGCATAAATTCAAAAAGATGAAAAGACAATATAAATTTTCCCTTCCGGCTGTACTGCTTCTTACTGCAGTATTAATGCTTGCCGTCACTTCCTGCAGGGATAAAGCCGCTTACAGGGCCCTGATTATAAGCGGACAGGCGGAATATGACAGGGAAACGGCCTCACAGGCCGTTAAACAGATACTGGATGCCTCCGGTCTGTTTTCGACGGATATTTTAATTGCCCCGGAGAAAGGAGAAGATCTTTCAGGGCTCAGCAAGGAATTTTCAAAATATAATCTGATAGCCATAGCCTACCGCGGGGATATATGGCCGGAAAATGCATACGGAGCCTTTACCGCTTTCCTGGAGGGAGGAGGAGGACTGCTGGTTTATTATCCGAAAACCCGCTTTGGAGAAACAGAAAGGGATGAACCCGTTTCCTCAGCCATTTCCCGCAGTCATACATTTGAGGTGAAGACTGTTCAGACTGATCATCCGGTTACCTCAGGGTTACCGGTCAGATGGCTCCAGCCTGAGGATATTATTGTACCGTCACCGGTGCTGCCGGGCAGCGGAATAAAGGTCCTGGCCACGGCATTTTCGGATACTGCCTACGGCGGTTCAGGCAGGGCAGAACCGGTGCTTCTGGCGGGGAGTGAAGGCGGCGGAAGAATATTTGCCACGATGATCGGACTGCCTGGAGAGGAGCAGGAACAGGCTGTGCACAGTACGGGTTTTATTGCAACACTGCAGCGTGGCGCCGAATGGGCTGCATCAGGAAATGTGACGCAGGCAGTTCCGTCTGATTTCCCGACTGCCGCGGCAGCCGTTACAAGGACCGGCTTCAGGGAAACAAGTACCGCTGAGGCCTTCAGGATGATGGCCGCTTACGATATAGGCAAAAGCACCAGGTATTATACCCATATCCGGGAAGAGATCCGCAAAGCCGGCGGGGATCAGAAAATACTTTCCGGACTTGAGAGGGAAATGGTGAAAATTCTGAACAGTTCCGCGGCCACCGCAGAGGCCAAGAAGCTCATGCTCCGCGAACTGGGCTGGATGGGATCGGATTATTGTGTCAATGCTGTAAAACGGCTTATTGAAGTTCCTGAGCTGAAGGAGGAGGCAGAATCTGCACTTGAGAGGCTCGGGAAATAACCGCCTGCTTATGTTTTCCCTGGTAATACCCGTGTTCAATGAGGAAAAACTGATTGATGAGCTGGTAAGACGTACCATACCAGCCATTGAATCATTTACTGACGACTATGAGGTGATTTTTGTCGATGACGGAAGTACGGACCGCAGTGCCGGAATGATCCTGGGTTACAGGGAAAAAAACAAAAAGATAAAACTCCTTTCACTTTCCAGGAATTTCGGTCATCAGGCAGCCTATACCGCCGGTCTGGAATACTCCTCAGGTGATATTGCGGGAATGATGGATGGTGACCTTCAGGATCCGCCCGAGATACTGAGGGATATGTACAATAAGATGAAAGAGGAGGATCTGGATGTAGTGTCGGGAATAAGAAGCGGCCGGAAAGGGAGCAGGGGACGTAATTTAACATCCCGAACCTTTCATGCCCTGTTCAGACATGCGGGAGATCTGGCGAACATTGAGAATTCCGGCAATTTCTCAATAATGAAAAGGATTGTGGTTGATGCCGTTCTGTCAATGAGGGAAAAGGTGCGCTACCTTCCCGGTCTGAGGGCATTTGCCGGCTTCAGGCAGGGATATGTGGAATATGTGAGGGATGGCCGTTACGGAGGCAGACCAAAAATGACATTCGCCAATCTGTTCACACTGGCTGGTGATGCAATATTTTCATTTTCAAAATTGCCTGTCAGGATCTGTCTTATTCTGGGAATGACAGGAACGGTGGTCTTTCTGGGGGCTGGCATCTACCTGCTTATCGCCAGGGCTGCGGGGGCAGCAGTTCCCGGATGGTCGCCCGCCCTGCTCAGTCTTTATTTCCTGGGGTCAGTACAGCTTGTGTTCCTTGGAATACTGGGAGAATACATCTACAGAAACTACAAGGAATCCCAGAACCGTCCCATTTATTTTGCAAGGAAGTTCTATGATGAATATGATGGAAATGAAGAGGAAGGATGAAAGACCCATATGGAAAAGAATCTTCTTCATTGCCTCGGCACTTTATCTGATCCTGATGCTGTTCCTGAGCAGGGATGCCGGAATATCATGCGATGACACCCTTCATTATGACCATTCGGTTGATGTTTATAATTACTTTGCCACTCACGGCAGCGACAGGTCGGCGCTGGAAACACCCGTTACACACCTGAAATATTACGGCCAGGCCTTTGACAATGCGGTAACATTTCTGATAAAATGGTTCGGTATTGAAGATGTTTACAGCTTCAGACACCTTATGAGCTCACTGTCGGGATGGCTTGCCGTTTTTATAACCGCTCTCTTCGGAATATGGCTCTCCGGTTACCGTACGGGTCTTCTCATCCTGCTTCTTTATGCCGTATCCCCGACATTCACGGGCCATTCCATGAATAATCTCAAGGATATACCCTTTGCCCTTGCATATATAGCCGGTATCTTTTTCACCCTGAAACTGCTGGAGGATGAAAAGCCTGTTTCGTGGAAAAATATCACGGCAGTAATAATCAGTACCGGATTTGCAATAGGAATCAGGCCGGTAGGAATACTCCTGATCTGCTATATATTCCTTTTCTGGTTCATTTTGCGGCTGCCTCACCTGTACAGGATTACGGTGAAAAAGACCGGGAATAAGGGAACCGGATATGAAGGAATTGCAGAAGATGGGGCCCTGAACCAGGGAGTATTGTATGAAGAGGCCGTATCCGGGGAAGTCCGTAACAGAGAAGGGAAGTTCAGAGGGATAAGGGATCTGTTAGCGGAACTGGGGATTCTGGTTTTCATTTCCGGAGCAGGATTTTTCCTGGGCTCATTACTGTGGCCCTATGCCCTGCAGTCTCCTGTAAGAAACATACTCGGCTCATATCATTTCATGGCACATTTCCCCGGCACTTTCCGGCAGATCTTTGAAGGAAGCAATGAATGGTCCGACTTCATGCCATGGTATTTCATCCCCAAATCAATGCTGATAACAATCCCGCTGATTGTGCTGGCAGGAGCAGTGCTTTTCCTGGTTTTTGCGGGAAGGGCAGCCAGGCCGGGGAAGCTGGTTCTTTATCTGATAATCATTTTTACTTTTCTGTTTCCGATGCTTTTCGTGATTGTAAAGCAATCAAATCTCTACAGCTCCTGGAGACAGTTTCTTTTCCTCTACCCTCCGCTGATACTGATAGCGGCTTCCGGACTGAATTATGTTTATGAAGCCGTTCCGGGAAAATATTCAGGATGGCCGGTCACCGCAGTGATCATTCTGATGAGTATTCACCCGGCAGTATATATGATAAGGAACCATCCCTATGAATACATTTATTTCAATCAGTTTACCGGCGGACTGAAAGGAGCTTACGGCAATTATGAGACGGATTATTACTACGTGAACCAGACGGAGGCTTCTGAATGGCTTATTGCATATCTGACAGAAAAAGGTATTGATTCGGCAGTCGTCGGGGCAACATATCCTGTTAAATGGCAGTTCCGGAAATTCCCGGGAATAAAAACCTTTTATTTCAGGCATGAGGAAAGAAGCCAGTACAACTGGGATTATGCAATTATAACCAACCGCTATATCCATCCCTTTCAGCTGAAAAACGGAATATGGCCGCCGCCGGAACCGCTGCATACAATATATGCCGACGGTATTCCTATCGGCATTATTCTTGAACGGAAAAACAGGGATGATTTTTACGGATACAGGGCTCTAGAGGAGAATCGTCCGGCAGATGCTGTCAGGCATTATGAAGCAGCCCTGCAGTTCAGTGACAGGGATGAGATGATTTTTTATAATTTTGCAAGAGCTTTGTACAATGAGGGACATCATGAAAGGGCAGATTCGGTATTGAAGAAAGGACTGGAAATCAATCCTTTCTGTGAACCGATACTGATGTACCTCGGGAATATCGCAAAGTATCGCGGAAATACGGATGAGGCCCTGAAGTATTATGAAAGGCTGATAAGCTATAACAGAAAATATTTTCAGGCCTATGTTGAAATGGCGGGATTGTATTCAGGCAATGACAATCCAAGGGCCAGGGAGCTGTTGAGGAGCTGCCTGCGGTTAAATCCCCGGTACAGGCCTGCCATTGTCGCCCTGGCAGATACTTACAGGGAAGAAGATCCTGAAAGAGCAAAAAAATACGATGAAATGGCTGAAACTGTTAAATAATTTAAATTATATCTGTTATGAAAAAAGCATTATTAACATTCTCTCTCGTAACCTTATTGGTATTTGGCGGCCTGGCCCCCCTGTTTTCCCAGGAACAGCCCCGGCCACAGAAGGATACCGTAAATATTGACACGGATGCAAAGCCCACTACCTATTATGATATTGAGGATGAGAACCTGCCAAAGCAGGTAAAAAGCAAGGGAAGCGGTGCTACAGTTGCAATAATTGCCGGAGCAGTGGTTGTTGCCGGAGCTGTTGCATACTTCCTGCTGAGAAAGAAGAAATAAAAAGCTGCAGTAATCCGGTTCAGACCGGAGCCCGGCTGAAGACAGGCCGCAGATATCCTGCGGCCTCTGTCTGCTCCGGGATTTTCTGCGGTTTGCAGGATCCTTGTACAGAATCTAAATCTTCGTCCAGATATTACCCTGTGCGTTGGAACTGACTACGGCATGAATGAATTTCATGCCCCTGACGCCTTCGTGCACTGTCGGGAATTCACCCGGAGTGTATTCTTCTCCGCGGATCGATTTTGCCGCTCCCCTGTATATGTTCGCGAGAGCATCATAAATTCCTTCGGGATGCCCTGCAGGCATTGTGTGGCTTTCCTCGGCCATTTTTTCGTTGTACGCATGCGCAGGCTTGTATACCCTTACCGGTTCGGTATCACTGAACATGTAGAGGTAGTTCGGGTTTTCCTGTTCCCATCTCAGACTGGCCCTTGATCCGTAAACAGAAATGACGATATCGTTTTCGAGTCCGCCGCAAACCTGACTTGCACGGATAACGCCCTTCAGCTTATTGTTGAAACGCAGCAGCACGGTTCCGTCGAGATCCAGTTCCACATCTTCCTTAACCTTGTTCAGATCAGACAATATCTCTTTTATTTCCAGTCCTGTAGTATATTCTATCAGATTGAATGCATGAACGCCGATATCTCCCATACAGCTGCTTACGCCGGCATTTTTCGGATCCAGCCTCCACACGCCTGTGATTCTGCTTTCAGCACCATGGATGATGGCATTGATCCATCCCTGGTAATACTGGGCATCTATTCTCTGGATGGTTCCCAGCACACCTTTTGAAATCAGTTGCCTCATCTGCCTTACCATCGGATACCCGGTATAGGTATGGGCAAGCGCAAAGGTGAGTCCGGTTTTTTCAACTAGCTGTTCCAGCTCAACGGCTTCTTCCACAGTCATGGTCATGGGCTTTTCACAGACCAGGTGGAAACCATTGGAAAGAAATGCCTTTGCCTGTGAGAAGTGAAGAGAATTCGGGGTGACAATTGAAACAAGCCTGATCCTTTCGTCCTCAGGTTTTGCAAGTTCGCCTGCTATCATGGCATCAACACTGTCATAACAGCGGTCCGGGGCTATTCCTTCCCTGGCAGCAGATTCCCTGTTCCTTTCAGGATTGCTGCTGAAAACACCTCCGACGAGGTCATAATCGTTACAGATCCTTGCGGCCCGGCGATGAGCATCTCCTATAAATGCTCCTGTGCCGCCGCCTATCATACCCATTTTGATTTTTTTCATCATTTTGAAGTTTTTTATTTAAGGAAGAAACCTTCATCCCGGAAGAGCGGGATAAAGATTTTTACAAAGTTGTGTACATGGATACAGCCTTTTCAGAGAAAAACCCATCATCTCATTCTGAGAAAGCTGATTTGCCTTTCCGGAGAATGATCACTTCTCAAAGGCTGAATCGAAGGCGATATCCGAAGGCGGAAAGTCAATGGACCTGACAAAGTCGCACGCTTCTCTTGCTCCGAATTCACGGTCCATTCCGCTGTCTTCCCATTCAATTGACAGAGGGCCGTTGTAGCCTATCCTGTTCAGGGCCCGGATGATCTCCTCAAAATCAATATTGCCGCGGCCGGGGCTTCTGAAATCCCAGTAACGGCCCCTGGCGCCGAATTCGGTATGCCCTCCGAAAACACCTGCCTCACAGGGTATGTCGGACCATCCGGCATCCTTCATGTGGACATGAAAGATGCGTTCGCTGAAAGTATAAATGAATCCTACATAATCAACTCCCTGGTATCCGAAATGGGAAGGGTCATAATTGAACCCGAAGGCAGGGTGATTATTGAGGACTTCCAGTGCCTTTCTGGCTGATGCAATATCAAATGCAATCTCAGTCGGATGCACCTCGAGGCCAAAGCGGATGCCGAGCTTCTGAAATTCATCCAGAACCGGTTTCCACAGATCTGCAAATTCCCTGAAACCGTTTTCAATCATTCCGGGGACATTGGGGGGGAAGGAATATGCCAGGTGCCACACAGGACTTCCGGTAAAGCCGTTAACGACTGATATGCCAAGGCGTTTCGCGGCCTCAGCCGTTCTTACCATCTCTTCTGCCGCACGCTTCCTTACACCATCCTGGTTGCCGTCTCCCCATACGTACGGCGGTAGTATGCTTTTGTGACGTTCATCAATCCGGTCTGCAACTGCCTGACCGACAAGATGGTTTGATATGGCAAAAAGCTTCAGGTTATATTTCTCGAGAAGCTTGCGCTTTGCACTGCAATAGGCATCATCTGCCTTGTTTACCTCAAAATGGTCTCCCCAGCATGCCAGTTCCAGTCCGTCATAACCGAATGAACTGGCTTTCTCGCATACTGTTTCCAGGGGAAGATCTGCCCACTGGCCCGTGAATAATGTTACTGGTCTGCTCATAGTATTAATGTTTTATATGGATTTTATAATGTTGTTTCCGGCAGGGCTCATGGCCATTCCTGCACTGATATAAGGCAGTGACGGCCGTACGGGGGATGCAGGAAATGGGAAACAGGGGTTTCATCAGGGTTATCATTTGAATCATGCTAATATAAGAAAATCCTGTTCAAGGAGCCGTAAGCATTCTGAAGAATTTCTTTTCTTTGTGATGAATCCTTAATAGTTAATAAATGAAATCCATATCAGATATTCTGCTTCAAAGGAAGACCATACGCAAATACTCGGACAGGCCTCTTGACGGTAATCTTCTTCATGATATTCTGGAAAAGGGCTGCAGGGCATCAACCACCGGGAACATGCAGGTTTACAGTGTGATTATTACGAGGGATGCAGACATGAAAAGGAATCTTCTGCCATTGCACTTCAATCAGCCAATGGTTACTGAGGCTCCTGTATTACTGACTTTTTGTGCCGATTTCAACAGATTCAGCAAATGGTGCCGCCTGAACAATGCCGGACCGGGATACGATAATTTTCTTTCCTTTTTCACAGCTGCCACTGATGCGCTTCTTGTGGCCCAGACCGTGTGCATAGCCGCCGAAGCCGAAGGCCTTGGCATCTGCTACCTGGGAACAGCAACCTATATGGCTGACAAAATCATTGAAGTGCTTGAACTTCCCCGTGGTGTTGTACCGGTTACGGCAGTAACCCTGGGATGGCCGGATGAAGATCCTGAACAGCCTGACAGGCTGCCTCTTGATGCAGTGATACACAGTGAGGTGTATCGTGATTATACGGAAGGGGATATAAAGGCATTTTACCATGAAAAGGAAGAAAGGAAGGATTCCCGTGCATTTATTGAAGAAAACAATAAAACCACGCTTGCCCAGGTGTTTACTGATGTCAGATACAAGAAAGACGATAACGTCTATTTTTCAAAAGTCCTGCTAAGGGTATTGCAGGAGCAGGGATTCATGAACCAGTAGAACAGGCTGACCGTTTCAGGTCCGGAATTCAATCTCCAGTTCCCCTGCTATGGAAACCAGGTCATTCTGAATGGCAGGGACAAGCGTAATTCCTTCCTTTCTGAGTCTTTCCTCAGATTCCCTTTCCGGATCACCCGGAATAAGTACACGGTCCTGACCCTCGGCGGGCTTTGAAGAACGAAACGTTTCAATCCATTCATCCATGGCTGCCTTGAATTCTCCGGCAGGGCGGAATGCATCTATTCTGACCGCACCGAAGAAATGGCCGGTTCCTTCACCCTTTCCCCCTTCAGGCACAGGCAGGTATGCCACGCTCGGAGGCACAAAGGGTCCGAAGCCGGCTCCGCTGAAGAGTGCAGAGAATATATCGACTATGGCGGAGAGGCAGTAGCCCTTGTGGCTTCCGTGAAGCCTGTCACCGCCCAGGGTCAGCATTGATCCTCCTTCCTTCAGGATTGCAGGGTCGTCCGAAGGTTTGCCCGTTTTATCCTGGACAAAGCCGAAAGCAACCTTTTCACCTTTTTTCTCAGCCACGGCAAGCTTTCCCCTGGCTATGGGCGTTGTTGCGAAATCAGCAACAAAGGGCGGCTGGTGAAGAGCCGGAACAGCAACAGCAACGGGATTGGTACCCATCATCCGGCTGACCGAGAATGTGGGGGCAACAAGGGGATTGGCATTGGTAAGACAAATTCCGGCCATGTCCTCCTTCAGGGCCATCATTGCGTAGTAACCTGCAATGCCGAAATGATTGGAATTGCGTGTGGCAACCCATCCTGTTCCCACCTTTTTTGCCTTTTCAACAGCAATCCTCATGGATTTCTCTGCCGCGAGCATACCGGCTCCGTTGTCGCCGTCAACCACGGCGGTGCCCGGCGATTCGTGGACTATCCTTATTACGGGACTGACATTCAGTCTGCCGGCTTTCCATAATTCATAATATTCCCTGATTCTTATCATTCCGTGGGAGGGATGGCCGCGAAGTTCGGCGGCAATAAACACTGCGGCAATTGATTCCGAATGTTCTTTACTATGTCCCATTTTCATGAAGACACTCCTGGTGAAATCAAAAAGGTAGTCGTGGGTATACATTTCAGAGATATTATTTTCTCACTCTCACCGGGTAAGCAGGCCGTTCCGGTTTTTCCTGCGGATTTTTTTCGAGTTCCTTAAGTATGATCTCAATGGCCTTGTCAAGCTGCGGATCCTTACCCTGGATTATTTCGGACGGCAGCTGTTCAACTTCAACATCCGGTGCCACCCCGGCATTTTCAACAATAAAGCCGTCTTCGGTCCAGATTGCCAGATTGGGGGCAGTGACAGATCCTCCGTCCATGAGTTCCGGAAATCCGAGTGTTCCTACCAGTCCTCCCCAGGTACGGGTTCCGACCAGTGTTCCCACATTGAATTTCCTGAACATCCAGGGGAGCATGTCGCCTCCCGATCCTGCATATTCATTTATGATCATGACCTTCGGACCCTGTATCGAAGCGTTTGGTGATTTCAGGTCGTTGCCGTAGCGCATGTTCCAGTATGACTGAAGGGGCCGCAGGAGAATGTCTATATAATAATCGGCCAGGAGTCCGCCGCCATTGAATCTTTCATCAATGATTACAGCCTGCCTGTCGGTTTGCGGGAAGAAATATCTCTTGAAATATTCATGTCCTGCTGTTGAAGTATTGGGAACATAAACATAGGCAATCCTGCCATTCCCGGCCTCAGTCACTTTCTTCAGGTTTCCCTCAACCCAGTCACGGTTCCTCAGGGCTGACTCATTTCCCACAGGCACAACCTTTATTATATGTGATCCTGAGTAATCCGGCCGGTTACCAATCGTCAGCTCGGTTATTTTCCCGTCTGTATTTTCGAAAAAGCTGAAAATGTTCCGGTCAGCCGTAAGATCCTTTCCATTGACGGCCAGAATATAGTCTCCCTCCCTGACGTTGAGGCCGGGTTCGGTAAGAGGTGATTTCAGATCGGGATTCCAGTTCAGTCCGCCATAGATCTTTTTCAGGCGGTATCTGTTGTCCGAAATACTGAAATCCGCTCCAAGAAGTCCCACCCCGATTCTTTTCGGATTCCCGGGCCTGTCTCCGCCCCCCACACGGTGATGTCCCACTGCCAGCTCGCTGCACATCCACTGGATCACCCTGTTGAGGTCACTGCGGCAGCTGAGATCAGGGAGGAACTGTGAATACTTTATTTTCATCGCATTCCAGTCGGCTCCATGCATTCCGGGATCATAGAAATAATCGCGGTTTATCCGCCAGGCCTCATTAAAAATCTGTGGCCATTCCGTGGCAGGGTCTGTTTTGACCGACATGCTTTCAGTATTCAGTATACCTTTTCCGGCTTCAGGTTTTTTCCCGGCTGAGGTAATTCCTGTGATCTGACCCCTGGTATAGAGCATCTTTTTTCTGTCGGCAGAAATTATGAAGTTGTCGGCTTCCATTATTTCACTGTCCTTCCGTTCTTTCAGGTCATATTTCCGGAGAGTGCCTGAGGAAAACCTGCCGGCAGGTCTGGCTATATAATATATTTCCCCGTTTTCGCCGGCGCCCAGATTTGAGTAGTTGCCTGCACCCAGGGGGATGCTTACTATTCTTTTTTCTATTCCTCCGATATCGATCTTCATTACCGATGCATCAGTTCCGGCAGAGGGAGTGATTCCCGTATCCCTTTTCCTTTTCCCGGTATTTTTTCCGCCTGCCGCTTCTACAGTTTCCCCTGGTCCGGCAGGCTCTTCATCGCTTTCCTTCATAAAGGGGGAAAGCGTGTCTTTCTGCAGCGTCACAAGATAGATGGATGAAGTCATTCTCATATCCTGATTTGAAAGATCAAACCAGTTGACAACCGGGCCAGCATCGGTGGATGCAAGGAAATACAGGTATTTTCCCGCCGGATCAAAGACGGGTTCGGATGCATCACTCATACCGTCGGATACCGGAAATGACTTCTGCAGGTCCACGGAATACAGGTAAACGACCTTGAAATAGGTGTCGGTTACCTTTGTATAGGAAATCCATTTTGAATCAGAAGACCAGTCATTGAACATTCTTCGGAATGCTCCGGGTGAATTGAGGGCATCCGAATCAATTTTTCTGATTGTTCCTGTAGCGATGTCGGCTAAAAAAAGGCTTTTGCCGTTGTCTGTATAACAGATCTTTTTACAGTCGGGTGACCAGGAAGGGAAGGCATAAAAACCTGATCCCTGTGGTTTGATAATTTTCGGGGAGCCCTTGCCGTCCTGGGAAATGATATGAAGTTCATACTCCCCGGAGGCATCGGAGAAATATGCAATGGATTTTCCGTCGGGCGACCAGGAGGGATATTTTTCATGTATTCCGGGTGTGGACGTAATGTTTCTCGGATCGCCTTTTTCTGCAGGCAGGGTGATGATATCGCCCCTGTAGCCGAACACTGCCCTTGCACCTGAAGGTGAAATATCCATGCTTCTGATGTATGAACCGTCCTGAACATATCTCGGGCGCAGTTCCTGAAGATCTGCTGCTATTCCGATTTTAAGGCGTTCCGTGCTTCCGGCGGCCGGATTGAATAAATGGAGGTATCCCGCCTGTTCAAAGATTATTCTGTCATTCCCGGCCGTGGCTTTCAGAATGGGGAAATCGGTAAATGAAGTCAGTGATCTGACCTCCTTTTCTGCGGTATCATATGAAAACAGATTGAATTCCCCGTTTCTGTCGCTGATAAAAAAGACAGTGCTTCCTATCCACATCGGATCTGCATCATTGCATCCGCCTTCCGGCTGGGGGATTTTTTCCACGGAGTGGCCGGAAAATGAATAGATCCATATTTTTGAGTTTCTTCCTCCCCGGTAATTTTTCCATTGCAGGTAGGCCGGTGAGACGGGGGTATAAGCGAAGAATTTCCCGTCAGGGGAATAGGAAGCGGAATATCCTGCCGGTATGTCCAGTTTTTCAGGGTATCCTCCCGTAACCGGAACGGTGAAAAACTGAACATTGGCTCCATTGGCGGAAGAGCGCGGGGAAGTGAATAATACATTCTTCCCGTCAGGTGTGAATCCTCTTACCATGTCGCTGCCCGGATGCCATGTCAGTCTTTCCGGAACACCGCCTCCGGCGGGAATGATATATACATCGGTATTGCCGTCATACTGGGCGCTGAAAGCTATCAGACTGCCATCCGGCGAGAAATACGGATCGGATTCTATTCCCTCATCCACGGTCAGTCTTCGGGGATTAGACCCGTCTGATCCGGCTATCCAGAGGTCCTCGGCATAGATAAAAGCAATGTTTTTCTCACTTATTGCCGGCTGGGAAATCATTCTTGTGTCTTTTACATTTATACCCGCAAGGGTCAATGTGCATACAGAAAACAGTAATAACACACAAAATGAAAATAATGTGATTCTTGGCATGGTTCCGGGATTTAAATAATGGTTCAATGCTTATTCCTGCCTTCTGGCAACATAATTGACACCGGCCTGCTGGGTGGGCGTTATGGTAAGATCGCTGATGCAGACATGGGCAGGTAGTGTTGAGCAGTAATAGATCACTTCTGCAATATCATCGGCGGTAAGGGCATCAACTCCCTGGTAGACCGACTTTGCCCTGGCCTTGTCACCCTTGAAGCGGACAAGCGAGAATTCAGTTTCGGCCATGCCCGGGGCAATGTTTGTCACTTTTATATTGTGTCTGACAAGATCTATCCTCATTGCCCTTGACAGTGTATTGACCGCACTTTTTGTGGCACAGTACACATTGCCGTTTTCATAGATATCCGTACCTGCTATTGATGAAATATTGAAAATATGTCCCCTCCCCCGTGCGACCATTAAGGGAGCTATAATCCTGGTGACGTAGAGAAGGCCCTTGACATTGGTATCGACCATTCTGTCCCAGTCATCTACATTGGCATCATGAACATGCGACAGGCCGACAGCCAGACCCGCATTGTTGACAAGTATGTCAATGTTTTTCCATTTTTCCGGCATATCGTTGATAACAGCTTCCGCTTCATATCTTTTTCTGACATCAAAATTCAGAGTCAGAATTTCGGTATTGAATTCCGAAAGTTCCTTAATCACTTCATCAAGTCGCTCTTTTCTCCTGCCTGTGATTATAATATTATATCCGTTCGCGGCAAATTTTCTTGCTATTGCCCTGCCGAATCCGGCCGTGGCACCTGTGATCATTATAATCCTGTCCATGGGTTTTGGTTATTTGTTCCTGTAAAAATAGAAATTATTTGAATCTTTGCCTTTTATTGCTGAATGAATAATATGAAGAAAGTCCGGACCGGCGAAAAGAACCAGGAAATAAAGGAAATGTTTGATTCAATTGCTTTCCGTTATGATTTTCTGAATCATCTTCTTTCGTTCGGAATCGACAGGATATGGAGAAAAAGGGCAGTAAGAACAGTAAGCCGCCTGTGCCCGGATCCGGAAAGAATTCTTGATGTTGCAAGCGGAACAGGTGATCTTGCCATAGCGGCAATGAAAATGAACCCTCTGCATATTACCGGAATAGATATTTCGGAAAAGATGCTTCAGGAAGGCAGGGAGAAAATAAAAAGGCTTTCACTGAATGACAGGATAGACCTGGTTCAGGGGGATTCACAGGAAATTGACTTCGAAGAGGAAACTTTCGATATTGTAATGGTGGCATTCGGAGTCAGGAACTTTTCCGATCCGCTGAGGGGCCTTTCGGAAATGCACAGGGTGCTCAGAAGGGAAGGGGCGGTGATGGTACTGGAATTTTCCATGCCCCGGGGGGGGCTGTTCAGACGTTTGTACCGCTTCTATTTCCTCAGAATTCTTCCTCTTATTGGAAAACTGTTTTCCGGGAATGATTACGCCTACACCTATCTTCCGGGATCTGTCCTGGAATTTCCTGTCAATGAACATTTCATTGACCTTATGGAAAAAGCCGGATTCAGATCCGTGAAACAGAAAAAACTCAGCGGAGGGGTGGCAAGCATTTATACCGGACTGAAAATTTAGGTACAATATTTCCTGCCTCTTGCAGTTTATTATTTGAGAATTTCAGTAATAATCAATCCGGTTTGAAAAAAGGGAGCCGACATAATATTCTTATCCTGCTTTTCCTGTTTGTCTGCATAACTGCACCGGCACAGAAGCAGAAGCCTAAAAATGAATCATGGTATGATGAAAAACTGCTTCATTTCGGATTCAGTATAGGTTTCAACAGTATGGATTTCAGAATCACCCCGTCGCAGGATTATCTGAGGAAGGATTCGCTTTATCCTGAAGTCAGCCGCCTTAATCCTGGTATAAACATACAGATCGTTACTGATCTCAGAACGGGAAGGTACTGGGATTTAAGATTTCTTCCGGGTGTTTCATTCGGACAAAGAAGTGTAAGGTATTATAAAGTTCCCGGAGAAAAGGATGGTGATCCCGAGCTTTTCAATGTCAGGCAGAGGCTCGAGTCATCCTATCTCGAATTTCCGCTTCTCCTGAAATACAAGGGGGAAAGGCTGAACAATGCGAGACCCTATGTTATCGGAGGCTTGAATTTCCGCTATGACCTTGCCGCCAGGAAGGAGTTCGATGATGAAAAACCTGTGTATATCAGGCTGAAAAGGCCTGATCTCTATTATGAAACAGGAGCGGGTCTTGATTTCTACCTGCGTTATTTCAAGCTTTCTGTAGAACTTAAAATGTCAAACGGCCTTTCGGACATAATTGCCAGGGAGGGAGAAGCCCGGCATCCGGAATTCAGGAATGCGATAGAGAAAATGAGATCGCAGATCTGGATACTGGCATTTCATTTCGAATAGTCGTACAGCAGAGTTTATTTGCCTGTATCCGGTTGCCGGGTAGCTTTTACAGGCTTTGGTTTCCTGGTAACTTGTTCTGATTACAGGCTCCTTCTTGTGAATTCCGACAGAATGACAGATGCAGCCATCCCGACGTTCAGGGAATCTATTCCCGCAGCGGATCCATCCATGGAAGGGATCGTTATCCTATCGGTAATATATGTTGCCAGGTCAGGAGAAATGCCTCTTGATTCGTTTCCGAAGAAGATGATGCCCCTGTTTTCAGGTTCGAGGGAATATACTGAGCTGCCGTCAAGCGTGGCACCGTAAATTTTTATTTTGTCCCTGAGGGCATTCCGGAAAAGAACATGCAGATCAGTATAGATGACCTTCACGTGGAGAATCGCTCCCATGCTTGCCTGTATCACTTTGGGATTGAAAACGTCCACGCAGTTTTCCGAGCAGTATATGGTTCTGATGCCGAACCAGGCAGCTGCCCGTATTATGGTACCGAGGTTTCCCGGATCCTGAATGAAGTCCAGCGCCACAGCCAGGCCTTTTGCCGTGTCTTCAGAATCTGCTTTCATTTCAGGCATTTCCACAACCGCAAGTGCATTGTGCGGCGTTTTCAGGGAAGAGATTCTTTTAAGCTCTTCGTAACTGCAGGGAATGATTTCTTCAATTTCCTGCCTGTGACTGGGGAGGAGCGAATTCAGAAACTCAGGCTTGGCCACCAGGATTTTTACCTTCTGACCTGCAGAAAGAAATTCCCTTACAAGCTTGTCGCCCTCTATTGTGAAAAGCCTGTGCTCCTCCCTGGCCTTTTTTTTCTGAAGGGATACAATAAAACTGATCTTTTTTTTGCTTAACACCTGAGGATTGCTTTTTATGTGATAATATTCAGCAAGTTCTCCCGCTTACATTTTAAGCGGAGCGATTCCGTAAATATTATTATTGATATATTTGTTCACTTATGCATGATACAAAATTTGAAAAAAAATATATCAAATAAAAATACATGCCCGCCGGGATCAATGCTGCTGGTTTTCGCATTGTTCCTGCTTTTTTCAGCCTGCCATCCAACGCGATATGTTCCGCAGGATGCGAGCCTCCTCGATAAAAACCATGTTTCGGTAAACAGGGAAGGCATTAACAGGGGCACTCTCGAACCATTCATCAAGCAGAAACCGAACAAGAGGATTTTCGGTATGCGCTTCCACCTCGGGCTCTACAATCTTTCCAATGTGAAAAAGGAGGGGTGGCCTCATTCCTGGCTCAGGAAGATAGGAGAGGAACCGGTGATTTATGATCCCTATCTGACCGGCAAATCCGTTGAACAGATACGCAGCTATGTGGCATCGAAGGGTTATTTTGATGCCAGGGTGACTGACACTGTCAGGACCGAAAAGCAAAAATCGGAAGTGTTCTACAATGTTGCTCTTAAATCACCCTACAGGATACGCAGTCTGCACTATGAATTTGCTGATTCCCTCATAGGAAGCTGGTTTTATTTTGACTCACTGAACTGTTTGATAGTCAGGGGTAAACGCTATGATGTTGATGTCCTGCAGGCAGAACAGCAGAGATTTGAAAAGTTTATAAAGGACAGGGGATTTTATGGATTCTCGAGGGAGCATATTTATTTCAGGGTTGACAGCACCATAGGCAACAGGCAGGTTGATATATATTATGGTATAAGGCAGTTTGCCCGTGTTGATGAAAACAACAGGGTTACAACTCTTCCACATTCCCTTTACCGCATCAGAAACGTGTACATTTACCCCGACTTTGTTCCCAGGGATGCTCTGGAAAGGGGGGAAGCCTATATCAGAAGCCTGGATACCACCGAATATGGCGGATATTATTTTATCTCTGACGGGAAAAAGCCCGATATCAGGTACGATCTGCTTATTCAGTCATTGTATCTTAATCCGGGTTCCATGTTCAGCCTGACAAACACGGAGCAGACTCAGTCACATTTGCTGGGCCTGAAAACATACCGGCTCGTGAACATTTTTTATACAGAGGTTCCGGGTGGCGGTTACAGGCGTGAAGAAGAACTCAGGATTGACTGCAACATCCAGCTGACGCTTCTCAGCCAGCAGTCCTACAGGGTGGAGCTCGAGGGTACTCATTCCGACGGACTGGGGGGGGCGCTCAATCTTGTCTATCAGAATAAAAACCTCTTCAGGGGGGCTGAGCTGTTTAATCTGAAGCTGAAGGGGGCCTACGAGACTCTCAGGCAGGATACAGTAATGCATTCCATCGAATACGGGGCCGAGACAAGCCTCAGGTTTCCGAAATTCATTCTCCCTTTCCTGAAGACGGAAGGCTTTATCAAGAAGTATAATCCCACCACTACTCTCCTGGCTGCATACAATTACCAGAAAATGCCGTTTTATACGAGGAAAATGGCCAATGCCACAATCGGCTACAACTGGAACAGCAATCCCTATACAACTCATATTGTAAATCCCCTTCAGCTTAATATAGTAATGCTCGATACCATTGATCCGGCATTCAGGGAAAAAATAGAGTCATCCTCATACCTGGCCTACAGTTACCGGGATGTCACCATCCTGGGAAGCGGCTATTCCCTTGTATTCAGTAATCAGACCATAAAAAAATCAAGGGATTTCTGGTTTTTCAGGTTTAATGCGGAAACTTCCGGCAATCTGCTGGAGTTTATCAGTACTCTGGCCGGACAGGAAAAGAAGGACGGAAGCTATAATGTATTCGGCCGTCCTTTCGCCCAATACATCAGGGCAGACCTTGACCTGAGATACAATCTGATAATAAATGATGTAAGTTCGGTTGTGTACAGGGGATTCATCGGAGCCGCAATCCCGTACGGAAATTCACAGGCAATTCCTTTCGAAAAGCAGTATTTCGGAGGAGGGGCCAACGGTATCCGGGCCTGGCAGGTAAGAACTCTCGGTCCGGGTTCCCATGTGCCCGACCGCAGCAGCTTCCTCAACCAGACAGCCGACATCAAGCTCGAGACAAATATTGAATACCGTTTCAAGCTGTTCTGGATACTGGAAAGTGCCTTTTTCGTGGATGCAGGAAATATCTGGTCCTACAGGGATAATTCCATTGAAGGGGCACAGTTTCATTTCAGGAATGTGATGAAGGACATGGCCGTGGGAACAGGGATCGGATTGAGATTCAATCTTGACTTTGTGCTTATAAGGGCTGATGCGGGGATGAAACTGAGGGATCCTTCCCTGCCGGCGGGTTCAAAATGGATAAGTAACTGGAAGGATTATTCTGACAAAACCGAAGGCGGCAAAATCTTCACCTTTGTTCTCGGAATAGGCTATCCTTTCTGAGAAAGGGAATCCGGCCGCCGCCGGGCGCGCCATGCAGGGAAAGGCATCATCAGCTGAGGCTGTGCTGCTGCAAAATGATCCGTTTCAGAAAGTCTTTTTCAGAAAAGAGCAGGATACATCAGGCTATTCTTTTATTTATTGCGGTTTATTCATAAATTGCAGCAGGTCTTACTGCATTTATATGGCTCGTTTTTCACCGGAAGCTTTGAAGGACTGGTTCGGATATACCCGCCGTGAAAGAAGATCATCCTTTTTTCTTCTTCTGTTGATTGTTTCAGTGGCGGGTATCAGATTCATGGTGCCCGGTGTCAGAATGAGGCTCGAACTGTCAGCTCTTGAAAAGGATATTGCCGCAGACAGCAGTGTCAGGATCATTGTTCAGGAGAATAAAACCCGGCAGCCCGGATCTGCCAGGGCCGAAACAGTCATAGATCTCAACAGATGTGATTCAGCATCACTTATGGCTTTGCCCGGAATCGGTCCCGTACTTTCTGCCCGCATCATCAGGTACAGGAACCTCCTGGGCGGGTATGCCGAGGTGAGTCAGCTGAAGGAGGTATACGGGCTGCCTGAAGAAACCTACAGGAGTATTTCCGGCAGACTGAGGGCTGACGGGAAGGATGTTAGGAAAATAATTGTGAACAGGGCTGATTACAGGCAGTTATTGCGCTTCCCCTATTTTGAAAGGTATGATGTGACTGCAATCCTGAAATACCGGGAACTGCAGGGAAGAATCAAGAGCTGCGAGGAGCTGGTTGAAAATAATATTCTCAGCAGGGAAAAGGCTGAGAGGGTAAAATGGTACCTGGATTTCAGTGAATAAATTCCCTCCGGTTTTAAGTAAACTTTAACGTTTGCAGGCTTTGATTTTGGCAAAATAAAGCCTATCTTTAGTTTCTATGAGTCAATGATGAATATTAACCAGGCAAATAACTATATCTTATGAAATTACGTCATATGAATAAATTATCTCCATAAATGTTTTGAAAAGAATGATTCAATTTATACATTTGCGCCTCGTTTTAACACAGAATATTTTATGATTATCGTACCAGTAAAAGAAGGCGAAAATATAGAGAGAGCTTTAAAGAAGTTCAAACGTAAGTTTGAAAGGACGGGAGTGATACGCGAATTAAGGGCCCGTCAGGCATTTATTAAGCCTTCAATCCGCAAAAGAGAACAGCTAAAGAAGGCTAAATACGTTCAGAAGATGCAGGAAAGCGAAGATTGATTCCCTTTCCGCTTCGGAATAGTTTTTTCTTTACACCCACATAAGGTTCCTTTATGGATCATAAGGAATCCTTCCTGCAATATTTGAGATTTGAGAAGCGGTATTCGCCGCATACATTAAGGTCGTACAGGAATGATCTCAATCAGTTCGGGGCATACCTTTCGGACCGTTTCCCCGGTATTGAATCCCCAGAAATATCTTCACATCACATCCGGGGATGGATAGTGAGCCTGATGGAGAAGGGAATGGATCCGGCAAGCGTTCACAGGAAGATTTCATGCCTGAGAGTGTTTTTCAGGTGGCAGCAGAGGGAAGGCCTGGTTGCCGGAAATCCGGCAGACGGTATAGCGCTTCCGAAAAGAAAGAAGAACCTGCCTGTCTTCGTGGCAGAGGAAGCTATGGATGATTTGCTGGACAAGGATTTCTTCAGTGATGATTTTACCGGACTGAGGAACCGTACGATCATTGAGATGATATATCTTACCGGGATCCGCAGGGCGGAACTGACAGGCCTGAATGTGGGTGATATTGATTTTCAGGACTCAAGCATCAGGGTCACCGGAAAAAGAAATAAGCAGAGAATCATTCCCCTTACCGCACCATTTGTCAGAAGGCTCAGGGAATATCTCGCGCTGCGAAGCGAAATCAGCAGCATTCAGAAGGAAACCCATTTGTTCCTTACTGAAAAGGGAAACAAACTATATGATAAAAGCGTTTACAATATTGTCAGGGATTATCTGAATATGGTTACCACAAGTGAAAAGAAGAGTCCTCATGTTTTAAGGCATACTTTCGCCACACACATGCTTAACAGGGGGGCCGATCTCAATGCCATAAAGGAATTCCTCGGTCATGCCAGCCTTTCGGCAACACAGGTTTATACACACAATACATTTGGTAAACTCAGGAAAATATACAGACAGGCTCATCCAAGAGCTTAATATTTATAATTAATAAAAACAGGAGGTGCTACTATGAACGTTCAGATTCATTCAGTACGGTTTGATGCCGACAAAAAATTAATAGATTTTGTTAATCAGAAACTGGGAAAACTGACTCAGTACGGAGAGGATATTGTGAATGCTGAAGTCTATCTGAGACTGGACAAGGATCAGACAAAGGAAAATAAAATTAGCGAAATCAAACTGGATATTTCGGGTGGACCTTTATTTGCCAAAAAGCAAAGCAAAACTTTTGAAGAAGCTACAGACGGGGCTGTAAATGCCCTGAAAAAACAGATTACCAAACATAAGCAAAAGAAGAGGGGAGTATAGAAATTCCATTATTTAAAATAATCTGATTTATTTTGATAAATAAAATTTAATTGCATACATTTGCACACCGTTTTTTAAGGGTGATTTATGCCCTGATGGTGTGTTCTTTAAATTGCCGATGTAGCTCAGTTGGTCAGAGCAGCTGATTTGTAATCTGCAGGTCGGGGGTTCGAATCCCTTCATCGGCTCCTGAAAGAGTTAAAAGTGTATGTCTCAAGAGTTTAATTCTGTTTTTTGAGGGGAGATACCAAAGCGGTCAACTGGGGCAGACTGTAAATCTGCTGACGAATGTCTTCGTAGGTTCGAATCCTGCTCTCCCCACTTCAAACAGAATAATGTTCTTAAATCTTCAGATCCGGATTTAAGCATTCATAAAACTTCATGGAGGATATTAAGCGGGAGTAGCTCAGTTGGTAGAGCATTAGCCTTCCAAGCTAAGGGTCGCGGATTCGAGCTCCGTCTCCCGCTCACTTTATGAAGCCAGAGTAGCTCAGGGGTAGAGCACTTCCTTGGTAAGGAAGGGGTCAGGGGTTCAATTCCCCTCTCCGGCTCAAAGAAATAAATACCTAAGTGGATAACAGATAAACTAATTTTAAAATAAGCTTTTAGTTATGGCAAAACAAAAATTCGACAGATCGAAACCTCATGTGAACATTGGTACCATTGGTCACATTGATCATGGCAAGACTACCCTTACTGCCGCGATAACCAAGGTCCTTAACAAGAAAGGTCTTTCTGAATTAAGGGATTTTGATTCAATCGATAATGCTCCCGAAGAAAAGGAAAGGGGTATTACCATAAACACTTCTCATGTGGAATACCAGACGGCTGAACGTCATTATGCACATGTTGACTGTCCGGGTCATGCGGATTATATCAAGAATATGGTTACAGGTGCGGCGCAGATGGACGGTGCCATCCTGGTAGTTGCAGCTACCGACGGTCCCATGCCACAGACACGTGAACATATACTTCTTGCTCACCAGGTTAACGTGCCCAAGATCCTGGTATTCATGAACAAGGTGGATCTTGTTGATGATGAGGAACTTCTTGATCTTGTTGAAATGGAGGTGCGTGAACTTCTCAACTTCTATAAATTCGATGGCGACAATGCACCGGTTATCCGCGGTTCAGCCCTCGGAGCACTGCATGGCGAAGAAAAATGGGAAGAAAAGGTAATGGAGCTTATGGATGCCGTTGACAGCTATATTCCGATTCCTCCTCGTGACAATGAGAAGCCTTTCCTGATGCCGGTCGAGGATGTGTTCTCGATTACCGGACGCGGTACCGTTGCAACCGGACGTATCGAAACAGGAATTGTAAACACGGGTGATGAACTTGAAATGATCGGCCTGGGCGTGTCGAAGCGCAAGACTGTATGTACGGGTGTTGAAATGTTCCGCAAGATTCTCGATACCGGTGAAGCCGGTGATAACGTGGGTCTCCTGCTCCGCGGTGTTGACAAGAAAGAGATCAAGAGAGGAATGGTTCTTGCAAAACCCGGTTCAATAACTCCCCATACCAAGATAAAAGCCGAGATTTATGTTCTCAAGAAGGAAGAAGGCGGACGCCATACCCCGTTCCATAACAAATACCGTCCGCAGTTCTATATCAGGACACTTGATATAACAGGAGAAATCACCCTCCCGGAAGGAAGAGAAATGGTAATGCCGGGTGATAACGTTACCATAACCGTGGATCTTATTTACCCTGTCGCCATAAATGTAGGTCTCAGGTTTGCAATCCGTGAAGGCGGAAGAACCGTGGGAGCAGGCGCAGTGGTTGAAGTCCTTGAATAAAACGGACAAATTGCAGATCGCAATGGATTGCTGTTTTGCCGGCCATTGCGGTCTGACAATAATACGGGTGTAGCTCAGTTGGTAGAGCACTGGTCTCCAAAACCAGGTGTCGGGAGTTCGAGTCTCTCCTCCCGTGCCAAATTTCAGTATAATGAAGATAAAAGGATATTTTCGGGAATCATTCACTGAACTTGTGCATAAGGTAACATGGCCGACATGGAGTGAACTTCAGAACAGTGCAGCCATTGTTATGGTCGCTGCTCTGATATTCGCACTGATCGTGGCTCTGATGGATGCGGCATTCAGCAGGATAATGGGATTTATTTACAGTTTGTTATATTAATGAAGAGCTCCCAGATGGATGAGAATGTTAAGAAGTGGTATGTGCTCAGGGCAATCGGCGGGAAGGAAAAGAAGGTAAAAGAGTACATTGAGAGTGAAATTGCACATCATAAACTTGAAGATTTCGTCACACAGGTTCTTATCCCGACAGAAAAGATTTACCAGATAAGAGCCGGTAAGAAAATCAGCAAGGAAAGAACCTTTTTTCCCGGCTATGTGCTGGTTGAAGCCGTCCTTGTCGGGGAAGTGCCCCATATCCTCAGGAATGTCCCCAACGTGATAGGATTTCTGGGATCACAGGACGGAGAACCTGTTCCCCTGAGGAAATCCGAGGTAAACAGGATTCTGGGCAAGGTGGATGAACTGAACGCCAGCGACGAGGAACTCGGCGTCCCGTTCTTTGTCGGGGAAGCTGTTAAGGTTATAGACGGCCCTTTCAACAGCTTTACGGGAATTATTGAAGAAGTAAATGAGGAAAAGAAAAAGCTCAAGGTAATGGTAAAAATTTTCGGCAGGAAAACTCCGCTTGAGCTTAGTTTTATGCAGGTAGAAAAGGAAAACTGAAAGAAGATATTGATGGCTGTAATAATTATAATGCTTCCTGAATAGCTGTCATACTCTCGCAATAAATACGCAAATTTTAAATTATGGCAAAAACAGTTGCTGGAATTATCAAGTTACAGATTCGTGGCGGGGCTGCCAATCCATCACCGCCTGTAGGACCTGCGCTGGGTTCAAAGGGCGTTAACATAATGGATTTCTGCAAGCAGTTCAATGCCAGGACTCAGGATAAAGCGGGAAAAGTTATACCGGTTGTGATCACCGTTTATACCGACAAGTCATTTGACTTTGTCACAAAAACACCACCGGTAGCTGTCCAGCTTCTTGAAACAGCCAGATCGAAGAAAGGCTCAAAAGAGCCTAACAGAGAGAGGGTGGCACAGATTTCCTGGGACCAGGTCAGGGCAATTGCAGAGGAGAAAATGGAAGACCTGAATTGTTTTACAATTGAGGCAGCCATGAAGATGGTGGCCGGTACCGCGAGAAGTATGGGGATAGCCGTAAAGGGTGAAGCCCCGGTAAAAATTAATTAAAGAGAAATGACCAAACTTACCAAAAACCGAAAGCTTGTTCTTGATAAGATCGACAGGGACAGGCTCTATACGTTGAAAGAAGCATCCTCACTGGTAAAGGAAATAACAACCACCAGGTTTGATGCTTCCGTCGACCTGGATGTAAGGTTAGGTATTGATCCGAGAAAGTCCAACCAGATGGTGCGCGGCGTTGTATCACTGCCTCATGGAACGGGCAAGGAGATAAAAGTCCTGGTGCTTTGCACTCCTGACAAGGAAAGCGAAGCCACCGAAGCCGGAGCCGACTATGTTGGTCTTGACGATTATATCGAAAAGATCAAGGGAGGATGGACAGATGTGGATGTGATAATAACCATGCCGTCCGTGATGGGAAAAGTGGGTCAGCTGGGAAGAATACTCGGTCCGCGCGGACTGATGCCCAATCCCAAAAGTGGAACTGTTACCATGGAAATTGGTAAAGCTGTCAGGGAAGTGAAACAGGGCAAGATTGATTTCAAGGTTGACAAAACCGGAATCATTCATGCTTCAATAGGAAAAGTCTCATTTGAGCCCCAGAAGATCGCCGAGAATGCCAGGGAGTTCATCTCTATGGTAAACAAGCTCAAGCCGGCTGCAGCAAAGGGAACCTACATACGTAGCCTCTACCTTTCAAGCACTATGAGCCCGGGAATAAAAATCGATCCCAAAGGACTTGATGAATAATGTATTATGTTAAAACTCAGATGCTAATATGAGACGGGAAGAAAAAATCGCTATTGTTGACAGCCTCACTGAGAGAATAAAGGAGTACAGCCACTTTTATCTGACTGATACCGCTGAACTGAATGCAGCAGACACAACTGACCTGAGAAGAAAGTGCTATGAAAATGACATAAAGCTTGTCGTGGTAAAAAACACTCTTCTCAAAAGAGCATTTGAACAGTCTGGCATTGACTTTCAGGAACTGTATCCTGTCCTGAAAGGAACTACGTCCATCATGTTTGCCAATACAGGAAACAGCCCTGCAAAACTTATCAGGGATTTCCGCAGGCAGCATGATAAACCTTTGCTTAAGGGAGCTTATGTTCAGGAATCATTTTATATCGGTGACAATATGCTTGATACTCTCGTCACAATCAAATCAAGAGAGGAAATGATAGCTGATGTGATACTGATGCTTAAGTCACCTGCACTGAACGTGATCTCTGCCCTGCAATCAGGTGCAAATAAAATTCACGGTGTTCTTGAAACACTTTCAAAAAAAGAAGAATAATCAATGTATAATCAATTTAAATCTTTATAAAAAATGGCAGATCTTAAGAAATTTGCAGAAGAACTTGTTAACCTGTCCGTGAAAGAAGTAAACGAGCTGGCTAAAATACTGAAGGAAGAGTATGGTATAGAACCGGCTGCCGCAGCCGTAGCCGTTGCCGGCCCTGCTGCCAGTGCGGAAGCACCCGCTGCTGCTGAAAAAACATCTTTCGATGTCATCCTGAAAAGCCCGGGCGGACAAAAATTACAGATTGTCAAGCTTGTCAGGGAAATAACCTCCCTCGGACTCAAGGAAGCCAAGGCACTCGTTGATGCAGCACCCGGCCCCGTCATGGAAGGTGTGTCAAAAGAAGAAGCAGAATCGGTTAAAAACAAATTGGTTGACGCAGGAGCTGAAGTTGAACTTAAATAAAATCATAGCTCATAACCGGGTTACAGGTTTAGTTCCGCCATATGGCAGAACTAAACCTTTCGTTCTTTAAATTATATGTTTATTTAATCTTGTTAAAATGTCTTCAAAAAATACCGAAAGAATATGTTTTTCATCCAGGGAAGGCCAGTTTGAATATCCGGATTTTCTGGGAGTTCAGCTGAAATCCTTCGGTGAGTTCTTTCAGCTCGGAACAACTCCCGAAAGCAGGAAAAAGGAAAGACTTTACAAAGTGTTCACCGAAAATTTTCCGATAACCGACACAAGGAATAATTTCGTCCTGGAATTTTTAGATTATTACATCGATCCGCCACGGTATACAATTGAAGAATGTATTGAACGCGGACTGACATACAGTGTGCCGCTCAAGGCAAAACTCAAGCTGTACTGCACTGACCCCGAACATGAAGATTTTGACACGGTAATCCAGGATGTTTATCTTGGAACAGTTCCCTATATGACGGAACGTGCAACATTCGTCATTAACGGTGCGGAAAGGGTAGTGGTGTCACAGCTGCACCGGTCCCCCGGCGTGTTCTTCGGTCAGAGCATTCATGCAAACGGCACAAAACTCTATTCGGCACGTATTATCCCCTTCAAGGGATCATGGATAGAGTTTGCAACCGACATCAACAATGTGATGTATGCATATATCGACAGGAAGAAGAAGCTTCCGGTCACGACTCTTCTGCGTGCCATAGGATTCGAGAGCGACAAGGAGATCCTGGAGATCTTCGACCTCGCCGAGGAACACAAGGTTTCCAAAACAAGTATCAAAAAGCTGGTGGGGCGGAAACTGGCTGCAAGGGTCCTGAGATCCTGGGTTGAGGATTTTGTGGATGAGGATACGGGCGAGGTTGTTACCATTGAAAGGAATGAAGTGATTGTCGACAGGGAAACCACAATAACACAGGAACATGTTGACCAGATCGTGGATTCCGGCGCAAAGGGCATCCTGGTACATAAGGATGATACAAGCCAGTCGGATTATGCTATAATATACAACACCCTGCAGAAGGATCCCTGCAACTCGGAAAAGGAGGCAGTGGTTTATATCTACCGCCAGCTGAGGAATGCGGAGCCGCCCGATGAGGCAACGGCACGCGACGTAATAGAAAAACTGTTCTTTTCCGATAAGAGGTATGACCTCGGTGAGGTCGGCCGCTACAGGATCAACAAAAAGCTGGGGCTCGAGACAGATATGGAGGTCCGGGTTCTCACCAGGGAAGATATTATAAAGATTATTGCCTATCTCATTGAGCTGATAAATGCAAAAACCGATGTTGATGATATTGACCATCTCAGCAACAGAAGGGTAAGGACCGTGGGCGAACAGCTTTATACGCAGTTCGGGGTAGGCCTTGCACGCATGGCACGTACCATCCGTGAAAGGATGAACGTAAGGGATAATGAAGTATTTACTCCGGTTGACCTTATTAATGCCAAAACCCTTTCTTCGGTTATCAACTCCTTCTTCGGGACAAACCAGCTTTCCCAGTTTATGGACCAGACCAATCCCCTTGCCGAGATGACTCATAAAAGGCGAATGTCGGCCCTCGGTCCGGGAGGCCTTTCCCGTGAAAGAGCCGGATTCGAGGTCAGGGACGTTCACTATACACATTATGGAAGGCTTTGTCCCATAGAAACACCTGAAGGACCGAATATCGGGCTTATTTCCTCTCTTTGTGTCTATGCAAGAATCAATGACCTGGGCTTTATCGAGACTCCCTACCTGAAGGTAAAGGATTCAAAGGTTGACTTCAGCAATGAAGGCGTGGTTTGGATGAGTGCCGAGGAGGAAGAGCAGAAAATGATTGCCCAGGCCAATGCCCCTGTGGATCAGGACGGTTATTTCGCGGCACCCAGGGTGAAATGCAGGTATGAAGCCGATTATCCCTTTGAGGAGATCGAAAATGTTGACCTGATGGACGTGGCTCCCAATCAGATCGCCTCAATAGCAGCCTCCCTCATTCCCTTCCTGGAACACGACGATGCCAACAGGGCACTGATGGGATCAAACATGATGAGGCAGGCGGTTCCGCTGATCAATCCCGAAGCAGCAGTAGTGGGAACGGGCCTTGAGACACAGGTCATCAGGGACAGCCGCATACTGCATGTAGCAGAGGGCGACGGCGTGGTCGAATATGTTGATTCCGACAGGATAGTGATAAGATATACCCGCACCGATGAAGAGAAATTTGTCAGCTTTGAGGATGATGTAAAACAGTATGTTCTTCCCAAATACAAAAAAACAAACCAGAACACCTGTATCAACCTCGTACCCGTGGTCAAAAAGGGCGAGAAAGTCAGAAAAGGCCAGGTGCTGACGGAAGGTTACGGAACCAAGAACGGTGAACTGGCCCTGGGGAGAAACCTCAAGGTGGCCTTCATGCCGTGGAAGGGATATAATTTTGAGGATGCCATTGTCATTTCCGACAGGGTCGTCGAGGAAGACCTGTTCACCTCCGTGCATATCGACGAGTATCTTCTTGAGGTGAGGGATACCAAGCGGGGCCTGGAGGAACTTACTTCCGACATTCCGAACGTTAGTGAGGAGGCGACCAGGAATCTTGACGAAAACGGGCTTATACGGATTGGGGCACATATCAAACCCGGCGATATTCTCATCGGGAAAATAACACCAAAGGGTGAATCAGATCCCTCTCCCGAGGAAAAGCTCCTTCGTGCCATCTTTGGCGACAAGGCCGGTGATGTGAAGGATGCATCACTAAAGGCAGGCCCTTCCCTTGAAGGTGTTGTGATTGACAAGAAGCTTTTCACAAGGGCTGTGAAGGACAGGAAGTCAAAAGCTGTTGAAAAGCCCCTTCTCGACAAGATAGAAAGTGAGTTTGCCAGGAATGTTGAGGAACTCCAGGCACGGCTGGTGGACAAGCTTTTTATACTGGTGAACGGGAAAACCTCCCAGGGTGTGAAGGATTATCTCAATGTGGATATTATTCCCAAGGGCAGCAAATTCACCCTCAAGCAGCTTCAGGAGATAGATTTTCTTAATGTCAATCCCAACAAATGGACTACTGACAAGAAGAAAAACGATACCATCAAACAGCTCCTTCACAACTATATCATCAAGTACAAGGAGATTGACGGAATATACAAGAGGAAGAAATACAGCATCACGATAGGTGATGAGCTTCCCACAGGCATTGTCCGCCTTGCGAAAGTCTACATTGCCAAGAAGAGGAAGATAAAGGTAGGCGACAAGATGGCAGGGCGCCATGGCAACAAGGGAATTGTTGCCAAGATAGTCCGGGCTGAGGACATGCCCTTCCTCGAGGACGGCACACCGGTGGATATTGTCCTTAACCCGCTTGGAGTGCCTTCGAGGATGAACCTGGGCCAGATATATGAAACAGTTCTGGGCTGGGCGGGACAAAAACTCGGACTCTCTTTCTCGACACCCATCTTTGATGGCGCCACAATGGACCAGATAACCGGGTACACCGAAAAGGCAGGTCTTCCCACCTACGGAAAGACCTACCTCTACGACGGCGGTACCGGTGAACGCTTTGACCAGCCGGCAACCGTGGGCGTAATCTACATGCTCAAGCTCGGCCACATGGTTGATGACAAGATGCATGCCCGTTCCATCGGACCTTACTCACTTATCACCCAGCAGCCCCTGGGCGGCAAGGCACAATTCGGGGGCCAGCGTTTCGGCGAAATGGAAGTATGGGCACTGGAGGCTTTCGGTGCGGCCCATATACTACAGGAGATACTGACAATAAAGTCGGATGATGTCCTGGGACGTGCCAAGGCATATGAAGCCATAGTGAAGGGAGAGCCAATGCCGCAGCCGGGTATCCCGGAATCACTGAACGTGCTTCTGCATGAACTCCGGGGACTTGGCCTGAGTGTCATACTTGACTGATTCCCGGAACACTTAGTTTATTTTATTATTGAATTAATAAATCCATCATATATGTCATTCAGAAGAGACAACAAAACAAAAACCAGTTATTCAAAGATTTCAATAGGTCTTGCGTCACCTGAAGAAATACTGGACCGTTCAAGCGGTGAGGTGCTGAAACCAGAAACCATCAATTACCGCACCTACAAGCCTGAGCGTGACGGGTTGTTCTGTGAAAGAATCTTTGGACCGGTAAAGGATTATGAATGTCATTGCGGGAAATACAAGAGGATAAGGTATAAGGGCATTGTATGCGACCGCTGTGGTGTTGAGGTCACTGAAAAGAAAGTGCGCCGCGAAAGAATGGGGCATATCTCCCTGGTTGTTCCGGTAGCACACATCTGGTATTTCAGATCGCTTCCGAACAAGATCGGTTATCTGCTCGGGCTTCCCACAAAGAAACTCGATTCGATCATATATTATGAGCGTTATGTTGTGATCAACCCGGGCATAAAGGAAGCTGATGGTGTAAAATATCTCAGTTTCCTCACCGAGGAGGAATACCTCGAGATAATGGAATCGCTTCCCAAGGAAAACCAGTATCTCGAAGACAGCCATCCCGACAAGTTCATTGCCGACATGGGAGCCGAGGCCCTTTTCAAGCTTCTTTCCCGTATTGATCTTGATGAGATGTCTTATTCGCTCCGTTACCAGGCCAGTATTGAAACATCGCAGCAGCGTAAAAGTGAAGCGCTGAAACGCCTTCAGGTGGTTGAAGCCTTCAGGGATTCCAGGAACGTAAACAGGCCCGAATGGATGATTATAAAGGTTGTTCCAGTCATTCCCCCTGAACTGAGACCCCTGGTGCCGCTTGACGGCGGACGCTTTGCTACAAGCGACCTGAATGATCTGTACCGCAGGGTTATAATAAGAAACAACAGGCTGAAGAGGCTTATTGAAATAAAGGCACCGGAAGTTATTCTCAGGAATGAGAAACGTATGCTTCAGGAGGCTGTTGATTCACTCTTTGATAATTCAAGAAAGGCCAATGCGGTAAAAACCGATGCAAACCGGCCTCTGAAATCCCTGAGTGACAGTCTGAAGGGAAAACAGGGAAGGTTCCGTCAGAACCTGCTCGGCAAGAGGGTGGACTATTCGGCCCGTTCGGTTATCGTTGTCGGGCCCGAACTCAATCTTCATGAGTGCGGACTTCCGAAAGACATGGCGGCTGAGCTCTACAAGCCGTTTATTATCCGTAAGCTTATTGAGCGTGGAATAGTGAAAACAGTCAAATCAGCAAAGAAGATTGTTGACAGGAAGGATCCGGTTGTCTGGGACATACTGGAAAATGTCCTTAAGGGCCATCCCGTTCTGCTGAACCGTGCACCGACACTTCACCGGCTCGGAATCCAGGCATTTCAGCCAAAGCTTATTGAGGGCAAGGCAATTCAGCTCCATCCGCTGGTTTGTACCGCATTCAATGCCGACTTTGACGGCGACCAGATGGCTGTGCACCTGCCTCTCGGAAACAGTGCAATACTTGAGGCCCAGATGCTGATGCTGGCTTCCCACAATATCCTTAATCCGGCAAACGGTGCTCCCATAACGGTGCCTTCACAGGACATGGTTCTCGGACTATACTATATTACCAAGGGCAAGAAGAGTACGGAAACAGAAAAGGTGAAGGGAGAGGGGCTTGTGTTCTATTCGCCTGAAGAAGTCAATATAGCATATAATGAGGGCAAGGTTGATCTCCATGCGATTATCAAAGTGAAGGTCAGGGATTTTGTAAACAACAAACCCGTTCATCATATAATCGAAACCACTGTCGGAAGAGTTATTTTCAACCAGTATGTTCCGGAGGAGGTTGGTTTTATAAATGAGCTTCTGACCAAGAAATCACTGAGGGATATCATCGGCAGGGTGCTCAAGCTTTCAGGAATGGCAAAAACGGCTGAGTTCCTCGATTCAATCAAGAACCTGGGATTTGATTCGGCATTCAGGGGCGGGCTGTCCTTCAATCTTGATGACGTTATAATTCCTGATGAGAAGGCCAGGTTTGTGAGCGAGGGCTATGACCATGTTGATGAGGTAAGCAATAACTACAGCATGGGCTTCATCACCAACAATGAGCGCTACAATCAGATTATTGATATCTGGACACACGTAAATGCCCGGCTTACCCAGTCGCTGATGAAGCAGCTGTCGGCCGACAAGCAGGGCTTCAATTCCGTCTATATGATGCTTGATTCGGGTGCCAGGGGTTCAAAGGAACAGATACGTCAGCTTTCGGGCATGAGGGGACTGATGGCAAAACCCCAGAAATCAACCGCTTCCGGTCCTGAGATTATTGAAAACCCCATCCTGTCAAACTTCAAGGAGGGCCTTTCTGTTCTGGAATACTTCATTTCAACACATGGTGCCCGCAAGGGTCTGGCTGACACTGCACTCAAGACTGCTGATGCGGGATATCTTACACGGCGCCTTGTTGATGTATCGCAGGATGTTATAATAACCGAGGAAGACTGCGGAACACTGAGAGGTCTGGTGGCTGTTGCCATCAAGAAGAATGAGGAGGTGGTGGAAACACTCTATGAAAGGATACTGGGGCGCACAACGGTGCATAATGTGTATCATCCGCTTACAGGAGACCTTATAGTTGAGGCTGGTCAGGAGCTTACCGAAGAGCTGGCCTCGGCCATCGAGGATTCTCCGATTGAACAGGTAGAGATACGCTCGGTTCTCACCTGTGAATCAAAAAGAGGAGTGTGTGCAAAATGTTACGGGCGGAACCTGGCAACTGGCCAGATGGTCCAGAAGGGTGAAGCAGTAGGGGTTATTGCCGCCCAGAGCATAGGTGAACCCGGAACACAGCTTACACTGCGTACCTTCCACGTTGGCGGTACAGCATCAAATATCACTGCCGAATCAAGACTTGTGGCGAGATATGCCGGAATAGCCGTCATAGACGAATTAAGGTCCGTTCCCAGGAAGGATCCCGAGAAAGGCGAAATTGACATTGTTATCGGCCGTCTTGCCGAACTGAGGATCATAGACAAGAAGACCGGGATAGCTCTTACAACCCATACAATACCCTATGGTTCCAAACTTTACATCAAACCGGGCCAGGAAGTGGAAAAGGGCAAGCTGATCTGTGAATGGGATCCCTTCAATGCAGTTATTATTTCCGAAACAGGCGGAAAAATAAGCTATGAACATCTGATTGAAAGTGTCACCTTCCGTGAGGAGTCGGATGAACAGACCGGATTCAGGGAAAAAGTGATTATTGAGAGCAGGGACAAGACCAAGAACCCGGCAATCAAGATATTGTCACCCAAGGGTGAAGAACTGAGGGTGTATAACCTGCCTGTAGGATCTCACCTTGTGGCTGAAACGAACAGGGTTGTGGAACCGGGTGAGATACTGGCAAAGATACCGCGTGCCGTTGGCAAATCAGGAGATATAACAGGAGGGCTTCCAAGGGTTACCGAATTGTTTGAGGCAAGAAATCCGTCCAATCCCGCAATCGTTTCAGAAATAGACGGTGAGGTCAGTTTCGGGAAAATCAAGAGAGGAAACAGGGAAATAACTATCAGGTCGAAGACCGATGAAATAAAGAAATACCTTGTTCCCCTTTCAAAACAGATACTTGTCCAGGAAAATGACTACGTGAGGGCAGGTATACCGCTTTCTGACGGTGCCATTACCCCGGCCAACATTCTTGACATCAAGGGACCGACCAAGGTTCAGGAATATATAGTGAATGAAATCCAGGAGGTTTACCGCCTCCAGGGAGTGAAAATAAATGACAAGCACTTTGAGATCATAGTGCGCCAGATGATGCGCAAGGTTGAGATCGTTGACCCGGGAGACACCAAGTTCCTGGAAAGGCAGGTTGTTGACAAGCTTGAGTTCATGGATGAAAATGACTGGATCTATGGCAAGAAGGTGGTTCTGGATGCAGGTGATTCCCAGACGCTTCGCCCGGGGATGATCATTACCGCACGTAAGCTGAGGGATGATAATTCAATCCTGAAAAGAAAGGACCAGAAAACTGTTGATGCCAGGGATGCCATTCCCGCAACTTCAAGCCAGGTGCTTCAGGGTATAACGAGGGCAGCTCTTCAGACCAACAGTTTCTTCTCGGCTGCATCCTTCCAGGAAACAACCAAGGTGCTCAACGAAGCGGCAATACTCGGAAAAGTTGACAGACTGGAAGGCCTGAAGGAGAATGTCATTGTGGGACACCTGATTCCGGCAGGAACCGGACAGCGTGATTATAACAGTATCATTGTCGGTTCGCTTGAAGAATTTGAAAGCCTTGTCGGTGCCGACCAGGAGGAATCAGGAGTAGAATCTGAAGTCAGATAATAAAAAAAAACAATATGCCGGAAAACAGGGATCCAAACCAGATAAGTATTGAACTGAACGAGGAAGTTGCACAGGGGATTTATTCGAATCTTGCGGTGATCACGCATTCCCCTTCGGAATTCGTGGTGGATTTTGTAAGGATAATGCCGGGGATACCCAAGGCCCAGGTCAAGTCACGCATAATACTCACACCCGAACATGCAAAGAGGTTCGTTGCAGCTCTTCAGGATAATATTGCAAAATATGAATCCGTTCACGGACCGATAAGGGAAGCAAAGGGTTCGGGTCCCGTTATGCCGCTGAGCTTCGGAGGGCCGACGGCCCAGGCTTGAGACCGCATTCCGGCAGTCCGGGCATGAGTTCGCCGCCGGCGGAATTGGCGTTCAGTTACTGCCATGAAGGCAGCCGGTAAATAGTTCCGGCTGCATTGTCAGGGTCGTCAGATCAGTGCTGGCGACTTGTTTTTTTTGTAATGCACGAAATAAAATCTTATTTTGCAGGTTTATAATTAACAATCTAAACAGTTTATTCTGAGATGAAACTCTATATTTTCCGGAAGATAGTGGTGGCAATGATCATCATCCTTCCGGTATTCTCATGGACGGGATGCAAAAAACAGCCCAAATGCGGCTGTGACGGGGACGTTATCCGTACAATCAACAATGAACTTATGGACCGCTCGAGGATAATCTACAGCCAGGACGGAAGCTCAGCCTATTTCACCATAGCCAATGGTATTTACTATGATACCTATCATTTCTGCAATCCCGGGGAAATGTTTCCGAAATTCAGGGAACTCGCCGGTGAAGACCAGATAATAATATCGGGCAACCTGTTCTGGGAATGTACATACATGATGAATTCAAGCAATTATTCCTACTATTCCTATTATTATAAGGTCTACAATATCCAGGTGACCGAGTTGAAATCCTATCTTTACGGTAAATAGCGGGGATTTTCACAGCATGGAACGGATTTTCATCCCGTACATAAAACGCAGTTGCAGAAATCAGACCTGCATGACGGCATTCCTGAACCGGAAATCATTTTTCATAATACAATACCTTAAATGGACAATTTCAGGGAAGGACTGACAAGAATCAAGGCATTTGTTTTCGATATTGACGGAGTATTGTCTCTTCAGACTATACCACTGAACACATCAGGTATTCCAAGCAGGACGGTTAATCTCAGGGATGGCTATGCCCTGCAGCTGGCGGTGAAAAAGGGATACAAGGTAGCCATAATCTCGGGCAGCAATTCAAGAGACTATCTGAAAAGACTGAAGATGCTCGGGATAAAGGATATTTATCTTAACAGCCGTTCAAAATTACGTCATTACAATCATTTCAGGGAGAAGTACGGCCTGGAAAATTCCGAGATACTATTCATGGGAGATGACATACCCGATTATCAGGTGATGAAAATGGCAGGTGTGCCGGCCTGTCCTTCAGATGCCGACAGCGAAATAAAACATGTTGCAATGTATATTTCCGACAGGGCCGGAGGTGCCGGATGTGTCAGGGATGTTATTGAACAGGTTCTCCGATTACATAACAACTGGATGGATTCTGATGCATTTGCCTGGTGATATAAGATATGTCCTCCGTCTGATAAGGTGGCAGAATCTGCTTATAGTGATCCTTACCATGGTGCTGATGAGATACGCCCTTGTTCAAACACTTGCAGGGGGAATATATGTCATGCTGGATGAAGGACAGGGGGAAGCGGTGAGGATGACGCTTCGTTTTCCGTGGTATGATTTCGTGATACTGGTATTTGCCACTGTCTGTATCACTGCCGGGGGCTATGTAATAAATGATTATTTCGATATCAGGACAGACCTTATCAACAGGGGAGAGGTGATTATCGGAACAAGAATCCCCAGGCGGAAAGCCATTCTCTGGCATTCAATCCTGAACATAGCAGGCGTTACTGCCGGATTTTACGTTTCTGCCAGGGCCGGATACCTCTGGTTCGGAACCATTTTCCTTCTTATTTCAGGCCTGCTCTATTTTTATTCGGCCAGCTACAAGCGCCAGTTTCTGGTAGGCAATCTGCTGGTTGCCGTGCTGACGGCCCTGGTTCCGGTTCTCGCTGTACTTTTTGAATGGACCGGACTATACAGATATTATTCCGTTCATGCAGGCAATCTGCCGGACCTGAAATTTCTTTTCTGGTGGGCCGGAGGGTTTGCCCTGTTTGCCTTTCTTACAACCTTCATACGGGAAATAATCAAGGATATAGAGGATTTTGAAGGCGATGCGGCCTATGGAAGGAATACCCTGCCGGTTGTGACGGGAATTCCGGTTTCCAAATTTATTTCGGTCAGCCTGATCATTGCCACCATTGTATTATTGTTTCTGGCCTGGTTCCTGTTTATCAGTGATATGATCACCCTGATCTATCTGTCGGCAGCCATTGTGCTTCCCCTGGTGGCAGCTGTGTTCAGACTGCTTTCCGGGAAAAACAGAAAGGAGCTTCATGCAGCTTCCGGACTGATTAAGCTGGTAATGCTGGCAGGAATACTTTATTCATTGGTGGTGAAGATAATCATTGACTGTAACCTTTTATGACATATGCTGGGCTATGAGCTGAAGAGATACAGGATTATTCTGGCTTCAAGATCATTGAGGAGGAGGCAGCTGCTGGAGGAACTCGGACTTGAGTTTACGGTGGTTGAAAAAGACTATGATGAAACATTTCCTGACAATCTTTCGGGAGAAGCCACGGCGCTCTGGCTGGCCGGCCGGAAAGCGGCCCTGTTCCGGAACAGTCTACTGCCGGATGAAATCGTTATTACAGCCGACACCGTGGTATGGTGCGGCGGCAGGATCCTGGACAAGCCGTCGGGGGAGGAGGAGGCCCGTGAGATGATCAGAATCCTTTCAGGAAAGACCCATGAGGTCATTACGGGAGTGAACCTTATGGCAAAATCTGCAGAAAGGATTTTCAGCGATACCACCAGGGTGACCTTCGGTATTCTGTCGGAAGAGGAAATAAGTTATTACGTTGAAAATTTCAGACCCTACGACAAAGCCGGTGCCTATGGCATCCAGGAATGGATAGGCCTGGTTGCATGCAGCCGGATAGAGGGTTCATATTTCAATGTTGTCGGTCTTCCTGTCCATTTGATCTACAGGGAACTCCGGGAACTGATAAAAAATCTGAACTGATCCGCCCCGGTGGCCCTGGCTTATCCGCATTCAGAACATGTGGTATGAATCAAGCGGGCAGTGGTGTCAGTGTGGTTTGAGCAAATTGGGTTTACTTGTCAGGCTTTAATTTATTCTGCAGTATCAGTCAGGTTTGTATTAATATTTTTGAAAATACTGTTAAATCCGGAAATGAAAATAAGCATGAAAAAAATTTTTGTATTAATAATCCTTGTTCAGGCCTTTTTCCCCTGCAGGCAGGCAAATGCCTTTCCAGATGAAGGGATGTGGATCCCTGCCCTTATTGAAAAATTCAATATCAGCATCATGAAGGAAAAGGGATTCAGGCTTTCCGCAGAGGATGTGTACAGCGTCAACAGGGCCTGCATGAAGGATGCGGTGCTTTCTTTCGGCGGGGGATGCACAGGTGCCGTCATATCACCCGACGGACTGCTCATTACCAATCATCATTGCGGCTACGGACAGATACAACGGCTGTCGACAGTTGAGAAGGATTATCTTGCAAATGGTTTCTGGGCAATGTCACGTGACGAGGAACTGCAGTGTCCGGGACTTTTTGTCACTTTCCTCAAAAGGATGGAGGATGTGACTGGTGAGATGATGAAGGGGATAAGTCCTGATATGGATAATGAGGCCCGCGACATTCTGCTGGATTCAAATTCTGAAAAGATCCGGAAGGATGCCGTTGAAGGCACACATTATACCGCAAGTGTCAGGCCGTTTTATATGGGCAACCAGTATTTCCTTCTTGTTTATGAAACATACAATGATGTCCGCCTTGTAGGAGCCCCGCCTTCCGCAATAGGCAAATTCGGGGGGGAGTCGGATAACTGGACATGGCCGCGTCATACCGGGGACTTTGCCCTTTTCCGCATCTATGCCGGAAAAAACAATGAACCAGCTGCATATTCCCCGGATAATGTCCCTTTTCAGTCAAGGTATCATTTCCCGGTCTCCCTCAGGGGAATCAGGGAGGGCGATTTCACCATGATTTTCGGCTATCCCGGAACAACAATGCAATATGTTCCGTCATACCATATTGATATGGTCAAGAACTACATTAACCCGGCAATGATAAAAATCCGGGATAGGAAGATAGAAATTATGGAAACTGCCATGAATACGAGTCCGAAGGTAAGGCTGCAGTATTCTGCAAAGAAATCCGGGATAGCCAATGGCTGGAAAAAATGGATAGGGGAAAACCAGGGACTGGAGAAAATGCAGACTATCAGCAGGAAACAGGAATACGAGAAACAGCTGACGGAATGGATCGGTGCAGATGACGGACGCAGGGAAAAATACGGCCATATCCTTCCCCGCTATGCGGAAATTTATCCTGAACTGAAAAAATACAGCCTGGTAAACAGTATTACCAATGACGCATTTTTCAACAGCGGGATAGAGGCTGTCGGACTGGCCTCAAACCTGTCTGCCTTTGCCGGGATGTATGAAGGCAGCATGGATCCGGAGAAGAGGGAAAGCTACAGGAATGCGATGCTGGCCTATGCCGGGGATTTTTTCAGAAACTATGACCGGGCAACGGACATGGAGCTGTTTGTTTCGGTGATGCAGCTTTATGGCGAGATTCTTGAACCGGAATGGCAGGCTCCGGAATACATAAGGCTCAAAAAGCTGTGCGGAGGAGATTTCCGTTCCCTTGCCGGAAGGATTTATGACAGGACCATCTTTGCCGATCAGGACCGGCTGACATCCTTTATAAGAGATTTCAAGAGATCGGGTGCCCGGGAACTGAAGAAGGATCCGTTTTACCAGCTTGCGGAAAGCGCATCCCTTCTGATTTCCGAAAGGGTTCGCGACAGGCTGGGCCGCCTTAACGCTGAAATAAGGGAGCTCAACAGGCTTTATATGGCCCTGCAGATGGAATACAACAGGGACCAGGTTTTTTATCCTGATGCAAACTCCACACTTAGAATAGCTTACGGAACAGTAAGCGGATATAAGTCCGCGGATGCCGTATACTTCAGCCATCTTACAACACTGAAGGGAATAATGGAAAAGGATAATCCCGAAATCTATGATTACGATGTTCCTGCCGGGCTCAGACAGCTTTATGAAGAGGGTGATTATGGCAGATATTCACAGGACGGTCAGTTGCCGGTGTGTTTCATCGCCAGCAATCATACCACCGGAGGCAATTCCGGCAGTCCGGTTATCAATGCAGACGGCCATCTGGCAGGAGTGAATTTTGACCGGGCGTGGGAGGGAGTTGCCAGTGACATGGCATTCAATCCGGAACAAAGCAGGAATATAAGTCTGGATATCAGATTTGCCCTGTTCATCATAGATAAATTTGCCGGTGCAGGCTACCTCCTTGATGAGATGACGCTTGTTGACTGATGCCTGCCTCATGGCTCTCCTTCCGGTAATACAAAAAACGGCACCGGCGGAATGAAGTTCCGCTCAGTGCCGTTTCCGGTATAAATCCCGGGTAAATATCAGCACTCAGTGTTTCTGGCAATCACTTGAAAGCCTTTACTTTGCTAAGTTTGTCTGAAAACAGCTGAACAACGTTTTCCTGGTCATTGATCAGCCGCCTTATTCTCTCCTGTGTGCTGTCATTTTTCGGAATGGCCCTGTTTGCACGGCTGATCTTGCTTTCGGCATTTCTGATTCTTTTTTCAGACTTTTTTATAGATCTCACAGTTGATCTTTTCTGCTTCTCAAGGTCCTTGATATACCTGGCTTTTGCATCCTTCTCATCTCCCGGTTCCATTACCATGTATTCCGCATTATGTTCTGCAAGGGCAGTAGTGGAAGTTGTAAGCTCATTGTTGAGGAGGGTCAGTTTTTCCCTTTCTGTCACCAGCTGCCTGTTTCCGGTCCGGATGTCCTTTTCCATTCCCGACTGCCGCTTTTCAAGTGATCTCAGTTCCTTTTCCAGATCTTTCAGCTTGCTCTGTTCCTGTTTCAGCTGATCGTTTACCAGATCGGTATACTGATCCTTTGCGAAATCGAAAAGAAAAGTCTTGGCCTTTGCCAGCTCAGCTTCTCCCGTGCTTCTTTCAATATAGACATCCTTGCGGATTTCAAATGCGGCTGTGAGCCTGAGAACCGAATCCTGGTCGGCCAGCATGCTTAAAATGTTGAAGGGATCCGGGGAAACGTTTTTGGATTTTGCACCAAAAATCGACATCTTGCCGGCATCATCCACAACCTTGGACTTCGTGCCGGTTTCCTGTTTCCTTATCCAGTTCTTCCGGGTTTTTTCATATTTAACCTCCGGGATAAGTACTGAAATTGCAGGATATCTGTTTGCCCCGAGATTCAGGCTGTCTTCCTGAATCACTATCGGTTTCTGGGCATTGATGGCGGCAAATGTGAACAGCGCGCCTGAAAAGAGTAAAGTTTTAAGTTTCATATAATTGTGTTTTTAGTTTTAATTTCCGGACAGTCTTGTCTTATAAGCAGGAGAACATTCGTATCCTGTATTCAATAATTTAAATTTAAAAATCTCTTGGTTTTCTGCCAATCCGGAGAATCCACGTGTTTAACAAGCTATTCTGGTTTTTGTTTATTCTGCCTGAACGGGACCTCTTACTTATTGGTCTGTTATGCTTTATCAGGGTTTTTGAAACGCCGTCAAATATAAAAAATCATTCTTGCTTGTGCAAACAGCCGGAAATTTCCGTACATTTGGTTTGTTATAAATAGAGATGAATAAATAATATATTATAATATATTTGACGAGAAATTTTGAAAAATATGAATATATATGCATATTTGCTTCAAAATATAAAATGCTATTTGCGATTGTAAAACATTGAGCAGTTATGACACATCAGGCAGAGACGATTGAGGTATCATGTGCAAACGATATGCTGCTGACCGAGGAGATGATTGATTTCATCAAGACGCGGTATGAAAAGCTTCTGGCGGGTGAGCTGAATCTTGTGAAGGTTTCGGCGCCGGTTGTGGTACCTGACGGAACAGGAATAAATGATGACCTTAACGGGGTTGAAGAACCCATAAGCTTTCCCGTTAAATCCCTTAACGGTCAGAAAGCCTCAATAATACAATCCCTGGCAAAGTGGAAAAGGATGCGTCTGAGATATTATCACATAGCTCCCGGAAAAGGCATTCTTACCGATATGCGCGCTCTCAGGCCAAGTGAAATCCTTACGCCAATTCATTCCGTGTATGTTGACCAGTGGGACTGGGAGAAGCATATCGAACCCGGGGAACGGTCATTGAAACTGCTTAAATCCACGGTTGCGTCAATCTATAAAACATTCCGGCAGATAGAGAAGGAGTTGTGTGAAAAATATCCCGTCAACACCCCCCAGTTGCCTGAGGAAATAAAGTTCATCCATGCCCAGGACCTGCTGGATGAGTACCCGGATCTCAGTCCGAAGCAGCGTGAGGCAAAAGCAGCAAAAAAATATGGTGCGGTATTCATCATTGGTGTCGGTCATGTGCTGAGCAACGGGGAACCTCATGACGGAAGGGCGCCCGATTATGACGACTGGAGCACCCTTAACGACGACGGCTATTACGGGCTCAATGGCGATATCATTTTCTGGAATCCTGCCCTGGAGTCGGCTTTCGAGATATCATCCATGGGTATCAGGGTTGACAGGAAATCTATGGAAAGACAGCTAGAGATCAGCGGCTGCCAGGACCGCAGGGATCTCCTTTTCCACAGACTGCTGCTGGACGGTCAGCTGCCGCTGAGTATAGGCGGCGGTATCGGCCAGTCACGACTGTGTATGTTCCTTCTGAAAAAGCTTCATATCGGAGAGGTGCAGTCAAGCATCTGGCCCAGCGACTTAAAGAAACAGTATGAGGGAAAGAACGTGAGACTCCTCTGAGCAGATCGCACAGAAAATTGTTATCTTTAGATGGTATTATTCTGATGAACCAGGCCCATGACTGTTGTTTCGGGGGCTCAGATATTCATTCAGAATGATCTGCCGGTACGGGAATTGATTCCGGCCGCATAACTCATTCATACATAACATATAACGCGGATGAAAATAATTGCCGATGATAAAATTCCTTTTCTGAAAGGAGTCCTGGAACCCTTTGCTGAAGTGATATATCTTCCGGGTCATCGGATTGACAACAGGATACTGCAGGATGCTGATGCGCTTCTCGTGCGGACAAGGACGAGATGCAACGAGGCCCTCCTGAGAAATACGGGAATAAAATTCATTGCCACCGCAACTATCGGCTATGATCACATAGATGCGGATTTCTGCAACAGTAAGGGCATCGCATGGACCAATGCCCCGGGCTGCAATTCATCGTCGGTCCGGCAATATGTTGCAGCTGCCCTTCTGAGAATATCTGGACAATTCAGGTACAGGCTGAAAAACAAAACCCTGGGTATCGTGGGTGTAGGGAATGTTGGGTCAAAAGTCAGCAGCCTGGCCCGGATACTTGAAATGAATGTCCTTTTAAATGATCCTCCCAGGGCAAGAAAAGAAGGGGATGAGGGATTTGCCGGCCTTGAACAGGTTCTTATGGAATCCGACATCGTTACCGCTCATGTTCCTCTTAATCCTGCCGGAGAAGACTCTACGGTAAACCTGTTCAATGAGGACTGTTTCAGAATGATGAGAAAAGGTACCTGGTTCATCAATACGTCGAGGGGAGAGGTGACCGATACCCTGGCGCTGAAAAATGCACTTGACAGCGGAAAGCTTATGGGGGCAGTGCTGGATGTATGGGAGAAGGAACCGGATATTGATACAGAACTGATGGAAAAGACATTTATTTCGACACCACATATTGCAGGTTATTCTGCAGATGGCAAGGCAAATGGCACATCCATGGCCGTCAATGCATTATGTGAATTTTTCGGTTTTCCGCTGAAGGACTGGTATCCGGATAATGTACCTGCTCCGGATGCTCCGGTAATACTCGTCAACTGCAGGGGAAAGACCGATGAAGACGTGATGAGGGAGGCTGTTCTCCATACCTACAATATTGACGATGACTCTGTAAGGCTGAAGCAAATGCCTTCGGGATTTGAGGGACAAAGGGGGGATTATCCCCTGAGACGTGAATTCCCGGCCTATACCGTTATTCTGAAGGGAGGAACGAGAAACACCCGGATGATGCTGAGGGATCTGGGATTTAAGGTAGTCTGACAGGGTGCAGGGGCGGAGCGCCGGGAGCAGGGGCAGGGTGCAAGGTGTGCCGGGAAAATGGTTATGCCGGAGATGGGGAGATAAAGGAATAGGATGGTGATGAATATTTGAGGGAATAATCAAAAAAACAGGATTTATGTATATGAAGAAACAAAGCAGAAGAAGTTTTATCGGGAAACTTGCAGTGGCAGGAGCAGGAACAGCAGCTGCAGGGATAGGAACAGCCGGATTAATCTCCTGTAAACCGGGGGTGAAATCCTCAGATACCCCGGGCGGAGTCTTTAAAAGAAGGTACAAGCTCAGTCTGAATGCATATTCCCTGAATCAGCCCTTAAGGGACGGCAGTATGAACCTTTTCGACCTTCTCGAGTTCAGTTCGGAAAACGGTTTTGACGGCGTTGACCTTACGGGGTATTATTTCCCGGGTTATCCTGAAGTGCCATCTGATGAATACCTGTATTCAGTTAAAAAGAGAGCTTTTCAGCTGGGCCTTTTTATCAACGGGACCGGAATAAAAAATGATTTTACATGGTCCGACAGGTCAAAAAGGGAAGAGGGAAAGGAACTTATCAGAAACTGGGTGATCGTTGCGGAAAAGCTGGGAGCTCCGTCGTTGAGGATTTTTACCGGTAACCTTTCAAAGGAGGAGTTTTCATGGGAAGAGAGGGCAGAATGGATAGCGGAGGATATACGGGAATGTGCCGGATTTGGTAAAAAACACGGGGTTATGATGGCTGTTCAGAATAAAAATGATTTTATCAGCGATGCTTCGCACGTGGACAAAATGTTTAAAATGATAAATCATGACTGGGCGGGCCTCATGCTTGATATGGGGAGTTACCGTGTTCCGGATCCTTATGCTGAAATGGCTTCAAATTCAAAGTATGCCATCTCATGGCTGATACAGGAAAAGATATATATCAATGACCAGCAGACGGATCCTGATTACGGCAGGATAAGGGATATGGTCAGGGAATGCGGATATCAGGGTTTCCTCCAGCTTGAAACTCTTGGTGAAGGCGATCCGGTTGTAAAAATCCGGACTCTCTTTGACAAGGTAAACTCAGTGTTTAATTCATGAGTCCTCAGTTTTACTGCCAGTATACAAACCGGCGCTGAATATTTAAACGATTAACCTTAAACACTCCGCAACCGGCACACAAAACTAAAAACTAACTGTCCTGGCAGTAAGTGAAGCTGCATACTCCTTTGCCTGAAACACGAAAGCCTGCAGCATCGTGTCAAGCGACACGGTATCCTGTCCGTCATAGGCAATGTTGATAAAGGGTATGTTGTTGTGATCCTTTCTGAATGAATCGCTTACTGAAGAAATAAGAGTTCCGGGCATACATGTGAATGGAAGTATTGCCGCCATTCCCGAAACACCTCTCCCTGACAGTGCAACTGATGTACCCATGGCAATCGGCGGATCACCGTCATAGAATTCGCTGACATAGGTATTGCAAAGATTAAGCATGTCATGAAGTGAAACATCCTTTTCGTGGTCGGTGAAATTTTTAACATTGCGGAGCAATGTATTTGCTATTACATCCTGGCCGAAACCCTGAATTCTGGATCTGATGATTCCTTTTGTGTCTTTTTTCCATTTACTGTCGCGGGTGAAGCGGTGTGTGGAATAATATATCCATTCCGAAAACGGGCCAATGACCACTTCAACGCCCAGATCCTCGAGGCGGTTGGCTATATTTCCGTTGCATCCTGCATTGTCGCGCATATATATTTCGCCTATAACTGCAACCACGGGCTTGCGTACATTTTTGTTCGCAGGTACTGCATGGAATTCTTCCGCAATCTCAGTGAGGATTTTACGCAGTCCCCTGGTTCCCTTTTCTATACAGATTTCCAGTCTTTTAAGTGATCTTTCATAAAGGCGGTCACAATCACCTTTGTTAATCTCATAGGGTCTGGTCTCCCTGTATATTTTTCTTAGAAAATCGGCAGCAATAAAGCCTTTCCATGCATTCATCCTGAACTTCAGTCCGTGATCTCCTGCTAAATCTGCATAGGACGTGTCATTGGAAGGAGTTATCAGTTCAGCATCCTTGTATCCAAGCCTGTCAAAGAGCAATCTGTGGAAATGGTTATACTGTCCGAACCTGCATGGCCCGTTATGGTCAGGCATGAAAAAGCTCATTTTTGAAGGGTCACTGCCAGGTTCCCGGAGTTTTTTAATAAAGCTTCCCGTGACACATATCATCGGGAAACATTCTTTGGAAGAAGTATATTTCCGGCCAATTGCAATATCCTCGTCAGTCTGTTTCGGGAGCACCTCTGACGGTACACCGATACTTCGTGCTGCAGCTGCTATCAGATAAGCACCGTCATTCATATACGGGAAATAAAGGACCCTCTCTTTCGGGGGTGATGACGGACTTGGTCTCGGACGGTAGATTTCAGTATCTTTTTTCTCGTTCTGTTCAGAACCTTTAAGGCTGTCAAGAAATGCTTCTATTCTTGTTACCATACCCGCATCCGCGGAATGTTCATCAATTTCAAGATGAAGGAATGGTTTGCCTTTCAGCTCTTCGGTGACATAATGATGGATAAAGGAATCCGGACCACAGCGGAAATTGCTCAGGTAAACGGCATATAATCCCTCAGTTGCTGCAACATGCTGGGCGGCAGCAATGATCTTCTGACCGTTGGGCCAGTACATATTCCTGTAGTTCCTGAATATATCATACGGAGCAAGATCCAGCATGTCGACAGGAATTGGCATGACATTCTGTGCAATCAGTTTTTCCGCCAGACCCAGGTTGAGATAAGGATCAGTGCTGTTGTACGGCCTTCCGAGAAGTATCACGGGTCTGCAGTTTTCGGGAATATTACTGAATACATTCCTGCCGTAATCAACCAGTTGTTTTTCAAAAAGGGTCTGAATGTTATCGGCATAATAAACTGCTTCACGGATCTGTTTTTTACTCAGGCCGAATTTGCTGTTGAAATATTCTGTCATCTCTTTGACAAGTGCACTCTCAAAGAACCTGAAATGAAGTGTGGGCATTAAAAGCTTTGATTCATCTATTTTCACCCTGAGAGCTGCTTTTACCATGAAAGGATAAGATTGTATCCACGGACAGTTACAATTGAATGTTTTTTCATAGCCCCGGAATTTTGCATTGACTATGAAGGGGAGGAATATATAATCCACGTTTTTCTCCATCAGGTCCATGACATGTCCGTGCATCAGTTCCACGGGAAGACACAGCTCGGTGGTTATAGTCTCGATTGAGGTGGTTACCAGGGTTTTGTCCGATTCTCTGGAAATGACAACCTGGAATCCGAGTTGTTCGAAGAAGGTTCTCCAGAACGGGAATTGCTGATAGAATACCATGAGTGCCCGGGGAATCCCGACAGTAGGTCTGGTTCTTTCCTCTGTTTCGTTGTATCCCTCCATCAGCATTTCTGTCCTTATCTTATACAGGTTGGGGATGTTGTTTACAACTTTTTTCCTGCCGCCGGTTTCATATTTCTCACATCTTCCGCCATAGAACAGCGACTTCTTTTCCCCGGCGATTTTAACCCGCCTGATCTCGCAGTGGTTTGTACATCCCTGGCAGGTAAACCTGGTAACATTGTATGATGCATTTCTTATGCCGAACCCCCTGAATGTTGTCTTCTGCCCGGGAGCCATTGAGCGTTGTGCCAGAATAGCTGCACCTATTGCACCTGTGACATCGAAATGCGGAGGGATTATGATTTTCTTACCGGTTACTTCTTCAAAAGCGGCCACAACGGCTTTGTTATTGGTGACACCCCCCTGGAAAAAGATTTTATTTCCGACCCTGCGGTCACCGACAACCTTCTGGAGATAATTGTACACTATTGAATAGGCCAGTCCGCCGACAAGATTGTCATTTCTGGCACCTTTCTGCATGAAGGAATTAAGATCCGATTCCATGAAAACGGTGCATCTGTCGCCAAGTTTAACAGGGCTCTCTGAATTCAGCGCCATATTCCCGAACTCTTCAACAATATTGATATTCAGCTTTTCAGCCTGTTCTTCAAGGAAGGATCCGGTCCCCGCGGCACACACTTTATTCATCTCAAAATCGATCACAACACCATTCTCGATGCTTATATATTTTGAATCCTGCCCTCCGATCTCAAATATGGTATCGACAGTGGGATCATAATCAATAGCTGCTGTTGCCTGGGCAGTTATCTCATTCCGGATTGTATCAGCCCCGATAAAATCACCTGTAAGATATCTTCCGGATCCTGTTGATCCGGCACCGATGACTTCAACATCTTCACCAACCTCATCATATATTTCCGTCAGTCCCTTCTGAATTGCTTCCAGGGGTTTTCCGGCCGTGGGGAGATATCTCCTGGCAACAACATTATGTTCCCTGTCTATCAGCACAACATTGGTACTGAGAGAGCCCACATCTATTCCGAGGTAGACCTGGAGTCTTTCCCTGCCGTTCTTCCGGAAATTCAACTCTGTATTGTAAACTGCATCAGATTCTTTCAGCCTGGGAAGGCTGGTGAACGATGAAGAGGTCAGGGAGAGGTATTGTTCCAGCTCTTCCAGCTCCGGGAAGCCGTTCATGCCTGACTGGTTGGAATGAGCATACATGACAGCTCCGATTGCTCCCATTGATGCATGGTATTGCGGGATGATGAGCTCATCCCCGTTCAGGTTCAGGATTTCCCTGAAGGCTCTGATCATGCCCACATTGGCCGCTACACCGCCTGAAAAGATAACCGGTTTCCGGAATTCCCTGCTTTTGCCGACGTTGCTTCTGAAGTTCCTAGCCAGTGCGAAACATAATCCGGCAACAATATCATGGAGGGGAGTGGCTATCTGCTGGTGATGAATCATATCACTTTTTGCGAAAACGCTGCATCGCCCGGCGATTCTTGGCGGATTGACCGATTTGAGGGACATCTCGCCGAATTCCTTCTCAATGGATACACCTATTCTCCTGGCCTGCTGGTCAAGGAATGACCCGGTCCCCGCGGCACAGATGCTGTTCATCTCAAAATCCACCAGTTTTGACGGACCTCCTGCAGGATCTTTTTCGAGTATGATCAGTTTGGAATCTTCACCGCCAATTTCAATTACAGTCTTTGCTTCCGGATAAAGCGCACCGCACGAAGTTGCCTGTGCAATGATCTCATTCACAAAAATACCTCCGGTCAGGCCGGAAGCCAGCTTTCCGCCTGTTCCGGTAATGGCAGTTCCCCTGAAAGAATCTGCCGGATATCTGGTAAGCAGTGATCTGAGCCTGTCATTCAGGACATTGAATGGCCGTCCTTGAATCCAGTCATAAAAATTTTCAATTACATTAAACCTGGTGTCAAGAACGACTGTATTCAGCGACACCGATCCGATATCAAGTCCGAGCAGTATACCATCCTTACCTGCGTATTCAGAATACTGATTCATAAGGCGGTTGTATTATCTGGTCTGTTACCTGAATAAAACCGGCCTGGTAAATAATGGGTTCCGGTTAATCAAATTTATGAAATCTTCCGGAAAAATATTTAATCGGATGCGGATTTTTTGAGGTCTCAGATCCAGTTTTCTTTCAGTATCTCTCCCCGGATGCTGATGATGATCTGTTTTACCGGTACTTTTTCTGATGCCTCTGCCAGGGCGGTTTTTATCATGTGCAGTAATCCTCCGCAGCAGGGAACTTCCATCATCATAACAGTGATGGTATTCACCCTTGCTTTGTCTATCAGGATTTTTAATTTCTCCACGTATATCTCCGTATTGCGGTCAAGTTTCGGACAGGCTATAACGAGTGATTTACCCTTAAGGAACCTGCTGTGAAACCCTGCCATTGAATATGCCACGCAGTCGGCAGCGATCAGCAGGTCGGCCCGGTGGAAATATGAAGCTTCGGGGTTTATAAGGTGCATCTGAACCGGCCAGTGCCGGAGCTCGGATTGCGATGACTCACTAATTAATGCGGCAGCCTTAGGTTCCGGCATTTCCCCGAAGCCCGGGCAGCATCCCGGGGCCGGTTCCGGGGAAGGGCGGCTCTGATTTTTTAGGGAGGGCTTCCGTGTTTTGCCACCGGAAAATACCTCTTCAAGCACTTCGTCAGGATCGAATGCCAGGGCAGATCTGTTTTCCTCCAGGAAATCAATTGCCTCATTCAGGTAGCCTGTTTCATTATAATCCATCAGATGCCGGAGATGAGCAGTCACAGTATTTTTCCCCTTAGTCACCATCTGCTCCATCACTCGTTTCTCATTGTATGGTTCCGCCATCCTTTTTTCTATACTGATGGCTCCTTCAGGGCAGTATCCTATGCATGCCCCCAGACCGTCGCACATGAGCTCACTTACCAGCCTTGCCTTTCCGTCAATGATTTGCAGGGCTCCCTCGTGGCAGTTGGGGATGCATAATCCGCATCCGTTGCACAAGTCCTCGTCAATTTTTATTATATCCCTTATCATGGCCGCAATTTTACGGATAAGCGGTGAAAGTTTGCGGGAAACATGATTTTTGTCATCACCTTTCAGATTTCAATCCCCTGTTAAGAAGCAGGGCATCTATTCCGGGTTCTTTTCCCCTGAAGGCAACATACATATCAACGGGATCCCTGGTTCCGCCCCTTGACAGAATCTCATTTTCGAACCTGGCTGCCACTTCCGGACTGAATATGTCGCCCGTTTCCTTAAATGCCTGGAATGCATCGGCGTCGAGCATTTCGCTCCAGTAATAGCTGTAATACCCTGCAGCATATCCTCCTGACCAGGAATGGTTGAAGTAGGTTGATCTGTATCTGGGTTTTATTTCGGGGATCATTCCGTACTTGTCAAGTATTTGTTTTTCAAATTCCCTGATATCCAGATCGGATATGGGTTCGGTAAGACTGTGATACTCCATGTCGAGCAGGGCTGCCGCCAGGAATTCAAGCGTATTGAATCCGGTATTGAACTTGCCTGCCTTTTCAAGTTTATCCACCAGTTCAGCGGGGATTACCTCGCCCGTCCGGTAATGTTTTGCATACACTTCAAGCACTTCGGGTTCAAAAACCCAGTGTTCCATTATCTGTGAAGGCAGTTCGACAAAATCGCGGGGAACAGAGGTGCCTGAGACTCCCGGGTATGTTGAATTGGACAGCAACTGATGAAGGGCATGTCCGAATTCATGAAACAGTGTTTCGGCTTCATATGCTGTAAGAAGGGAGGGTTTATCATCTCCCGGGGGAGTGGAGTTTGTCACCATGGTGACAACGGGGGTGATCATCCTGCCCCTGATATCCCTGCTCTGACCGCGGTATGCCCCGCACCATGCCCCGCTGCGCTTGGAAGGACGCGGGTAGTTGTCTATCATCAGAATACCCACATGCTTTCCGTCGCGTGTAACTTCATACGTTCTGACATCGGGATGATATTTCGGAATGTCATTACGTGGCGAGAAATCGAGCCTGTAAAGTTTGTTTGCCACATGGAACATTCCTCCTATAACATTTTCGATCTGGAAATATGGCCGTGTCAGTTCATCATCAAGATCGTACCTTTCCTTTTTGATTTTTTCACTGTAATACCACCAGTCCCATGGTTCAAGCCGGAATCTGCCTCCCTCGCGATTGATTATCTCCTGCTGTGCAGCAGCTTCCGCCTTTGCCACAGGTAATGCCGCCGCCCATATTTCATTGAGGAAATCAAATACCCTTTCAGGAGTTTTGGCCATATTTCTTTCCAGTACAAAATGGGCATAGCTGTCATAGCCAAGCAGTCTGGACCTTTCAACTCTCAGTCTGGCAATTTCCCTGATAATCTCCTTGTTATCCCTTTCATTGTCATTGTCTCCCTTCATGAAATATGCCGTAAACAGTTTTTTTCTCAGATCGCGTTTTTCGGAATATTTAAGGAAGGGCTCCATGATGGGATATTGTATTGTAAATACCCATTTGCCATCCATATTCATTCCCCTTGCCCTTGCTGCTGCCTGATCAATGACACTCACCGGCAGTCCTGCAAGATCTTCCCTTTTGTCAATCACCAGTATGAAATCATTTGTTTCGGCAAGGAGATTCTGCCCGAACTTCACCGTAAGCAGTGAATGCTCCTCATTGATTTTTCTCAGCTTCTCCTTGTCTTCAGGGGATAATGCCGCACCGCTTCTTACAAAATTTTTGTAGGTATTGTCAAGCACCTTCTGCTCTTCTTCGGTAAGATCAAACTTGTCCATATTGTCATAAACCGCCCTGACTCTCTGAAACAGGCTGTCATTCAGATTTATGTCATCCCGGTGCCTGGACAGCAGGGGAGCTATTTCCATATTTATTGCCTGAAGGCTGTCGTTTGTATGCGCTGAATTCAGTGCCCCGAAAACCCTGCTGACTTTCGTAAGAAGCTGGCCGCTGTATTCCAGGGCCCTGATCGTATTGTCAAAGGAGGGTTCCTTTTTATTGTTTATTATCGCACTGATTTCTTTTTTCTGTTCCTCGAATGCTTTCAGATATGCAGGCATGAAATGGCCTGCCTTAATTTTATCGAAGGGGGGGACCTCATACGGAGTATCCCATTTGCTGAAGAAAGGATTATCGTTTTTCATCTTTGTTTTACATCCTGTGAATCCAATTGCTGCTGCGGCAATTATTAGTATTAACCTTTTCATTTTACTTTGCTTTATTTTTTTTTGATATGATATTCCCTGCCATTAATTCCCGTTTTTTCCCGGGGATGTAAAATACAAAATTGATTTGATGCAAAGAAAGGGAATAATGTTTTTATAACTGATAAGGGGCTGTAAAAAAGAGGAAAGACACCGGGCGGTGTCTTTCCGCGATTAACTATAAACCTGATCGTAGAATTGGCCGAACGGCCTATGAATAGACTTTTCAATATGTATGACGCAAAGTAACCAAATTTGTTGCAAAGATAAACGTTAATGTAATGTTAATCATTGTTAAAAATTCTTAAGTATTGGCCCGAATCCACGGGAAAACCGATATGAATTGACACTGTTTTTTTATTATGTAAAAATACATAACTTGCATTCATATGTTATCAGGGCTCGAATATCGTTTCAACAGGCAGCGCCTCGGCCGGAGACTGTATTGCTGTCTTATGTTCTATGACAGCTGATTTGATTTCAGCTGTTGTAGCTCCGGAACAAGTTTTCCTTTTCAGCATTATACCATACAAATAACATTTTGTTGCAATGAAGGGCTTAATTTTCAGCGTTAAGCGATATTCAGTTCACGACGGACCCGGGATCAGGGTAACATTTTTCATGAAAGGCTGTCCTCTTGCATGCAAATGGTGCCATAACCCGGAAGGCATATCCCCGCTTCCGGAAAACATGGAGAGAGTCAGCAGGATTGGAGCCGGGGAAATAAGGCGGCAGGAAAAAATCGGAAAGTATTATCAGATTGAGGATGTTCTCCGTATCCTGGAAAAGGAAAGTATTTTTATCGGCCAGTCAGGGGGAGGAATAACTTTCTCGGGAGGCGAACCCCTCTTTCAGCCTGATTTCCTCCTGGAAGCTTTGAAAGCCTGCAGGGCAGGAGGATATCATACTGCCGTCGATACATCCGCTTATTCCCCTGCGCGGGATTTCAGGGCAATAATACCCTATACAAATCTCTTTCTCTTTGACATAAAGCATCTTGATGATTCCAGGCATTTTGAATTCACGGGGGTATCGAATGCCGGCATTATTGAGAACTTTGATACCCTGCTGCAGGAAGGCGCGGACATTTATGCAAGAATACCGGTAATACCAGGGTTTAATGACAGTCAGGACCATCTGCGGAGATTAAAGGCTTTTCTGAACGACCGGAAAAGCAGCAGCCTGAAGATGATCTGCCTGCTTCCCTATCACAGGCCTGGTTCATCAAAATACGGTAAGCTTGGAATTCCCCTGGAAATGAATGGTTTGAAACCACCTTCAGAGAAAAGAATGAATGAGCTGAAGGAATACTTCAGTGATCTGGGCATCAGGGTCAAAACCGGGGGATAATCAGATAAGACATCGGGTGAAATTAATAAATCAGCGTGTATATGATTCTGACAGAAAGAGTAAAAAGACTCAGAGAAAGGAGCCTTAAGGCGGTGGAAACATTGTCTGCCGAAAGGGCCCGGCTCCTGACATGTTTTTATAAAAGTGATGAGGCCCGGGAGTTGTCGGCTCCGGTCAGAAGGGCAAAGGCATTCGAGTTCATACTCCGGAATAAGAGCCTGTATATAGGGGAGGATGAACTTATAGTGGGAGAGAGGGGACCGGCCCCGAAGAAAACTCCCACCTATCCGGAGATAAGTCTGCATTCCGGGGAGGATCTTGAAATACTGAATTCAAGAAAAAAGATCTCCTTCAGGGTCAGTGACGAGACAAGAAATATTTACAGAAAGGAAATTATTCCTTACTGGAAGGGAAAGAGCAATCGTGACAGGATAATGAGCCTGATGAGTCCTGAATGGCATAAAGCCTATGAGGCAGGAATTTTCACCGAATTCCAGGAACAGAGGGCTCCGGGTCATACTGTTTTGGGTTACAGGATGTTTCGCATGGGTTTCCTGGATATTAAGAATGAAATAAGGGCAAGCATGGCGGATCTTGATTATTATCATGACAGGGAAGCTTACCGGCGGCTGGAAGAACTGAAGGCTATGGATATTGCATGTGATGCGCTTATCATGTATGCCTGCCGTTATGCCGCCGCACTTTCCGAACTTGCGGAAAAGGAGAAGGATGCCGTCAGGAAGGGGGAACTTGAAAAAATGGCTGCTGTTTGCCGGAAAGTACCTGCCCGGGCACCAGGGACCGTGCATGAAATGCTTCAGCACTATTGGTTTATCCATCTTGGGGTAATCACGGAGCTCAATCCCTGGGATTCCTTCAATCCCGGCCGGCTGGATCAGCATCTGTGGCCGGTTTACAAAAAGCAAAAGGAAGAGGGATCATTGAGTGATGAAGAGCTTTATGAGCTTCTTGGCTGCTTCTGGATAAAATTCAATAATCATCCGGCTCCTCCTAAAATGGGTGTTACCGCTTCTGAAAGCAGTACCTACACCGATTTCTGCCTGGTAAACCTGGGTGGCGTGAAGCCGGACGGCACGGATGCTGTTAACGAAATGACATACATCCTTCTGGATGTGATCAGGGAAATGAGATTGCTTCAGCCCGGCTCAATGGTGCAGATAAGCCGCAAGAATCCTGACAGGTTCATTCACAGGGCACTGGATATAATCCGTACCGGTTTCGGCCAGCCGTCCTGCTTTAATACGGAAGCAATAATCCAGGAATTGCTGCGCCAGGGGAAAAGCATTGAGGATGCCCGTAACGGAGGAGCCTCGGGCTGTGTTGAAACGGGAGCTTTCGGAACTGAGGCATACTGGCTGACCGGCTATTTCAATCTTCCCAAGATTCTGGAACTGACCCTGAACAACGGTTATGACAGGAGAACGGAAGCCCAGGCCGGACTTAAGACAGGGTATGCCGGGGATTACAAGACCTTTGAAGAACTCCTGGCAGCTTTCAGGACTCAGGTAAACTATCTGGCAGACATAAAAATAAGGGGCAACAACATTATTCAGCGGACATTTGCCGAATGGCTTCCCGCACCCTTTCTGTCAGTTCTCATTGAGGATTGCATCAGAAAGGGCACAGACTACAATGACGGCGGTGCCAGATACAACACCACATATATCCAGGGTGTGGGACTTGGAAGCATAGCCGACATGCTGACATCAATAAGGTACAATATTTATGAAAGCGGAAGAATTTCCTGGAAGGAGATGAACGAGGCTCTGAATGCCGATTTTGAGGGATTTGAAGAATTGCAGCATGATCTTATTCATGACACCCCGAAATACGGAAATGATGATGATTATGCCGACCGGCAGGCAGTATCGGTTTTTGAGATCTTTTATGATGCGGTCTGTGAAAGACCTGATGCACGGGGCGGAATGCACAGGATCAACATGCTTCCGACAACCTGTCATGTATATTTCGGCAGTGTGACGGGAGCAACACCTGACGGCCGCAAAGCGGGCCGCCCTCTGTCGGAGGGAATATCTCCCGCACAGGGCGCCGACAGGGAAGGGCCTACCGCGGTTATAAAGTCAGCTTCAAAAATAGATCATTTGCGGACAGGGGGTACATTGCTGAATCAGAAATTCATTCCCCGGTTTTTTGAAGGCACTGACAGCTATGATTGCCTTACAGCGCTTATCCGCAGCTATTTTGCACTGGATGGCCATCATGTACAGTTCAATGTGGTCAGTGCTTCAACACTGAGGGATGCACAGAAACATCCGGAACTGTACCGGGGCCTGATTGTAAGGGTTGCCGGATACAGCGATTATTTCAATGATCTGGGCGAGGACCTGCAGAATGAAATAATAATGAGGACTGAACACGGCAGCACCTGACAGGTGATCAGGCGAAGGATTGGAGGGATTACTGAAACTGGTGGGATTACTGAGGTCCGGACAGCTGTGACTGATAATCCGTTATGTCGCGGTTGACATCCTTCATCCAGGCAACGATTTTTTTCGAGTAGAAATTAAGGTTTTCGCGGCTTATTTCCCCTTCCGCCCTGATTAAAAATCCCTTGTATGCCTTTGTCGCTTCGTCAAAACTGTAGCATATAAACCTGTGGGTACCTGCACCTGTTCCTGAATGACGTGCTGCAGATACCTTGCTTGAAGAGATATTGGAAATAAGCCTGGAATATTTTTCCAGTTCAGCCGCTGAAACATGTTTCTCTGAAACAGAACATTTATCCAGATTCACCGAAAGCTGGTCGCTGTATATTGACAGGTCCTGGTCCGGGTGATTCCATTCAGCCGGATTCCTGTAAGTTAAAACATTGCCCTGCCTGTCAATGAAGAATCCTTCCAGACGCTTTCCCTCCGCATCATTGCGGTATTCATACTGGAAAAGCACTTCCTGTTCCCTGCTCAGAATGGAATCCTTCCTGCATCCGCCCGTGAGAAGAGCTGTAATGAACACAGACAGTGATATGAAGAACAGTTTTGACATGATCATTAGTTCAGCAAAAACCGGACCATTATCATCATGATTAGCGTGAACAGAAGCATATTTTTCAACAATTGCCCCCTACGAAAATTAAAATTATTTTAGTAATTCAATATTATTTTTTATATTATTGAAGATTTATATTTATGAATGGATGGGCTGCCGGGTGCATAAGCCGGACAGTTGTAACTCATGGATAAGCATCACATAATTAGTCAGGCAGGATCAGTGCTGCAATGAATTGTCTCAAACGGAAAAAAGAGAAACATGGAAAAATTCTTTGATTATTTTGATATCAGGCACAGGCAGGATGTACTGAGCAAGCCGGCCAGTGAGGATGGTCCCGTAATAACTTTATCCAGACTGACAGGCTGTGATGCCAGGCTGGTTGCCGAGGAGGTTGTCAATATTCTGAACAGGAAAGAGGGTGTGAAGAAATGGAAGTGGATTGATAAGGATATCATTTATTATATCGCCAGGGAGCTGAATGTCAACAGTGAACGGGTGGAGTCCTATTACCGGAGCCTGGGCTTGTCGGATATGTCGGAAATGATAATGGCATTTTCGGGAGGATATGTAAGCTCTTCACGCATAAAAAAAGCCATCAGGGATGTCGTCCTGCCTATCTGCAGGGAGGGTCATATTGTACTGGTCGGAAGGGGAGGGGTTTCCATTGCCCAGAACATTCCAAGGTCACTTCATGTGCGGCTAATAGCACCCTTTTACTGGAGAGTTGAGAATGTGATGAAAAAGAAAGAGCTGGATATCACAAAAGCTGAGGAGTATGTGGTTGATACAGACGAGAAAAGACATCAGCTCATGACTACCTTCCTTGAGAAAAAAGTGGTGAATGTTGATTACCTGTTTGATATCACAATCAACCGGAAATCATTCGGTGTGGAAGAAACGGCTGATATGATAGTTTCAATGTATGAGAAAAAAACAGGGCATCTGAAAGCCGCAAAACCAAGATCAAAAGCGGATTAACCGCCGTGCCCCGGACGGATGCCTGGTCTGATTATTCATCCCCGCCGTTTATACACAGCTGATATCCCCGATTTTTTTGACATGTTCGCTTGTCCGCCTGTCAAGATGCTTTCTGTAGGCATCCCAGTCGCTTACAGGAAATTTTGCCACACCGCTTTCAATGGCTGCCCTGGCTACAGCCGGAGCCACACATGAAATAAGCCTGGGATCAAGAGGTTTCGGGATGATATATTCTTTTCCGAAAGAAAGTTCATCAAGATTATAGGCTTTGAGAACGGTTTCAGGAACCGGTTCCTTTACCAGTGCAGCCAGTGCTTTTGTTGCAGCAATTTTCATTTCTTCATTTATGGCTGATGCTCTTACATCAAGTGCCCCCCTGAAAATATAGGGAAATCCCAGGACGTTGTTTATCTGATTGGGATAATCCGAGCGGCCTGTGGCAAATATGAGATCATCCCTCGTTGCAAAGGCATCTTCGCGGGAAATTTCCGGATCGGGATTTGCCATTGCAAACACTATTGGCTGGTCCGCCATGCTTGAGAGCATCTCCCCTGTCAGCATATTTGCCACCGAAAGTCCGAGAAAGAGATCGGCACCCCTGACTGCCTCAGTCAGAGTGTCAATATTTCTGTCGCTGATAAATTCCTGTTTGAATTTGTTCAGATCCTTTCTTTTCCGGTTGATGACACCCTTGCTGTCGACCATGACGATATTTTCCTTTTTCACGCCCAGCATGATATAGAGACGGGTGCAGGATATTGCAGCCGCTCCTGCTCCGCATACCACAACTTTTATCTTGTCTGCCTCACGGCCGGTTAATTCCAGGGAATTAAGCAGAGCTGCGGCAGATATAATTGCCGTTCCATGCTGATCGTCATGAAAAACCGGAATGTCAAGCATTTTCTTCAGATTCTCCTCGAGTTCGAAGCATTCGGGGGCCTTTACATCCTCAAGATTAATGCCTCCGAAAGTGGGAGAAATCTTTGCAATTATCCCGGCAAGCTTCCCGGGGTCTTTTTCATCAATTTCAATATCGAATACATCAACATCGGCAAATACTTTGAACAGCAGACCCTTACCCTCCATTACCGGTTTGCCGGCAAGACAGCCGATATCGCCCAGTCCGAGAACTGCCGTTCCGTTTGAAATGACTGCAACAAGATTGCCTTTTGCAGTATACATGTAGGCGTCATCAGGATTCTTTTCTATCTCCAGACATGGCCAGGCCACTCCCGGTGTATAGGCAAGGCTCAGGTCAAACTGTGTGCAATATGGCTTGGTAGGTATCACTTCCACCTTACCGTGCCTGCCCCTGCTGTGATAGATAAGGGCATCCTTCTTGGTTATTTTTAACATGGCAGTATTTTTTTCGCCCGGTGATTAAAATCTGCATCAGGGAAACAGCTATTCGAAAATATAATAATTAAACCGGAATAATCATTAAAAAGATCATGTAATAATAACAAAATGGAAATAAATTTTGTAGTGAGCACGATTTTAGATATTTTCAAAGCCTGTTTAAAGCGATAATAATTAACTTTTTTAATCCGCATATTTATGGACCGCAACCTGGCAATCGGTGCTGATATTGGAGGAAGCCATATCAGTTGCGCCGCAGTCGACATTGTATCGTTAAGAATATTAAGAGAAACCCTTGTCGAAAGGGATGTCAACAACAAGGCTTCGGCAGATGAGATCATATCGGTATGGGCAGGCGCCCTTTCCGCATCAATCAGCAAAATTCCCCGCGAAAAGCTCAGAGGCATAGGATTCGGGATGCCCGGCCCCTTTGACTACGTGAAAGGCATCAGCTACATAAAAGGTGTTGCCAAGTATGAGAACCTGTATGGGCACAATGTTAAGGAGGAGCTGTCGAAAGCACTGAATCTGCCGGAAGATTTCCCCGTAAGATTCATGAATGACGTTTCATCTTTCGCCGTGGGCGAAGCCCTGGTGGGGAAAGCCGCATCCTACAGCCGGTCAATGGCTGTTACACTGGGAACAGGACTTGGTTCAGCATTTATAAAAAACCGGATTCCTGTTGTTGACGGCCCCGAGGTGCCTAAACTGGGCTGCGTTTATCACCTTCCCTACAAGGACAATATAGCGGATGATTATTTTTCGACCAGATGGTTTGTCAGGAGCTATAATACATTGACTGGTAAAGAAATAAAAGGGGTAAAGGAACTTTCTGAAATGGCGCCACATGATCAGATAGCAATGAATCTTTTTCAGGAATTCGGATATAACCTGGGAACATTCCTGACTCCCTTTCTCATCACATTCAATGCCGGAATTATTGTTATGGGTGGAAATATTTCCTTTTCATACAACTTTTTCGGTCCGAGGTTCGAGAAAAGACTTAAGCAGGAGGGTTGTGAATGCAAGGTGGCACTGTCGGACCTGAAAGAAGATGCGGCCCTTATCGGCGCAGCTTTTCTTCTGGATAACCGTTTCTGGACGGATATCCAGCATGCTCTTCCGCTGATGTAAAACCGAAATTCAGAACCGGAATCCGGAACTGGTATTTAATAGAAAACTCAAAGAAAGCATAAAAGAAAACCGCAAAACCCAAACAAACGCGTACTAATAAACGCGTTATCATAAAAACCCTGATAATGAATACACAAAAAATCAATCTGGCAAAAATAGCTCCTGTTCTCATGGCCTGTTTTGTCATGAGTTTTGTCGACCTGGTCGGAATAATTGTCGACCGTGTCAGCAGTGATATGCATCTCAGTGCAAGCGTGGCACAGCTGATACCCTCAGCCATATTCCTGTGGTTCTTTCTGTTGTCAGTTCCCATAGGAGTGCTTCAGGCAAGAATAGGAAAACGCAATATGCTGAATATCGGAATGGGTATAACCGCACTCGGATTACTGGTTCCCTGGGTTTTTTACTCATTTGCAATGGTGATGGTTGGTGCAGCCTTGCTGGGCATAGGAAATACCATCGTCCAGGTATCGGCAAATCCGCTGCTGGTCGATGTGGTTCCCGGAAACAGAAGGTCGAGTTTCCTGAGCTTCTCCCAGTTCATAAAGGCAGTGGGATCAATGCTGGGCGCTCCGCTTGCCGCACTTTTTGCCGCACAGTTCGGCGACTGGAAAATACTTTTCCTGGTGTTTGGTATTGTTTCCATCCTGTCTGTAGTCTGGCTAGGAAATGTCAGAATTGAAGAAACCCGGACAGAGGGCCTGAAAGTGTCAATAGGGTCGGCTTTCAAGCTTCTGGGGAATAATTTCATACTCCTGATGGTGCTTTCAATATTCCTGGTAGTGGGTGTGGATGTCGGATTCAACTCCAATTCCGGACAGTTTCTGATGAAACAGTTCGGAATAGCGCAGGTGGCCGCGGAATCGGGCAGGAGCGTCTATTTTCTCGGACGTATGCTCGGCACTTTTGCCGGAGCCATCATGCTTACAAAAATTTCTTCATCAAGATTTTTCATGTGGACTTCCCTTCTGGGAATTCTTTTCCTGCTGGCCATTCTTCTCATTAAATCATCAGCCCTCGCCTGGGTACTGGTTTTTCTGATAGGACTGGCTGTCGCAAACATATGGCCCCTGGTTTTTTCCATCGCCGTCGGGAAACATCCTGATAGGAGCAACGAGATTTCCGGACTTATGATGATGGCTATCTCCGGAGGAGCGATCATTCCTTTCCTGGTTGGCTGGATAGGGGAGGTCACCAATCTCAGCATCGGTATGCTTGTGCTTGTCGCATGTATGGTTTACCTTGCTGCCGTCGGGGCATATTGTATTAAAAATGAATAGAACCAACAATCACTAATGTTATGAAAAATATTAAAATTGGCAGACGTGATTTTCTGAGAAAAACCGGTGCTGCCACGGTTGCTTTTACTGTTGTACCCAGGTTTGTGCTCGGGGGCAGGGGATATACTGCTCCAAGCGATCAGCTTACAAAGGGCATAATAGGAGTGGGAGGAATGGGACGCGGCCATATCAGTTATGAAGGTACCCGTTTGATTGCAGTATGCGATGTTGACAGGAATCATATGGCACAGGCCATTGCCCAGGCCGGTGGCAATATAGCCGCTTATCATGATTTCCGGGAACTGATTGCAAGGGATGACATAGATATTGTCCATATTGCGACACCGCCCCACTGGCATGGCATAATGTCGGTTATGGCAGCGGAAGCCGGCAAGGACATTTGGTGCGAGAAGCCCATGACAAGAACCATTGGTGAAGGGAAAAAAGTTGTTGAGGCCGTTCAGAAACACGGTAGAATGTTTCGTCTGAATACATGGTTCAGGTTCAAGGATACTTTCTATGGTATGGGTACGGAAGTTAAGCCCATCAAAAAACTTGTTGAAAACGGTGTCTTCGGATGGCCCCTGAAAGTAACCGTAAGCGGAATAACCGGATATGACTGGAAATTTTACTGGAGCGGATTGCATAACCTGAAACCGGAACCCGTGCCGCCTGAACTGGATTATGATTTCTGGCTGGGACCGGCCCCGTATAAACCATATAACGTTGAAAGGGTCCATTCAAAATTCCGCGGATACTGGGATTATGACGGTGGTGGCCTGGGGGACATGGGCCAGCATTATCTTGATCCCGTGCAGTATTTCCTCGGCAAGGATGAAACCGGACCGGTATCGGTTGAAATAGATTCACCCCAGCAGCATTATGATGCCGTGGGATCATGGAGAAGGATAACCTACACCTACGAGGACGGATGCCAGATAATCCTTGACGGTGAAAACAGGGACAAGGATGCGGCATATATTGAAGGTCCCAAAGGAAAACTGTACAGGGGATTCAGATCAGATATAAAGGATATTGACAAAATTGTGGCTTCACTGCCCGATCCCGAACCGCAGGTCACAACATTCACGGAATCGGTGATAAGCAGAAAGAAATTCGCACTCAATGAATCCAACGGCCACAGGTCATGTTCCATGGTGAACCTTGGAGTGATTGCACTCAGACTGGGAAGGAATCTCAGGTTTGACCCTGTAAAGCAGCGTTTTATTGATGATGATGGAGCCAACAGGCTGATTGACCAGCCAATGAGGGATCCCTGGAGAATATGAACGATACAACCTTAAAATACAAAATGCGAAAATCATGAAGATCAAAAATATATTTCTAATCTGTTCCTCATTTCTGCTGATATCGGTTTTGTCATATTCACAGGACAGGAGGACGCTTGAGACGAAAGTCGCTGATCTGCTGGCTCAGTTCCCTGCAACCAGCCTTTCCTATACCGACAGGCTTATGGAAGACATGATGACTCTGGGAGAGGCCGGTCTCAAACAGATTTGTGACCAGATCATACCCGCCGGTACAGGAGATGATACCAGGGCCAGGTTTGCTGTCGACACCTATTCCAGATTTCTTTCGTCGGCAGGAAGGGAAAGCGAAAGAGAACTTTGGGAAAAAATCTGTATTTCATATGCTTCCAGGAAAGCTGAACCCGATGTCACGGACTTTTTCATAAAGCAGCTTCAGCTCATTGGCAGTGAGCAGGCAGCTGAAGCACTTAAAATCTATATTGCCGACAAAATTAACTGTACTTCCGCAATATCGGCTATTACTGCCATCGGCGGACGGGTTGCCGAACAGATACTGGCAGAATCGCTGAAAGACTGGGATCTTCCCTGTGCTGCAGCGGTCATGAATGCTCTTGCATCCATGAGATCGAAGGCAGCCGTTAATGATATTATTTTCTGGTCAGGCGAGCTGAATACGAATATTAAGGCTTCTGCATACAATGCACTTGCAATGGGCGGGACCCGTGAGGCATATTCCGTTCTCCTTAAAGCGGCAAAGAGCCATGAATACCGCTGGGAGCGAACCGGTGCCACCGCTGCACTGATCAACTATGCCAATACCCTGGGACTCAATGGTGATATCAAAACCTCTAACAAGATAACCAGGATGCTCATCAAAAAATGCAACGACAGGCTTACCTATCAGAATAAGGCTGCAGCACTGAAAACCTATGTCACTTTCAATGGAATCGATGCATTTCCCGAACTGCAGAAGGCAGCCGGACATCCCGATGTGAAATACAGGAATGCAGCCATCGGTTTTACCGGATTGATAGAAGGAGGTGAGGTCGTGAACAAATGGATCAGTCATTTTCCCAGGGCAGGTCAGGCGGCCAGACCGGAAATAATCAGAATGCTTGGAAAACGCGGGGATGAACAGGCGCTCGGTCTTATCAATTCATCCCTGTCGGATGCTGACGTTAATGTAAGGACTGCGGCAGCGGAGGCGCTTGCAGGGATGACCGGCAGCAAAGCCGTTCCGGCACTTATAGCCTATATGATGCAGAATGATTCTCCAGCGGATCAGGAGGCAGCAGTGTCAGCCCTGAAAAGTGTTTCGGGCGACAGGGAAATACCTGCACTGAAGGATGTTCTGGCCAAAGGCTCGCCGGCAGCAAAAATAAGTGCAATGGAACTGATGGCCTGGAACAGGAGCAGTGAAAATTTCAGGGAGATACTGCCTTTCGCAGCATCCGATGACAGAAATGTGAGGGCCGCTGCATTCAGGGCCCTGCCCGGACTGGCTGGGGAGCAGGACCAGGAAGCCCTGATCAGTCTTTTGAAATCGGAAGAAAATTCCGGCTATGTTGCGGAATTGCAACAGGCACTTGCTGCAGCTGCAAATCAGGCAGCAGATCCTGAAAAGAGAGCGGCACAGATACTGAAAGCCATGGATGGCAGAATGGATAAAAAGCTTCTTATTCCCGTACTTGCCAGAACCGGGGGAAGAGAGGCGCTTGCAGCCGTTCTGAAGGAATTTGAAGCCGGTACTCCCGAAATGCGGGAAGTATGCTTCGGGGCACTTACTTCCTGGACCGATTATTCCGCATCCTCGGCATTATACGAAATATGCGCATCAGGTAATAAAACTTACGAAGCCCCTGCCTTTGCAGGGTATGTCAGGCAGATCAGAAATGCAAACATCAAACCTGAACAAAAGCTTCTGCTTTTCAGAAAGATAATGCCATATGCCCTGTCAGCCGAACGGAAGAACCAGATTCTGAATGAACTCGGCAGGGTAAAAACATGGCAGTCACTCTTCTTTGTGGCAGGGTATCTTGATGATCCGTCAACATCCGCCACGGCAGCAAGGTCGGTAATGTATATCGCACTGCCTTCAGCAGACGAGGCAACAGGGATGTACGGTACAAATGTGAGGGAGATACTTGTGAAGGCAATGTCGAAAATATCCGGGCAGGAAAGTGAGTACGACAGGGAGATGATCAGCAAATACCTTGAATCAATGCCTCCGGATGAAGGATTTGTTTCAATGTTCAACGGCAGGGATCTTACAGGCTGGCAGGGACTGGTTGAAAACCCGGTGAGCCGTGCAAGGATGAAACCTGCGGAACTTGCACGGAAACAGGCTGAGGCTGACAGGAAGGTTTCAGAAAACTGGAGCGTGAAAGACGGATGCATCTGGTTCAGCGGGCGGGGGGATAATCTCTGTTCGGTGAAGCTCTATGCCGACTTTGAAATGCTTGTCGACTGGAAGATAACAAAGGGAGGAGACAGCGGAATATATCTCAGGGGTTCACCCCAGGTACAGATCTGGGATACCTCAAGAGTTGCAGTCGGGGCCCAGGTAGGATCTGGCGGATTGTACAACAATCAGATCCATCCCTCAAAGCCCCTGAAAGTAGCCGATAATCAGGTTGGCGAGTGGAATACATTCAGAATCATTATGATCGGAGAAAAGGTGTCAGTGTGGCTCAACGGTGAACTTGTGGTGGACAATGTTACGATGGAAAATTACTGGGACCGCAGTATACCGATCTTTCCGACCGGACCGATCGAGCTTCAGGCTCACGGAACCGATCTGGCATTCCGCGATATTTATGTCAGGGAGATAAGTGATAAGGAATATAATCTTACACCGGAGGAGAAAGCAGAAGGATTTGTTTCCCTGTTTAACGGAAGAAATCTTGATAGCTGGACAGGCAACAAGGAATCATACGTTGCGGAAGATGGCATGATAGTGATCAGGCCGGAAAGGGGCAGCGGGGGGAATCTGTTTACAAATGAAGAATACAGTGATTTCATATTCCGTTTCGAATTCCTTCTCACACCCGGGGCTAACAACGGTCTCGGTATAAGGGCGCCTCTTGAAGGAGATGCAGCTTATGCAGGAATGGAACTTCAGATCCTTGATGACAGTGCGCCGATCTATGCAAACCTGGAGCCTTACCAGTACCACGGATCGGTTTACGGGGTTATCCCGGCCAGGAGAGGTTACCTGAAACCGGTCGGTGAATGGAATTATGAGGAAGTTACTGTGAAGGGAACATCCATCAGGATAGTTCTGAACGGAACAGTCATTGTTGACGGAGACATAGCCGGACCCCGCGATAAAGGAACCATGGACAACAGGGATCATCCCGGACTGAAAAGGAAGTCAGGGCATATAGGCTTTCTGGGACATGGTTCGGTTGTTAATTTCCGCAACATCAGAATCAGGGACTTGTCAGAATAAAGAACTTTCCGGACTAATATTCTGGATTTTAAAAACAGATTGAAAATAAACGGATAAGAACACAAGGATCATTATCCCTGCATTATTGTTTTCATAAGCCTTTCATGACACTTTCATTAAACTTTATTAAAATGAGAAAGTTATTTATTCCCGCAATTATCCTGATCAGCCTGGCAGCCTGCAGGCATGCCGGACCACCGGAACCTTACGGTCCTCTGCCTTCGGAGCGTCAGTTGGCCTGGCATGAGATGGAGTATTATATGTTCGTTCATTTCACTGTCAATACCTTTACAGGCAAGGAATGGGGATACGGAGATGAAGGAGAATCGGTTTTCAATCCTTCTGAAATGGATTGCAGGCAGTGGGCCAGGGTGGCTAAAGATGCCGGAATGAAGGGAATCATAATAACCGCGAAGCATCATGACGGCTTTTGTCTGTGGCCGTCGGATTATACTGAACATTCCGTGAAAAATTCAGTATGGAGAAACGGAAAGGGTGATGTTTTAAGGGATCTCAGGGAGGCATGCGATGAATTCGGACTGAAGATGGGAGTGTATCTTTCTCCGTGGGACAGGAACATTGCTGTTTACGGAACGCCGGAATACCTTGAATATTACCGTAATCAGCTTCATGAGCTGCTTACATCCTACGGCGACATTTTCGAAGTATGGTTTGACGGGGCCAACGGAGGCAGCGGTTATTACGGGGGTGCACGCGAAACACGGCGGATTGACAATAAAACCTATTACGACTGGCCGAAAACGCATGAACTGGTAAGAAAGCTGCAGCCTGACGCGGTGATGTTCAGTGATGCCGGGCCGGATGTCAGATGGGTTGGCAATGAAAGCGGAATGGGCAGTCTGACGAACTGGTGCCTCCTGCGCCGCGACGAACTGTGGCCCGGCGGGGATTTTGCAAGAATCCTCGGAGAAGGCCATGAAGATGGCAATTACTGGGTTCCCGCGGAGGTGGATGTCTCAATACGCCCCGGATGGTTCTATCATCCGGAAGAGGATTCCCGGGTCCGTTCACCGGAAAACCTTCTGGAACTTTACTATTCTTCAGTAGGGCGGAACAGTAACCTGCTGCTGAATATTCCTCCGGATAAAAGGGGATTGCTGCATGAGAAGGATGTTGAATCGCTTCTGGCTTTCAGAAAAATAAGAGAAAGGGAATTTGAAAATGAACTGGCCGGAGGCAAGGCTGCAAGGGCTTCTTCTGTCAGGGGAAGGGATTTTAAGGCAGGAAATGTGACAGACGGAAATCCGGATACATACTGGACCGTGAAGGACGGGCAGACTGCAGCAGACATTACCATTGACCTGGGACAGGAAACGGAAGTGAACAGAATACTTATCCAGGAATATATAAGACTCGGACAGCGTGTTAGGGAGTATAAGGTCGAGGCCCTCAGCGACGGGGAATGGATTCCGCTTACGGAAGGCACAACAATAGGATACAAGGTGATCAGGAAATTTCCCACAGTCAGAACTTCACGGGTCAGGCTGACAATAAGCAAATCGGGGGCCTGTCCGGTGATCTCCAATATAGAACTTTACAGGGCTCCCGGGGAGTAATTGGCTCAGGGCACAGGGCTCAGGGGGAGTAATTGGCTCAGGGCACAGGACACAGGACTCAGGGTTCAGGGTGCAGGGTTTCGGGTGCAGGGTTCAGGGTGCAGAGGGAGGGACTTTAAGTGGCCGGTATTAACTGATCAATTATTGTTACAGTAAATTCGCTGCTACGGAAAGGGCTGCGTAGTCACCAAGATCCTCCCCGAGCTGTGCGGGTACTATCCGGCATACATTCCTGGAAAGGGCAAGGGCTTCGGCTTCGATGATCCTTAGTGTATGGGGTTCCAACAATTTCCCGGACCTTGCAAAAATGCTTCCGATCACTATCACTTCGGGATTCAGAATGTCGATAAGTATTGACAGACCTCTGCCGAGATATTCTCCGGAAGTACGGTATACCCCAAGTGCCGTCTCATCTCCCCTGATTGCAGCTTCGGCCACGATCTGCGCGTTCAGGTTATCAAAGTCATCCCTGGTTTTGCAGAAGCTTACTCTTTCTCCCATCTGCCATTTTTCCATGACCATGGTTCTGGCCAGCTGGGCAATACCGCTTCCGCTGCAGAAGCCTTCCCAGCTTCCTGCCTTGCCGTAGCCCACGGGACCGGCAGAACACATCCTGATATGGCCTATCTCTCCCGCCATATCATTTGTGCCCGAATACAGGCGGCCGTTGAGAATCAGTCCGGCCCCGAGCCCTGTTCCGAAGGTCATGAATATCATGTTTTCGCTTCCTCGTCCGGCCCCGGATTTCCATTCGGCAAGAGCACAGGCATTTGCATCATTCTGAATGCCGGATTTAATGCCGTATCTGTCAGTCAGCAGCTTTACCAGCGGCACATTGTCCCATCCCGGCAGATTCGGCGGTGACATCACAATGCCTGTTTTACTGTCAAGAGGCCCGCCACAGCTTACCCCAAGGGCTTTCACTTTTCCGGATGAAAGGCCGTGCTTTCCTATCATCAGGTCAATGTGACTGAATATGGTGCCGAGGGAGTGCTCAAGTCCCAGGTGGGTTTCAGTGGGGAAAGTAAACCGGTCAATTATGTCGAGGCCCCCGTCGCCCGTTTTGCCATGGATAACGGTACATTTTGTGCCTCCTATATCCAGGCCTAATAGTAGTTCAGCCATGTTTCATATGTTAATCCGTTCATACTGACTAAAAGTAATAATTTAATTCATATTCTGTATTTCTCTTTCATTGCCGTTTTGCCGGTTTCACAGTTACCTTCTTCCTTCATGCTGTCAATTAAGCCGTTTCGCAGTTTCCTTCCGCTTTCCGGCTGTCTCCCTGCCCGTTTCTCCCTCACCGTTTCACTTTTCCCTCTCACCTATTAAATATATCTTCCATAATCCTTATCTTTAGCACCACATAGACTCCTTTATGGCTTTAAACTATATCTGGATAGCTTTTTTTCTGATCGGATTTCTGGCAGCTCTCGGGCAACTGATTTTTGCAGGCAATACACAGATATTCAACGAAATCATTAATTCCATCTTTGACAGCGCAAAAACCGGATTTGAGATATCTCTGGGACTTACGGGTGTGCTTGCCTTGTGGATGGGACTGATGAAGGTTGGTGAAAGGGGAGGAGTGGTTTCAATACTGGGCAGGCTCTTCGGTCCCCTTTTTGAGAGATTGTTTCCCGGTTTGCCGAAGGGACACCCGGCCTACGGCTCCATCATGCTTAATTTCTCAGCCAACATGCTTGGCCTAGACAATGCCGCTACTCCGATGGGACTGAAGGCTATGAAGGAGATGCAGGATGTAAACCCGGATAAGGAAAGCGCCTCAAATGCCCAGATAATGTTTCTGGTACTGAATGCATCGGGACTGACCATTATTCCCGTAACGATAATAGTGTACCGGACACAGCTTGGTGCGGCAAACCCGGCGGATATTTTCATTCCGATAATGATCGCAACATTTGCTGCGACATTGGCCGGACTCATCAGTGTTTCCATCGTCCAGAAAATAAATCTGCTTGACAGGGTGGTAATCGCATATCTCGGGGTTCTTACAGCTGTTGTGGCCGGAATAATAATCTTTTTCATGAATCTTCCGAAGGAGAAGATAACTTCAATTTCAACATTTGCCGCAAATTTCATTCTGCTTCTGATCATAGTACTGTTCATTGTCCTGGCGATGCTTAGAAAGGTGAATGTGTACGATGCATTCATCGAGGGAGCAAAGGACGGATTCGGAATAGCGGTCAGGATTATACCCTTTCTTGTGGCAATACTGGTTGGTATAGGAATATTCAGGGCATCGGGTGTAATGGATTTCATTGTAAAGGGGATGGCAGGATTCTTTGCATGGCTGGGACTGGATACCGAATTCACCGGCGCTCTTCCGGTTGCTTTGATGAAGCCGCTGAGCGGCAGTGGTTCAAGGGGGCTGATGATAGATGCAATGAAGACTTTCGGGGCCGATTCATTTGTAGGGCGTATGTCATGTGCATTGCAGGGCTCAACCGATACCACCTTCTATATCCTCGCGGTTTATTTCGGATCGGTGGGAATAAAAAACACAAGACATGCCGTGGGCTGTGCACTGATCGCCGATATAACGGGGGCAGTGGCTGCCATACTGGTCTCTTATTTGTTTTTCGGCCCGGGCTGATTTGACCGTGATAGATTATTCCTAAGCTGATCATGAGTGTACTTGCTGTTTCCATACTGGTTCTGATAAGCATTATTGCAATTATCATCCTGACTTCAACCCTGAAGCTCAATGCCTTTGTTTCACTGTTCCTGGTTTCGGTATTCCTTGCCTTTGCCACACTTCCGGGCGATACGATAGTTACTTCGATCAGACAGGGCTTTGGCAATACCATGGCCTCCATCGGGCTCCTTATCATTTTCGGAGCCATGATAGGTGTTATTCTTGACAGGACGGGTGCCACGCTGAGTATAGCCGGCTATATGCTTTCCGTTACGGGAGAAAAGAACAGTCCGTGGGCCCTGGGCATCACGGGTTTTATAACCGGTCTGCCCATTTTCTGCGATTCGGGATTCATTGTTTTAAGCGGACTGACAAAATCATTCAGTGCCAGGTCAGGGATGGCGCTTCCCTTTATGGCTACCGTTCTCGCAACATCGCTTTATTCGGTTCACTGTCTGATACCTCCGCATCCAGGGGCTCTTGCGGCAGCCGGAATAATTGACGCGAATATCGGCAATCTCATAATAGCGGGAATTTTATTCGCCATACCGGGTGCCCTTGCTGCAGGAGCATGGGCCGGATTTATGGTCAAAGGGAAGAATTATCCCGCTTCCGTTTATTCAGAAGGCGATTTCCGGCGAGACAAAAAAGATCTTCCCCCGGTATTTCTCTCATTTCTGCCTGTTGTACTTCCCTTGCTGCTGATAACAACCAGGTCGCTGATCAACCTCTTTGATACTGAAGGAGCGGGACTGGCGGCACGGATCTTCCGTTTTCCCGGAGAACCTGTATTTGCTCTTGCAGCAGGAGCTCTGTCAGGATTGCTGCTGATGAGGGACAGAAAGATCAGTTCACTGAACGAGGTGTTTTCAGAAGCCATTGTCAAGGCGGGTCCTATTCTCATTGTGACAGCCGCAGGGGGTATGTTCGGAATGATAATCGCACAGACAGGAGCAGGTGAGTCAATGGGCAAACTCCTTGCGGATACCAACGCGGGATTGCTTGTTCCCTTCCTGATAGCCCTGATCCTGAAAACCGCACAGGGTTCTTCCACTGTGGCAATCATCACGGCAGCGTCCCTGGTTCTTCCCATGATGAATATGCTTGGACTGGATTCCGAATGGGGACGCCTTCTGGCAATGCTGTCGATGGGAGCCGGATCAATGATTGTTTCACATGCAAATGATTCCTATTTCTGGGTTGTAACAAACTTCTCGGGGATTGATATAAAAGCTGCCTTAAGGGTTTATTCCACCTCAACCATCGTAATGGGGGTTGTGATATTCGTACTGATCTGGATATCATCGTTCATTCTTATATAGCCAGGTCAGAGGAAATGCTTTACAGAAGTGACTGAAAACGGATGTGCGGCTTTCATTCATCCGGGACCGGTGGCAGAGAAAGGGGAAGGGAAGGGAAAAAGAAAAAGAAAAAGTAAAAGTAAAAAAAGGATAATTGCGGTGAATACGTCGTTTGTAATAATCTGTTCTATATATGGATAATCGTGAAACCGGCAAGAAGATACTGATGGCAGGCATAGAAGGAGTTCTTCCCGGAAGGCTTATGGACGACCTGGTTTCGGTACAGGGCCCTGTGCTTAAAATAGGCTACCGCAGCTATAATCTTGCAGAGCTGGACAGGATATTCGTAGTCGGGGCAGGAAAAGCCAGTGCAGCGATGGCTCATTATCTTGAATCAAAAACAGGCAGCAGAATAAGCGGCGGCCATGTTGTTACGAAATATGGCCATTCATGCAGGCTCAGACATGTCACGGTTTCAGAAGCGGGTCATCCGGTGCCGGATTCCGGAAGCTATGAAGCTGCAAGGGAGATCCTGAGGATAGTATCAGAAGCTGGTGACAGGGACCTGGTGATCTGTCTGTGGTCAGGCGGAGGATCTGCCCTTATGTCGGATCATCCGGAAAATTCGTCTCCTGAAGAAATGGCGGTCCTCAATGATCTGCTTGTCAGGTGTGGTGCGGATATTGGAGAAATCAACGCTGTACGCAAGCATCTTTCAGGAATCAAGGGGGGACAGCTGGCCGTAAGGATCAGGCCGGCTGATATGGTCACAATTCTTCTTTCAGATGTAACAGGCGATCAGCCGGATATTATTGCTTCGGGTCCCACTGTTCCCGACAAGTCCACATTCGGGGATGCCCTGAATGTCATTCACAGGCATCAGCTTGCGGACCGGCTTCCTGTTTCCCTTGTAAATTACCTGAGGGAAGGTACGGAGGGTCTGAGACCGGAAACACCCAAGCCGGGTGACGGGATTTTCAGCGGATCCGCTGTTTTTATGGCAGGGACTAACAGAACTGCTCTCCGTTCTGCAAAAACTGAAGCGGAAAAGCATGGTTTCGATACCCATATTATAACCGATTCCCTCAGAGGGGATACTTCAGAGGCATTTTCCTATATTGCCGGGCAGATAGAGGATTACCGCCGCCGGGATGATCTGAAAAAGCCAGTATGCCTTCTTTTCGGCGGGGAAACAACGGTAAGGGTTGAAGGCAGCGGAAAGGGGGGAAGGAATCAGCACCTGGCACTCTATGCTGCACTGAAGCTGAAGGATATGCCCGGAGTTACCCTTGTTGCCGCCGGAACAGACGGCAATGACGGTGACACGGATGCAGCAGGGGCGGTGGTGGATTCGGGTACGGTGAAGGAATCCCTTAACATAGGCATGGATCCGGAAGCTTATCTGAGAAATTTCGATTCATATAATTTTTTCAGGCGTGCCGGCGGACATATTAAAACCGGACCGACACTTACCAATGTAATGGACCTTGTAATAATCCTTATTTCTGATAACTAATTCACAAACCAGACATGTCTCCAGCCTATATTTTCCTCATAGTAATAGCGGGAGTCAGCATGCTCCTGCTTATGGTGCTTAAATTCAGACTGAATGCATTCATTGCCCTTCTGATCACTTCGATACTGGTGGGAATTCTTGCCGGGATGCCATTGCCCGCAATAACGGAAAGCATTCAGGAGGGCATGGGCAGTACCCTGGGTTTTATTGCAACTATTGTGGGGCTGGGGGCAATATTCGGACAGATGCTGGAAAGTTCCGGAGGAGCAAGGGCACTTTCAAAATACCTGCTGAAGAAATTTGGCAGGAAAAGAGCTCCCTGGGCTCTGATGCTCAGCGGATTCATGATAGGTATACCCATTTTTCTCGATGTCGGATTCATTATTCTGATTCCTGTCATTTATGCTCTTACAAGAGAGACGAGACGTTCATTGCTTTATTTCGCAATGCCCCTCCTGGCAGGTCTTGCCGTGGGACATGCCATGATCCCTCCCACACCGGGCCCGGTAGCGGTATCAAACATACTGGAAGCAGATCTCGGATGGGTAATCCTTTTCGGAGTGATCACCGGTCTGCCTGCCGCCGTCATAGGTGGTGTGTTTTTCGGCAGGTATATTTCCGGGAAAATAGACATTCCTGCACCGGAAGGTCTTGAGATACCCGGGGAGGAACCTGATCCGGCTACAAAGAAGGTACCTTCATACGGCATAACTGCATTACTGATTTTCATACCGCTTCTTCTCATCCTCACGGGAACTTTTACAAAAGTAGGAGTGGAAAAGAATATGATACCCGCATCACTCCTGAGTGATATTATTATATTTACCGGACATCCCTTCACGGCACTTATCATTGCCACCCTGCTTTCCATTCTCCTCTGTGTAAGATTGAAAATGACCGGTCAGATGATACTCGACCTGAGTACCAGGGCACTCGGGCCTGCAGGAATAATCATACTGGTTACCGGAGCAGGGGGAGTCCTGAAACAAATACTTGTTGACAGCGGCATAGGAGTGATCCTTGCAGAATCAATAGCAGGATCGTCAATACCTCTTGTGTTTCTGGCCTGGGCCCTTGCCGCCCTGGTAAGGGTGACACAGGGATCTGCAACGGTAGCCATGATAACCGCTGCCGGAATAATCTCGCCGGTATTGCCGCTCATGAATCTCAGTCAGCCCCAAACGGCTATAATTGTGGTGGCAATAGCATCCGGAGCCACAATTCTTTCACACGTCAACGACAGCGGATTCTGGATTGTAAACAGGTATCTCGGGATGAATGAGAAACAAACACTTCAGTCCTGGACCGTTATGGAAACAATCATTTCAGTTGTCGGTCTGCTTCTGTCTCTTCTGCTGAGTGTTCTGATCAGATAAGACCGGTGCGGACTCATTGAAGATCAGGATATTCCGAATTCAGGCCCACAGGAAAGCGGCATGATCATTTTATTTTTTATTACCTGCTGTTTTCCACAAAGACTTTTTTAACTGCCTCAAGGTATCCGTAACCGAACATTGTACATGGCTGAAGATAGCTTGTTTCAGTCCATTCATTCCAGCTGTTGATTGTTATCAGGCGTACCTGCCCGGGATGGGCATCGGCATAATCCTTTGCCCTGATCAGGGCATTTTTAAAATTTTCCGGGGTATTGTTCCTGACTATCCCTGCCCTGAACATTTCAAAGCGGGGATTGTTATCCCAGCCGATTGAAACATGGGGATAATATGGTATTTTAAATTCCCTGTCAATCAGCTTCCATTCCTTTTCCACATCAGTCATAATGTCATTGTATTCCCTGTCGATGTCGGTGAAATGTACAAACTGGTAGTGGGTAATCCCGTCAAAACCAAGTTCCTTTATTATGTTTTCCTGGGAACCCAGTATGTCCCCGCTGCTTCCCCTCACACTGCTTCCGCTCCGGCGAAGTGAAAGCTGCAGATCCAGACCGCTGAAACCTGCCTTCCGGGTTTCTTTCCGGAACCATTCAAGGGCATCTTTTGTTTCACTGATTCCGCCCAGTCCCAGGATCAGGGCTTCGAGGTCATAGATCATGAAGCTTGGCCTGTTATCGTTTTTGTAATAGGAAGGATGTGAGAAATAATTTCCGATTACCCTGTGACATATTATTTCGAATTCCTTCCTGTCCACGGCCCCCTTCCATATTAGGGCATCATTCGGTTTGCCGGCATTGCGCCTGTCCCATGTCATGTCAACATCATGATTGGCCCACATGAGGTAGAATTTTACCCGGTCGTTGTTCCTGGCCCGGAGGTAGCCGTTGTTCAGGTGTCCTTCAAGGTATGGCATGCCGTCGTACCAGTACCAGTCGAAGATGAACACGTTAACCCCATGGTCGGCAGCAGCGCTGATCTCCATTTCCGCAACATAGGGGTCAGCCTCGTTGATATATCCCCAGAGGGGATAACGCGGCTGTTCATGTCCTTCAAAAGCGGGTTTATTCTTCATGACCGTTTCCCATTCCCCTATGCCTGCCGGCCAGAAAATCCTTGCACGGTCATCCGGGTGATATGACGGCCATACGTAAGCCGCCACGTCATACTTTCCGGCTGTTTTCTGTTCTGGGTTGCCCCTTTCATCACCGGCAGGGGATGTGCCGTGAATAAAAAAAAGACCACAGGCGATGGTAGTCAGTAAAAAGCTTTTTGTCCGGATTCTCATGATGGAAGTATTGGTTCAGGTTAACTCATTGGATAAAATTAAACATTAAAAATTGTCAGGCTAGCGGATACGGTAATTTCTCAGTTCCTTCCTTAGCTGTTTGTATCCGGGAAGCAGTTCCGACAGCAGTTCATAGAAGCCGGGACCGTGGTTATGGTGTTTCAGATGGCACAGTTCATGAATGATCACATAATCGATTATTTCCGGCTTTAGTTTGACCAGTTCGGAATTAAGAGTGATCCTTCCGCGTGAACTGCAACTGCCCCACCGGCTTTTCATTGAACGTACAGTCAGTCCCGCCGGCCTGAATCCTGCATGACTGTATTTCCTGATGATCCCGGCCAGTCTCTCCGGCAGTATTTCACGTGCTTTCACGGCATACCACCCTGAAACAAGATGCCTTGTCATATTCGCATCCTCAGGATCTTTCTGTCCTGTCAGGATTTCATCCTCATCAAGCCACACCCCGGATGTTTCCGAGCGGATCCTCCGCAGCCTGTACTCACTGCCGAGGAAAAGAAAGGTTTCACCGTCGGTGAATGTCCTGTCATGGTATGTAAGCAGCATACGTCTGTCACCTTCGGTGTGCTTCTTTATCCAGGCGGATTTTGAAAGGACGAACCGGTTAATGTCTTTCAGTGGTGTTCTGAATGGCGCTCTTACCGTTATGCTTTTATCGGGACGGACAATAATGCTTATTGACCGCCGGCGGGAAAAAACCAGTTCATATTTTATTTTTCCTGTTTCAGCTGGCATTTATCCGGTTCTGAGAGTGATAATGGTTATTTCGGGTGGCATTCCTATCCTGAAAGGGATTCCGAGTACACCCAGTCCGCGGTTCACATACAGATACTGATTTCCTTCGGAGTATAATCCGTTCCAGCGGGGATAATAATATGCTGCAGGGCTCCACCTGTACTTTCTGGTTATGATTCCTATCTGCATTCCGTGGGTATGCCCGGCCAGTGAAAGCTGAATGTCTGTCCTGCCGGCCACCTCACTGTCCCACTGATTCGGATCATGGCACAGCAGAATCTTCAGGCCGGCACTACCGGTTCCGGAAATGGCTTTCCCGATATCCCCGTGTATTATCCGGGGATGCCGTCCGCTGGTTGTGATTCCCATGACAGCCACTTTAACTCCGTGTATATCAATTATATCATTTTCATCATTCAGTACCCTGTATCCCGAAGCGGATATCAGGCTGTCCATCAGTACAGGAGTCATTCTTTTTTCTTCAGTTTCACCGGAAGGAAAATATGTTCCCATGTCATGATTTCCGAGTATGGCATAATTTCCGTATCTGCCCCGGTATTTTGACAGGATGGTGTCAAAGCCGGTGAACTCCCTGCTTCCGACAGTAACAAAATCACCCGTGTTGATTATCAGGTCGGGCTGATATTTTTCTATTCTTTTCATTACATCGTCAAGGCGGCCGGGATGTCTGAAGAAACTGCTGAGGTGAAGGTCCGACAATTGTGCAATTACCAGTCCGTCAAGTGAAGGGTTCAGATTTTTCAGCCTGACCGTGACTTCTTCCGTCCTGAAATTATATCTGCCTGTATAAGAGCCATGCACTACAACAAGAAATATCAGTCCGGAGAATATAAGACCACTTTCCGTCAGCAGGCGGCTGTGGCCTCCTTTTTTAGTTCTCAGGAGTTTTCCCGTGAAATGGAGAAAGCAAAGCAGTATCCTGGGGGTCAGTATGGCGCTTAACAGTCCGGAAAAAATGAGCTGCTTGTTTATATACTCCGGATCATCGGCATGTCCCTTGAAGAAAATTACAGTCAGCGCATAAAACCAAACTGCAAGGGAGAGGGCCGAATGGACTGCCATGATTCCATAATATGCTGACCGTGAGCCTCGTGAAAAATGATCCTTCAGCGTGAGGAATGAGAGAATCTCAAACAGGAGCAGTATGAAAAGCAAGAATGTCATAGTCAGCAGGCAGATTTCAAAAATAAATGAAATAAAATTAAGACAGGAATATTTACTTTAGTCTGCATAAATTTGTGCGATTATGTCTGTAGTCAGGTTTTATGACAAATCCCATATTCCGGAAGGGAAGCTTATCTATTCGGTAATTCCTGCAAGGTACAGGGGAAAATGGATTTTTCTCCGGAAGACAACACGGCCGACCTGGGAGATATGTGCAGGTCATATAGAAGATGGTGAAACTTCAGATGAGGCTGCAGAAAGGGAACTGATGGAAGAAACCGGGGCGCTTGAATTCTCACTCAGCCTGATAGCCACTTATTCAGTTGAAAATGAAGGCAGGACAGGATATGGCAGGCTTTATTATGCCGAAGTCACTGATATCGGTGATGTTCCTGACAGGTCTGAAATTGCGGAAAGGATATTTGCTGACGGGCTTCCTGATGATCTGACCTATCCTGAGGTACAGCCTGTGCTTTTCGGCCGTGTTCTGAACTGGCTTGGTGAGGGGCACGGGGATTAGATATATTCAAAGCTTACCTTTTTCAGCCACTTATCTTCAAGGAGTCTTGCGATTCTTTTTACCACTGTCCTGCGGATCTCGAGCTCGACAGGCAGGCTGGGATCCTGATGGGCTATATTTATCCTGGTGCCTATGATAAAATGTATTTCATCGCTTTCCATCAGCAGTTTCACTATTTTGTCAGCCGGGCCCTTTCCGAGATGAACACTGTTATTGAATGTTTTGAGGATTTCATTTACCTTCTGAAGGGTAAGGATGCCTTCCGTCACCAGGTCTATTTCCTCAATGAAGCTTTCGGGAGGCAGTTCGGGATCTTCAAAAATCAGCTCGTCAACAATTTTCCTGTTCAGTTCCCTTGCAACAATGTCGGCGGTGGTTCCCCCGCAGATTATGACCTTTCCTTGGTAGTTTTTGATTTTGGAGGCGAGCTCCGTATCCTTGTCCTTTTCATAGGGCGGTCCTGTGCTGATGAGCAGTTTCCTGGGCTCCCTGAAGTATATGACAGAACAGCTTATATCGTCTCTTGCCCTGTAGCCGTCATTCTTATGAGCCATTGTGACTATCTTGGCTGCAAGCGTATTTGCTGAAAGGGAAGCATCAGCCGTTACGAGTCCGGAAACATAGCTCAGTATGTTTTCCCTTTCCCATCCAAAGGGAAAGTCATCGCTTCCCATGCCGCTTTGCGATACCCCGTCGGTGAAAAATATTATGCGGTCTTCCTTTTCTGGTTCGAGAGTGCAGGTTTTCAAAACTTTTCCCTCGTGTTTGCCCTTTTCCAGGATCACTTTTTTCCATGAGGGATCAAACTCCTGGTTACCCCTCAGGATTATTGCGGACGGATTGTCATATTCAAGAATATTTGTCCTGCCGCTGCTTTCTATATCAACTATGGTGAAGGTTGAATAGGCTATTTTCCTCTCGCTGCATACGGGAAGGGTGTTCATGATTATTTCCGCAATCCTGTCAACTTCCTTGTGTTCCCTGGTAAAGTTAAGTGCCATGGTGGATGTGAGAGTTGCCAGGATATTGGCCTTGACGCCATGTCCCATGCCGTCGGAGAGAACAGCAATGATCCGGTTTTCCTCCCGGATTGACCTGTACAGGAACACGTCGCCGCATATCCTTTCCCCGTCGTGGTTGCGCTGCTGGGAATTAACCTCTATGTAAAAGTCCTGCTTCAATAACGGGCTTTATGTTTTATTTTTGATATTGCTCCTCTTTTTGTAGGATTCAATGATGGAGTTGAGCATCTGTTCCGTGTCCGAAGCTCCTTCCCCGAGGAGAAAGCCGATCTTCTGAACCATTTCAAGATTTTTCTCAATGACTTCCGAAACCCTGGTTATTACTTCCTCGCCCTGGACTTCGGGTGAGTACAGATCCCTGATGATTGCCCCGCACATCTTGTTCTTCTTTATGGGAAATATGGAGATGTTCAGCATCTTGTCGTCAAAGTGGACATCCCTGCTTACCACGGGTACATCTTCCCTGATGACATAGGTGAACATGTTGTACACGTTGAAGGGAATGAGGGTTCTCAGATCCGCTCCGGTCAGGCCCGGAATAATTTCAGAAATGGCTTCCGCATCTTCCCCCAGGATATTGATAAAGCTCCTGTTTGAATGAAGGATTTTCAGATTATTGTCAACTATCACAACGCCTGAGGTAAGTTTTTCAAGCATGTTGTGAAGCATGTCGGAGGCGCCCTGGGCAATTTCCTTCTCCCTTCTGGCAAGCTCCTCTGACTCTTTCAGGGCCTTTTTTGTTTCCGCAAGCTTTCTGTTTGTCTGCCGGAGAGTTTCGATATACTCCTGTTTATTGCGGAGATTGAAAGTATGGCACATTTCGGGTATTGCCAGTCCTTTGGCGACTATTATGGCGAAATCACGGCAGGAACCGTATCCGCATGCCCCGCAGTCGAGTTTCTCCTCCGCATCATACTTTCCGATTATCTTCATCACTTCATTGATTGCCTCCTCGGGAGGTTCGGGAATCCTCTGGTCATTGGGACTGAAGGTTCTTGAGAAATCCAGATTCATCCACCTGTCCATGTTTTTCTGCCACAGATCCTTGTCGAGGGTTGATATACGTTTCTCGGCATATCTGCTTACCAGTGCCCTTCTGCGGAATTTCTCACTGTGGTTTTCCATGCCCGGGCCGAGAAGGCAGCCATGGCAGAAGAACAGATTGAAATGATGATGTATGGTGTCAATGTGCCTGTCGAAGTCGTGAATGGCTTCCAGGCAGTCTTCACTGCCTGAGGCGGTTATTACCTTGCTTGTAACCATGTCGCGTTTCAGTCCGCCGGCCTGTATTATCCCCGGAGGAAGCGGATACAGGGCTCCCCAGTATCCGTAAGGCGGATCGAATTCCGACATTTTCACAAGTCTTTCCTGTATGCCTGCCTCATCGAACATCTGTCTGAGTTCAATGAATGTCAGCACGCTTTCAATCAGTTTCCCTGAACGGTAATTCAGTATTTCATCCTTGGCATCGATGCAGGGTCCGATATGAACCAGGGCAGTGTCTTCATCATAGAGCTCCTTCACCACCATGGCCGTGGCTATCATTGGAGATACCAGGGGGGCGAGGTTGGGAGTCAGTTCAGGGTGGTATTTTTCAATGAGCTTGACAATGGCAGGGCAGTTTGCGGTTATGTAGTACTTGCCTTCCGCCTTGCTGAAGAGCTCAACATAGTGGGCCGCTATGAGGTCGACGCCGAATGAAACTTCGTGAACGTAATCAAATCCGAGGGAGCGGATCATGGTGACAAATTTCCGGTAATCGGTTATATCATCAAATTCCGATGCTATGCTTGGTTCTATAAGGGCGGCAGTTTTACGGCCCGATGACAGGATTGCCCTCACTTCATCCTTTGAGTCGCGGAATTCCACAGCACCCCTGGCACAGGATACAAAGCATAATCCGCATCCTATACATCTTTCGGGAACAATAACAGGATGTGCCTTCTGGGGCCTTACCTCGATGGCATTTACCGGGCAGACACGCACGCAGGAATAGGAATTCCTGCACTTTGCCTCGTTGATTGTCAATACCGGTTTTCTTTCATTCATTTTGCTTCCTTCCGGATATTATTTAAGTTTTGCCAGTTCCCTGTCCAGTATACTTTCAATCCCGGCAAGATTAATTCCTTCAATAATCTTACCGTTTATGCTCAGATTCGGGCCATTGGTACAGTTACCCATACAGCGGGCACCCCTGAAAACCACTTTGTCTTCAAGGTGATGCTTCTTCAGATATTCTTTTATAAATACTGCAACATCCTTGTTTCCTCTTGAGAAACAGGAGCTTCCCAGGCAAATCTGCATTTCTGTAACGCTGATCATTACTCTTACTGCCTTTTCTGTGACAACAGCCTCAAAAATAATAATTATTCCGATTGCTTATTAATCCCATGCTATCATATTGTTAAAAAAATAACATTGTTTATTTTGTAACAATAAATATTTATATTTGTCTAACCTATTTCGTTATCCTGATGAGTGCGGAAATTGAATCCATAATGAAAAAATACAGACCCGGGAGAAGAGAGGATCTTATTCCGCTTCTTCAGGAGATCCAGGATGAAAATGGCTATCTGTCGGAAGATATCATTGTAAAAGCCGGAAATTTTATCGGACTGAGCACTACAAAGATCTATGGGCTTGCCACATTCTATGACCAGTTCAGGTTCCTTCCCGCAGGGCGGATAATAATAAGAATATGCAACGGAACATCCTGTTTCCTCAACGGGTCGCAAAATGTCATCAGCAAGATCAGGGAAGAGACCGGACTGGCTCCCGGGCAAACATCCAGGGACGGCCTGTTCAGCTATGAGATTGTTACCTGCATGGGTGGCTGTACCAGGGGACCCCTGCTGACCGTGAACGATGACTATCAGCTGAATGTGAAACCCGGACAGATTCCGGATTTGCTCCGCAAGCTCAGGTACATTGCCGAAAATGATTAAATGGAAGATATCAGGAAATTTCTGACCACCCGGGTTCTGATGCTGGAATCGGACACTCTGCCTCCTGAAACGGAAAAAGTTCTCGGACAGATCCGCCGGGATAAAACCGATCGTCCGGTAATTTTTCTTTCTACAGGAACCAGCAGTATGATTGCCGGTTCGGAAAGGACCCGTTCCGCGCTGAGGACATATCTAAATGACAGTGAGACAGAAGTTGAAATCATAAAAGTGGGTTGTACCGGTCCGGCAAATTTTGAACCACTTATGGCCATTCAGCTTCCGGGCAAGAACAAGCTTTTTTTCAGGAATATTACTGAGGAGAAGGTGGAACCGCTTCTCAACGGAGTGTTTCACAACGACATAAATCATGATGATCTGGTCGGCCAGCAGGGAGGCACCGGATTTGAACTATGGCCGGGAATTCCGTTTCTTTGCGACCATCCGTTCTTTTCACATCAGAAAAGGATTATCCTGGGAAACTGCGGCTGCTATAACCCGGAAAGCATTGAGGAATATATTGCAAGAGGCGGATACAGGTCCTTTGTGAAAGCCATCAGGCATTATACCTATGAAGAGGTATGCGACATCGTTGAAAGAAGCGGGTTAAGGGGAAGAAGCGGGGGAGGTTATCCGACCGGCCTGAAATGGAAACAGGCGCTGAACACTTCCTCAACGTCAAGATACCTGATCTGCAACGCCAAGGAGAGTGATCCCGGGGCCTTCACCGACAGGCTTATAATGGAAAGCGACCCTCACCGGCTGGTTGAGGGTGTTGCCATTGCAGCCTATGCAATCGGATCATCAAACGGAATAGTATTCTACAGAAGGGGCTCGGAGCACGGGCGGCAAAGATTACAGAAGGCAATTGACGATGCCAGGGAATACGGCCTGCTCGGTCATAATATATTTTCGAGCGGCTATAACCTGGATATAGTGATTCGTCAGGAACCCGGCGCATTTGTGTGCGGTGAGGAAACCGCTCTTATAAGCACTCTTGAAGGGAAAAGGGGAATGCCCCAGCTTAAGCCGCCATATCCCACAACCTACGGTTTATTCGGGAAACCCACGGTGATAAACAATGTTGAAACCCTGATGAACATTCCCGTGATAATGCAGCACGGACCCGAATGGTTTCGTTCATTCGGGACGGAGGGGAGTCCGGGCACCAAGATTTTTGCTTTGGCGGGAAAAGGCCGCCTTTCCGGCGTGGTGGAAGTGGAAATGGGTACTTCATTCAGGACCATTATTGAAGATATTGCTGACGGTATAAAAGACGGAAAGAAATTCAAGGGAATACAGATCGGCGGATCATCAGGTTCGTTTCTTACTCCGGAAAATCTGGACCTTACCGTGGATTTTGAGGAGATGAGGGAAAACGATCTTGTAATGGGTGCAGGAGGATTTGTGGTAATTGATGAGGATACCTGCATAGTTGACATGGTCAGGTATTACATGGAATTCATGCGGAATGAAAGCTGCGGAAAGTGCATTCCCTGCCGTGAAGGTACCGGACGCATGCTTGAGATACTGGAGAACGTTATAAGAAAGCCATCGGATGAGGAATCCGTTACCACACTGGAACGTTTCAAGGGTGTAATGCAGCTTGAGACCATTGCTTCGGTGATGAAGGACACTTCGCTGTGCGGGCTGGGCCAGACGGCACCGAATCCCTTTCTGAGCGCCCTCAGGAATTTCAGGGAGGAGTTTGAGGAACATATTTTCGACAGGAAATGCAGGGCCAATGTATGCAGGGGATTGCGGACATTTGTCATTGATGTGGACAAATGCACCGGATGTACCGTATGTGCTGCAAAATGCCCGGCCAGCGCCATTTACGGGACAAGGCTGCAGCCATTCTTCATTGTTGAGGAGAAATGTACCGGCTGCGGTATATGCTATGATGTCTGTAAATTCAGTGCGATAATAATAAGATAGGGGTCATGCTCTTTACAATTCAGGTAAATAACAAGAAGATCAGGGCAGAAAAGGGTGAAACCATTCTTTCCGCACTGAACCGTAACGGTATTATTATACCAACCCTCTGCAGGATGAAGGATTTTACACCCACCGGTGCCTGCAGGATGTGCGTTGTTGAGGTTGAGGGCCGCGACCGCCTCGTTGCAGCATGTTCCCAGCCCGTGGAGGAGTGGATGAAGATCAGAACGCATTCGCCGAGAGTCATTACGGCGCGGAAAACCAATGTGGAGCTTCTGCTCTCCAATCATCCCGACGACTGTCTTTATTGTGACAGGAATCTGAATTGCGAGTTGCAGCGCCTGGCCGAGGAACTGAATATAAGGGAGAGAAGAATAAAGGCAAAGAAGATCCGGCCTATGCTCGACCAGTCCAGTCCCTCCATTGTAAGAGAACTCTCAAAATGCATTCTCTGCGGCAGGTGTGTAAGGGTATGCGAGGAAGTGGTTACTGCCACATCAATCGATTTTATTTACAGGGGAAGCAGGATACATGTCGGCCCTGCAATGGACCGTGATTTCAATTTCTCGAGCTGCATCAACTGCGGCCAGTGCATAACCGTATGCCCTACAGGTGCCCTACATGAAAAATATAATATATCCGAAGTACAGGAATACCTTAATAATCCTGAATTCCTGAAAGTGATTCAGTATTCCCCCGTGGTTCCTGCAGGCATTGCGGAAGAAAGCGGTATCAAGTACAACCGTGATTTTGACAGGATTCTGAATTCCGTGCTGAGGAAAATAGGATTTGAAAAAGTCTATAATACAGGAACCGGAACCGATATCCTGATATGGGAAATGGCGGAACAGCTCAGGGACAGGATCAGGTCGGGGCTTAAGGAACCACTCTTTATCTCGGCATGTCCGGCATGGAATAAATATGCAGAGCAGTTTCTGCCCTCGTATCTTCCCATGTTGTCAAGCCTGAAATGCCCCCAGCAGATTGCCGGCTCGCTTGTAAGGACAGCGATTGCTGATCAGGCCGGTGTAAAACCCGAAAAGATTTTTTCAGTATCGGTCACACCCTGTACTGCAATGAAATTCGAGGCAAGGCGTGACGGAATGATGCGCAGGGGGATAAGCGACATTGATTCAGTGCTGACGGTAAGGGAACTGGGCAGGCTGATCAGGCTGTACGGAATAGATCTGAACAATTCAGGTTCAGAACAGGCTGATTCCCCCATGGAAGGATTCAGCTCTGCCGCATCCCTGGCAGAATTATCCGGCGGACTTGCTGAAGGAATAATAAGAACCCTGTGTTATTCCGAAACCAGGCAGTCACCCGCCAGGCAATATATGAAGAAACTCAGGGCCGGGGCCTCTTTCAGGGAAACCGTTATACCCGCAGGCCGGTATGAGGTCAGCGTTGCAATCGTTGACGGGCTCACCGGTCTGGAAAAACTGCAGTCATCGCTGGATGCCGGCAATAAATATGATCTTGTGGAAGTGATGGTTTGTCCGGGAGGATGCATCAACGGTGCAGGAATGCCGTTCAGGAACCAGAAAGACGACAGGAAGAACCTTGCCCGGATGATTTATCAGGCTGATGAGCATGATGCAATAGATCTGCCGGAAAATTCGCCGGTAATGATGAATTTTTACGACAAACTGATTGCTGAAAACAACGAGATAGCTGATAAGAAAATATTTCACACCCATTATGTGAAAAGAAATGTCCTGCTGTGAAAGGCTGCAAGTGCCTGATCCGGAATGTTTCCGATGACACGGGCTTCAGGTCTGAAGACCGGCAGCGGGCTGCCGGACCGGAGATGACCGGTACCGGGACGGGAAACCGGATACTGCAGGGAGCAAAAGGCTTTCTGAGACTGGAACAGGGAATTCAGAATCAGGAAATGCAGTAACAGAAATAAACACAATAAACAATGCTTGTCTATACCATAAAAGAACTTTGCCGCACCTGTTACACTTGTGTGAGGGAATGTCCTGCAAGGGCTATACGCATAGAAAACGGACAGGCTGAAGTTATTGAAGACAGGTGTATTGCCTGCGGCAACTGCACAAAGGTGTGCAGCCAGGGTGCAAAGGTATATCTCAACACCACCGGCAGGGTATCCAAGCTCCTTTCGGGAAATGACAGTGTTGCCGCCATTGTCGCACCCAGTTTTCCGGCGGAATTTTCAGAAATCGGCGATTACAGGATTCTGGTCGGCATGCTCCGCAGGCTGGGTTTCAGATATGTTGCCGAAGTATCATTCGGAGCCGATCTGGTTGCGCAGAAATACAGGGAACTGGTGGATGAGGGCAGGGAAACCTTCATAACATCCGATTGTCCCTCCATAGTCAGCTATGTAAAGTACTATCATCCTGCCCTTGTCGGCAAGCTTGCCCCGGTTGTTTCGCCAATGGTGGCAATGGCCAGAGTGATTCACGCCAGATACGGGGCAGATACCAGAATAGTATTCATCGGGCCGTGTGTTGCCAAGAAGGCAGAGAGCAGCGATATTGATGAAGCCCTTACCTTCAGCGAGCTGAGGGACCTGTTCGAGGAGCATGGTATAAAGCCGGAGGATGCCGAAGCTTCCGAATTTGATCCTCCTGCAGGAGGAAGGGGGGCAATATTCCCGGTAACCAGGGGGCTCCTTCAGACCGCTGACATCAATGATGATGCAATAACGGGAAATATTCTTGCCGCCGAGGGCAGGATAGATTTCCAGGAAGCCCTGAAGGAATTTGAAGCGGGTCTGATAAAGAACCATAGTATGGAACTCCTGTGCTGTGAGGGCTGTATCATGGGACCCGGGATTTCCAGGAACACAAGGCAGTACACCCGCAGGGCACTGGTAAGCATTTACGCCAATCAGAAAATGGAGACTCTTGACATTGAGGCGTGGAAAGCTTATATTGATGAGTATAAAAAACTGGATCTTTCCATTCATCACAGGGCTGATGACCACAGGATTCATCTTCCTGACGAGAAGGATGTGAAGGAGGTTCTGATAGCCATGGGCAAGCTGACTGAGAAGGATCATCTTGATTGCGGTGCATGCGGTTATGAAACATGTGTGGAGCATGCTGCGGCAGTGAAGATCGGTCTGGCCGAGGAGGAAATGTGCCTGCCCTATACTATTGAAACGCTTCACAAATCGGTTAAGGAGCTGGCTCTCTCGAATGAAAAACTGAGTTCCATGCAACTGGCGCTGAAACAGTCTGAAAAGCTTGCACACATGGGGCAGTTGTCGGCAGGAATTGCACATGAGCTTAACAATCCCCTGGGTATTGTGATCATGTACAGCAATATCCTCCTGGAGGAAAGCAAACCGGATGATCCGGTGACAGAGGATCTGAGACTGATTGTTGAACAGGCCGGCAGATGCAAGAAGATTGTTGCAGGTCTTCTCAATTTTGCACGAAAGAGCCAGGTTGACCATCAGCTGGTCAGTATCAGGGATCTGGTGATGCACAGCATAGAGAGTGTCATCATACCTGAGAATATTGAAATGAATGTTGATGACCATACCAGTAATCCCGATGCATGGCTTGATTCCGAACAGATGATACAGGTTGTTTCAAATCTTATCAAGAATGCGGTTGATGCTATGCCTGACGGCGGCAGGATAAATATCCTGCTCGAAGACACCCTGAGTGACATAAGCATTACCGTGGGAGATACGGGAAGCGGAATAAAGGAAGAGGACAGGGTGAAAATATTTGAACCCTTCTTTACCACCAAAAGTCTCGGTAACGGTACCGGGCTCGGTCTGGCAACAACCTACGGCATTGTAAAGATGCATAAGGGCCAGATAAGTGTTGAGTCGGACAATGATCCGTCAAAGGGCCCCACAGGGACGAGATTTAAGATTGTACTGCCCCGGCGCAAGGGATAGGGGACTGCCTGCCGGAAAAGAAATAAAAAATGAAATTTTCAAAACTTTAAGGATATTTGTACCGAGATGAAAAAGAGTGATTTTACTATTCTTGTGGCTGATGATGATCCGGATTATCTCTATCAGACTGTTTTCAACCTGAATAAGGCCGGTTACAAAACCATTACGGCAGAAAGTCAGGCTGAGGCGGAAGCAATAATTGAACGCTTCCGTCCTGATCTTGCCATTTTTGATCTTATGATGGAAAGTGATGACAGTGGTTTTATACTGTGCTACAAAATAAGGAAAAAATATCCCGATGTTCCGGTGATACTTGCAACTGCCGTTTCGAGGGAAACCGGCATGTCGTTCAGTGTTGACACGGAGAGGGAGAAATCATGGATCAGGGCCGACAGGTATCTTGAGAAGGGAATACGTGCCGAGCAGCTCGATCAGGAAATAATGAAACTGTTAAAAATATAGGAAATGGCAGTATTGAAAGTACTTGTCATAGATGATGAACCTGGAATCCGCTCCGGTGTCACCAGGATACTCAGGGATTTTCAGGTTACCTATCCCTTCATGGATGAGGATTATACATTCGAGATGTATGAAGCACCCACGGGTGAGCAAGGTATTGAAATGCTTGAGAAGGACAAGCCGGACATTATTCTTCTCGACAATAAACTGCCCGGCATGCAGGGAGTGGAAGTCCTTGAATACATTCACAACAAGAATTATGACATCATGGTTGCGATGATAACCTCATACGCTTCCCTTGATGTGGCGGTCAAGGCTACGCGTGACGGAGCCACCGATTTCATTCCCAAGCCTTTTACACCCCAGGAGCTTAAATCGAGTATTGAAAATATAACCAAACAGCTATATCTCAGAAGAATAACCCGCCGCCTCACCGAGGAGGGGAAACAGATAAGGTATCAGTTTCTTTCCGTTCTTTCACATGAGCTGAAAGCACCTCTCAATGCCGTGGAGGGCTATCTCAGGATGATGCAGGGGAGGGAAGCGGGCGACAGGATAAGTGATTATACCGACCATATTGACAGATCATTGCAGAGAATACAGGGAATGAGGAACCTGATCATGGATCTGCTGGATTTTACCAAGATACGTCTGGAAAAGAAGGAAGGCAGGATCAGAACCCTTGATCTTGCTGAAATAGCCAGGGGGGCAATAGTTACAGTGCAGCCCTATGCCATCCAGATGGAAGTCACCGTCAGTCTGGATGTGAGATCAGACGCTTTCATAGAGGCAGATCCCGCCGATATGGACATAATCTTCAACAATCTTGTTTCCAATTCGGTAAAATACAATAAACCCGGAGGCAGGGCGGACATCATTATAGATTCGGACGATAAGGAGGTTGTTATCAGGTTTGCAGACGGGGGAATAGGTATCAGCGAGGAAGATATTCCCGATCTCTTTACTGAATTTGTAAGGATAAAAAATGAAAAAACAAGAAATATAACAGGAAGCGGACTGGGGCTTTCCATAGTAAAGAAGATTGTTCAGCTTTATTTCGGGACAATCACAGTGGAGAGCACCCCGGATGTAGGAACGGTTTTTACTGTAAGATTACCAAAGAACTCCTCATCCGTAACCTGAAGCAATGTGAGATTTTCATGCTCCGCGGATTTTTTCTGGAATTAATGATGACTGTATGAAATCCTTATCCTGTGAGTGCTGTGGACAAATACCTGCAAATGTGAAAACAAACTGCAGGAATGAAGCTTTGCCCTTTAAATCCGGTAGGCTTATGCAAATCAGTAAATCTTCAATAAAAGAGTAATAATGTTTTTCTATGAAATTACCGGGTAAAACAGTTGAACGGCTCAGCGAATACAGAAGGACACTCCTCGGATGTCTGGAAGAAAAGAAGAATTTTATTTTTTCCCATGAACTCGCGGCAAGACTGCATATTACAGCGGTTCAGGTAAGGCGCGACCTGATGCTTATAGGTTATTCCTCGGTGCTGCGAAAGGGATATGATGTAAGGGAACTTATCGAGACAATCGGAACCATCATTGATTCGGATGTTACGCTGAATGTTGCGATAATAGGTATTGGCAATCTCGGCAGAGCCGTTGCGGGATACTTCCGGGGAAAAAGATCAAAACTCAGTCTTGTAGCCTCCTTCGACACCGATCCGCACAAGGTGAACAAGGTTATTTCCGGAGTCAGATGCTATCCTGCCACGGAAATGGAAAAGATAATAGGTGAGCTTGACATCAGGATAGCTATAATCACGGCCCCGGCAGATTCAGCCAGGGAGATTGCCGCTGAGGCCGTCCGCTGCGGGATAAAGGGAATCATGAACTTCACCACCATATCGCTTGTTGTTCCTTCATGGGTGTATCTGGAAGAATATGATATGATAACCTCCATAGAAAAAGTTGCTTATTTCGTTAAGGAAAACAAGGTTTAGAATCATATTCATAATGAGAATTTTCAGAGGATTTGAAGAAGTAAGGGGAATCAGAAATCCCGTTGTTACAACCGGATCATTCGACGGGGTTCATATAGGCCATAAAACCATTCTTAACCGGCTCAGGATGCTTGCCACGAAGCATGAGGGAGAATCGGTTCTGATCACCTTCCATCCGCATCCCAGGAAAGTGCTTTATCCCGACACTGCCGGAAAGGACCTCAAACTTATTAACACACAGGAGGAAAAGCTTGAACTTCTCAGGAAAGCCGGACTTGACAATGTGATAATAGTGGAATTCACCAGGGAGTTTTCAAGAGTCACCAGTGAGGAGTTTGTCAGGGATTACCTGCACAGCATCCTGAAGGCGAGAGTAATAGTGGTGGGATTTAATCACCATTTCGGATTTAACCAGGAAGGGGATTACAGGCATCTCTGGAACTGGAGGAAAAAGTATGACTTTGAAGCCGAGGAGATTCCCGAACAGGAAGTACAGCACGAAACGGTCAGTTCCACAAAGATCCGTAAAGCCATAAGGGAAGGTTATATACAGAGGGCAAATGCATATCTTGATCATTATTATCTTGTTATGGGAATGGTGACAGAAAGCGCTTTGCCGGGAATTGCAGACAAAGTACATTTTGTCCGCATGCCCGTGACTGAAGAGAGCAAGCTCCTTCCTTCACCCGGGCTTTATGCAGTGTCCCTTGTGTCGGAAAATGCTGCTTCAAAGGCAATGGCCTTCATCGCCCAGACTGACGGATCCGGACAGGAGTTATTCATCAATATATTTGAGAATGAGGAATCATTCCCAGGAGAAAGAATCTCAGTGCTTTTTCATAAGAAGATACACGGAGCCTTGTCGCCGGATGATCTGCACTTTGAATACCGCCTCGTAACTGCAAGGGATGAAATATCCGAACTCATTTACTGACATTAAGGCAGCGGAACAGATACTTTCTATATACTTTCTGTGCACTTCTTAAGCCTCCTTTCTTCCGGATGCTGTTTACAGTAACTGTCCGAAGAATACCGCATTCAGGAATATCTTGTTTGTACCGTACCATATTGCCCTGAAGTTGGTATTGTCGTAAATGGAAATGATCCTGCCGCGGTGAACCGAAACAAATGAGCTTCCTTTCAGCCGTTCGGTATTTTCCCTGGTGCAGTAGCCGCTGAGCAGCGGATCTGAGGTATAAACTGCCGGGTTAGCGTAAATATCCCCGACCTTCTTTACTGCAGCTGTTCCTGTTTTCATTACCGGGACGATATCCCCGGTATATCCGTAACACAGGGGGTGGGTGAGATCAAGTTTTACTGAAAATATTGAACCGGGTATCTGGCGTACCTGATTATTCATGGCCCTGTGTGCATATATTCCTTCCTTCAGGACTGATTCCGCCGGGGGTATGTATTCAATCTCAGCCAGTTTGTTTGCAGCCAGCCAGTTGTTGCCGCCCTTGTAGCCAATGATGGTCCCGCCCTGCCTGTTCCATGACATGATTTTCTCAATTCCCCGGGGACCCAGTGCGGGGGAGCCTGCAATGACAAGCACGTTATAGCGGTTAAGGTCGGCATTGTCAAATGCTGCCGGACGTATCATGGTCACCGGCATCCGGAAGCGGGTGTCGAGCATATGCCATATTTCACCGGCGTCCAGGCTGTTTATTCCATCCCCGGCAATCAGGGCCACCGATGGTTTTTCAAGCACCACAAAATCACTGCTTCCAAGGTCAATTCCCTCTTCCGTGAAACCGGTGCTGACACCGTGTACAGTCAGGCGGAATTTTTCAGCTGCCGACAGAATGATTTTTTTCAGTTCTGTCCTGCTGACCGGCTGATCATTTGCATGGATCATAATTGTGCCGCAGCCGAATGCATGGTTCAGTTCACTGTTCCTGTATGCGAATCCGGCCTTTGCGACCCTTGTCCTTATTCCTGCATTCTGCAGTTCAAAAAGCGCTGCGGGAGCAAGGTATTCCTTCCATTCAAAGAGATATGCAAAGGGATCTTCCGGTCCCAGCAGCTTTCCTTCGGCAAGCGGAACTTCCCTGATTTCCTTCCCCCTTAGTGCTTCGGCTTCCCTGGTCTGTGTGATTGCTGCATACCGGATGTTGAAGGACATGGGAAGTATCCAGGTGGAAATGTCATAAAAAGTACTGTCTGTAAATTCCTTAACGGGTTCAAACAGGCTTCTTACAAACCTGTGTTCATTCTGTTTCAGGGGAACAATATAGGAGGCGCCTGCACTGTAGCTGATTCCGTTTATGACTGCATCCCTTGAGAGACCGTAGACCTTTATCTGATGGCTTTTCAGAATGCGGATAAATTCAGAAAGCCTTCCCTTGTCGTCAGGTTCGGTGAAAATATAGGCTTTCACAGGATGCTTGTCAGCCAGTGCCGCTGCTTCCCTGTAAAAACCCGCCAGGCTGTTCAGGAGCTTTTCCCTCATTGCCAGTCCTGCTTCAAGGGTTGAAAGGGATACTGCAACCTGGTTCCGGATGGTATAGGGAAAGGACAGGAGCATGTTGGAAGTTTCGCGGAGATGTCCTTTCACTCCGGCCTGTTCAAAAAGAATGCCGACCGATCCGTGAATGTCGGGGTAGGATGAACCTTTTCCGATATAGAAATCGTCATAGCTTTCTTCCGTAACATAAAGGGTTCCGATCCGGTTGAGGAACTTTTCGTGGAATTTCCCGATTTCTGCCGTCAGCTGCTGGTTTTCTGAGGGTGTTAACGGATTGTTGCGGGTCGGGATCCCGGGCTGGTAAAAAAATGTTGCATTCGGACCCTGTTCGTGATGGTCGGTAACAATGTCGGGCCTCCATCTGTAAAAGGCCGCCACGCGTCCTACCGATTCGGGATGCTGCAGCAGAAGGTAGTCCCTGTTCAGGTCGAACATGTAGTGATTGCTTCTTCCGCCCGGCCAGTTTTCGCTGAATTCCCAGGAGCGGGGATCCGGGTTGTCGTTAAGGCTGCGGCTGAAATTGACCCATGTTGAGTGGCGCTGCATGCCATCCGGGTTAAGTGCAGGGTCAATCAGTACCACGATGTTCCTCAACAGTTTATCAATGGACGGACCTTCCCCTGCAGTCAGGTAATAGGCAACCAGTACGGATGCATTCTGGGAACTGGATTCATTGCCGTGAATACCATAGCCAAGCTTTATAAAAACCGGTGCATTGCTGATATCCGTTCCGGAGGATTTTTCCGGATCAGCCAGACTGATATGCTGCAGCCTGAGCCGTTCAAGGTTCCTGATATTCTCAGGTGAGCTTATAATGAGGTGACCAAGCGGCCTGCCCTCATGGCTCCTGGCATATTCCTCCCACAGGGCCCTGTCGGAGGAGCGGGCGAGCTCCTGCATGTAGTAGTAAAGCTTGTCGTGAGACAGATGCCATTCCCCGATCTGGTGACCCGCGAATTGTTCCGGTGTGATAATCTTCCCGTTAAAGGTCACGTCATCGGGAAAATACCAGGAAGTGGCAGGCTGGGACAGGATTACCTGGCTCATCAGAAGAGCCGGAATTAAAGCTGTTATGATCCTCATTGCTTGATAATGAATGTTGATCCTGCAATTTAGGAAAAAATGATTCAGAAAGACAGGCTGTGCAATCCTTTTTCAAAGAGTGTCGCCGAAATCCTTTCTGTATGCTTCAGCCAGTCTTTCGGGCCAGTCACTGACAGGCTCCAGCCTGCCGGTGAAAAACCTCAGTACCGGAGGTTCTTCCACAAACCTTAATCCGCCCACCAGTTCCCTGTTTTTGTACAACCAGTTAAGACGGTCAATAGTGTATTCCACCTGGGAAAGGGTAAATACCCTTCTCGGCAATGCCAGCCTCATCAGTTCAAGATCGGCATATATCTCATTACCATCCTCATCACGGGTGCTGCTCATGGTACCCCTTTCCATTCCCCTCACTCCCGAAGCAATGTAAAATGCTGAAACAAGGGATGCGGCAAGATATTCCGACTGCGGCAGATGGGGGAGGAACTGGGTGGCATCAACATGGCAGCCAAGTGCCCCGCCGGGTGTTACCACGGGAATACCGAGCTTTACAAGCTCTCCTATCATGTATTCTATGAACATCGGAGACTGACCGACAACATCCTCTTCCAGTGTCTCTGCAAGTCCCTGCGCCATTGCTTCTATTTCCCGGACCGAAATACCCCCGTAGGTGAGAAATCCTTCATATAATGGAACCAGATGCTTCATACTTGTATATATATCTTCGGAATTGGTACAGATAGCACCGCCTTTGGCCGAACTGACCTTCCTGCCGGAAAAATAAACAATATCGCATAATTCACACATTTTCAACAGTATGGATCCGATTGTCTCTTTTTCACATCCGGCTTCCCTCTTTAAAATGAAATAGGCATTTTCTCCTATAAGACTGGCATCCAAAACTATCAGAAGATTATACTTATCTGCAATCTTTCTCACATCCCTCAGATTTGCCAGGGAGAAGGGCTGACCGCCGATAAGGTTTGTTGAGGCTTCCATTCTGATGAAGGGGATATTTTCAGGCTTCACCTCAAGGATGGTTTTTTCCAGTCTTTCCGTGTCAATGTTTCCCTTGAAGGGATGAGAGCTGCTTATTTTCATGGCCTCAGGAGTATACAGCTCGAGTATGCTGCCTCCGTTGAGTTCGATATGGGCACGGGTGGTTGTGAAATGGTAGTTCATGGGAATAACCGATCCTTCACTGATAAAGGCTTTTGAAATAATGTTTTCAGCCGCCCTTCCCTGGTGTACCGGAAGAATATATTTCTTTCCGAAAACCTCATTTACACTTTTCTCGAATCTGCTGAAACTGACCGAGCCGGCATAGGCATCATCAGCCACGAACATTGTCGAAAGCTGCCTGTCGCTCATGGCATTGGTTCCGCTGTCGGTCAGCATGTCGAGAAAAATATCCTTTGTCGACAGAAGAAATGAATTGTATCCGGCTGCCTTTACAGCCTTCAGCCTTTGTTCAACAGGCACGAGATTCAGTGACTGGACAATGCGTACCTTGTGCATCTCAAGGGGAATCTGCTTGCCGTTGAAAAATTTTACGGTGCGGTTGTTGCTTATCTTTTCCATTTTTAAGAGTTTAAGTTGAAAAATGGCTGCTGATACTGCCATTATGCTTTTAAATCGACTCCAAACCTACTGTAATTTTAGATAATATCAAACAGGGTCCCTGATGCTGACAGTAATAAGCAGGCTTTTTTGAGCTTAAAAATTTCTTATATTGCTTATTGTATGGGGAGATCTGCCTGACTGAAAATTATTTTCGGTGTTCGTTTTGAATTATTTTCTTTGTATCTGAATTTGTGAAATGATAAATGAAAAACTTATAAATCCTTCCGGCATTGTTGTTGTCGGGGGCTCGGAAGATCTTTTCAAGCCCGGGGGAAAGATTCTGAAGAACATTATTGACGGCAATTATACCGGAAGCCTTTATGTTGTAAACCCCGGACATGACATGGTTCAGGGTATAAAATCGTACCGCGATCCGGCCCTGCTGCCTCAGGTTGATCTGGCAATAATAGCGGTTCAGGCAAAATACTGCCTTCCGCTGGTTGATTTGCTGCTTAAAGAGAAGAATACCCGGGCATTTATTATACTTTCCGCCGGATTCAGTGAATCGGGAGAGGAGGGAAGGGTGCTTGAGGAATCAATTGCCCGCATGATAAGTGAAGCAGGTGCAACGCTTATCGGTCCGAACTGCATCGGCGTGATAAGTCCTTATTACAATGGTATTTTCACTACGCCCGTACCCGGACTGAGCCCCATGGGATGTGATCTGGTTTCAGGTTCGGGAGCAACTGCAGTTTTTATTTTTGAATCAGCAATATCAAAGGGTCTCAGTTTTTCAGGTTTTTATTCCGTTGGAAACAGTGCCCAGACAGGTGTTGAGGAGGTTCTGGAATACTGGGACAGAACATTCGATCCGGAAACAAGTTCATTTATAAAACTTATTTATGTGGAAGTTATCCGGGATCCTGACAAGCTGCTTTACCACGCATCGTCCCTCATACGGAAAGGCTGCAGGATCGCGGCGATCAAAGCCGGGACAAGCGAGGCCGGAATGAGAGCAGCTTCTTTTCACTCCGGTGCCCTTGCCTCATCGGATTCAGCGGTGGAAGCCCTTTTCAGGAAGGCAGGAATTGTCAGGTGTGCCGGCAGGGAAGAACTTACAACAGTAGCCTCTGTATTCTGGCACAAGCATCTGAAAGGCAGAAACATTGCCATCATTACCCATGCCGGGGGACCGGCAGTAATGCTTACTGATGCCCTGTCGGCCGGAGGAATGAATATCCCCCGGATCAGAGGTGAACATCATGACAACCTTCTTGCAATGATGAATCCCGGTGCTTCGGCAAGCAATCCCATAGATATGATAGCCACGGCGACAAGTGAGCAGCTGGAGAAAATAATCGATTATACTGACAGGAAAATGCCTGAAATAGACGGAATGATCGTCATTTTCGGAAACAACGGGCTGAACGACATGTCGGTAATCTATGATCTTCTTCACCGCAAAATCGAAGAATGCGAAAAGCCCCTGTATCCGATTCTTCCTTCTGTGTCAAGTTCACAGAATGAGATAGAGTATTTCCTCAGGAAGGGCCATGTCAACTTTCCCGATGAGGTTGTCCTGGGAAGGGCACTGATCAGGATCTCAAACACCCCTTACCCAGCTGAGGAAAAGATTTTCCTTGAAGGCATAGATCTGTCCCGGATAAGGCGTATTGTTGATAATTCGCCTTCCGGCCACCTGGATCCGGACACGGTCCAGGAGCTTCTCAGTGCGGCAAAGATTCCGGTGGTCAGGGGGACAGTTGTCAGAACAACGGGCGAACTGGCAGCTGTAGCCGGCAAAACGGGATTTCCCCTTGCAGTCAAGGTGGTTGGACCCGTCCATAAATCCGATGTCGGAGGGGTCACTCTGAATATCAGAAGCCCGGAGCATCTTGAGGCAGAATTCAGGAGGATGATGAAGATAAGGGATGTGCAGGCAGTCCTTGTTCAGAAAATGTTAAGCGGAACAGAACTTTTCATTGGTGCAAAGTATGAACCCAAGTTTGGTCATGTGATAATGTGCGGACTGGGAGGAATTTTTGTGGAGGTTCTCCGGGATATTTCCTCCGGACTTGCCCCTCTCACTCACGATGAAGCGCGATCAATGATCCGGAGCCTGAAAGGCTACAGTATAATTCGCGGAACAAGAGGCCAGCCGGGAGTTGATGAAGGGAAATTCACCGAAATAATTGTCAGATTGTCCAGTCTGCTCAGATTTGCAACAGAAATAAAGGAAATGGATCTTAATCCGCTCATCGGTAATCCTGAGGCAATTACGGTGGTTGATGCAAGGGTCAGAATAGAAAAATGATAAGAATGACAGGGAATGCATTGATGAAAAAAGGATATAATTATTAAATTCGGATTTTTTTTAATCATCTTTTCAGACTAAGCCGATGTTAATTCAACAGTTGTCAGTATTTCTGGAAAACAAATCAGGCCGGCTGACTGAAGTGCTTGAAGTTCTTGGCAGCAAGAGCAGTATCAGAATCAAGGCGCTGACAGTTGCGGACACCACGGAATTCGGGATATTGCGCCTGATAGTATCCGATCCCGAAAAGGCCAGGAGCATTCTCAGGGAGCAGAAGTTCACGGTGAACATGACAGAAGTCATTTCGGTTGTTGCACCCAATGAGGCGAAGGACTATGCCAAGGTGCTTAAAATATTGTCAGATATTGATATAAGTGTGGAATACACCTATGCATTCACCACAGGGAAAAGCTCGGTTATTATACTTCGCTGCAGCAACAATGAAAAGGCAATCAGGGCCCTTAAGGATAATGAGATGGACCTGCTGATGGCCAGCGATCTTTATGAAATCTAATATTAAAAATTCTGTTTTTCTCCGATGAATACGAATATCTGGAACAGGCACTTTGAGTGCATGGAAAGGGATGATCTCCGTTATAATCAGGAAAGAAGGCTGAGGGAGACTGTGGAGCGGGTGTATTTCAATGTGCCCTATTACCGGCATAAGATGCAGGAAGCAGGACTTGGTCCCGAATCCGTCAACACTCTTGAGGATCTGAGGAAACTGCCTTTCACCACCAAGGACGATCTGAGGGATAATTACCCTTTCGGCCTGTTTGCCGTGCCGATGAGCGAGATTGTAAGGCTTCATGCTTCTTCTGGTACAACAGGCAAGCCTACAGTAGTGGGCTATACCAGGAATGATATTGCAACATGGTCGGAAGTCATGGCCCGTACTCTTGCATGTGCAGGGGCGGGTCGTGATGATTTTATTCATATTGCCTACGGATACGGCCTGTTTACGGGAGGCCTGGGACTTCATTACGGCGGGGAGAAGATAGGAGCATCGGTGATTCCGATATCAGGCGGCAATACCACCCGTCAGTTGCAGCTTATGCGCGATCTTGGCTCAACCATTCTTGCCTGTACTCCTTCCTATGCACTTTTTCTGGCTGAAGCCATTCAGGAAAACGGGGTGAACCGGAGTGACCTGAAACTGAAGGCCGGCGTTCTCGGAGCCGAGCCATGGACAGAGAATATGCGGAAGGAAATAGAGAAAAAGCTTGAGATAAAAGCCATTGATATTTACGGTTTAAGTGAGGTGATCGGACCGGGTGTGGCAAGTGAATGTATGGTACAGAACGGACTGCATGTGAATGAGGATCATTTCTATCCCGAAATAATCGATCCGGATACCCTCGAGGTCCTCCCGGAAGGGGCTATGGGTGAACTGGTTTTTACTACCATTACAAAGGAGGGGCTTCCTCTAATTCGTTACCGGACCCGCGATCTGACGAGACTGAATTATGAAAAATGCGAGTGCGGCAGAACATTTGTAAGAATGGAGAAATGTCTCGGACGGAGTGACGACATGCTGATAGTGAGGGGAGTCAATCTCTTCCCGTCACAGATTGAGACAGTGCTGCTGGAAATGAAGGAAATAAAACCACATTATCTGATAATAGTTGACAGAATTCATAATCTTGACACTCTTGAACTTCAGGTTGAAGTGGATGAGGAATTCTTCCAGGACAAGATCAGTCAGTTGCAGATAATCAGGGGCAGGCTGCAGGACAGGCTTGAAAATGCCATTGGTCTTTCAATAAAGGTAACCCTGGTTGAACCAAAAACAATTGAAAGGAGCGAAGGCAAGTCCCAGAGAGTAATTGACAGACGTAAGTTTTGATTAAATTATAGTTACATGCACAACATACCAATTCCTTCCGGAATTATTGAAAGGCTTGCCTGTGACAACGGTATAAAATCGGTCGGAACCGCTTCCATAAGGGAAATATCCTTACTGGCCGATCTTCTTGAAAAGGAAACGGGAATACCTTTTATAAGGATGGAAATGGGAGTTCCGGGCCTGGCTACCCCGTCAGTTGCCATTGAGGCAGAGATAGACGCATTGCAAAGGGGTGTTTCATCAAAATATCCCAATGTTGCAGGTGTACGTGCATTGAAAAATGAAGCATCAAGGTTCATAAAACTGTTCCTTGATACTGATATCAGCCCGGAAAGCTGTATCCCGACAGCAGGTTCAATGATGGGAGGGCTGCTAAGCTTTCTGGTGGCAAACAGGAATGACCGCAGCAAGGAAGGCACTCTTTTCCTCGATCCGGGGTTCCCTGTACATAAGCAGCAGGTTAAAATGCTCGGGCATGAGTATCATTCCTTTGATCTTTATGATTACCGGGGTGAGAAGCTCAGGGAAAAGCTTGAATCCTGCCTGGAAGGCGGTAAAATATCCTCCCTGCTGTATTCCAATCCGAACAATCCCGCCTGGATCTGTCTTAACGGGGAGGAACTCCGTATCATAGGCGAGCTTGCCTCAAAATACGATGTCATAGTGATAGAGGATCTGGCATATTTCGGAATGGATTTCAGAAAGGATTATTCACATCCGGGTGTTCCGCCGTATCAGCCTTCGGTGGCACCCTATACCGACCACTATATCCTTCTTATATCGAGCTCCAAAATATTCAGCTATGCCGGTCAGAGGATAGGGCTGATGGCAATATCCGACAAGCTGTTCAACAGATCCTACCCCGATCTTTTAAGATATTATTCCAGCGACAGATTCGGTCATGCCCTCATTTTCGGAGCCTTGTACGGAATCTCCGCCGGTGTTACCCATTCGGTACAGTATGGCCTGGCCGCACTTCTCAGGGCCGTAAATGACGGGACATACAACTACCGCGATGATGTCAGGGAATATGAGGAGAAAGCTTCCCTGATGAAAAAGTTCTTCCTGTCAAACGGCTTTGATATTGTATATGATACAGATCTGGATGTGCCTATTGCCGACGGATTCTATTTCACAATCAGCTATCCGGGCATGACGGGAAGGGCATTGCTTCAGGAACTTCTGAAATATGGCATCAGTGCCATAACCCTTGATATAACGGGCAGTGAGCGGGAAGGACTGAGAGCATGTGTTTCCAAGGTTCCGAGGGACCTGTTCCCTGAACTGGAGAAACGCCTCTTAAAATTCAAAGAAGATCATCTTGTGAAAAGGAAATAAATTCGATTCGATGGCAAAGATCAGAGGAAGTATAGTAATAGATATTGAACGCTGCAAGGGATGTGAGATCTGCATGGTTACCTGCCCGACAGGTACTATAAAAATGGCGGGACAGGTGAATCACAAGGGTTATTTCTATGCCTGGCCTGCAAATCCTGAATTATGTATAGGATGTGCCAACTGTGCGGTGGTATGCCCTGACGGTGTGATAACTGTTTATAAAACAAAAATTTAACTTTCTGATGGAGAGAGAGCTTAGACTGATGAAAGGGAATGAGGCGGTTGCCGAAGCGGCGATACGTGCGGGAACTGACGGTTATTTCGGGTATCCCATCACTCCCCAGAGCGAGATAGTGGAATATCTGATGGAGGCAAATCCCGCTGAAACGACGGGAATGGTTGTTCTTCAGGCTGAAAGCGAGATTGCTGCAATAAACATGGTATACGGCGGTGCCGGCTGCGGGAAAAAGGTTATGACAACATCTTCCTCGCCCGGAATAAGCCTGATGCAGGAAGGAATCACCTATATCGCCGGTGCAGAGCTGCCCTGCCTTATTGTGAACATAGTCAGGGGCGGTCCCGGACTCGGAACGATTCAGCCGGCACAGTCAGACTATTTCCAGGCGGTAAAGGGCGGGGGACACGGGGATTATCACCTGATAGTGCTTGCTCCTGCATCGGTTCAGGAAATGGCCGATTTTGTGGAACTGGGATTCGAACTTGCCTTCAGGTACCGGAATCCGGTGATGATGCTTTCCGATGGCGCGCTAGGACAGATGATGGAGAAGGTATATCTCAACCCTCAGAAGGAAAGATCCGGAATATCACCTGACTGGGCTACCACGGGAAAACCCCCGGGAAGGGAAAGGAATATCATTACTTCACTGGAACTGGATTCCGCGAAGCAGGAATTGTTCAACCTGAAGCTCATCGAAAAATACAATGAAATACGCGAAAAGGAAGTGAGATTTGAGGAATATCAGTGTGAGGATGCTGAATATCTGTTTGTCGCTTACGGAACAAGCGCCAGGATCTGCCAGAAATCAGTACAGCTCGCACGTAATGAGGGAATAAGGGCAGGGCTTCTCCGGCCGGTCACTCTTTTCCCCTTCCCCGAAAAGCAGATCAGCAGGCTGGCAGAAAAGGTGAAAATAATTCTGTCAGTGGAAATGAGTGCGGGTCAGATGATTGAAGATGTTATACTGGCCGTTGGGGGAAAGGTGCCGGTGTTTCATTTCGGCAGAATGGGAGGAATGGTACAGACACCCGAAGAGGTGCTGGATTTTTTGAAGTTAAAAATAAAGGAGGCTTAGGAAATGGCAGAAGTAACAGGAATAAAGGATTATATCAGGCCTGAAAATCTCGTATACAGCAAAACCCGGCTTATGACGGACAATGTTCTTCATTACTGTCCGGGATGCGGTCACAGCACGGCACACAGGATACTGGCCGAAATCATTGATGAGGAAGGGCTTCAGCAGGATGCAATAGGCATTTCCCCGGTGGGATGCTCTGTGTTTCTGTATAATTACATTGATATTGACTGGCAGGAAGCGGCTCACGGAAGGGCTCCGGCACTTGCAACTGCAATCAAGAGACTGTGCCCGGACAAGTTTGTGTTTACCTACCAGGGCGACGGTGACCTTGCTGCAATAGGAACCTCCGAAACAATACATTCCTGCAACAGGGGAGAGAATTTTCTCATTATCTTCATAAACAACGGGATATATGGCATGACCGGCGGACAGATGGCACCCACCACAATTCCCGGAATGAAATCATCCACTTCACCTTACGGAAGGGATACAGTGCGGATGGGATTTCCGCTGAAAATAACTGATATTGTTGCAACACTCCCGGGTACTTATTATGTAAGCCGGCAAAGTGTTCACACAGCGCTTAATGTAAGAAGGGCTAAGCGGGCTCTGAAAAAGGCTGTTCAGTATCAAAGCCTTAACAGGGGAACCTGTTTTGTTGAAATAGTATCAAACTGTCCGGCAGGCTGGAAAATGACACCGGTTGAAGCAAATAAATGGCTTGAGGAAAACATGCTCCCCTACTATCCCCTCGGAGACCTCAAGGTCCCGCAGCCGGAAAAGGATCTGAATCCCGGCAGCACGGACTGACGGAATAAATTGGCTGAAAGGATAAATAGACTGAAAGGATAAAATGACAGAAGAGATAATAATTGCAGGTTTTGGCGGACAGGGAATCCTGTCAATGGGAAAGATCATGGCTTATTCCGGGGTAATGCAGGATATGGAAGTAAGCTGGATGCCTTCCTATGGCCCGGAAATGAGGGGTGGCACGGCAAATGTTACAGTGATTCTGAGTGATGAAAAAATAAGTTCACCCATCCTCCGGCAGTTTGATACGGCAATCATTCTGAATCAGCAGTCTCTCGACAAGTTTGAGGATTCCGTAAAGAAAGGCGGAATCCTTATTTACGACAGTCATGGGATAGTCCGTCATCCTGAGCGAACGGATATTTCCCTCTATTGTATCAGCGCGGTTGAGGAGGCAGCGAAAATGAATAATCCGAGAACCTTCAACATGATTGTTCTTGGTGCTTATCTGAGGATCAGACCTGTTCTGACTCTGGAAAATGTTGTAAAGGGTCTGGGAAAATCACTGCCGGAAAGATACCATTACCTCATTCCGGATAATGAAAAAGCACTCAGGAGGGGAATGGAAATAATCGGTCCGGCAAGCTGATAATCTCATTATTTCCTGTAGAATCCCATTTCATCTATATATTTCCATACCGCTGCCGGCATGAAATATGACATGTCCTTGCCCTGTCTGATCCCCTTTCTGATAAATGTTCCCGAAATGTCCATCAGGGGTGCCCTGACGTGGCGGACCGCTGCCCTGGACATCAGGGTGTCAAGTGCAGGGGAATGGGGTTTCCCGGATCCGGGCCGCGGATAAACATATATTTCATATCTTTTTACCAGTTCTGCTGCATTTTTCCATTTGTCAAGAGTATGCAGATTGTCCTCACCCATCACCAGGCAAAAATTGTGATTCTGATATTTTTCCTCAAGATAGGCCAGTGTATGGATGGTGTAGGAGGGCAGGGGCAGGCGGAATTCAATATCTGATGCTTTCATCCTGTAGTTCCTGCCAATACCCAGGTTTACCATGTGAAGCCGCTGGTAATTATCAAGAAGGCTTCCTTTTTTTTTCAGGGGATTCTGGGGACTGACAACAAACCAGATTTCTTCAATGGGAGTAAATTCGGTCATATAGCCCGCGATTACGATATGACCGATATGGATGGGGTTGAATGATCCGAAATAGAGTCCGATTTTACTCATCCTGTCTTTCAATGAAATTTTTTATAATGGTATAGATTTCCTTCTGAGCCTGTTCCAGTATGTCGTTGACCACAGTGTAATCAAACAGTCCGGCAAGCTTCATTTCTTCAAGAGCTTTTTCAAGCCTCATTTTTATTTTTTCCGGGGAATCGGTTCCCCTGCCGGTAAGCCTTTTTTCCAGCTCCTCCACCGATGGAGGCCTAATAAAAACCGACAATGACTTATTGCCAAAAATGTTTTTAAGATTTATTCCTCCTTTTACATCAACATCGAAGAGGACATTTTTTCCTTTTCTGAAAATCCTTTCAATCTCTTCCCTGGGTGTTCCATAGTACTGGTTCCTGTATACTTCCTCCCATTCAATAAAATCTCCCCTCCTGATTCTTTTCCTGAATTCCCTGACGGTGATGAAATGGTAATGACTCCCGTTTTTTTCACTGCCTCTTGGTTCCCTGGTAGTTGCCGAAACAGAAAATTCCAGGTCAAGTTCCGGGCGGTCCATAAGAAAGTTTACAAGAGTGCTTTTTCCTGCGCCCGAGGGGGCTGAAATGATTATCAGTCTGCCGTTCATTGAACTGTCCACGGAATCTCAGAGTATGTTAAGTGTCTGTTCCTTTATTTTTTCAAGGTCGTCCTTCATCATCACCACCAGTTTCTGGATTTTTGAATCATTTGCCTTGGAGCCGATGGTATTGATTTCCCGGCCTATTTCCTGTGCTATGAAATTCAGTATTTTTCCGTTGGGCGGCGGTGTTTCAATCTTTTCAATAAAATATTCGCAATGATTCCTCAGTCTTACCTTCTCTTCATTGATGTCGAGTTTTTCCAGATAAAAAAGTATCTCCTGTTCAAACCTGTTCCCGTCGATATTTTCTCCGCCCACATTTTCCTCAAGAAGCCTGTGCAGCCTTTCCCTTATTCTCTCAATTCTGTTTCCCTCATATCTTCCTATCTCGTCGAGGAGGGAGATTATCCTGCCTATACACAGTCTGAGATCAGATTCAATTGATCTGCCTTCTTCCGTCCTGAAAGTATCGAGTTGCTGAAGCGATTCATCAAGTTTTTCCAGTACCTCGTTCCACTCTTCTACGGGCAGTTCCGTTTTTTCTGTTTTCAGGGATTCCGGGAATTTCAGTACAGCCGACAGCAGGTCCATACCCGGTTCAATGCCGAGTTCTCCGGATATTTCCCTGATCTGGGTGTAATAGGATCTTACCACAGCTTTGTTGATCAGCGGAACTGATTCAGCATCCGTTATATCGAAAGATATTACCAGATCAATTTTCCCCCTGTCAAGCAGCCTGCTTATACGGTTGCGTATTTCACTTTCTTTTTCCCTGTACAGCCATGGCAATCGTGTATTCAGATCGAATTGCCTGGAATTAAGTGATTTCAGTTCTATTAATACCTTCTTTCCGGGAATTTCCGCTACGGCTTTCCCGTAGCCTGTCATGGATTTTATCATCTCTGGCAGGGATTGGTTTTAAATGGCAAAAATATGCAAAAGGATTCAGACTGGCTGCATTCCGTTAAAATCAGGCCACTTCCAGCTCAAGGGTGAAATAGCGGAGGATGGGCTCTTCCTTTATGATCCTGTATCCCTTGTTTATTGCTCCTTTTCTGTTGAATACATTTTTCACGACAGCCGCTACATATGACATATGGTTGTCTGTATAAACCCTCCGGGGGATAGCCAGCCTGACAAATTCATTTGCAGGATAACGGTTTTCACGTGTTAGCGGATTCCGGTCAGCCAGCAGGGTGCCCACTTCGCTTCCTCTTACACCGCCTTCAATAAATATTTCACAGACAAGCACCTGTGCGGGAAATTCTTCTTTTGGCACAAGCGGAAGGAATCTGTCCACATCAATGAAAATTGCATGTCCGCCGAAAGGTTCCACAACCGGGATTCCGTATTCCTTAAGCTTTGAACCAAGAAATGCCGTCTGGTTTATTCTTGATCTGATGAAATCTGTATTCGTGCCTTCATACAGTCCGCGTGCCAGGGCATTCATGTCGCGCCCGCTCATTCCCCCGGTGTGGATCAGTCCTTCATGTACCATGTTGAACCTGACAGCTTCATGATACAAGGTCTCATCCCTGAATGCGGTAAATCCGCCAGTGTTGGAGATGGCATCTTCCTGTGCGCTCATTGTCATTGCATCCGCATGGGAAAACATTTCAAGCAGAATCTCCCTGATACTTTTATCGGCATACCCGGCTTCCCTGGTTTTGATGAACCAGGCATTTTCGGCAAACCTCGACGAGTTGAGGATTAGTTTTACACCATATTTATATGATAGTTCACGGATATTTCTGATATTTTCCATGCTTACCGGCTGGCCTCCGGTCGAATTGTTGGTAACAGACAGGATGATACAGGGAATTCTTTCCCTGGAATTGTTGCTGAGAATGTCATCCAGCCTTCCCAGGTCCAGGTTTCCCTTAAATGGATGATATGCATAAAGATCATTTGATTCCCTGATGGTGCAGTCGACCGGAATTGCCTTCCTGTACTCAATGAGTGCCCTTGATGTGTCGAAAAGTGAATTGCAGGGGACAATATCGCCCTCTTTAAGCATTGCGGAAAAAAGAATACTGTCGGCAATCCGGCCCTGGTAGGTTGGTATGATCCTTTGGAATCCGGTAATGTCGTAGATTGCCTGCCGGAGGTTATCAAATGATGAGGTGCCGGCATAACTTTCATCTCCTGTGAACAGGGCTGACCATTGCCTGTCGCTCATGGCACCGGATCCGGTATCAGAGACAAGATCAATGGTTACCTGTTCGGATTTCAGATTGAAAACGTTGAATGAAGCATCCCTTATCCATTTTTCCCTTTCTTCTCTGGAGCTTGTGTATACAGGCTCCGTCATTTTTATCTTGTAGGGCTCAAATAATGGTAATTTCATAATTACAGATGATACAAAATAATAACTAACCGTAGAGTCAAAATACTCCCCTGCAGCCAGCTATTGGATTTGTATAATTATGAGGAATTCCCTTATAAAATATAACCGGTTAAATTACCGTTATCTGTTTGCCTTATGATCCGGAAGGTAATTTACCGTTATAAGAAAAGTCCATTTTTCTGGGATCATCAGACAGGTAAAATTATAAATATTTTATAATATATTCAACGAAAAAAATTAGAGTTTTAATTATAATGAGTTTAAAAAATTTAAAATATCTGGGATTAATATTTATTTCATTACTTGCCTATAATGCTTATTCTCAGGATAAAACACAGACTGACAGTCTGAAAAGGGCAATGACAGACGGTCAGGCAGTGGAAATGGCTGACAGTTCCGGAGTGGAAACAGCCGACAGCTCCGGCGTGGAGCTGATCGACAATCCCGGAAAGATTGTGATTGATTCGCTGAAAAGGAAGGGAATAATACTCAGTGACCAGAAAGAAATGCCGGAAATAGTACTTTCTGCTGAACAGGCAGTAAAATTCCTTCAGGAACGCAGCATGCCGGGATACTGGAAAAATCCTGATGATCCTCTGAGGGCTGCAATCCGTCAGCTGGTATTCAAAGCCATCAATCCTCCCTGGGATTCCGCGGAACTGTTCATCTCAAAATACCCTTTTGACTCCCTGAATGTTTCGTGGGATAAATTTTATGTCTGGAAGCCCGTCAGAATGAAGATTCCTGCCATCTCTCCCCCTCCTTTGCCCACAGTTGCCGATACGATGGCACTGCCAGTAATCCCGGTCTGGGATTATCCCCCCGACACGGCCCGGATCATTGATATTAAAATCCCTGAGTTTCCGGAACGATCAGTACGCAGGGCATATTTAAAGGATACTGTCATATACGTGGTTGCAGATACTTTGCGGGAAGTGGTTCCGGATTATCCCGGATTCCCGTTTACGCATTACGATGCACCATTCCAGGGTGATTCTCTAAGGACAGCAGTAAGAACACTCAGCAGTTACATTCAGGCAAAGGATTCAAGCATAGTCTATTTCACTGGTCTCGGGGATGTTATAACTCCGGTCTGGCTCAATTCCCGTTCAGGGATGATGCACCGGTACTGGCTGAAGACTGATCTGAATGATTCGGTAACGGTATGGATTGGCTCACAGGACAGAAATACCATTGGTCTTTACCTTGAGACGGGCGTGAGTTTTGCCAGGCCCGTGAGACAGGGTTATCAGTCAACAGCAAGAATCGAATTGCAGGAGATAGACAAATCCACATTGCTTGCAGTAAAAAAAATCATCACAAAACCTCTCCGCTGGAAGTATCACACCGAAACTTCATTTGCCCTGAACCAGGCTGCACTTTCAAACTGGGTAAAGGGAGGGGAAAGCAATATATCAACATCCATTGATATTACCGGGTATGCCGACTATACAAACAAGCCATACAACATCACATCCAATAATTTTGCCCGTATCAAGTATGGTCTGGTTGCTTCGGGCGATAAAGGGGTAAGAAAGAACCTCGACCTGCTGGAAACCAATTCCAAGATCAACCACAAGGCTTTCGGGAAGTTTGATTTCAGCGGGATACTTTTGTTTAAAACGCAGATAGCCAAGGGATATAATTATCCCAATGATTCGGTGCCGGTGTCGAAATTTCTTAACCCGGGAATTCTTACACTCGGTGTGGGACTTGATTATAAACCGGATAAAAATACTTCCCTCAACTTTTCACCGGTATCCTACAAGGGTACTTATGTGCCGGATACGGCAAATATTGACCAGACTAAATACGGTATTGCAGCAAACCGGAGATCAAAGAATGAGTTCGGGGCCAGCTTCATGATAAGCAATGTATATAAACTGACTCCAACCATTGCGCTGACAAACAGGCTTCAGCTCTTTACCAATTATATTAATAATCCGCAGAATATTGATATAGACTGGGAAATGATAGTTACGGCCAAACTCAACTGGTTTACCGATGTAAGGCTCAACACCCATCTTATATTTGATGATGATACAAAGACAGCTGTTTATGACAAGGATAACAAGCCGGTGATGGGACCGGATAATCAGATTAAGAAAACTGCCCGGGTCCAGTTCAAGCAGTTACTGGGTTTTTCCTTTATATTCAGGTTTTAATCTGTTGAGGCTTTAATTTGTTCAGATTTTGATCTTTTTCAGGTTTTAGAGCGGTTTGTGGTATATCCTCCATTTCTTGAGTATCTGTCCGCCTATTCTCTCACATTCGCCTATCATGGTTTTATTGGTTTCCAGAACCAGGTGGACATCAATGGAATCCATTTTGTGCCGTATGCATGAATCTATTATTTTAACTGCCATCAGCACGTCGATTCCCTGATTCCTGAATTCCTTCTTTATGCCGCCCAGCATCATAAGGAGCTTTCTTGACCTTCTTGAGGCTTTCAGAATCCTGATGAAACCGAATGGAAACAATTTTCCTTTTGCTGCCTTTATACCCTCACTGATATCCGGTATGCCAACGGCGAAGCCCACCATCTTTCCTTCAGATTCCACAACTTTTACAAATTGAGGGTCAAGTATCATGAGATATCTTTTTGCAAGGTCCATCTTTTCCTGGTCATAAAGCGGAACAAAGCCGTATATCTCTATGAAAGTCTGGTTCAGGAGTTCCAGGACAGGCAGGATATATTTTTTTATCTCCTGCTTCGATTTGAATTCGATTACTCTGAACTGATTGTTTCTGCTGATTCTCGTGTAGGCTCTTTCATATATCTCCGGGAGTTTTTCAGGGATCCTGATGAAGTAGTTTACCAGGTCAACTTTCTTTTCAAAGCCTTCCCTTTCCAGCATAACAGGCATATAGGGGGAGTTTGTGGCACTGACAATGAAGGAAGGATATTCGAATCCCTCAATCTGGAAACCCTGGGGATCCTTGTCGGAGAATCCCAGTGGTCCCACGAGCTTTTCCATTCCTTTTTCCCTGGCCCATTTCTCGGCCGTGGAGATCAGTGCATGAAATACTTCCTGATCTTCAAAGCATTCCATGAAGCTGAAACGGCCATGATTCTCCCCGTGTATCTCGTTGTAACGCCTGTTAATTATTCCCATTATCCTGCCCACCGGCTTCTTTCCCCTGAAAGCCAGCCAGAGGGCAGTATCCGAATAATTGAATGCCCTGTTTCTTTTACTGTCAAATAATTCCCACTCATCCATATAGATGGGTGGCAGCCATTCAGGATCATTTTTGTGGATTTCAGCGGGAAGATAAATGAATTTCCTGAGGTCTCTTTTTGTCAGAACCTCTCTGACAAGCAGTTCAGCCATGTTAGTTCAGTTTACAATGCAGGTTAAAATAAAACAAATATATGAAAAAAACTGATCTGTGTTTCATTCTTTTATCTTTTTTATGCTTTTATTCTTCTGAGGTGCCGGAAAAACAGGGGATGTCGTCCGGGCAACAGGAAAAATCAGGGCAAGGGAATAATGATTGCAGGCTGCTGCAGGTGTTTACGGAATTATGTTCAAAGCAGGATCAGATCGAGTATGACAAAGGCGGCAAAGACAATGCTTGCGATGCCGTTAGTGGTTCCGAAGGCCAGGTTTACCCTGCTCAGGTCATCTTTCTTCACAATGAGATGCTGATATATTAGCAGGGAGATGAATATCAGGGCACCCGTCCAGAAAAGAAAGCGGCCGTTTCCTGCAGTTCCTGCCACGATGACGAGGATAATTGTCAGCAGGTGAACAAGCACTGATACCCTTATTGCTTTGCTGATGCCAAGGGCTGAGGGTATTGAGTGCAGCCTGTTATACCTGTCAAAGGAATCATCCATCAGCGAATAGATGATGTCAAAGCCGCTCACCCATGTCAGTACGATGAATGAATATACAAGGGGCAGAAATGAAAAGCGGCCGGTGACGGAAATATATGCCCCGATGGGAGCCAGGCTCAGTCCGAGGCCGAGTATGAAATGACAGAGTGAGGTAAAGCGTTTTGTAAGACTGTAACCGAGAATAATCAGCAGTGCCAGGGGTGCAAGCATCAGGGTGAGCCTGTTGATAAATCCGGCTGCAGCGATAAACAGTACGGAATTTACTGTCACAAAAATGGCAGCTGATGCCGGACTGATTTTTCCAGAAGGAATTTCCCGGTCTTTTGTCCTGGGATTCAGTGCATCATACTTCCTGTCGGCAATCCTGTTAAAACCCATGGCAGCATTCCGTGCGAGAACCATGCAGAGTATTATCAGCAGAAAAAGCCTGAAACTGAATTTCTCACTGTCTCCGGTCACTGCCAGTGTAAAGCCGATCAGGGCAAAAGGCATGGCAAACACAGTATGGCTGAACCTGACAAGAGACAGGTAATTCCTTACCGACCTGAAAAAAACACTCATTGACAGAGAAGCTTCTGGTATATATCGTAGCTTTCATCATCGAATGCAACGAATATAACTCTCGAGGGGGAGGAATTATTTTTCAGGAATCTCTTTGTTTCATTGACTGCAATCAGGGCTGCAAGATCTTTCGGAAACCTGTATGCACCTGTGGATATTCCCGGGAAGGCTATCGATTCAATATTATTGGATTTGGCCAGTGCAAGGCTTGACTTGTAGCATGAAGCCAGCAAATCGGTTTCATTCCGGCTGCCTCCATGCCAGATAGGTCCTACTGTGTGAATAATATTTCTGGCTTTCAGATTGTAACCCTTCGTGATTTTTGCTTCGCCCGTCCGGCATCCGTCAAGTTTCAGACATTCGGTATAGAGTTCAGGTCCTGCAGCCTTGTGTATGGCCCTGTCAACCCCGCCGCCCCCCAGAAGTGAGTTGTTTGCAGCATTCACTATTGCATCGACGTCAAGAGTGGTAATATCTCCTTTTATGAGTTCAATTCTCTCCTTACACATCTTTTCCATTATCTTATACTTGCTTTAAGTTCTGTTTTAAACACCTCGATCAGATTATTCATGGTTTTATCAATGGTCCTGTCAGTGAGTGTTTTCATTTCATCCCTCAGAATGAAGCTCACTGCATAGGATTTCTTGTTATGGCCAAGCGATTCGCTCTCGTATACATCAAAGAGGTCCACTTCCCTGAGAATTTGCTTTTCCGTTTTAAAAGCTATCTCCTTTATCCGGCTGAAAGGGATTTCCTTGTCGAGGAGAAGCGCAAGATCCCTTCTTACCCAGGGGTATCTGGGAAGCTCCCTGAACAGGATCCTGTGTCTGCTGATCAGCCGGATGAGCTGATCCCACTCTATATGAGCGTAAAACACATCCTGGCCGATATCGAATTTTTCCAGGTACTCCCCGGAAATTTTTCCTGCTTCGGCAATGAGTTTATTGCCGGACAGGTAAGTTACTGATTCGGAGAAATATTTTCTGTCGCTTTCGGAATTGCCGATGTTTCCGGGATCCAGACCGAGTCTTGTGAAAACCATTTCAACCGCTGCCTTGATATTATAGAAATCGGTTGGGGAGGTCTTGTAATTCCATCTCTGCTTTCCCCTGTTTCCTGAAATAAAAATATCAAGACATTTTTTTTCAGAGTAATCATCCACAACAGGGAAAGCTCCGCCGGATTTTTTGTGGAAATAGCAGTTCCCGAATTCGTATAGCTTAAGATCGGTGTTCTGGCGGTTTATGTTCCGTGCCACCGAGCTGAGCCCCCCGTACAGAAGGGACTGTCTCAGTGCATTGAGATCTGAACTGAGGGGATTTGCCAGTACCACCAGCCGGTCGCGGTCGAAATCACCGCTTTCGTAAAAGGATGCCGGATTGAGGGAATTGCACATTATTTCTGCATATCCGTTGGCTGTCAGCATATCGGAGATGATATTCTGAAGCTTTTCCCTGTCGGGTTTGGGAGGGAAATAAAGTGTTGAGTTGACATGGTCGTCAATCTCAATATTATTATATCCGTATATTCTCAGTATCTCTTCCACCACGTCGGCTTCACGGTGGACATCAACCCGGTACAGGGGTATCTCAAGGGTCAGCCTGTCGCCGTCCTCTTTCAGTATCCTGATATCCAGCAGATCCAGTATTTTTTTAATGATCTGTGAATCGATCTGTTTCCCGATCAGCCTGGCAATGTTTCTGTAGCTTACATCAACAGTCCTGCGTTTAATCTTTTCCGGATAAACATCCACCACATCCGATGATATTTTTCCCCCTGCAATATCCTTAATAAGCATTATTGCTCTTTTGAGGGCCCAGCCGGACCTTTCAGGGTCGGCACCCCTTTCGAAACGGAATGATGCATCGGTATTGAGGCTATGTCTTTTTGCTGTTTTCCTTATGGTTACCGGATTGAAATATGCACTTTCCAAAAAGACATTCCTCGTATTTGCGGTAACACCCGATTTTATTCCCCCGAATACACCTGCAATGCACATTCCCTCATTGACATTGGTGATCATGAGGTCTCTGGAAGAGAGTTTTCTCTCCACACCGTCGAGTGTGATGAATGGTGAATTGTCGGGAAGATTGCGTATGATCACTTTTCTTCCGTCAATCTTGTCGGCATCGAATGCATGCAGAGGCTGGCCAATTTCATGATGGACAAAATTGGTGATGTCAACCACATTGTTTATCGGACTCTGTCCTATAGCCCGGAGCCTGTTTTTGAGCCATGCCGGTGATTCGCCCACTTTCACCCCGCTTATGGTGATACCGGTGTATCTGGGGCATGCTTCCCTGTTCTCAATTATCACTTCATAGGGATTGTCGTTGTTATCAGGCCTGAAGTTTTCCACTGACGGAAGAACCGCTCTTTCCGAGAAATCTTCATTTATGTTCAGATAGGCTGCGATATCCCTGGCCACTCCGAAATGGGAGCCGCTGTCGATCCGGTTTGGTGTCAGGCCTATTTCAAATACTGTATCCCTGACTACTTCGAAATATTCTGAAAGGGCCGTGCCCGGCACGGCATTCTCATCCAGTACCATGACACCCTCATGCGATGTTCCGAGGCCCAGTTCATCCTCGGCGCAGATGTTGCCTTCGGAAAGTTCGCCCCTTATCCTTGTTTTCTTGATTACAATACTCTCATCACCCTTAAAAACCCGGGTACCTGTGGTGGCTACCGGAACTTTCTGTCCGGGTGCAACATTCGGCGCACCGCATACTATCTGCAGGGGCCCTCCTGTGCCGGTATCAACGGTTGTAACCGTAAGCTTGTCGGCTCCGGGATGTTTTTTGCATGTCAGCACCTCCCCGACAACAATGCCTTCCAGCCCGCCTTTTACAGATTCCCATTCTTCGACAGCTTCCACTTCAAGGCCGATGGCTGTGAGAATGGCAGACAGCTTCCCCGGATCTATGTCAATGTCGAGATAATCCCTGAGCCAGTTGTATGAGATCTTCATTTTGTAATTTTATTAACAGAAGTGCAAAAGTAAGAATTTTGCAAAATGTTTTGATCATTGCCGGCTATTTCAGCCGGTAATTTATGTGAGAATCTCGGTGCGGCCAATTGAATTAAATAATGTGAGATCCTCGGTTCCGGCATTAAGCAAAGCGGGGAATATACTGCCGGATTCTGTAATTCTGATGATTATCTAGGTGTTGATAATTTAAATCCGCTCTTATTCAGTACGGGATCAAAATTTGGATTATAGCTTTGCTGGTCTGTATATATTATTTCCCCGAGATTATTCACCCATCTGTATTTCCAGTGGTTTGTATCTGTTTCAGTTTCCCCTGTGTGAGGGTTGCTGAATTCATTCTGGCCTGTCAGGTTGAGGTACATATCTTTGTTGATCTCCGAATTGGTCCGGTTGTGGCTTTCACTGATCGCCCTGTCCAGCGCCTGGATCTCCTGCTGGGTAAGGATCATCTGTCCGGCCCGTTGACGCTGACCATTTGCCTCATTCACAACCCATGAAGTATTCCATTTACCTGAATTCTGGATTACGCTCAGTACCGGCTCCCATTTGTCCAGTTCACCGAAGGGCGCTCTGATCAGCATGGTGCTCCTGTTTTTCCACATACCCGCTCCGCTGTACCCGTAATCCTCTATCACTGTAATCATTCTTTCCTGGTATTTTTTACCCCGTTCGGAATAACTGTATTCAAGCATTCCTGCCTGGTACGATAAATTCGTAAATGCAAGTACAGAAGGATCCGTAAGTCTATGAAACAATTCCGCAAGTTCCTGAAGCGGCTTTTCTGAAATAATATTTACATCCACAGCTTCAGGATGTGCATAGGGTATCGCAACCTCGTAAATGAATCCTGACGGAGTTCTTTTTCTTCTTACAAGGCAATTATTGAAGACAGATCCTTCCGGATATCCGAAGGCTCGGGACTGATCCACGCACATCATTTCCGGAAGCCAGCGTATCATTACACTTCCCGTCTGATCATCCTTTACAGCCATATCAAATTTACAGTCAATCATATTGGCTGCACCGGCAATCTGGTCAGACATTATTCTGATTGCGCCGCCATCTATTGTCCATCCTGAAGGAATCAGGAGGCTGAGGGCTTTCTCCCTGGGCTCATCAACACGCTTGAAATATATACCTTGTGTTTGTCCGGAAACCCCTGGGTAAAATACACTTAATACAAACCAGAGCAAATAACGCATTACTTTCTTTTTTTTATAATATAAATTTATGAATTCGAAACAGAATAATCAATAATTATGGAAGTATTATCAGTATCCTTTCTGTAACAGCCTCTTGCCTTGCCGCAAGTCTGACACACATGACTGTTTCCGGTTCACAATTCAGTAAAGCTGTAAAAGTGTACAACTATTTAAGTTTCCTTTATTCTATTGCAGGGAAGGCCGGTATTTCCTTATCTTTGCAGGCAAAGTCTGCTATATGATAATAGAAAAAGAAGACAAGCTGATTCTTGTTACAAATGATGACGGTCTGTATGCAGCCGGCCTGAGAACCCTTCTGGAGGTTATGGAAGAGTTCGGCAAGGTTGTTCTTATATCAACCCTCGAAAGCCAGTCGGGGATGTCACAGGCACTAACCGTTAAGACACCGCTGCGGACAAAACTGCTTGAAGAGAACGAAAGGCACAGAATATATGCCTGCAACGGCACTCCGACCGACAGTATTAAGCTGGCAATCAATCAGCTTCTTGAAAGGAAACCCGATTTTGTCGTGTCGGGCATCAATCATGGTGCAAATGCATCGGTGAGTGTTTTATATTCCGGTACCATGGCTGCAGCACTTGAAGGCTGCCTGTATGGGATTACATCGGTGGGCTTTTCCCTTAACAGCTTCTCACGTGAGATAGATTTCTCCGTGTGCAGGGATTTCATCCGCATTATTATGAATGATTTGTCAGCCGGGCCGCTTCCTGAAGGAATTTGCCTCAACGTGAACATTCCGGCTGTAAAAAGGGAAGAAATCCGGGGGATGCTTGTTTGCCGGCAGTCAAGGGGCAACTGGAAGGAGGAGTTTGACAAGCGCAAGGATCCCATGGGAAGAACATATTACTGGCTGACCGGCCTGTACAACAACCATGAACCGGATGCTGAGGATACTGACGAATGGGCCCTCAGGAACAACTATGTTTCGGTTGTTCCGGTATCAATTGACATGACGGCCCACGGATATATTGATACTCTAAGGAACAGGCTGAATGGATCTTCCCGCTAAGTTTGACAGACAGCGGTATTGCAACGCAGATGATTACTCTTTGCGTGGTGCCGAATGTACTGGTTTTTTTGATTTTCAATCATTATGACATGCTGAAGGCAGCAAGGGGAGTCCTTGGCCTGACAATTGCATGGGCATTCCTGATCTTTGCGGTTAAATTCCTTGTATGAAACTTTCACAAGCCAATACCGGAGGGAAGCAATGAAGCCGGTCCTGCATATTCTGCCGCAGGAAGGATACAGGCTGCCCGGTTTACAGCGTTGTCATAATAATTTTCCGAATGAACTAAACTGATGAAATATTTTATTGTAGCAGGCGAGGCTTCAGGAGATCTTCACGGTTCAAATCTGGTTAAAGAGCTGTTCAGGCAGGACAGGAATGCCGAAATAGCATGCTGGGGTGGCGATCTGATGCAGTCGGCCGGGGCAAGGGTGCTGATGCATTACAGGAATACGGCATTCATGGGCTTCATGGTAATACTTAAAAACCTGGGAAGAGTGCTCCGGAACATATCTCTGTGCAGGAAGCATGTCATTGATTATAACCCCGATGTGCTCATACTCATCGATTATCCGGGTTTCAACCTGAGGATAGCAAAATTTGCAAAAAGAGCGGGAATAAGGGTTTTCTATTATATTTCTCCCAAATTCTGGGCCTGGGGGGAGAAAAGAGTGGAAAAGGTGAGAAAGAGGGTTGACAGGATGTTTATTATTTTCCCGTTCGAAACAGAGTTTTATGCGAAATACGGGATCCCTGTAAAATACAGGGGAAACCCTCTCGTGGATGAGATAGAAAGCCGCATTGCCTCATTATCAGGAAAGGAGGAAATATCTGAAATGCTTCAGCTTTCTGAAAAACCGGTAATAGGAATACTTCCCGGCAGCCGCAGACAGGAAATCAGATCCATTCTTCCGCAGATAATGAAGGTCACTGATGATTTTCCCGGCTATCAGTTTGTGATAGCAGGGGTAAGGAACGTGCCGGCCGGCCTGTACCGGAGCATTACGGGAAATTCACGGGTGAGGGTAGTAACTGACAGAACCTATGAACTGCTCAGTGTGTGTGAGGCTGCAATAGTGAAGTCGGGCACCTCAACTCTTGAAGCGGCACTTTTCAACATTCCCCAGGTGGTCTGCTACAGGGGGGACTTTTTCTCGATGCTGATTGCCCTTATGCTCATCAGGGTGAAGTTCGTGTCACTTGTCAACCTGATAGCCGGCAGGGAAGTGGTAAAGGAACTGCTCGGCTATTCGCTGAACAGAAAAAACCTGGCCAGGGAGCTTTCCGGAATTGTAAAGGGGGGAGGCCGGAGGGAAAACATGCTGTTGCAGTATGGCATTATAAGAGACAAGCTTGGTCCGGCAGGAGCATCTGCAAGAATTGCCGCTGCAATGCTTGAGGAACTGAAAGGACAATGGCAGGAGACTGATAAAGGTATTGACAAGGGATTTACCGGGAGCTGATAATATGAAACTGCTTTTTTATAAATATTATTTACTGGCAATTGTATTGACATGCCTGCCGGCTTTTTGTGATGGCATGCCGCCGGAGGCCCGGCTGAAGGTGAGACTGTTAAGCGGTTTTAATACGGATTCAGTGTCATTCAGTGTTGTAAAGGGGGCATACGGCATGAATTGCTTTCCGTCGGGCTCTGCCTTGCTTGAAAAGGGACAAAGCGCTGTTCTGTTCAGAAGCGGGGAAAAGCTTGTAATAAAAACCGGAAACAATCCTTTCTGGATAGTCTCTGATTCCGTGATGCTGGAAGGCAGAGACGGCAATGACTCATTCACCCTGTCCCCGGGTGAGCAGGGGCAGCTTACCAGGCAATATTCAGGAGAACTCCTGTGCAAAGCCGATCTGGGTACCCTGCTTTTAATCGGCAGCTGTGATGAGGATACGTATATAGCCGGTGTGGTGAAGGCTGAAGGAGGATCAGGAAGGCACCGGGAATATTTCAAGGTACAGGCGGTGATAGCAAGGACATACATGTACCGGCATTTGTACAGGCATGCTCCTGACGGGTTCAGTCTCTGCGACGATGTTCATTGTCAGGCTTTCAACGGAATTACAGATGACTCACTCATAATAAGGGCGGTAGATGAAACACGGAACCTTGTGATCACTGGTCCTGATTCACAACCTATAATTTCAGCATTTCATTCCAACTGCGGAGGAGAAACACTTCCTTCAGAACATCTCTGGCTCACGGCTCAGCCTTATCTTAAAAAAGTCAGGGATCCCTATTGTGCTGCATCGCCGAATTCGGAATGGAGGAAAAGTATCCCGGCGAAAGAGTGGATTGAGTATCTGGGAAGATCAGGCATGCCGGCCCGTCCTGCTGATCCTGCCGTACTGAATTTTAATCAGCCGGTTCGCATGATCAGCTACAGGGCAGGGAATTTTTCCCTTCCCTTTGTACAGATCAGAAGCGATCTCGGACTCCGCTCATCATTTTTTTCGGTCAGGCTTGAAGGGGATACAGTCATTCTGAGCGGCAGGGGTTACGGACACGGAGCAGGTCTCTGCCAGGAAGGAGCAATGGTCATGGCTTCAAGAGGCTTTGATTTCAGGAAAATCATCGCATTCTACTACAGCGGGGTCAGTGTGACGGAAATACGGACAGTCTCAGCCGGCACAGAATAAAAAATTTCATTATTTTTGTGTGTCACTATTCGCTATGTTTGCAATATTCAGAAAGGAGATAAGCGGTTTTTTCAGCAGTCTGACCGGCTATGTGGTCATTACAGTCTTCCTGCTGGTCAATGCCCTTTTCATGTGGGTTTTTCCCGGTGAATGGAATGTACTGGAAAACGGCTATGCCGGACTTGAAACCCTGTTCTTCATTTCCCCCTGGGTTTTCCTTTTTCTTGTCCCTGCCGTTACCATGCGCATGATTGCCGAGGAAAAGCGGCTGGGAACCATTGAGCTTCTGTATTCCAGACCGGTAAGCGAAAGGGAAATAATATGGGCCAAGTATCTGGCTTCCGTGGTGCTGGTAATCCTGGCGCTTCTGCCCTGCCTGGTGTTTTATATTTCAGTTCATAATCTGGGTGAGACTCCGGGAAACCTCGACAAGGGTGGTACGGCAGGAGCCTTCATCGGTTTGTTTTTTCTTGCAGCCATTTATGCTTCTGCAGGAATCCTTGCATCTTCCCTCACCGATAACCAGGTGATTGCTTTTATTCTGGCTGTGCTGGCATGTTTTATCATGTATGCAGGCTTTGATTCCTTTGCTTATCTGCCGGGACTGAAAAAAGCTGATGAATTTCTTGCCGGTCTCGGGATAAATGAACATTACAGATCAGTGAGCAGGGGAGTCCTGGATATCAGGGATGCGGTATATTTTATTGCTGTAGTGCTTATTTTCAACGAAGCGTCCAGGCTGGTACTCGTATCGCGTAAATGGAGAAAAAAGAACTGAAACATGCAGAAAGCCGGGCAGAATGAAAATATAAGGATAAAGGAATGGCTTCAGTTTCTGATCAGGATTGCTGCTGTTATAGTGATTGCCCTGCTTCTTTCACTTCTCCGGATAAGAATCGACCTGACGGAAGACAGAAGGTATACTCTTTCAGAACCAACCCGCCGTATACTGGCCGGTACGAAGAATGACATATTCATACAGGTTTATCTTGACGGTGACATGCCGGTTCCGCTCAAACGCCTGAGGAGATCTGTGAAGGAGATGCTGGAGGAGTTCAGGGTTGCATCCAAGCGAAAGATTGACTATGAGTTCATAAATCCTGCCGATGCCAGGGATCCCCGGCAAAGGGAGGCACAATATGCTTCCCTGTACAACAAGGGTTTGAATCCGGTCAATATTCAGGCCAGCGACAGTGAGGGAGGCAAGACCCAGAAAATGATCTTCCCCGGAATGCTGATAAATTACAATGAAATAGAAGTGCCTGTCAATTTTCTTAAAAACAATCCCTCGGTCCCCTACGAACAGAATATTCTGCATTCCATTGAAGGTCTTGAATATGAGATGATTCAGACAATTGCAACCGTGAGTTCGGATACGGTGTATAAAGTCGCTTTTCTCGAGGGCCATAATGAACTCGCAGAGATTGATGTTGCGGACATAACGATTCATCTGGCAAAATTCTTTACAATAGACCGGGGTGCAATCAACGGCCGCCATGGTATTCTGGACAATTACGCCGCTGTTGTCATTGCAGGTCCCGCAAAGGAATTCAGCGAGTCAGACAAGCTGGTACTTGACCAGTATATTATGAACGGAGGCAAGGTGCTGTGGCTGGCGGAACAGGTTGAAGTGAATGCCGACAGCCTGGCAACAGGCGGGACAATAGGCCTGTACAGGCCTCTGAATATTGAGGATCAGCTATTCAGGTACGGAGTGCGGATTAATCCCGAAGTAATACAGGATCTTGACTGCATGGTTATCAGGGTGGCTGTTTCAGCCGGGGAGCAGCAACAGATGGTTCCGGCACCCTGGGTATATTATCCCAGATTGTATCCCAGTCAGGACCATCCCATTACAAAAAATCTTAACAGGATAAAAGGGATGTTTGTCAACACCATTGACACTGTGGGACTGGACCCGGCAATAAGGAAAACGGTTCTGCTCACCAGTTCGGCTCAGTCCAGAACCATTACTCCCCCCGTGATAATACGTCTGAAAGAAGCGGAACAGCTGCCTGATGAGCAGCAGTACAGCAAGTCTCATTTGTCTGCAGCCGTGCTTCTTGAAGGTGTTTTTCCCTCAGCTTTCAGAAACAGGATGATTTCCGGCCTTGCGGACGGGAAGGATTTTGCATTCAGGGACAGTAGTGAGGAAACAAGGATGATTGTTGTTGCCGACGGGGATATCATCCGCAATGAGGTCAGGAGGATGGGAAACCAGGGGACTCCATATCCGCTGGGCCAGGACAGGCTGACAGGGGAAATGATGGGCAACAGGGATTTTATAATCAATTGCCTGAATTACCTTGTTGATGATCATGGCCTGATGGAGCTGAGGTCACGGGAAATGAAGCTGAGGCTTCTCGACAGGACAAGAATCAGGGAGGAAAAGCTTTTCTGGCAGATGGTCAATCTTGTTGTTCCCGTACTGCTTGTAATAATGTCAGGACTGGCGTACAGCTATTTCAGGAAAAGGATTTATACACGGCAGGGATGAAAGGCAATGCATATTTGAGGATTCTGCTGCCTGCCGGGGTACTGGTCCTTCTGATACTGGTTTTCTTTCTTGTCAGAAACAGATCGCCCTTCGGCAAAGCGGAAACCAGGTTTTCAGGCGGTGCCGGCAGTGAAATCACAGCTTTTGAAATCTCGTCAGCCGGCAGGAAAGTGCTTCTTTCATACAGGGACGGTGTATGGAAAGTGAATCAGGATGCAGAAGCCCGGAAAAGCATCACACTCTTTGCACTGAGGGTACTGAAGGAGATGAGGATCAAATCGCCCGTCTCGGCCGGAATGTTTTACGATCAGATAGTGGCAAAGGGCATCCGGCCCGTAAAGGTGAAAGTGTATGAGAAGAAAAGACTTCCGAGAACATTCTATGTTTACCGGACCTCATCAAACAAATACGGGAATATCATGAAGGCAAAAGAGCGCAGCAGGCCCTTTGTCGTTCACTTCCCGGGCTTTGAGGGAGACATAGGTTCATTGTTCATCGCCGAAGAGATGTTCTGGAAGCCCTTCATCCTTTTCAATCTCCTTCCTTCGGAAATATCATCCGTGACCCTTGATAATTATGCCGATCCGCCGGCATCCTTCAGGATCAGCACCGGCGGAGAATCATTCAGGCTTTCGGATTTGCACACTTACCTTACGGGGTGGGATACATCAAGGCTTAAAAGGTATATATCCTACTATACGATGGTACCTTTTGAGAGCTGGGCCTTTGATATGGCGGAAGATGAAAAGGCCCTGCTGGCAAATCAAAAGCCCGCCTACAGGATCACTGTCACTACAAATGAGGGGGAAAACAAAGGACTTGACCTGTGGGAAAGAGTAAGTGACGGAAAAACCGATGCCGGCCGCTTGTGGGGGAAAACGGATGACAGTGAGGATTACATGATAATCCGGTATTTTGACATTGACCCGCTGCTTAGAAAACTGAGCTATTTTTATCCCGACCGGAAATAACAGGGCTGCCTGATCAGATCCGGATGATCCGCCGGTATGTCACTTCCCTTATTAGTCAAATCCTTTGGTGAACAGGAAATTGTTCATATGATTCAGATATCAGCCCCGGACTTTATTAAACGATAAGTTGTATTTAAATTTGAATGAATATATTTTTTTTGTAATATTGATAGCTGTGAATCAGGTCATATCTGTTGATCTAATTCATTAAGAGTTAGTTGTATAAGTAAATACAAAGCTGAATAAATAATTTAAACGTATAATAATATGAAATTTGTAGTATCCAGCACTGAATTACTTGGTCATCTTCAAGCTATAAGCAGGGTTATAAGTTCAAAGAACACACTTCCCATTCTGGATAATTTCCTTTTCAGTCTTTCGGGAAATGATCTGGAGATAACAGCTTCAGATCTTGAATCAACCCTCATAACAAGATTGAAGCTCGAGAATACCGAAGGAGACGGCATTATTGCCCTGCCGGCAAGGTTATTGCTGGATACCCTGAAAGAGTTTTCAGCCCAGCCTCTCACCTTTGACATTAATCTGGAAACAATGGGTGTTGTTCTTACTTCAGAGAACGGGAAATTCACGATGATGGGTCTGAATGGAATTGATTTCCCGGCTCTTCCCGTCATCAGAGAGGATAATAAATTCTCCTTTACCATTAATGCCGAAGTGATGCTCGCCGGCATTAACAGAACGCTCTTCGCCACTGCAGATGATGAACTGCGTCCGGTAATGGGAGGGATTTTCATTGACATATCCACAGACATGCTAACCTTCGTTGCCTCGGATGCGCATAAACTGGTCAGGTACCAGAGAACAGACGCCCGGGCGGACGATCTGGCTTCCTTCATTCTTCCCAAAAAGCCCGCTTCACTGCTGAAGAATATCCTGCCAAGGGAATCAGGACCCTTTGTTGTTGAATTCGATAATAAAAATGCCTTTTTTAATCTGAATGATTATATGGTAATCTGCAGGCTGGTAGAAGGCAATTATCCCAATTACAGTTCGGTGATTCCCAAAAACAATCCCAGGAAGGTAACCATCGACAGGGTGGAGTTCTACAATTCCCTTAAAAGAGTATCGGTATTCTCCAACCAGGCGAGCAATCTTGTCAAACTTCAGCTGAAAGGAAATGAAATCACCGTTTCTGCGCAGGATCTGGATTTTTCCATTTCTGCCAATGAAAGGATCAAGTGCCAGTACGAGGGAGATAATGTGGAAATAGGATTCAAATCGGTCTTCCTGCTTGAAATACTTGCAAACATCTCTTCACAGGAAGTGATGATTGAACTTGCCGATCCGACAAGGGCCGGACTATTCCTTCCGGCAGAGACTGAAAATGCTGCGGAAGATCTCCTGATGCTGCTTATGCCCATGATGATAAATGCCTGATAATTGGAACTCAATCTCAAACGCCCGATAGTATTTATTGATCTCGAAACAACAGGCATCAATGTTTCAGCAGATCGCATTGTAGAGATATCTGCACTGAAAATCAACCCCAACGGTACTGAACAGTGGATGACAAGCCTGGTCAATCCTGAAATGCCCATCCCTCCTAAAGTAACTGAAATACATGGTATTACCGACAGTGATGTTGCCGCTGCACCAACATTCAGGGAAATAGCAAAAAATCTTGCTGCTTTTCTTGAAGGATGCGACCTGGCAGGTTTCAATGCCATGAAATTTGATATGCCGCTTCTGGCGGAGGAATTTCTAAGAACGAACGTGGATTTCAATTTCAGGAAAAGAAAATATGTTGATGTCCAGATTATTTTTCATAAAAAGGAACAACGTACCCTGGAGGCTGCCTATAAATTCTACTGCAGGAAGGAACTGAAGGATGCCCACAGTGCTTCTGCCGATACCCAGGCAACCTATGAGGTGCTGAAAGCCCAGCTTGACACTTATCCTGATCTTGAAAATGATATAGACAAGCTGGCAGATTTCAGTTCCTATAATAACAATGTTGATTTTGCCGGCAGGATCATTCTTGATGAAAACGGCACGGAAGTGTTTAATTTCGGGAAACATAAGGGAAGGATGGTAGAGGAAGTGCTGAGGGAGGAACCTTCCTATTATTCCTGGATGATGAACGGGGATTTTCCCCTGTACACCAAGAAAATACTTACAGAAATCAAACTCAGGACATTCGGAAACAAGCAGGTATAAAAGAAGTAATAATTGTTTTCAGGATATATTTTTTAACCTAATACTGACATCATGAAAGAAATGAAAAAAGAAACCAGAAGAGAGTTCATTAAAAAATCGGCAGGGGCAGCTGCGGTTCTTTCCATGCCTGCAATAATTCCGGCAGGCTCCTTCGGGGCCAACGGAAAAGTATCGGTGGCAGTAATCGGACTCAATGGCCGGGGGAAAAGCCACATTCAGGGTTTTATGAATCTTCCGGATGCCGAAGTTACCTGTCTTTGCGACTGTGACCTCAATGTTCTGGATCCGGCGGTTAAGGAGTTTGAAGCCAGATATTCGAAAAAGGTGAATAAACAGCAGGATCTGAGAAAGGTATTTGAAGACAAATCTATTGACGCTGTGGGTATTGCTACTCCGAACCACTGGCATGCCCTTGCAACCATCTGGGCCTGCCAGGCAGGAAAGGACGTTTATGTAGAGAAACCGGGCTCTCACAATATATTCGAAGGCCGCAAGATGGTTGAAGCTGCAAACAAGTATGACAGAATAGTGCAGCACGGCGTTCAGCTGCGCAGTTCCGTCGCGGTAAAGGAGGCTGTTCACCATCTTCGCAACGGACTGATAGGAAGGGTGTACATGGCAAGGGGACTGGTTTTCCGCTGGAGAGGAGATATAGGAAAGAAGGGACCCGGCACGGTACCGAAGGGACTCGATTATGATCTCTGGACCGGTCCTGCAGAGATGAAACCCTATTCGGAAGACTGGGTGCATTATAACTGGCACTGGCACTGGAACTGGGGAAACGGCGATGTGGGCAACCAGGGTATTCACGAAACAGACCTTTGCATGTGGGGCTTGGATGTGGGACTTCCTGAAGTGATTACAGCCGGAGGAGGGAAATTTGTATTCGATGATTCAAAAGAAACACCTGAAGTGCTCTCATCTACATATCACTATCCGAAGGAAAAGAAATTCATTGAGTTTGAGGTCCGTCCGTGGATGACCAATGCAGAGAACGGAGTAACCGTGGGGAATATTTTCTATGGAACGGAAGGTTACCTGGTAGTATATAATTATGACCGCTATGAATCCTTCCTCGGAAGAGACTATAAACCCGGTCCTTCGCGCAGGGAAGGCGGAGATCATTACAAAAATTTCATTGATGCCGTAGTTGCTCATGACAGGAAAATACTGAACGCCCCTGTTGAAACGGCACATCTTTCATCGGCTCTTGCACATCTTGGCAATATAGCATACAGGACCGGGCGGACCCTTTACTTTAATCCTGAAACTGAAAAATTTGTCGGGGATGCGGATGCCGATAAATATCTTACCAGGCCGGGCAGGCCGCCTTTTGTGGTTCCGGAAGTGGTTTAGCCGGCATAGTGAGATTTGTTAATCAGTTTTACTTATACTATTTTTACAGGGTAATTTAAACTCTTGAAGAATGGGAAATTTTGGATTAACTGAGATCATTCTCATTTTGCTGGTTGTCGTCCTTCTTTTCGGAGGAAGGAAAATACCTGAAATGATGAAGGGACTCGGACAGGGAATGAAGGAATTCAAGAAGGCATCCATGGCTGATGACGAGCCTGAAAAAATGCATGCTGAGGACAAGACTGAAACAAAGGAATAGAAACCGGCATATCTCCGGGCAGTTCAGTCCGTCGCCCTGAAGCGTGGCGGTTTCCTGTGCCTGGTTGCCTGTTCATAAGCATAGGCTATTTCGATAAGCAGAGCTTCGCTCCATGCCCTGCCGAAGAAAGTTATTCCAACGGGCAGTTCGTTTACGAATCCCATGGGAACTGTTATGGCAGGATATCCTGAAATTGCTGCAAGGGATGAACTGCCTCCCCTGGAATAATCCCCCAGAATGAGATCGGTTTTCCATGCTGGTGATCCGGTGGGTGCTATCAGTGCATCCAGCCGGTTATCATCCATCATCCTGTCAATGCCGTTTTCGCGGGTAGCCCTGAGCATGGCTGAAAGTGCCTGCTTATATTCCGGGGTATTCAGATCACCTTTTTTCTCAGCTTCAATAAGAATATTCTGGTCAAAATATTTCAGTTCAACCGAATCCTTCAGATTGAATTCAATCAGGTCTTTCAGGGATCTGACGGGCATGCCTTCAGCCAGCCCGGAGAAATATCGGTTCAATCCGTCCCTGAACTCATAGAGCATCACCTGGAATGAAGCTCCGCCATATGTTCCTGACGGAGGGGCATCTACTTCAGTGACCTCTGCCCCTGCAGCTTTTATATCACGTATGGCTCTCATCATGAGGGTGTCCACATGAACGGAAAAACCTCCTGAGTTTTTTACCAGACCGATCCGTTTTCCTTTGAGACCGTCAGCATCAAGAAATTTTGTATAATCCCGGTGGGACTTCCCCTCTGATTCCAGAGTTTTCAGATCTTCCGGATCGATCCCGGTCATTGCCCCCAGGAAAGCAGCTGCATCTTCAACTGTCCTGGCCATGGGGCCCGGAGTGTCCTGGGTATATGAAATTGGTATTATTCCACGCCGGCTGAGGAGGCCGACAGTGGGTTTTATTCCTACAATTCCGTTGTGGTTAGAAGGACAAACGATGGAACCGTTGGTTTCCGTCCCTATTGCTGCCATGCACAGATTGGCGGAAACAGCAACTCCTGACCCGGAGCTTGACCCGCAGGGATTCCTGTCAAGCACATACGGATTCTTAGTCTGACCTCCCACAGCACTCCAGCCGCTGGATGAAGTCCGGGCCCTGAAGTTTGCGAACTCGCTCAGGTTTGCCTTGCCGATAATAACAGCACCGGCTTCACGCAGTTTGCCTGCAATATAACTGTCACGTGAGGCAAATGATGCTGCCAGGGCATTTGAACCGGCTGTAGTTGGCATCCTGTCTCCCGTATCTATGTTATCCTTAAGAATGACCGGAATGCCGTGAAGCGGACCCCTGAGCCTGCCTTCCCGCATTTCCCTGTCCAGTTCAGCTGAAATGGAAAGTGCATCCGGGTTGATTGAAATAATGGAATTGAGCTCCGGCCCGGCCATGTCAATCTTATTGATGCGTTCAATATATGCCTTAACCACTTCACTTATTGTGTACCGGCCATCCTGATAAGCTTTTCGCAGACCGGCAATTGTAAGTTCTTCCAGCCAGGGATGCACCTTGTATTCCCTGGTGCCGGTATTGTTTACGGGTGGCTGACATGCAATCATGAAAAGGAAGAAAGCTATATATGCTGTTTTTTTTATGGTTGATCCGCCTTTCATAGTGTGATGTTTAATTGTTTAAAAGAAAAATATGCCGCTTCAGACAAAATTATTATTTATTCCTCAATTTTAATATATTTGTTTTATCGGGCTGACAGCGGTGTTTGTATTTTTTTCCGGGATCTAAATTGCAGTTTCAGTTCGCAGAGTATTATTGTAATGATAGATAATATCTATTTCAGACTGCTCCGGCTGGCTCCGGTCATCAGTAATCCTGTACTGGTTACCATCACGGAGACTGAAGGTTCCACGCCTCAGAAGGCGGGAAATTCAGCAATTTTCAGTAACCGGGGACTGATTGCCGGCACTGTGGGAGGAGGCCTGGCTGAGAGACGGGTACAGGAACTGGCAATTGAATACGCGGGTACAGGTAAATCAAGTTTTTATCATTCTTCATTTGACAATACAAGCGATGACCCGGATGAAGCCATCTGTGGCGGAAAGGTCACCATGCTCATAGACGCTGATCCCCTCAGGCATCTGGATGTTTACAGGGATATGGAAAAAACCATCATGGAAGAAAAGCCAGGTGTCCTTGCTACATGGGTGAGTCAGCACGAGGATTTATCCGTCGGCATTCAGCGTTTCTGGATTAAGGACAGACCGGGAGACGGTCTGCCGCCTCAGGTAGCGGACATCCTGAGACCCCTGGTATCCGAAATTCTTGCATCACAGGATAGCAATGGTTATGTAAAAACAGAACTGGAAATTCCCGGAGAGAAATCAAAACATATTTTATTCCTGGAACCTGTATTTCCCCTGCCAAAACTTGTAATAGCGGGAGCCGGACATATCGGGAAGGCTCTTTCCCATCTGGGCCGGCTGACCGGGTTTGAGGTGACAGTTATTGATAACCGGAAAGAATTTGCCAATTCCGACAATCTGCCGGAAGCGGGCAGAATAATCGTAAAGGATATAGGTCAGGCAATGGCTGAAATTGACAAGACACCTGACACCTATATTGTTATTGTTACCAGGGGGCATGGCTGTGACGCGGATGCCCTGCGGCCGTGCATAGGATCGGAGGCCGGGTATGTGGGTATGATAGGGAGCAGGGCAAAGGTGGCAAAGATGCGTTCCGACTTCATTAGCGAAGGATGGGCAACGGAAGATCAGTGGAAGAGGATCCATTCACCCATAGGTCTGGAAATAAAGTCGGAAACAGTGCAGGAAATAGCGGTCAGCATTATGGCCCAGCTGATACTGGTGAAAAACAGCAGGAAAAGCAGACAGGATTTATCGGATCATTAATGAAAATCCGGCCGGAAATGCTTGTTAACAGCAGATAAGGACCAATATCTGAAACAATACGCGGAATGAGCAGGATATATGCTGTAATACTTGCCGCAGGAGCCTCGGCAAGAATGGGTTCCATGAAAATGCTCCTGCCTTTTCAGGGTATGACTGTTATTGAAAAAGTCATAGGGAATGTCCTGGCTTCCGGACTGAAAAATATTCTTGTTGTCACAGGATCCGGAAAGGAAGACCTTGTCAGGGTCATCGGAAAAATGCCGGTGGAATGGTGCTTCAATGAGTTCTGGAAGGATGGGATGCTGTCATCGGTGCAATGCGGGATAAGATCATTGCCTGAAGATTGTGAAGCCATACTTGTTTGCCTGGGTGATCAGCCGATGACTGACCCGGAAACGCTAAAAAAACTGGTCCGGGCCCACGGTAATACTGACAGGGGAATAATCATACCTGTTTTCCGGAAAAAACGCGGACACCCCATACTGATCAGAAAGAAATACTTCAGTGAAATTGAAAAACTTGATCCTGAGAAAGGATTGAGAATGCTGGCACATGAATTTCCTGATGATGTTCTTGAGGTGGAATCGGATAATCCGGGGATCCTGAAGGATATTGACACTCCGGATGACTACAGAAATGAAATAACCCAAACTTGTTAATATGGAAGAGAAGTTAAGTTTTACCTTAAACGGAAAAAAGACGGAAGTTCTGATTGATACTTCCCGGACCCTGCTGTGGGTTTTGCGGAATCATTTCGGACTGACCGGAACAAAGTACGGATGCGGAACCGGTTTTTGCGGAGCCTGTACGGTGCTTATCGATGACGAGCCTTTCAGGTCGTGCATGCTTCCGGTGGCTGATGTTGCAGGGAAAAGAGTGGTGACTATTGAAGGTCTGGAAAAAAATGGCAGTCTCCATCCGGTTCAGAAGGCATTTATTGAACATGACGCACTTCAGTGCGGATTCTGTACCCCGGGCATGATACTTACCGCAGTGGGCCTGCTTATGAAAAATCCGTCACCCACCAGGCAGCAGATCATTGAAGGCATGGAGGATAACCTGTGCCGCTGTGGTGCACACAACCGTATTATTGATGCTGTTGAAACGGCAGCAAAAGAAATAAAAGAAGGGAGGAAGTCATGAAAGAAAAAGCAGAGGAAAAAGTAAGGAAAGAGGCAGCGGAAAAGGTGCAGGACGGTACAACGGGAAAGGCTGACGGAAGCATATCTTCCGGAGCAGGCGGCAATGACAGGGGCGGCGGAATGAAAAGAAGGAATTTTGTCAGATTGCTGGGAGGAGGCATAGCCGTACTGGGCAGTGGGATATTTATTTATTTCAGGCCATGGAAAGCGCCTGACCTGTTGAAGGGCGCTCCCCAGCCGAGGCGTTCCCTGACAAAGGATTATAATGCCTTCCTGCATATTCAGCCGGACGGGATGATAAACTGCTATACGGGAAAGATTGAGATGGGACAGGGTGTTATTACATCCCTTCCGCTCATGATGGCGGATGAACTGAATGTTCCCCTGGACAGGATAAAGATTGTTATGGGAGATACTGAGCTTTGTCCTTATGATGCCGGAACATGGGGTTCCCTTACAACACAGCAGTTCGGCCCTGCCATGAGAGCTGCCCTGGCTGAGGCAAGGGCAGTACTGGTTGAAATGGCATCGGAAAAGCTGAATGTTCCCGTTAACCGCCTGGAAGTCAGGGATGGAATCGTTGTTGACACTGCAAATCCGGCAACCGGAATAAGTTACGGAGATCTCGCCAGGGGCAAAAAGCTGGAAAAATATCTGGATGTGAAACCTCCTGTTGAAGACCATACGGAATTTACCTGGGTGACGAAACCGGCGATGAGGGCGGATTCATATGAGAAAGTAACCGGCAGGGCCATATATACGGGTGATATTAAATTGCCGGGGATGGTATTTGCAAGAATACTTAGACCTCCGTCACATGGTGCCAGCCTGAAATCCGTTGATGTTTCGGCCGCGGAAAAGATGCCGGGAGTACAGGTGGTCCGTGACGGGGATTTTATCGCGGTACTGTCTGAGGACCGTGATCGGGCAGATGAAGCCATAGTCAGAATAGATGCCGAATACAGCTTTGATGAACTGCAGGTAAATGACAGGACACTGTTCGACTGGCTGGTGAATGCCGATTCGGATATAAAGGTCCTGCGGAGCACGGGAAATATTGAGCAGGGCCGTAAATTGTCGGATAACATTTTTGAATCGGAATTTCATGACGGCTACTGTGCCCATGCTTCCATCGAAACGCATACGGCGCTTGCCAGGTTTGAAGGTGACAAACTTACGGTGTGGGCGGCAACCCAGACGCCTTTCGGACTTCAGGATGCACTGGTACAGGAATTTGGCATGCCTCTTGAAAAGGTAAGGGTTATTGTGCCATTCGTCGGAGGCGGATTCGGCGGCAAGATAGCCTTTCAGCAGGGAGTTGAGGTAGCAAGAATTGCAAAACTGTCAGGAAAGCCGGTAATGCTTGAATGGACAAGGGAAGAGGAATTCTTTTATGATACCTTTCATCCGGCTTCAGTAATCAGAATCAAATCCGGAACCGATAAATCGGGCCTGATAAAAATGTGGGACTATCATGTTTACTACGGAGGCACCAGGGGATCCGAAACAACCTATGATGTGCCTCATTCAAGGACCACCAGCTACAGCGAAAGTAAAAAATCTGGCCAGATTCACCCTGTACTTACCGGTGCATGGCGGGCACCGAACAACAATACCAACACTTTTGCAAGAGAGTCGCAGATAGATATTATGGCATCAAAAGCGGGTATTGATCCTCTTGAATTCCGTCTGAAAAACCTGAAGGATGAAAACATGATAGCCTGCCTTAAGACTGCGGCAGATAAATTCGGCTATAAACCGGCAAAAGCACCCAGTGGAAGGGGAATAGGAATTGCCTGCGGCTTCGATGCGGGAACCTGGGTGGCAGCAATTGCCCAGGTCAGCGTGGACAGGTCAACAGGCAGGATAAAAGTGGAAAGGGTAGTGGCTGCACAGGATATGGGATTATGTGTCAATCCCCAGGGTGCTGTGCTGCAGATGGAGGGCTGTGTTAACATGGGACTGGGATATGCCCTGAGGGAGGAAGTATTTTTTGAGGGAGGAAAGGTATTCACAAACGGGTTTGACAACTATGAAATACCAAAGTTCTCATGGATCCCTGAAATTGAATGTGTGATTCTCGACAGGAGGGATAAAGCCCCGAAGGGAGGGGGCGAACCCGTGATTATAGCCATTGGTGCGATTATCGGCAATGCTGTTTTTGATGCAACCGGCGCCAGACTGTATCGTATGCCAATGAGTCCTGAAAGGGTGCTGGAAGCAATAAAAAAAATATGATGGAATAATCCGGCCTGATACTTTGTCTATACAAATGTTATCAACCAATTAAATCATGAAAAAATGGAAAAAAGAGTTAGCAGACTGAAGATCATGTTATCGGCAATGATAATTCTTGCCTTCACCATTATGCCTTTTTCCCTTGATGGACAGACAGGCAAGGTTAATTTTTCCGGAACATGGGCATTGAATGCCGATAAAAGCACGTTCGGACCGGGTCCGGGTGGTCAGGCTCCCCAGGGTCAGAGGCCGGGCGGCGGATTTGGCGGCGGCAGCTTTGTTGCAAAACAGGAGGCAAACCAGCTTACTGTGGAAAGAACAAGAGGAGACCAGACCTTTACTTCCAAATATTTCCTTGATGGCAGGGAAAGCGTCAACTCAACAGGAAGAGGAGAGAGTAAATCGACTGCTTCATGGTCGGCTGACGGGAAAACCCTTAAAATTGTCACAACACGCAGGTTTTCAATGGGCGGTCAGGATACGGAGATGAAAACCACTGAAGAATGGACACTCAGCGGCACGAATGTACTTACCATTGTATCAACTTCCTCAACCCCCGGCGGGGAAAGGAAATCAACAATGCTGTATGATAAAAAATAAGCAGGAGGGAACTGAAACAGGCTGAATAAAATAAGGGGCTCCTGCGGGAGCCCCTTATTTTATTGATCTGAAGCGTACAGTCAGTTTCAGCCGTTCTGCCTGAACGGCTTCTATATGAGTTTATTTTATGCCGGGTCTTACAGTGTTCAGTGCCTGTCTTTCCTTCTGCCTGTCCCTGATAATGTCAAGGAGTTCCTCTCCCGAGAGTCTGAAATTGTTTGTTTCCTGCGGCATGGCCAGGTAAAGCACTGTTCCGGGCTTTAATCCGTCTTCAATAACAGTTTCCTTTTCATTGGATTCCCCTAGTACAACGATCTGTTTAAAACCGTTTTTTGTATAGACCACGGGAATGCCGTCAACACCGGTATGAACACATTCATTGGGTATATAGGTAACGTTATCGAATGTTTTGATAATTATTTTGTTACTTGTGGTCATGGAGGGCCTGAGCTGGGTATCACTGCCTGCCAGTTTTATCTGGACTTCAAACACCTTTGTGTCGGAGTTTGGTAGTTTCTCACCTATATTTGCCACGTTGAGCACACTGCCTGAATAGCTCTTGTCGGGAAATGCATCTACGCTTATGATAACCTGTTGCCCGGGCTGTACCTTATTCACTTCCACCTCGCTGACATATACCTTTGAAATCATTGATGTAAGATCGGGAATTGTTGCAATAACCCTGTCGATAGGATTGATCATTGATCCCACCTTTCTCTTTGTTCCGAATCTGTCTCTTTTATAAATAACCATTCCCGGAGAGGGAGATGTGATCACAAATCCCGCAAGGACATCTTCATAATCTCTGATCCTTTTTTCAGTTCTCTGGACCCAGATCTTCTGGGACCGTATCTTTTGCTGAGTCTGAGCTTCAATCAGTGTTTTGCTCCGCTGGAGCTGCTCAAGGATTCTCTTTTGTTTTTCCAGGTTGATCTCAGCCTGACGTATTGTGGTGGGGGGTTCGTATTTGGAATTCCTCAGTGTAATCTCCGCTTCTTCAACGGTGTGAAGCTGATTGGATATCTGATCCCTGATATTGGTCAGGGTAACTGCAGTGTCAAGAAGTGCCATTTCAAGGTTTGACTGCAGGGTTACAAGCCTTTCCTTTGAATCTTTAAGTGAATTGTCAAATTCGGTCCTGTCGAGTGTTGCTATGTAATCACCGGTTTTAACCACGGTACCTTCAGGTATCAGATCGGTGATTTTAATATTCGAGCCCCTTACATCCCTTCCGCGCATTATCTCCGGAGCTTTAATATCCACGGAATTCTCGGCAATCAGTTCCCCTGTGGTCGATATTGATATCTCAAAGTTACCGAACGATACTTCGGTAAACATGTTTGCCATATCATGTTTTTTCGTGGTGATTTTATTGAAGGCCAGCAGACCTGTCATTGCAGCAACCACAACAATAATGGTGATAATTATTGTTCTTTTCATCTGGAAGAATTAAAATACTTTTTTATGTATAACAAATTTCCGGACACAAAGTTACAAAAAAACTGTTTTTAATCGTCTCATTATCATATTTTAACAATTATTAACATTAGGCACCGCGATCTGACAGCCCCTGTTTCCTTCAGAAAAAGCATTTCATTCCGGGTGATCCGGCATCATTGACAAGGTGCCGCCTTGCAGGGTATCCATCCTTACAGGGTATCCATCCTTGCAGGGTATCCATCCTTGCAGGGTATCCATCCTTACAGGGTATCCATCCTCCAACATCATTTCATCATCCCGTATACTGCGTCAATGTGGCACCAGCTTTCCTCCCCGGCACTTTTCAGCAAACTGCCTTCTTCATGGTACTTATCCGCAAGCTTCTTTCTCCCTTATTCTGCAGATTCAGTTTAATTCCGTATTTTAATCAGGGTAAACAAGTGTTTAAGTCCTTTTCAAGGGCTTATTTGATATATATTTGACAAATTCAAATCATATGCAACAGGTAATGAAGAAGGTATTTTTATTTTTCGCAGCAACAGCGTTCAGCATTGGCCTTTTATCACAGGAAGTGGCCCAGTGGCGGGGTCCCGCACGGGATGGTATTTACAGGGAAAGCGGACTGATGCAGAAATGGCCCCAGGCAGGACCGGAGATGATATGGCATTTTGATGACCTCGGGCAGGGATACAGTTCAGCAGCCGTAAGCTCCGCAGCGGTTTTTACCACCGGCATGACAGGCGGTGTGGGCTATGTGTTTGCGTTTGACCACAGGGGGAAGCTTCTGTGGAAAAAGGACTACGGAAAGGAGTGGGATGAAAGCCATAGCGGCGCCCGTTCAACTCCTCTTGTTGTGGGGGATAAGCTTTATATCATGAGTGCCTATGGAAAAATCACATGCATGAATACTGCAAACGGGCAGACGGTATGGTCTGTCGATTTCATGAATCAGCATGACGCAAGGAACCTGACCTGGGGGATAACCGAGAATCTTGTTCATGACGGAAACATCCTCTATTGTACTCCGGGAGGCCGTGATGCAAATGTTGTTGCACTGGACCGCAATACGGGCAGGATTATATGGAAGAGCAAAGGCAGCGGTGAAAGATCAGGATATTGCTCCCCTGTCATAATCAATCCTCCTTCAGGGAAAATCCTTGTCACAATGATGGAGAGATCGGTCCATGGCTTTGATGCTGAGACAGGAGAACTCTTGTGGAAGCACGGACATATAAATTCTTACAGTGTTCATCCGAATGTTCCGGTTTATATTGATGGTTACCTGTATTGCACGATAGGGTATGGCGTCGGGGGTGTTATGCTGCAGCTGTCTCCCGACGGTAAAAAGGTTACCGAGGTTTGGAAAAATGCAAAGCATGATCCAAAGATCGGGGGATTTGTTGTGCTTGGTGGCAGGATATATGGTGCCGGTGATTTTAACCGCAGTTTTTTCTGTCTTGACTGGAAAACGGGCAGAATCATTTACCAGGTCAATGAGCTTGCGCCTTCAAATATTATTGCCAATAACGGCCTTTTCTACGTTTACGCCGAAAGGGGCACTGTAAATCTCGTGGAACCCACAGGAACAGGTATAAATATTGTCAGTTCGTTCAGGGTTCCGCGGGGCTCCGGTCCTCACTGGGCTCATCTTGTAATAAAAGACAAGAGACTTTACGTCCGCCACGGAAATTCCCTGATGGTTTACAATATAGCAGCGGGATGACCGGTATGACCCGCGGCTCTTGTCATTTAATTTCAAGGATGGCAGGCTTTCCCAATCCGGCTTTCTCAAGCGGCTTCATCTGGCTGGCCGCATCGCCTGCCACCAGGTAATACATCCTGTCAGGGATGATGTATTTATTCGTTATGGCCCTGTGTTCCACCCGTGTCATGTTTCTGATTATCTCTTCCTCCTGTCTTACGTAGTCATCACTTAAACCATATTTGCTTATGGTTGAAAGCATGTTTACAAGAGCCTGATTTGTTTCAAAACGCAGTGCGTTCGATCTTATCATGGAATTTCTGATGAAAAGGATTTCATTTTCCCCGATGCCTTCACGATATTTCTTCATTTCGTCCCTGAAAATGCTGAGTGATTCAAAGGTGGCATCAGAGCGGACGCTCGACGAGGCAATGAAGGGAGCAATTGTCTTCATTTCCTGAAATGAGCTGCTTGCGCCATAGGTGAATCCTTTCTCTTCCCTGAGCTTCTGCATCAGTATGCTTGAAAATGCCCCTCCAAGCCTGTAATTCACAAATTCTGCCTTTATGAAATCAGGATTGTCTCTTGAGATTGCAGGATAGCCAATGTAAATAACCGATTGCCTTGATCCGGGTATGTCCAGGAAATATATCCGGGATTTGTCCGGAACGTCCGGAGCAGGATATGCATTGAAGGTAACTTCTTTTACAGGCCATCCGGATTCCAGCGGCCTGAGTGCCTTAATCACCTGTTCCTCAGTTATATTGCCGGAAACGTGTATCCTTGTTACCGAGGGGGATATATTTTTTTCGTACCACGACCTGAGATCATCAAGGGTGATTCTGTCTATTGACTCCCTGGTGCCGTCAGGATTATATCCGAAAATATGATCCGGGCCGTATACAAGTTTATTGAATGCAATATTTGCTATTCTGGCCGGCTGGGCTTCCGATTGTATTATTCTGTTCCTTATCCTGTTCTGTGCAATTGTGAATTCCGATTCATCCCACCGTGGTTCAAGGATGATTTCCTTAAGAAGGGCCATTGTCCTGTCGAAATTTCTTGAAAGGGTACTGAGATTGATAACGAGTTCTTCCCTGCCTGCTGAAATGTTGATAGCGGAACCCAGAAGCTCAGTTTCTTCTTCCAGCTCTTCAGGAGTCCTGGTTTTTGTTCCCTGGGGAAAAACGGCAGCAACCATTCCGGCAACACCGGGGAGAGCGGTATTGTCCTGAAGCACACCACCGTCTATCGTCACTTTAATATTAACCAGCGGAAGCTCGGTGTTGTTTATGCCATATACCCTGATCCCGTTCTGCAGTGTGGCTTTCCATACCGCGGGTATGTTCACCTCCGGTTCCTTTCCCGATGGTGGCTCAGAACTGCGGTCAATCGCTGATTCTGTCTTTTCAGTCATCTCGTCTCCGCCGTCAGTTATCTCAACCTGTACTGCCTCAGCTATGTTTTCTTCCATTATTTCCGCTGAAACTGAATTTGCGGCGGCAAGGCCGGTTTTTTCCCTTGGTACAAAACTGGTGACAACATAATTCCTGCCTTTGATGTACTGATCATATACCCTTTTCACATCTTTCTGCTTCACAGCCATGATATTTTCAATATCCTTCTCAATAAAACCGGGGTCGCCCGGAAAGATATTATAATAGGCAAGTCTTATTGATTTACCCAGGATGCTGCTCAGACCATCATAAAAACCTTTTTCCGAAACAGCCTTTACTCTTTCAATATCCCTGCGGCTTATTCCTTCTTTTTCAAATCTGTCAAAAGCCTCAAAAACAGCATTTTCAATCTCGGCAAGAGATATTCCCTCATTCGCCCTTACTGAAATCATGAATTCACCTGCAAGCTCTTCCGGACTGTTATAGGCATTTACAGAGGATGTCAGCTGTTTCTCCTTCACGAGTACCCTGTAGAGGGGGGATTTTTTCCCGGATGCCAGTATCTTTGCCAGAAAATCAAGCGCCCAGGCATCCTTGTGATAAGCCTGGGGGACAGGCCATACCATCGTGATTTCCGGAACATTGGCAAAATTGTCTTCGTGATAAACGCGGATGGTCTTTTCCGGAGCGGGTATCATGGGTGTTCTCCTTTCCGGCTGGCCGTGCGGCTTTATTTCGCCGAAATATTTTTCTATCAGTTTTTTTGCTTCCTCTGTCTCAAAATCCCCTGAAAGGACAAGGGTTGCATTGTTGGGTCCGTAGAAATCCCCGTAAAATTCCTTCACATCCCCTATTGTTGCATTCCGGATATCTTCCATATCCCCTATGGTGGTCCAGCTGTAAGGATGTCCGGCAGGATAAAGGCTTTTGGAGATGAGATATTCCGTAAATCCGTAAGGCTGATTATCATAGCCCTGTCTTTTTTCGTTCTGTACCACGTTTTGCTGTATGGCAAGGGCTTTTGGGGTTACGGAATTGATAAAGAATCCCATTCTGTCCGATTCCAGCCAGAGGACTTTCTCAAGTGCATTTTTCGGAAATTGCTCAAAATACATTGTTACATCCCTGGTTGTGCCGCCGTTGTTTGATCCGCCTGCAGCTTCCAGTATCCTGTCAAACTCACCTGTCGGCACATTTTCTGATCCCATGAAAAGCAGATGCTCAAAAAGGTGTGCAAAACCTGTTCTGCCCGGTTTCTCCCTGCCTGATCCCACATGGTACATTATTGCGCAAGCCATCATAGGATCGGAATGATCCTGGTGCAGTATGACCTGGAGACCGTTGGCCATCACGTATTTTTCATATTCCACGCTGAACCTGTCCGCGGAAAATTCAGAGGACTTACTGCATGATGCATTGATGAGTGCTGTTAATGTTATCATTAAAATGACTGTAAATGAATAAAAGCTTGTTTTCATTGAAATAAAATGATTGTATTAAAACGCGGATAAACGGAACTGCGAAAATATAAAATTATTTGCAGTCATCTGCTTTTTCAGGGAACAGGAACAATTGTAAATTTTTATGTATATTTCCCTTTCAAAAAACAGGAGAGTGTAAAAAACCAGTTCCGGCATTTCCGGCAAGCTGCAGCGGCAGCAATATTTATACCCGTATACCGGCTGGCCCCCGATCATATTAGGTTATAATATTATGATTCCGTGATCGTTGATATGCATTAATGATAATCAGACAAACAATAAATAACAGCATTAAATGGAAACAATAATTTCAAAAACCCGTGAAATCCTGGGAAGAGAGGCAGCAGTTAAAGGTGCCGGACTTATTCGTGAAGCGTTAAAAACAAGAGGTGAGGCCGGTATTATAGTGGCAACCGGTGCATCCCAGTTCGACATGCTCAGTGTGCTTGTAAAGGATGACATTGACTGGTCGCTGGTCACCGCTTTCCATCTGGATGAATATATTGGCCTTCCGATAACCCATCCGGCCTCATTCAGGAAATATCTCAGGGAAAGATTCGCCGACATAGTCAACCCCCGGGAATTTGTTTACATCAATGGGGAAACTGATCCGGCCGTAGAATGTAAGAGGCTGGGAGACCTGATAGGCAGACACATTATTGATGTTGCATTTGTGGGAATAGGCGAAAACGGACATCTTGCGTTCAATGATCCTCCTGCCGATTTCGAGACTGAAGAACCCTATATTGTAGTGAATCTTGATGAGGCCTGCCGCCGTCAGCAGCTCGGGGAAGGATGGTTTCCCTCCTTTGAAGATGTGCCTGAACAGGCCATCAGCATGTCCATAAAACAGATCATGAAATCCAGGGCAGTAATCTGCACTGTTCCAGATCTGCGGAAAGCTGAAGCAGTCAGAAACACACTGAAGGAGCCTGTTTCTCCCCTTGTTCCTGCCACTATTCTGCGGAATCATGGGAATGCCTGGCTTTTCCTTGACCAGGATTCGGCTTCATTGTTATAATTAGATGATCTGGTACATGCCAGTCTGATGCCTGTATATATATCAGGCCATGAAAAAGGATTTGAATAAAATGAAAACCAGCAAGCTTGCTTTCAGTGTGTCAATCGGGCTGGTTATCGGTGCGGCAATAGGAGTGATTATTGGTGCAGCCACCGGTGAACTGGCATTGTGGCTGGCAATCGGAATCGGTTGCGGAATTGCACTGGGCGCCGGGGTTGGAGGCACCCTGGAAGGAAAAGACAGGAAAAAGAGGGAGACAGAATAGGGCATGCCGGAATTATATTTGCCTGAATTATTTATGCAGAAATGAAATACAGAATAAGAAAAGCAACTGAAGAGGATTTTCCGGCTGTTCTTTCGCTTATAAAAGAACTGGCTGAATTTGAAAAAGCTCCGGAACAGGTGACTAATTCAGTGGAACAGATGAAGAGGGAAAAGGATTATTTCCTGTGTTATGTTGCTGAAACCGATGAGAAAGAAATAATAGGAATGGCGCTCTTCTATTTTGTGTATTATACCTGGGTTGGCAAATCCCTGTACCTTGATGATATTTACATCAGGAAGGACTTCAGGAAAAACAGGGTGGGAAGCGCGCTCCTGAGGAAAGTATTTGAAGTAGCGAAAGCTGAGGACTGCAGGAGGATCCGGTGGCAGGTACTGAACTGGAATGAACCGGCAATAGAGATGTACAGGAGTATAGGCGCACTGATTGAGGATGAATGGCTGAACTGTACTTTTGATGCAGAAGGGATCAGTAATTTTCTGAAAACCCGTTCTCCGTAAACACAGGGAATGGCAGGTTGTTTAATTTGTCCGGCTGGTTTAAAAAGAACAATATGAACAAGTTGCGCATATCAACAGCACAGTTTGAGAACAGAAGCGGCGACAAGGCCTATAATCTGGGGATAATAGGGGATCTGGCGCGGGAAGCTGCAGGGGAAGGCTCCAGTATCATTGCATTTCATGAATGTTCGGTTACAGGATACACCTTTGCCCGGAATCTTTCCAGGGACCAGCTGCTCGGTCTTGCGGAATATATTCCGGAAGGGGATACAATCCGTAAGCTTACTCGGATAGCAGCTGAAAATGAGATTGTTGTTCTTGCCGGACTCTTTGAAAAGGACCGTGATGACAGGATCTACAACAGCTATGTATGTGTTGACAGGAACGGGCTGGTGGCGCGGCACAGGAAGCTGCATCCCTTTATAAGCCGGTATCTGAGTCCGGGGGGCTCGTATACCGTTTTTGATCTCCTGGGATGGAAATGCGGCATTCTGATATGTTATGACAACAATATCGCTGAGAATGTCAGGGCCACGAAACTGCTAGGTGCCGATATACTGTTCATGCCTCACGTGACGATGTGCACTCCCTCCACCCGTCCGGGAGCGGGTTTTGTGGATCCGGAGCTGTGGTATAACCGGGAAAATGATCCCACATCCCTCAGGCTGGAGTTTGACGGGATGAAAGGCAGGGCATGGTTAATGAAATGGCTTCCTTCACGGGCCTATGACAATGCTGCCTATGTGGTCTTTGCAAACCCGCTTGGCATGGATGATGACCAGCTTAAGAACGGCTGTTCCATGATAATTGATCCCTTCGGGGATATTCTTGCAGAATGCCGTTCGTTTCATGACAGTTTTGCAACTGCAAGCATTATTCCTGAAAAGCTCACTCAGGCCGGCGGATACCGCTATCTTGAAGCCCGGCGGCCGGAACTCTACAGGGATATAATAGGGAGGGCCCATGATCCCGAACAAAAAGTGAGCTGGCTCGGCAAGCCCGGGCACTGAGTTGACAGCTTGTTTAAACCGGGCAAATATGAAAAACGATTTTTGTGAAGCCCTGAAGACCAACGACCGGAGACGCCTGCAGGAATTGGCTGACAGTGTCCTTGGCTGCCTGGATTTACAGGAGTGTCAGCAACTGAATTTTAAGAAAATAGAAATATGGATCAGCAGTAATAATTGTGTAGCTTCCGTATCTGCCAGCCCCTATCTCCTTGATACCGATCCTCCCGTCAAGGAGTTTATCCTGAATCTCAGGGATGGCTCGGTCAGGACTTTGGGTCTGAGGTTGTCTCCCTCAAAATGGGAAATAATCATCAAATAATTTATTGTAATGGAAAGAAAGGATTTCGTACGGAAACAGAAGATGATGGAGGCCTCGCTCCGGGATGTGAAAACTGCTTTGTCCGGCATATCCGGCGTGGTGGCTGTCGGTATCGGACTGAAGGAATCCGGCAGGAAATTTACTGAAGAGATTTCTTACCGGGTCTATGTGCCTCATAAGAAGCATCGTACGGAACTACGGCCCGAGGAAATAATACCGCCCTCAATTGACGGTATTCCCACCGATGTTCTTACACCATATTCCATTGTAAATGATTCCGGAGTGTGCGGGGATGAGCGGATGACACTGAGTCTGAAACGTCCGCTCAGAGCAGGAATAGCCGTATCGGGTGATTCAGTCAGTTACGGGACACTTGGCTGGTTCGGCAAACTGCATGACGGGACTGATGTTTTGCTTACCAATAAGCATGTATTGTATGATGATACCAATCAGACCGATCTGAGAAAACTAAAAACCGGCCAGCCCAGGCTTGGTGATCCCGCTGCCTGTTTTTGCTATGCATGCGGGAATGATAATCTGATCGGGGAATCCCTTATAGGGATCCGTGATATCCATCCTCCCTCCGACACATCGGTGGATTGTGCCATCGCCAGGATTAATCCGGAACTGGCCCGGGATATTGTTCTGAGAATTACAAATGATTCAACTGAGGAGGTATTGTCAGTGTCAGGTACTGCCTCAGCCGTGATCGGTGACAAAGTGAGGAAGATAGGAGCCCGCTCGGGTTATACCAGGGGCACGGTAATACATATCGGTGACATTGCTGTTTCTGTTCCGCCTGATTCAGACGAAACAGCTGTTGCAGTCCGCCGGGGGCAGGTACTCATCATACCTGATCCTGAAGAGAGCTACCAGGTGAGAGAAGGAGGTGTCTGCAAGCCGGCTTTTACCAACAGCGGCGATTCAGGAGCTGTTATACTCAATCAGGATAACAGAATCATTGCGCTTAACTGGGGCGGTGACAGGACTACCGGCAGCGTGGGAATAACAATAGCCTGTAAAATCCAGAATGTACTGGACAAATTAAGCAGTGCCGGCTATAAAGTCACCCTTTCCGTCAGTCCGCCGGCGGGAGACAATGATTTTCCGGAAAAAGAAAAAACCGGCTTTTCAGCTGACCCGTCCGGTCTGAACATACTCGGCAAACTCCGCGATTCCAATAAAAAAAGCCTTCTGTACTGGCTGTATGAAAGGCATAACCGGGAAATCATGTCTTTGATCACGGGCTCCCGCCCGGTTGGTGTTGCATGGCAACGAAACCAGGGACCGGCCTATGTTGCTGCAATTGTCAGTGCGTCAGGCGATAAGAATTTCCAGATTCCTTTTGCAATCAATTCAGTATCCCGTGAGGCATTGCTGAAGATTCTCGGGAAGGTATTGACGGAACATGGAAGTGATTCCTTAAAAGCGGATATAAAGCGATACCGGAAAGATATCATGAAAATTGCGGATCAGGGAAGAACCATTGAGGAACTGGCGCTAATTCTTAAGAAAGCCGGACTGATTGATGAAATTCCTTCAGATGTGTTTAGTTGATTTTTCCGGATAATCCGTTTTAAATTCCAAATTACTGTTAAAATTCGTTTGTTCTTCCGCGAAAAATTTATATTTGGGATTTTTGTCTCAATAAGCCGGAAATGGTATAAATGGTGCCGGGGTCAGGGTATGTTCGGTTATTCCCCTGTTCCTGCCGGATCATATTATCTTTACGGCAGCCGGATGCATGAATATGAAACAAATCCCGGAAGAATCAGGCTGTATCCTGTATTGAAATTTATATTATTTACATGTTAAATACTCTCATATGAATAAAGAGCTTAAAAAAAGGGTAACGATTGCTGCTCTCATTGTTGTCTGCCTGGGCCTGGTCATTTTTGTACTGATAAGGTTTCTGCTGCCATTTTCCGTGAAGCCCGGGGATTATGTGATATCAAATGTGGATTTTGGTCCGGTTTATACAACAGTGCCGGCCAGCGGGATTATTAATCCTGAAAATGAGGTATTGCTGCTCAGCCCGTCATCAAGTGTTATATCTTCCCTTTCCAGGGCACCTGGAAGCAGGGTATCGAAGGGTGATATAATATTGACGCTGGATTCAAAATCCCTTATGCAGGAAATTGATAATCTGAAGGACCAGCTTGAAGTGATGGAGAATGATCTGCAGAAGAACAGGCTCAACTCGAGGAGCACACGTGTTGATCTTAACTATAATGCAGAAGTTAAACGCCTGAAAATCACTTCTCTCAAGACAGAAATAGCAGATCAGGAGCAGCTTCTGAAGGTTGGGGGAATCTCTCCGGCTTTTCATGAACAAACCAAGGAAGAACTGGTACTGGCGGAAAAAGACCTTAACATGACACTTGAAAAAAATTCAATACGCCTGAAACAGCTTGAAGCTGATGAAAAAGGACTTCAGCTCCAGATTGACATGAGAAACAAGGAGCTGGTTTTAAGGCAGACCCTTCTGGAAAGGCTTAACATCAGGGCCCCGTCTGACGGGATAATACTGGGGATTTATACCAATGTGGGCGAAAGGGTTGAAAAGGATAAACTGCTGGTCAAAATGTCGGATCTGTCAACATTCAAGATCAAGGCAACAATAGATAATCCCTATGTAAACCTGGTCAAAACCGGCGGGGAAGTGTATGCACTCGTCAATGACATCAGCCTCAGAGGAAAGATTGGCACCGTATCTCCCGTAATGAGGGACAAGAAGATAGAATTTGATGTATTTCTCGATCACAGTCATTATGACAAGCTGATTCCCAACATGGAAGTTGCACTGCAGATTGTGACCCAGAAAAAGGACAGCGTGTTGCGGGTTGGATACGGCCCGGTTTTCAGCAGGGCAAAAAGCCAGGAACTGTTTGTACTTAATACCTATAAAGCTGTCAGGAAAACGGTTACAACCGGACTGATAGGGACGGACCATGTTGAAATAACCGAAGGCCTTAATCCCGGTGACAGGGTTATTATTTCCAATGTCCATCTTTCCAGGCATATACGTGAATTTGAACTTATGGATTTATAAATCGGATTGTTATATGAAAATTAATTTAAGATATAGTTTTCTTGTTTTATTTTTTTCAGTCCTGATTCATCCTGTTTCAGGTGATTCCACTGATACTGTTTCATTTACACTGAGTTTGAGAAATGTTGTCGATCTGGCAATAATACAATCAGCTTCAATAAAATATGCCCAGAATACAAACGTTAATTATTTCTGGCGCTGGAAAAATTTCCAGACCAGCTTCAGGCCCCAGCTTATTCTCACGGGTGAAGTGCCGAATTTTACCCAGCAAAATATACCGGTGGTTCAGCCTGACGGCAGCATTCAGTTCAGGAAGATATCCCAGCTCCAGGGTTCATCGCAGCTTGCCCTGAGCCAGTCTATTCCGGGAACCGGAACATCTGTCTATGCCGCAACAAACCTTTACCGTGTTCAGGATTTCATCAAGCACTCTGTGGAATATTCCGGCAGCCCTTTCCAGATCGGTTTAACCCAGCCAATATTTGCCTATAACAATATGAAATGGCAGAAAAAGACTGAGCCGCTGATATATGAGGAATCCAGGAAACAATTTGTTGAATCAACTGAGAGGATTGCTCTTCAGGCTACCATATACTTTTTCAGGTATCTGATGATTCAGACCAACTATAACCTGGCGGAAAACAATCTGAAAAACAGTAATAACAATCTAAGGATTGCGGAAGTAAGGAAGCAGCTTGGCAAGATTTCCGATAATGATTTTGCGCGGATACAACTGTCTGTTTTCAATGCACAGAAAGCATTGAATAAAGCCAGTATGGATCTTAAAAATGCCGATTTTGAGTTAAAATCCTATATTAACCTGGATCAGCACCAGAAGATTGAGCTGGTAATACCGGTTGAAATGTATCTTTTCTCAGTAGATCCGGGAAAGGCCCTGGAAGAGGCAAAGGAAAACCGCAAGGAGACCCCCTATTTTGAACGAAGGCTTATTGAAGCAGAAAGGGATCTCCGGAGGGCCAGGAGAACTTCAGGCTTAAGTGCCACGGTGGTCGGGAGCTTTGGCCTGTCCAACAGTTCCGAAACTTATGGGGGTGTCTATGAGCAGCCGGAAAAACAGAGAGTGATCAGTCTCAGGATGAGCATACCGGTCCTTGACTGGGGCCGGTCCGCGTCAAATATCAAGCTGGCCGAATCAAGGCGGGAGCTTGTTTTGTATGATGTGGAAAAAGAAATCAAGGATTTTGAAAGGGAAGTGGTTGTACAGGTTGAGCAGTTCGGACTGCTGCGCGACCAGATTACAACGGCACAGGAAGCGGATAAGGTTGCTGAGAATGGCTATCTCATTGCTCTCAAGAAATTCCAGAGTGGTGAAATCAGCATTACCGACCTGAATATTGCACTTTCTGAACGCGAAAGCGCCAAACGGGACTATATCACAGCAATTGAGAGTTACTGGCAATCTTATTATCGTTTAAGGATACTTACACTTTATGATTTTGAGCTGAACCAGAAGATAATGTATGATAATCCGATGCTGAATTCAGAGTAAACGGTTTATTTACCTTTTACGCCGGTGCACTTCGTTTATCACCGGTCGGTTCTCACGAAAAAACCCCGCAGTCTGTACTGCGGGGCTGATCTGACAAGTCTGGCGGAGAAAGAGGGATTCGAACCCCCGTTCCGCCGGCGGGCGGAAAACGGTTTTCAAGACCGCCGCATTCGACCACTCTGCCATTTCTCCGTTGCAAATATAATGATTTTTATTCTTCATTTCCTTTTAAAAAAAAGAAAACCTTATAAAAGGCACTATATCAGGTATATATAAAATTTATGAACAGATTGTCAACAAGTTAAGGTGTGAAATGTCTTTAAATGACCATATAATGGCCGCTAACGTAAATTTTAACAAAATTTGTATATTTTGGAAAAAAGCGCATTTTTGTGTCGTAAAGTCCCACTAAATGTGCAAAGAAGGCAAGAATTAATTTGCATATGAATTTAAATGAGATAAATTTGTATTCAATTAGTAGGATTGGTCTAACCTTTAATTTAAATTACTATGACAAAGAAAGAATTGGTTGCTTCCATCGCAAAAGAGTCAGGCCTTACTGTTAAGGATTCGACAAAAGCCCTGAATGCATTTGTGGCTTCAGTTGGCAAAGCCATGAAGAAGGGCGAGAGGCTTCAGCTTCCCGGTCTTGGCACATTCAAGGTAACAAAGAGAAGTGCACGGGTGGTCCGCAATCCGCGTACCGGTGCCAAGCTGAATGTTCCTGCAAAGAAGGTGGTGAAATTCAAAGCAGCCCCCGCTCTTGACAAAGGTCTTTAATCGTAAATGATTGAAAATGCCTGGAGGGTGTCCGTGACACCCTTTTTTTTGTATTTAATTAATACTGACTGATTAGCAATAAGGCTCCGGCTTCCTGAAGATATGAACAAAATCAGTTAAATTATGTTTTTTTTCTCCAGTTACAGTTTTTTTTATTACTTTTGATTTGTCTAAACATTTCTGACTAGTAAAGTATGAATTGTATTATTGTTGATGACGATCAGCTTAGTTGTAAAATTCTCGAAGGCTATGTTGCCAAGTCTTCGTCCCTGAATCTGGTTGGTACGTTCAACGATTCCGTGGAGGCCAGAAATGTTATTACCAAAAGGCAGGATATCGACCTGGTAATTCTTGACATCAAGATGCCCGAAATGGACGGCTTCGATTTTATCATGAGTCTTGATAATCCGCCGAACATAATTCTTGTTACATCTGCTGAGGAATATGCTCTCAAGGCCTTTGACTTCAACGTTGTCGACTTTCTTCTGAAGCCTGTTTCATACGGACGCTTCTGCAAGGCCATAGACAAGACAATAAGGTATTATTCCCGGAAGGAGACAAGCAGTACGGGTGATGAAGAAATCTTTATCAAGAAAAGTTCCACACTCGTAAAGCTCAAGCTGAAAGATATAATATACATCGAGGCCCTCGAAAATTACGTCACCCTGAATACCAGGGATGACAGGTTCACGATCCATTTCACCATGAAAGCCATCGAAAACCAGCTTCCGTCAGGATTATTCATCAGGGTTCACCGTTCCTACATCATTAATAAGAGCATGATACAAAGTATCAAGGACAATACTCTTGAGCTTCTTGTCGGTGATACCGTAAAAAGTATTCCGGTAGGGAAATCATTCAGGGATTCGCTTCTGAATGACATAAACGTAATGGCGAGATAATTCCTCCCCGTTCAAATGCTTACAAACCGACAGCTGTTTCTTCTCCACCTTGGTCAGACCACAGACAGGCCCCTGATGGTTGAAGTTGAAAGGGCAGAAGGCATATATCTTTACGGTCCTTCAGGATCGGAATATATCGATCTTATTTCCGGGGTATCGGTAAGCAATACCGGGCACCGGCATCCGGAGGTCGTTGAAGCTGTGAAGGATCAGACTGACCGTTATATGCACCTTATGGTATATGGTGAGCTAATACAGTCTCCCCAGGTCAGGTATGCATCAAAGCTTGCACAGCTGCTTCCTGAAAATCTCTCTGTATGTTATTTTGTGAATTCGGGAAGTGAAGCAATTGAAGGAGCAATAAAACTCTCGCGGAAACATACCGGCAGGAGCAGGGTTGTCTATTTCAGAAACTCATATCACGGCAGCACAATGGGTGCCCTCAGTATACAGGGCAGTGAAAAATACAGGGCTGATTTCCGACCTCTTCTTCCCGATACATTCTGCATAGATTACAATGATCCGGAAGCCCTTTCAGTTATTGACGGACGAACAGCCTGTGTTGTTGCTGAACCCATTCAGGCAGAGGCCGGTGTAATATGCCCCTCGGAAAACTTCCTGGCGGAGCTGAGAAAGAAATGTTCCGCCTGCGGAGCCCTTCTTGTATTTGATGAAGTACAGACTGCCTTCGGAAGAACGGGAACACTCTTTGCATTCGAAAGATACGGGGCTGTCCCCGATATCCTGGTTCTTGCAAAAGCGCTCGGAGGAGGAATGCCCCTTGGCGCATTTATTTCTTCAAAGGAAATAATGAATACGATCTCCAGGAAGCCTCAGCTAGGCCATATAACCACTTTCGGAGGCCATCCTGTCTGCTGTGCGGCAGGAATGGCATCCCTGGAAGTCATTCTTAAAAATGACCTCCACGGACAGGTATCCGGCAAGGCATCTCTTTTCCGGAAGGAGCTCCGGCATCCTGCCATTCAGGAAATCAGGGGTGAAGGCCTTCTTATGGCCGTGAAGCTGAAAAACACCGCCTGCGTGGACTATTGCATTGCCCATGCACCGGATCACGGACTGATTCTTGACTATTTCCTGTTCTGCAATGATTCGTTCAGAATAGCTCCCCCTCTAGTCATTACCAGGGAGGAGATCATTACTGCATCAGCAAGGATACGTGCCCTTCTGGATGACTGTTTGAAATACTGCGGAGACAAATGAACAGAGTCTGTTATTTGCTGATATTGGTTTTGCTTTCATTACTGACCGGGACAGAAATCCGTGCAGATAAACCGGATATATCAGGAATACTGGAAAATCTCTTTGAGCGGATCATCGGATCAGAAGATGATACCGAGAAGCAGAGACTGAATGATTCAGTGCGGATCATAATAGGAGCCTATGCGGAATCGGATTCGGTTTTTACCCACAGCTTTGAAAACCTTCGTTTTCTGGGCCAGATAACATCACCCGACAGGAAGCTCAAGATAATAACCTGGAACCTGCTCCTGAGAAACAGTCCAAACAGATATTTCTCATACATTGTTCGCAAAAACGGAAAAAGAAGCCCCAACAAGGTTTTCACCCTCAGCGGAATGAACCGGGAAGAGCCCGTAAGGGATGACATTATATATACCTCCGGCAACTGGTACGGTGCACTTTACTATGCAATCCAGCCTTTCAGAAACAACAGGCAGCTCTGTTACCTGGTTCTCGGGCTGGATTATGGGAATATCCGGGTTTCCAGAAAGATAATCGATGTTTTGAGTTTTTCTCCGGATGACAGCCTGATGCTGGGTCTGGATTGCTTTATAAGGGAGGAAGAAAGCAGGATGAGAGAAGTGCTTCAGTATTCCCCTGAAGGAATATTGTCCCTCAGGATGGAAAACAATAAAACAGTGGTTTTTGATCAGCCTGTCACCGTCAGGACAGGCCACGGAGACGGATATGAACTGTCAGCTGCAGGGGTTTCTTTCAGCGGATATGTATTGCATAAAGGAAACTGGGTATTCGTTGCCGATATTGATGTGAAGAACAAAAAGAAGAAATGAACTGACTGAATGAATTATGAGCGGAACAAAGACAGCTCATCTGGTTTGTTATGACGATCACCGGATAATTTCCGAGGACCTGCGTAAAAGGTTCTCCGATCCTTCAAAATACAGGGTGGAATGCTTCCATTCACGTAAAGATTTTATTGATGCCCTTGGTAAGGCAGCTGATACCAGGTCCTGCAGGATTGCACTGATAGTTATACCTGAAAAAACCGGCCGGCAGGACGATACCGGAAAAATGACGGAAGAGATAAGCAGGAGGGACCCGGATCTGGGGATAATACTGATTGTGCCTGCCGGACAACTGGAAGAGACAAGGAAGGTCATAAAATTCAACATCGATGCCTATATTACAAAAAATCCAAATGCGATCCTGAGAATTCACAACGAGGTTAAAAAGTTTGTAAGCGAGAATAATATCAATATTTACAGGAAGCGCCGGAATTTATCCCTCTATATTCTTGCCGGATACATAATTTTTGTTGCACTGCTGGTACTTATCGCATATTTCAGACTGCCCGGTTATTTTTAAGCTTCCCCCTTGTTTCAAACAGTTAAGCTATTTTTAAACTCTACTGCTTTTTTAAACATTCCGGCAGTTACATATACTGTAGTGCTGACATTTAAGCTAAGCGGTCATTTTTTATCTCTGGTCCGGTATCATGAATGACTAATTGTCAGTAAACCGTAATGGCATATCTTTTGACATGCAGGTGCGGAAGTTAATTGTTAAATTCTAAAATGTATATATTATGCAAACCGGAAAGATTGGCGTAACCACAGAAAACATTTTTCCTATCATCAAGAAATTCCTTTATTCCGATCATGAAATTTTCCTGAGAGAGTTGATTTCCAATGCTGTTGATGCAACTCAGAAGATAAAGGCAATGGCTTCAACGGGAGATTACAAGGAAGAACTGGGGGATCTGACCATAAGGGTTGAACTTGACAAGAAGAAAAAAACCCTTAAAATATCCGACAGGGGAGTGGGCATGACCCGGGAGGAACTGGATAAATATCTTAATCAGATTGCATTTTCAAGTGCCAATGAATTCCTCGACAAATACAAGGACCAGGCCAATAACCTGATAGGACATTTTGGTCTGGGCTTCTATTCATCCTTCATGGTATCCGACAAGGTTGAAGTGATAAGCCGTTCGTGGCAGGATGGTGCTGAGGCTGTTAAATGGACCTGTGACGGAAGCCCTGAATACACCATAGAAAGTGCTGAAAGGGATCTGCGGGGAACCGACGTCATTCTTCATATTGACAAGGAGTCAAAGGAATTCCTTGAGGAAAACAGGATTGAAGAGCTTCTGAAGAAATACTGCAAATTTCTTCCCGTTGAAATCGCGTTCGGCAGGGAACAGGAATGGAAGGACGGAAAATATGTCGACACGGGGAAGGACAAGATAATAAACAATACAAAACCGGCATGGACACAGAAACCGTCGGAGCTGAAGGAAGAAGATTATCAGAAATTCTACCGTGAACTATATCCCATAGGGGACGAGCCCTTGTTCAACATACACCTGAATGTGGATTATCCGTTTAAACTGACAGGTATCCTGTATTTTCCGAAAATAAAGAACAATATTGAGATTCAGAAAAACAAGATACAGCTGTATTCCAACCAGGTTTTTGTAACTGATTCGGTAGAAGGTATTGTACCTGAATTCCTCACGCTTCTTCACGGCGTTCTTGACTCGCCCGACATACCCCTGAATGTTTCGCGCAGTTACCTTCAGAGCGATGTGAACGTAAAAAAAATATCGGGCCATATAACCAAAAAAGTGGCTGACAGGCTGAATGAGATTTTCAAGAAAAACCGCCCTGAATTTGAGAAGAAATGGGACAGCCTCAAGCTCTTCATCAATTACGGGATGATAACTGAGGAAAAGTTCTATGAGAAGGCAGCCAAATTTGCATTGTTGAAGAATACTGACGACAAGTACTTTACCTTTGAGGAATATGAAAAGCTCATAAAGGAAAATCAGACCGACAGGCACAAAACACTGATTTATCTGTATGCCACCAGCAAGACAGACCAGTACCCCTATATAGAAAAGGCAAGGAACAAGGGTTATGACGTCCTGCTTCTTGACGGACAGCTGGATGTGCATCTTATTAACCATCTGGAAACAAAATTCAGGGACTCAAGGTTTGTCAGGGTTGATTCGGATGTTGTTGAAAAGCTCATCCTGAAAGATGAAGAGAGGGAATCAAGGCTCACCGATGAGCAGAAGGATGACCTGAAAAGCGTGTTCAATGTGAACGTGAAATCAGGTGAAATGTACAATGTAGTCTTTGAAGTGCTTGATGAAAATGAATCACCGGTTCTTATCACCCAGTCGGAGTTCATGCGCAGAATGAAGGATATGGCCCAGCTGGGCGGAGGAAGCATGGGCTTTTACGGTGATCTGCCCGACAGCTATAACCTGGTGGTTAATCCGAACCATCCGCTGATAGGGAAGATTTATGAGGATCTGAGATCTGAAAATGCCACTGTTCTTGATGAAAATGCCGCTGAAAGGAAGAAGGTTAAGGAGGAATATGATTTCCTGCAGAATGAGCATAGTAAAAAGAAGGACGAAGAGATAAGCCAGCCGGAAAAGGACGATCTTGAAAAACTGAGGAAGGAGCTGGAGGAAATTGAGGATTCAAGGAAGAAAGTCCTCGAAGCTTTCGGCAGCAGCAACAAGGTTGTCAAGCAGCTTATTGACCTTGCCCTGCTGGCAAACAACATGCTGAGGGGAGAAGATCTCAGTACATTTGTCAGGCGGAGCGTTGAATTGCTGTAGCAAAATTGCCTGCTGTAGCTGAATGGCCATAGCTGAATTGCAATAGCTGAATTGCTGTAGCGTAATAGCTGTAGCTGAATTGCCTTCTGCAGCTGAATTGAACCGGTTCCGGAGGGTTCAGCGTTATGCCTCAGCCCGTACCTTTACAACATCCGGCCGGCCTCTGCCTTGATGAAGTCAATTGCCACCCTAGTGGGCTCCTTGTCCATATCCATTACGGCAGTCAGAAGCTGTTTGCTGAAAGCCATGCCGGAAGCATTCTCAGGCAGTTTTTCAAACTCACTGTTAATCAGCTTTATGGTGCCTGAGCGGGCATTTCTGACGACTTCCCATGCCTGGGGACTCATGTATATCTGCTGTGAGAGATTGTGTTCAAACTCGCTTCTGACGCTTGTCAGCAGGCCGGAATGAAGCTGTGCCGCATTCATATTCGGTGTGCTGACTCTCACCAGCAGCGATTCCATTGAGATTCTTTCAAGGAAAAGAATAATCCTTTCGTAGGCCTGGAGCTTTATGGGAACAACAGTCCGGCTGTTCTGGAGAATAAGTTCCTGCCTTCTCATGTCCCGCTCATTCCTTAGCATGTTTCTCATTACGAGCCATGCAGTTATTGTGACCAGCAATGCAGGCAGGGTTATCTTAAGTATGTCTGTAACTGCTTCCATGGTGAATTATTTTGTCAATAATATGCAAACTTAACTTATTTTGTATTTAATTTTTACTTGATATATTTGACCCCGCCCGTAATTTTAACATATTTACCCTTATATGGAATATCTATCAGACAGAATCAGGACCATGGCAACTTCCGCCACAATGGCCATGGCCCGCAAAAGCCGGGAGCTGAAGGCCAGGGGGCTGGACATCATCAGCCTGAGTCTCGGAGAACCCGACTTCAATACCCCTGCCTATATCAGGGAAGCTGCAAAGGAGGCAATTGACGGAAATTATTCAAAATATCCCCCTGTTTCAGGATATGTTGATCTCAGGGATGCCATCTGCAAAAAATTCCGGGATGAAAACGGGATCACCTATACCAGGGATCAGGTGGTTGTATCAGGCGGAGGAAAGCATTCCATAATAAATGTCATTTTATCCATAGTAAACCCCGGGGATGAGGTTATCATACTTGCTCCCTACTGGGTGAGCTATTATGACCAGATACTGATTGCCGGCGGCCGGCCCGTAATCCTTGAAACAACTATTGAGAATGATTTCAAGGTCAGCCTGGAGCAGCTTGAATCTGCAATTACTGATAAAACAAGGCTTGTAATATTCAACTCGCCGTCAAACCCGACGGGAATGGTTTATTCGCGCGGGGAACAGGAGGCGATTGCCCGGGTGATTCAAAGGCATGAGGGTGTGTTCCTGATGTCGGATGAAGTTTATGAACATATTCTCTTTGAAGGGGAACATGTAAGCATGGCTTCATTTGATTTTATTTACGACAGGGTTATAACGGTAAATGCTGTTTCCAAGGCTTATGCAATGACAGGATGGAGGATTGGCTATATCGGTGCCCCGAAATGGATTGCGGATGCCTGTGACAAACTCCAGGGTCAGTTCACATCCGGGGTGAGTTCCATTGCCCAGCGCGCGGCACTTGCCGCCCTTTCCGGAAAGGATGGCTCAATACAGATGATGAGGGATGCCTTTCTCCGGCGCCGTGACCTGATCTGCAACCAGCTTTCCGGAATCAGGGGGCTCAGGGTCAGGGTGCCTCAGGGTGCTTTTTATGTTCTGCCCGATATAAGCTATTACCTGGGAAAAACAGACGGCACGGAAATTGTGAGAACTGCAGATGACCTGGCACTCTGGCTGCTTGACAGGGCAGGGGTGGCTACCGTGGGAGGCGATGCCTTCGGAGCACCGGGCTATATCAGGATATCATACGCTAATTCCGATGATCTCCTCACGGAAGCGGTCAGAAGGATAAAGGAAGCACTTGAAATTCTGAAGTGAAAACGACAATAACCGGATACAACAATAATTGTTATCTTTCTCCTATAAATCCATCCCAAATTATAGCGCCTTTGGGGTTGCGAGTTTCTCCTTCGAGTTTGGTTCAGACTTATATGCTGAACATTAACTCATGTCTGTGTTCTTAAAGTCCTTTTCAGG